>Ga0265324_10000014_pt1 | contig 189109 bp, 145 predicted proteins | sample 41419metaG_FD_198634 | JGI IMG/M metagenome (GOLD analysis project Ga0265324, IMG submission 198634) | Rhizosphere microbial communities from Carex aquatilis grown in University of Washington, Seatle, WA, United States - 4-14-19 metaG | ecosystem: Host-associated > Plants > Roots >...
CCGGACGTAATTGGCATCGTCCCCGGCCGTGTCGTCATAGAAGGCGACGGAGCTGTCTTTGCCGCAGAGGAGCTTGACGGCCAAAGTGCCCGCCGGGACGGAATCCGATGAGGGCCTTTCCGCAGCCGTGGCATCGGCCTTGGGGACGGGATTGGGAGCGGGTTCTTTACGGCAACCGGCCAGGAGGAGGCCTAAGACCAGCAAGAACCGGCGCATGCGCCTATTCCTTTTGGATCTCTTGGGCGCGTTGGGCTTCGTTGGTCCCGGCGCATTCGGCGATGAGCTTGCCCCACTCTTCGTCGCGTTTCGCCTTATCCTTCTTGTCGTTGTAGATGAGGCCTATCTTGAAATGCGCCGAGCAGGCCTTGGTCCCGCGGGGGAACTCGCGGACCACGCGCGCGTAAGCCTCCAAGGCCTTGTCGGCCTTGTCCTGCTTCAGCAAGGTTTCCCCCAACCAGAACATGGCCAACTCACGCCAGGTGCCGCCGGCATCCTTCTCGTACACCGTCTTAAAACCCGATAGGGCTAAGTCATACTTGCCCCGGATATAATCGTCCCGGGCCTGATTGAAGAGGGCCTCCAGGTCCAGGCCGTCCACGACCCGCACCGCGTCTCCGCTGCCTGGCGGGGCCGCCGTCGGGGATCCCGGAGGCGATCCCGGCGCCGCCGTGGCTGATCCCGAAGGGCCCGTCACGGAACCGCCGCCGACCACGATCTTCTTCTGATCGAGTTTCTCGATCTTGGCGCTCAATTGGGTCAGCCGATATTGGGTCTCGTCGATTTCGGCGTGGAGGCGGGTGATCTGGCCTTCGAGCTGGGTCAGCATCATGGTCAGATCGGCCTTCATCTTGCTCGTCGAACCGCCTTGGGCCAGGTTCAGCTCATCGACCGACTTCTGCACCGCTTCCACCTGCTTGGACAGGGCCTTCACGTCCGACTGGGTCTTCTCGTTCTGGGTACGCAGAACCTCGAAGGCTCCGCATCCGCACAGGATTTGGCCGGAGATGACAGCCAAGGCCGCGAGGACGCAGAGACGCAGGACGCGCCGATGGAAAGCGTGGAAGCCCGCGGCCCGCGCCCCGGAAGGGAGCGGGCTCAGGCCGGAAGTCTGGACCGAAAAGCGGAACACGGGGCTTTAGAAGGTGGTCGTGAACTCGACGCGACGGTTCTTCGCCCAGGCCGACTCGTCATGGCCTTCCATCGCCGGCTTCTCTTCGCCATAGCTGATGGTCGACAAACGGGATGCCTGGATGCCGTAGCTGGCCAGGTAATCGTTCACCGACTTCGCGCGGTGCTCGCCCAGGGCCATGTTGTAGTCGTTGGTTCCGCGTTCATCCGCGTGCCCTTCGATGCGCGCCGTGATCTCCGGCACTTCCTTCATCAGCTTGCCGATCTCCTGCAGGGTCGATTGGCCCTCGGCCGAGATGGTGCTCTGATCATAGGCGAAGTAAACGGGCTTGAAGACTTCGGCGATGCGCGCCTGGATGCGCTGACGGCGCAGGGCTTCCTCGTCGACCTTGGGCGCTTCCACCTTGGGCGGAGGGGGCGCCTCCTCCATCTTGGGAGGCGGGGGAGCCTCCTTAGGTGCGGGGGGCGGGGGCTTGGTGCAGTTGCTCATGGCGAAGGCACCCAGGCCGAGCAGGCCCGCGAGGGTCAAGCGCTTCAGGTTCATATCCATCTCCTTTTTCCGAAAATTAGCATACGGTGCGGCAAAATCTAAGATTTCCGAACCGAATTTCCGATCCCCCGCCGGAAAAAAAGACCCCGCTCCCTTATAAGGGAACGCCGCATCCTGGCGCTGGGGACAGCGTGCTTCAGTAATCCGACCACTTCGGCATGCTATTGGCGCCGGAGAAACTGATGCGCTTGGGGTTGCTCCCGTCGGCGTTCATCACGAAAATCTCCGAGCTACCGGTCCGGGTGGACATAAACACGAGGTGCCGCCCGTCCGGGCTCCAGCTCGGATTCTCATTGCTTCCCGCCCCGGTGGTCAATTTGGCCTGATCCTTCCCGTCCGGCGAGATGGTCATGATGTTCAGGTTTTCGCCTTCATCCTTGGCGATAAAGGCGATGCGGTCGCCTTTGGGCGACCAAGCGGGCGATCCGTAATAATCGCCTTCATGGGTGATGGCGCGCAGGTTCGAGCCGTCCCGGTCCATCACGTAGATCATCGGTTTGCCCCCCCGGTCGGAGACGAAGGCGATTTCGTAGCCATTGGGGGACCAGCTGGGGGAGGTCTCGATGGACCCGAAGAAGGTTAGTCGCGCGGGTTTCCCGTCCGGGAAGGTGCGCCGGTAAATCTCGAAGTTGCCGTCGATGTTCGAGGCGTAGGCGATTTCCTTGTCCATCTTGTTCCAGGAAGCCGAGGTATTCATGCCCTTGGAGGCGAACAAAAGGCCGTTCTTGCCGGATTCGAAATCCTTCTGGTAGAACTGGGGCTGGCCTCCCGCGTAGCTGGTGTAGATGATCTTCGCCTTGCCTTCCACCCAGCATGGCTGGAGGTTGATGGACTTGTTGCGGGTGACATCGATGACGTTGGCGCCATCGTAATCCATCACGGCGATTTCCTTGTTCCCCGTATGCTTGGTCACGTAGGCGATGCGCGACTGGGCGATGCCCTTCTCCCCGAAAAGCTGGTAGACCAGTTCGTCGGAGAACTTGTGGGCCGATAAGCGCAGTTCCGACTTCTTGCCGGAATACTTCTTCGCGATGATTTTTTCCTGCGTATCGATGTCGATGAGTTCGCATTGCAGGCTGAATTCGTCGCCGGACAGGGCGTATTCGCCGCGCACGTAGGCCAGCGCGCCGGAGGTCTTGAAGTCCAGCTTGGAGGCGCTGTCGAACTGGGTGGCCGTCTTGATCTTGAAACGACCGCTGAAGTCCAGATCCCAGGCGATTACGGCATGGGGGGTGAAGGGGACGGAGTTGGGATCGCCCTTGGTGCATTTGAAATCGATGAAGCCCAGGGCGATGGTCTCGGCGCCCTTCTGCTCCGAGGTGATCACCACATCGGCGGCGCGGGCGGGAAGGACGGCGGCGGCCAGCGCGAGGGCGGACGCCGCGAGGATGGCCGGGAGCCGGGCGCGACCGGAACGGCAAAGGGCGCGGGAGAAGGGGGGCGAGGTAACGTACACGTTACTGCTGCCCGCTGTACACGAATTCATAGCTGACCTGGATCAGATCCTCGGGAAAATTCTCGGGGATGGGGGGCGTATGGTCCATGCGCTGAATGGTCTGCTGCGCCAACTGATCCAAATCCGCGTTGCCGCTGGAGGAGGCCACTTGCACGTCCTGGATGGTTCCCTCACGAGTGACCTTGAAACTGACCACGGTTTTGACCGTCCCCAAGATATCAATTCCCGCCGGTGGTTTCCATAAGAGTTCGGCCTTCTTCTTCACGCGACTGGCCCAGCCAGCTAGGCGCGAATCCTCGGGCACGTGCGAGACGATCTGGGGCGTCAGCACCTGCTGTTCCTGCACCACCTCCTTGGGCGGGGTCTTGTCCTCGGGCTCGCGCGGCTTGGTCACCTTGGGCTCGGGCTTCTTGACGGCCACCGCCTTGGTGGGCTTGGGGGTGAGCTTAGGCGCTTCCGGCGGCGGAGGCGGAGGTTCGGGTTCCGGCTTGGGCGGTTCCGGAGGCGGCTGCACCTTGGGGGTCAGGGGCCGCAGCTTGGGGGGTTCCAGATTGACCAATTCGAAGATGGGCACCGCGGAGGGGCGATGAGGCGCGAGCAGGGCCGATAGGCCGAGCATCAGCATGCCGAGCCCGTGCACGAGCACGGAGATGAGCGTGGCGACGTTTTGGGTGAGCGGCTCATTGCCCTTGGCCCGGTCCTTGGGATCGATAGGCGTGCCATCGTCGCGAGGGATGGGCGAAGGAACGATGTCCTTTGAGATCGCCGACATGGGCCACCCTAGCGGTGCTTATTCCTCGGAGGCGGGGCGCCAGGATCGGTCAGGAAGCCCAGGCGCTTCCCGCCTTGCCGCTGGATGGCCGCCACCAACTCCATCACGTAGCCGTAAGGCACGCTCTGATCGCTATTGATGACGATGGCGATCTCGTCGTCGCCGGTCCAGACTTGCCGGAAATCCTTTTCGAAGCTGGACGGATCGGAAGGCGTCTCATTGATGAGGATCTCCCGCTCCTTGGTCACCGTCACCTGGATGGCCTTCTTCTCATCCAGGCTGGCGGCCTGGGCCTTGGGCAACTCGACCTTGACGCCCTGGGACATGAGCGGCGCCGTGATCATGAAGACGATGAGGATGGCGAACAGAACGTCGATCAGGTTGACGAGGTTGAGCTCGGGATTGGGCCGCAGCGAATCGCGCTTACGCATCGCGGCTTAAGGCTTCTTGCTGGTGGAGCGTTCCAAGGCCGAAAGATCGCCGCGCTTGAACAAGCTGACCAATTCCGATCCGAAATTGAGCATGATGGCCTCGGCCTTGCGGTTGAATCCCGTGAAGGCGTTGTATCCCACCGACGAGGGAATGGCGACCAACAGGCCGGCCATGGTGGCGAGCAAAGCCTCGGCGATGCCGGGAGCCACCACGGTAATGTTGCCCGAACCCTGCTTACCGATCTGGTAGAACGAATCCATGATGCCCCACACCGTGCCTAAGAGGCCAATCAGCGGGCCCGTTGCCGAGCAAAAGGCCAGGTAGACGAGGCCGCGCTCGTTCTTATCCTTTTCCGTGTCGATGGTGCGTTCGACCGATTCCCGGACCAGTTCGCCGCGATGCTCCAGGGAATCGTAGCTGACGTAGGCGGACAAGCCTTCCATCTCGGCCAGGGCCGACCGCGCGATGGCCCCCATGGGCGTGTTGGGCATGCTCTTGGAAACCTTGAGCAGATCCTGGAAGCTGGGACGCTCCCCCATCATTTGCCGCCATTTGCCGAAGGAGCGCTTGCGCCCGCCATTGACCAGCCATTTTTGGATCAGCACCGCCCATACGCCGATGGAAAGCACGAACATGACCGCCACGATGCCATAGGTGGAAACCGTGGCGCCTTTGAGAATTTCCAGGGTGACCGAATGCATGCAACTGCCCGGTTAATGGTGATGAGGCGACGATGCGCCCGGCAAACTGGGGAAAAACTACAAATTCGGCCTGGGATGGGGAATGGAAGATAACCGGGAACGGAAGATGAGAGCCCCCCGACTTCAGGGAGGAGCCGCAGGGGCGTCTACCCCAAAGACTCGAGCATCCGGTCCACTTGCCGCTTCACCTGCGCGTCCTTCTCCATGCATTGCTCCACCTTCTTGATGGAATGGATGACGGTGGAGTAGTCCCGGCCGAAAGCCAGTCCAATGGTATGCAGGGAGTTGTCGGTCAGCTGGCGGGCCAGGTACATGGCGATCTGTCGGGGCTCGGCCACGTTCTTCTTGCGGGTCTGGGAGGTGAGGAGGGAAACCGTGGTCCCGTATTCCAGGGCCACCTGGTCCAGTACACGTTTGATGGTCACCGGCTGGTTCACGTTGCGGAGGGTATCGCCCAGGATTTGCTTGGCGATCTCCACCGTGATGGGGATATGGGTGAAGCTGGCGTAGGCGGACAGCTTGATCAGGGTGCCTTCCAACTCGCGGATGTTGGAGGTCACCTGGTTGGCCACGTAGGTGAGCACGTCCCCGGTGATGGGGCTGTCGCTCCCGTCTTCGCTTTTCTTTTGCAGGATGGCCAGGCGGGTTTCCAGGTTGGGCGGCTGCAAGTCGGCCAAGAGGCCGGTGTCGAAGCGGGACAGCAGGCGCGTATGCAGGCCTTTGATTTCCGCCGGCGGCCGATCCGAGGTGATGACGATCTGCTTGTTCAGCGATTGCAGGATGCTGAAGATGTTGAAGAACTCGTCCTGCGTGGACTGCTTGCCGGCCAGGAACTGGATATCGTCGATGAGCAGGATATCCGCGTCCTTATAGACCTGGTAGAAGGTGCGCGAGTCCTTGTTCTTCTGCACGTATTCGATGTACTCGCGGGTGAACTCTTCCGAAGTGCGGTACACCACCTTGCGCACCGTCTCGTTCTCGATGCAGAAATGGGCGATGGCCTGCACCAAGTGGGTCTTGCCCATGCCTGTGCCGCCGTAAAGCACCAGGGGATTGAAGTTGTTATGGCTGGGGGCCTCGGCCACCGCCTTGCAAGCCGCATGGGCCAATTGGTTGCAGTCCCCGATCACGAACTCATCGAAGGTGTAGCGGGGATTGAGGGGAACGGTGACTTCGATGCGCACCGGGCCGCGGGTCTTGATCCAGTGGGATTCGGAGTCGGTTTGCCCCAGGCCAGGCGCGGCGGGCGAGGACGGGAAGCCCTCGGCCCGGGCCGTTTCAGCCCCGAAGACTTCCAGGTGCGGCGCGCGCTGCGGCACGGTGAAGGAGACGTGCACGGTGTGGCCGAGTATATCCTCCAGGGCCTTCTCGATGACGGTCCGGTAATGATGGGAGACGTATTCGAGCACGAAGCCGTTGGGGACCGTGATGAGCATATCCGGGCCCGCGGACTCCTGGATCTCCAAGGCGGAGAACCAGGTATTCAAGGCGGACTCCGAAATCTGGGTGCGCAGGGCGGTGAGGCAGCGGGCCCACAAGGAACTTTCTTCGGCTTCGATCAAGGTCTGCTTTCCCATCATGCCTTGCAACTATGCCTCCCCGCCTTGTCCGCCCGCTTTGACCGCCCTAGACCCTTCCGAGTCCGTTCCGAGAGTTCGGGCGGTCATTACAGGCGAGTTAATTTAAGAATATTTGGTTTTGCCAGGGCGAGGCTATCCGGATATTTTCCGACCTCGCTTTCCGGAAGTTTTCCGGCCTTTCCCTTCTTGTTCAACTGCTGTCAACAACCTATGCACAAAAAAAATTCCGCTATGGTTGATCCTCGGCCCGAAATCATCCTAGAATTTGCGCCCCATTTTCCGGCCCTATAGATTAGCCGTTCCGGCGACCGGGAAGCCCGATGGCGCTTGACCCCGCGGCCTTCGCCTTTTACGCCCATCCCGCCCTGCCGTCAAAGCCTCTAAGAGCCCAAGCCGGCGATGTTCTCCCGTAAGGCAAAGGAGCTTCAAGCCAAAGTTAAAGTAAGACGGCAACTTTTCCGATGAAGTGAAGGCGTGGGAATGGGACCCGCCCTATTTGGGTTCTTATGGTTGGTCCGCGCGGGGAGAGCACATGATCGGCGGCGCGACGACGGCAGCGGTTCCGGATGCGGTGATCCCGAAGTTCGAACCCAATCCCGCGAACGGCGGAAGCCTGGCCGGGAGCGGCGGGAGCGCCACCTTCACGGCGGCATACGAATCCATCGAAACCGAATCGCTGCACGTGAAGATCTCGAGCAAAGACGGCGACGTGGTGGAGCTGGATTGGCAACATCGCGAAGAGACTTTCGCGGGCGTAACCTTCACGGATGCGGCCGCGCAGTCCGGTCAGCCGGCCTCCGCAGGCCCGGCGGACTCGGCCCAATTGGCGGGGGCCAACGCGGAAGCGGCCCAGCCCTCCGCGACCGGCGCGGATGCGACAAGCCCCGATGCGCGCTTGCAGCAGCTCTCCCGTCTGCGCGATTGGGCCGCCCAGGTGGCGGAGGAAGTACGCAAGCAGCAGAAGCGGATCCTCGAGGAAACCTTAAAGCAATCCGGCAAGTTCATGCCGGGTTCCGACGGACGTTTCATCGTGATCTACGGCGCACCCGATCAGGCCGGGAATGCCAACGGCGATTCCGGGGATGCGGAGAAGGGCGTTCCGGAATATTGGAACGCCGAGAACACCTCTGATCGCATCGTGAAATTTGCCACGCAAATGGCTCAAATCGCGGGCAACGACTCCGATTTCGCCAAAACCATCGTCAAAGCCGTAGCCGACGGTTTCGATCAGGCCAACGCGGCGACCGGTCCCATGCCTGGCGCCGCGGGCGAGCTGAACAAAAAGACGCGCGAACTCACGTTTGCCAAGCTTTCCAAATGGCTTGATGATCGCAAAACCATGGGATACAATCAGGGAGCCCAAACTGAAAAAATCCCGAACCCGGATACCACGCATGGAAGTGAGAATAACGAGCAATGAATCGATCGCCCTCTTCATCGTGAAGGGGAAGATCGGCTGGGACAACTCCCGCATCCTAGATGCCCAGATCCACAAGATGGTGGAGAAGGGGTGTTCGCACATCATCTTCAACCTGGACGAAGTCACCTTCCTGTGCAGCGGCGGCATCGGCGCGCTGATGTACAACATGAAAAAGGTCCAGGGAGGCGGAGGCGATATCTACATCGTGTCCAGCTCGGACTACATCCAATTCCTGTTCGCCACCATCGGCTTCAACCTGATCTTCAGTGGACGCATCTTCAACTCCTTCGAAGAGTTCGACGATCGCGTGCTCCAGCCCAAGGGGCTGACCCTCAACCTGGAAAACTCCGAGTCCTCCGTAATCAATACGGGCGAGCATCGTTTCCAGGACGGCGCGGCGAAGTCGGCGGCCTAAGGCTAAGCCGGCGGCATAGGCCGGAGCTGGGGACCATAAGGCCGGTCGGTCGCGGGGCCCGCTTCCCCGAAAAAGCTATTCTTAAGGCATGGTCCAGCCCGCCGTCGTACGCGAACCCCTCAAGTTTCGTCCCATCCTCCAGTCCAAGCTCTGGGGCGGCGATGGGCTTTTTCGGGTACTCGGCAAAGGCTCCGCCGACGTCGCCGACGTAGGCGAATCCTGGGAACTCTCCGATCGCGATGACAACGCCAGCGTGATCGCGGCGGGAACCTTCGCGGGCGCCAACTTGCGCGATATTTTTTCCGTGCACGCGCGGGATATCCTGGGAAGCCAATATTCCCCCTCCCTGTCCCGCTTCCCCTTGCTCTACAAGTTCATCTACGCGCGGGAAAACCTTTCCGTGCAAGTGCACCCGGGAAAGAGCTCCCCCTTGGGCGATGCCAAGACCGAATGCTGGTACATCTTGGAAGCGCCCTCGGGCGCCGAGCTGATCCTGGGCATCGCCGGCGACGGCGATCGCGGGCGCACCTTGGCCGCCTTGCGCACCAGCGCCTGCCGCGAAGTGCTGAACCGGGTGCCGGTCCGGGCGGGCGATCTGTTCTTCATTCCCGCGGGCACGGTGCATGCCATTACCGCTGGACTCTTGCTCTACGAGGTGCAGCAGAATTCGGATACCACTTTCCGGCTTTACGATTGGGATCGTACCGACGCCGCGGGCAGGCCGCGCGCCTTGCATATCGCCGAAGCCGAACAGGTGATCGATCTGCGCCGCCATGCCAAGCACCGCATCCCGCCCCTCCGCGTCAAGCGCGCGACCCACGAAGAGGAATACCGCGTGGCTTGCGAATACTTCGCGATGGCCCGGTGGTCCCGCTTGCAGGGCGCCGCCGCGCTGGAAAACCGGGGCCGCTTCCGCGTGCTGACCTGCGTGGCGGGAGCCTTCGAATTGGGCTGGGACGGCGGCGCGCTGGCCGTCGGCAAAGGCGATACCGTGCTGGTTCCCGCGGCCTGCGAACGTCCCCGTTTGCGGGAAACGCAAAGCGGCGCCGAGATGCTGGTGAGCTGGCTGCCGGTGATCGGCGAAGAGATCTACGCCCCCCTGCGGGCGGCGGGGTACTCCGACGAGGAGATCCGCGATCTCGGGGGCCTGGAAGGGCTGGCTTAGTCCCGTCTATTCGGATCCCTTAAAAAGCAGAAGCCGCCCGCTCGCGCGGACGGCTTCCTCTTACACATCACGCCGTCCCCTTTCGTCCGGGGCTGGCGGTAGCGCGAATCAGAACAGAATCTTGAAGTTGACTCCGTCGACGATGCTGACCTTATCCCCGCCGGTCCGGATGATGAAGTTCGGGATAAGCGGGACTTCGAATCCGAAACGGGTGGAGACGACGATGTGGTCCAGCAAGGTCACCTCGGGCTGGAAGCCCACCACGCCGCTGAAACCCAGATTGTCCTTCGCGGCATCGGTCTTCAGGAAACGCGCGCCGGCGGCGAAATAGGTGTCCACCGGACCCCAATCGTGCAGGTGGCCGAGGAACAGGCCCGAAGCCGACATGGTGAAGCGGGCGTCGTGGTTGTTGTTGCCGGGATCCAATACCATCCCCGCGCCCACGTCGATGAAATTGCGGCCCAGCCCTAAGCGGGCCTGGATTTCTTGCCAGTTGGTGTCCCAACCGAGGCCGGCCAATTGGGCCTTTGCGCCCAGGGCCAATCCGGCCACCACAATCAGGGCTTTTGCGAACTTGTTCAACATTACGATCTCCTCCTTACAGGGTTTGGTCAAGCAATCTGAAGCATGGTTGGATGGCGTCCCGAGGGAGCCGAGTCGACGATTTTCAATTCTCGACAAAGAATAATCAGATTGGCCCCGATGCCAAGGAAAAATTCACTTTCATTCAAGAACCTGATCCGGCCTTGATACCTTATTGACCGGATATCGACCGGATATCGCGCCCGGAAGATGCGATCCCGGGGCATCCAGGGCAATCTCGCAAGGTTACCATCCGCATACCTGGAAACCGGAACGCACCCAACTAGATTTTGCATACATGAGTTCGCGACTTCCCCATCTTGGCTTCGGCCTCGGCCTGCGCATCCCCCATTACGCCACCATCTTCGCCGAGCGCCCGCCCGTGGATTTCTTCGAGATCATCTCGGAGAATTTCATGATCGCCGGCGGCGTCCCCAGTTACAATCTCGACCGCATCCTGGAAACCTATCCGGTGGTGCTGCACGGGGTATGCATGTCCCTGGGGTCCCCGGGCCCCCTCGATTTCGATTACTTGAAGAAGCTGAAGGCCTTGGCCCGCCGGACGCGCACGCCCTGGTTCAGCGATCATCTCTGCTGGACGCGGACCGGCGCGCATCATTTCCACGATCTTCTGCCCTTACCTTACACCGACGAGGCCGTGCTCCACGTGGCGGAAAAGGCCCGCATCGCGCAGGATTACCTGGAGATCCCCTTCGGCATCGAGAATCTTTCCGCCGTGGCCGAATGGTCCGCGGGAACCATGTCCGAATGGGAATTCTATCGCGCCGTGGTCGAGAAGGCCGATTGCAAGATGATGCTGGATGCGAATAACATCTATGTCTCTTCGCGCAACCATCATTTCGATCCCATGGAATACGTGCGCGGACTGGACCTGTCCCGCGTCTGCCAGATCCATCTGGCCGGGCACAACGATAAGGGTTCGTACGTGCTGGACACCCACGATCAACCCGTGCGGGAAGAGGTGTGGGACATTTATCGGGCCGTATACGAAGGCTGCGGCGGGGCCGCCACCTTGTTGGAGTGGGACGACAACTTCTTGCCTTTCGCGGAAACCCATGCCGAAGCGCTGAAAGCTAAAGACTTGGTCGACCGCTCCCTCTCGCGGGGCTCTCGTGAGACCGGTCCTCAATAGCCGCGCTCGGGGGGTTCAGGGTGGGGCCCTTCTTTGGAAAAGACCCTGTGGTCCCTTTGAAGTCGAAGATGGCAGCAATGTACGGAGGAGGGGTCTTCTCTTCGTAGTGACAATTGGTCTTTAAAAAAAAGGACCCGCCTCTTGTGGAGGCGGGTCCCTTAGGCCCGGGTCCCGGCGTTGGCCGGGCGGGAATTCATGCGGAGATCAAGAGGCGGGGCGCTTGCGCGCCCGGGGAGCTTAGGCTCCTTTGCAGCCGCCCAAGCCCTTGCATTCGTTCTTGCCTTTGCAGTCATGGGCTTTGCCCATCTTGGCGGCGTCCATGCCCATCTTCTTGGCGGCGCCATCGAGATCGGCTTGGGACATCTTGCATCCACCCTTGCCCTTGCAGGAATTCTGGCCCTTGCAGCCATGCTTGTCGGAAGCCATGGCGGCATGGTGCGAAGAATCCATCGCGGGAGCGGCAGCGCCCGGCTCGGTCTTGGGAGCGGCGGCTTTCGGGGCCTCGGCGGGAGCGGCGGCCGGAGTCGCGGCAGCGGCAGTCGAATCCTTGGCGACCGGCTTCTTATGATGATGCTTGGCGGCATGCTTGGAGGTATCCGGCGCCGTAGCTGCCGGGGTCCCGCCCGCAGCGGGGGCCGATGCATCGGCGGCGGAAGCCGTCGAGATCATGCCCGCGGCGATGCCGGCCAAAGCGAGAGTGGACAAGTAGCTGGATTTGCTCACTTGGCGGCTCCTTCGGCGGGAGCGGCCGGGGCGGCGGCGGCGGTGGAATCGGCGGCGGGCTTCTTCTTGTGGTGCTTCTTCTTGGCGGGCTTGGCGGCGGCGGTCGCGGGGGCGGCCGGGGCCGAGGCAGCGGCGGCGGGAGCGGCGGCGGCGGGGGCAGCCTCAGCGGCGGGCTTGGCGGCGGCCGGAGCGGCGGCAGCGGCGTCCGCAGCGTGAACCTGGGCGAGGCCAATCATACCAACGACGGCGAGAGCAAGGGTCTTCTTAAACATGATCATTTTCCTTCCTGATTTCTCCGGATAGGCACGCTATCCTGGATGGGGCGCATAAGACCCCTGGTTGTGGTGTCCGAAAGACGGGTGAAATGTACTAATACGATCCGAAAATTCGGCAAGCTTCCTATTAATGGGAGCGCCATTGGGGAAAAAGTTTCCGCTTTTGCCGGCGATTCTCAGGAAGGTTCGTAGTCCAGGTTGGGCGCGAGCCATCGTTCCATGGTGGCGAGGTCCATGCCTTTGCGGGCGGCGTAATCGATCACCTGGTCCTTGCCGATCTTGCCTACTCCGAAGTAACGCGATTGCGGATGCCCGAAATACCAGCCGCTCACGGCCGCAGCCGGCATCATGGCGAAACTCTCGGTCAGCCGGATCGCCGTCTTTTTTTCGGTTCCCAAAAGTTCGAAAAGCGTGGCTTTTTCAGTATGATCGGGACAGGCCGGATAGCCCGGGGCCGGCCGGATTCCCTGATATTTCTCGCGGATCAAATCTTCCTTACTGAGATTCTCAACCTTGGAGTAGCCCCAAAACTCCCGGCGCACGCGCTGATGCAACTGCTCGGCGAAAGCCTCGGCCAGGCGGTCGGCAAGGGACTTGGCCATGATGGAATTGTAATCGTCGGCGTCCTTCTCGAAGCGCGCGACCAAGGCGTCGAGGCCCACGCCGCCGGTCACCGCGAAGGCGCCGAACCAATCGGCCACGCCGCTCTCCTTGGGCGCGATGAAATCGGACAGGGCCATATCGGGCTCGCCGCCGGGCTTATCGGTTTGCTGCCGCAGGGAATGCACCTTTGCGATCACGCGGTCGCGCGTCTCATCGGCGTAAAGCTCGATGTCGTCGCCGACGCTATTGGCGGGAAAGAGTCCGAACACGCCTTGGGCCGTAAGGCTCTTGTCGGCCACGATCTTTTTCAGCAGGGCCTGGGCGTCGTTGAAAAGCTTGGTGGCCTCGGTCCCCACCACGCTGTCCTTCAGGATCTTCGGGTACTGGCCCACCAACTCCCAGGTCTGGAAGAAAGGCGTCCAATCGATGTAGGGAACCAAGTCCTCCAGGGGATAGGATTCGAATACCCGGATACCGAGGAACTTCGGCTTTACGATATCGCCCTTGGCATGCGCCCCGGCCCAATCGATTTTGGGACGGCGCCGGCGGGCCTCAGCGATGGGAAGCGATTTGCGATCGGAAATCTTCTTGCGATGATCTTCGCGCACCCCGTCGTAGCGGGCGGTGATCTTCTTCATGAATTCCGGACGCTGTTCGGGGCTGAGCAGGCTGCCCGCCGTAGGCACGCTGCGCGACGCGTCCAGCACGTGCACGACCGGATGGGAGTAGACGGGGGCGATTTTGACCGCGGTATGCGCGACCGAAGTGGTGGCTCCGCCGATGAGGAGCGGAATGGTGAATCCCAGGCGCTCCATTTCCTTGGCCACATGCACCATCTCGTCCAGAGAAGGGGTGATAAGGCCCGAGAGGCCGATGGCGTCCACGTTTTCCGCCTTGGCCGTTTCCAGGATCTTGTTGGCCGGCACCATCACGCCTAGGTCGATGATCTTGTAGTTGTTGCAGGCCAGGACCACGCCCACGATGTTCTTGCCGATATCGTGCACGTCGCCCTTCACGGTGGCCATCAGGATCTTGCCCGCCTCCCGCGCGGTCGCCGGGTTCTTGAGCTTTTCCTCTTCGATGTAGGGCAACAGGATCGCCACCGCTTTTTTCATCACGCGGGCGCTTTTCACTACCTGGGGCAGGAACATTTGGCCTGATCCGAACAAGTCGCCTACCACGCTCATGCCCGCCATCAAAGGGCCTTCGATGACCTCCAACGGCGTGGCGTACTTGAGGCGGGCCTCTTCCACGTCACGGTCCACGAATTCGACGATGCCTTTGACCAGGGCATGGGAGAGGCGTTCTTCCACGGGGGCCTTGCGCCAGGCTTCGTCTTCGACCACCTTGGCCCCGCCTTTAGCGCCCGCCTTGATCTCATCGGCTTTGGCCACCAGGCGCTCGGTGCTGTCCGGACGGCGGTTGAGCAACACGTCTTCGACCAGTTCCAGCAAATCCTTGGGGATTTCTTCGTAGACCTGGAGCATGCCTGCGTTGACGATGCCCATGTCGAGGCCGGCCTTGATGGCATGGTATAGGAAGGCCGAATGCATGGCTTCGCGCACCAGATTGTTGCCGCGGAAGGAGAAGGAGATGTTGGAGACGCCGCCGCTCACGTGGCAGCCGGGCAGGTTCTGCTTGATCCAGCGGCAGGCGTTGATGAAGTCCACAGCGTAGTTGTTGTGCTCTTCCAGGCCGGTGGCGACGGTGAGGATGTTGGGATCGAAGATGATGTCCTGGGGCGGGAAGCCCACTTCCTTCGTCAGGATATCGTAACTGCGCTTGCAGATTTCGGTACGGCGCTGGAAATTGTCGGCTTGGCCCTGCTCATCGAAAGCCATTACCACGGTGGCCGCGCCGTATCGGCGGATCAGCTTGGCCCGTTCCTTGAATGCGGCCTCGCCTTCTTTGAGGCTGATGGAATTGACGATGCCCTTGCCCTGCCAGCATTGCAGGCCCTTCTCGATCACCGTCCACTTGGAAGAGTCGACCATTACCGGTTTGGCGGCGATGTCGGGCTCGACCGCCACCAGGTTGAGGAAGCGGAACATGGCAGCTTCGGAATCGAGCATACCTTCGTCCATGTTCACGTCGAAGACCTGGGCCCCGCCGTCGATCTGCTGCTTGGCGATGGCGACGCCTTCTTCGTAGTTCCCGCTCAGGATGGCCTTGCTGAACTTGGGAGAACCCGTAATATTGGTCCTCTCGCCTATGTTGACGAAGTTGGACTCCGGACGGATGACCAGCGGCTCCAGGCCCGACAAGCGGGTGTAAGCCTCGACCTCGGGCACCGGGCGCGGCGGATACTTGGCCACGATGGCGGCGATGGCCCGGATATGGTCGGGCGTGGTGCCGCAGCAGCCGCCCACGATGTTTAGGAAACCGCTCTTGGCGAAGTCCTCGATGAGCGGAGCCATCTGGTCCGCGGTCTGATCGTACTTGCCGAAAGCGTTGGGAAGGCCGGCATTGGGATGGCAGCTCACGAGGCAATCGGAAATGCGCGACAGCTCCTCGATATACGGGCGCATGTCCTCCGCGCCCAGGGAACAATTGATGCCGACGGAAAACACCGGCACGTGGCTGACGGAATACCAGAAGGCTTCCACCGTCTGGCCCGACAAGGTGCGCCCGCTCTTATCCACGATGGTCATGGAGATCATGACCGGCAAACGCGTTCCCGTTTTTTCGAAGTAGGCTTCCAGGGCGAACAGGGCGGCCTTGCAATTCAAGGTATCCGTAATGGTCTCGATGAGGATCAGATCCGCGCCGCCATCCACCAGGCCGCGGATCTGTTCGGTATAGGCGTCGACCAGCGGGCCCCATTGGATGGAGCGGAAACCGGGATCGTTCACGTCCGGGGACATCGAGAGGGTGCGCGTGGTGGGGCCCATGGAGCCGGCCACGAAACGGGGCCGGTCCGGGGTCTTCTTGGTCATGGCCGCGCATTCGCGTTTGGCCAGCGCCGCCGCGGCCTTGTTGATCTCGTAGACCAGGTTCTCCATCTTGTAATCCGCCATGGAGATGGCATTAGTGTTGAAGGTGTTGGTCTCCAGGATGTCGGCGCCCGCCTCCAGGTAGGCCCGATGGATCCCGGCGATGACCTCGGGCTGGGTGAGGACGAGCAGATCGTTATTGCCCTTGAGGTCGCAGGTATGATCATGGAACTGGTGGCCGCGGAAATCCTCTTCGCTTAAGGAGTGCGTCTGGATCATGGAACCCATGGCGCCGTCCAGGATGAGGATGCGCTCCTGCACGGCCTTCACGACGGGTAGATGGGCGATGGCGGGATGGGGTTTAAAGGGCATCTCGGATCCTTTGCGGAGGTCGGTTTGAAGTTCGCTTATTTCTTGACGGCCTGCACCATCAAGCCTTCGATCTCGGGATAATCCTTGCCCGGACCGGTGATTTCGGTATGCAATCCCGTGAAACCGCTTTCCTTCAGCCAGCTTTCCAAATCGGCCTGGGAGAAGCCCAGCCAGAAATCGCCGAACTTGGTGCGCATCCACTCTTCCCCGTGCGCCAAGAGATCGAGTATGAGAATGCGGCCATTGGGGGCCAGCAGCCGCCGCGATTCGGCGAGGGCTTCCTTGGGTTTGGCCGCATGATGCAGCGATTGCGAGAGGATGACGGAATCGAAGCCCGCGTCACCGAGGCCGGTGGCTTCCATAGGCGCATGGCGGAACTCAAGCGATCCGCCCGGAGCGAAGCTGGCTGAAGCTATGCTGGCGCGCGCCAGGCGGATCTGCTCTTCGCTGTTGTCGATGCCGATGACGGCATTCCCGGATTGGGCCAGCATAATGGCCAAGCGCCCGTTGCCGCAACCCAAATCCAGGATGCGCTGCCCGCGGATGAGGCGGATGAGGCCGTGGCACAGGGCGCTCCAGGTTTGCCCCGGCGAAGGCATGTTCTGCACGGCCTGGCTGTTGAAGAATTCCCGCGAGCGCTCGCTTCGCTCCTCGAGCGCCTTCTTGAGCGCGCGTATATCGCGGGCGTACCACTTCGCCGCCGGCGCGCTTTGCAGCGCGTTCTCCACGATGTCGAGCTTAGCATCCACGTGTCCATTGCGGGGGATGCGGTACAGGACCTTCTGGCCCTCTTTGCGGCTGGCTACCAGATCCTGTTCTTTCAGCAGGCCCAATTGGGTGCTCAAAGTGCTTTGGCCCAGCCCCAGGATTTTTTGCAATTCGCCCACGGCCAGTTCGGCTTCACGCAGCGCGGAAAGGATGCGTAGCCGGGTCTCATCGCTGAGCAGGCGGAAGACCTCCGTCAATTCTTCGATATGCAGGATCTTCCCCATGACCATATATCAATATATCATGAAATGAAGATATATCCTACCCCTAGCCTGGAAAAAGGGTAGCGGGGTCCGATAACCGCAACTAAGGGTCGCGCGGTGCAGGAGGCACCCTGGACCAACCTTGGCGCGCCATTGGAGCGCCTAATGGAGCGTCATTGGAGCGCCCGAAAGTATCCTCGGTGCGCCAAAGGAGCATCATTGGGGCATCTGAAGGCGCGCCGTTGTAGCGCCCGTTGGCGCGTCATTGGCGCGCCAGGTTCCAGCGGCATACTCCAGCTGGCTGCCAATGCCCACCCGCTTGGAACACCGCGCTCAGGCCGCCTTGCGGATGCTCGGTTTCACTTTAAGATGCAGTTTTTCGGTAAAGCCCCGGATTACTGCCAAGGACGTTTCCACCCCGATGCGTTCCTCGGTGAGCAAACGATGCAAATCGTCCAAGCCCCGCACCGGTTCGCCCCCGATTGCCACGATCACGTCGCCATCCTTGAGGCCCGCCCGCTGGGCCGGGCTATCCGCTTCGACCCCGATCACCAGGATGCCTTCCTCCCGCTCCAGGCCGTGGAAACGCACCACCCGGCGCGGCAACGGAATATCCTGTCCGCCCAGCCCGAGGAAGCCCCGCACGATACGGCCCCTCAGCATCAATTGGGTTGCTACCCGCTTGGCGGTATTCACGGCGATGGCGAAGCAGATGCCCTGTGCCGGCCGGATGATGGCGGTGTTCACCCCTACCACGCGCCCGCGCGCATCCACCAGCGGCCCTCCCGAATTACCCGGGTTCAGCGAGGCGTCGGTCTGGATCACGTTTTCGATCAGACGTCCCGTGGTAGTACGTATGGAGCGACCCAGGGCGCTGGCCACGCCCGCGGTCACCGTGGCCTGGAACCCGAAGGGATTGCCTATGGCGATCAGCAATTGGCCCACGCGCACGTCCTGCGAATCCCCCAGCTCGACGGCCTTCAAGGTCGGGGCCGTGATGCGGATGACCGCGAGATCGGTATCCGGATCATCCCCGATCAGGCTGGCTTCATGGCGCATTCCGTCGGGCAGCCCCACTTCCAGGCGCGCCGCTCCATGGACCACGTGGCTATTGGTCAGGATGAAACCGTCGGGCGTGAAGACGAACCCCGAACCGCTACCGGCATGTTGCGGGTCCGGCGCCTCTTCCTCTTCGGCGCGGGGTACGGGCAGAGAACGCCCGGGATCGGTGGGCGCGGAGCCCCCTCCCCCTTTCGATTCCGGCCCGGCGGGGCGCGGTTGCTTCTTATGGAAGGCCGAAATGGAAACCACCGAGGGGCCGGCCTTCTCGACGGCGCCGATCACGGCGCGCGAGTAAGCGTCGAACAGATCAAGATCCGGAGCCGTGGCCAAAGTGGCGGCGTCATCTAGCATGGGGTTTCCTTTCCGTGGATCCGGGATTAACCGCAACACCTATGCCATCCTGCCGAAGCGCGCGGAAACCGCGGAAAGGGGGGTTACCTGGCGGTTACGTGCGTGCCGGAATGGAACGATGGCGGGGCAAGTCGCTGGCGGCCGAACGGAGCCGCTTGGGGAGGCTCATGTAGGCAGGGGCTTCAGGTGAAGCTGTGAACGACGAAGCAGAGGACGAAGAAAGCGATAAAGCCGACGAAATAAAAGCCGTTGGCCAGGATGCCGAGCGAAGGCGCGATCTTGTTGGAAAGCAAAAACACCTGGCGCACCGCGAGCATCGCGGCGGGGATGCTTACCAAAGAGAAGGCGAACAGGAAAATGATGCAGAAGTCCGCTTTCCCGTGGGCCTCCGTCATGGATTGCGGCAGGCCGACCCGGAACAGCAGGATCAAGTCCAGGAACTGGGCCAAGAGGAGGAGCGGCGGCACCGCGAGGGTGGCGAAAGGGTTACCGTCCAGCCAGCGGAACACGCCCTGGATATGCGGCCTCATGGGAAGGTACCGCCGTGCTCCCAAGGCGCGTCGATAAGCATCTCCCGGCCCATGCGATCCTCGTAGAACTGCCCTTCGCGGAAAACCACGTGGCCGTTCACGATGGTGATGATGGGCCATCCTTTCACCTTCCAGCCATCGTAAGGGCTCCAATTGACCTTGGTCTGAAGCTTGCCGTTCTCGATCATTTTCTCGCGCGCCATATCAATCAACACCAGGTCGGCATCGTAACCGGCCTCGATGCGGCCCTTGCCCTTGAGGCCGTAGAGCCGCGCGGGATTCGCGCACATCCATGCCACCACCTCGGTCAAGGTGCACAAACCCTGGTTCACCCGATCCAGCATCAGCGGGAGCGAGGTCTCCACCCCGGGCATGCCCGAAGGCGCGTGCGGAAAACCCTTATCCTTCTCTTCCCGGGTATGCGGAGCATGATCGGTGGCGATGCAATCAATCACGCCGGTTTTGAGGGCGTGCCACAGGGCTTCGCCATGCCGCCGCTCGCGCAGGGGCGGGTTCATCTGGGCGTATGTGCCCAAGGTTCGATAGCAATCGGGCGCGGGCAACAGGAAATGCTGCGGGCAGACCTCCGACGAAAGCGGCAGGCCCGCCTTCTCCTTGGCCAGGAACTCGGCCTCTTCCTGAGTGGTCAGATGGAGGATGTGCAGACGGCGGTTGTATTTCCGGCAAAGCCCCACGGCATTCTGCGTGGCCCGTAGCGCCACCTCAGGGCTACGAATGAGGCCATGATCTTCCGGCTTGGTCGCGGCGCCATAGCGGGACTTGTTCTCGCGGATGAGCGCCTCATCCTCGGCATGCACGGCGATGAGCCGGCGTCCCCGGGAGAAGATGCGTTCCAGATCCTCCATCTTATCGACCAGGAGGGTGCCCGTGGAAGCGCCCATGAAAATCTTGATGCCGCAAACGTTGGGCGCGGTATCCAGATCAGGCAGCGCCTCAGGCGTGGCCCCGATGAAGAAGTTGTAATTGACCAGGCTCTTGCGCGCGGCGATTTCCTTCTTGGCCGCCATCAGGGCGATGGTGGTGGTGGGTGGCTGGGTGTTGGGCATTTCCAGGAAACCGGTGACCCCGCCCGCGGCGGCGGCGCGTGAGCCGGAGGCCAGATCTTCCTTCCACTCCATTCCCGGATCGCGGAAATGCACCTGGGGGTCGATGGCCCCGGGAATCAGGGTCAACCCTGTCGCGTCGATCATCTCGGCGCCCGGAGCGGAAAGCGATGCCCCCACCTGTTTGATAACGCCATTAACGACAAGCACATCGGCCGGGGCCGTTCCATGCGGCAGCACGGCGAGGGCGTTCTTGATCAGCAGGGGAGCGTCCATTCCGACAACGGTAGCAATTGCTCGTCGCGAAGCAAATGCACGGGAATCCTTTATACGCGGGTCGGATCGAGGTTATTATTTCAAGGTGCGTAAACGACGCCAACGGAGGGATGGTCCCTCATCGGATTCCCAGGGCGGCGAAAGCGGCCGGGAGGGCCGCTCCCAGGGCCAAGACGCTCGCCCGCGAAGGCGGGACGGGCGCTCGCAGAGCCGAGACGGGCGCTCGGAGAGCGGGGGAAGGCCCGAAAGGGGCCGCGGGCGTTGGCGCAATCTCGGCCGCGGCCGGCAAGACGGAGACCGGCATGGCGGCCATCGCGATGGCAACCGATCCGACCGGGGCCCGCGGGATAGCGGCCGGCGCGAGCGCGATCAGGCCCCCCGCCCCCTGGACGATTTCTGGAGCCGGCTGATCCGCGACGAAGGCGGCCACGAATTCCTGGAAAAGGCCCCATGCCCGGCTTGCGGAAGTTTGCCGGCCCGCATCCATGGCCGCCTCGGCCCCACCCTCTTACGCCAATGCAAGTATTGCGGCCTTCGCTACGTCTCGCCCCGCCTGGCCACCGCCCTCCGCGAAGAGATCATGCGGCGCGAGCCCACTCCCATCTCCTCGGAACGCAATCTGCAATTGCGCCACCGGGCCGCCGAGCGCATGGAACGCATGCACCGGGAGATGCTCCCCTTGCGCGGCATGGGCCAACGCTCGGCCTCGCTGCTGGAAATCGGTTGCCGCTGGGGGCACTTCCTGCAACTCTGCCGCCCGCATTACGCCGTGGTGGAAGGGCTGGAGTGGTCCAAGGAACGGGCCGCCTTCGCCCGCGAGCGCTTCGACCTGCAAGTCTCGGCCACCGATATCTTCCGCGATCCCTGGGAGAGCCGCTATGATATCGCCTGCGCCTGGGACGTCATCCAACGGGAACCCCATCCCCTGGAATTCCTGCGCTGGGTCCACGCCCACCTGAATTCCGGCGGCCTGGTGGCCCTCTCCACCGCCAACTACGACAGCCTGGTACGGCGCATCGTCCGCAAGCGTTGGTACGGCTTCGAGCCGGCGCGCCAGTTGTGCTACTTCACCCCGCCCCAGCTCAAGGCCTTATTGGAAAAGGCCGGCTTTACCGAAGTGAAAATCCGCACTTCGGGTTTGGCCCCCTTACGTGATTGGTTCTTGCCCCGCAACCGCGTGGACCGCAGCCAGGACGCCCGCTCCCAATGGCTGGAAAGCCTGCGCGAGCGGGAGGCCAGGGCCAAGTCGCGCAAAGAGAAACTGATCGGCGTCTCCCGCGAGTCGGGTTGGACTAAGTTCAAGACGAAGCTGGCGGAAACCATTTCCGGCCTGCTGACCGCGCCGGGATGGGGCGATCAGATACGGGTCTACGCGCGCAAGCCGTAGGCTGAAAAGGATTTGAAAACGGGCTTCCAGGCCCCGGATGCGGCCGTTCAGGGATCCGGATCCGTAGCCAGCTAGACTACGCATTCGTGGCGCAGAACCGGAATTCCGGTTTGGAATAGGGGCGTTCCGCCTAGATTGGGAAAGCAAATATCCTCCCAATCGGAAATTCCCTATGCGAATTCGCGGCCCGCGCGCCATTCTATCCTGGTTGGCCCTCTTGCTTCCCGGCATCCTTTCGGCCCAACCCACCATCCGCGTAGACAAGGCCTACGAGGACACCGTCCGCATCCTGATCATCTCCAATGACAGCGCCAAAGGGAATTGCAATCTGACCAGCGGCGTGGGCATCAAAACGCGCGACTTCGTGCTCAAATCCCTGACGGGCGTCCCCAACGTAAAATACCGCGAATCCAAAACCACGCAATGGTCCGATGTAAAAGCGGTTTGGCCCGGGAAGATGCCGCATGTCATCGTCCACGTGAACGCGGGTTGGCTCACGGAAAGCGGCAATTACATCGATGGGATCCTGAACAGCGCCGCGGACTCGGGAATCGGCGTGGTCTCCATCGGCGATGATGCCGCGGCCTTGGCCGAAAAAACCTTCGGCATGCTCAGCGTGGACAATTACCCCCAACCCATGGGCGATGCGAGCCAGTACCTCGATTCCACCACCAGCCTATGGCTCGACCTGGACGGGGCGGCCGATACCGTAGGCGGCGGCGGGGTCATCCGCAACACCACCGACAGCCTGCATTTGAACCGGCTTTTCTTCTACCCGGAGGAGCCCAACAGCGGCGCCGATCCCGCCAAATCCTACCGTTGCCAGGAGGATGCGGATAAATATTCCATCGACCCGGCTTACACCAACAACGTGACCTTCATGGGATTCCAACGGGCCTTCGACGGGAAGGACACCATCGCCGGGCCGCGCGAACTGCAGACCATCATTACCTTCCAGAACAAATTGCGCCGGGGCGTGGCCCTTTCCTATCAACCCCAATTCCTGGCCAATCCGCAGGCCGCGCACCAAATCGACTACGATGCCATCATGTACGCGTCCGGGGCCAATCTCTACCGCAATCCCTCGCTGACCTTCACGGACTCCCTGGGACGCGATTTGAGCCCCGGGGAGGTCTGGGATCCGGCCCAAGGTAAGCTGTATCTGAACTTCCAGGACGACTTCGTCCGGGCGGACTTCCCCAAGCAAATCACGCTGACCGTCGCCAACGGCGCCGGCGCGGGAGCGGATCTCGAAGTGGTCACGGTGGCATCGCCGGTCAAGACCTTGGGCGGCAAAGGACGCTGGCGCGCGGAGATCACCTTGGCGGAAAAGCCGGCCACGGCCTCCAACGGTATCGTAGAAGTTACCCTGCCTTCCGTAATCACCGCCACCGCCCCGTCCCATGACGAAAACGGGCTTCCCGACGGAGGCATGGTAACGGCCGTGCTGAAATTAGGATCCGTCCCTCCGCCCCCGCCGGCACCTACCGTCACCCTCACCGCCAGCCCGAACTCGATCACCGCCGGTTCAGGTTCCACCTTGACCTGGTCCTCGGCCAACGCCACCAGTTGCACTGCCGGCGGGGCTTGGAGCGGGACCAAGGCCACGAGCGGATCCCAATCCACGGGAGCGCTCAACGCCGCCAGCGTTTTCACCCTTACCTGTACGGGTTTGGGCGGCTCCGCGAACCAGTCCGCTACGGTCACGGTAACGCCCCCGCCACCGCCGCCTCCGCCGCCGCACATCGATACCATCCTTTCCGCCTGGATGCTGGACGTAAATGGCAACGGCGCGGCCGACCAGGCGCGCTTCCGGTTTACCCGCCCCCTCAGCGCTTTGCCCGCCGCGGTAAGCCCGATTTATTGGAACGACATCGGCGCCAAATTCACGACCAAGCCTCCGGTCTTATCCTTCCTGGCCGGATCGGGCCAATCCATCGTGGTGGCGGATTTCGCGGCTGCCGAATTCCCGATGGGCTTGACTTCCATTCCGGCGGGCGCCCACCCGCAAGCGACTTTTCCCTCCGATACCGTCTTCGGAGGTCAAACGGCCCCACTGGCGGACTCCATGGGCGCCGTTCCCATATCTGCGGTCATTGCCCTAGGCGCGTCGCGCACGGTTGCGGCCTCCGGGAGCGGCGTGATCCGGTCTCCGGATACCTTAAGCGTGACGGTGAGCGAACCTTTGCGGCCGGGATTTTCCTCCCTCCTCCGATTCGGGAAATGGAAGGACGACCATTGCGTCGATCGCGGGCAATCCCTGCCGATCACGTCCCTGCATACCGCGCAAGCCCCCGCCGATCCCTTGTCCTTCACCCTGATCCTGGATCCGTTATCCGCTTACCCGATCTCCGGCGATTGCGTCTATCTCGATGGCAACGGATCGGTATTCGATTTGCCGGGCAACGTCTCCGCGCCCTCGGGGGTGCGCATCACCGGTCCCAAGCCTCCGCAGGACATCCGCTCGACCGTGGGATACCCGCCCGTTTCCGGCGGCGGCCCGGCCAACCCGAACGCAGGCGCCGCAGGGCTTTGGATTCCTCCGGTTGGCTTCACGACCGGCACTCCCTTCCACGAATCAATCCTGCCGACGCCGGGCCAGCCCGCCTCCGGAACCGATCCCAATCGGGACCAAGCCATGGATCCGGGAACCGTCCTGATCAAGGTGGTGAGCGCGGGGAAATACGTGGCGCACGCGAATCTGTTCGACAACCTGGGGAATTTCGTCGCCGGGATCGACCAATCTTTCGGGTACAAGGGGGAATTGGACAATGCCGCGCGCCTGGATCCGCAGGGCTACCGGAGTTTCCTGGTCTGGGACGGAAGGGATGCGAAGGGTAGGCTCGCCGGGCAAGGCGTCATCATCTGGAAGATCGATTTCAACCTGGACGATGGGACCCAACTGACCAAGGTCGTGCGAACGGGATTGCTTCGCTAACCGGGGTTCCACTTAGGCAGGAATCCCCTCGGGACCTAGTCCAGCGCGCGGGCGAACCTTTAGAGTGCGCCTGACGCGCCCCAATAAAAAACCCCCGCCGAAAGGGCGAGGGTCTTTGACGATGCGGATGCGGGGCGCTTAACGCTTCGCTTGTTGTTCTTCCTTCTTCTTCTCGTCGTCGTCCGGGGAAATCTCCCGCAGGGTCACTTTCAGTTCGAACTCTTCGCGGTCGACGTTTTGCATGAAGAAGGGATCGCGGGAAAAGTCGCGCGTGAGGATGGAGCCCTTCAAATCTTCGGAGCCGTCCGAGCCGGGCGCGAAGATGTAGATGGCCGGCAGATCGGTCTTCCCGAAGATGTCGATGTTCTGCATCAGATGTTCTTTGAGCTTAGCGTCCTTCACCTTGTCGGCGGCGGCGCGCACATCGTTCTCGTCCGCCCGGGCGGCGACAGCCAGGGCCAAAGCGGCGGCGACGGTAAACAACTTCAGGGATGACATAGGGCCTCCGGGCGCGTGGGCGATATAGATACTATAGGTTGGAGGGGCCCCATTGTCAATCGGTCAAGGCCCTTTAGGCCCAACTCAGGGAAGGGTTTACGGCCGTTTCGGACACCTGGATCCCATGGTTGGCGCGCCATTGCGCCAGAGCGGCAATCATGGCGCCGTTGTCCCCGCAGAGCTGGGGGGAAGGGAAAACGGCGCGGAATCCGCGTTTGCGGGCGGCTTCGGCCATGCGTTCGCGCAAATACGCGTTGGCCGAGACGCCGCCCACCACGGCCAGCGAATCGCACCCGGCCCAGTCCAGCGCTTGCACCGCTTTCTTCACCAGCACCTCGACGATGGCCGATTCCAGGGAGGCGCAAATATGGGGCAATTGGTTTCGGATGGCGTCCGGATCGGCGGATTGGACGTATCGGAGCACGGAGGTCTTGAGGCCGCTGAAGGAGAACTCGAAGTTATCCTGCCGATCCAGGGCGCGCGGAAGGGTCAGGAAATCGCGGCGGCCTCCGGCGGCCAGTTTGGAGACGAGCGGGCCGGCGGGATAGCCCAGCCCAAGGATTTTACCGCACTTGTCGAAGGCCTCTCCGGCGGCATCGTCGCGGGTTTTGCCGAGGACGGTGTAGCGGAGGCCGGGATCCACTTTGATGAATTCGGTGTGGCCTCCGGAAACGACCAGGCAGAGCAGGGGCGGCGCGAGATCGGGAGCTTCGAGGAAGGCGGAGGCTAGATGGCCTTCGAGATGATTGATGCCGGAGACGGGCTTGCCTAAGGAACGGGCGAGGCCGCGGGCGAAGGAGGCGCCGACCAGCAGCGGGCCCAAAAGGCCGGGGCCGCGGGTGAAGGCGATTTGATCGACTTGGGAAAGATCGAGGGAGGCGGCTTCCAGGGCGGCGCGGACGATGGGGTCGATCTTTTCAAGATGGGCGCGGGCGGCGATTTCGGGAACCACGCCCCCGTATACGGCGTGCAGATCGATTTGGCTGTGGATGGCATTGGCCAACACGCGCATGCCGTCATCGACGATGCCGCAGGCGGTTTCGTCGCAAGAGGTTTCGATACCGAGGGTTACCACGGACCTCAAGATAGCCAAATCGCCGGATCGCCGGCTGCCACTACCCAAAACGCGCGGATGGCGGGAGAATGGTATACCCATGCACTCATCCCTTTTCAGCAAACCCGATCTGCTCAAGACCTTCGTCCCCCTTTCCGAGGGAGGCAAGGCGTATCTGGAAATCCTGCTGGTAAACGCGAAGGCCAACAAAGTCGAGGGCCGCGGCTTCTTCAATGATCCCGACTTTCTGTTGGAAGCCTGCCGCGGGTTGGTGGGACGGTGCAATTTCTGCTTAAGCAATTTCGCGTATAACCAAGCGCAGATCCCGACGCGCGCGGCCTATAACCAGTTCGATCGGAGCCTGGCCGAATTCTCCGGACAAGATCAAGCGCGGGCGCATTCCTTAAGTTTCTGCCTGCTGTTCAAACCCGAATTGATCCAGGAGATGACGGCGCCCGGCACGCATCCCGCCGAGGCGGTGAATTTCGTGCATGAGATCGAATCCATTCTGGGGCGCATTGGCGCGAAGCGGTATAGCCTGGATTATTTCCTGACGGGGGTGGCGGTGCGCTTGTGGGCGCCGGCGGCAATGCAACGGAGGCCACTGTCGAAACCGGGACTGGCTTTGGCCACCAAGAAGCTGTTGGAAGCCTTGGAAAAGAAGATGACGACTCAGGATCATAAGCGTTTCGCGCTGACCTCGTCGGTGACGGGGAAGATTTTCGATCCGGTGCCGGGCCTGCCGGGCATTTTCGTGCCGGATGCGCCCGACAGCATGGTGGTGACGTCGTCGGGAGAGTTGGAACCGGGGGAGGAAGGAACCATCGGGGCCTTGTTCGAAGAGGTCTTCGAAGCCAAGCGCCCCAAGGAACGGTCGTTAGGGGAAAACTACGCGCCGCCTTCCAATATCCAGGGCCTATCGCAAAGCTGGAGCGAGACGGGCGAGCCGCAGTACGAAAGCGCCGCGAGCGCGGTGATGGAACGGGAAACCGCGCAGGCGGCGGAGAACGATGAACATCCCGGCCATGCTCCCCGCGAGGATTTGCGCGTCTTGGAAAACTGGTTCCAGGATTATCTGCGGGGCAAATGGCGTTGGCCATTGTATTCCTCCACTTTCAACAAGATCCATCAGGGCGCGGGATGCGGCGAGTTGCTGATGCTGCGCTGCGATCCCTTCGCGGGCGAGCCGGCATTCCAATTCCTGCTGCAAAGCGCGGAAGGTTTCGTAAAGGAAGGCACCGGCCAGGTTTTGATGTTCTCCAAGCGGCGGTCGCTGGGAGAGCTGGCCCTGGCTTCGTTGTCGCGCCATTACCGCGGCAATCCCCTGGCGGGCAAGCCTTCGGGCGGCGTGCCGGCGACGGCCTCGCTGGCCAAAGCGTACGATGCGTTGTTTCCGAATCCGCCGCAATTGATCCCCTGCAACCGCGACGACGGTCTGGACCAACTGCTCAAGTATATCGAGCATGATTTCCTGCCGAAGCAGCGTAAACGCGGAACCGCGCAGGCGCCCCTGGTAATCCTGATCGACAACCTGGACGAATTCACGGGGACCGATAAGGGAGGCATTTTCCGCGGCCTGGCCCTGATGAAGACGCGCTTGCGGGACTTCAACGCTTCCCTTTGGACGTTGCGCTTGGCGGGCGGAGCCCAAACGGCGGATGACGCTTGCCTGGGTTTGGCGGATTACCGGCTGGAATTCGATCATGACGGCTCGCGGGAACCCGGAGGCCGTCCGGCGAATCCGGCGGAATGGGAATCGGCCTTCCGCCTGGATCTTCCTCCCGTGAAAATCCTGCAAGAGGTATCCCTGGCGAAGATCCGCTTCCAAGCCCATGGATCGCATCGGGATTTCCCGGGGTATTACGTGTACCATCGGCCCAGCTTCCTGTTCCGGGAGATTAACCCCGCCGCCCCAGCGCAGGGTCAGCCCGGCGTTTCGGCCGTGCAAGAATCGAGATCCGGTTAGCAACGGCTTTTCGAACTTGACGCGCGCCCCTCATATCACAATATTTTTCCTACGCCCAAGACATACTAGAAACCAGAGGTAACGTATCTGATACGTAATTGCGTTACCGGACTATAATTATTGGTACCGTTATGAAAATCTCGGAAAAAGCATTCTTAGGTTTTTTCCTCATAGGCTGCTTAGCGCCTTTGTTCGCACAATCCGAATGGACTACGCGCGCTCCCATGCCGACTCCGAATAGCTTAAGTTCAGTTGTATGGACAGGGGGCCAACTGGTAGCCGTGGGTTACTCGGGCGCCATACTCACCTCTCCCGGCCCGTCCGTAAACCGAATCCAATCCATTCCAATCAACTCGCGCATCCCGAGCCAGTGGCGACTGGAGAAAATCGAATCCGCTTCGGGATTGATTTAACTCCGCCTTTTGGTTCCTCAAACGGGGGCTATTGGAATTCGCGTATACGGGGCGCAAGGCGAAAACTATCTGTCGCTTAATCAATCTTTGCCACCCGGAGAGTATTTATTGGAAAGGAAGATAGCCGGAACACATAAGGTTTTATACGGCGAGGTAATTTATTCAGGTGGGAGTGTCGTTCGGAAAAGGCTTTAAACACCGGGGGCGAAACACGGAAACGCGGGGGCCACGGAGAGTTCCCTCGTGCGAAAGCGGCAAACCTACCGCTATCTTACTAGTGCGCTTTACTACCTTACGCACAGCCACATGAAGAACCAGATCGGCTACCTGCTCCTAGAAGCCTTCCGCGGGTTCCGCTCCGACAAGTTCCTCTCCATCACCTCCGTCATAACCATCGGCATCTGCACTTCGGTTTTCGCCGGGCTCCTGCTCGCCTTCGCCATGGTTTGGTCCTTGGGGCGCGGCGGGGCCAAGGACAGCGTCGTGCGCGTCTTTCCCGGGGCCAAGTACGAGGACCAGGCCTCCCTCGATCGGCTGGAAGCCAAGCTGCGGCGGTTGCAGGGCTTGGACTCGGTGGTTTTCGTGAGCAAGGACGATGCCTTGGCCGAATTCAAACGTGATTTCGGTGACGAGATGATCCGTTCTTTGGATTGGAATCCCCTCCCCCACTCCTTTCTCCTCTATCCCTCGGTAGGGTTTCGGTCGTCGGCGCAGAACCATCTGCTTCTCGACCGCGCGCGGCAGTTCGAGGAGGTGGAAGAAGCCGAGGCCAACTCCCTCTACCTGGCCTGGCTGGACAAATGGCGGGCCCCGGTGGAATGGGGCGCGAGCCTTTTGATGCTACTGGTGGCGGGCGCGCTCTCCCTCATCATCCACAATTCCATCAAGCTCAATCTCTATTCCCGGCGCATCCTGGTGGAGAACATGAAGTATTGCGGCGCGGGGCAATTCTTCATCCTCGCCCCGTTCCTGCTCGAAGGCGTCCTGCTCGGGTTGCTCGGCAGCCTCATCGGGGTCGCCGCCCTGGCCTTCCTATTGGGGCTCGCGCGCATCGTTTCCGAGGGTTTGGCCGCGCGGGTGCCCTTCGCAGCCTGCTCCTTGGCCCTGATGGCGGCTACCGCCTCCATCGCCGCCGTCGCGAGCGCGCGTACGGTGCGGGATTTCCTACGCGGCCACGCGGCCTGAGATCAAATGGCCGGGCGCGCGATGCGGATAGAACCAGCGCCCGGTAAGCCCGATGGGCCGACGGCGCGGCGGTTCCGGCCGGCGCTCGGGCTCGCGATGCTGGCGCTCTGCCTGCGGCCTGCCGCCGGCCTCGAGAAGCGCGACTATGACCGGGAAATCGCGCGGCAAAAGCAAGAGCTCGATGATTTGCGCGACCGCTTGAAGAGCGAGCAACGGGAGTTGGCCGATTTGCGCGAACGTAAAGTTTCAACCCTGGGCACCTTGGAGAAGCTGGCCGGCAACATCCGCCATACCGAGGAATACCTGCTGCGGCTGGACTCTACCGAGGGGACCCTGGGCAAGTCGCTGGCGGCCGTGCGGGAGGATTTGGCGGGGATAGAAGCGCGCATCCGCGAGCGGAACCTGGTCATGGCCAAGCGCGTACGGGCGCTGTACATGGAAGGCGGGCCCGATCGGTTCGTCATGCGGGGATGGGAGACGGGAAGCGGGGATTTCATGCGCAAGGTTTTCTTCATGAAGCGCGTGCTCCGCTACGACCGGGAACTGGTGGAGGCCTCCCGCGAAGATGCGGAGCTCAAACGCATCGCCGCCGGGAAGTTGGATGCCCGCTTGGCCGAGCTGTCGCGTTTCCGCTCGCGCAAGGCGGAGGAACGGGAAACCTTCTCCCGCGCCCGGCGCGAACAAGAGAAGCGCCTGGTCGCCTTGCAATCGGATGAGCAGGCTAAGCAACAGGCCCTGGCCGAAATGGAAGAGAACGCGCGCCTCATCAACGAAATCATCGTCACCCTGGAGAAGCGCCGCAAAGAGGAACAGGCCCGCGGCAAAAAGGCAGCGACGACGTTGGAGACGGGAACCAAGTACTGCCTGCCCGTGCAAGGCGAGATCGTCTCGAAATACGGCCTGCAATACCACGCCACCCTCAAGACAACCACCAAGAATCTGGGTATCGAAATCAAGGGCGCCCCCGGCGCCAGCGTGCACGCGGCCGTGAGCGGCGAGGTCGCCTTGATCAGCCGCATCCCCGGCTACGGAATGGGCGTCATCCTCGACAATGGTTCGGACGTGTACACCATCTACGCCAATCTCGCGGGCATCCGCGTGCGCCAAGGGGACAAGATCAAGACCTGCCAGGAACTGGGCAGGGTCAGCACCGAAGCGGGCCGGGTCTACTTCGAGGTGCGCAAAGGCACCAAGACCCTGGATCCGGCCGATTGGCTGCGATCGGGAGGCAAGTGAGCCATGATCCGCGTGAAGCCGGTGACGGGAATCCCTACCGTTTCGGGACCCCGCGCACGGGGAGAGGACGGCCAGGCCCGGACCGTTTGCTATTTTGACTTTTCCCCATGGAGATCGCCTTTAGCCGCACCTTAGGACTCGATGATGCCCGGGCTTTCCTGTCCCGGGCCCTGTCCTCGGGCAAATTCCCCCATGGCCTGCTCATCCATGGGCCCGAAGGGGCTGGCCAAAACGCGCTGGCCCTGGACATCGCCGATCTGCTCGTCTGCGAAGACGCGGCCCGGCGGCCCTGCGGACGTTGTCCCGGCTGCCTGGGACGCCGGCGCGGCAATCTGGACAACCTGCACTTCGTCCTGCCCCTGCTGGAGAAATCGGATGCCGGCGATTCCCGGTCCCTGACCCAGTCCCAGGTGGACGAACTGACGGAAGGGACCGCCTCCTTGTCCGCGGACCCCTACGGATTCGCCCCGGCGGAGAAAGCCATCATCCGCATCGCCCAGATCGGCGATCTGCAGGGCAAAATCTCCTACTCCCTGACCGGCGGCAGGTCGAAAGTGGTGATCATGATCAAGGCCGAAAGCATGGACGCTCCGGTCGCCAACGCGCTGCTCAAGACCTTGGAAGAGCCCCCGACGGACACCTATTTCCTGATCGCCTGCGAAGACCGCGGGGCGCTCCTCCCTACCATCGTTTCGCGCTGCACCCAGCTCCCGCTCTTCCCCATGACCCCGTCCGCGCTTCGCGCCGCCGCGGCCGACCGCGCCACGGCCTGGGACATGCCTACCGTTCCCGAGCGACTGCTCCCCTTCGCCGAAGGCTCGCCGGGGACCTTGCTGGCCTTATACCGCAATGGCGGCGAATCCCTGCTGGCCGAAGCCGCCCGCTTCTTCGCGGTCGCCCTCGATCCCGCCGCGGCAGCGGGGAACGGCCTGGCTTTCGCCGATTACCTGGAAGCCTCCCCCGCCTTCGAAGACCTGGCCTCTGCCGCGCGGCAACTGGCCTTCCTGCTGCGCGTCGTCCGCCTCGCCTTACGGTTGCGGATCGCGCTCGGCCCATCCGCCGTTGGGACACGGACCGGAACGCCCGGCGCTTGGACCCGCGCCGCGCTGTCCGCCCAAGGGTTCGACGCCTCCCTGGCCGAAGTCCTGGCGCCCTTGGAAGACGCCCCCGAACTCCGGCCGCTCGCGTTATGGTTGGAAGAATTGCTCGCGGCCATACGCGATTACGCCAAGCCCAAGAACGCCGCCTTCGGGCTGTACCTGGAGTACCTGCAAAAGCAGGCCCCCGTATGCTGAAGAAGCCCGTCGTTCCCGCCGTCATCCTGAAACCCCAGACGGCGGTACATCCGTTGCGCGAGCGGCTGTCGCGGGATATCAACGGCCCGGCCTTCGTCGCCGATCTGCTCTTGCAGCGCGGCATCGAAGAGAAGGAGCAGGCGCGCGAATTCTTCCTGGCCGCCCTGGGCGCGCAGACCCAGGCCGAGGACCCGTGCCTGTTGGGCCTCCCACGCGCGGTGGAACTGTTGCGCGCGGCCCATGCCGCCGGGGAACTGGTCTGCGTGCACGGCGACTACGACGTGGACGGGGTGACCGCTACGGCGCTGCTCTATCAGGGTCTCAAATGGCTCGGCTTCAACGCGGACTGGTTCCTACCCAACCGTTTCCAAGAGGGTTACGGCATCTCTTTCGCCAGCGTGGAAAAGCTACGCGCGCGCGGCGCCCGCTGGATCATTTCCGTGGACACCGGCATATCGGCCAACGCCGAGGTCGCGAAGGCCAAGGAATTGGGAATCGGCGTCATCCTCACCGATCATCACCAGGCCTCGGGAGAATTGCCCCCCGCCGATGCCATCCTCAACCCCAACCAGCCCGGATGCCCATTCCCCAATAAGGGCCTATCCGGAGTGGGGGTAGCCTACAAGTTACTGAACGCCCTGGCCAACTCCCTCCAGGGCGAGACCGCCGAGCGCTACCTGGATCTGTTGGCCCTGGGCAGCCTGGCCGACAACGTGCCGCTCACCGGCGAGAACCGCCGCCTGGTGAAGACGGGCCTGCGCCGCTTGGCCGCCACTGAGAACCCGGGCCTGCGCGGCCTTATGGACCGGGCCGGCCTGGAGCCCGGGCGCATCTCCTCCGGCGAGATCCTTTTCAAGGTCACCCCCATGCTCAACGCCATGGGCCGCATGGGCAGCCCCGAAATCAGCGCGCGTCTATTGCTATCGAGTTCCCCCGCCGAAGCCGAAGGCTACCTGGACCTGATGGTGGCCGAGAACCAGAAGCGGCGCAAGCTCGATCAACTGATCACCGAACAGGCCGTGCGCATGATCGACGGCGACCCCGCCTTCCTGGAGGCCGGTTGCCTGGTGGTGGCATCGCCGGAATGGCACGAAGGCGTGATCGGCATCGTGGCGGCGCGCCTGGTGGAGCGCTATCGCCGCCCCTGCTTCGTGCTCGCCATCGACGCGGCCAAAGGGACCGCCAAAGGCAGCGGGCGTACCCTCACCGGATTCAACCTGCATAAGGCCCTGGCGGGCGCGGCCCATCTGCTGGAGAAATGGGGCGGCCACTACCACGCCTGCGGCCTCACCATCCCGGAAGGCAATATCGAAACCTTCCGCGCGCTCATGAACGCCGCCGCCGCCGAGCACCTGGCCGGCAACGATTTCGTGCCGCGCATCCAACCCGCGGTGGAGATTGCCCTGGACGTCCTCAATGAAGAGAACATGCTGTGGATCCAGCGCTTCGAACCTTTCGGCCCCCTGAACGAGAGCCCCATGTTCTATGCCGAAGACGTGGAACTGCGGTCGAGCCCAAAGGTAGTGGGCGACAAGCATCTCAAGTTCACGGTAGGAACGGGCGCGGCCAGCTTCGACGCGATCGCGTTCAACCTGGGGTATCTCCGGGAATACGTGATGGAAAAGCCGCGCCTGGCCAAGATCGCCTTCTATCCGGAGTGGAATACCTTCCGGGGGGAGCGGCGGATCCAGTTGCGCGTCGTGGCGCTGGAATAAGCCCAGGATAATTCATACTGGGTTAGTTCGCTCTTGGGATTGGAACGGACTATGCGCAGGAGAGCTAAACCGGAAAAAATCCTCTACGTCATCGGACGCGACGATTGGATCAAGAGCGAATACATGAGCCGCATGTCCCTCAGCGGCATTCGCAACCTGGGATTCGAGATCATGTGGGAAGATCCAAGCTTCGGCTGGATTTTCCGGATCCGGAAGATGAGAGATCTCTTCCCGGGCATATCACGTCGCGCCCATATATACATTTTGAAGTTCGTCCATCTCTTCTATGGACTCACCCATTGGGGGTATTTCCGCCTGAGGAAACAGCTGAATAAAAGCTTCGAATTCCGCATCGAAAACCTGCGGAATCGACTGGGCCGCGTCGGTGATGAAAACGAGATTTCCATCCTGTCCTTTTCTTCGGGAGGCCGGGTCTCCTCCCTCATCGCCGACAGCTTCAAGATCCAACGTCTTATCTGCATCGGCTACCCCTTTCGTAACCCCAAGGAAGGGGAAAACCCCGACCGCTACCGACACTTGGCCGAGTTGAAAACACCCATGTTGATCATCCAGGGCAACCGGGATGAATATGGCGGCTCCGAAGTGGAGCGGAACGTTCCCCTGAGCCCCGGCATCGAACTCTTCTTCGTGGACTCCACGCATGACTACCGGCTGGATGGCCGTCAGTGGGATACCGTCCTGTCCAAAATCGAATCGATGTTGAGCCCCGGGCTTAGACCAGGAGACATAACATGGCCCTGAAACGCATGGATAACACTCTCCTGGTGGTCGACGATCTCGATGCCGCCATCGCCTTCTTCCGCGAACTCGGCATGAAACTCGAAGGCAGAATGCACGTCGAAGGTCCCTGGGTCGACAAGGTCATCGGCATCGACAACACGCGCGGCGAAATCGCCACCATGGTCACCCCCGACGGCCACGGGCGCATCGAACTGGACAAGTTCCACTCCCCCGCGGCCCAAAAACCCGAGCCGGACGTTTCGACCGTGAACGCCCTCGGCTTCCGCCGCATCATGTTCGCCGTCGACGACCTCGAAGACACCCTCGCGCGCCTCCGGCCCCTGGGCGCCGAACTCGTCTGCGAGATCGTCAATTACCAGGACGTCTACAAGCTCTGCTACATCCGCGGTCCCGAAGGTATCCTCTTGGGCCTCGCCGAAGAATTGAAGTAAGCGCATTTGAAAGGGGGAAGCCACCGAATCTTTTTGCGAAATCTATTGCGCAATCGATTGGTTGCGTGTATATTTGCTACCGATCGGTTGCATATCAGTCACGAGGACGCGGATGAGACGAGACATTTTCCAAGCCATCGCCGACCCCACCCGGCGCGCCATCGTCATGCTTTTGGCGGTGCAGGCGATGACCCCGAATGCCATGGCCGCGCATTTCGAGACCAGCCGGCAGGCCGTTTCGAAACACATCCGGATCCTGGTGGAATGCGATCTGCTTGAAGAACATCCCCAGGGGCGGGAAATCCAATACCATTTGAGGGCCGGCAAAATGCGCGAAATCGAAAAATGGCTGGAAGAATTCAAGGCCTTGATGGCCAAGCGCTTCAACCAACTGGACGACGTACTAACCCGATTGAAGGAGAGGAAAAAATGAATCAAGAGAAGATTTTCAATTTCACGGTGGATAAGGAAAACCTGGCCGTCAAGGTGGAGCGCTCCTTCGATGCGCCGGTCGATCTGGTGTGGTCGGCCTGGACCGAGTCCGAACTCCTCGACCAATGGTGGGGGCCCAAACCCTACCATGTCGAAACCAAATCCATGGACTTTTCCGAAGGCGGGAAATGGCTGTACGCCATGGTCGGTCCCCAGGGCGACAGGCATTGGGCAACGAAGACCTTCTCGAAGATCGTCCCGCGGAAGAGCTACAAGTTCCGTAGCCTCTTCTGCGATGAGAACGGAAAGGTGAATCCGGGCACGACGGGATCGAACTGGGTCAACACCTTCGTAGAGACGAAAGGCGTCACCTTGGTCACCAACGACATCAAATGCGATTCCATCGAGCACCTGGAAGCCCAGATCAAGATGGGATTCAAGGAAGGCTTTTCCATGGGCCTGGGCCAACTGGAAGAATTGCTGGCGCGTCTCACTGAAAAAGGGAAGTGAAACAGCGGAAAATCATCGCCATCACCCAACTCTCCCTCGACGGCGTCCTGCCGGATTTCAGTTTATCCTGACTAAAAGGGAATAGGAATCGTTGTTTTCCTCGCAAAAAAAGGTGCATCAAATATCAGGTGGAAAGCATCCAAGTCTTGTCGGGTAAAAGCAGGAACTGCCTTCACCCCTAGGGATTTTCTACTCCCTAAGATTTGCATTCACCCAAAAGCGAGGTTCATAAATCCATGAAAAGAACAATGGTGGGAAAGACTCGTTTCCATGCCACGGATGTCGCATTCCTATTAACCGTTTCCGCCTTCATCGCCTGCACTGAGCAGGGTCCCACGGACGTCGATCCCGGCCAAAACGCTCTGGCGGCGCAAGCGGCCGGCACGACGACGATCACGACACTTGCCGGCCTTCGAGCCATGTCGCCTACGGGGCATTATGTCCTGGGCAAGGACATAGACGCCTCCTCCACGTCGTCCTCGCCGTTCACGCCCATCGGCACTTTCACCGGAAGTTTCGACGGCGGCGGATTCGCGATTAACAACCTTCACATCGTCGGCACGAAATATACCGGCCTTTTCAGCCAAACCGATGGCGCGACGTTGAACCGGATCCACCTCAACAACGTGAGCGTTTCGGGGTCGTCCATCGTTGGGGCCATCGTCGGCGCCATGTGGAACACCACCCACCTGACGAATAGCTACGTAACCGGGACCGTAACCGGGACCAGCACCGCCGCAGACGTGGGCATGGCGGTGGGATTCGCGGGCGGCAGCCATGGCGTGATCCAAAGATGCTACGCCACCGGAACCGTGAACGGATCAGGGTGGAGCGTGGGAGGATTCGTCGGAAAGGTCGGCAGCGACGGGCCGATCACCCTCAACGACGATCCCCGGATCGGTATTTACGAAATCTTCACGAACGTGAACGTCAATCCTGCCACTCCGGCCGGGACCGAGGTCGACGCGGGCGGCTTGGTCGGGACGCTGATAGGCGCGGACATCCGCAGCATCAACGTCGTCGGCCCGGTGCGCGGGCAATATGCGGCCGGCGGCATCATCGGGGCCGCGTATAATGACGGGGCAAGCGCTTCGACTATCCGTTTCATGATATATCGAGGCAATGTTATCGATATGGGAGCGGGCACCAATCGCGCGGGAGTCATCGGCTTCCAGGAAGGGACTTTTGAGCGGTGCGACCAAGCCTTTTGGAGCTCGAATGCCGACCCCGGAACTCCGGCGCCCAGCGTGGATGGGGGCTGTCAAATGGGAATGACCGACGCGGTGCTTGAGGCCCCCCATCCCAATCCGAACCGGCTCCTCTGGCCATACGTCGTCGGACAAGTGGTTACCCAGGACATGATCAATACCATAGGCTTCGACCAATGCAAGCTCGCTTCCGGCAGCGATACCGATTGGGGTTTCGGCGGATGTTCCTACACTCCCTTGGAGTGGGATTTGAATTCATCCACCCAGCACATCACACTGCACAATATCCCGAACCCGACCGTCCAGCCTAGATAACCTTCGGCGCGGTCTGCGCTCGTTGCAGACCGCTGTTCCGTCCCATCGCCCTTAGTTTCGTCCCCTCATCTTTTCATCAGCTCGACGAACTGGCCCAACTCCTCCGCATTCAGATCGGAAACGGCGCCTAAGCGGAAGCCATCCCGGCTCCAGAATACGATGTGGTAGCCTTGCAGCGTTTTCGGCGTTCCCCAACCTTGGGTCCCGCGCGCGGCCGGCCAGCAGAAAACATTGATGACATGCAGATGCCGGCGATAGACCAAGGCGGCTACCGGATGCCCGCCGAGGTATTCCAATCTTCCCCCCACGAGCGGGAAGCCGTCATCGGAAAAATCCTCAACCGGCGGGGAGAAATCCAACTTGCCCGTGAACCAGGGTTTCACGGTATGCCGATCCGTGGAGGCGACATCGAATAGGTGATCGGCTTGGAGCGAGCGGACATGGCAGGCCACCATTTCCCCGGCCAAGGGGTCGCGGCGGAAGTCCGCGTTCCAAGCCCAGAAGCCGACGGCCAAGGCGAGGAGGGCCGTCACGAGACCGGCCATGCCCAGCTTAGCGCGCGGCCGTTGCCAGGGCCGCCAGCCTTCGCTACCCGATCCTTCCGTCGCCGGGCGAGCGGCGGAGGCGGCGGGCAGGGACGCCCGCACCCGGGCGGCCAATCCCGGCGGGGCCGCGAAGGCCAGGGCGCCCTGGGACAGACGCGCCTTGAGATCGCGCAGGGCCGCGCTTTCGGCCAAGCATGCGCCGCAACCATCGGAATGCCTTTCCATCTCCAGCGCGTGCACCAGATCGAGTTCGCCATCCAACCAGGGATGCAGCAGTTCCAGGAATCGGCGGCAATCCATGTTCATCCTTCCCCGCCCGAGCGGGCCAGGCTTTTCTGCAGCCGCTCCCGCGCCCGCACCAGTCGCGACATCACGGTCCCGATGGGGATGTCAGCGATTTCCGATATCTCGCGATAGCTGCATCCCTGCCATTCGCGCAGCACCAGCACTTCGCGGAATTCCACCGGCAAGGCTTCCACCGCGCGGCGGATCGCCTGGCGATCGCGATCCAAGGCAAGGCGAGCATGGGGGTTGTCCGAAGCATCCCAAGGGCCGTGGATTTCTTCATCATAGGAAATACTCAGGTTTTCCATGCGGCGGGATTTCAACCAGGTATAGCAAGCATTGCGGACAATGGTCAGCAGCCAAGCCTTGGCATCGTTCCCTTGGAATCCGGCGAAGGATTTCCAGGCGCGTAGATAGGCGTCCTGCACCCGATCCTCCGCATCCGTATCGCTGCGGACCAGCCAGCGCGCCAGCCCGAATGCGGCATCCAAATGCGGCAGCACCTGGCTCTCGAAAGTTCCCGCGTTCGGCTGATCCATCTAAGAGTCCCTAACATAATGGGTACTCGGCTGCGGCCGGCTGCGCGCCCCGGGGCCTGCGTCGGACTCAGTCGCGATATTTTCCAAATATCGCTCCATCGCCCTCCTTGCCGCGGGTCGCTCGCTCGGCCTCGCTACTTCGTCCCCATTATGTTAGGGACTCGAGGATAAGACTTCCCTGGAAGAGGATTTATTCCCGGTATCCCGCATTTTCCGGGAATAATTTCGCTATGCCCAAAGTCTAGCAAAGGGGAATGCCCGTTCCGGCGCATCCTCCCCTTCCTTTGAATGGAGACCCAAGCATGGAACCGAAAAAGCCCTTGAAATGGTTGTTCTTTCCGCCCCTCGACGCGCCCGCGGCCACCGTGGTCATCCGCATGATGGCGGGCCTGGTGTTTTTTTGGGAGGGGATCCTGAAATTCGTCTACGCCAACCAAGGCGTGGGAAGGTTCACCAAGCTGGGCTTCCCCATGCCCGCGGAGCTGGCCCATACCGTCGCCATATGGGAAATCGCCGGAGGCCTGCTCCTGATATTGGGATGGATGACGCGGCCCGTGGCCATCGTCTTCCTTATCGAAATGATCGTCGCCGTCCTTTCCACCAAGATCGGCCTTTATTTCGGAACCTCGCCCTTGCCCAAACCGGCGGCGGCGCCTTTCATGGGCCCTTGGGCGGTCCTGCATGAAATCCGATCCGACTATGCCCAATTCATGTGCTGCCTTTTCCTGCTCTTGGCGGGGCCGGGCCGCATTTCGGTGGATGCCGCAAGGGCGGTCCAAAGAGATTAGATACCTGCTTCCGGGTGAAGCCGGAAGCCTTTTCCGCTCTCAATCCGCTTCTTGAAAATCAAGCCTATTCCTGCCCGTCCGCAACATTTCCCCTTTATCCATCGGGTCGAAATGGCTTTACATCCGCTCTCAACCTAAGAGCGGAAAATTCCGCTGCGCCTGGTTCGCGGCATATCCGACCCGTATATTCGTCTCACCTATGCAGCCCGTTACCGCCTACCTCGATTACCGCCAATATCTTCGCGATCAATACGCGGAGCAGAAGGCACGCAATCCGCGCCATTCACAACGGCTCTTCGCGCGCAAAGCCGGCCTCAGCTCCAACGGGTTCTATTCCGAGGTCCTCAACGGAAAACGCCAATTGGCTCCCGCCGCGGTCCTCCGCTTCTCCAGGGCCTTGAAACTCTCCGCCCCCGAGCAGGCCTACTTCGAAACCCTGGTCGCCTTCAACCAGGCCAAAACCGTGGAAGAGCGCAACCACCACTTCGCCAAACTCTCCGGCCAACGCGGGGCCCGGGCCGACGTGGTCGGGAACGAGCGGTACGAATTCTACCGCTGCTGGTACCATGCCGCCTTGCGCGAGCTGATCGCGGTGCGTCCCACGAAAGCCCGCACGCGCGAGGATTTCGCCCGGCTGGGCCAGTCCCTGGAACCGGCCGTTCCCGCTGCCAAGGTTAGGAAAGCCGTCGATTTGCTATTAAGACTAGGATTTATGGTGCGCGGCGAAGACGGATTCCTGCGGCAGTCCGCGCCGGTGATTACCACGGGGGCCTTGGGCAAAGTCCCGCCTACCACGCTCGACGTGGACAATTTCCAGGCGGCGACCCTGGAATTGGCGCGCAAAGCCCTGGACCGGCAACCCCGCGGCCAGCGCGACTTTTCCACGCTTACGCTTTCCCTTTCCGCCGCGGGCGTGGAAGCGGCCCATGCCGAGATCGCCGCTTTGCGTAAGCGGCTTTTGGCCCTGGCCGAGAACGATGCCCGCGCCGATCGCGTCCGTCAATTCAACTTCCAATCCTTCGCCCTCTCCCGTCCATGACTCCAATAAATGTTCTTCGAATTCCTTACCCGCAACCCGCGAGGATCCCCATGCCCGCATCCCGTTTCCATCTTATCCTCTGCGTCGCCTGGGCTTGCCTGGCCGGCTGCCAGCCTAACGATCCGGCCGTCGTCGGCGTTACCCCGCGCGGCGGGGGTTCGGAGACCACGCTAGTGGGCCGCGTGCTTGACGATTCGGGACACGCGGTAGCTGGCGCCTCCATCCGTGTGCGGAATGAAGAGGACAGTCCCTTCGACTTAGGAATCGACTCCGCGAACTCCAGCCAGCCTTTGGCCTATAGCGACGCCGACGGTAAATACAGCATCGACGGGGTGCACACCGGGATCCGATACCTCATCGAATGCCGCCGAGATGCGGGACGCGCCGCCGCCGTATTCGCGGACGCCGAAGATGAGGATACGGTCCATGCCCCCGACGCGATCCTACGCCCGACCGGGGTTATCCGCGGGAGCATAAAGCTTCCCGATAGCCTTGATCTCGCGGCTCCGATACTGTCCTCCGTATACGCCTATATCCCGGGGCTTTGGCAAGAAAGCGTGGTGACTTCAGATTCTCCCGCATTCGAAATCCGGGACGTACCCGCCGGGACCTACACCCTTCGACTGCAACCCGCCTTTCCGCAAATGCTTGCTGAAATAGGAGTCCTGGATTCCGTTGGAATCCAAGTCCAACCTGGCGAAACCACCGACGTTGGCGAATTGACCTTGCCGCTGCGCTCGTCTTTGACGGCGGGCTCGTCCGCTTATGTCCGCGATTCCGCCGCAGTCGCGAGCTTTGGAACGGATTCCGATTCCCGACCCGATGTCGAACACCATTCGGCGGTACTGGGAAACCGTATCATCAGCCTATTCGACCTGAGCAACCAGTTAAGCCGAATCACTGATCGTGTCCGGGATTTGGACGCCGTGCAGCATATTTTACTGGTCGATTTCCACACGCAACCGGACAGCCTTCATCCCGATACCGGGATGCCCAAACCTCTTTCGCCCGCCATCTCCGAGTTACCGCATCTTATGTCTCTTCAGTTGCCGGGCATGCCCGCGAGCGGGTATCCGCGGTGGACGGGAGCCTTTCCGGCGCTCACCCACCTGGCTCTGTTGAGAGCGGGGCTTGCCGCCATTCCCGAATGGGTCCTGGAACGAACCCGCCTGACGTATCTGGGACTCGGAGGCAATCGACTGGAAACCATTCCCGACGCGATAGCGGGGCTGCGGAACCTCAGCGAGCTGGATTTGTACGGAAACCGGTTGCAAGCGCTTCCGGCCGTCCTGCTCAAGATGAAATCCCTGCAAGGAGTTTACTTGCGCTACAACCGCATCTGCTCCACCACCCCGGAGGAAAGGGCCTGGATCGCGCGACAGGACTCGCTCTGGATCCGGAAGCAGGACCGGTTGTCGTTCGGTGACGACACCACGCTTACCTGGGAATCGACGCAGGCATGCGGGACCCCTTAATGGGCGCCGCCTAAAGGTTCATTCCTTGATTATTTTCCAATGCACCACTTCACCCAACTGGTCGGTTACGGTACCGGCGGTCTGGGGAACTTGCAGCGCCGCCTCCACCGAATCGCGAATCGGGTCCGTCAGGAAACTGGGATGGGCTTCGAAGTGGTTTCCTGAGAGAGGGAATTTTCCGAGTATCTTATCGCCTGCGAATTCAGGGTTGTGCACATAGAAAACGATTTTCTTCCTTGCCGACATGTATGCTCCCTTGAATCACTTTCAAATCAACCTGATGTCCTTTTTTCTTCGCACTGATCCAATGTAGACGCAAAATTATCGGTCTGGTGGGCAAACTTGAGTGCCACTCTGGCCTTCAAACCGGACCGAGCAGGCTATCCAATACCGAGAAGTCCGAATCGCCCAGACCCCGCTCCATCCCCTGTTTATAGACCTCCCGCAAGGCCTGGAACAAGGGCAGCCGCAAACCCTTTCCGTCGGCTTCGGCCAAACGCATGTCCTTATCCATATGCTTCAAGGAGAATTGCGGGCCGAAATCACGGCTCCGTAATTTCGGCTCTTTCAAATCACTCACGCCCGAGCGCGACACGTTCCCGCTTAAGGCCTCGAAGAAAATCTCGTCGGTCAGGCCTTGGGACAGCGCGAAGCGGCGGCTCTCGCTCAGGGCTTCCATCACCAGGGCGATGTTCATGTTCATGGCCAACTTGATGGCGCTGCCCTTCCCGAGTTCGCCCACGTGCTGGATCTTCGTCGCCTGGCGTTCCAGCACGGGACGGGCCCGGGCGATGACCGCCGCATCCCCGCCCAAGTAGAATACGGTCTTGCGCTGCTCCGCGGCGATCTTGCTCCCGGTGAACGGGGCCTCCAGGAAATCCGCGCCGGTCGCCTTCACCTGCTTCGCGAACTCCAAAGTCCAGGTAGGGGAAATGGTGCTGCTCTGCATTACGATCTGCCCGGCCTTGAGGGTGGGCAGGATCCGGCGCAAGACATCCTGTACCGCGGGCGGATCGGAAACCACGACGATGATGAGATCGGAACCGGTGGCGGCGGCTTCCGGGCTATCGCACCAGCCCGGGAAATCTTTTTTGGTGCGGTTCCAAACCCGCACCGGCAATCCGTCTTGCTGCAGATTGCGCGCCCAGACGGCGCCGATGATGCCTAATCCTAAAACCGCGACGTTCATCTGCCGGTCCGGCCGGGGGCTCGCTTGCTCAATCCGCGACGGTTGCCAACGCGCGCGGCTCGGTCGCGGTATCGCCCTCGACGAGTTCGCCGCGGCTCTTGCGGTACTCCAGGCCCCACTCGCACAATTGCTCCAAGAGGGGCTTCAAGGACCAGCCGGTTTCGGTGAGGCTGTATTCCACCTTGGGAGGCACCACGGGATAGACCTTGCGGGCCACCAATCCGGATTCCTCGAGGTCGCGCAGCTCTTGGGTCAGCATCTTCTGGCTGATGCCGCGCACCATGCGCTGCAATTCACCGAAGCGCTTTACGCCGCCTTCCTTCAGGTGCCAGAGGATGATGACCTTCCATTTCCCTCCGATGATGGAGAGAGCGGTGGTAACCGGACAGTGAACGGTGGTGTTTGGCATACTTCGGTTTTCTTTTGGGCGCCGTAACGGCATTCCTATGGATACTTTCCTATTGATACGATGGAAAATATAGTTACAGGCAGGAACAAAACAGTTGGACATAAGTGGGCATTCCATCATTATCCTGGGGAAATGATCCGGGAGAAACTCCTGGATTTTGGGGTTGGCCGGGGAATCCCGGCGTTTTCTCCTAACTTTCGCAGGATGGCAAGGTCGCCTACCCTCACCCGCGCGGAACTACGGCGTAAGGCGGCGCATGCCGCCGCCTTCTGGCCGGCTTTGCTCCTTCCGTGGTTATCGCCTTTGCAAGCCCTAGGGGTAACAGCCGCGCTTCTGCTGATGAATTTGTTCGTTTTGCCGCGGGCCGCGCCGGGCCTGTACCGCGCCGAAGCCGACGGGATGGGCTCGCTCGAAATCATCCTCTACCCTGCCGCCCTTTGCGCTTGCGTGGCGGCGGTCGGGTATCCGCCGGGGGGGGAACCCGGATGGTACCTCCCCTTGGGCGCGGCCTGGTTCGCCCTGGCCTGCGTCGATGCGGCCATAGGCCTATGCTGCCGCGTATTCCCCGGCGGCCCGCCCCTCCCGTGGAACCGGCGCAAGCCCGTAGCCGGCGTGTTACTGGGGGCCGCCTTGGCCGCGCTGCCGGCCTTGGCCCTGGCGCATTGGGCGGCGCACCCCCAGGGCGCCGGCGCATGGATGGGATTGTGGGTCCTGTTCGTTGCGGCGGCAAGCGCAGAGACCTTATGGTTCGGAGTCGCCGACAACGTGGTCGTCCCGTTCACCGTTTGCGTATTGGCCCCTCTGATTCCCAATCCCTTGTGGCCGTCCGCGGGGGCGGGCACCGGCGGCTATTTGGCGGGGCCAGGTTCGGGTACCGGGATGGCATTGCTTGTCGGCATCCCCGCCGCTTTCGGATTGTTGGCCTGGGCGGCGCGCCTCTTGACCCCGGGCGGGGCCTTGGCCGGGACCCTGATGGCCTTTCTCCTCATGCGGGCCGAACCCTGGCTGTTCGCCTTTTTGGCCGGCTTCTTCGTCCTCGGCAATCTGGCGACCCGTATCGCCTTCGCCCGCAAACGGGAGCTAGGCATCGCCGAAGCCCGCGGCGGCCGGCGAGGGGCGGCCGAGGTGTTCGGGGCCATGGGCCTGGCCGCGTGGATGACTCCGCTCGTGCATTTGGCGCGCGCGCGCGGGGGGGACGTAACTCCAACGTTACTGGTGGCCGTCGCGCCCCTGGCCGCCAAGGCCTTCGATACGGTCTCTTCGGAGATCGGAAAGGCCGTAGGCGGAACAACGATCTCGCTGAGCCGCTTACGAGCGGTGCCCGCGGGAAGCGAAGGCGGGGTATCCTTGGCGGGTACCCTGGCCGGCCTGGCAGCGGCGGCCTTGCTGTGCGCCGGCATCGTGCCCTTGGGTTGGGGAGGATGGGGGACGGCGGGCATCCTGTTGGCCATTTCTTTCATCGCCAACGTTTTCGAATCGTATTGGGGCGAATACGCCGCGGGCCGGGGGCTGGATCAAGGGCCGCATGCCAACGTGCTGATGACCCTGTTGGCCGCGGTGCTGGCCTGGTTGGCGTTCGCGGCGGGCCTGCGCTAGCGCGGATGCGGGGCCCAGGCTGGTCGGCGCTTCCTCAGGGAATCACGATGACAATCCCCGACGAGTCGTTATTGCCTTTGCCTTTCTTGTTCGGAGGCGGTTGCGGCGGCACGTCGGCTCCGTTGAGCTTGGCTTTGCCGCCTTGCGCGACGTAGATCCCGTCCACATCGCCTTCCACGGTTCCTTTCACGTCTGCCGTGGCCTTGTTCTCCACCCGCATTTGCCGCGGCAAGGCTCCCGCGGTGTCCGGCACGGTGTTCGCCGAGAGGGTGAGCCCGGTGGCGGTCAATTTGGCCTGGGTGTCCAACCATATCCCGCCGCCGCCGCCGGAATCGCTAGCGGTACTGCCGGTGAAGGCGCAGTCGACCAGGTTCACCTTGGCCTTCGAACCCACCGTCAAGGCCGCCATCAAAACTTGCTTCGCCCCGTCCACGCGCACTTGCTCTAGCTGGAAGGTCTTTCCGTTATCTCCCGCCACGATTTGGATCGGATAGGCGCCGCCCGGGGCCGAGATGAGGAGATTGCGCCCGGTATTGCCGCTATCGCCTTGAAGGCCGCCGTCCGCGGCTGTGATGCTGAACCCGTCCAGGGTCGAGCCGTTCCCGGACATGCGCACCGCGAAGCCGGTTCCCGTAGAAACCAGGATGGACTTGGGATCGGCCACGGACCGGTCCGCGGTGGAAAGGCCGGTGCCGGCGGCCGGGAATCCTCCGTATACGGCGACCCCGGTGGGAATATCCAAGCTTCCCGTCCCGTCCTCAGAAGTGGCGTATTGCCCGTCGCTGACCCAGATTTCCTTGCCCCCCGCAGCCGCGGGGCCGCCCGCGGCCCCGGCCACCGCCTGCCAGACCTCGCCGTAGGCGTCTTGCCAGGAAGTGCCCTTCCCCGCCTGGCCCTTGCGTACGAATACGATCCCGGGCCGCTTGTGGATGGCGACGGTCGCGGGCGCGCCGGTATTGCCGGACGCGTCCACCGGGGTTAACGTGACGGTGACGTCACCGGCAGGGTACGCCAGCGGAGGAAGCGTCCAGGTCGGGCCGGAAACCTTGGCCTGACCGGCGGTAAGGCCCGGGCCGGACCAACTCACGGTCACGGGTCCATTGGCCTCGTCCAGGGTGCCCGATAGGGCGGGATCGGCCGAAGTAATGGCCGCGTCCGGCGTCGGGCCGCCGATGGCGAGTTTGGGAGGGGTGCGATCAACCACGATGGTGAGGCTGGCCGCCGCGCTCCAATTACCGGCGGAATCGGATTCGGAGACATACAGGGTTTGCGGGCCCTCGGCGATATCGGCGGCAGCCGTGTATTTCCTATCGGTTACGGTCGCGAACCAAATCCCGTCGCTCCATCCCAACCGGAATGTTCCCATGCCTCCGGTTCCTCCCGAAGTCCAGGTCCAGCTAGGAGCGCGGGTGGGCGAGGGAGTGCCAGTGAGGATCGGCGCCGCCCCGGCAGCGCTGCGCCTTAGGATCAAAATGGAATCGGCGCCGCGATTGCCGGCCGCATCCAGGGCGAAACGGGTGATGCGGATCGGACCGTCCGCGGACAACGTCTCGCTAATTTGCTGCGTTTGCGGCACGCCATCCACCGTCCACTGCACGCTGATCAAACTGGAGTTGGTCCAGGAGCCCGTAGCCGGGCTGAGGATCTTAACCACCGGCGCGGTCAGGTCCAAGGTTACGGCGGCGCTTGCATCGGAAGACCAGTTGCCGGCCTCATCGCGCTCCCGCACGTAAAGCGTATGCTTGCCTTCGGAGAGGGCATGGGACGGCGCATAGGCGGTATCCCCCCAATCGAGCATGGTCGCGGCGGGATCGGGATTATCCAGGCGCACCCGGAAATGCCCGTCGCCCCCGCCTCCGCCATGCCAGGTCCAACGGGGAAGCGCGACATTCAAAAGTCCCGGTACGCTGATCACAGGCGGCAATGGCCCTTGCGTATCGCGGATGACGGTCACCGAATCGGCCCCGGAATTCCCGAGCGAATCCCGGAAGGATCGGCGGATGACGTTGGGGCCTTCGTTGAGGAGCCGTTCGGAGGTCTGATCCGTTTGCTTCTGGTCGCCTACCATCCAATCCACCTTGACCACGCTATCCTTCACGAGGCTGCCGGATACCGGCGACAGGATGGCCACGTCCACCTTGCGCACGGAGTCGGCGATGTCGAGGACCACGTCGAGGGCGGCCGTTGCCGGGGGATGATGAGAATCGGAGGCGGTGACCGCGCATTCGCGATGGCCCGCATCGCGGAAGCCAGGGACGAAGGTCCAGCGCATCGAGGCGGAATCGATGCTCCCGCAAGCGGCAGAAAAGGAGACCGCGTCGCCTTCCCCGTCCCCGGCGAAGAGGGGTTTGAGATCGAGGACGATGGGCAATCCTTCCTTTCCGGTCAAGGCCGTAGTAGCCGTCTTCCATTGGGGCGCGCTATTGGAATCGATCACGGTGATGCGAGCGGCGATTTGCCCGGTCTCCGCGGGGTCGCCCCCGTCCTGGGCCCGGAACACCAGGTCCGCGAAGGTGGTCTCGCCCGCGGCAACGCATTGGAAGGACGGGACGAAGGTAACCTGCCCGCTACGGGTATCGTAACTTCCTTGCCCGCATCTCGGCCAAGGGGGATTGTCCAGGCTGAGCAGGCTCGTCGCGTCCCCATCGGGATCGCTGACGGCCACCGTGAAACTTAAGGAGGCGCCTTCCCGCACGCGGAAGGCCGTTCCCGTGGCGGGGGAGGCGAAAGAGACCGCCGGGGGGCGGTTCACATGGCCCACGGAAATGGTGAGTATCTGCTCTTCGACGCCGCCGGCGGTGTCGGCGACCACGATGCGGAAGCGGTAATTGCCTTTCCGGGAGCCGGGGGAGAAGGCGATCTTCAGCGAATCGCCGCCGCTCACGGTCGATATGGCCCCATCGCCGTCGGGGAACAAGGCGCGCAGGCTATCGAGATCGGGGATGGAGAAGGTCAAGGGATCGCCATCCTCGTCCTTGGCCCTGAGCACCACTACTTTGGATTCGCCCTCCAGCATGCTTAAGTCATGGACCGCTAGTCCTAAGGTAGGCGCATGGTTGAGGCGCGGTCCTCCGGAAGGGGGCGGGGCGACGGAGTCATCGGGATGATCAGCGGGCTCATTGGACAAGCCGGGACGATCGGTGAGATTACATCCGGATATCCAAACGCAGGCGGAAAATGCCAGGAAGAGACGGGCTTGAATCGGGATCATGTCGGCCTCGCGGGTCAGGATCGATGATCCGAAAAAACACTCCCATGGACGGGACGGGAAACGTTTTTTCCAAGACGGGTCGGCCTCGTGACGAGGGCCGTTACAATTTCTTGAATCGGCCGGTCAGGTGCTTCAGGATCTGATCGGGGCGCGCCAAACCCTGCGCCGCGGATTCCGGGCCAGCCGAGCCGGTCCCGCCACCCACCGCTTTCGCAGGGGCCGCCTTCGCGTATTGGCGCAGGAGCATCGCTTCCAATTCCATCTGGGCTTCGAGCTTGCGGGGCCAAGGCAGGTTTTGATCCAGCGCATCCAAGGCCGCACGCGGCTCCTTAGGCAATCCCGCCACGCTTTGCCCCAGGCATGCGAGGCGCGCGCAGACGCGATCGCGCAAGGCCTTGGCGCCCTTACGGACCGCCTCGGCGCGGTCCCGGGCGGATTCCGCTTCGGCCCGGGCTTCGGCCCCGGCGGAGTCAGGCGGCCAATCCTTGGCGGAGCGCGGATCGGCTCCCGGCAAGGCGGAAGCCCAAGCCTCGGCGAAACGGGCGGCCGCGAAAGGGGAGACCAGCAGGCTTTCCCAATCCGGAAGGGCGGAGGCCCGCGCCAGCAGATCGGCAATGGCCTGCTTGGCTTCCACCGGCGGTTGGGCGAAAGCGCGAAACCAGGCGGTAAAGCATTCGCGCGAAACGAAACCCGCGCCCAGGACCAGCGCTGCCCCCGCCCATCCGTTGGTTCCGCCTCCCTTATGAACCGCCTGACCTAAAGCCGCCAATGACTTTACCTGCGAGCCCGGTTTAGCTAGGACGGGGGGACGGGGCGGCGGCAAATCCTTTTCCGCGCGCGCCAAGGCTTCGGCCCCGAAGGCATCCTGCCAGTAGCGGGTGAGGATGCGGCCCGTGAGGAATTCGCGCGCCGATGCCCCGGCCGTGCGGGCCTCCGGAGGAACGGACCAGGCGTCCATCAACGCTTGCAACCGCTTGGCGAAAAAGCCGGGCAAGGCCGGAACAGCGTTCACTTTCGCGCTAACGGCAGAGCTGCCTGCCGAATTACCGGCCGGGTTAGGGCCCGCGGAGCTCATGGGGATTTCTCCGGCCAGCCTATGCTGGAATGCCGCTTCCGCTAATGATGCAAACCATGCGCATGCGGGCAAGGATTTACCCGAGGAGTCCCTGGAAGACGCTTTCCCAAGCGAGCCTACGCCCACCCCCTGCGCGCCGCCCGTCCCCCGCGCCGAGGCCGCCCCCAAGGGATCGGGGCCGAAGGCGAAGCCGCGCCAGGGTAACGGCGGCGCTACCCCACCCCAATCCGCCAGATGCCCGGGAAGCCATTCCGCCCAGGGCTTTTCCGCCGCGCCGAACAGCAGCTTGCGGGCCGCCAGGAAGAGATCGGCCTCCCCCCACGATGGGTCGACGTGCAGCAGGAAACGCCGACCCGTTGGGCTCGTCACGAAAACGTGGATCTGCAGGTAGGATGGCCAGGTAACGGGAAAAGACGGCGCGCCGATGCCGTCTTCGGAGGCCAAGGCCCGGGCCAGAAAGGCCGCCGGAGAGGCTTCTCCGGGATCTTGGTCCCAATCCGCCGCGAGACCATCCCAGGCGGCCGCGATGTGGGCGGCGCGGGGGCGGGCGGCTTCGGCGGCCTTGGCGCCCAAGCGTTCCAGGGCATAGTCCCAAATCCATTTGCGCCAGCCGTGAATTCCTTGCCACAGCGCGGGAATCGTGAGGGCGGCCAGCCCGGCGGGATCGGTCTCCAAGGCGATCCCGTCTTGGGGATCACCGAAGTCGAACCGGTAACCCAGACGGTACCTATGCCCGGCATGGAGAAGGCGATCGGGGTACAGGCGATGGAGGACATGATCGGGCCCGGCGGCCTTTTCCGATCCATCGATGCCCGCAGCTCCGGCCCAGGCATCCCAATCCCCGCCCTCCAAGCCCCCGGCCCAATCGCGATGGCCGAATTCCAGGACCCGATCGGGCGCCGCTTTCAGGAAGCGCTCCAATCCTACGCGCGAAGCCACTTCGGGCGCGCGCGCGCGGTACCAATGGGCCAAGGCATCCTCATCGGGAACCAAACCGCGGATGCGCGCCTTGGTTTCCAAGGCCGCCAGGGAGGCCAGCACCTTTTGGTTGGCCTCGCGGAAAGGAAAGGGCGCGCCGGCGCCGCTCCGAATCACGCCTTCGCGCCAGAACACCTCCGCGCATTCCTCCGGCGCCACCGCCTCGTAATTCACGCGGCGATCCTGGCGGAGCGCGAAGCCTTTGAAGGATATGCGCTCGACAGCTTCCACGAATCCGCGCTCGGGGTTCCAGGCCACGTTTCCGTAGCTCTTCTTGCACATCTCCGGGGCGACTTCCTCCACCCAGGCCGGCTTGATCTCGGCGGCGCGATAGATGAAGGTGCGCGAGGTCTGGCGCACTTCGCCGGCCACGATCCATTCGGGCCGCCGCTTGGCCAGCGCCGATCCGGGATGGATATGCGCCTCCTTATCCCCGGCCAGGCGATAGCTGGTCTCCTCCGGTTTGCGCCGGCCCAGGAAGGCCAGGAAGCCCGCCAGGATGGCCTTATGCAAGCCATCGGTCGCCGCTTCTTCGAGCTTCAGCTTGGCGGGATCGAGTTCGATCTTCAAGAGGCGTGAGAATTGATCCGCCAGATCCATCCATTCGCGCACGCGGTTGTAGGAGAGGAAACTTTCGGCGCATAGCAGACGCAGCTTGCGTTGGGTCCAACGCTCGCCCCAATTGCGATGGATCCAAATCCACAAGGCCAACACGCCCAGGAAATCGGAGCGCGGATCCTCGAAGCGCTTGTGCAAGCCGGCCGCCTTCCCGCGATCCGGTTCCTCACGCGGAAGGAAGCGCGGATCCTGCACCGTGATGCCCGCGGCGACGACCACCGCCAACTCGAGCACGTTATAATCGGCGGCTTTGAGGAGGATTTTCCCCAAGGCCACGTCCACGGGCAATTTGCTCATGCGCCGGCCTTCGGGAGTGAGGCGCGCATCCAGCCCGGGCCCGTCCACGGCCCCCAACTCATGCAGTTGCCGGAAGGCGCCTTTCAGGATCGCCGGCGCGGGCGGATCGGGGAACGGGAAGGATCCCACGTCGAGCCCCAGGGCCAAGAGCTGTAAGGCCACGTTGGCCAGGTTGCTGCGCAACACTTCGGGTTCCGTGAAAGTCGGGCGCTCATTGAAGTCGGCCTCGGAGTAGAGGCGCACGCAGGTGCCCGGCTTCACTCGCCCCGCGCGGCCCGCGCGTTGGCGGGCGCTGGCCTGCGATACGCGTTCGATGGGCAGGCCCTGGATCTTGGTCTGCGCATGATAACGCGCGACGCGCGCCAGGCCCGTGTCGACCACGTACCCGATGCCGGGGATGGTCAAGGAAGTCTCGGCGATGTTGGTGGCCAGGATGATCTTGGGCCGATCGCTTTCCGCGAAAACCCGTTTCTGATCCCCGGGGGCCAACCGGCTGTAGAGAGGTAGGATGAGGAAATCCCGCCCCAAGTCCTTTTCCAACTCCCGCTGCAGCTCGTTGATTTCCTTCTCGGTGGGCAGGAAGGCGAGCAGGTTGTCCCGCCGGCGCGATTGCAGTTCGCGGATGGCGATGGCGGCGGCCTCCACCGGGGGAAAGGCCCGCGCCGGAACGCCCTCCGCGCCGTCATCCCCGTCTTCCGCCGCTTCCTTGCCGGAGATATCCCAATATTCCAGATGGACGGGAAACTGCCGGCCCTCGACCTCGATGACAGGCGCTTTGCGCTCCGGCACGGCCTGGGCCGATCCAGGCGACGGCGCGCCTGCCGGCGCGGCCAGGTAAACCGCGAAACGATCGGCGTCCAAGGTCGCCGAGGTGACGATAAGGCGGAATTCCGGGCGACGCGGCAACAAATGCTTGAAGATCCCGAGCAGGATGTCGACGTTGAGCGAGCGCTCGTGGGCTTCATCCAAAACGATGCCGGCATAGCGTCGTAGCAGCGGATCGCGACGGAACTCTTGCAGCAGGATGCCGTCGGTCATGACCTTGACGCGGCAACCTTCCGGTACGTCCTCGTGAAACCGGATCTTGGCGCCGATCAGTTCCGGCCGGCCCGTCTCTTGGCGTAAGCGATCGGCGATGGTCAGGGCCGCGATGCGGCGCGGCTGCGTCACGCCGATCAGGCCCGAGGTCGGCCAAGGAGGAAGGGCCGCCGTCGCGCCGGATTCCCGGACGGCATCTAAGGGCGCTTCCCCCAGGCCCGCCTCCAACAGGAACTTGGGCAATTGCGTGGTCTTACCCGAACCCGTTCCCCCTTGCACGACAAGCGTCTGGTTTTCGCGCAGGGCCTTGAGGATATCGTCCTTGCGGGCCAGGATGGGGAGCTCGGGATAGGCGAAAGTATAAGGCACGCAAGCAAATTAGATTTATCCGTTTTCCGGGAAGCGGCGGGGCATGCACGAGAAGACATTGGCCGAGAGGCTGAAAGAGCTACGGCTGAAGGCGGGATTGGACCCGGAGGGCATCGCCGATCAGATCGGCATCTCGCCGACATGGTACGAGGATCTGGAACGCGATCCCGACGAACTGGAAAACGGCCTCGACCTGACCCAGCTCCGCAAGCTGGCCGTGCTCCTGCACGTGGGGCTGGGCTTTCTGCTCACCGGAGCGATCCTGCCCGATGAGGTTCCTCCCCTGTCCTTCCTGGAAGTGGCCCGCCGCGTGCGCGCCCGCCTGGAGCATGCCCCGGACGTGGAGGCGCTGGAAACGAAGATCGGTTGGGAGTTGGCCGCATTCCTAAAGCGCCCGAGCGAAGAGGGCTGGGGACAACGCGTCCCGTTCTTCCGGGAACTGTGCGGTGAATTGGGACTCGATTGGCGCGGCGTACTGATTTATTGCGAATCGTTCCGGGAAGAGTAATCGCTCCGGGCCGGCCCGCGACCCTCAGAACCCCGGATCGGTTTTACAGCCTTTTGCTTGCAAGATTTTCATGACCTTCCAGTTGCCCTCGACCGCGGCCGCCAGATAGGGCGTCCACCCCTCCGCATCCACCGCATTGATATCGGCGCCCGCCCGGATCAGGTTGTCCACCTTCGCCGCGTCCCCTCGGCGCGACGCCGTGATCAATTCCTGGCTGAGCCGATCCTTGGTCATGGACGGCGAACATCCCATCAACGCCAAACCCAAGGCGAGGGCCCTCCCTGCGCGACCCATGGTTTCCCTCCTCCGACTTTCCGACCGGACAATGCCTTCTCCCGCTCCAGGCGTAGAGCCTGGATCCGATTCGGGCCAGATTTGGTTCCAGTCTGCGCGCTAGGCGCGGAATTAGGTAAAAGACCTCAAAAACCGCAAGCGACGATTCAAAAAATAATAGGGTAACTTGGGGTTGTCATTAATTTTGTGCTTTTATGGAACTTTTAGTCTCGTCCATGTTGCTGTTGGCGCCATTTCCGCCTTCCCCCGAAAAAGCTTACCTATAACGCGTGTACCTCTTCAGCAAGTACTTCAGCCCGCATAACTTCCTGTTCGCGGATGCTTTCGACGGGAACGCGTACCGGATTGGCGAGGAAACCTTCGCCATGGACGCCAAGGCCGTGGGCGACGATGTTTGGCGGCTGCGGGTCCGCCATCCCCGCTGGCCCGTCGATCATTGCCGTTCCGGATTGCATGCCGAAGAGCGTACCGAAGGCGTGCGCCACAAAGCGCGGCTGGAAATCTCCCGCGACGGGGACATGGCGCTCAAGGCCGGGGCTCTGGGCCGCACCTTCCTGGGTTCGCTGCCCGGCGCGGGCTTCGGGGTTTCCGGCCAAGCCTGGATGTTCCAATTCCGCCTGCGGTCGGACATGCAGTTCTACGGCATGGGGGAAAAGAGCACCCCCTTCGAAAAGTCGGAACGCTCCCATCGCTTTTGGAACACCGACGTCTGGGCCGATCACGGGACCTCGCGGGCCAAGGACCATGCCTACGATCCCGATTACATCTCCGTCCCTTATGTCATCGTCAAGCGGGGGAATACCTACGCGGGCCTTCTAATCGACAATCCGGGCGCCTCCATCATCTCCGTTTCCCCGCGGCTCAACGTGGCCAACCAGATGATGGCCACTTCGGATGAAGCGCCTTTCTTCTTCCTGGGTTGCGAGAATGGCCCGCCCTGCCTGTATCTGCTTTTCGGCCCGTCCCTGCCCGAGCTCACGCGCAAGCTCCAGAAGCTCGCGGGACCCACTCCCTTGCCGCCGCTCTGGGCCTTGGGCCATCAGCAATGCCGTTGGGGCTATCGCGGCATCGAAGACCTGGAATCCCTGGCGGGGAATTTCACCAAGCACGAGTTCCCGAACGATGGGCTGTGGCTCGATATCGATTACATGGATGGTTACCGCGTATTTACCTGGTCCGGTAAGCATTTCCGCGACCCCGCCAAGGACCTGGCGTCCATCCAAGCCATGGGCTTCAAGGTGGTGCCCATCCTCGATCCGGGAGTGAAGAAGGAGAGCGGCTTCGCCGTTTATGAGAGCGGGCATAAGGCCGGGGTCTTCTGCAAGAATCCCGCGGGAACCGAGTTCACGGGCATCGTGTGGCCGGGCTATACGGTGTTTCCCGATTTCTCCCAGGAGAAGACCCAGGCCTGGTGGGCGGAGCAGGTGGCGGAATTCGTCAAGCTGGGGCCTGACGGGGTTTGGTTGGACATGAACGATCCTTCCACCGGGTCGGTCGATTGCAACGAAATGCTTTTCCAAGACGGCAAAGCCACGCATGCGGATTACCATAACCAATACGCGTCATTGATGGCCGAAGCCACGCGGCGCGGCTTCCTGGCGGCCAGGCCGGACAAGCGGCCCTTCCTCATCTCCCGCTCCGGCTTCACCGGCGGCCAACGCTTTTCCGCCCATTGGACCGGCGACAATTGGTCCAATTACCATCATCTGCATACGTCGATCGGCAAGTCGCTCAATCTGGCGCTCTCGGGCATGCCTTTCAACGGCCCGGACGTACCCGGCTTCGGCGGCAACGCCAGCCCGGCCCTCTTCGTGGATTGGTACAAGGCCAGCTTCCTGTTTCCCTTCCTGCGCAATCATTGCATGCGCACCTCCCGGCGGCAGGAACCTTGGGTCTTCCCCAGGGAGGCCTTCGCGATCGTGCGTCGCTACGTGCGCTTGCGCTACAAGCTGCTGCCATACTTGTACAATCTTTTCATCCGCCACGAGGACGAAGGCGAGGCGATCCTTAGGCCTTTGTTCTACGACTTCAAGGATTCAAAGCGCCTGCCGCTCTCCCACGTGAACGATCAATTCCTGATCGGCCCCGCCATCATGCAGGCGCCTTTCACCTTCGATGGCCCCGCCGATCGCGAAGTCGTCCTGCCGGCCGCGCGTTGGTGGCGCGCCGATCGCCCGGGATGGGTCGAAGGGCCCGCGAGGCTGAAGGCACGGCGCGTCGAGGCTTCCACTCCCCTATTCCTCAGGGAAGGCGCCCTCATCCCCATGCAATGCGGGATCCCCAAAGACAACCGGAAGAACCTGAAGGAAATCGAGCTGCTGCTGGTCCTGCCGCCGGATTTCCGGGGCAAGGCCGAAGGCGTATACGCCTGCGACGATGGCGAGACCTTTGCCTACCGGGAAGGCGCGCGTACGGTCTACCGCTTCTCCGCCGAGGTTCGCCAAGGGACGCTCCACCTCGAGGCCCGCGCGGAGCGCCTCGGGTTCGGGCCGGTGCGTATCACGCCGGTTACCCTGGGGGGATTCGAGGAATTGGTTTACCGTGACCCCGACGGCAAAGAGGCGCACTTGCGCCCGGAGCCCTGGTCGACGGATATCTGGGGGACGACGACGGTCTTGACGATTTGGAAGTAGGCTAAGCCTACCGCATTCGAATGAATGAGGGAACCCGATTTGCTAGTGCGGGAAAGGATATAACCAAACCTTTCCCAGTTCAAACTTTTCCCCTCCCGGATTATCTATGCCCATGGCATAGCAGTCCCTCGATGGCCCGGAAAACCGAATCCATACCCGATTTTCGAATCGGCCCAAACTATCGAGGGTCACGTCATCCTTGCCTATTTCCAAATAATCGGATGGGGGCGCTCGATCGATCGGGAAGGCATGAACAAAACACCATTTTCTTTGGTTAACAATCCTTTGGAAACCGAAACGCCCGAGGGAGTCCGTTAGGGCGGCATGGCCATGGAAATGAATCGGGATTCCCGATAAAGTCTTAGCATCTCTCGAGTCAACCAAGGTTCCGGAAATAAACGGGGTTTCGATTACCTGATACGCCCTAGGAAATGGCGCGCAGGAAACCACCATCAAGATGATTGAGGACGCCAAAACCAGTTTGGCCGAAGGCATGACTACGTACCCCCACCCTCTTCCTTTTCCTCCTCTTGCCCGGCTTCACTCTCCCCCGGCCCCAGCCAGCGCACCCAGCTCCCGTCGAGGCTGTTCAGGGCATGGGCCGGCGACGGGAATTCGGAGATGCGGTTGCAATGCACCACGCGCAGGCGCGGCTCTTCGCCCTCCTCCCGCTCCATCCAAGCGAGAGTGTATAGGAGCTTCATCCCGTCGTTGCGGCGGAACTCGTAGATGCCGGGACGCAGCGGCCGGCCATGGGGGTCGAAATGGGAGGACTCGGAATCCTCGAAGAAAGGCTTCACGGCCATGAGCTCAAGGTAGCAACGTCTTTGAAACTTCCATTTGCTACTTGCGCCGAAGATACCGAGGATGGGAGGTTTTGCGTGCGGAAAACAGGAATCGCGATCGCCGCCATAGCTGCGCTACTGGGTGGATGCAAGCTGGGCGGCTATTCCGGGTCGGGGCCCGAAACCCTGCTTCGACTGCATGGCTCCAATACCATCGGCGCAAAATTGGCCCCCGCATTCGCGCGCGCCTGGTTCAGGGCCCAAGGCGCCGATAGCGTATGGGACGAGCCGGGGGCCAACGCCGAAGAGGCCAGCGTACATGCGCGCCTGGGCGGGCGCGAGCGCGTGGTGGAAATCTGGTCCCATGGCTCGAACACGGGATTCGACGATCTGACCTGGGGCAAATGCGACATCGCATTGTCGAGCAAGCCCATCGATGCGGAGACGGCGCAGCGATTGGCGGCCCTGGGCGACATGCGCTCGGCCGAATGCGAGCACGTGATCGGATTGGACGGCATCGCCTTGATCGTGAATCCCGGCAACCCTCTCGCCAGCATTTCCGTCGCCGAAGCCGCGGCCCTCTTCGCGGGCCGGGTGGGCGCCTGGGACCGGGTACGGGGCGGAGGCCGGGGCCCGGTGCACTTATATACCCGCGACCATAATTCCGGGACCTTCGACGTGTTCCGCCAAGAGGTCCTGGGGGCCGGGCGCATTTCCGATTCCGCCCGCGTCTGCGAGGGCAACCAGCAATTGGCCGCGGCCGTGGCCGCCGATCCGCAGGGCATCGGCTATGTTCCCGTGGGCGCCCTGGGGACCGCCAAAGCCCTGGCCATCGCGGGCGGGGAAGCACCGGCCCTGCCTCCCACCAAGACGGCCATCGCCACGGAAGATTACGCCCTGTCGCGCCGCCTCTTCTTTTATACGGCCGCCCGGTCCGCCAATCCCGAGGTGGCCACCTTCATTGCCTTCGCCCAATCCGACGCGGGCCAGGCCCGCGTGGAGGAGTGCGGCTTCGTAGCCCAAAACCTGCGCGCGGCCCGGCCGCCTTTGCCTGCGGGCGCGCCTCCCGCCTATGCCGAAGAGGTTCGCGATGCGGTGCGCTTGTCCGTGGACTTCCGCTTCCGGCCGGGGAGCGCGGAACTGGACGGCAAGGCCCGCGACGATCTTACCCGCTTGGCGCGCTTCGTCGACCAGGAACGGCTGCGCCCTTGCCAACTCAAGCTCTTGGGGTTCTGCGACAATCTGGGGTCGCAAGACCGGAACCGGGATCTGTCCTTGGAGCGGGTGCGCGGCGTGGCGACCGTCCTGGAAAAGGATTATCGCCTGCCGGCCGCGCGGGTAGAAGGGTTCGGCAGCGCGCTCCCCGTGGCGGACAATTCCGTGGAAGCCGGTCGGCAGAAGAACCGGCGCATCGAGGTATGGCTGGCGTGCAACGCGGATCTGGCCGCGGCCGATCTACGCTGAAACGGGGCCCGGGGCCCAGGAGTATTCGCGTACCTGGGCCATCTTCAAGGTCTCGTCATGGCGATGGGCCCAACGCAAGGCCACCTCGAAGGCGGACAGCCTGCAATTGCACTGATCGATCCGCTTATCCAAGTAGAACCTGAACCCGCCGCGGACCAGGGAGAGGATTTCCAGGACCGCTTCGCCGCCTTCGGCGGTGCGCGTTTGCGCGAAGGTGATGATGCCGTTGGCGAAGTTGAGGACGCCGGCGGGAGGCCCGTCCTCGATGCTGAGCATGCCGCTGCGGCGGCCCACTTCCAGGAACTGCAAGATGTCCGACAAGCCTCCCGCCGCGATGCGGCCTTCCAGGGAACAAGGCCCGGCCGCGACGGCTTCATCGCCTTCCGCGGAGGGCCGGGCATGATAGAGCGGCGCCAGCAACTCCATCACGTGGCGGCTCGAAAAGCGTCCGTTGAGGTAATGCACTTGCGGCAGATCCGCCGGCGGACGGATGGCTTCCGGATCATCGGAATTATACAGGAAGATCATGACGGGGACCGTGCCCGCGCGGCGGCACAGATCCAAGGCTCCCGCCGTCGCCCTCCTGCCCAGGCGGACGTCCACCCCGAGCACGGCCGGAGCGTCCCCCTGCCGGAAGCGCGACGCGCAGCGCGCCAGGGTATCGGAATGCTCAACGGCGAAACCCAAGTCCCGCAAGGCCTGGCCCAGCGGAATGAACACTCCCGGCAAATGGCTTTCGATGACCTTCTGGCGGGGGGCCAGCAGCAACGCGCGGCGGCTTGCCGGAACGGCGGAACCGGGGCGGCGCGCCCTGCGACGGCCGCGTCGGGAGGCCAGTAGCGCGGCCATGAGCGCGCATGCGCTGCCTGCTAGGCCTACGGCCAGCGCCATGCCCAATCGCCGGGGTAACCGGCCGACGGAAGCGTGCGCGAAGGCGGAGGCCAGGACCGTTTTGCTTTCCGCCATCGCGCCGCCTTTCCCATCCGTAACCGGAAAGTTACCCTCGGGAGGCGGCGTGGTCCGGATCCACCCGGTGGCGCGGCGGAATCCGACTTGGGCCCAACCTTCCTTGCGCCTGAATACGGCAAGCCGGAGGCCGTCCTCGGCGAGGCCCATCAGCGGCGCATCCTCCGAGGGCAAGAGATAGACCTTCGCGAAATAGTTGATGGTCAAGGAATCGGCCGCCTCGGGGCGTAGGGCAGCCCTCTCCGGGGCCGTCGCTACGACGATTGGGGCCGTCGCCGCTAAAATCGCGGCGAGCATGATTCCGGCTCCGGTTGCCATACCGCCTCCTTACGGGCGCCTTCGCTTACGGAAGACCGCCCACTGCGAGGTCGGAAGGGTAGGAAATTGGGGACGGGTATCGCTTAAGGTAACATTGCGATTCTGTTTCAGGCCCCGTGGGGATGGGAAGAATCCTTAGTAAGCCTTATGGCTGATGAGGGAGAACCTGATCGTTCTCATCCAACCGGCAGGCCCATTGCATCAGCGCTTCTTGCGGCATGATGCGGCAATTGCTTTGCATCACCCGCTTATGATCGAAGAAATGGAAAGTACCTCCGGTCACCGACAGGATCTCCATGATGGCTTCCAGGCCCTCCGCCAGTCGCGTCTGGGCGAAGGTGATGGCCCCTTGCTCGAAACCGATGATGCCCGCGGGCTTGCCATCCTCAACGCTCAGAAGGCCGGTGCGGCTCCCCGCTTCCAGGAACTGGAGGATCTCCGGAAGGGCATGGCCGACATTCTTGCCTTCCAGCGTCGAACCTTCGCGTAAGGCCGCGGCGGGGCGGGGAGCGTTATCTTCCAGGGAAATGGCGTAAGAGATGATTTCGAGGACGTGCAGGCCGGCGAAGTTTTCTCCCAGGTAGGTGGCCTGGGGCAGGCTGGCCGGGGGCTTGAGGGTTTCGGGATTGGCCGCGTTATAGAAGAAGACCACGGAGGCGCGCATTTCGAAGCTGGCCCGGCAGGCGGCGTCGATCCTTCGGAGCGCCTTGGGCCCGAGGCTGCAATCGATGCCCAGGATCACCGGCGCCCCTTTCCGCAAGATTCCCTCGAAGCGCCGCAGGTCGGCGGTCGCCTCTACCTGAAAGCCGATGTCCCGGAAGAACTTGTCCAAGGAAACGAAAACGCCTGCGATGCCGCTTTCGATGATCTTCTCGCCGCGGCCGAGCAGGACTACCGACTTTTCCCGGGCGTGGCCTTCGGTGCCGGGCCGCGCGAGGCGCTTGCGGCGTTGATGTCGCTTCAGCCAAACGGCGATGAGGATGAGCGACATCCCCAGGAGCAAACAGGCATAGAAGGTGAAACGAGGGTTCAACCCGAAAAGCATGCCTCAAAGAGAGATAACGTCGGGAACAATGGAAAGCCCCAAAAAGCTAAAAATCGTGCCGGGTTGTCATCAGGTGTTGGGGATTTTTACAGATCCGGATTCCCAGCCCGGACAATTCTTTACAACGGCGGCTTTCACGTTCCTCCGCCGAAGGGAGAGAACCGCCGAACACTACCGGCTAGGGTAACCTGGAAGGAACGTCCCTCCCAGGTTACACCTTCGGAATGCCGCCATTAAAAGGCCGCTCAGACCCTCCCTAAAGCTCTAAGGAACCGTGAGATTATCCATGTCCGGCCCGTTGGAGCCGATGGCCGTGGCTCGGACCATGTTCGTACCCGCCTTCAGGGTGGCGCTCAGGCTAACCGTCTTCCAAACGGACCAGCTTTTCGTGTTGGGGAAGGAAAAACGCGAGGAAACCACGGTTCCGTTCACGGTGATCCGCAAAGGCCGCGCCTTGCCGGACAAGGCATACCGGAACACGAGAGTGCCCGTCCCCGCAGAATTCCGGTTCACCGTCCACTCCACGTAATCGTTGGAATTATGGACGTAGTCGACGAAACCGGTTCCCGTATATCCCGGATACCTATTGGATACCACCGCGCCAAAGACCATGGCGTTTTCCGCTTCATAGGTCGCAGGCGGATTGGTCACTTGCTGATATGCGGCGGTGAAGGTTGCCGCCGATGCGGGCGTGACCAAGGTATGGGATGCGGCTCCGCCGTCGGACCAGGAAGCGAAGGCCCAGTTCGACCCGTTCAGGGATTGCGGGGAAACCGCTTCGATGGTCCGCTTGATGCCGGCCACGCCCTTGAAGGTATACGGCGTGGTCACGGGGGTGCCGTCCAACTTCAGCTGCAAGCCCGTGGGATTACTTGCCAGGGTAAGGGTCGCCGTAATCGGCAAGACGTCCACCGAGTCTTTCGCCGTCAAGCCTTGCGCATTGGCCACCGTCAGATAGACCCGGTACCAAACGTTCGGCGAGGTTTCCCCTTGATCGGGAATGAGGAAACTGCCCGAAGTCATTCCGGTTACGGGTCCATAGGCAGGATGCGAATGTAAGTTCCCATCGTTATGCCAAAGCCGGATCTCCCAGGTATAGGCCGAAGCCGGGAGATTGCCTTGCTGAGGATCGGTCGCCGTTCCTGCGAAGGCGAGTGTCTGGCCGGCCATATAGGTGGCGCCCGCCGTTGGCGCGGCGATATGGGCCGCGGGAGGCTGGTTGGGAATCACCGTCAGCGTAGCCTCTTGGCTGGTCGCGCTGCCAAGGGAATTGCTTACGCTGCAGCGGAAGCGCGCCCCGCTATCGGCCGCCTGGGCCCCGGACAGCGTGTAACTGGCTGCGGTCGCGCCCGGTATATCCGCCTGGTTGCGTTGCCATTGGTAGGCGAGGGGCGTCGAACCCGAAGCCGATACCGTGAAGGTCGCGGAGCCGCCTGCGGAAACGGTTGCGTTCGCAGGCTGCTGGGAGATACTGGGCGCCTGTCCGCTGCCGGCATAGGTAATCTTACGGACCGAACCCGTTCCGCGCTCCACGTAATAGAGGGCGCCGTCGCTTCCCACCTTCAAGTCGGTGGGGCTGCTGATTCCGGTGGCGAAGTCGGTTACGGTTTTTGTGGACGGATCGAGGCGGTGGATCCAGCCTCCGCAATAATCGGCGAAGAAGTAAGCGCCTACGTAATCGGAAGGGAAAGCAGCCACGGCCGGATTGTAGAATGCGCCGCCTGTAATGGCGCATGCGCCGTTCGTATGACCATAGGTGTAAAGCGGGGATTGAAAACTTGGATCGGTCGTGGCGCCTTCCGTGGTGGGCCAGCCATAGTTGGCCCCCGCCATGCCATCATCGATCTCTTCCCAATTAGTTTCCCCCACATCATCGATGAAGATCCGGCCGCTGCCCGGCTGGATCGCGAAGGTATACGGATTGCGAAGGCCTAAGGCCCAAATGGCGCGGTTGATGCCCGTGGCCGAAGCGTAGAAGGGATTGTCCGTCGGAATGCTTCCGTCCGGATTGATGCGCATGAGCTTGCCCAAAAGGGTCCCCAGGCTCTGGGAATTAGGCGGGCTCGCGTTCTCCCCGGCGGAGACGTACAGCTTTCCGTCGGTCCCGAAATGAATGCCCCCGCCGTTATGGTTGGTGGCGCCGCTCAAGGGAGGAAGATCGAGAATCACGGTTTCGCCCCCGGCGGCCGTATCCCCGTTGGCGATGAAACGGCTGACACGGTTGTGAGGCCCGGAGGCGCTCGTGTAGTAGACGTAAACGTAATGGTTGGATGCGAATGCGGGATCGAAAGCCAACCCCAAGGCGCCGCGTTCGCCATCGGAATTCACGTTCAGGGTCACGAAAGGGGCCGAAAGCAGGGAACCGTTCTTGATGATGCGCACCCTCCCCGGCTGTTCGCTCACGAAGATGCGCCCGTCCGGCGCGAATTCCATCTGGGTGGGATTGGTAAGGCCCGTCGCTACCTGGACGTCATTGAAGGCGGCGGGCACGGTCGAGAATGCGACGGCGAGCGCATTTGCCTTCCCGTCGTCCCGGGTGGGCGAAGCCGGTTCCATACAGCCGAAAAGGGCGGCGGCGCCTGCGGCGATCAGGAAAGATCGTAAAGCGAACGGATTTCCTCGGGAAACATGCATGTTACCCTCCTGGGAAGAGTTGGGGAGCGGACCGGCGCCCGCGCGTTCCCCGCGCGGGCGGTTCCTGCATGGATAAAGATTATTCCGGCCGGGGCCGCCAGGATTTTGATCTGGGCCGACACGGATTCCCCGGCCACGGACGCCGCCGGAAAATTCAGCCTGTTTCTTCCAAGTGATGGCGGAGGCGGAGGCGAAGACGAGGCGGCGCGGCGATGGGCGCGCCGCCTTTAGGGGTTTCTTTTCTTACCGCCGATGATGGCCGCCGCGATGGCCGCGGCGTCCGCTCTCAGGCGGGCGGCGCTCTTCGCAGGCCTCATGGGTGTCACGGGAGAGGATCACATAATCCGCGGAGGACGAATCCACCGAAGCCAACTTGGTCTTCAGGGAATCGCACAACGCCGCGCGGGCCGCCGAATCCAAGGGCGCCGGGGGGACGAAGCAGGCCATGGAGGCATGTGCCTTGGCGATGGCATAGCCGGAGTAGGTCGAATCCATGCCGGCCACGACCTTGGTCAGCGAATCGCATAATGCGGCCCGGGCGGCCGAGTCGAGGCGGCCGGGGCCGTCGTTATCTCCATGCCGGCCATGGCGCCCGCCGCCGAAGCGACCCTCTTCCAATATCTGCCGCGCCTTGGCCGTATCGATGATGCAGGCGCCGACCAGGGTATCGGTCAAGGCGGCCGAATCCTTGCCCGCGTCGTGGGCGATGGCGCAACGCGCGTGCAGGGAGCGGCAATCGCCGGAATCCTTCACCGGCAGGGAAAGCAGGGCGGCCTGGGTATCTTGCGTGTTACCTGCGGCGCTTTGCCCGGGATTCTGGCAGCCGAAGAAAAACGCGGCTGCGAGCCCCGCTCCCGCCAGCGCCGATATCGTCGTCGTTTTCCTGTTCATGGATCCTCCAAGGATGGGTGCTAAGAATAGGATACATGCTGCGTATGCCTGGATGCAGAAAACAGGGGCGAAAAACAGGGGATAGAATGTCCCCGTTTTCGCGTACCGGTTGGGACACCCCCGGAAAATGGCCGAACCAATGCGAAAAGCGGGAGGCCGTAGGCCCCCCGCTCCCAATCCGATGCCTGGCGATTCAGATGCCGGGCTCGGATTCCCCTCCCCCGCTTTGTCTTACCTTACGGAACGTCCGGGCAATGCCCCTTCATCAAGGCGGTCAATTGCACGTAATCGACCGACGACGAATCCAAGGTGGCGCGCTTTGCGCGCAGTTCATCGCAATTCACCGTCGCAGGCGGGACGGGAACGGGCTCCGTGCACTTGGCCTTGAAGGCCGCTTCCAAATCGGACCGGCCCGCGGCGCCCGGAGGGGTGGTCGACAAAAGCACCTTCAGGTCCATACAGACGGAGTCCGGCACGGGCGGCTTGGGCGGGAGTTTGGTGGTGTCGGAAACCGGCGGCTTCTCGGGGCAATGCGCCTTTAGGGTGACCGCCAGGCTGGCGTAGTCGGCCGAACCGCTATCCAGGACGGCGAGCTTCTTGCGCAACTCATCGCAGTTCACCGGCGGCGGCGGGGGCGGCACGGGAGTCGAATCGTGGGGCACCGGTTCGTGGCAGCGAGCGGTGTACTGGTGTTCGAGATCGGCGCGGCCGGGCTCCCCGGGCTTCACGGTTTCCAGTTTGACGAGCAGCATCTTGCAGGTATCGTCTTCCGGTTTCGGAGGAGGAGGCAGGCTATCGCCCCCGTGGGGCTTGGGCGGGAGGCTGTCGTCGCCATGGGGTTTGGGCGGCAAGCTATCGTCGCCATGCGGCTTGGGCGGCAGGCTATCCGTATGCGGCTTCGGATCGCGGCACAGCTTCTCATGGGAAGCCGAATCCGTGGCCTCGAGCTTACGGCAATCGTCCGGGCAATATTTCTTGTACGATACGGATAGGGAATCCCGGCCGCCTTCGATTTGCGCCACGATCCATTTGCAACGCGTGCCCGAATCGGGGAGCAACGGGGGCGGAATCACGGGTACGGGCTTGTCCTTCTCGGGCTTCACTTCGGTGACGCACGATGCCAAGAAGGCGGCCTCGGAAGCGCTATCGGGATGACCCGCGCTGCGCGCGTCCAGGATGGCATGCCATTCGCCCATGCAAGTGCTGTCGTTCCGGATGGACAGGCTTAAGGCGCCGCTTTGGTCTACAGTCGTCGCGCCGGGGTCGGAGGTCGTCTTGCCGGGATTCAGAAGGTCCTGGCACCCGATCATCATTCCGGCAGCCAGCCCCAGGGCCGCGGCGATGCTCAAATTGGGGAAGTTTAATTTCATTGTTCCTCCGTAAGGCGAACAGCGCCTTGCCGTATAGGATAACGATCGGAACGGAGGATCGGGAAGAAAAAGGGGCTGGAAGCGGGGATTATTTGTCCTCACCTAATCGATGACTAATGAGGCCTCGCAGCGGGGGCGGCGAAGTATACTTGGGGTATGGATGCTGAAGCCGCGCCGGCTACCGAGGCGAAGTGGACGGGGCCCGCCCCGCAACTGCTCCAGTACCTCGACTATCGCGATTTCCTACGGGACTATTACGCGCACCGCAAATCCGTCGATCCGGCATTCTCCCAACGCACCTTCGCCCGCGAAGCCGCCCTACCCGCATCCTGCTCGAGCCTTTTGCCCGCGGTCATCCGCGGCCGCCGCCAGCTGTCCCAGAACCTGCGCGTCAAGTTCGGGAAGGCCATGAGGTTGGGCGAGCGGGAATACCGTTATTTCGATTTGCTGGTGCAATTCAACCAGGCCAAAGGCATGACCGAGAAGAACTTCTTCTTCGCGCAATTGGCCAAGTTCCGCACTTCGCGCGCCCGCATCGTTGGGGAAACCCAATACCGCTTCTTTTCCAAATGGTATTACTCGGCGGTGTGGAACTACTTCGGCATCGACCAGAAGACGCGCCATCCCGGCGCCATCGCCGCCAATATCCTGCCGCCCATTACCCCGTCCCAGGCCGAAGAGGCCGTGCAATTGCTTTTGGAATTGGGCCTCATCAAAAAGACGGCCAGCGGCTACGCGGTGGCCGAACGGCACATCTATACCGAGAAGAACGTGCAGGCCATGGCCGCCCGCCAGCATATCCAGGAGCTGATGTCCATGGCGGCCGAAGTCTTCCCCGATCTCCCCGCCGAGCAGCGGCAATACAATGCCCTCATGTTCTCGATCTCGAAGGACGGTTTCCAAGCCATCAAGGACCGCATCCGTTCTTTCCAGGAGGAGCTGCGCGAGATCATCGACCGCGACCGCAATGAGGACCGGGTCTATTCCCTGACCTTGCAGTTGTTCCCCAATACCAAGGTGCCTTCTTGAAGCGGGCGGCGCCTTCGGAAATTAATACTATTGCTCCCGGGAGAATCCTTTCCCCGGATCTTTAAGTTATGCCGCTTTTCCGCTTCCTCGCCCATCCGCTCCGCACATTGGCCCGCCGAGGCGCGCCGGCCTGGGCCGCCACGCTTGGCGCGCTGGCCCTTTTCGCCGCCTCCTGCTCGGATAACCAGGTCGCGGGCACCAGCTCGGGCGTGGACAATCCCTCCCTTACGGTGAGCTTCGCCTCTTCCGGCACGGCCGCCCGAGTCACCGGCGATCTCAACGTCTATACGGCCGATCAGAACCCCGCCATCGATCCCGAGCCCCTCGCCACCATCAAGGTCAAGAACTCCGCCTTCACGGTGCTCACCGGCGATGACTTCCGCCGCGCCCAGCAGATGGCCGCGAAACGCGGCGCCGCCAAGCGCGCGGCCGCCGGCGGAAGCGCGGGCGCCGGGGATCGCACCATATTCAACCTGGTGCTCACGACCCAGGACAAGAACGGCAGCATCGAGCTAGGCCTGGTGTACGATTCGGCCGCGCGCGCATTCACGAGGCGGGATTCCTCCGTGAAGTCCGTCGCACTCGAAACGAAACCTTTGATCCGCTACCAGGCGCGCGTCGCCAAAGAGCCCGTGCACGGGGAGAATTGCCGGATCTACGTGCCGGGAACGCCCTATCTCGCCACCTTGGTGGACAGCCAATTCGTGCTCGTGGACCTGCCCCAAGGCGTGCTGCCTTTGCGCCTGATCGGCGCGGACGGAGCGATCTATCCCGTTCCCGATTCCCTGAACACCGCGGATTCCGACCGGGTGTACCATCCCTCGATTACGTCTTCCGGCTCCATCGATACCGTTCGCTCCGTCGATTCCCTTCCGGATTTCCAGGTCGCGGCCCCGGATGCGTTCGAAGCTTTCGTGGAGGGGTCGACGTATCTGGAGGCCAAGGTTACCGGGATATCCGCCACCGATCCGCGCCTGTCCGTGCTTTGGAAATGGCAGCCCGATTCGACCCATCTGGCGGATTCGCTCGACCCGGACCTGCATTCGGGGAAAACCGAACCCCCGCCCTCGGCGGAGCTCCTCTCTCCCACCTCTTTGCGCACGGAAGTCCACTTCCACGGCGATGGCGTATTCCGGTTCCTGGTTTCCGCCACCCTGGGTTCGCGCACCCGGTCCGATAGCGTTCTGGTTTCGGTCCGCCATCTGCCCCCGCCCGAGCCCGCCGTGCTCCATCCCGCCCCGGCCGAATCCCTGATTTTGGGGAAGCCCTACAACGTGCAATGGCAGATGCAGGGGAAAGGCCCGTATAACCTGGAAGTCTCGACCAACAATGGCGAGATATGGACCGTCCTGGCCAGCCACTATACCTCCCCGGACGGTTTACAGATCTATGCCTGGACGCCGTCGCTGGATTTGGGGGTGTCGGATCGTTGCCTGCTCCGCATAAGCGATGTCGCCGATACGACCCTGGTTGCGACCTCCAAGGACTTCTTCCACCTCGTCCACTGAGTCGGCTTTCCCAACCGTCGCCCGCGAATCCCATAAGTTCGCGATAGAATATTCCGTCGATATCCCCGAAAAAGCCCTAAAACTACATGAGTCGGGAGAGTACGGGGGTTGACCGAGGCCTCGGTCCGGCCCCTATCATTGAATATGGATGCTTCGACGCGCCATCAGTCCGGTAATTTCGGCGCCTATCAATTGGATGACCGTCGGACGGACAACTACACCTTTACCAATCTCAAGGGCTTGATCCGTTACTTCTCCTCTTGGCTCGAAGACGAGGAAATCGAGGAGGTCATCGAGAACTCGAAGCAAGGGTTCCAGATCCGCACCGGATGCGATGCGGAAGAAACCAAGCTGCAGATGATCAAGAAGTGCGAATACGCCTTGGTCCGCATCCTGCGCCGAGGCCCCCGCTAAACCCCGGGCCAGGCCTTCCGCCCCATCGCCGCTTACGCGGCGGCCACCGGTCCCGAAGAAATCCCCACCGCCGGCCGATCCACGCGCGCAATGACTCCCGCGCGCGGAAATTCCTACTCTTCCTGCAAGCATGAGGCTGACACCCTCTTGCAACCGGGAGAGGCGATGGCCGCGAAACGTGCGAAGGCGAAGGGCCGTTTGGTTTTGGGTCCCAACGGCAAGGCCGTTGGGAAGGATAAGGGAACGCTATGGCAGGGCCGCTTCCAGGGAGGCATGGCCTCGTCGATGGAACGGCTTTCCATAAGCCTCCACTTCGATCGGAAACTGTTCCGCGAGGACATCGAAGGCAGCATGGCCCATGCCCATGGCCTCAAGGCCGCGGGCGTGTTGACCGGGCCCGAGCTGAAGCGGATGCTGGCGGGCCTCGCGAAAATCCAGGCGGATCTCGAGGCCGGGATGGATCTGTTCCAGCCTTCGGACGAAGACATCCATATGGCTGTCGAGCGGATCCTGAGCGAGCGGATCGGACCGCTGGGCAAGAAGCTGCATACGGGCCGCAGCCGCAACGATCAGGTCGCCACCGACGTGAAACTGTACGTGCGCCGCCGGGCCTTCGGGCTGGAGACCGCCGTGGCCGCCTTGCAAAAGGCCATCTACCTGAAGGCGGTCGAGTACCGCGCGGAATTGATGCCCGGCTACACCCACGTGCAACAGGCGCAGCCCATCTACATCGCCCATTACCTGCTTTCCTTTTTCTTCGCCTTGGAGCGCGACAAGTCCCGCCTCCGCCATGCCGCGGATTCGGCCGCCGAAATGCCCTTGGGCTCGGGCGCTCTGGCGGGCTCCGCCTTCCCGTACAAGCGCGAACTGGTGGCCGCGCGCCTCGGCTTCCCGCGCCTCTCGCCCAACAGCATCGACGCCACCGCCCATCGCGATTTTGCCTTGGAGTTCCTGGGGGCCTGTTCCGTGCTGGGCGTCATCCTTTCCGGTTACGCCGAGGACTTCGTGCTCTGGTCCACGCAGGAATTCGCATACATCGAACTCGGGGAAGCCTACACTTCGGGATCGAGCATGATGCCGCAGAAGAAAAATCCCGATTCGATGGAACTGATCCGCGGCAAGGCCGGCCGCCTGCTGGGGAACTTCACCCGGCTCTTCACCGTCATGAAAGGCCTTCCCCACGCCTATGATCGCGATCTGCAGGAAGACAAAGAGCCGCTCTTCGATTCCGTGGAAACGCTGGAGACCTGCCTCCTGGTCATGACCGAGGCCATGGGAACCCTCAAGTTCCGTCTCGATGAGATCGCGCGTAAAATGCATCCCGGGATGCTGGCCACGGATTTAGCCGATTACCTGGTCGGTAAGGATGTGCCCTTCCGCGACGCGCATCATATCGTGGGCCGTATGGTGGGAAAGGCCGAAGCGGCCGGGGTCTCTTTCCTCGATCTGTCCGAATCCGATTGGGCGGAGATCCCGGGCGGAAAAGCCTTCCGGAAGCAATTGACCTTCGCCTATTCCGCCGAGCGCCGGAACATCCAGGGCGGAACCGGGAGCCGATCGGTGGCCCGGCAATTGTCCCAGGCGGCGAAGATACTGGGGTTCAAAAAGGGCGATAAACCATAAAAAAGGGTTCAAAAACCGCCGCCCGACCTGCCGCAGATATTCCCAAGACTTATCTGGGCGGAATCGACGTAGGCTCCCCTCAGATCCGCGCCGCGTTGTTCAACAGCCTGCTGGACGGGATCGCCTCCAACGGCATGCTCGCCCTCAACGAGACCTTCTCGGTGGCGGCAGCGGTGGCCTTGCGCGCCTCTTCCATGGGCATCGCCCTCATGACTTCGATCCCGTCCTTGCTGGGCTCGGTCAGCCAATACCTTTCTCCTTTGTTGACCCATCCTTCCAAGGGGCGGAAACCGCTGGTGCTCGCGGGCGTGGCCGGCCAGGCCTTCTTCCTTTTCCTCGCGGCCTTGTCCGGATGGCTCCCGGCTTCCGCGGCGCCCTGGGCCTTCGTCGCCTGCTTCGCGGCCGCCACCTTGAGTACCAACCTGACCGGGCCTTTCTGGATCTCGTGGATGGGCGACCTCATGCCCGGCGAGACGCGCGGCCGGCATTTCGCCTGGCGCAGCATGTTCTTCTCTTGGATGTATCTCTGCTGTTCGCTCACGGCGGGCGTGCTGTCGCGCCGCTTCGGCGCCGCCAACGCGCCCTGGATGCTCTTCTTCGGGGTTTTCTCCGCCGCCGCCGCCCTGCGCGGCATTTCCTGTTTCTTCCTATCGCGGCAATACGAACCGCCCACGCATGGCGTGCACCCCACCTTCGCGCCCTTCCGTTTCCGCCCGGGACGCGACTTCACGCGCTACTGCCTGGCCACCGGCCTCTATCAAGGCGCGGCCAGCATGTCGGCTCCCTTCTTCACGGTCTGGTACCTGCGCGATCTGCATTTCAATTACCTCTTCGTCGCCATCGCCCTTTCCCTCAGCGTGCTCGGTTCCATCACCTTCGCGCTCTTCTGGGGCCGGCTGGTCGATGCCTACGGCGCGGGGCGGGTGCTGTGGGCGGCGGCCTTACTGGCGGCCCTGGTTCCCATTCCCTACGTGTTCACGGCGAATCGTTTCGTGCTATGGGCCAGCTGCTTTTACAGCGGCGCCTCGTGGGGCGGTTACAACCTGGCCAATTTCAACCAGACCCTGGCGGCCACGGACCAAAGGCATCGCAGCCATTATCTGGCTTTCTCGTCCCTGGTGGTCGGCTTGATCGGATTCGCGTTCTCCCTTTCCGGGGGATTCCTGGCCACGCGCCTGCCCGTCATCGCCACCTGGCGGCTGCAAAGCCTTTTCCTCCTCTCCGCGGCCTTACGCCTGATCCTGGCGGGCGCGATTTACCGTTTGATGCGCGACTCGACCGCGCCGGCCTTGGCCATCCGCGCCCCGTTCTACCATGAATTGCCCGGATTCCGCCTCGGCAACGGCCTGGTCCGCACCCTGGCCCGCGGGCTAAAGCTCCCTTAACTACTTTTCCCCTCTGGCCCCCATCGCGAGGATTTCGATCATGGAACTGGACAGCCAGGCCGTAAGCCTGAACGACGCCATCAAAGCCTTGAACCCTGCCGTGCTGGAAATGCTTTCGGCCAAGGGGAAGGCCATCTTCTTCCCCAAGCTGGGCATCCTGGCCCAATCGGCCGAAGCCAACGGGAAGGAGATCAACGCCACCATCGGCATTGCGCTCGAGGACGACGGCTCGCCGGTGGCTCTGCCGAGCATCGTCAAGAACCTGAACCTGCCCGGGAACGACGCCTATACCTACGCGCCCAGCCCCGGCCGGGCGGATCTACGCAAGCTGTGGAAAAGCATGTTGGGGACGAAGAATCCGGGCCTGGCCGGCAAGATCTTCAGCACTCCCGTGGTAACCTCGGCGTTAACCCATGGCCTCAGCATGGCCGGATACCTGTTCTGCGACCCGGGCGATACCATCATCCTGCCCGATCTGTTCTGGGAGAATTACGGCCTCATCTTCACGCATGCCTACGGCGCCGCCCTGGACACCTTCCCGACCTATACCAATGAGGGCGGAGCGAATCCGGGCCAAGGCGATTCCGGTAAGGGTCGCTTCAACGTGGCCGGCCTCAAGGCCAAGCTGGACGCGCCCTCCAAGGGCGGCAAGAAAATCGTGCTTCTGAATTTCCCCAACAACCCTTCGGGCTATACCCCCTACCCCGAAGAGGTGCAGGCCATCGCCGCCGCCGTCAAGGCCGCCGCCGAGCGCGGCGAGAAGGTGGTGATGCTCATCGACGACGCCTATTTCGGGCTCGTGTTCGAGGACGGCGTTTATAAGCAATCCATCTTCTGCGATCTCTGTGATCTGCATCCCAACGTTTTGGTCGTGAAGATCGACGGCGCCACCAAGGAGGACTACGTGTGGGGCTTCCGGGTGGGTTTCCTCACCTATGGCATCAAGGGCGGCACGCCCGCGCTTTACGAGGCCCTGGAGGCCAAGACCGGCGGCGCCATCCGCGGGAACATCTCCAACTCGTCCAATCCCGCGCAGTCCCTGCTGCTGCGCTCGTGGTCCTCGTCCGAATATTCCGCGGAGAAAAGGCAGAAGTTCGATCTCCTGAAGAAGCGTTACGATGAGGTACGCCGCATCCTGGCCGCCCATCCCGAGTATCAGGAACAGTTCACCGCCCTGCCTTTCAATTCGGGCTATTTCATGTGCATCCGGCCCAAGGCGGATTCGGAGAAATTGCGCCAGAAGCTATTGAAGGATTACTCGACCGGGACCATCAATTTCGGCGGTATCCTCCGGCTGGCCTTCTCGGCGACGCCGACCGGCAAACTGGAGAAACTGTTCGAGAACGTCTTTAAAGCCTCGAAGGAGCTTGCCGGCTAGAATTGCTGGATAAATTTCCAGGTTTCCCCGGGCACCCAGGTCGTCGCCCCTCCTCCCGGGATGGGAGTGTGCGGCCCGACGAAGATGCAGGCCCGGGTGGGATGGCCATCGGAGCAACCCTTGAAGTCGGCGCAAGCGGGATGCATGCCGCTCTGGTCGGTCGGTTTTAGCGTACCGGTGATATCCATGGTCTGGCATCCGTTCAACTGCGCGAAATCATCCACCTCTGGTACCCCGTAGCCGGGATAAGTGCAGGTGCCGTCCTGGGTCCCATGGGTCATGAAATAGGCCACCGGTTTGCGGCTGAGCTTGACGCAACCGCTCATGGGGCCACCCGAATGCACGGCGACGCCACGCATCGTTTCGGGCATGGCGCAGGCCAGCGCGTAGGACATGGAACCGCCCATGCTGAATCCTTCGGCGAAGATGCGCGTGGTGTCGATGCAGAGCTTGCTCTTGAGATCGTTCACGAGCGCCCTCGCGAAGGCGATGTCCTGCCCGCCTGGCGATGCCGTGTTGGTGGGGCCATCGTGCGGATCGCCAGGTCCCCCGGTATCGGCCCAGCCGTTGGGCGGATCGATGCCCTGCGGGGCCACGAAGATCGTGCTCCCGCCCGCAAGATCCCATAGGCCATAAAAAGGCTGGGTCGTGGCGCCCCCGCCATTGGCGACGTTTTCGGCCGTTCCGCCCGACCAGTGGAAGGCGAGGATCAAACGATAGGCATGGCTCGAATCGTATTTGTCCGGGATGCGCAGGATGTAGGAGCGGTTCTTGGTCTGGTTATTGTAGGCGACGCCGATCGTGTAATTCTTACTCGCGGGCCAGGAGGCCTTGCCGCAGCCGGCGCTACGGCCGACGCCGGTTGAGCCGACCGTATCGAGGGTGATATTTACCGTGGTGTCCCAGGAGGCCAGGGGGAGCCGCTTGACCAAATAGCCTTGGGCCGTGACCATGAGCGTATCGACGGCGGCGGACGTTTTCGCCAGGTAGGCGGCGGCAGGGGTGAATCCGGTAATCGGAGGATTGTCCGGGGATTCGGCTCCTTTCCCCGGCAGGTAACGGAAGGTCCGGACCTCTGGCCCGGCGGAGGCCTTGATGATGATCATCCGATCGGAGAGGGCAGATTGCGCGAAGTCCCAACGGTACATGCCTGCCGCCGCGTTCGCAATGCCTTCCATGCGCAAGAGGTTGCCGTGCAGATCGAACACCTCGACCTTCACCGACGCCGGTTGAGCCAAGGAAAGCCGCAACTCGCCTTGCTCCAGCGATATGCCCGCAACTTGCGGGATCCGTCGCACGGAAACGGTCCCGGTGAGGGAATAGGCGCCATCGGATCCCGTGGTGTCCTTGAGGCCGCGGCGGGTCAATTCGACCACCGCCTTGCTTACCGGTTGACCGGTCGCGTTCGTGATCCGGCCGCGTACGTTTAGAGTCTGGGCTGGGAGCGTCGTTCCGAGAAGGGCGATGATCCCGAATGCGGCTATCCTTCCCACGGGGCACCTCTAATAAAGGTTAGATCGACGAGGATAACCCCGACTCCGCCTCCGGCGGCAGGGTAACTTCGAAGTTACCTGGGGAAGCGCAGGCAGGGGACCTGCCCGCAGCTACCGCGACGGGGAACCATCGCGCAGGATCAAAGCCTGCTCGCCGGGACGGCCCCCGACGGCGCGGGGCGCCAGGCGTTGCCCCGTCAAGGTGAAGAATTCGCCGGCAGCCGTTTCGGGAAGTCCCCCGAAGGACAAGCGGGCCCCGTTGCGATTCGTCCAAGCCCCACCGGACTTGGGGGCCAAGGAAACCGCGGATCCGCCCCGTACTTTCGAGAACGCCCACACCGCGAGCAAGGGATTATGGGCGGCGCCGATAAAGCCGGCCTCATGGGTTCCGCCGGTCATGAAGGTGTTGATGTACTTCGCGCCGCCCGCGATGGCGCGCTTGAGGGAGTCCAAGGTGACCGGGGCCTGCATGCCCTTGAAGATGATGTCCTCTGGCTTGGCTCCGCCTTGGACGGCGCTGGCCCAGCCGCCCGAGGAGTTGATAGTGTAGTCGACGGTCACTTTCACCGTTTTGTAATGGTGGGATTCCAAGGCGGCCTCCATGCGAATGCCTGCGGCCCCGGCGTTGTCGCTCAGCCCTTGGTGATGCCAGATGGGCGTCTTGGCGATGAGATCGATCTTGGTGGAGTCTCCCCCCGCAGAGCAAGGGATGGCGGCTGCGAAGTAGCCGGGTTTATATTGCAGTATATGATATGTTCCCGTTCCGCCGATGGAAAACCCGTGAATGATGAAACGGTTCGTATCCAGCGAATACTGCTTCTTCAAATCTTCGATGACCTCCATAACGGCGACCGACGGCGCGGCCATGGCGGTATCGGTAGAAGGCCCGCCCCCAATCGTACCGCCCCATGATCCGGCGATGCATTCCGGAACCAGAATGAAATGCGGCACGCGGGCCTGGATGCTATCCTCGATCCAAGGATGGGCCTGATCGAAGTTGTCCGTAGCGCCGATATAGGTGTTGCCCGCTCCGCGCAAGCAAACCACCAAGGGGTATTTCTCTGTTGCGACATAACCCTTGGGAACGAAAAGCAGGTATTGAATGGCACCCTTTGAGGACTGGAAGGTTTTATCCAGCATCTTCTTGCTGTCCCCGGTAGCGGCCCGGCTAGGGTTGCAGGCGAATGCCAACAGCAAAGACGGCAACAAGAAGCGACGCAGCAAATTACCCATAAAATCTCTTCCCCCCAGCAATAGCGCCATTCCTAATCACGGTGAGGTTCGGACAATTCTTCCAGGCCCCCCGGCCGAGAATATAGATGGGGAATACGGGTTCCGCTTAGGTTACTTTGCCACCTGGGAAAACCAAACGGGTATTGTTGCCCTCTGATGGCCTTTTCTCATCAAACCCTGGCGTTCTCAACATGGAACCAGCTAAAGATGCCAAGGGCAATCCGGATGGTATTCAGGCAAAGAGCCCGGGCCCCGCATCGCTGAGGTAACCGGGAAGTTTCCGGGCCTCGCCGATCAGGTTCTCCGAGACCCGGAATTCCTCCAGCTCCAGGGTGCTGCCGATGCCCACCACGCGCGCGCCGCCCATCTCCTGCGGCCGATCGCGGAAGACGTGGGCAACTGCCGCCCGCAGGGCCTCGGCGGCATCGTCCAATACCAGAGGCAGACGGCCCCGTTCCAGGAAACCGCTGGCCAGCACGTTTTTTGCCGTCAGCCGAAAGTCCACTTTGGCGGCCAAGGCGCGGGTGGTGAAATCCGCCAGGCCCATCCCGAGGGCGTTTCCATGGGTCGTCTCGGTAAGATCGCAGGCCACAATGGCTTTTATCCGGGGCGCGGTCGGCTCCGGCTGTCCCGGTATGCGGAGCCGTCCGATCACGTTCGTGTCCATCCCCGTCCCGCTGATGTCCTTGCCCATGCGATCGATCACCAGTACGTCCAGGTCGGCGAAAGGCAGGGCCGGGGACAAGCTGCGGGCCAGGTTCAGCAATTCCCGCTCGCCCGCTTCCAGTTCCGCGGCGGAAAGGCCGCGCAGGGCCACGGGACGATGGGTGCCGTCCTCCACCACGCCGAAGCCGGCCAGGAAGGGGACCTTGGCCAACAAAACCCGGGCCACCTCGGGCATATCGTCCCGCAGACCGTCGGGGCCGCGGCTATGCAATAGGGTGGCCGCCTTCTCCTTCCCCATCCCGATGGAGAGCATCTTGTGCAAGCCGCTTTCCAAATGACCATGGAAACTGGTATGTATCTTGACCCGGTTCGCCAGCATGATCCCGTCGGCGGCGGCCGCGTAAGCGTCGAAATGGGCCGGCAGCCCTCCGGCCGTATGCCCCAGGATGACCGTGTCCATAGTGGCTCGCAATGGGCAGCTCATGGCCGTTTCGGTGATCCCCAGAGATTCCAACACTTCGAGCTGGCCTTCCGGGGTGGCGCCGCCATGGCTGCCCATGGCCGGGACGATGAAGGGCTCGGCCCCGGCGGCCTTGAGCCGGTCGATGATGCGGCGGACCATGCCGGTCAGCCCCGTGATCCCGCGGCTGCCGACGCCTAAGGCTACGCGGGACGGCCGCGCCAGAGCACGGGACCGCTCGGCCAAGACCGCGTCCAGGCCCAGGCGTTCCCATTCCGCGTCCACGGCGGCGGCCGGTTCGATGGGGGGCCTGCCTTGCAGGCTGCGCTTCACGCGGTAGAAGAGGGGAAGGCCGGTCACGTCCATGCTGCCTCGCAACGTCAAAGGGGGGTCCCATGCTCATTCGCGCATGGGAACGAGCCGGGATCAAAACTACAATCCAAACCCTTATCCGTTCCCGCCTCCCGAAGGATCCTCTATGCCGAAACCCGCCTTGACCCTGGCCGCCGCGGCCGCCGTTGTCGCCGCCCTGTTTGTCACCGCGACGACCTCTGCCTCCGCCTACGATCCCGCGGCGCCCTGGAATGCTCCAGAGCGTTTCGGCGTCGGGCTCAAATACACCGGCCTCAGTTATCATCCCGACGGGGGCGAACATGAAGGGTATCCGCGCAAGCTCGATGATGCCGCCTATTGGGTGCTGCTGATCGGGGCGGAAGCGGACGCCGATTGGCGCCCCTTCCGTTATCTGTACCTGCGCGGCTCCGCTTCCTTATACAAGGATTGCGCCGACCTATGGGCCGGTTATTACCACTTGGGTTTCCGGGCCAATTACGATCTGGGGGGACGGGTGGCGGTGCGCATCGGCATCGGACCCACCTATCTGTGGCGGCAGAATTGGCTGCACCGGGTGGACGGCTATTACAAGGACAGTTTCTTCGGCGACTCCACCCAGGGCGATTTCCAAGGGAAATTCATCTGGTACGGCGGGGACGCCGAGATCGAATGGAAGGCCACCGACCGTATCGCGCTGGTGTACAGCGTCATCCCCGGCTGGCCGGAAGTGATCCAGAGCAGCGCGGGGTTCCGCTATACCTTTTGACCTGGTCCCTGCCATGCGGGACCCGGCATTCCCGATCAGTCCTGGTCCAGGAAATCCTTCAGGGCCGCCCCGGTGCGGTTGGCTTCCGTCTTACTGGCCGCGCTGGTGTCGGATGGGGCCGGCGTAGGCGCCTCGAGCAAAGCGCAATCGCCCGACTTGCAGTTGCCTTGATCGAAATCGGCTTCCTTGGGGTCGCCCCCGGTCTTGCCCCAGACCTGGACCTTGCCCTTGAGCTTGTCCTTCTCGAAGGTCGCTATGATCCAGGGATTTCCATCGGAGTAAAACAGCCGCCAGGTGCCCTGCTTCTCCCCGTTATCGTAGCTCTTTTGCCACTTCGCGGCGCCGTTCTCATACCAGGCTTGTGCCGACCCCTCCCGTTTGCCTAGCTTCCAAATCACGCTCTCGCCAGGATTGCCGTTTCGGAAGAACTTCTTGTGGACTCCCTGCTCCACGGTGTCGCCATTGGGCTTGCGGGCGAAGGTCCAATCCTCCTTCACATCCCTCCCGTTGGGATAGGTGACCGTGCGGCGCTCCAGGCGCAAGTCATCCCCGCCGCAACCGGCGATGGCGAACCAGGCGATGCCGCCGCATACGATGGAAGCCAGACCCCTCATTTGGACTCCTTTCCGATTCCCCAAGAAATTAATCCCAAACCGGGACCGCCGCCGGGCGTTTGGTTTCAGCGCCCCTAAGGAGCGGAGGCTCACGGCTGCGACGCCAGTCCGGCCATTTCCCGGAAGGTGGTTATTTGCAAAGCGCTGTCGGCCGGCGAAGGCGTACTCGAACGCGCCGCCAAGCGGGTGAAGACATGCAAACGGGAATCGACCAGCTGCACGTCCACGTGGCCGCCGTCGGATTTGCGCATCCCCTTGTAGATCATCAAGGCCCCCACCGGGTCGGCGCTATTGTCATGCTTGGACTTCCGCACCCAAGCCTGGGTCCCCTCGGGCAGGCGGAAGCCGTCTTCCAAGCGGTTCTTCACGACATTGGTCAGCGCGTACAGTTGCTTCAACGTTTCTTCCGGGCGGTTGACGTACCAATAATGGTTCTCTATCGAATCGCCTTTGTTCGGGCTATTGCCCAGGATGGGGCCGAGCACGTCGACCAAAGAGAGGATCTTGGCCGTGGGCACCACGATGGGATCGATCATGAAGATCCATTTGGGGGCGGGGCGCTTTTTGAAGTCGCCTGCGCTCAGGTATTGCATGAGCAAAGTGCATCCGGTGGAGGAACAGGCGAAGCTGATGTTCTTGAATCCCGACTTGGCCAGGGAATCGTACTCCGCCAGGATGGATTCGCCCCATCCCTCCCAGGTGCTGGACCGGAAGGCATCCAGATCCCGGCCATGCCCGCCTAGGACGACCCGGGAAACCCGGACCTGGGGATAATCCCGGGCCGTATCGGCGAAAGCAGCGAACTCGCCCCATTCGAAGGAGGTGGCCGTAAATCCGTGCACGGCGATGATGATCCCCAGGCTATCCTTTTCCTGATCGGAAGGAGAGGGGATGCGCTCCGAGACCAGGCATTTCGTCGCCGAATCGAGGCAGGGATCGGTGAAATTCCCGCCGTCCAGCCAATTGTCCACGCATTCCTGATCGCACTTGGTGTCGACCAACTGGCAGCCCGGCAACCACAGGGCCGCGGTCAGAGCGGCCAGCAAGTAAGTCCGGAGCCTCATATGAGTTTCCAGAATCCCACCCCGAACACGCCGGGGAACAGGAGCCCCGAATCCGGGGTGATGAAATTGTACCCGAAATGGTAGTAGAGCCCGTATTCGCCTTGGAACAGGTTCAGCGCGAGTCCGACCTGGATGGAAGCCACCCAACTGGAGTTGTCCAGGTCCTTGAAGATTTCGCTCTCGGTATCGTATCGCCAGTACCCGAGGTCCGCCTGGAGGGTGGGATCGAAGAAGGCTTTGCGGCGGAAATGCCAAACGGGCGAAAAGAGGAAATAGTCCTGGCGGATGATAGCCGGGCGGAATGCGGCTTCGAGGCGGTTGGTGAGGTAGGCGCCCCGCAGTTGCAGGCTATGGGCGAACAGATTGTAGTCGGAGTAGCCGATCTCGGGGCCTTCGAAGAGGTCCTGTCCCGGCTCGAAGTCCACCACGCCCTGGGTCCTCAGTCCTAAGGACCACAAGCCGTCTCCGGCCCGGGCGGTCGAGGCCAGGGAGAACACCGCCAGTCCCCACGCGCAAAGCCTTCGCCAGTCTTTACCCAGATCCGCCTCGCTTGTTATCTTTCCGGCGCCGCTCTCCGCTGGAGATGCCGACCCGGTAAGCCCGGAATCACGGGCGGAAAGCTAGCAATCCCATATGAGCCTGAAAATGGAAGAACGCCTTTGGATCACCGCCAACTATCTGGCCCGCGAAGCCGGGCTGGAGTATTCCGTCCCTTGCGCCATCGTGGTTCGCGACTTGGTGCGCGCCGGGACCCGGAACATGGTTCGCGAGAAGCGGACCTCGGAGCATGACTTCGATGAGGCGGACGCCAACTTGTCTCGCCTGGTGGCGCAAATGATCGATGCCGCCAACCACCTGCCTAATCCGCGCGCCAAGCTTCCCGGACCGAACCTGATTCGGGAAGGCGCCTTCGTCAAGGCTAAGGAAATCTGCCCGCTCTGGCCTTTCTGCTGAAGCCGGTTTATCGGCGCTCCCACGGCTGGGTCCGATTCCGGCCCATGCGGAGCGTCTCCGTGCCATAGTTTCCTGTTCGTAAGCATGCTCGGGCTGGGCACGATATGTTTGCGATCCCATCCCGTAATTCCCATGTAACCTGCTCACAATCCGGAGCATGCATTTTTCTTCCAGCCCGAGATAGGGTTACCCCACCCGATCGAGCCTTCGTCTAATGCCGGCACGTGAGGATGGTCACGGACATCACCGCGGAAAAAAAACATCTTGTCACAGGTCGGAAGCGATGGCAGACACATCGCCAAGGCGAGAGCGAATCACGAGGGCGGAGGAAACATGAAAACGAGCAAGACGGTAACGACGCTGAAGAGGACTTTGGATGTCGTGGTAGGCTTGGTCGGAACGACGGTGTACTTGGCCGCTTATCCCGTACTGGCCCTGCTCATCAAGCTGGAATCGCCCGGCCCGGTGATCTACCGCCAGACGCGCGTGGGCCGCGACTCGCGGACGTCCCTGGGACGCATGGGCGATTCCCGCCGCGTGACCGACGTGGGCGGGAAGCCCTTCACCATCTGCAAGTTCCGCACCATGGGGCGGGATGCGGAGAAGAACGGGCCGCAGCTTTTCGATAAAGGCGGCGACTCGCGCGTGACCCGCGTCGGACGCATCTTGCGTTCGACCCATCTGGATGAATTGCCGCAGTTCTGGAGCGTGCTTAAGGGCGACATGAGTTTTATCGGCCCCCGTCCCGAGCGGCCCCACTTCACGGTGAAATACTTCCGGGAGATTCCCTTGTATCGCGAGCGGACACGGGGAGTGAAGCCCGGCATCACCGGCCTCTCCCAAATCGTACTCGGTTACGACGATTCCCTGCAAAGCGTGGCCCGCAAGACGCATTTCGATCTGGCGTATCGCACCTCCATGACCTCGCTGGCATCCTGGCTGCGCATGGAAGCCTGGATCCTAGGCAACACCCTGCGTTACCTGCTGCAGCGCGCGCCGCTCACCGAGGCGAAAGCGGGTCTCGCCCTGGCCGGGCTCACTTCCGGATCTTTCGGGGAACCGCGCGTGGCCATGGTCCGCCATCGCGGCCATATGCGCCCGACCTTGGTGCTGACCTCCAACCCCAAAGCGCAGGATCGGGCCCGCGCCGGCGGCGATGGGATTTCCGCCCTCACCCGTTCCGAGGATGCGCGGCCCCGGTCCGAAGGCAACGGCGAATCCGAAGGCAATGGCGAACGCGTCCGGAATTTTTTCACCGTGGACGTGGAATGCTGGTTTCATGCGCATAACCTCGCCATCCCCCGGTCCCAATGGGACACCAGCCCTTCGCGGGTAGCCGCCAACGTTCTCCGCATCCTCGATATGCTGGCCGCCCATCGGGCCAAAGCCACCTTCTTCGTACTGGGTTACGTCGCCGATCGCTTTCCCGAGGTGGTGCGGATGATCGACATCGCCGGGCACGAGATCGGCACCCACGGCTACAACCATGAACTGGTTACGGCGATGGGACCTTACGAATTCGAACGGGACCTGGACCGCTCCCTCAACGCCCTGGCGCGCCTGAGCGGCCAGAAGGTCGTGGGCCACCGGGCCTCCAACTTCAGCATCGTGGAATCCAGCATGTGGGCCCTCGACATCCTGGCCCGCTACGGGATCGAATACGATTCCAGCATCTTTCCCGCGAAGCGTAAGCGCTACGGCATCCCGGACTATCCCAACCGCATGCCCCACTTAATCGATCTCGGCGGCGGCCGGACCATAAAGGAGATCCCCATGTCCGTGGCCGCATTCGGCGGCCGGACCCTGCCTATCGCGGGCGGCGGATACCTTAGGCTCTACCCCTTGGCGATGACGGACCGTTTCATCCGGCATCGGAACCGCCTCGGAGAGCCGGCCATGGTGTACCTCCATCCGTGGGAAATCGATACGAAGCAGCCGCGCGTGGCGGCCGGGGCCCTGGAATCATTCCAGCATTACGTGGGCCTGAACGGCGCGGCGCGAAAGTTCGACCGGCTGCTGGAGGCGCATCCCTTCGGCCCGGTGAAAGAAATCTTGGACTCTCCCGCCGTGGCCGCCATGCTGTCACGCGCGCCGGTCGCGCTGCCTTCGCTTCTTCCCGTTCCGGCCCGCAGCCATGGCGCCTCCCGGATGCCCGCGCAAACCATGCCTTCCGCGCAGCAAGGGTTGTTGGCGACTTAAGTGCGCCGACGCCCACCTCCGTCGCGGCGGTCGGGTCCGCAACAGCGCCAAGTCCGTCGCCGGGCCCGTCCCGGCGCCCGGTCCGCGGGGGAAAATCGACGAGTTCTTTTTCGATGAGGGGGTGGCGGGCGGAGCGGAAAGTTATTCGACGGCGTAGCGGATGGGCATCAATACGTTTCCGCAGTGAGGGCAGGCGCGGGCGCTACGGGCCACGGGCTTCTGGCAACGGGGGCAGGTCGGGCCTAGGGCGGGGCGCTCTTGGGAGGGGCCTCCGAAAATTCCTCCTGCACCGCGCGGGCGGCGCACGGCCGGGGGCAATAGCATAATGGCCAGGCAACCCAGAGGGCCGAGGAAGAGGCCGAGGAGCAGGCCTGCTCCCGCGCGGCCCTTGCCCCAGCCGCAGAAGTATCCGATCGCGCCGGAGATGAAGACCCACCACAGGGGTTCATGTAACAGGAACATCAGGCCGACCCCACCGGATTCTCCAGGGCGCCGATCCCGGAAATCTCGATACGAACCTGATCGCCCCGCTGGAGCCAAAGCGGCGGAGTACGCGCGAAGCCTACGCCTGCGGGCGTTCCCGTGAGGATGACCGCTCCCGGGCGCAAGGTCATGGTCGACGAAAGCGATTCGATGAGGGCGGGAACGTCGAAAATCATGTCGGCGGTGGCTTGGTCTTGGCGTAAGGATCCATTTACCCAGGTTTTGATCCAAAGGGCGCCGGGATCGGGAACCTCGTCGGCGGTCGTGATCCACGGCCCGAGCGGGCAAAATCCGTCGAAGCTTTTACCGCGCGCGAATTGGCCGCCGCCCAACTGCTTGTCCCGCTGCCAATCCCGGGCGGTCACGTCGTTGGCCACGGTATAGCCGAGCACGTATTCCAAGGCCTTGGCGCGCGGCACATCCTTGGCCGATCGCCCGATGACCACGGCCAGCTCGCCTTCATAATCGATCTGCTCCGAAAGGCGAGGCAACGGGATGACGTCCCCGGGCCCCGCCAAGGTATTGCCCGCCTTGATGAAGAGCAGGGGTACCGAAGGCGGTTCCGATTTGCCTTCGCGCGCGTGCTCGCGATAGTTCAAACCGATGCCTAGGATATCCGCCGGGACGATGGGGGCCAGCAGGCGCTCCACGGGAAGCCGCTCCGGGCCGAAAGCCAATTCCAGGGGGAAGTACGGATCGTCGGGAGCGGAGTTCAACAAGGGCGAAGCCGTTCCGTCCGCATTGAGGCGGCCTTTCAAGGTGCGTCCGGCGCAGCGGAATCGGATCAATCGCATGGGACCAAAATAGCAAGATGGGAGAAACTCCCCGGTTAACCCCTGCATAAGTCCCCTGGCTTTCGGGAATCCCTTTGTTACCTTGGGGCGCGATCCCGGGGAAAGGGTCCAGCCATGCGTCATTCTTGCACGAGCCGCGCCTGCGCGCTGTTCATCGCTTTTACCTTCGCCGGGGCCGCGCTGCGGGCGGGGGCGGCCTCCATCGACGATATGGAGCCGTCGGCCAACCTCAATGGCACCCTCGGGTTGGGCCAAATCGTATCGGCGGAGCCCATGGGCCAGGGCCGCCTGACCGTTACGGCGCGCGGCAACCTATACCTGCAAGCCAAGGATTTCCCCGGCGTGCCGGCCAAGGACGCGCAAATCACCACGGGCACCTTCGGGCTCGGCTTCGGGGCCAATCCCTACATGGATATATTCGCCGCCGCGAATCTCTATAATGTGGGCAATGTACCGGCGGGCAAAAGCACGGGCCTGGGCACGGTTTTAGGCGGCGTGCAGGGAAGCATCCCCTTCTCCGAGAGCATCCCGGGGCGGCTGGGTTTCCAGCTGGCCGTGATGTCGGGCAGCGCCGGATCGCAGATCGATTCCAACCGCGCCGACGGGTACGCCTACTTCGAGACCCGCACCGGTACCGATTTTTCCTTCAAGCTCACGCAATCCATCGTGTGGAAAAGCCTGCTCGCCTTCCGCCTGCATTTCAACGAGGGCGTGGTGGCCTCGCTGCAATCCGGCAAGGAGACGCTCTTGCTGCAAGGCATCGGGGTGGAGTTCGCTCCCGCCCCGTCTTTCGTGCTCGGTGCCGAGTTCCATTCCCGCTCCGTCCTCAAGGACTATACCGGCAACGATCCTTTCTGGTTCTCCCCGTCCTTCGAATTCCGCAGCGCGCCCAACCATCTGAATCTGCAGGTGGGTTCGGAGATCAGCATGTCGCAGTCCCGGCCCACGCCGGACCGGGCCTTGGAGCCTTGGCGCATGTTCGGCGCCTTGACCTGGTCCTACAATCCCTATCCCGGCCGCGCCCGCGACGCTGCCAAAGCGCGCGAGGATTCCCTCGCCCGCGCCCGCCTGGAAGACCAGGCCCGCCGCGCCCAGGCCCTGGCCGATAGCCTCACCCGCAAGGCCCGCGAAGATTCCCTGGCCCAGGCGGACAGTAATGCCGTCGCCAAGCGCCGGGCCGATTCCCTGGCCATCAAGGCCAAACAGGATTCCCTCGCCTTGCTCGACGCCCAGCGCCGCCTGGAAGAAGAGCGCAGCCATCGGACCGATTGGGAGAAGGAATTCCTGCGCACCGGCGTACTCAATCTCGAGGCGCTCTACTTCGAGACCGGTCGGGCGGAAATCTCCATCAATTCGAAGCCGTACCTGAATCTGGTGGGTAAGATGCTCGCGAAGTACCCCAAGCTGCAGATGGAGATCGCGGGCCATACCGACAACGTGGGCGGGGCGGCTGCCAACATGAAGCTGAGCCAGGACCGCGCCGACGCGGTGCGGTTGTACCTGACCGCGGGCTATCCGGACTTGAACGGGCATCTCACGGCGCATGGGTACGGAAGCTCCCAGCCGAAAACGAGCAATAAAACCGCCGATGGCCGGCAGATCAACCGGCGCGTCGAGATTACGGTCCTCAACAAGGACGCGCTCAAGGAATACGAGTAGCGCGGAGGTTACGGGACGGGATCGGCCGATTTCCCTAAACTGAAATCGCCCTCCTGGCGCGGAATGCCGGTTTGCCGAGCCGAGCGTTCCGAACGGTACGATTACGCTCCGGGAGCATCGGGATCGAGTGGAAAATCTTGGTGCGCTGGTTCGGCCCCTGATTTAACTTCCTATCCGTAAGGCCGCCCCGACCGGGGCGCCATGCCGATGGACGATCGGCAGTCCTGTTCGACTTGAATACGGGCCCGTATGGGTTCTTGGGACGGGAAACAATTTGATTTCACCAACCAGAGGTATTGCCATGGCCAGCACGGAATGCGGTTTCCGGACTCGTTTCCTTTCGGCGGCATGGATTTTCCGTGCCGCTGCCGGCGCAGCCCTGTTCGCCTTCGGCCCGGCCGCCGCCCAGGCCCCGTTGCGTTGCGACTTACAGCTGAACACCACTCCCGGCGTCGCCGCGGGAACCGCCTGCCTCGACCTAGTGGCGCTCCAGACCGGCGGAACGCCTATCGTCACCGCCAACAATGCCACCCGTATTTCCGTCGACGGGTTCAAACTGTGCAAGAACGCCTTCATCGTAAGCAAGCCCGCGGGCGCGGACATCGTGTTCATCTACGACAATAGCGGCAGCATGGTGCCGGGCGCCGTCAAAATCAACGCGACCACGGGCGATACCACCTTCTACTATACCGGCAGTTGCCGAACGGGCGGGACGCCTTTCACTTACACATCCCTCATCGGGCCCCGCAACATCGAACAGGTCGATGCCGCCACCACCTGCCAGGCCAACAGCTTCGCCGGGGATCCCTATTTCGCGCGGGGAAAGGTGATCGAAAAAGCCATCGATTACCTGGTCGCGAACTCCCCTACCTCGACCGCCGGCGCCATATCGTTCGCCGATGTCCCGGCCAATATACGGACGCCCCTGCAACTCTCCATCCCCGGCAATGCCGATTCGGTGAAAGCCTCCATCCACCTGGATTCCATCCGCAACACCGTATACGTGCTTCCGCTGACCCAGGCCCACACATGGCTGACGGATTCAACCTATACGAAGAATTCGAAGCAAGCCATCGTCTTCATTTCCGATGGGGAACCCAACGATGGCAACCAGCTCACGACCTGGCTCAGGAACAGCGCGAACAAAAACATTCCCATCTATACCATCGCCTTAGGCGATACCAGCGCGACCTTCGACCGCATGAAGGAAATGTCCGATACGACGCATGGCGCATTCTACCAGGTCCGGCCGCAGAACATCGCGCGCATGAACGAGGTAATGCAGCAGATCATCCAGGCCATCACCGTGCCCACCATCCCCCGCTCCATCGAGGTGACCAACAGCTCCATAACTCCGCCCCAGGTGAGCCGGTCCACCGGCATGACCCGCAATGCCGACAGCAGCATCACCCCGGTGATGGATAGCATCCTGGCCCTCAATAAGGGGCTCAACGCCCTGACGGTGAAGGTCACCATGTCCGACAACGACGTCCGCAATTACACGGTCAAGGTCCAAGCCGACGGCCCCGTGGCCGCGGCATCCGGCCAGAACCTTTCCTGTTACGCCATGCCCACCTTGACCCTGTTGAACAAGGCGGGCGGCGTGGATTCCGCCTATACCGCCGCGACCACGCCCTATAACGTGCGCCTCACGCGGGCCACTTCCGATCTGCAGCAAGTGATCGTGACCGCCACCTCCACCGATTCCACCCGGCCGGGGTGGGGCGATGAGGAACATATCGTCCTGCCCGAGGCTTCCGCGGCGGGCGGCACCACCGTCAATCTCAAGAACAATTATCCCTTGAAAGGTTCGGCGACCACCGCCACCAAGGGCGACAATACCCTGGACGCCGCGCCCGGCCCGGGAGGTTCCGTGACCCTCACCTGGCAGCATCCGCGCGACCCGCGCGAAATCGCCACCTACCGCCTACCGGGCAAGAGCATCTCGACCACGCAGGGCTTTATCGACATCGTGCGCGCCGTCGACGCGCCCCATGGCGTGCCTCTCCCGGTGATTACCGACCCGGTGGTCATCCGCGGCGGCGTAACCCTGGTCCGGAACGGCACCACCGCCATCCTCACCAGTAAGGGGGATTTGAACAACCCCGGCAAGATCAGTCCGGAAATCCTCGATCCCAACCATACGCCTACTTTCGTGTTCAATACCGCCGCGCCTTTCTCCTATTCCATTTCCATCTACGACGGCCTGGGCCAATTCCTGAACTCCAAAGAGGGGTCGGTGGATTCCTTGAAGTGGGAGCAATTACGCGGCGGCGCGGACTCCCTCGCCTGCGCCTTCAGCATCCTGCCGGTATCCAAGGAAGGCCATCGCTTCGGTACGGGGGTCTACATCCTGCGCGCCACCATCACCACGCATGCGGCCGTGCGCCAGGATCCGGGACGGCCGATGCGGGTGACTTCGGCGACGAAGACGTTTACTAATCGGTTCGGGTATATCCGTTAAGCGTCGGCTTCCGGTAATCCGTTAGGATAAAAGCAGGCCGCCCGGCTGGCGCCTGCCGGATAGAGTGGCGGCGTCTCCCTTCGGCAACGCTCATGGACCTTGGGGCAACGGCCCGCGAAGGAACAGCCCGGCGGCAGATTGACCGGAGAGGGGATCTCGCCGCCCAATAGCTTCGGCCTTCGGGAGCGGTCCAAGGTCGGGATCGATTCCAGCAAGGCGGCCGTATAGGGATGCCGCGGGGCCTTGAAGAGCTCGGATGCGGCGGCCTCCTCCGCGATCTTCCCCAGATACATCACCAGCACCTTGTCGCTGATGGCCTTGACCAAGGAAAGATCGTGGGAAATGAAGAGCAGGGACAGGCCCAACTCGCTTTTCAGATCCATTAATAGGTTGATGATCTGGGCCTGCACGGAAACGTCCAGGGCCGCCACCACCTCATCGCAGACGATGAGCTTGGGATTCAAGGCCAGGGCGCGGGCGATGCCGATGCGCTGGCGCTGCCCGCCGGAGAAGGCATGCGGGAAACGGTGCATGTAATCGGGCGCAAGGCCAACCTTGGCCAAGAGCGCGGCGACGCGATCGCGCAGCTCGCGCTCGGGCGCGATGGCGTGCACCCGCATGGGCTCGGCCAGGATTTCGAAAAGGGTATGCCGCGGGTTAAGCGAAGTATAGGGATCCTGGAAGATGATTTGGAAGTCCTTGCGGAAGGGATTCCAAGCCGACGGCCGCCGGATATCGATGCTCTTCCCGTTCAGCTCCAATTCCCCGCCGGTGGGCGCGACCAGGCCCAGAACGGAATAGCCCAAGGTGCTTTTGCCGCATCCCGATTCGCCCACCACCGCGAGCACTTCGCCGGCATGCATGGAAAAGCTTACGTCATTGACGGCCTTCACGTAGCCCACGGTCTTTTTCAGCACCCCGCCCGTCACCGGGAACCAGGTTTTCAAATTGCGGACGGCGAGCAGGGGCGCGGAGGACTGGGTAACCGCGGTGTTACCCGCTCCGGCGGAGGCGGGGACGGTCATTGGGAAACCTCCGCGGGGCCCGGGACGTAATCGGGGCCGCGGCGGCCCGCACCCGGTTCGTACAGGAAGCAGGCAACCGTATGGCCTTCCCCGGCGGGGAATAAATCCGGCTTGGCCGGGCAGCGCTCGAAAGCATGAGGACAGCGATCCCGGAACCGACAGCCCGGCAAGTAATCGGCCGGGCGCGGCACCTGCCCGGGAATGGGCCGCATGGTCTCGCGGCCGCTTGCGCCCAGGCTCGGCAAGGCGCCCAGAAGGCCCTCGGAATAAGGATGCAAGGGACGCCGCAGGAAATCGTCTACCGGGCTTTCCTCCACGATGCGCCCGGCGTACATCACCCCCACGCGATCGGCGTACTGCGCGACCAGGTTGAGGTTATGCGTCACCATCAGCACGGCCATCCCCGATTCGCGGCGCAACTCCTCGATCAATTCCATGATCTGCGCCTGCACGGTCACGTCCAGCGCGGTGGTGGGTTCGTCGGCGATGAGCAGGGAAGGATTGAGGCACAGGGCCATGGCGATCATCACCCGTTGCAACATACCGCCCGACAGTTGGTGGGGATAGGCCGCCAGCACCCGATCCGGATCGGCGATGCCGACGCGATCGAGCAGCTCGCGGATGCGTTTTTCGGGGTCGCCTTGGACGGGATGGAAGTGGAAGGGTTCCAGCAGTTGCCGGCGGATAGGCCAGAGCGGATTCAGGGCCGCCCCGGGTTCCTGGAAGATCATGGCGATGGCGCCGCCCCTCAAACTACGCAACTCCTCCTTAGGCATGGCCAGGATATCGCGGCCCTGGAAAAGGACGCGGCCGGAAAGGACCCGCCCGCCGGGGGTAGGCAAAAGTTTCAATAAGGACAGGCAGGTGACGGACTTGCCGCAACCCGATTCCCCCACCAGGCCGTAGCATTCGCCGGAACGGATTCGGAAAGAAACCTGGTCGGTGATAGCGACGGCCGCGGCATCCCCGTCGAAGCCGATGGACAGGTTCTGTACGTCCAGCAGCGGAGGGGATGCGTTCTCCATTCCGGTAATTTACTAATCCGGCCATACCGATAGCGCGCAACGTCCTGATAACCTGATTTCCCCAGCGATAGGCGAACCTTGCCGGTATATTCAAGTCCTCCGGGAAGGGATGGGATGTGAAGCGGTGCAACAGGGCATTGGCGGCCATGATGGCCCTGGCGTCCGTCGCCCATTCCGGCCGGGTCTGCGATCTGGCTTTCGACGGGTGCCCGCGCTCCTTCGCCAACGCCGTCATCAAGGTCCCTCCCGAATACATCAGGCTCGATCTGCGCGTCCCCCATTGCGACGAATTCATCCACCTTTCCGGCGGCAATCCCAAGCCTCCCTCCATCGTTTTCATCATCGACAATTCGGGTAGCATGAACGAGAACGATCCCATGGCCGCCCGCTTCGACGTGGTCGCCTCCCTGCTCGATGACATCCGCAATGCGGAACCCTCCGCCGCGGTAGGCTTGGTGGTGTTCACGCGCCGGCTTTCCTTCGATCATCGGGAGAACGCGTTCTTCCGGACCGCCTTCCCGCGGGATACCTCCCAGCACGATTCCTTCGTGCCCCTCACCCCGCTCGACAAGGCCTTTCCGAACGGGCGCACCGGCCTGGATACCCTGGCGTCCCTGCTCAAGCACGACGCGCAGGGGAACCTCATCTACGCGACCCGTCTGCCGGCCTCGCGCGCCAATCCGGTGATGAACCGCTTGGACACCCGCAACGGCACGGATATCTCCCTGGGATTCATGGCCGCCAAGGAAGCGATGCGCGACTCCAAGTCCGATTCCGCGGAGCGCTTCTTCGTGTTCCTTTCCGATGGCGCGCCGTCCACGCCGGATTTCGGCCGGGAGGCGAGCGTGGATGAATTCATCGCCGGCGCCGGGGTCCCCGCCACTTTCACGGTCTTCTTCGATACCCAGAACATCCGCCCGGCGGCGCCCGCCACCATCGTGCAAATGACGGCCAACATCCGCGCCAACGGGTACAGCAGCGCGAATTCCAAAAGCGGGTATTGGGCGGTGAACCAGCCCGGGACGCAACTGGAACAGGTTCTGAGGAACAACGTAGTGGGAAACGTCCTCTCCGTGCCGGCGAAGCCGAAAGATCTGGTTCTCGCCAGCGGCGATTCCACCTTCCATGCCGCCGCGCAGGACGACCAGGGGTTCGTGTTTACGCGCCGCCTGAACCTGCGAGAGGACACTACGCGAATGGTCCTGGATTACGCCTACACCTATATCGATAGCAGTAGCGGCGCCCCCGCCACGAAAGAGGAGATCGTACCCTATCCGCTTACCATCGTACGGGCGGCGGGCCCTTTGCCGGCGGGCCTGGGCGGATCCTGCCACGACCAGGCGCAGGTGGGTCTTTATCGCGACGGACAACCCATCTCCGCCGTTACCGTGGACGACGTCCGCTTGGAAGCGCGCCTCACCCCGCCCGAGAGCCTGGATTGCGGACATTGCGGCCTGGAGGTATCGGCGGGCCGCTTCCCGGACAGCGAAAGCCTGGCCTTGAGCCCTGCCTCGGGTTATCTCTCCGGCATCCTCAACCGGGAGGAGAGCGCCACTCCCGTGCCCGGGGACGGGCGCTTGCAGAACACGCCTTCCGACAGCATCGTCGTGGTGTTCGTGAACCCGGAGAACCCGCTGGACCGCGTGCGGCGGGCCTATCCCTACTTCGGCGCCCCCACGCTTCTGAGGGTGGCCCAGGACGGCGGTTTGGTGCGGCCTTTTCCACGCCCTCCCGATCCCAGGGCGCCTGCCTTCGTAATAGTGGCTCCGCCGGCTTTCCGACCCGCGCCGCGGGGGCCCGGCGATCAATGGCGTCTCGATCCCGCCCCGCCCGTGCAAGAGTCCAATCGCTACGCGGCCCTGACCGTCACCGCATCCCGCGCCTTCGCCGTCGACATGAACGTCTTTTCCAATTTGGGGAATTTCGTGGACAGGCTGGAATTCACCGTGGGCCAAGGCGAATTCGAAAAGCTCTCCGTGGGGCCGGCCGGCCACACCCGGCTTCTGCGCGTGCTCTGGGATGGCCGCAGCCGGGAAGGAAACCCGGTCGCGACCGGCGCTTACATCGTCAAGACCACCGTGCGGCTTTTGCCCGTTCCCGGGATCGCCGAAGATAACGCGGAGTCTACGGAATACCGCCGGGTGGGAATCCTGAGATCACGGTAACTCTCCGGATAACCGGAAGGTAACCCGAAAGATACCCATTACTCGATCCGGGAGAACGCCTTCGGATCGAACGCTTCCCGCACCCCTTCGCCGATGAAGGTCGCCAACAGGAGGGTGGCGAACAACGCCGCCACGCTGGAGACGGCGATCCACGGGGCCTGCAGGTTTTGCAAGCCCTGGGTCAGCATTTCCCCCCAGGAAGCAGTGGGCGGCGGCAAGCCGAAGCCGAGGAAATCGAGGGCCGTCAAGGATCCGATACCGCTGACCACGGTGAAGGGGAGGATGGTGATGACCGGGGTGAGGGCGTTGGGGAGGATCTCCTTGAAAAAGATGCGGCCCGGGCCGAACCCGGAGGCCTTTGCCGCCTTTACGTAGTTCATCCCTTTCAATCGATAGAACTCGCCTCGCATGTAGTACGACAAGCTGATCCACTCGAACAAAGCGAGAACGAGCAGTAGAATCCAGAAGCCCTGGCCGTAGATCGATCCCATTAGAATCACGACGTAGAGGAAAGGCAACGCGCTCCAGATTTCGATCAGGCGTTGCACGCCGAGATCCACCTTGCCGCCGAGATAGCCTTGGATGCCGCCTATCAAGATGCCGAGGACGGCATCGGACAGGGCCAGGCACAGGCCGAACAGCATGCAGATGCGGAACCCATAGATGAGGCGCGCCAGCACGTCGCGGGCCGTATTATCGGTGCCGAGCCAGTGCCGGCGCGAAGGCGGATGCGGCGGAGTGCCTTCCATATCCAGATTGGCGCGCAAGGGCCCGTACGGGATAAGGGGGAACGCCATCGAGCCGCCGGCCGATTTGAACGCCGGTTCGTCCTTCAGTTTCAGGTAATCGGGCTCGGTGGAATAGGGCCCTCCGAACAAGGTGCCCGGATAGAAATGGACGACGGGGAAATAGGTATGGCCCTGGTAGCGCAGCCAAAGGGGTTTATCGTTGGCGAGGAATTCCGAGAAGAGGGAAATCAGGAAAGCGCCGCCCAGGATCAGCAAGGAGAACCAAGCGCGGCGGATTTTGCGGAAGCGGCGCAAGCGCTCCAGGGTCAGTTCCGATAAGAACGCGCGCCGTCGCACGATCATTGGAAGCGGATCCGGGGATCGACGATCACGTAGAGGATGTCCGCGAAGAGGCGGCCCAACAGGGTCATCACGCTGGACAGCAGTATCACCCCCAGCACCACGTTATAATCGCGGTTGACCGTGGAGTTGAATACGAGCAGCCCCATGCCGTCGATGTCGAACACCCGCTCGATGAGGATGGACCCGGCGAACATGAGGGTGAAGATTTCGCTGGCGCGCGTGGCGATGGGAATCAGCGCGTTGCGCAGGGCATGGCGCCGCACTGCCTGGCCGAAGGTGGACCCTTTGACCAGGGCCGTGCGCATGTAATCCTTCCCCACCTCGTCCAGCAGGCTGTTCTTCATCAGCATGGTCAGGAAGGCGAACTCGCCGATCATATAACAGACCATGGGCAGCACCATATGGTGCATGAAGTCCAAGGTCTTTCCGAGCAAGCTAAGCGATTCGAACTCATCGGAGATCACGCCCGAGATGGGGAACAGGTTCAGATAGCTGCCGCCCCCGAGGAATACGATCAGCACGATGCCCAGGGCGTATCCCGGCATCACGTAGCCGGAAAAGATGAGCACGCTGGAGATCATATCGAACCAGGAATTGTGCTTCATGGCCTTGGCCATGCCCAAGGGCACGCATACGAGGTAGGATAGGAGGAAGGACGTGAGCCCGAAGAAAAGGGAAATGGGCATCTTGGAGAGGATCAGTTTCAGGACCGGCTCATGATACGTGTACGATCGGCCCAGATCGCCGCGCATCACGTTGCCCATCCATTTCGCGTAGCGGACCGGAGGCGGCTTATCGAAGCCGAAATAGGCCTTGATGTTCTCCACCTCCTGCGGGGAGATGGACTTGGCCGACATGCCGCGCTGGGAAGAGACCTGGCGCATGCGCGAGATGAGTTCTTCCACCGGGCCGCCCGGAACGAACTGGATGAGGGTAAAGCAAACCAGGCTGATCCCGAACAAGGTCGGGATCATCAGCAGAATGCGGCGGATCAGGTAGGCTTTCAAGCCGCCCCTTAGTCCTGATAATGGATGTCGGTTTCCGGAGGCGACAGGGATTTTCCCCCGGCCATGGCTTCGTCCAGCGCTTTGGACTGGGCCGGGTCGCTCCACCAGTATTCCGGGATGGAATTTTCGCGATGGTACTTGTCCAGCACGGACTTGGGGGTGCCGAAGCGGCGCCAATAGAGGAGACGGGTATGATCGGCCTGCCAGAGCAGGGCATAGGGCATGATGCGAAGCAGGCGGTCATCGATCTGCCGCAGGATGGCGTGCTGCTTCTCCATGTCGAATTCGCCTTTCTGCAATTCGATCAGGCTATCAATCGCCTTATCCTTCACGCCGGGATAATTGTTGCTTGCCACCTCATCCACGGTCTTCGAGTTCCAGGCGGCCTCCGGATCGATCAGGCGGTCGTAGGCGAAGGCCGCCCAGTACATATCGAAATCCTGATGGTCCATGCGCTTCACCAAGCTCGAATAGGAAACCTGTTCAATCTTGGCGGCTATTCCCACCGCCTTCAGATCCTCCACATACACGTTCAGATGGCGCATATCCGAGCTGCTCGTCAGAAGCTCCGCCGTGAAGGGCAGGCCATCTTTCTTCAGGATGCCGTCCGGTCCCGGCTTCCAGCCCGCGGCAGCGAGCAGGGCGCGCGCCTTGGCGGCGTCGTACTCCAGCATGGGAAAGTGCGGGTTCTTGTTATCGGGATAGAGGCTGGGGAAATAGCTGTTCAACATGAAGTACTCGTTGAACATCAATTTCTCGTTCATCAGGTTGCGGTTGATGAGCCGGGCCAGCGCCTCGCGCACGCGCACGTCCTGGAATTGCGGCCGCCGCATGTTGAGGGCGATTCCCTGGAAGGCCTTGGGCTCCTGGTTGTAGATGCGCTGCCGCGCGATCCATCCCTTCTGCACCTGGTCGAACTGGGTCTTTTCGGCCCAGATGGACGCGGTATAGATGGGGAACACGTCGATGTCCCCCTTCTTGAAGGCCTCCAGGGTCTTGATCTGATCCTCGATGTACACGTACTTCAAGTAGTCGAAATTGTATTTGTACTGATTCCACTTCTTGGCCAAGCCCCACCAATCGTTGCGGCGTTGCAGCACCACCGACCGTTCCTTCTTCACCTCATAAAGGCGATAAGGGCCGTAGACCACGGGAAATTCGAAGTTCTGCTCGTTGAAGTCGACCTTCTCCCAGAGATGCTTGGGGAAAGCCACCATGCCCGCGATTTCCCAGAAGTTCCCCCAGTGCACGTTCTTGGCATGGAACACCAAGGTGAGGCTGTCCTTCAATTCGGGCCGGTCGAAACGGCCCATCCCGATGCGGTACATCGAGGTCAGGTTCTTGGGATTCATGATGACGTCCCAATAGAAGCGCACGTCCTCGGCGGTGACCGGGTGGCCGTCGCTCCAGCGCGCGCGCGGATCGATATGCACCGTGAAGGTCTTCTTGTCGTCGGAAATGGTCCAGGAGTCGGCCAGGTCCGGAATGGGTTTCTCTTGGGTGGAATGCATATCGATCAGCGGCTCGAAGAGCATGCCGCTTATCTCCTGGGCCGAACTGGAATTCTCCAGCCAGTAGTTGAGGGATTTCGGGAACCCGCCCTGCCAGGTGGCGTAGGATCCGCCCTTCACGGCGGCCGGGTTGGCGATCGGGTCCGCCTCGCCCGCGGAATCCACCGCGACGGCCTTGTCCTCGACCTGGGGCCGCCCGCCTTCGCGATTGCCCCCGGCCTGATCGGTCTTGCGGCAGCCGCCCGCGAGGAGAGCCAACGCGAAGGTCGTGATCAAATAAGTCGAGACCCGTCCCATCATCCCTGCCTTTCCGCGATAGGCCCGCGAAATATCAGCGAAACGCCCCGTTTTCGGGTAAAAATTAGAATAATCCGCGATCCGCCGCGGGCATCAAAGGGGGATCAGCATCAGCACCGGAGCTTGGGGATTGGTCCTACGATGGCTCGGATCGGTGCGGGCCTTCTCCGTGAGGTTCTCGGCTATGAGGCGGATGTTGTCGATGGTGGGATCCTCGCGCTCCGCGGCCCCGCTCTTCCTCGTGAACTCGATGTCCCGGGCGCCGGTAGGCGTGGACAGATGCCCTTTGATAGCGTAATCCGCCGGATCATAATGCTCCACCTGGATCTCGAGGCGGGAGCGGACGCCGGTCGAATCTTGCGGAGTGGCCACGCCTTTATGGTTGAGCTGGAAGCGGATCTCCTTGGCGAGCTCCGTTGCGAAACGGCCCTGCGCCCAGCCGAGCGGGGCCAGCAGCGAATCCACGGCGGCGGGCACGGCGACGGACGCGACGTAGACGGAATCGTGCGCTTCCACGAGGGGAACGGCGTGATACTTAAGGGAGGCGCATCCCGTGGCCAGGATGGCGCAGAGCATGGCGAAGTACGGTCGCATTTTCATTTTCATAGCCCCAGGCCCGTCAATATACTTTCCATAATCGCATCTGGCGGATTGTCCACGTTGACCATGAGGGCGTCTTCCGGCTCCTCGATGATTTCGAATTGGCTGCCCAGCAAGGCCGCCTTGAAAAAATGGCCCTGCCTGCGCTCCAGACGTTCCCGCAAGATGGCGAATTCACCCTTAAGGTATACGAAGCGGGCGCCGTCCACTCCCGCGCAGAGCAGATCCCGGTAGTCCCGTTTGAGCGCGGAGCAGGCGATGACCGCCTTGGCGCGCCGAGCCGCCAGGCCTACCAGCAAATCGTGGATGGCCAAAAGCCAAGGCCGCCGGTCCCGATCATTGAGGGGCAATCCCTGGGCCATCTTGGCCAGGTTGTCCTTGGGCTGGAAATCGTCGGCATCGTAGAAGGGCCAGCCCAGCTTCGCGGAAAGCAGCTTTCCGACGGTGGTCTTGCCGGAGCCGGAAACCCCCATCAGGATGAGTATGCTTTGGGGGCGCTTTTCGTCCGAGTTCATGGGAGGCCGATCTGCCGGAACCGGAAATATATGTTTTCGGACGCGGATTCGGAAACGGCCGCCGCGTCCCTTCCCGGCCCCCCTGTCCCGGGCGCTTGCGGGGACGGAGACCTCGCGAGCTGTTAAGTTAATGGCCAAAAGGAATCATAGGCAGGTTCAAAGGAAGAACGATGTCCGGAAAAAAACCATTTAGCGCGGCAGGCCAGATCTGGTTGAGCCGGAACGGTGAGAACGTTTTGAATGAATCCAGGATGGCGTTGCTGGAAAAAATCGCCGAAACCGGATCCATTACCAAAGCCGGAAAAGCCGTGGGAATCAGCTATAGGACGGCCTGGATTACCGTGGATCATCTGAACAATATCTCGGACAATCCACTAGTGGAAAGAACCGCCGGCGGGAAAAGCGGGGGCGGAACCCGGTTGACCGAGCATGGACTGGATCTCTTGAAGGTTTATCGGACGATTCAAGGGGAGCATAACAAGTACATCGAGCGGCTCCGCGAGGGAATCCATGACTTCGATCGGTTCCTGCACCTGACCCGGAAAATATCCCTGAAGACCAGCGCGCGGAATCAACTTTTCGGAGTAGTGGAATCCATCCGCAAGGACTCATTAAGCGCCATCGTGGTTTTGCGCCTCAAGGGGAATGACAAGATAGTCTCCCGGATTACCATCCAAGGATTGGAAAGCCTGGGCCTGAACGAAGGCGATGAAGCCTATGCGCTTATCAAAGCCAATTGGGTTTCCTTGCATTCCGTTCGGGCCGGGAAAAAAACCGAAATCGAAAATTCCTTGGCCGGGAAAATCCTCTCAATCGAAAACGGGACGGTAAACGCGGAGATCGTGATGCGACTCAAAGGCGGGAATACTTTGGTGTCCATGATGACCCTTAAATCCTCCCAGGGCCTGAAGCTAGAAGTCGGCAAAGAACTCATGGTAGCGTTCCAAGCCTCAGATGTCATTTTAGGCATAGCCAGGTAAATACCAGGCTTATTCCGGATTGGCGCGCTGGCCTTTTGCGACACCTCGGGCGGATGTCCGTAAACGACAAATTAACTTGGTTACCCCCCTATTAATCGATCGACTTGAAACCGTTATGTATTGAATTATATTTCGCATCATTATGTACCCATCTATACAACGCATTGCATCGCGGCCTTTATCCCGTTCCTCGGGATTTCCCAAGAGCCGCTTCCATTTCCTGTCCCTGCTTTCCGCCGGGCTTGTCGGGCCTTTGTGGGCCGGGCCCAAATTCACGTTCGACGAGGGAAGGAAGTCCCTCGAAATCGTGCAGGCCTATCAGCTCTGGGGCGTGGAGACGTACGATCCCCAGAACGTTCCGGTGGCCGATGCGCGCGCCGATCTCTATTTGCGCAGGGCGCGCCTGGGCCTGAAGGGCCAGGCTTATCCGTCCTTGGACTACCTGGTGTGGTTCGCTTATGACAATGCGGGCAAGGATCCCGTCACCGGAACCATAGGCTCCCCTCAAGTGGTCCCCAATACCACTTTCCAGGTCTGGGACGCCTATTTCACATGGCATGCCGACTCGACCTGGGCGAACCTGACGGGAGGCCTCCTGCGCCCGCAAATCGGCAATGAATTCATCTCGTCCTTCACGGCGGTGCCCTCGCTGGAAAAGGCCTTGACCCATTACTATGTGCGCGATCATCTGCTGACCCGGCCCAGCGGGCGGGAGACCGGCCTCAACCTGGGAGGATACCGGGCCGATTCGGCCGCGCATTGGGCCTTCGGGTATAACTTCGGGCTTTTCGACGCCGCCCAGGAAAAGACCACGGGCGCTCCCGCGGGCTCCCTGAAATGGTCGCCGCTTTATACGGGCCGCGTCAGCGCGACCGTGGGCGATCCGGAAAACAAGGAGTACAGGCTGGGGAGCGATATCAATTATTTCGGCAAGCGCCGGGGAGCCACCCTGGCCGTCTACGCCAGTTGGCAGGGACGCGCGGATGAAAAACTGGATACCACCCAGGCGAACCCCTATATCGGTGGCTTCAAGCAAAACGCGGTGGGAGGCGCGTCCCTCTTGGCCAACTGGGCGGGATTGGAAGTCGATGGCGAATTGGATTTCCTATACCGTCAATTCACCGCGGGTTTCCCGGCCGCCTACGCGGCCACCAAGAAGAATTCCACCTACGTCGTCGGTCCCGACTATACCGATCGGGTCTGGCACGTGCGCGGGGGTTATAGCCTTCCCGTTAGGGCCACCTTCGTCGAGCCGACCGTGATGTACACCCGCTTCGATGGGGATAAGACCAGCATCATCAATACCAACGGGACGGATGAAGCGCTGGATGCGGGCCTGAACTGGTATTTGCAGAAGAACAATCTGAAACTTTCCCTGCATTACGTGCGCCAGGACGGGGACGGCAAGTCCATGTTCACCCAGGGGGCGAACAAGAAGGGCGAATTGAAGCAGCGGAATGATTACCTAGCTTTGGGCCTTCTGGTCGGGATTTGAAAGGGGAAACCATGCGTCGCTCCATCCGCTTACCGCAGGCTTTGGCCTGGCTCGCCATATCGGCCTTTCCCGCGGCGGCCCAAATCACCGCCGCCGTGGCCGCCAACGTGCAATACGCGATGGACGAGTTGAAGGCGGATTACAAGAAATCCGCCGGCGTCGAGGTCAAAACCGTCTACGGCTCTTCGGGCAAGCTCGCCGCCCAGATCAAGAACGGCGCCCCCTTCGATGTCTTCATCTCCGCCGATATGGATTTCCCCGATTCCCTGGCGAAATGGGGTTATGCATCGGCCATACCGAAGCCCTATGCCTATGGAAAATTGGTCCTATGGACGACGCGGGATTTGGATCCCGCCAAGGGCCTCTCCCTGCTGGCCGGAGCCGGCGTGGAAAAGATCGCCCTCGCCGATCCGCAGCGGGCCCCCTACGGCCGCGAAGCCGTCAAGGCGCTCAAGAAGTCCGGAAACTACGATCAAGTGAAGCAGAAGTTGGTCTTCGGGGAAAGCATTTCCCAAGTGAACCAATATGTTTTATTGGGTACGGCAGACATCGGCTTTACGGCCAAATCGGTAGTGGTCGCCGCGGATATGCGCGGCAAGGGCAAATGGGCCGAGGTGGATAGCACGGCCTACGATCCCATCGCCCAAGGCGCGGTCGTCTGCAAGTACGGAGCCGAAAACAATCCCGGCTTATCGGCCAAGTTCCTGGAATACCTGTACTCCGCCCCCGCCCGGACTATCCTGGCCAAATACGGCTACGTACTGCCCTGAACCCGGTCCCCGGCCCCCATGAATCGATTATTCGGAACCGTATCGGACCTCGAAAGCGAAGGGGAATTTTCCCTGGTCGGCATCGACGTTTCCGGGACGCGGCTTACCGCCCTCGTACTGGAGACGGCGGCTTCGGCGGCCGCCTATCTGGCGCCGGGAAATCCCATCACCGTCCTCTTCAAGGAATCGGAAGTCTGCCTGGCCGTGGGGCCCATCCCCCGCATCAGCATCCGCAACCGACTGCCCTGCCAGGTGGTATCCGTCACCGAAGGCGGCATGCTGGCGCATGTGGTTTTGGCCTTCGCGGGATCCCCTTTGCATGCGGTCGTCAGCGCGCGGGCCGCGCGGGAACTGGAGCTAAACCCGGGCGCGTCCGTACACGCCCTGATCAAGGCCACCGAAGTCGGGCTGGCGGAGGGCCATGTCCAACCTTGACCTGCAGCCGATTTGGCTTACCCTCAAGCTGTCCGCCGTCACCACCGCCATCCTTATCTTCCTGGCCGTGCCCTTGGCATGGGGGCTGACCCACGCGCCTTCGCGGTGGCGTCTTCCTTTGCATGCCCTGGCGTCCATGCCGCTGGTGCTGCCGCCTTCGGTGTTGGGTTTCTACCTGCTGGTGGCCTTCAGCCCGGAGAACGCCTTCGGGCATTTTCTCAAAACCCAACTGAATCTCTCCATCGCCTTCACCTTTACGGGCCTCGTGATCGGCTCGGTGATTTTCAGCTTGCCATTCATGGTCAATCCATTGGTATCCGGTTTCGACGGCTTGCCCGCCAGCCTCACGGAAGCCGCCTACGTATTGGGTAAATCGCGATGGACCACATTGCTGCGAGTATCCCTGCCCAACCTGAAGCCTGCGTTGCTGAGCGGAATCGCCCTTACCTTCGCGCATACCATGGGCGAGTTCGGGGTGGTCCTCATGATCGGCGGCAAGATCCCTGGCGTTACCAAGGTCGCCTCCATCGCCGTCTTCGATGAAGTGGAATCCCTGCGCTTCGGGAACGCCCACTTGCATGCCCTTATCCTTTTCGTCTTGTCCTTCGCCATCCTCATCACCCTGTTCGCGGTCAACCGCAAGAACGTGAAACCCTTCTGATGATCCGCCTATCCTTGCGCAAGCGCTTGCATACCTCGCGCGGCGACCTGGAACTGGATACGGCCCTGGATATCGCGCCAGGGGAATTCATCGCCCTGTTCGGCCCTTCGGGCTCGGGCAAGACCACCTTGCTCAGGATGCTGGCCGGGCTGACCCGCCCGGACGGGGGCCGCATCGAGGTGGACGGAGAGACCTGGTTCGACTCCGCGGCGGGCATCAACCGGTCCCCCCAACGCCGCCGGGTGGGCATGGTTTTCCAGGACTATGCGCTCTTCCCCAACATGACGGTGCGCGGGAACCTGGAGTTCGCTTTGCAGGACCGGCGCCAGCGCGAGCGCGTAGATGCGATCCTGGAGGCCACGCACCTGACCGAACTCGCCCTGCGGCGGCCGGATACGCTTTCGGGCGGGCAGAAACAGCGGGTGGCGTTGGCCCGCGCCCTCGTCTCGGGACCGAGCCTACTTTTGTTGGATGAACCGCTCTCCGCTTTGGACCCGTCTATGCGCGCCCGCCTGCAGGATGAAATTCTGACCTTGCAAAGACGCTTTTCCATCGCCGCCATCCTGGTCAGCCACGACATCGCCGAAGTGCACCGCATGGCGGGCCGCGTCTACTGCCTGGAAGACGGGCGCATCGCCAAACAGGGGGCGCCCTCCGAGGTCTTCGGCTCCCGCATCAGCAATAAGCTACGCCTGACCGGGGTGCTATTGGAAATCAAAGAAGCGGGCGTGGTGCGGGTATTGACCGTGCTGGTGGGCGGCGAATCGGTGCGGGTGACCGCCCTGCCCGCCGACGTGGAAGGATTGAAGGCGGGCGACAAGGTGTTCCTAGCCGCCAAGGCCTTTAACCCGATGGTGTTCCGGGCGGATTAGAACGTCCAGGTTTTCGCGCCCAGGATGCCTGCGGTCGCCCAGTTACCTGAGCTGTACGAGGTAGCGGCCAAGCCATAGGTGTACGAAGATCCGATCACCCCGTTCACGCTGCCTATGAATTGCCATCCGCCCATGGTCTGGGGGTTCGCGTAATCGTCGCCTTTGGCGACGTAGCCCGAGACCGTATTCCCGCTCTTCACCAGCTTCACCCACCTGTAATCATCATAGCCGGGTATGGTATTTTGGGTCGTGGAATTCGGCGACGAGGAAGAGGGAAGCCTGTATTGGAAGGTCGCCTGGCCGTTCCCGATATGGCAAATGCCGACATTCGCGCTGCTGGCCGAAGTGTTACTCCGCAACATGATGCAGCCGAGATTCCAATAGTTCCGGTTCTCGACATGATCGATCTTGGCTGCGATGGCGAAATTGCCGCTGCTGCCGTTCGAATACACGTACCGGAATTGATCCGCCGTGCCGTAAATGTCCGAAGCTTGGCTCATAAGTACGTGGGTCGCGATATTGTCCACGACCGCGTAACCGTTGCAATCATTGGATGGAGGGGTGGAGAAGCCGATATTGGCGGATGAGCCGAACGTGCCGTTCCCGCCCTCGCCGCACTTCGCAGCCAGGTAATCGATTTTGACCCAGCCCCTTTGGGGACTGGATGTATGCCCCTCTCTCATCCAATACTTTTCGGGGTCCGTCCTACCATCAACTTCCATGGTGAGCGTTCCAGTGGTGGAACCCGCCTCCACGACAACCTCACCATGGATTTTTCCTCCCGATGTCCCGTTCCCGTTTAGTTCCGACCTTTCGTTTCCCCGCCTGATATTTGTCACGGAAAAAACATCGCCGCCAAACACATCCGAATGGATGCCCGCATCCACCCCGACAATGCGCTGGGGGCTCGAGGTCAAGTTCGTTATCGAGAACTGCTTTTGCCAAGGCGCTGACCCGGAGCAGTTGCTACCTGAAAAGCACCAGGGCCCTATTTGTTTGTACCGGGATTTGACGATGAAAGGCTGACGGGCTGTAGGGCTATAGGTGTCTAGGGTGGTCAACCTGAGATAGCCTCGATTGCTCCCTCCGTCGTATTTCGTGGTTTTGAAACGTGATAAGAAAGCACCTCCACCAGTACCTAACTTATACGGCATAATGAAATTGGTGGTCCTTCCGCTCGATTTCAATAGTCCACCGGTTCCTTTTGTCTGGGATGTATTAGGATCTCCTCCCGAAACCAGATTCTCGAAATTGCTGATCGTGGTTGTAGGTTCATTATCGGAAAGGATGAATCCATTCATAGCTGCGATGCTGCCCACACCGGATATGCCGTTAATATTGGTAGCCATGCAAGATGAGGCGTCAAGACAATAAACCATATTCATTCCCCCGGTCGCCTCCCAATGCGTATGGACATTTTTGGCCAGGCCCGCACCTGAGGGAGAATGGTACCGGATCAGCACGTATCCCCGATTTCCGTAAGCATCAAAATCGCTATTCGCATACCGGCTGCTTATCGTGAGACCCCGATCCATCACGACTTGGCAATTTTTGCTGGTTTGAAAACAGGTAAGACTGTACCATCCCCCCCAGAGAAAGGTTCCAACTCGGTGGCCGCTGAAGTTGTACGTATTCGCGAATGCGTCATCGTGTACTACGGCTTCCACGCTTACGATATTCACGGGATCGAAGTCCGCGGGCTTCGCAGGAATGGAATTGTCATTGATGTCGATGTAATGATTCTCGTCGGCCACCATATTCCAATCCTGGATAGGGACAACCAAGGTCGCGAGATAATGGTCGGTATAGGTCGCGCCGACTTGCGAAAACGCTGAAACAGCCGAAAAAAGCAAGAAAGCGGGAAGGCCGATTTTCATGGTACCCCCTATTATCGATTCAAAAGTCCGAGTCGTTGGAAAGGTAATCCGCATACCCCATAGTAATCTTTCCCGGTCACTATCTAAAGCACCATATGAAATGGTGCCAGTGAATTTCCCCTCCTATTCGGATGCAGACCCAGGATTGTTACCGAATCAAGATTGCATCAGGGCTTACCGGTTCCGCTCCCGGCCAAAGCTTGCGTTGCCCGCAGCTTGACGCAGTAGTTCCCGTCAGGAGGGCCAGGGAAAGCCAAGCTGGCGCCGAGATGGGCCCGCATACACTGCTCCATCTTTCCCTGCGGACGTACCAACAAATCCTTGGCCATCCCCCGGCGATTGAGTACGACGTAGACGTCCATTCCGGAGGTGTCCGCCACGCCACCCGCGCCCGCGGCTAGCGAGTCCCGACAAGTCTGCAAGGCGGCCCCCAGCTTCCCTGCGACCGCGGCCGATGCGGAATCCGCGTACTTCCGGCCATGCTCGGTCTTAAGGTTCTGGGCCACGGCGGCTTCGACCCGCAGAACAGGATCCGGTGGCGGCGGGGCATGCTCGGCCGGATTTGAAGACGGCGCGGCCACGGGGGGCGCGTCACCGGCGGCATGGGCTCCGACCCAAATGAAGAGGGAAATGAGAATTGTCATCGTATGCATGTTGCCTCCACTACCAACCCGGAAAACCATTAATCGTGGCGAGCCCGCCGTAGGGCAATCACCCCGGCCAGGAAAGACCCGATCCCGGCCATCACCAGGGCCGCCCAAACACCGCCACGGAACCCGTAGGCATCCGTCCTGCCCAAGAGAGCCGTCCGCAAGCCCTCCGCGACCGGGGTCAAGGGATTCCACTGGGCCACGACACCGAGCCAGCCCGGCATATGCCGTTTCGGCACCAGCACGGCGCTCGTGAAAAGCAAAGGCATATTCACGGCCTGGATGAAAACCCCCATGGTCTCCTGCGAACGCGTGGTCAAGGCGATCCAGCACGAAAGGGAGGCGTAAGCCCAGGCGAACAAGGAGAGTTGCAGCAGCGCGATGGCCAAAGGCCCCATGCGCGGATGCAGACGGGCCCCCAGGGCCACGCCCAAGAGGGCCACGACCGCCGCTTGGCCCAAGAAACGGATTACGTCGGCGAAAAGCTTTCCGCCCAACATGGCCCACGGCGGGGCCATGGTCCGGAGCATGCGCGCCAGGAAGCCTCCTTGCATGTCCCGGATGTATCCGGTGCCCGACTGCGAAGCCCCGAAGAGCACGGTCATCACGCAAACACCGGGCAGGAGGAAGTCCAGGTATGACGGGCCGCCCGGGCCCGCGCCTAAATCGTAACGTTGGAAAAGGAAACCGAAGAACAGCATCCACATTAGCGGTTGCACGAAGGAGAAGACCAGCACCACGGGCCGCCGGAAAGTCTTCTTCCAGGTGCGCAGGCAGGCTGCGGCCAGGACAGGCCATACGGCAAAGGAGGGTTCAGCCATCGCGGCGCCCTCCGCCGGATCGGCTTCCCGGCCGACCACCGCCGCCGCCCCCGCCGCCGTTCCGTCCCCCGCCGCCCGCACGGGATCCCGTGGTCGATCCGCCCTGGCCTTTTCGCCCGGCATCATCTTCCCAGGCGAGGCCCGCTGCCAGTCTATAAACGCTGGCAAGGTCCGGGCGTTGCCGATGGTAGGCCTTGACTTCGCAATGCGCCGAGGCCAGGATGTCCAGGATCTCGTCATCCCCCGCCCCGGTATCCGCCATCCAGAGGGAAACCGATTGCGGCCCCAGGTCGAGTTGCCTTAGGCCGCCCGGCAAGGCCGTCAGACGCGCCTGCAAGGCGGCCGGGTCCGCGGAAGGGGTCATAAGCTCCGCGCGCCATAACCAGGCGCCATGCCGCGCGATCAGATCCGCCGGCGTCCCTACGACGCGAACCCGTCCCGCGGCCATCATGGCCACTCGCGTGCACCGCACAGCCGCTTCCGCAAGATCATGTAAGGAGAGTAGCGCGCCAGATCCGCGTTCCGCCCGCGCGCGCAGGAAGCCCCAGAAGGTCTCGCGGCCCTCGGGATCAATCCCGTTTGCGGGCTCGTCGAGCAGCGCCAGGACCGGATCATGCAGGAAGGCGAGCAGGAGGTGGAGGCGCTGACGCATTCCCCCTGAGTAGGTTGAGACCCGCGCATCGGCCCTCTCCGCCATCCCGAACGCCTCCAGAAGGCCCGCCGGACCCGGCAGACCGCCCCGGGGGAGGCCATGCAGCCGGGCGAAGAAGGCCGCCGTCTCGCGGCCGGTCATGTCCGGGTCGAGGGATTGTTCTTGCGAGGCGAATCCCGTCCGGGAACGGGCATCGCGGCTTTGCGGATCGAACCCGGCCACCGAGACACGCCCGGCATCGGGCCGGACCCGGCCCGACAAGATACCCAGCAAGGTCGTCTTACCCGAGCCGTTGGCGCCGATCAAGCCGACGATTTCCCCCGCTTCCACGCGCAGATCCGCGCCGTCCAAGGCCCGCACCCCGCCGGGGTAGGTCTTGACCACGCTCTCGGCCGCGGCCAAGGGCCGATCCGTCGGCAGCCCTTCAGGCATGGACGAGGGTGCCGACCTTTTCTCCCGCCACCGCCGCTTCGATATTCTCCGGCTTGAGTCCGTTCACGATGCGGAAGGATTTCACCAGTCGGCAGGTCGAGAGAATGTCCAAAAGCACTTCGTCGAAAGGCAGCGTCGCCAGCTTCCTCTTTTTAAGCTCCGCGATGGAAATCTCGGGGATGAAAGCCGCCGAAGGATTCTTGCGCGGGTCTTCCGCATAGAGCCCGTCCACATCCTTAACGAGCGTGACGGCCTTTACGCCGAAACATTCGCCCAGGATGAAGCAACCCGCGTCAGTGCGATGCGGAGGAATACGGCCGATCTGGGGCGGATGTTCCCAGATGGAATAGGGCGGTACGCCGTTGAAGATCACGCCCGGCGCCGATTGCAGGAAGAGCGGAAGCAGATGGCCGAAGATTTCGGGCGGGATGGCCACGACGCCGTGCGGCGCGAGCAAGGTGCCCAGGATATGCGCATTCCCCAGGGCATCCGCCATGGCGAGCTGGGCGAGCACGCCCGTGGGCAGCCCCAGGTCGAGGCCGATGGAGAATACATGGCGGCTGCGCGTGCCGCCACCGACCCCGAGCACCAGGCGCTGCTTCTTGAGAATGCGACTCAGGGCATCGGCGACCGGGTAGAGGGCCTCGCGGCCGCGATCGATGAGCGAACGCCCCCCGATCTTGACCACGTGCACGTCCGGCAACATGCGCACTACGGGGGTTTCGGTGGAAGCCATCACGTCTTTGTCGATAAGGCTTTCGCGCATCAGGCGCGAAAAGACATGATGGCGGCGGTCGGTCTGGGTTTCGTTGGACATGCTATCCATGCTTCCTTTCGAAGTTTCAATCAGCCTAGGCGCGGCGATGGCCGTCGCACGGTTCAATCCGCGTAAATCTCGGTGCCCACGGCCTCGCCGTTTAGCGCCCGAGTCAAATTGCCCTTCACCAGTCCATTGACGATGCGAATGGAGCGGCGATGGGCGGCGTTCTGCATCATGTCGAGCACGGGCGGTTCCACAACGCAATCGCGCAAGTCCATGGCCTTCAGCTCGGCCACGGAAATGCGGGGGATGAACTTGGCGTGCTTGTCTTTCTTGGGATCCGCGGTATACAGGCCTTCTTCGTCCTTGATGTAAATCATGGAGCGCGTCCCCAATACCTCGCTGATGAGGTATGCGCCCGTATCGGTGCGATGGGGCGGGATGCGGCCCACGGCGGGGTTCTGCTGCCAGAAGGTATAGGGCGGCATGCCCATGAAGATGACGGCCCGCCGCTCGGCCAGGTAAAGGGGAAGCTGCGGGAACTGCGCCGGTTCGATGAAGGGGATGCCATGCTTGGCCAACAGGTAATGCAGCATGCGCGCGTTCTGCATGCTTACGAAGGTGCCCAGCACGCTCAGGACTCCGGTAGGCATGCCCAAATCGATGCCCACGCTATACGCATGGCGGGCCCGCGTTCCCGCTCCGGTCCCGATGATCATCAAATGGCGCGGCAGGTTTTCCACGATCTCCTCGATCAAGGGGAACACGGCTTCCCGCCCCCGATCGATGAAACTCTGTCCGCCGACCTTGATCACGTTGGCATCGGGAAGGATTTGCACCGCGGCGGGCACCGAGGTCCGGCGGAGCAATTCCACATCCGTCAGGTTGCCGTCTACAAGCGCTTCCCCCAACTCCGACAACAATTCTTTCCGCATTCCATTCACTCCTTTATTCCAATTCCGCCAGGGCTCCGTCTTGAATCCGGCTCACGAATCGCGTCTGTAAGCCTCCAGAACCACCACTTCACGTTCTGTCCGGCCCGTCTCCATATCTCCGAATCGCTCTTGGGCCCAAGCCTCCACTTCGCGGAGCACATCGGCCTTGAGTTTTTCGTCCACTTCCAATCCCGCCAAGCCCGCCTTGCCGGCCCAAGACCGGAGGCATTGCCCGGGCGATGGCGCCGATTCCCATTCCGCCACTTCCAAGGTGCCCGTGGAACGCCAGCCGCAGGCTTCCAGTTCCGGCTTCCAATCCGCTTTGCCCCGGCCGCCTTCGCGACCGCGCAGCCCCTTTGCCTTCAAGAGCTGCCGCATGTACCGGCGCATCTGCTCCTTCACGCCCGCCTCGTCCCGCAAGACGCCTCCAGCCACCACCGCGGCCTTGCGGCCCTTCGTGATCCGATCCACTTCGGCGGCCAGATGGCCCGAGCGGAGATGGTGCAAGGAGCGGAATCCGAATACAACGTCTACGCTCCCGTCCGGGAAGGGCCAAGGCGCGTTTCCATCGGCCTGGACCGCGCGCGCCGCCCCGCGACGGCGGAATGCCGTCAGCATGGGGAAGCTGCGATCGACGCCGGCGTAGCGAGCGACCCGACCGCTCACCTGGGCCCCGATCTCGCCGGTTCCCGCCCCGATTTCGACCCAGGCCGACCGGTTCCCGAGGCCCGCGAACTCGATCAAGGCATCGGCGACTTTTTCCGGGACATGCAGGGGCAGCCCGACGCGCTTGTCGAATGCATCCGCCTGATCATCGAAAAGGACTGGCTTCATGAATTCTCCCGAGGCCCCTTGGGGGCGGGGAGCCAGGCTAGATAAGAATCTCTGGAGGGGGCGTCAACACCACGCCTTATGGTGCCAATGCGTAAGGATGGGCCCAATCCTCTTGGTCAGAAAACAGGCGTAAGCCCGGCCTGAAAAGCCGAACAGGCGATCAATCCGCCGACGGGACCGCCCGGACCTGTAGGTTTTCAAGCGCAGGCCGCTCGGCTTGGGCCAGGCGTCGGGTTTCCTTGGCAACGCCTGCGCCTTCGCGGAATATGAAGAAGGCGGCCCCGACCAGGCAGACGGAGGCCCATAAATAATTCAGGCCGATCTGCCGCTTCAGAACCAGGGTGGCGAAAGGAATGAAGAAGAGAAGGGACATTCCGATTTGCAGGATCTGGAGCTGCGGCAGGGTCAGGACGGTATTGCCGATCCGATTAGCAGGGATGTGGGCCATGTATTCGAAACCGGCGATGCACCAGCTGAGAAAAGCCGCGACGTACCAGGCGCGGTCCCCCCACAGGCGCAGATGGAGGTACCAGGCGGAGAGCATGAACGTGTTGGAAATAACCAGCAATCCGATAACCCTTCCCAATCCACTCGCGAACATTTTCGGCTCCTATGAGGTCTCCGGAAGTAATGTAGTTCATCGCCGACTTTCCGTGGGGACCATGTACACTGGTGCTTAAGCCGGAGACCCTTCCGTCTCGGGTCAAATTGTCGGGCAGAATACCTAACAATCCAGCGTGAGGGCGGAAGAAATTCCATGAGATGGGTCGACCCTTAAAGTACCCGAACCATCCCTCCGGTGGGCTCCCTTATAAACAACAAATCCGCAAAAAATGGTTGCTTGACACAGATGACCCAGGACCCACGGGTTCAAATGGCCGGTCATGGCGAAAAATTTAGGTCTAGCTCTGTGACCCGCTTCACACAAGGGCTAGAACCGGATGACTATCTTTTGTCCTCCTTGATTTCGTACCCGCCAACCTGGAAAAGACCATGCGCATCCTTCCGATAAAATCTGACCGTATCGGGAAAGTCCTCCTGGGCGTCGTTGTCACCGCGCTGGGCATGCTCGGGGTTTGGTCCTGCCAATTGGGCCAAGGATCCAATGTGGAAGATGTCGCCAGCTTCGACAAACTGTACGATAGCCTGGCGCAATACGATTCCGTGGTCATCGTTTTCAAGGACGGGAACGGAAACTTCCTCGATACGGTCTTCAAGGGCAAAGTCCAGAGCCACGATGAGCTCCGGAATCTCCCCGTTCCGGGCTGGGACGGGAAAAAGGCCCAGATCACGATCTCCGGTTTCAACGGCGGCATCCTTGTCTCCCAGATCGAGAAGAAGTTCAACGGCGCCTCCGATGAGACCGACGCCACCATCGTGGTGGTCGCTCCGGGCACGACCCTGGCATGCGAGGTCCGGGAATTGACCCTCCCGGAAAACGACTCCCTCGGGATACCGGTCGTGACGGTTACGCCCGCTACCTTGAACGATAAAACCTTACTCTGGTCCTCTTCCGATTCCACCGTAGTAACGGTCGGACCGACTTCCTTGAAATCCCATGCCCGCGGGACGGCATCCCTGGTCGTGCATCTCCGCTCAGACCCCTCCAAAAGCCTGACGATCCCCGTCACCGTCATCGCGGACAATCGGATTCCCGATACCCTCTACCTACAGCCGGATACTTTGCGGGTGGCCGCGGAAGGCACTGCAGGGCAGCTCACCGTTCGCGTATCGCCCTCCAGCGCCGATGCGGGCGTGACCTGGAAAGTCGCGGACTCCACCGTCGCCACCGTAACCTCCGACGGCGCGGTGCAAGGCCTGAAGGCAGGCCAGACCTGGGTTTGGGCCGTCTCGAAACGCAAAATCGGTCTTTCCGATTCCTCCCTGGTCCTGGTTTCAGCGCCGGTTCCCGTGCAAAAGATCCGGTTCGTCAAGAATCCCGTTACCCTATACGTAGGGGGCGCTTCCGATACGCTGGCCGTGGCCGTCACCCCCGCCGAAGCCAATCCCGGGGTCCTCTTCGCCTTGGCCGACTCCTCCATCGTCTCCGTGAAGGACAATAAGATTACGGGTCTTAGCGCGGGCCATACTCTCATCATCGCCCGTTCAAAACCTTACCCCGGCATCGTAGACACCCTCCAGGTCCTGGTTCTTGCCGGGCATCCGGTGGAGAAGGTCGTGATCGCCGACAAGTCGCTGGGCCCGGTCTACATGGGCGGGTCCCCGGTACGCTTCTTCGCCTCGGTACTCCCCGGCGATGCGCCTCAGCAGATCCAATGGAAAATCCCCAACGGTTCGATCGCGACCATCGATGATTCGGGGCGGGTCACGGGACGCACCCCCGGCGCGGCCGTCGTTTACGCGGTCAGCCTGGCCGACAGCTCGAAAGAGGACAGCGCCGTCATCCAGGTCAAACGCGATATGCCCCAGCTCAACCCGGGACGCGACACGGTCGTCTCGCTGGGCGCGACGGTCGCCTTCACCCCCACGGCGAAAAAGCAAAGCGGACCGATCGTCCAGTTCAAATGGGACCTGGACGGGGATCTGGTCTGGGACGATTCCGCAGCGGACGTCAAGACAGTCTCACGCAAATATGACCAGGAAAAGGAGTACACCGTCCGCTTCTACGTGCGGGACAACCAGGGCAATGACACCACGGCCACGATCAAGGTGAAGGTGGTGAAGGGCCTGGTGGTCCTCATCCAACTGCCCTTGAACAATAGTTACACCAACAAGTCGCCGGCGAAGGTGTTCTGGAGCGTGAACGGTCAGGCCCAGGATACCCTCCCCTTGGAGACGCTGAAAGAAGGCGCCAATGTCCTGACGCGTACGGCCAAGGATTCGGCGGGAACGCCTTTCTCGGCCTCGGTGACGGTCAACTACGACACCACCGCGCCGAACAAGCCCTTGGTGCACGGGACCGCCCTGGTCGCGACCACCCAGCCCACCTGGACCTGGTCCACCGGCGGTTCCGCGGGCGCGGGCGTTTTCCGGTACAGCCTGGATGCGCTAACCTTCGCCAATCCGGAGACCCTGGACACCTTGTATACCCCGGCCGCCGCGCTTGCCGCGGGGCCCCATACCCTTTACGTCCAGGAGCGCGATGCCGCCGGCAACTGGTCCCTTTCCGGGCAGTTCTCGACCACCATCGATCTGACGCCGCCGGGCACCCCCAGGGTGCGGGTCAATCCGGCTGGGCCCACGAACAATACAAAGCCGACCTGGACCTGGTCGACCGGAGGGGGCACCGGGCAATTCCAATCCCGCCTCGACATCAACGATTTCTCGACCATGACCACGTCCGCCGCCGATACGACCTTTACGCCCGCCACGGCCTTGACGGAAGGGACGCATACCCTGTATGTCCGGGAAAAGGGGACAGCTGGTAACTGGTCGCTAGTGGGTAGCGCGGGGGTTACGGTGGATGTCACGCCTCCGGCGGCGCCCAGAATTTCGGGGACTTCTCCTACCAATACCAACCCCAAGTGGAACTGGACCACCGGTGGAGGTGGTTCCGGCGACTTCCGCTTCCGCCTTGGGGACGCCAACTTCCCCGCGGATGCCGCTACCGTCCGCGACACTACCTATACTTTGGTTCCGGATCCGGTATCGGGCACCACTTATACCCTGTATGTTGAAGAACGTGACTTGGCCGGAAACTGGTCCCTTCCCGTCAACCTCCCCATACGCTACGATATCACCTCGCCCATAGTGGCCATCGCTTTGCCGCAAGCCTCGGGTACCTTTTACACCAGCGCCGCTTCCATCACCTTGTCGGGAACCGCCTCGGGTCCCGTGGCCATCTCCCAGGTCAACTACAAGGTAGGCGCCGCAGCGGCGGTGAAAGCGACCTTTACCGCGGGGAACTGGACCACGCCGGCCATCCCTTTGACGGAGGGCAGCAGCACACCGATTACCGTGACCGCCGTCGATCAGGCCGGAAACTCCGGAGGGGCCCTGCTCACCGTGCTCATGGATGCTACCGCTCCGGGCTCCCCGGTCCTTACTTCGGGCCCGACCGAGATCAACGTCGTCAAAGGCGATTTTGCCTGGACCCCGGGATCGGATGGCGCATCCGGTAGCGGCCTGAACGGGCACTACCGCTATTCAATAAACGGCGGCGCATGGAAGGACACCACCGCGACCTCATTGACGAATCTGCCGCTCATCGAAGGCGCCAATCTCTTCTCCGTACAGGAGCAGGACCGCGCCCAGCTTTGGTCCGCCTCCGCGACCCGCAACTTGCGGGTGGATACCATCGGTCCGGTGATCACCCTGACCAGCCATTCCAACCCCGCCAATTCCTCATCCTTAACCATCACCCTGTCGGGCCAGGTCAAGGACACAGGCACGGCGGTGGCAGCCATGACGGTTTCCGGGCAGCAATCCGGTAGCGGAACCATCACGGTTACCGCGGGCACTTGGACTAGCGCCGCATTGACCTTGAAATCGGGGGCGAATGCCTTGTTGCTCACGGCTTCGGATCGGGTCGGTAATGTTCACACCTTGTCGTTGACGGTGAATGTGAACATCCCTGCCCCGGTCGTGGTGATCACCAATCCCGCCGACAGTCTGACCGTCACGCGTTTCGACACGCTATACGTCTCTTACACCATCGATGGGGGAGCGGTGCAGACCAAGCTCTTTTCCTCGCTCACGGAAGGAGTGAATCGCTTGGTGGTTTCCTCCCCGGCCAATGCTTCCGGCAATATCGGCCGGGATACGGTGAAAGTGACCCGGGACGCCACCCCTCCCAGTGCGCCGACCGTGACCCGCGGGACAACCCCCACCAAGAGTTCGGCAAGCTGGACATTGGCGGCCAACCCGGATAATAACGGGGGTGCCGGACTACGCACTCCGCCCAATTTCCAGTATTCGTTCGATGGCGGCGTGTCCTGGACGCAAACCACCTCCACGCAGGTCCTGCAAGCGACCGAAGGCACCTGGACCCTGATAGCCCAGGAGCAGGACAAAGCCGGGAATTGGTCCGCCTCTTCCCCCGGGCAAACTATAGTCGTGGACAAAACCGCTCCAAAGGTCGTCATCACGGGCCCGGCCGATAAATACGTGACCAGCTTGTCCTCGGTGACGATCTCTTACACCATCGACGGTGGTCCGGTTCAGACGACTCCGTGTACCCTGGGCGCTACTAACGGAGCCAATACCTGTACGGTTTCCTCGACCGACGCTGCCATGAATACGGGTACGGCCACCATAACGGTGTACCGCCGGTCTAACGTGGTTTTCGTCACGCCTACTGGAGCGGGAAACGGAAGCGGCGCCAATTGGGAAAACGCCATGAATCAGGCGAACTTCTCGACTGCCGTAGCGGATGTCAACTACATGGGTAGGGATTTTTGGATCGGCTCCGGCATCATAAATGTCGATCTCTATCCAGCATACAGCATGAGTCTCTATGGGGGTTTCGATGTCACAAAAACGCCCTACGATACGACAGGCCGATCCCTGCTGGGTACGCGTATTACCGGGTATTTCCAGGCCACTCCCGATCCCAGCCAGACGGTGATGAATTTCAATATGGATGGGTTCGTGATGGAAATGTTCACGGCCAGCGGCCCTGGATTTACCTCCATCCTGACCAATATCAAGCTGGATCCGCAAAACTTTTCGAACACCTACGGAATGGAGTTGATGTTTGGCACGGATGTTACGACAAGGAACCTCATCATCACGAACACGAATTTTGGGACGTCCGCGGTTAAAGTAAACGGGACCTTTCACATGGTGGGCGGAGCCATAACAGGTAATGTCACCCAGTACGCAGACGCCTTGGAGGATGACGGAATCATGACGATGAGCAATGGGGCGACCATCTCAGGAAATATCGGGTCGCAACCCCAGTATCAGGGTTTTGGCTCTGGTAGTTTAACCATCGGTTCTGGCGTGAACTTTTCTTGCGCTTCAATGTTAATGAGCGGCGGAACCTGTAGTCCTTGAAGGAAGTCGGATAAAAAAGGCCGGCCTCCGATAGGGATACGGCCATTCCATAAATGCGTGAAAGGGGTTAGGGACGCTGTCTTAAGCCCTAACCGCCTCCACCGCATTCCGAAACATCCACATTCCTTCGCCTTCGTCTTTAACGCCCGGCTTCTGCCATTTCGGATGGTTGGTCGCCACTATATGGGCTTCCGGGTGCGGCATCAATCCGAAGATGCGCCCGTCCGCGCTGCAAATGCAGGAGATATGATCGGTCGAACCGATCGGATTCACGGGATAACCAGACGGGGACGATCCGCCCGCGGCGCAATCACCGATTCCCTCGTGCCGTTGTCATACGAGTCGTAGTATTCAGGAATGACAAGGGTAACCGCTATAGCCTTTGTCGCACGACGTACTGGCCTGAATAAACAATCAGGCAATACAACGCATCATTCGGCAATGCCATTTCCTTTTCCAACCAATATTCTCCCTTGGACATGGTTTGCTGAAGCGACTGATAGACCTTTCCTTGCATATCAACAATGCGAATTCCAACCTCTCCAAGCCGGGGAACCCATAGGTGGAGCTTCACCACGCCCGGAGCGGATACTTTTGATTCCAATCTCCAGTAATTTTGTTGAAGGCGACCGGATTGCGCCAAGTCGTCAAGGGTTGCCGGTGCGCTGGGCGAAGTAAGGATGGTCCCGAAACTGCCCACCGCCACGAGTTGCGCCCCCGTCCATGTCATCGATGAAAGAAAGATCGAAGTGCCTGTGCTTCGGGGGATCCACGCGATGCCATCCGGCGAGGTTCGGATGGAGCCGCCATCGCCCGCAGCCACCAGTTGCGTCCCCGTCCAAATAACCGAAGAAAGCCATTTTGTCGTACCAGAAGTTCGGGGCGTCCAGATTATGCCATCAGGCGAGGTAATAATGGCACCGCCATCACCCACGGCCACGACTTGTTTCCCCGTCCAAGTCACGGAGTAAAGCATGTTCCCTATACCCGGGCTTTGAGGACTCCAGGTTACCCCATCCGGCGAAGTGAGGATAGCGCCGGCATCACCTACGATCACGAGTTGTGTCCCGGCCCACGTTACGGAGTAAAGGGCTTTCGATGTCCCCGAACTGCGAGAGGTCCAGGTTATTCCGTCTGGAGACGTCAGTATGGCATTGGGATAACCCACGGCCACGAATTGAGTTCCCGTCCACGTTATGGAGTAAAACGCTGTCGATGTACCCGAACCGCGTAGTGCCCAAGCAATCCCATCTGGAGATGTCAAGACGGCACCGGAATCCCCGACGACCACAAGCTCCGTCCCGGACCACGCCACGGAGCGAAGAGCAAGCGAGGTAACTGAGCCCCGAGGAATCCAGGTGATCCCATCGGCAGAAGTTTGGATGGCGCCGGCATCTCCCACGGCCACCAGTTGCGTCCCAGTCCACGCCACGGAGTGAAATGCGGTCGATGTACCCGAGCCGATACGGGTCCAGGTAATGCCATCGGGAGACGTAAGGATGGCGCCGGCATCTCCCACGGCCACCAGTTGCTTCCCCGTCCATGTTACGGAGTGTAGTACGGTCGATGTACCCGTGCCGCGTGAGGTCCAAATGATGGCATCCGATGAGGTGAGGATCGTGTTACCGCTATATCCGACGGCCACCAGTTGGCTCCCTGTAAACGTGACCGAATAAAGCGTATTCGTAGTACCGGTGCTGTCCGGGGTCCAAGTGATGCCATCGGGTGAGGTGTAGATTAGGGCACCAACATCCCCCACGGCGACGAGTTCGGTTCCCGTCCACACCACGGAGTGAAGCGCGGACGATGTTCCCGAACTGCGAGGAGTCCAGGTAATCCCATCCGGTGAAGTAAGAATGGTACCGACATAGCCGACAATCACGAGTTGCGTCCCCGTCCAGGTGACACAGCGCAGGTAACTTACCGCACTAGATCTTTGAGAGGTCCACATGACCCCGTCCGGCGAGGTAACGATGGTACCGGCAAAGCCCACGGCCACCAATTGGCTCCCCGTCCATGTCACGGATAGAAATTTATCCGTTGAACCTGAGTTGCGAGGAGTCCATGTGATCCCATCATCCGAAGTGATGACAGCTCCGGCATCGCCCACGGCCACCAGCTGTGCTCCTGTCCACGTTACGGCGCATAAGAAATTCGAGGTGCCCGAGCCGCGCGGGGTCCAGTTTATGCCATCGGGAGAGGTGAGGATGGTACCAGCATCCCCCACGGCAACCAGTTGGCGTCCCGTCCACGCCACTCCAGAGAGGTTATTTGGCGTGGGCAAAGGGTTTCGCATCGTCCATTCGGTTTGCCCGAACAGGGGCGCAAAGAATCCTATCAGGAGAAACGCGACGACGGCCTTTTTAGATTTAATCATGAGGGGCGCCTGCGGATAAGATGTTTAAATCGTCGTCCTACCTGGGCCATTTACGCGACCATGACGGGCCACCCCACAAAAAAAGGCTGGGGAATGCCCCAGCCTTTTTCCATTGCCTTAGGCAACACTTACTTTACAAAGACTCTTCCGGAACGAGCCGCTCCCGGAACAACAACCCGCATGATATAGACACCGCCGTGCAAACCATTCAGGTTCGGGCCGAAGTTATAGTTCATGGGAGCCTTATTCCCCCGGACTTCCGTGATCTTATGCCCGGCAGCATCATACAAGCTCACGATATGATGTCCCGCCTTGGTAATCACTACACCGGGCTCTTCAGAAGGGTAGAAGGTAATGCCCGACCTATCCACGCCCATATTCAGTTCGTGTTTGAAGTCGATATTCGTTCCACCCACGAGAGTAGTGTCGTAGCCCGCGAGAAAGTACATGAATTGCTTGTAATACTTGTCCCATACCGTTTTGGTCATGGCATTCATCATGTTCTGATCATGGCCTTCCATGAAATAACCGACGGTCCCCTTTCCCCGGGGGGCGGTCCAGGAAATGGGATAGCCCCATGGGCCGCCTTTGGCGGATTCAGTGGTATAATTGTAATTACCATTAGAACTGCAAGTATTGGGAATCCCGCAGGTTGCAGGGTTAAGTCCGATTAGCCCCTGCCAGCCCGCCGGTTTAACCGCGGGATTGCTCATCGTATAAGCGAAGGTATGCAGCTCCATGCCGGGAGTAATCTGTACCGAATCCGATCCGTTCCAGTTTATGCCATGAAGGACGGGATGCTGCTTGGCGGCCTTATTGTTTTCCCCCCAAATGCCGACTTTTCCGGTGCTCGGCGAATTACCGGCGCCGGCTTCCCCGTTGTATTGCGCCGGGTAAATGGTGAAGTACCAAGGCCATGGGTTTTTGCTGTTGTATCGCGAGTCGCCGGAGGAATGCTGCAAGAAGATACCTTTGCCGGAATCTTCGACGAATTTTTGCAAGGCAAGCCCAGTTGTAGTGGAGTCAATTTGAGACTCACCCTGTTGGCCCAAGCCGGAAATGTAGTTGCAGAAGAAAACCTGGTACTTGGAAAGATTAGCCGTATTGAGTTTGGCTTTTGCATCGCTAGTACCCTGAATCCAGTCCACCGTCCATTTCGGATTTTCCGATCTGCCGATTCGGGAAATGGTTGAATCCAAATTCGGATAGCCGACGGTATGGTTGAAGCCGTATGTGAAATCGCCCATCAGGATCGCTTTCAACTTGGATTTCAATTCGTATTGTTTTCCGTTAATGGTCTCAATCCGATCCTTGGCGTAATCGGAGGTATCCGCAAGTTGCGCTTGCACGTTGGCAATGCCCAGGAATGATCCCAACGCAATCCCAAAAACAGGTCGGACCATTTTAAAAATCGATTTTTTTTGATAAGCCATAGTCTCTTCAACCCCCTTATTTGCAAGGCATAATGTATTCCCTTTTCCCTTCTTGGGGGTGGCGAATTTAGGGGATTTCACGGGATTTTGAAGAATGCGTTTACCAGCGGTCAACGCGAACGACCCGCGTAAAAGCGGGTCGCGCAGCCTCTGTCAGGGAAGGATGGGGCCCCTGACGGCAAGAGTCCCATCAGCCAAGGCGGGTGCTTACATGCTCCAGAGGAATTGGAGGAGGTAATACCAATCCGATTTGCTTTGGGTCACGGGCTGAAATGAGGGTTGGGCGAATTCATCCTGTACGCGCATATGGTCGTTGGCCACTTGCAAATGGACTTGCCAGCCGGTTATTATGGTTTTCTGAAGGTTGGCGGACCATTTAACGTCATCCCGGTTATATAATCCGGCTTGCTTCTTAACCGCATATTCGGCTGGACTTCCGCCCGGCAAGGAGGGTACGGGCGTACTGTAGGTGTATTGATCATAATTGAAATCCGGCCAGGGACTCTTAAGGTATTCCATTTGCACCGAAAACAAGTCGAGCAAACCGAAAGTCGGGATATATGCGCCTACCATAATGGGTATGCGTTCAGCCCTGTTCTCATAGTAGTAGGGTTGATTCTCTATTCCCAGAACGGCAATCTCGCCGAAAAGCTTGAAGGGGCCTGTAGACTTTTCATCCATACCGAACAGGGCGGAAAAGTTCACGGATGCGCGTCCCATGACTTTAATGGCCTTGAAGGTCAACTTGGTTTCTTTGGTGGGACGTAAGGTATCTCCCGTGGAGGTTACGATATAGACCAGATTGCCTTGGGGATCCGTTGCCTGCGAGGCAATGGAAGTGCCGGTACTGTCCTGAAATTGGGAGACGAGATTTTCCGGCGCCGTCAATTTTCCACCTGAGAAAGCCGACCCTGTAGACTTGGAATTGGCAAACTGAGCCGCATCGGCGGGGTTTGCCACCGGGATTTCAGCAACCGTATTCGCGGTTTGGCTCGGCGTAGTAGCGCTAGGCTTGATGGACAACCAACGGTGAAGGGAAATCCCCCCCCCGATTTCGAAACCCTTCCCCACTTTCCATGTCGCCACATAGGCGGGCGAAAAATCGAAGAGAGGGTTCGCAGAAAATTCGCTGAAAAGCAGGAAGTCTTGGCGTAAGGCCCCATTCAACAAATCCCAGGTCACCTTGGCACCCATGCTCTTGTTTTCGTTGCCGAGCCAAACCCAGCCACCGCTGTTTCCATTCTGGATAATGGTCGGATACGCCTCGCTGCGCAGCAAGTACTCGCCGAGATTGACGGCATCGGGATTGTACTTGTACCCGAAGTAGCCAAATTTCACCGTGAGCCGGGGATTGAAATCGTATTGCGTAGAGGCCTCGGAAATGCCGGGTCCGAAATTGATCTTCTTGGTGGAGAGGGCATCCGTCGTCAAAAACGGCTTCCAGAAAAGCCCTCCCACGCCGATGTTCATATGCAGGTTTCCGTTCAAGGTTCCGGAATAGGTCAAACCGACCCCGTCGCGATTCATGAAAACGTCGCGCACTTCGTCCGGTTTGGACCCGTCCCCGTTGACATAGGCGCCATGCACTACCTGGCCAGCGTCTATAAAGGCTCCCACGGATATCTTCCGTTCGGTAACGACCGCGCCCTCTTCCGCAAGAGAAAGGCCCATGACGCATGCCAGCGTCAGGAAAAACGTGGACTTCATGAAATTTTTCCTTTCAAGAATGACCTTCAACATGTTCAAAAGCCCCATTGCAAATGGGCCACATAATACCAGTGGCTCGCGAGGTTGGTTTGGGGTAGGGCCGATGTCGCTCCGAACGCTGGTCCGGCAGGCGTGTCGCCGTCGAAGTACTGCAACCGCATATGATCGTTCGCCACTTGGACCTTGAGTTGTAATCCCGGAAGAATGGTTTTCGTCGCGAATACGGCCCACTTCCAATCGTCGCCGTGAACCGAAGGGAGCGCGAATCTCCGCTGAGAGTAATCCACGCCATTCGGGTTCGACTCAACCGGATCAGGAATAGCCTGGTTGCTTCCCAATAGCCCATGCGTCCCATCGTAACCCGAGCCGGACAATTGAAAAGCTTGGTCGAGATACGGGTTGTCCAGGTATTCGGTTTCCACATCCAGGAGATCCAGAAGTCCGAAGGTGGGAATATGCATACCCACCATGATGGGCATTCTCTGCGTGATTTTTTCATAATAGACCGGCTGGTTTTGAACGCCGAGAATGGCCCACTCCCCGTATAGCCCGAAGGAACCGTTCTGTTTATCCAGGCCCAACATGTCCGTGAAGTCGAGGTTGAAATGCGCATCCACGTTGATGGCTTTGCGCGTGATGTCCTGGACTTTCGTCACCTGGGCGAGGCCGGAAGTTCCGGATGCCGCTCCGCTGGCGTCCACTGAAATCAAGCTATCACCTTTGGTGAGGTAGGTTGTGCAGGTTGCCGAATCGGCGCTGCATCCTTTCATGTTTCTCAAAAAGGTCTTGATGCCCGAGCGGGTCCCTGCCGGGCTTCCGTCTTGGATCATCCGCACCCCGGTCACCGTTGCGTTGGTCTTACCCGCCAGGACAGGGGCCGTATCCATATTCGCGCCTGGGCTCCAGACAACGAAAGAGTGCCCCGTCGCCGGCTTTCCAGAAGCATCCGTATAGGTGTACTCCACTTCCGCCTGGTTTTGAACTTCCGGAAAATTCGCGATGGTCACGTACTGCGCGGCGACCAACGCATCGCCCCCCGCTCCGCTATTGGAATATCCCAAGCCGGGGGAAAACCAGCGGCGAAGCGCGACTCCTCCGCCGAATTCGACGCCCTTGGATGGCTTCCAGGAAAAAAGGTATGCCGGCGTGAAATCGAAAAAGGGCGCGCTGATGATCTCCGTATAGATGCCGATTTCGTGTTGGAATTTTCCATCGAAGTGGGAAGCTTTTAAACGCAGGCCCAAAACGCGGGCGAAGGCGCTGTCCACCCAGGTCCAGCCCCCTGTGGTGAGGGTGGTGGGGTAGGACTCGCTTTTAAGCAAGTACTCCCCCAGATCCATGGCGGGGTGATTGTACTTGAGGGGGAAATAGCCTTGTTCCAGGCTCAAATTCGGGGTAAAGAGAACTTCCGCGGCGGCTTCTTTTACGCCGGGCCCGAATTTCACGGACTGTTGCCAAAAATAACCTACGCTCGGAAGCGCCTGGTAGAAAATCCCGCCCACTCCCACGGAGAGCTTTAGCTTCCCGTTGATGGTGTCCAAAGCCGTGAGGCTTACCCCGATCCGATTGATGTACAGGTTTTCGATCTTGCCGGTGCCGAAACTTCCGGATACGATGCTTCCCATATCGGAGTAGGCTTCAGCGGAAATTTTTTCGACGGGGATGTCGGCGATGATTATACCCGGAACCAGGCTTAGCAACAAAAAGCTTCCGACTAAGTACCGCTTCATTCAAGGTCCCTCAAATCAAGGTCTGTGGAAGTCTGATGGCTTGATTTTTTGTAAGAGTGTTGAAGAGTGTAGAAATAGTTCCGGCCTTTTCAACTCATAGAGCATAGATTTTAAAGGCGTATGGCGATGCTGGTTGCGGATAAGCAGCTACTTCGGGAGCTTGAATAATTCCGGGATTTCCGGACGCGATCCAGGAATTATTGAAACCATGCCAAACCCCACTCCGCTCGCTTTGCCTAGAAACCTTTGGATCATAGGTCCCAAACGCGATCTCGCTTTTTTCATCCTGACACCTCTCGCCATACTTCCTTTGGTATTCGCCGCCAAAGAGCATGTGCCACTCGAGACGCTTGGCCTCTACGTGTTGGGTCTCGGTGGATTCGGACATCACCTACCCGGATTCATTCGCGCCTACTCCGACCCCACCTTGTTCCGGCGATTCAAGCTACGCTTCACCTTGGTCCCATTGCTTTTGCTGTCGCTAGGCGCGCTTTTTTCTTTCCTCAACTTGAATGCCTTGACCTGCGCTACCGTCGCTTGGGGTACCTGGCACGGGGCCATGCAGATAAACGGTTTTCTGCGCATTTACGATTCCAAGGTCAAATCCTTTAGTCCTATCACGGCGCGGCTGGATTGGCTGATGTGCCTGGCTTGGTTCGGCCTTGCCATCCTGCATTCTCCCGCGAAGCAGTTATCCCTCGTGGTCCAGTTCTACGCTTCCGGGGGATTTCTGATCCCACCCCATGCATTCGAGTTGTTCCGCCAATTTTGGGGGGCTTCCACGGTCTTGATCACCGGGTTGTTTTTGGCCAATGCCTTCCGGCAATGGAAAGCGGGAACTCCTCCCAGCCCCGTCAAACTGTTGACCTTGGTTTCGAGCTTGGCCTTCTGGTGGTATTGCGTGGTAAGCCTCAACAACCTTCTCCTGGGAATCGTCATGTGGGAAATATTCCACGATGTCCAATACGACGTATTGGTTTGGCTTTTCCAAAAGCACCGGGTGGAGAAGAATCTGAACGTAAGCCGGATTGAGAAAATGCTTTTTTCCCCAGGCGTATCCAGGCTGGTTTTATACTCGCTCTTGATTCTGGGCTACGGCTATATCGGAGTAGTGTCTTCTTTCGGGGATATTAATTTTCCCGAGAAATTCATGCTGCAAAACGGAGCCTCCCAATGGTTGCTCCGCATCACCGTCATCTCCGCCATGCTGCACTTCTATTACGACGGCTTCATTTGGAGGATGCGGGAGAGCGCTATCCGACAGGGTCTTGGCGTTGAAGACGGAAAAACCCCAGCCTTAGCGGAAGCGCGTATGTCGTTTTTCCGACATGGGTGGAAGTGGGCTTTTTTCGTGATCCCGGTAGCCTATCTGGGCATCTCCCAATCCAAGGGATGGGGAGCCGGGATGGAAGCGCAGATGCTGAATCTTACCCAGTCCATTCCCGACAGCTGGATGCCCCATTTCATAACCGGAACCTATTATAGCGAGCGAGCGCAGCCGGACTCCGCCGAAGGCCAGTACGAAATGGCCGTCAAATACAAACCCGACTTTGCCATCGGATATCTTTTCCTCGGGGACCTTTTAGCTAAGCAAGGGAAACTTCAGGGGGCGCTGGAACACTATTTGAAATCCGTTTCTTTGGATTCCAACCTGCTTGAATCGCGATCCAATTTGGCGTTCCTGTATCTGAAAATGAATCAACCTTTGGCGGCCAGCGAACAATTCCAGGCCGCCCTGAGGATGCAAAACGATAGTCCCGATCTCGACTTCGGAATGGCTTCGGCATTGATTCAGCTCAACCGCCTGCCGGAAGCGGAAAAATATTTGCGACAAACCTTGGAGCTTGCGCCGAACCATGCGCAGGCGCTTGACTTCATGGGAAAGATCCAAGGCGTGAAAGGTGACTCCCGGAACGCCATCGTTTATTATCAAAAAGCCTTGCTGGCCGACTCTACCAATGCCGACGCGAGGAAAAACCTGGCGGAAGCGCTTTCCCATTTACCTGCTTCGGTACCTCCGAAATAAATAGCGCTAAGCCGTCAGCCGCCGCATGCCGCGCTTTATTTGCGCGCGGGCTGGGGCAGCCAGTGAATCAAGGAAGTGAACGTCCGGTTCATGGCATACGCCCGCATCTCATTCTTGATTCCGGCGATGTGGCCGGTGTCGTTGATTTGCCCGGCCCGCATTATACCCAGTTCGGCCATCTTGGCCGCTTCGGCAAATCGCCCTTGTTCGGAAAACACCCGAGCGAGATTTTGGATGGGATAGGATTTCTGGTAATAGGTGAGATCGCAAGCCTTGGTGCCGTAATAAAGCGCGGAATCGATATGGCGCAAGGAGGAATCTGCTGGAGCCATGTAGATCTGGACCAGCTTGAGCATGGCCCAGTAATTCTGGGGATTTTTCGCGAGGCACTTGCGGTAACTCGCGATGGCAAGGCGTTCTTGCCCCTCCAATTCGTAGAAATGGCCCAGGAAGAAATAAATCTGGTGGTAGGTCGAGTCGACCTTAATGGTTTCCTTCAGCAGTCGGATGGCTTCCTGGTTGTCACGGGTGAGCTCGCCCAGCGTCACCATCATATCCGAACGCATGAGCATATCGACGTTCTCGTCTTTCAAGGCCTTGCGCATCAAGGCGATGGCTTCCTCGTATCGACCGTTCTGAAGCATCTCTTGCGCCTGGAGTTTGTAACGGAAATGGCTGACCGCGGGCACGTCGATGTTGACCATGTCATCATAACCAATGGGGGCGAATTCGGGAATATTGGAGGCGCGATTGTCGGCAGTGGAATTGGGAATGAGGATCATGGGACTATCCCCGCCCTTGCCGTCGAGATGGGTGAGGAAGAGCTGGGTGTATCCCGTGAAATGCTTGGACGAAAAAACCATCCACCGGCCGTTGGGGGAAATGCTGTGCCAGGAATTCATCACGTCGCCATTGCAAGTCATGAGCCTGGGTTGGCCCCCATCGATGGGCACGATCCACAACTTGCTGCCGGGCCGCATGAGCAACCCGTTCTTGGCTTGGACCCAAATGATGAATTTGCCGTCGGGGGTGACCTTGGCGAAGCTGTTGCTCATGCCGTTGGAGGACGCTCCGGGAATCGGCTCGGCCTTCCCGCCTTTTCCGTCGTTGAAGGGAATGCGATAAAGGTCGTATTTGATCTGGGTTTCCTCGGGATCATTCGCCTGCGCGGGCAAGCGCTGATTCTTCGTATAGGGAGGCTTGGACTTGGCGCGGGAAAACACGATGTATTTCCCGTCGGGAGTCCAGGTCGGGGAGCACTGGACGTAAGCGGTATCGTCGGCTCCGGGCAAGGCCAGGACCTTCTTGGTGCTTTGGGAGTAATAAGCCAGGATGCCTCGCGTGGGATAGAACACCTGGCTGAAGGCGGGATCCTTGAAACCCACTGAGTAGAGTTCTTCGTTCACGGTGGAGACGACATTGCGGCCGTCGGGCGCCATGCTGGACATGAATCCCAAGGTGAATTTCCCCGGCGTCCTCCCCTTGTAATCGTAGTTCCAGCTCATGACATGTTTGCGATCAAATACCATTTGCCGGGAAACCTTTTGGATGCCATATGCCCCTTTATCGCTCTGGGGACCGTCGATGTCCATTCCCATCCATTTTCCATCCCGGGAGAAAGTATGGCAGTTCGAACAAGTGGGCATGTCCCGGAGCACGATCTTGCTCTCCCAACGGGAGACGTCCCGCAACCTCCAGTTGATGAACCTCATGTTGAACTGTTGCAACGGAAAAATATTGTCGTCCTTTTCATTGACCACCGGAATAAAAGGCACGTCGCGATAAAATATGGGCGCCGCCACGGAATCCTTGGAGACGGCGAAAACGAAGCCGCCTTGGAGGACGGGTCCGCCGGATCCCGATGCGAAGCCCGAAATGGTTACGCGCGCGAACGTTTCCACCGTCTTTCTTCGGAGCTCGGCCCAGATGGGGTTCGGCAAGGTCCAAACCTCCATAGACTTGGGGCGCGAAATCGTGTCGCTCCCGGCCCGAAGCGGGACGTCGCGATCAATGACCATGGGCGGCGGGCCTTGGGAAGGCTTGAGCACCGAAAGCTTCGCCGAATCTCCCAAGTCAATTTCAATCAGCCAGCGCTGCGCGGCCAATCCTTCATTTCGCCAAACCAAGGTGGGCGCCACGATCTCCGGAGGAAACACGCTGCTGTCGCGGGGATAATCGATGCGGAGGTTGCCTGCCGCAGGTAAGCGGCCTCGCTCCGAGAATTTCCGGAGGATGGACGCTTCATTTTCATTGAGAGGCGAAACCATGGCCAGATTTTTCGCCTGGAGGATTTCACCGATGGAATCCGCAGGCATGGCGGTATCGGCCGCTTCCGCCCGACTAGTCTTATCCGCTTCGAAGCGACACCCCGCCAGGAATGCGGCCAGCAGAAGCAAGCAGGGCAATATTAAAGGCTTTTCTTCCACGCTTAAATTGTTCACGAGGTTCCGAACAGTTTGGGGATCTGGGGATCGGGTTATGCTTGTATGACCTGAAATTACTCCCGGCCCCCGGTAATCCGGAGACCTATATATTGAAAAAATGGCAGAGCATCGGCACAGGTGATGACCGGGTAGTTGGCGGACTTGGTTTTTAGATGTGGGGAAATATTCAGGGATGAATAGTTAATGTCTCGTGGTAATTCCCCGCGGAGTAATCAATGATACTGAATGCGCCGTCCCGTTCAGTCGGGAGCGGAATAGCATATAACCCCGCGTTGCGTGATTCATTTAATAGCGTCGACACCGTTTTTCCGTTGGCATCGAAAATTTTTAGTTCGACTTTTCCGGATTGAGGTACTTGGAATTGAAGAAAGTCATCTTTTTTCTGAAGAAGTCTCGGGAACGTCGGTTTTATAGGAAGGATGGATGTACTGGCTTGAGTGAAGATCCATGCTGCGCCCGAGTATTCATTATCGCCGATCCCACCCACAATGACGGTGCTACCGTCGGCTGAAATGAAAACGGTTCCGCCTTGAAAAGAATTACCGGCCGCATCGGCCCCGACCAGTTTGTTCCCTTGTTGCGACCAAACACCGCCTGAGCGTTTCCATACCCACACGGCGCCCATAGCGCCATTGTCCTCGGGTCCGCCGACGACGGCCGTATTCCCATCGGCGGATAGGGCGACGGAATACCCTTGCTCCGCGAAACTGCTATCGTCGGCGCCGGTTAGAGGGTCTCGCCTTGCTGGGACCAAACGTCTCCCGATCGTTTCCATATCCATGCGCAGTTGTTTCCCGATCCGCCCACGATGGCGATATTGCCATCGGACGATAACGAAACGTGAGCGCCGAGATTCGCGGAATTGCCATCGCCGCTGCCGATCAACGGTCCCCCTTGCTGTGACCAGGCATTCCCCGAACGCGTCCAAATATACGCGGCGCTGGTTCTGCCGCTGTCACCGCGACCGCCCACTATCGCCGTGTTACCCTCGGAAGAGAGGGAAACCGATGTGCCTTGTTCCGAACTGCTATCCGATCCGACAGCGACGAGTTTGTTGCCGAACTGCGACCAAATCCCTTCTGAACGCGTCCATACCCATACGGCCCCTGTTCTACCGTCGCCCGCTCCACCCACCATGGCGGTATTTCCGTCGGAAGACAAGGAAACGGAAAATCCTTGCGCGGAAATTCCCACGCTCCCGCTACCCACCAGTTTGGTTCCTTGTTGCGACCAAATACCACCCGTGCGCGCCCATATCCACACGGCGCCGGTCCCGTTGCCGTCCCTCGGTGCGCCGACAATGGCCGTACTTCCATCGGATGACAACGATACGGAGGCCCCTTGCGGTGCGTAGCCGATCGCGCCGGCGCCAACGAGTTTGCTCCCCTGTTGCATAAAATCCGCCTCGATATTTGTCGGGAGCATCAGAATAAAAAAGACTAATAACGCACTCATAATTTTTGTTTCGTTTTCCAAAAGCATAACATCAAGGGTGGATCTTTGCGACTACTTGCCCTTTTGCATTGAACAGTTGGATTATGACTTTTCCATATTGCGGGAGATCGAATTGCAACGAACTCCCGTTGCATAGAACCAATCGCGGGAGGTCCGACCTCTTTCGCAATATGGTCGTACCACTTTGAGTGAAAACCCATGCCGCGCCTAACCCCAGGTTGTCGTCAGGTCCGCCCACGATTAGGGTATTGCCATCGGAGGAAACGGCGACGGAGGTGCCTTGGCGTGCCATGTGGAGGGAATCGCCGGCGCCGATCAATTTGCCGCCTTGCTGCGACCAGATGTCGCCCGATCGGGTCCACACCCATGCCGCTCCTTTGGAAGCCGCGCAACAATCGGTACTGTCGGTAGGTCCGCCGATGATGGCGGTATTTCCATTTGAGGATAGGGCAACGGACCAGCCCTGATTCGCTACGCCGGCATTTCCCGACCCGACCAGTTTGCCGCCTTGTTGCGACCAGGCTTCGCCCGAACGTTTCCAAACCCATGCGGTACCACCACTGTCCGACCATCCGCCCACCAGAGCAGTATTCCCGTCTCCGGATAAGGCGACGGACCAACCTTGGTGCGCGATGATGAGCGAATCGTCCGAGCCTACCAATTTGCCGCCTTGTTGCGACCAAACGTTGCCCGTGCGGGTCCACACCCACGCCGCTCCAAATTCCTCATGGTCAAAGTGTCCGCCCACGATGGCGGTATTCCCATCGGCAGATAGGGCGACGGAAAAGCCTTGTTCCGATTGGCCGGTTGCCCCCGATCCAACCAGTTTGCCGCCTTGTTGGGACCAGACTCCGCCCGAGCGAGTCCAAACCCAAACTGCGCCCGAATTACCGTCATCTCCCCATCCCCCAATCATGGCGGTATTGCCATCGCCTGATAGGGCGACCGACCAGCCTTGTTTAATATTGAGATCGCCGACCGCGCCCGTACCGACCAGTTTGCCGCCTTGTTGCGACCAGACCCCGTTCGAACGGATCCACACCCATGCCGCGCCCGAACCCGAGCTGTCTCCAGACCCGCCAACGAGGGCGGTATTGCCGTCGCCGGATAGGGCGACGGAGACGCCTTGGTATACCTTGTCGCCGACCGCGCCCGAGCCGGCCAGCTTACCGCCTTGTTGCGACCAAACGCCATTCGATCGAACCCAAATCCAGGCCGCACCCAAATCTGAACTGTCTCCATCTCCTCCCACGATAGCGGTGTTGCCATCGCCGGATATGGCGACGGAAACGCCATGGCCTGGGGCTCCCACCGCGCCGGAGCCAACGAGTTTGCCCCCCTGTTGAACGAAATCCGCTTCGATATTCGTCGTTAATAGAAGAAGTAAAGACGAGAGGAAAATGGCGTTGGGTTGGCTCATGGGTCACTTCAAGAAAACGCGCTTCGAACGTTTCGCCCCAGGAACCACGACCCGTAGAATATAGGCCCCGCTTCGTATGCCATCCATTTTCGCGTCGAAGAGGTAATCATAGGGAACCTGTTTGCCCCGTTCTTCTTTGATTCTATGCCCGGCGATATCAAACAAGGCTACGGAATGATAACCCGCCTTGGTGATGAGCACGCCCGCTTCTCCGGAAGGATGGAAGGTGATGCCCGACTGATCCACACCCATATTCAACGGATGATTGGGGAAGTGAATCGATATCGGCCCCATAGCAGTAGTATCGTAGCCCGCGAGATAGTACATGAATTGCCTGTAAAACCGATCCCATACTTCCCTCGTCATGGAATTCATCATGTTCATATCATGGCCTTCCATGAAATAACCGATAGTCCCATTCTTAAACGGATAGGTCCAGGAAATGGGATATCCCCACGGTCCGCCTTTTGCCGCTTCGTCCGTATAGTTATAAGACTGAGCATTGCCGCAAGTATTAGGTTCTCCGCAGGTGGACGGATTGAGGCCCAAAAGCCCCTGCCAACCGGCGGGTTTGACGGTGGGATTGGTTATAACGAAAGCGAAGGTAGGAAGGTCCATGCCGGGACTGATTCCCACCGAGTCGGAACCGTTCCAATTTATACCCTGTAAAATCGGATGTTGCTTGGCGGCCAGATTGTCCTCGCCCCAAATACCGATCTTCCCCACGCTACCTGCACCACCCGCACCCGCTTCGCCCGTGTATCGAGGTGGGAACACGGTAAAATACCAAGGCCAAGGATTACCGCTCGCGCTATATCGCGAGTCGCCGGAAGAATTCTGGAAGAACAAACCTTTACCCGAATCTTCGACGAAACTTTGCAACGCGGCCTGCGATGCCACCGGAAAAGTAGAGGCGCCCGAGTCGGCCCAGCCCGAGATATAATTGGCGAAAAAAACCTGGTATTTGGAAAGATTGGCCGTGGTGACCTTAGCGGCGACTTGACTCGTTCCTTGCACCCAGTCTATGGTCCAAGGCGGGTTTTCCGCCCTTCCGATCCGGGCGAGGGTGGAATCGAGATTGGGAGACCCGATAGAATGGTTGAAACCATAAGTGAAATCACCAATCAAGATGGCTTTTAATTTGGAATGCAAATCGTAGTATTTGCCATTGATGGTAACGACCCGCTCTTTTGCAAAATCGACTTGGTCCTGCGCCGTAGCGGTTGTGACAAAACACATTACCAGCGTCAGCGCGATGGCGTTGGCGAATCCGATCCGCGATGCTTTTTCCATGGCTTACCCTCCACTCTGGTCTTCCTCGATTTTGCCCTTTGGAAATGGGATTTCCGAAGGGGCACTACACCAATATAACTGGTGAAGCGCGGGAAAAAAGGACGTAGATCCGAAATCTACGGGATCAGGGCAATCATGGATGGAAGTCCATCCAATCGAGAACGGCCGATCCGCCACTAATCGTAACATGTAGCACATGCTCGCCGGGATCGAGCGCCAACGCGGGCATATCGGCTTCGGTCCAGTCCGATGCTGCCGGCAGCGTGAACGTGGCTGCGGACGCGGAAGCATGGTCGAGGAACAGGTCGAGCTTGGCTCCCGCGGCGGAGCGGTATAGGATCTTGGCAGCCATGGGACCTCCGGCCGAGGTGATGCGATGGTCGGTGGAACCGCTGTCGGCATAGGTCACAGACTCGTTGCCGGTGGTGGAATCCGCCAGCTGGACGGTCACCTTGGACATCGCGTTATAAGCCTCGGCCTCGACGCGTCCCGGAAGGGCGATCGGATGGTAGGCTCCCGAACGGATCAAGGAGGCGTAGAATTCCGACTGGTAACCGTCCCAATTATTTGCGGCCAAGGGGATATCCACGAAATCGAAGGTGATGTCCGAAGCGGGCTGGACCTCCATGGAGCGGCTCACCTTCACGATGTCGGCGCTTTTCCAAACCGTGGGGTTGAACAGGAAGGCCACCGGCGCGATGTCGCCGAAGGGCAGGCTCTTGGTGTTCTGGAAAAGGTAGTTGCGGAGGCGCTCGCCCATCAGGGTGGACGGGATGGAACGGATTTGGGACGTGTCCGCCTGGCCGCCCCAGACATAGCCCCGTCCCCATTGCACGAATCTGCATTTGCGGGCCACCAGATAGTTGGCGACCGTGTCCTCGGGTTGCATGCTGTAGGTATAGATGCCCGCCACGATCATGCGCGGGGCGATGGACGGATCGGTGAGCCAGGCATTGGCCACCGTGGTGAGGGGGCCGCCCACCACCACCAACAATGGTTTTTCGGGCGTCGCCTTTCGGGCCTCCGCCACGATCAATTCGCTGCCCGCGCTAGGCGCCGGGACGATGTTCTCCAGATAACCGGAGTCGGGCCAGGAAAGTTTGGCCGTAGCCCCGGGGATCATATCGGGCAGATTGATGAAGCCGGCCGCGCGCGCTTCCCACAGTTCCTGGCGCGCCTTCCGCAATTGGGCGTCCATGGCGCTCCCGTAATGGAAGTCGCGGGTTACGATGGCGCCGCGCAGGTTGAGGGATCCCGCCGAAGCTTTGGACCATACGTATTCGTTATCCGGACCGTTGTCCCATTTCTCATTGTCGAATATGACGGGATTGGTCGAGTCGAGCCCATCGATGCGGACCGCGCCGGAATCGGTATGGAAGGTGAGCTTGGCTTCCTTCGCCAAGACGACCGGATCGAGCGTGGTCCGCTGGCCTGCCGCCACCGCGATATTGCGCCGGATGGCTTCGCGGCGGAACGGTTGCAGACTACTAATGCGCACGTCGTAGGCGCCCTTGGGCATGCCGTAAAGGATGAAGTTCCCCTGGGGATCGGCCTGGACCAGCCGCTCCAACCCGTAGACCTGCACGAAGCCGGAGGAGTGCGAATCGCTATCGGCCGCGATGGACCCGGCGATGCTTCCGCGCGTCCGCAAGGTATCGGGGATCAGGACCTTGCCCTGGCCCGATTCGGGAAGAAAGAAATCGGTGACCGCCCCGCCCGATTCCGTGCCGCCTAGCTCCACCCGGTAAGTCCCCGAGGGCAAGCGGGCGAAGCCATAGCGTCCCTGGCCGTCGGTCACCGTATCCCGCACTCCCGGCGCGGCATGCTCGGAGGAAACCAGATCGGTCAGGTAATCCGCGGGACGGAGTTGCACGCGGGCGTAGGCCACGGGATCGCCGTTCTCGTTCACGGCCCGCCCGACCACCTTATCCTCGGTCTCGGTCCCGCCGCCGCCGTCGAAGAGGCAACCGGCCGCGAGTCCGGCGATGGCCAGCGCCCCCAGCCAGGCGGAGAAGCGGATCCGCGCCGGGCCCTTCATTCGTCCTTTCCCTTCGGGAGGGTGCGCAAGGGCGGCCGAGGCGCGGCGGGTGCGGCCGGCGGCAAAGCCGATAGCGGGAAGACGTGGAAGTTCATCTGGTACACGCGATCGACATTCTCCGACTCCTGGGCCATGTCCAACAACCGCCGGCGGAAGGCCCGCAACTCCTCCAACATAGCCTCGTAAGTCGCGCCTGACACGCTCATGGTGAGGGTGGAGAAGTTTCGGGTACCGCTGGGGAGGCTTTCCATCGCGTATTTCGCCAGATCGATCGCCTGAAGCTGAAAGGCCCCGATCAGCGCCTTACTGATGGCGTCGCCGGCGGAGATGGCAGCATCCGTCCGTTCGTATATTCCGTCGCTCCCTTTACGGATCAGGCCCAGGCGTTCCAGCAGCTCGATGGACTTGCGCGCTTCCGGGACGGTGATGGTCGGGTTCATCATGGCCGCTAGGGCCCGGAAATCCCCTCGGAAGGGCTTGAGGGCGATCAATTCCCGCACCACGGCATGATGCCATTTCTCGAAATACTCCCACTGATGCGCCTCGACGCTTTTGACGCGAGTACCGCGCAAGGCCAAAAGGCGATCCAGGTATTCCTTCTTCTCCGAGGCCCCCGTCGACTTGTTGAAAAGCACCAGGGTCTCGAAGTATTCCCTTTCCTTGCGGCCTAGCTTGAACAGCTCCGCGAACTTGAGGACCAGTTTGAGGGAGATGTCCTTCTTGCCCGAAAGCACGTTGGCGAAAAAGCCGGGGGACGAGAACCCCACCTTGCCCGCGATGAAACGGTAAGAAAACTTGGAGCTTTCCTTACGCCGCTCATCATAGGCATCGCGCAAGTAGCGCCGGTAATCGATATACTCAAAAATGTTGGGCACGGCGGATTTCCATCCCCAAGTTACCCTTCGGGGGGCTGCCTGGCCCAGGGAAATCAGGGAAGGAGCGGATGAAACCGTTTACCGAGGGTATACGAAGGGGGAAACTACTGCTTCCGGAAGACGGGAAGCTAAGCGGCTTTTTCCTTCAAGGAAGGCGAAAAAACCCGGCCATCGGGCAGATACGCGGGACCCATTACGGCGGACACGGGGCGGAGGAGCGGGGGCCGTACGGAAACCGAGGGCAAGGCGCCGTTGGTCATAAGCACGAAATGGGTGGCCGACCAGGGAGGCAGGCTGTAAGCGAAGCCGCTTCCGCTCAGGGTGACGGCGGCCTTGGCCGATACGGCGGTTGAGGATTGATCGAAACCATAGGCCTTGATGCCGGCGAGGGGAACCGGGCTGGTGATCGCAAAGGTCCCGGTAACGGTTTCGGTGGGGCTCTTGTTGATGGCGATGATGTGGATCTCATCCCCGCCGGGATTGAAGGAAGCGAACACCGACGCCGCGTCCCGGTTGGAAGACGTTGCCAAGTTGGAGGCGGCCCCGAAGGTCCCTTGCTGGCCGTCGTAATTGCGATACAGCCGGAAGGCGGTGGCCACGTACGGGGATTTATTCGTAAGGGGCCAGATGGCCGCCGCATATACGCCCTTACTGGACATCACGCCCAGGAAATCGGCTTCGGCCAAGCCCCCGGTGACATGCGCAGGCTCGCCGTAATTGTATTCCGTGATGGCAATGCGGGTGCCGGGGAAATACTTGTCGATGGAGGCTTGGATGCGCGTGAGCAAGTTGATGGGGCCGCCGGTGGATTGGGTGATCCAGCTCTTCTCCTTATAAGAAGAGTCCCACAGCGATCGGGGCGCCTGCAAACGGGCGGCGCGATCATCCGCCGAGGTCGCGGTGCCATCGGTGATGCGGACCGTACCCGTGGCTTCGGGATACCAATGGATGTCCAGAACATCGATCAGCCGCTTGCCGGCCAGATCGGATGCCTTCTTCATGGCGTCCAGGAAATAATCGATGTACCAACCGTACTTGTTGCCCGTGTTGACCGTTCCCCAGTCCTTGGCGCTTTGCATGTTCGCGTACTCGGCGTAACCATAAAACACGCCGCCGAAGATCTCGCACTGGGGATCGACCTTTTTCACCGCGGTCGCGAGGCCGGTCGTTTTCTGGACCAGTTCGGCTGCGCCGGTCGCGGCGGGATGGATGCGCGGATGGGTATACGGCCATAGCGCCGGTTCATTATCCACTTCCCAACGCTTCACTCCGTTCTTGGAAGTAGCGTCCCCGTATTTGCCGTTCATGAACGACACGAATTCATCGGTATAGACCGCGTCGTCGGTCGTATCCGGCACGGCGGCGAAAGCGGATCCTTTTTCGAAAACCACCTTGACCCAACGCGACGAAGGCGCGGTTTGACTCGAGTCCACCGTCCCCTTTTTGTCCTTTGCGACATAGCCTGCGGCTTGTAAGGTGACCACAGACTGCTGCCCCGCAGCCACCGACTTGTCATGGAAATCCGTCATGGCCTTGCCCGGAACCAATCCTCCCCCGAGGAAGCTGTCGCTGGAATTGTTGTAATCGGTGCCCGCGGTGGAGGCGTTGTTCTCCCAATTGTATCCCGTCAGGCGGTTGCCCCCGTAGCGCCGGAGGGTTACCCCGTCTTCCGCGGTAAGGCTATCGTCATTGCTCCCGTAAATCAGGGGGCTGATGAGTTTGGTTTCCTTGGATATGTCGATGGTGAATTGGACGGCGATATCCGACCTCGCGGCGACGGCCAGCGCCGCGAAGGAGAGAACGAAAAAGCGAAAGCTGTTCAGCATGCCGTCCCCCGTTGGCGGCCCCGGCCTTGCGGGCGCCGCGCATAATGCATTCCGATATTATACAGCTGAGGGGCCTACCACAGCCCCGACTATGCGGAAAATCGTCCCGGCCGATTCAATTCCGCCGCAAGACTCCCCAAATCTGGTCCAACGTACGGCTTTCTTTCACCTGGCCCGCGACCCGGATGACGTAATGGATACGTGCTACGTACGCGCCGGTCGCGACTTTCTGGCCGTTTTTAGCAGTGCCATTCCACCCGATGAACAAGAATCCCCGATGCGACACGCAATCGCCCGAGTAGATCGCATCGGTGCAGGCGACTACGTGTTGGGCATCGGCTACGGGCTCTCCGTGATTGGTGAAATAGCTGACATGGTACTCCAGGACCACTTGGGACGGTGTCACCTTGTTGAAGTCGTCGCCTACCGCATAGGCCCCGAGATCGGTCTTGAGCAGATGCCCCATGCGGCCGGTACGATCCACCACTTCGGTCGCGACGGCGGTGGTCGGCTGCAAGGAGGGTTCGATGACCCCCTCCGGCCCATTCATGCCGGGCAAGAGCTTATAGTAGGTCACCGTCTCGATATCGGACCGCTTGTCCCCGGTGATGACGCGGAAGCGCGAGGCGGGCCCGGCGGTATTACCCCGCTCGTCGGCGACCAATCCCTTGCCGTCCTCGATGCGGACCAGGTTGCCCGCCCGTGGCACGCTGGCCACCGTGTTGGAATAGATCAAGGTGATCTCGGTGCGATCGTCCTGCCATTTCTCCGAGATGGGAGACACGTGCTCGATCGCCCCATCGGAGGCGCGCTTGATCGCGAACCATGACGCGGGATCCCCCGTGGCCCCCGCAGCGGATGTGGCCTCGCTGAAGGTGATACGTAAGGTGTCAGCCGTCTTACCGAGGCTGATGACCGCCTCCTTGATGATGGGACCGATATGATCGTCGAGGTTGACGGTTTGGATCGAGTCCGACTTACGAGGATGGTAGGTCGCGGAGAAAGTGCCCGCGCCGGCGGTCTGGACGCTGGTCGAGAATTGCCCTTTGAGCGACAGGTTCTTTCCCGCCACCGCCTTCGCGACGTCGGCTCCGGTCAGGTTGACCACGGTGCCCGTCGACGGCCACTTGTAGGCCGCCGCGGTGGGCAGGGCGGTGGTGATGTCCCGATCGAAAACGGCTTCGATGCGATCGCCGATTCCGTCGCCGTCATCGTCATATATGCCGGCCGAAACGAGTTTCGGCAAGTCGATGGCGGGCATATGGAAGTTGAGGGTTACGGTGGGAGCCGAGGTCGTGATCCCGAGGATGTAGCTCTGATCGACCGGATTGGTGGAATCGGCGGTGGCGTAGATGATGGCTGAACCGTCGGCCCCGGTGGTTCCCGAGGTGATCGGCACGGTCCCGGCGGCGTCGGAGAAGACCTTCAGGCCGGCAGGGATTTTCAGGGTATAAGCCAATGGCTTCGCTTGGGGACCTGTCTTGTCCACCGTCTGCAATTTGATGGCTACGATCTTGCCGACCAAGGTATCGCGGGTCAACGGCGGCTGGATTTCGACCCGGTCCGTAGGCACGGTGAAGGTCAAGGTGGGCGTCAACTTGGCCGGAGAGGGAAGGGAAAGGATATAGGTCTTATCGGCCGTGGCGGCGGGATCGCCGGTGGCCCAAAGGGTATCCAGTCCATCCGCATTAGTGCTCAAGGTGGCCGGGGCCGCCACGGTCCCGGCCGCATCGGTGTAGACTTTCAGACCGGGCGGGATATTGGGCGTATAATTAATGATCCCGGCCGCCTTCGCCCCGGCCTGATCCCGGTTGGAAGCGATGACCATGACCAGCTGTCCCACCACGGCAGTGGCAGTCGGCGGCGAGTCGAAGTCCACGTAATTTCGGATCGGGACTTTGAAGGGCACTTCCACGCGCACCTTCTGGTTGGCGGGGTCGAAAGCGACCACCCGGTAAGTGGAACCCGCGACCAGATCAGCCCCCGGCACGAGCGTAGTGGTATCGATGGTGATCATTCCGGGTTCAGCGAGGGTGATGCCTCCGTAGAACGAACCGGGATTGGTCAAGGGCTTCACTACATTGCCCGAGGCATCGAGCAATTGGTAAGTCAGATTGGTGGCGGGATGGCTTACCGTATCGGCGCCAATCGAGCCGCAGGCGCCGGTTCCGCCCTGCCGCTTAAAGATTTTCAGGATGATGGAGCCCGGGGTGGGGCCTACATCCTGTTCTCCGTAGAGGGAACGTTGCTGTTGGAAATAGATCGAGGTCTTGATCCGCAAGGAAGAACCGCAGGGCTGCCGGTCGCAGTAGAAGAAGTCCCACTTGTAAGTCTTGTTGGCAGTCAGGCCGAGTTTGTCCAGGTCCACCGAGTCGGACTTGGGCGTATGCACGCCTCCCAGGTCGACCACCAGCTTACCATCGATGAACACCCACACGTCGTCATCCCCGCGGAAGGCGAACCTCTGACCGGGATTGTAGATGAAGGTCGCATGGGTTTCGGCGCAGAAATTACCGTTGCGCTTGGGCCCCCCGGTGACCCAAGTGGTGGTATCGGGCGGTGGCTTCTCATAGCAGGAAGCCACTTCTTCACCGGGGTTTCCATTGGCAGCGGCCCCTTCGGCCGGCCAGAAGCCGTGATCCGGGCTATCACGGTAGCTATCGTATTCCCACAGGCCGTCGCTGCTCTTGCTCATGGGTAGGTCGTAGCAGCTTTCCTTGTTCTTGTAGGTCGGATCTGCATTGGTCGAATCGGTAACCCACCAACCGTCGAAATGGCTAAAGGAAATGGCCGGGTCCTTGGTGGCATTGGCCGAATTAAGTATCGGCTTGCGTCCCGGGTCGGGCCCGATGGCCGTTTGCACCACGCCCTTCACCAAATGGTCTCCGGTCAGGCTTCCAAAGTCGAAATCCGGATGGGCCTTGCTGAAATCGCGTACCGTCATCGCCATCAGGTATTGGCAAGTGCCCTCCACGTTGGGCCAAGTCCCGGTCCAGGAGTTCGCGTCGGTGTTGAGCCAGATGGTCGGCCCGTACTGCGCGAACAGGGAGGTGAAGTCGAAGTTATCCGTACCGCTGATCCCCGTCTTCCCGTACGTGCCCGCATTGCTAATCTCGGAGAAATACCCCGCGGTCATGGTCGTGTCCAAAAGCATGGCGGAAAACCAGCCGCAATGGCCGGACACCGTGGTCATGTTGCGGGTCCTGGTGCCGGAAAGCAATTTCGGAGCCGTGGTGGGCCAGGGGTTCAGGATGTTCACGATCTTGGGCGCCTGAGTCATAATGATGGGCGCGGCGGTGGGGGGACCGGCGGGATCCACGATGACCCAGATTTCCTTCGCTCCCTTGAAATCAGCCAGGAGGATACGCGGATTCTCGCTGCCCCCCAGTCCTGCCTTGGAAAAGAAGAGGCGATGGGAAGGGTCGGTGAAATAGACGCCGTCCTGATAGTCGTACAAGCCGGCCTTGGTGAAGGTGTATGAATACCAATACTGGGCATCCTGCTTCATGGTAATGTTCAGGTTCTGGATCACCAGGGTATCGATGGCCGGGCTGGGGAGATAGACGTGGATCGTTCTCCCGCCCAGGGAATCGGTGGGATTCTGCGCCTGGGCGCGGGTCGCGCCTAAAGCGATGATCAACAAGAAGATAGGGACGGCAAGGAGCCCGATGTTTTTGCGCATGGTTTGGTCTTAGTGGTAAAAGGAGAGTGTGTGGGTTTCGGGTATCGTCTGGTTCCGCCGGGCCTGGGAAAATCGGGTTTGCATGGTTTACCCCCTTCCGGAGGTCCCAATCTAGGGCGGATTCGGCATTCCAACAGGGCAGATTTAGCGGAAAGTAGGAAGCTGGTCTCCCCGGAGACCGAAAATCACGCATTTACGGGCATAAGGCAAACGCTTCTGCTCTTGGGTCCAGGGTTCACCGCTCGACCTCGGTCATCCGGGATTTAGGAAATTGCGGTTCCCTTTCGGTCTATCAACATACGGGAGAGACCCGGAACGGAGGCAACACTTTCGGATGGGGGCGTATTGAAGCAGGCGGCTAGGAGGCATTCCCGTTCCGGCCGTGTCTTTCTTAACTTTCCAGGACCATAAACACTGGTAAAGGGAAATAACTATGCCTCTACTCCGAGCCGGGATTCTCCTCCTGGCCGCTACCCTGCTTTTGGCTTGCGGATCCGCGCGCATGGCCGTGCAAGACACCATGGAGCAGGATTCTTGCAAGGCCCGCGTCGCCCGGAACGCTTTTATCCCGGGTGTAAAACCGGACAAGGTGATCCGGAACCCGCGGTTCTCTTCCGTAGCCTGTTTTACCGAGTCCGGCATGGAGGCCTTTGCCAAGCGGACCGCCTGCGACAGCGGGTATGCCTTAGCCAGCCTGATTAATATCCGCCCCCCCGGGTTTTGGTCGGGTGTCTGCTACCAGGCGGACCTGGAATTCTACCGCTCGGACTCGGGCATGCAGGTCTCTTCCGGCCCCATTCGCAAGCTCGACAGCATTCCGGCGGAAGGTTTCCAAGCGACCGCGATGATCGACTTCGGAGGCATGGCTGGAGGCCCGCAAGCGCATAGCGGACTCGTCAGCGAGAAGGGCGATAAGGCCAGGACCGACGAGTTCGGATTCGGGCTTTCCTTGCGATACTATTTCCTGAGCAGCCTGGGAATGGAAGCGGAAACGGCCGGCCGATTCGGTTCGGCCAACGCGCCCAATACGAAATCCATGAGTTTCACCCAGGCTTGGATCTCCCGACTAGGCGCTTCCGTGATTCCGTGGCAGGTCCTGACTTTGGGCGGACGCTTGCAGGCCGCGGTGGACGGCGGCCTCAACTATTCTCGCCTCGCATTCGCGAAGGACTTCAAGAATTTCGTGGAAGCGAACGCCCCCGTGCAGGTCTACGATGAGGCGGCCACCGGCATGGGCTGGTATGCGGGCGCCCAGTTCAGGACCATCTCGCGCATCGGCTTCATCGGGGAGTTTGGCGGGCGATACGAGGCGTCCTACCCGAAATTCCCGGGAGCACAACGGAGTTTTTCCGGGCAGAGTATCACCTTCGGGCTCGGCATCGGATATCTCTTCTAGCCTCCATCGGCCCCAAACAGAGCTAGCTCAGAACAGATCCATCTGCGCGGCCTCCGCCGTCGCCCGAGCGAAGTCGGAGCCGTAGAAGCGCAGCACCATGTCGGCGATAGGCGCCAATTGCTTCTCCGCGTAATGCCGGTAGTCCGGACGGGCTCCCGAGCGCATTTGCACGGCTTCCGGTCCCTCCAGCGTCATCACGTAGCGGATGATGCGTCCCTCGCGCCCCGATCGCTTCCGATCGGCGGCCAAGGCGCGGGCCGCGCGCACGTGCGGGGGGGCGCTGCCCTGGTATTCCTCCGGATCCTTGCTCAGTCCCTTGCTATACACCAGGCGATCATCGAACTCGCCCGCGAACAGGCGGCGGTTCCAATCCCGCGCCAAGGCCATCAGCGGACCCGGGTCGTCTAGGCTTTCTTGCCGGAAGACCTGGGAAAGCAAGGCGGACTGGAAGTCCTTGGCCAAGCGCGTCCAATCGCTACGCGCAGACTCCAGGCCCGTGAAATGCAATGCCCCCGAGGCCAGAAGGCCCGCGTACCGCTTCTTCGAGCCGCGATCCTCCTTGCGCAAGGCGGGCAGGAAGAAACGCAGGAAGATTTTATCGAACTGGATGGTCAGCTTGCTTTCCGTCCCGAAACGGGCCCGTAAATCCGCTTCCAGATGGGCGTTCATTTCCGCCGCCAGTCGCGCTCCGGTTTCCTTCAGACCGTCGAGGCCCGCCGCTTCGGGTGCGTGCACGAAAAGGCTGTCGGTATCGCCGTATAACACGCGATGGCCGCGGCCTTCCAGCCACCGCTTGGATTCCAAAAGCACCCATTGGCCATTGCGGGTGATGGCCCCCGCCAGATCGGGATGGAAGAAGCGGCAGCCGGGATTGCCCAGCACCCCATAAAAGGAATTCATGATGATCTTGACGGCCTGGGAAAGGGAGGCGTCCTTATCCCGCTTGGCCGCCTCGCGCACCTCCATCAAATGTTCGATGATACCCGGGAGGATGGCCCATTCCTTCGCGAAGCGCGGTCCAGCCGGCCCCTGGATCCAGGTAACTTTCCCGTTACCCTCGGCCCAGCCATGCTGCCCGGCAGCCGCCGCCAGCGGGTCGATCAGGAAGGTGCGGATGAGGCTGGGATAAAGGCTCTTGAAATCGAGCACCAGTACGTTGCGGTGGATGCCCGCCTGGCCATCGAGGACCAAGCCTCCGGGAACCGATTCTTCGCCGCCACCGCGATTGGACGAATCGGCCACGAAGCCTTTCCGGTGCAGCAGCGGCAGGTAGAGGAAATCCAAGGCCGCCACGCTGCCGCCCATGCGATCGAGCGCCAAGCCGGTCAACTGGGTTTTGCGCACCGCCAATTGCGCCAGCGACAGCTTGCGGAAAATGCGGTGGACGAGCACGGAATCGAGGAGGTTGTAACGGGCCAGCGCCTGCTTGTCCTTGCGGAAGCGGCGCTCTATCTCCGCCATCTTCTGGTCCCCTTCCAGCTCGATGTCCTTGCGCTCGCCGAGTAGCTCTCCGGCCGCGGCGTTCAAGGAATAGCCCTCCATGGGAACGAAGGCGGCCTTGAGCATGTTGATGCCGTCCAGCACCGCCCGGCCGGGCACGCGCGCCAGCCAATTCGACCCGAAGCGCCCGTAGGCTCCTGCCCCTTCCGGCTCGATCAGGTCGACGGGGCCATCCACGCCCAAGCCCAGCTTCATCCCCGCCTTTTCGCAGCGGCCGGCCAGGTAGCGTAAGTCGAAATTGATCACGTTCCATCCGATGAAGATGTCCGGATCGGCGGTGCGCACCTGCTCAAGGAAAGCGGTGAGCAACGAACGCTCGTCGGGATAAGCGAAATAACCCGCAGGCTCGCCTAAGGTCGGGGAGGTCCCGTGGCCCCCCGTGGCGTCTTCCTCCGGGATAAAGGCCCCGGCCGCATGGCGAAGGTCCACCATGAGGACCCGGGCCAAGGGAGGCTCGCATTCCGAGTAAAGGGATATCGAGAACAGGCCGCCTTGGGGCGTGCATTCCACGTCCAGCGAGAGCAGGCGCGGGTCCAAGGTGAAATCCGATCCTTCCACGCGGCCATCGCGGAAGTCCAGCAAGCCGGCTTGTTCGGAAACCGGCGGGTCCAGAAAGCGCACGCCGCCCCTCACTCCGCGCTCCATCAGATGACGAGCGGTGGCGGAAACGTCGGCTTCGTAGGCGGCGACGCCCATGGCCTCGGCTTGGCGGCGGGCGCGGGCCAAGTCGCCGGTGGACGCGAAGTAGAGGGCATCGATGGGATTGCCGCGCAGGGTCCGCAGTTCCAGGGGACGGCGTTGGCAGGCGACGCTGAGGTCGACGGCATCATGCTCGACGAAGAAGCAAAGGCGCGGATGAGCCACGATCCAGCGGAAGCGGCGCCCATCGCGGAGCCGGCCTTGGAAGCCCAGGCGCGTGGATTCGCGCCCCTGATCCAAGAAGGAGGCGGAAAGGATGAAACCCTCGATCATAACTTTGTGTTTATCCAGGATTTGGGGTAGGCGACCGGAAAGGTCCGTTCTTTGGGTCCCACCTGGCTGGAAATCCTTGTTTTCAGCTTTCTTACGGCTACAATGAATCTACCAAGATGACGATTTCTCCTCGCGCTCAATGGGAAATTTGCTCCCGCTTTTCCGCGGATACCCGCTCGGAAAGGCCCTCCTAACCCGGGGCAAACAAAGGGGTTGGAAGGAGTGACGTCACTTTTGGCTTACGAGGCGAACCTGCCGGGAGTATATTCGCACACGGACGTAGCGGTCGGCAGATCTGCACTTGGCGGTAAGGAATAAACAGCATGTCCCCAATAACTTCGCACAAGTTCCACGGAGGCCGGGCGGCTCTCCGGTTGGCTATCGCGTTCGCTTTGGCCGCTTCGGCCCAAGCGAAGGGTCCTAAGCGCTGCGATTGGCATGGCCCGCTTTCCAGTGGTGAAAACCCTTTCGTCAAATGCGTGGACTTCGCCTCCCTCAACGGCAAGGAATTGACCGTACCCGGTAACGTCACCCGTATCGCCGCGGACGGCCTTTCTTTCTGCGTACCCAATAGCACCGTGCCGGGCGCCACCGATGCCGATGTGGTCTTCATCTATGATAACAGCGGATCCATGAATACGGACGGCATCTACGTAGGGACCGGGAGCGATACGAGCTTCTACTTCCTAGATCGCTCCGCGGGATCCTGCATAAACAACGTCATCGCGGGCGGTACGGCGACCTACCAACTCCGCGAGGGCGGGACCCGGACCGTCAAAACCTTGAATAGCGAGACCGGCTGCGACGCGTCCATCGCCGGCGATCCCTACCAGGCCCGCGGTTACGTCATCAAGCAGGGGATCGATTTCCTGACCAAGTCGGCCCCGGGTTCGACCGCCGGCGCGATGGGCTTCAAGACGAAAACCGAGTACGAGATGCCGCCCAAGCCCGTGAGCGATGCCACGGCCATGACCCAATTGAAAGCCTCCATCAAGCTGGATGACGATGACGGCGGCACGGAATACGGCCCCCCGCTGCTGCAGGCCAAAAAATGGCTCAACGATACCGCTATCGTGAAGACCAAGAAGCAGGCCATCATCTTCATCTCGGACGGCGCGCCGAACACGTACGATTACTCCGGGGATCTCGATGCGAGCATGCCGACCATCTATTCCATCTACATGGCCAAGGATGACGCCAGCGCCCAGGCCGTCAGCCGCCTGAAGGAATTGGCCGACAAGACCGGCGGGACCTATACCCGGGTGAACCCGAAGGATCCCAACGGCTTCCTGGACGTCCTCAAAGGCATCATTACGTCAATCACGACCAGTCCCGGCGCGCCCAAGTCCGCGACCATCACCAACAAGACCCTCAAGCCCCCGCAAACCAGCCATACCCTGGGCGCGGTAGGCAATCCCGACGGCAGCATAGGCATGAAGCTGGATAGCATCATCGCGCTGGCCGTGGGCAAGAACACCATCGAGATCCAGCTCACCAAGGACGACAATACCACGGCGACCTATTCCTTCACCATGAACGTTGCGGGGGATCCCGCTTCCGAAACCCAGGGCAACTACTCATGCTACGATATGCCTACCCTCACGGCCATCGACAAGTCCACCGGGCAGCCTCCCGAAATCTACAGTACCGAAAAGACTTCCTACAGCATGGTTCTGACCCGCTCACCGTCCGATCTGGGCGCGGTTTCCGTCGCCGGGTCCACGCCCAATAACGACAAGGAATCGATCGATCTGGGCGCGCCCGATCTTTCCACCGGCGTGCCGACCCAAAGCGGGGCATTCAAATACGACCCCAACAAAGGCAGCGCCACCGCCGGGAACGGCGTCCTGGAAGTGGACAACCATGGCGATCTCACCTTCACATGGTCGCACCCCCGCGACGCGCGCGAAGCAGTAACCTACGTGTTACCTGGCCGCATCGTTCCCATCCTCCCGGGAGCGCCCGAGGTGGAATGGATCACCGACCTCACCAAAAAGGGCGGCGGCGACGGGGTGACATTGAACAATGTCCCGAAGAACGGCGTGTTGATCACGGACTTGCAAGGCAAGTGCATCCAGAATTGCTCAGGTACCGAACCCTACCACAAGTCGGTGACGATCCCGTCGATGAAGGTCACCATTCGGTCGCCCATTACCTACACGGCGCGCATCTACGATAACTTCGCGCAATTCGTGAACCAACAAAGCGGCCAAATCGATTCGGCGGCGTGGAACGGTCTTTCCAAGAAAGGGGATTCGGCCGTGGTAGTGCTGAAGATCCTGCCCTTCTCCAAGGATGGCCAAGCCTTGGGAACCGGCGCTTATATCCTTAAGCTCAACGTCGAGGCGCTGGGGGACCAAGTCACCAAGAGCGTTTCCGGCGAGAGCATTATCGTGAAGAACGCCCACCGGCAATATGTTAGCCGGTTCGGGTACCTGCGGGCGCATTAGGCTGCGGCCAGCGCGGGTCCAAAGGACCCGGCGCGGCCCGGGGCCGGCGTCGCGGGTCGCTCGCTCGGCCTCGCCTCTTCGCCCTTCTATAGGGCTCTAAAGCAATTTCCCCTTCAGGATGATCATCGCGATATTGAAATAGATCACGATGCCGGTGACGTCGATGAAGGTGGCCACGAACGGGGCCGAAGAGGAGGCCGGATCGGCTCCCAGGCGCTTGAGGATCAAAGGGAACAGGGCCCCGATCAAGGTTCCCCAGGCCACCACCCCGATCAAGGCGAAGTAGACCGTTACCCCCACCAGGAACCAATGCTCCCCATAAGTATTGGTGAATGCGGAAAACAACGAGATGCGGGCCAGGCCGATTAGGCCCAGCACTCCGCCCAGGATGAGGCCGATGATGACCTCGCGGCGGAAAACCCGCCACCAATCCTTGAAGCTCACTTCGCCCAGGGCGATGGCGCGGATGACCAGGGAGGCCGCTTGCGATCCCGAATTGCCGCCGCTGGAGATGATGAGGGGGATGAACAAGGCGAGTACGACCGCGCGCGAGATTTCCTTCTCGAAGAAACTCATGGCGGTGGCGGTGAGCATCTCCCCGATGAAGAGCACGGTGAGCCAGCCCCCGCGTTTCTTGACCATCTGTACGAGCGGCAGGGTAAGGTAGGGCTCATCCAAGGCGCCCACGCCGCCCAGCTTGTGGATGTCCTCCGTGGTTTCCTTTTCCGCCAACTCCATCACGTCATCGATGGTGACGATGCCCAGCAGGTAGCCTTCTTCGTCGACCACCGGCAGGGCGGTACGGCTGGAATACTTCTTGAACGCCTGGATGGCGTCTTCCTCGGGGGTGTCCGCGGGCAGCGCGGTGAATTGGCGATCCATGATGTCCTGGGTCACCCGATCGAGGGGCGAAAGCAGGAACTCGCGGATCCCGATATCGTCCACCAAGCGGCCGCGATCATCCACCACGTAAATATCGTTGAGGGTTTCCTTGTCCTCTCCGTTGCGGCGGATGAAATCGAGGACCCGTTCCACCGTCCACTCCTGCTTGATGGCCAGGAAATCCGGTGTCATCAAGCGGCCCACGCTCTCCTTGGGGAAGTCCAGCAGGCGTTGGGCTTGTTTCCGCTCGCGCGGCTTGAGGAAGGAGAGCAGTTGGCGCGTAGCGTTATGCGGCAGCGCCTCCAGCAAGGCGGTACGGTTATCGGGCTCCATCTCGTTGATGATGGCGGCGACGCGCTGATTGCTCACCGCTTCGATGATGTCCTTCTGGACGGCCACGTCCAGATGCTGGAAGATCTCGGTGGCCTTTTCGTCCGGCACCTTCTCGAAGAAGACGGCGCGATTGGTGGCCTCTAGGCGTCCGACCATTTCGGCCAGATCCTCCGCGGTCAGCGACTCGCAAATTTCCTTCAGGGCTTCGAGATCGGAGATTTCCAGGGCCGCTTCCAGGTCCGGATACAGCAACTCGGTTTGCAGTTTACTCGTGGCCATGGTTTAACCTGCGGAAGGCGCGCGGCCATCCGGGATTGGGGAAAGCTACTTAATGCGCCGATGGAAAACACGCCGAAATAGGATCCGCGCGCGAGGATGTTCGCGGACTCCGGACGCGTCGATGAAGCCTAGTTGTAAAGGAGCCCGGCATGATGCAGGATCAAGGCCGCGGCGGTGAAGGCGAGCGTGAGGACCGCGGCGATAACGGCATCGGAAAAGAAGTCCTTCATGGGCGCCTCCGAAGCCCGCGGTGCGGGCGGGTACGCAATGAAACAACATTCCGCCGCGGGCCGGGACAAGCGGGAGGTCAGGCGGAAGTCAAGGATGCGCGGTCCGTTCCAAAAGCCGGAAGCGGTACTTCACCCCGTCCTCCTCGATGATCGGCGAGGCCGCCGTTTCCCTGAAGTCGTCGGCGAGGCCGTCCAGGAAGGTGTCGCAGGAATACTCCGCTTCGATATCGGTCAGAAAGACGCGGGAGCAGTCCGGGCGGCGCAGGGCTTCGGCGAAAATCTCCCCGCCCCCGGCTACGAAGACCTGCTTGATGGTGGGGTCGGCGGAAAGCGCGTCCAGGGCTATCTGCAAGGAGGGCCAGACCTGATGGGACCCGTGGAAGACGCCGGGATGCAAATGGCGGCTTAAGACCCCGTTGAGGCGGCCGGGCAAGGGGCGGAAACGCGGCGGCAGGGAATCCCAGGTCTTGCGTCCCATGAGCACGGCGTTGCGGGCCCCCGGGCTCCAATCCGGCAGCGGCGGCATGCCCCCGATGCGGGCGGTAAGACTGTCCCAAGTATGCAAGCGCTTATCGCGCAGGCCTACGTCCAGGCGGTAGCGCGCCATCACCCCGGAGGTTTCCGGACAAGTGGTGAGCTCGCGGAACCAGCGCATATCGCCCTTGAGCTTCCAGGGCAGGGCCCCGTCCTTGCCGATGCCGCGCTTGCGATCGGCGGCCACTACCACGGCGAAGCTCACACGGCCACCGGGAACTTGATGAAAGGCTCGTGTACGTAATTGAGGATTTTGAAATCCTCGTAGGCCAGATCGAAGAAAGGCTTGTCCGCGATTTCCAGGGTCGGCAAGGGGTGCGGGGTCCGCTGCAATTGCGTTCTAACCCCTTCGATATGGTTGAGGTAGATATGCGCATCGCCCAGGACGTGGGTGAGAACGCCGGGAACGAGCTTGCATTCGCGGGCGAACATGGCCAGGAGCAGGGCATAGCTGGCGATGTTGAAGGGCACGCCCAAAGCCATGTCCGCGCTGCGCTGATACATCTGCATGTCCAAGCGGCCGTTGGCTACGTAGAACTGGTAAAAAGCATGGCAGGGGGGCAGGGCCATCTTATCCAGGTCCGCTACGTTCCAGGCGCTCACGATGATACGGCGCGAATCGGGATTCTTCTTGATCGTATCCAAGGCCGTTTGGATTTGATCCACGAAACCCTTGCGGATGACGCCCGTTTGAGGGTCCTCGCTGTACTTGGGCCACTTGCGCCATTGGTAGCCGTAAATAGGCCCAAGCTCCCCTTCGGAATCGGCCCAGGCATTCCAGATGGGCGTATACTGCTTGAGCCCGTCGTTGATATTGGTCGAACCCTTGAGGAACCACAGGAGCTCGCGCAGCACCCCGTCGAACAGGACCTTCTTGGTGGTCAGCAAGGGGAAGCCCTGGCGCAAATCGTACTTCGCTTGCAGGCCGAACAAGGATACGGTGCCGGTGCCGGTGCGATCCTGTTTCTTTTCGCCCTGCTCGAGGACCAGACGGAGCAAATCCAGATATTGTTTCATGGGGTGCCCCATAAGGTAAAAAAGGGCCGCCCGAGGGATGTATGCGTTTACGCCGTGGTCCCGCCCCAATCGCCGTTTTCATGCAGCATATCGCGGGAAGCGACCCATACGAATTCCAGGCTGGCGCGGGCGGGATCATACGCGGGCTCGCAGGCCAGGCGGCAGCCGCGCAGCAAGGCTTCCTGCAGGCCCGAGGGCCAGAAGCGCAGCGGCTCGGAGTCGAAGGCCGTAGTCCCGCGCCGGGCCTGGTCGCGCACGTTTTCCCAGGCCCGGAAACCCGGCCGGGCCTCCGTTTCCAGATCGGGATGCAGGCCATGCTCGGCCATGAGGATCTGCCATCCGGTCGTCCCTTCCACCGGGACCGTCAGCACATCGCGGCCAATGACGAATCCCAAGCCATTGCGTTCCAGATAGAGGCCCATGCCCGCCCACAGCAGCCGCGCGGCCCGCGGGGCGGACTGAGGGGTAGTGCCCGGAGCGAAGACGGGCGCCCCCATCTCCAGGATGCCTTCGCGGGAATAACGCAGCGCGGTCAGCAAGGGGGACAATTGGAAGCGGACCGTGGCGAGAGGATTGGGAATGGGATTGCCCCCGTCCAATCGCATCAAGCGGCAGATGGCGGCCAAGCTCCCCTGCGGATTCCTCAGCATCAGGAAATCGCAGTAGGGAACGGCTTGGGGAGAGTGGATGCCCTCGGAAGTCAGGACCCCTGCGGAAGCGCGCTCCAGGGCCAGGCAGGCCTCCAAGGCGGGGAGGTCGGCGGCCAAGGACAAGACATAGCCATCGAGGCGAAGGGCGGGAGGGAATTGACCGCCGGGGGCCGGGCAACGCGGCGCCCGGCGGGAAGCGGTGGATTGGATTTCCATGGGGTTAAGTCCTTATCGTGCGAGGGAATCATAGACTCTTACCTACGCTGGATAAGGTACGCGCGAGATATTGCAACCTGGTTACGATGCCTTGGCGGCAGGGTGACGCGGGGATTAAAAGCCCCTGCCAGGGGCTCTCAGGTTTCAGAAGCTAGGGTTTCTTCTCTTCGGCGGCGCGCAGCTTGTTGTCGTCGGCATGATGCTTGACGACGCGTGCTTGCACGTGGAAGATCACTTCTTCGGCGACATTGGTGGACAAATCCCCGATGCGCTCCAGGTTGCGGCTGATGCGCAGCAGCTCGAGCGCCATTTCGATGGAAGTCTTATCGGATTTGACCAGGTTGATGGCCTCGCGGGTGTTGGCCCGGTTCAACTCATCGATGATATCGTCGGTCTCGAGCACGGTGCGGGCCAGTTGCAGGTTCTTGGTGAAAAAGCTTTCGCAGGCATCGTGCAACATGCTCTGCCCGATGTTGATCATCTTGGGCAAATCCAGCAATCCGGTCTTCTGGTGGAAGCCCGCCACGCTGATGGCCGACTGGGCGATATTGATGCAATGATCGCCGATGCGCTCCATATCGTTGTTGATCTTCTGGATCGCGAGCATGAAGCGCAGGTCGATGGCCACCGGTTGGAACAAGGCGAAGAAGTCCGCCACCCCATGATCGATGTCGATCTCCAGGTTATTGATGGAACGCTCGTTGGCGAAGCACTTCTCCGCCAGGGTCTTGTCCTCCTCCAAGAGGGCCCTGGTCGCATAGGCCAGCGATTCCTGGGTAAGGCGCGTCATCTTCTCCAAGGTGGCCTTGAGATTGTTAAGCTCTTTTTCAAAATGACGTTCCATTATCCAAACCTCCCCGTAACATAGTCCTCAGTCTGCTTTTCCTTGGGGGAGGTGAAAATCCTCTCCGTGGCGTCGAATTCCACCACGGTTCCCATGTAAAAGAAGGCCGTGTAATCGCTGACCCGCGCAGCTTGCTGCATGTTATGGGTCACGATCACGATGGTATAGGTGCTTTTCAACTCGTAGATGAGCTCCTCGATCTTGGCGGTCGCGATGGGATCGAGCGCGCTGGCGGGCTCGTCCATGAGCAGCACCTCGGGCTCCACGGCCAGGGCGCGGGCGATGCACAGGCGCTGTTGCTGGCCGCCCGAAAGGGCCAAGGCGCTTTTTTTGAGTTCGTCTTTCACTTCGTCCCAAATGGCCGCCTTGCGCAGGCAGCTCTCCACGAGATCGTCCAGGCGGGCCTTATCGCGGATGCCGTGGATGCGCGGCCCGTATGCGATATTGTCGTAGATGCTTTTCGGGAAAGGGTTGGACTTCTGGAAGATCATCCCCACCTTCTTGCGGAGCTGCACTTCGTCCACCTTCTTATTGTAGACGTCCACATTGTCCACGAACACCGAACCTTCGATGCGCACGTTTTCGATGGTATCGTTCATGCGGTTCAGGCTGCGGAGGAAGGTGGACTTGCCGCATCCGGAAGGCCCGATCAAGGCCGTGACCTTGTAAGCCTTCATGTCCAGGTTGATCCCCTTGAGGGCATGCTTGGAACCATAATGCAGGTTAAGGTCCTTGGTGTAGAGCTTAGCGTATGGCGATGCGGTTTCCATGGGTCTCCGGTACGCGGCTCCCACCGGGTGCTTTTGGCGCCCGATAGTCCTCCGCGTGAACAATCTATGCGAATACTCGGCGTTTGCGCAGGCGATACCTCAGAAAGATGGCGCTGAAATTGAGGGCGAAGGTGAGCAGCAGCAGCACCAAGGTGGTGGCGTACTGGATCGGCATCGTCTTCTCCACGTCCGTGGACTGGGTGGTCATGATATAAAGGTGATAGCCCAGTTCCATGAATTGATCGTTAAGGGCATGCGGCAGATGCGGCAGGAAGTAAGCGGCTCCGGTGAACAAGATGGGAGCCACTTCCCCCGCGCCCCGCGACACGGCCAGGATGGCTCCGGTGAGGATGCCGCCCACGGAATTGGGGATGACAACCCTGCGGATGGTCTGCCATTTGGTGACGCCGAGGGCCAGGGAAGCTTCGCGCAAATCCTTGGGCACGGTCTTGATGGCCTCTTCCACGGAGACGATCACCACGGGCAAGGTCAAGAGCGCCATGGTCAGGGAAGCCCAGAGGATGTTAGGCTGGGCCCAGACCAGCTTGCCGTCCGAGAACAGGTTGTCCATGCCCTTGCCGGTGAAATTGACAAAGAACCCCAAGCCGAAGAGCCCGAAGACCACTGCGGGAATGCCGGCCAAGGTATTGACGGCGAAGCGGATGAATTGCGCCAGCTTCGATCCCCTCGCGGTGTATTCGCTCAGGTAGATAGCGGTGATGGTTCCTACGGGCACGCCCACCAGGGACATGATGACCACCAGCATGAAGGTGCCCACGATGGCGGGCATGATGCCGCCTTCGGTCATGCCCTGTTCCGGCGCGTGGGTAAGGAAAGTCCAAGTGAGCTGATGGTGGCCGCCCCAGACGATGGTCCCCATGATCCAGATCACGGCAGCCACGGAAACGAAGGCGCAACCGCCCGTGAAGGAAACGACGATCTTGCCCAGAACGGACTTGGTGCGGTTCACGTTATCTGACTCCTTTGGCCACGCTTCGGATTCCCTTGACCACGGTTCAGGCCCCTTTGAACTTTTTCATCAAGCGATTGCGGACGAAGAATTCCGCGACCGCATTGAGGCTGAAGGAGATGACGAACAGAAGCGCGCCGACGAAGAACAGAACGCGGTAATGGGTGTCGCCGAAAACCACTTCCGCCATTTCGGCCCCGATGGTGGCCGAGAGGGTGCGTACCGGTTGGATGAAGGAAGGCGTAAGGAGCGCGGCATTGCCGGTGGCCATGAGCACGATCATGGTTTCGCCGAAGGCGCGCCCGAAGCCCAGGATAAGCGCGGCGAAGATGCCGGGCGTGGCCGAAGGCAAGATGACGAACAATGCGGTTTCCCAGCGGGTGGCGCCCAAGGCCAGGCTGGCTTCCATCATCACCTTGGGCACGGCGGCCAAGGCGTCCTCGGATACGGTGTACACGATGGGGATGACGGCCAAGGCCATGGCGACCCCGCCCACGAAGGCATTGAGCCGATATTGGTACCCGAACAGGTTTTGCAAAACCGAGGCCAGGATGACGAGGGCGAAGAAGCCCACCACTACGGAAGGGAAGCCAGCCAGGATTTCGATGGCCGGCTTCATGCCTTCCTTGGCCCATTTGGGGGCGAACTGGGAAGTATACAGGGCCGCGAAGATGCCGATCGGCCCGGCCAGGAGCAGCGCGATCAGGGTAACCTTCAGGCTACCCCAGAGCAAGGGCGGGAGGCCGAATTTGGGCTCCAGGGAAACCGGCTGCCAGTCCTTGACGATCAGATCGGAAGCCTTGAAAGGCTTCTCCTGCGTCTCCAGCTCGGGAACGGCGGGGGTGGCGGGGGCGTTGGCATCCTCGCCATAGGTTTCGGATTCCCCCGTCGGTTGTGCCTTTACCGTGGTTTGGGAATGGGTTTGGCCGATGAATAAAGGAATGGCTTCCTTGAATACGAAAACGAATATGAGGGTGATGAAAAGCAGGGAAACGAAGGCGATGCCCTGGATCGCCCGCTCGATGGCGATTTCACCCAGGCGCAAGGGCTTCTCCATTGTGAGAACCTTACGGGAAGAGGCGGCCGAAGTGGCCGCTGCCGAAGACGCCGGGGTCTTCTCTTTGGGAGCGGAAGGCCCTGCGACCGGCCCGTCAGCGGATGCGACGGGAGTGGAAGCGGCCCCGTTAGGGGCCGCGACTGGGGAATCCGAAGGGACCGGGTTTTGGGACCCGGCCGGGGGCGGCGTGATCATGTAATATCCTTTCGGAGAAGGCGGTTGAGCCTTCCCCTTCGCGGTTTTAATGTCGCCGCCCTTCTCCATCACTTGACCGGGAAATACCCGACCTTGGTGACGATGTCTTGTCCTTCCGCGCCCAGGATCCAATCGATGTAATCCTTGATGGCGCCGGTCGGACGGCTCTTGAGATACATATACAGGTAGCGGGACAACGGATACGATCCGTCCTTCACCGTCGCGGCGCTGGGGGCCACCCCGGGAGTGCCGGCATCCTTCTTCACCTTGACGAACTTGATGCCCTTCCCGTAGGCGGCGCCGCCGTATCCGATTCCGAACTTATCCTTGGACACGGCATTCACCACCGCCGCGGTCCCTGGAAGGGACTGCATGGTCGAGGTGTAATCCTTACCCCTCAGAACGTTGTCGCGGAAGAACACGTAGGTGCCCGAGTTGTTCTCGCGCCCGTAGACGATGATCTTGGCATCCGGCCCGCCGACATCTTTCCAATTGGTGATATCGCCGGTATAGATGGCCTTGAGCTGATCCAGGCTAAGTTCTTCGACGGGGCTCGCGTCATTGAGGTAGACGGCCAAGCCGTCCTTCGCAGACTTGATTTCCACGCCCAGGGAAGCATAGCGGGACTTCAGGCTTTCCCGTTCGCTGCCCTTCATGGGACGGGACGCGTCGCAGATGTCGGTGGTGCCGTTGATCAAGGCCGAGATGCCGGTGCCCGAACCGCCGCCGGTCACCTGGACGGTCACGTCCGGGTGGGCGTTCATATAGGCTTCCGCCCAACGTTGAGCCATGATGACCATGGTGTCCGAGCCTTTGACAGTGAGGGTGGTCTTGGCGACCGCGGCCGTCGCGAGGACGGCGAGGGCGCCAGTAAGAATCGCTTTGTTCATTTTCCAAAACTCCTTATCGTGTTTTTCAATTGCGTTTCAAACATGTGGTTTCCGCGCTGCCGTCCCCCCTTGGAGGACGGATTTTCGGAAGTTTTTACTTAGAACTTGACCTGGGCGCGGAAGGTGAACAGATTGTCGTTCAGATCCTTCTTCCAGGGGATCAAACCGCCGGTGGCGGCATCGTTGACCTTTTCGTTCATGACCATGTCGTAGTAGGCGGTGAACTTGAGGTTTCCGGACCAGTGATAGATAAGGCCATAGCCCAAGGTGTTGATGGCGATATCGGCCACGCCCAAGCCCTTGTTGGCCGCAACGCCGATGTCCTTGCCTTCCACGTCAGTGTTGGGATCGAACATATCGTAGCGGAGCACGCCCTGGAACATGCTGCCCAGGTTCTGCACCCAGGTGATGTACCAGCCCGCGACATTGCGCATGTAGAGGGTGGGGGAGCCGAGGGTGGCGGCGGGGCTGGTTGGCCCGATTGCCGTGACCGGGGCGTAGGGCTTGGCCGAACCCGAGGTGCCGGGCATCTGGCCCCATTCGTATTCGAAGTGGAGCGAAGTCCCGCCGATGACGGGAATGTCATAGTACAACTCGCCATCCACACCCATCACCTGGCGGTCGAAGGTCTTCAAACGATGGCCGGCACTGGCGGAAAAGGCCTTGCTGCTCAGGTCGAAAGCGGTATCGCTCGCGTCTTCGACCTGGCCGAGATAGGCGGAAACGCCGCCGTCGATATCCAAGCCGATATCGGGCATGGGGGCCTTGAAGCCCAGGCGTCCGATGAAGTCCATCTCGCGATCGATTTCATCCAGGCTGGGGGTCGAGCCGCCCTGTCCCGTGTAAAACCCACCCTTGAAATTCAGGTACTGGAGCAAACCCATGTCCGCGCCCGGGTCAATACCCAAGGCGAAGCCCAGGTCCTTCTCGCCCGAGAAAAAGTTGTTCTCGAAGCGGCTGCGCTCGGGGGTTTCGATCAAGGACGAGGAGTAGGGGATTTCGAACCCGAAGGGCCGATCCATAACGCCGAAGTCGAGGCTGAAGGTTTTCAGCCAGGGCTCCATCATGATGATCTCGACGTCCTTAAGGGAAACGCCGCTCGGCAAAGGTTCGATTTCGAGGACGTATTTGCTGGTCCCGGCGTCATAGGTGGTCTTGAGGCGGGCCCGGCGCACCATCATGCGACGATCGGTATTGATGGGCATATTGCCGCCCGCAAGCACCGGACCGCCGATGCTGTCAAGATGCTGCCATTGGGCCTGGACGTAGCCGCCCACCTTGAGCTTGGCCAAGCCGGCGACGGTAGCCTTGGTTTCGAGGTAATCCTCCGTCAAGCCATCGATCTTGCCGGACAGCTTGGTTACTTCCTCGTTTTCGGAAGGCGCTTGGCTTTGGGTAGAATCTCCCCCTTCGGCCCGGGCGGCGCCCAGGGCGGCGGATAAGAGGAAGGCGGGTAATAAGAACCTGTTCATTGTTTCTCCTGTACAAAGGTCGAAAATCGACGCAGCAAATAGGAACCACGGGCTGTTTCGATCTTATTTCAGAGGGGTTTCCAATCCTTTATGTGTGCGTGCGCTCGGGATTTCCACAACCCTAAACATGACACGGACTTATAAGATTATGCCGGAGGAGGGCCGATCAGCTGGATAGCGAATTTCAGAAAGCATTTCTTGACTTCGCGATCGGATATTGGGTTTTTCGCGTCCTGGCCGCGGGTAACTTGCGTGTTACTCACGACGCGCCTTTTAATCAAGGAGTAGTATGAATCAGCCCAGCTGACGTTACGAAACCATTTCCAACCCGTTTCGATACCCGGTCCGGGACCGCGGACGCGCAACCGTAACACACCCGATACGGTGACACCCAAGATACCTGATATTGCGGGGGTGTTTCGACCCCTCGTCCCGCTGCATTCCCGGGGGTTCGATGTTTATACTGTAAGGGAGCTATGAGGGAAACCGCATCCGCATGAGGGAACGCCGTAAACCGGGCTTCTCAAGACCGGTTCCGGACCGATGTTAGAGAAAATCCTGCACGCTTACCTGAAATGGACCGGCAAAGGCTATCTGGTCCGCTTTCTCGACGGGCTTTCCCATCTGGGAAGGCCCGCGAGCGTGCCTTTTCCCCTGGAGCTGATGGAACAAGGGCTGGCCATCGTGCTGTCCGGGCTTTCCAACACCATGGCCATCCAGAGCAACCTGGATTGGGTTTGGCCCATGTGGGTGGAGCGCCAACTCGATCCGGACGGGGAGGAGTTCATCCCCACCGCTATCAACCTGATCAAATCCAACCTGACCGCCCGCAATTGGACCTCGCTGGGCGTGGAAGACAGCCCGCGCGAGGCCATGATCGATCCCGTGGGCATGCTGACCTTGCAACCTTATGGTTGGTCGGTGTTCCCTTTCCTGCGCATGGAAGGACGGGGATTCCAACCGCCCCGCCTGATGCCCGGCTGGCAAGCCAACCAAAGGCTGCTGGATGGGGCGCTGCCTTGCGTGGTCACCCGCTACGATGTTGATCCCGCGGTGGAGTGGAAATCGGAAGCGGTGGCCATCACCATCGGCGGCGAAGAAGCCGTGCATTTCGCGCATACCTTGTCCAACCGCTCTTCCAGCCACCTGTCGCTTCGCTTCGGTTTGGCGCTGCGGCCCTACAATCCCCTCACGGTGGGGCACATCAATTCCATCCGCTACCAGGATCGCATGTGGAGGGTCAACGGGCAGAACGGGCTCTTGCTGCTCGACGAACCCCAGCGCGTGGTCGTTTCCGACCGCCACCACGGCGATCCGCTGTTGCGCGACGTGCTGATCGCCGGGCGCAAGGGGCTGAAATCGAGATCCGGAATCGCCTGCGGGCAGGCGGAATGGGACCTGGAGCTTTCTCCCGGGGAAACGCGGGTCATCGAGGCCCTGGGCGTGATCGGGGGCCGGAGCGGGCCGCGCGCGGGCCAAGGCCCGTTCGCCGTCGCCACGCGCAAGCAGGCGGACGAGAGCAGGGAACGCCAACTCCTGCGCTGGCGCGACCTGCAATCGGAAGGCCTGCGGGTGAAATTGCCCGATGCGCGCCTGGAAGAAGCCTTCCAAGCCGTAAAGAACCATTTGCACGTATTTGACGACGGCGATCATTTCTCCCCCGGGACCTTCCTATACCATAATCATTGGTTTCGTGATTCGGCTTTCATAGCCTTGGCCTTCGAGAACATGGGGCTAGGGCCGAAAGCGGAGCCGAAGCTTCTACGCTACCCCCACTTGCAAACGCGTGACGGCTTCTTCAAGAGCCAGCGGGGCGAGTGGGATAGCAATGGCGAGGCCATGTGGACCTTGGTGAACCATGTGCGCCTGGGAGCCGATCCGCGTTTCCTGGAGGGATGCTACGCCTCTTTGATGAGGGGCGCGAGGTGGATCGAACGGATGCGTTCGCGTTCGCGGGGGACGCCTTCGCCCCATTATGGCTTGCTTCCCGCCGGCTTCTCCGCCGAGCATTTCGGCCCCAATGACCATTATTACTGGGACAACCTCTGGGCCCTGGCCGGATTGGAAAGCGCGCGCTGGGCGGCCCGCCAATTGGGCCGCGCCAAGGATTCGGAGCGCCTGGCGGCCGTGATCGCGGATTACCGCGGCGATCTCGAGGCTTCCATGGATTGGTCCTTCAAGAAAAACGGGGGCCGGGCCCTGCCTTGCTCGCCCTACCGCTCGCTGGATTCCGCCGCCATCGGCAACCTGGTGGGCATTTCCCCCCTGGAGGTGATCGATCCCGCCGCGCCCTGGGTGGGAGGCACCCTCGACTTCCTCTTGGAGAACAACCTGCGCGAGGGGATGTTCTTCCAGCGCATCGTGCATACCGGCCTCAATCCTTACCTGACGGTGCAATTGGCCCGCGCCCTGATGGCCCGGGGCGACGCGCGCTGGTTCGGCCTCCTGGAGGCCTTGCTCGACCGGGCCACCCCGACTTGGACCTGGCCGGAAGCCATCCATCCGCGCGTGCACGGGGGCTGCATGGGCGACGGCGATCACGGATGGGCGGCGGCCGAGTTCTTGAACCTGGTGCGGGACATGCTCGTGAACGATCGCGGCGGCATCTTGCGTTTGGCGGAGGCGGTGCCCGCCCGCTGGTACCGGCCCGGGATGCATCTGGAAGCCGCCGGCGCGCCCACCCGCTTCGGCACCGTGAACTTCGTCCTGCGCCAAGGCCCGGTGGCAGGCCATCTGTCCTGGACGGTGCGCCGCGCGCCGCATCAGCCCGCCGCCCCCTTGTGTTTCAACCTACCGCTCGCCTCCGGGCTGGCGCCCGAATTCCCCTGCCCGGTGGAATCGGGAAGCTACCGCATCTCCCTTACGGAAGATTCGGGGACCCTCATCTTTCCCAGCGCCCGCCGCGTCGAAAGCGCCGCCGGGCCGGGATCCTCCCAACAAAGGATTTTGCATGCTTGAAGCCCGAAATTTCCGAGCCCGCATCCGCGGGGACCTGGAGGCCTACGTCCGCCACGCCGAGACCGGACTTGCGGGCGGGCAGGAGGAGGACGTCCTCCGCATCGATCTGCATTGCCACGATCGCAACAGTGACGTGCCCGACGAGACCCTGGCCCGCATCCTGCGCGTGCCGGAAACCTGGCTGCCCACCGCCAAGTTGCTGCGCACGCTCAAGGCCAACGGGGCGGACGCCATTACGGTGACCAACCACAATAACGCCCGCAGCTGCTGGGAAGCCCGGGAGCGGGGCGAAGACATCCTGTCGGGCGCCGAGTTCAGTTGCACCCTGCCCGATCTGGACGTGGGCATCCACGTGCTGACTTACGGCTTCACGCCCGCGCAGGAAACCAAGCTCATCCGCTTGCGCAAGAACCTGTATCGCTTCCTGGAATTCACCGCCGCCGAGGACATCCCCACCGTGCTGGCGCATCCGCTCAACTTCTACAGCCCCAAGGGCCTGCCCTCGCTGGAACTGATGGACCGCTTCGCCGTGCTCTTCGAACGCTTCGAGGGCGTGAACGGCCAGCGGGACGGCTGGCAGAACGTATTGACCCTGGCCTGGGTCGAGAGCTTGGATGAAGAGGCCATCGAACTCGCCGGCAAGCGCGTCGGCATCCGCCCGGATGCCTTCTGCCGCCGGCCTTATACCAAGCGCCTCACCGGCGGATCGGATTGCCATTTCGGAATGTTCGCCGGTTCTACCGGGACCCTGCTCAAGGTGCCCGGCTGGCGGTCGGAGCGCGGGAACCTGGCTCCGTTGGTACTGGAAGCGCTGCGGAACGGGGAATCGGCTCCCTACGGCGCGCATTGCGAGGAAGAGAAACTGAACATCGCTTTCCTCGAATACTTCTGCCAATTCGCCCTGCATATGGAGGATCCCGGCCTGCTGCGCCTGCTGCTGCACCGCGGCACCACCGCCGAAAAGCTACAGGCCCTGGCCTTGGCCAACGCCATGTTCGAACTGCGGCGCCATCGTTATACTTCGCGCTTCCTGGGGCTGTTCCACGAATGCCTGCAAGGCCGTAAGCCCGGCTGGTTCGTCCAGATGATGGCGAGCCCCGCCTATAAGCCTTTGCTCGCGAAAATGGAATCGATCGCGGCGGCGCGGGCGCATTCTCCCGAGCGCCTGGTGACCGAATTGGGGACGGCCCTACCCGCCATGGTCAACCAGCTCACGGCGTTGTTGACCGATCGGATCAAGGAGAAGGTGAGCAAGCTGGACGCCAGCGGAGCCAAACCCGGCTTCGCCGAAATCCTGGGCAAGATCGAATTACCCGTGCACGTCCGCGCGCTGTTCGGCCAAGAGCCCTCCACGCGGCCCAAGGATCAGAGCGGCGTGGACCTCGGGAAGGTGAGCGATGGGCTCCCCTTCCCTGCCCTGGCGGCCGCCGCCCTATGCGGTTCCGCCTTCGCGGCTTCGAAAGTATTGTACGGCAAGCGCCCCTTTCTGGACGGCTTCGCACGGCGACTGGGCCGCTACGAACATCCCCGCCGCGCTCTGTGGATCACCGACACACTCGAGGATAAGAACGGCGTCTCCCACGTGCTCCAGGCCATGTTGGGCGAGGCCCGCCGCCGCGATTTACCCATCGATTTCCTGGCCTGCGCCACCGGCAAACCGGGCGGGCTGCAAAGCGGCCCCCACCTCACCCTCATGCCCGCGATCTCGGAATTCACCCTTCCCTTCTACGCCGATCAGGTCATCCGCCTGCCGGGCTTGTTGGATTTGCAGAAACTTTTCCTGGAAGGCGGTTACGATCGCATCATCTGCTCCACGGAAGCGCCCATGGGCCTTCTGGCCCTTTACCTGAAGCATGCCTTCAACGTGCCGGCCTATTTCTATACGCATTCGGACTGGCTCGATTTCGCGCGGCGCGTGCTGCGTTACGATAAGAAGAAGATCGATCGGTTGCGCCGCTTCCTGCGGGCCTTCTACCGCCGCTTCGACGGGGTGTTCCTGCTGAACGCCGAACAGCGTGACAGCTTCGCTTCTTCGGCCATGGGCCTCGCGCCCGATCGCTTGTACCTGACCGCGCATTGGGCCGATGCCCGCTTCCACCCGCGCGCGGTCGAGAAGGCCGACGTATTTCCGGGCTATGGTCCCGTGCTCCTCTACGCCGGACGCCTAAGCGAAGAGAAGGGCGTGATGGACCTGCCGGACATTTTCCGCAAGGTCAAGGAACGGATCCCGGGCGCCCGACTCGCTTTGGCGGGCACCGGGCCTTGCCTCGATCGCCTCAAGGCCGCCATGCCCGAGGCGATCTTCCTCGGTTGGGTGGGCCCGGATCGTTTGGCCGAGGCCTACTCCGCCGCCGATCTGCTCTTGCTCCCCTCGTGGTTCGACACCTTCTCTTGCTCGCTCTTGGAAGCCCTCGGCTGCGGCCTGCCCGCCTTGGCCTTCGACACCAAGGGCCCGCGGGACATCCTAGCGGGCGAGAGCGGAGGCCTGTTGGCCGAAAGCCCCGCGCAGATGGCCGATCTCGCCGCGCGCCTATTGGAGGATCCGGAACGCATGCGCATCCTCAAAGCGCGGGCGCTGGAGCGGGCGGCCGAGTATCGGCCCGTGCCCATCATGGACGGCATGCTGCGGGATCTGGGATTGTCGGAACAAGATCGCCCTGCGCCCGCGCGCGGCCGGAACCGCAAGGTCCCGCGGGGAGAATCGGTTCCGACGGCCGAACCCGCCTTCCTGGGCGAACTTTTGGCCTTGATGGAAACCTGAACATTTCGTGAGCCTAAGCTTCGTCGACCTGCATGTGCATCCGGACCTGCCCTGGGTCGGCGCCGCCTGGCGCCTAAGGATCCAGGGGTTCCGTTTGGAATCTCTGGATGGTTCGGAGCCGCGTTCTCCGACGCGGATAGGCGAAGATGGCCCGACGACGTCCCGCGTCCTGGGGGCCGCCTTCTACCATACCTATCTGCTTAATCCCGCCCGGGCGCGGCGGAAGCTGTTTGCCTCCCTGGCGCGCTTCCGCCGCTCGCTGGCTTCCGCGGGGGCGCGCATCCTGGAAAGCCGGGCCGATCTGGAAGCGGGGGAAGCAGCCTGCCACGCTCGCGATTCCATCCCTGGCTCCGCCCCCGGCTCCGCTACCGGCGAAACCTTCCTGTTGTGCGTGGAGTCCCTGCGTTATCTGCGCGATCCCGGCGATGTACGGCTCTTGTGGGACCTCGGGGTGCGCTCCCTTCAGCCCATCCATTTCCTGGACACGCCTTGGGGCGGATCATCGCGGGAAGGCTTCCTGCCGGCGGGCCGGGGCGGTCTGACGCCGGTGGGCCTTGCCATGCTGGCGGAGATGGCGGCGCTGGGCCTGATCCTGGACTTGGCGCATATGAACGCCCGTACGGCGCGGGAATGCCTGGAGGCCTATCCGGGACCGATCATCTGCTCGCATACGGGATTTTCGGGGGTGAAGCGTAGCGCACGCAACGTGGATGCCGGGCTCGCGAGGGAAATCTTCGGACGCGGGGGTATCATCGGGGTTACCTGCTGGCGGCACCTGCTGGCCGCCGGCCCCGCCCGTGAGACCTGGACGCAGGCCTTCTGCGCGACGGCCCAGGCCCTGGCGGAGTTGGCTCCCGAAGGCCGGACGCTTGTCGCGGTGGGATCGGACCGGGGGGCGCCCATCCAGGCGCCTGCCTGGTTCTTTTCGCCTCGGCACCTGGAAGAGATCGCCTCCGAGCTGGGCCGGCTCGGCTGGAGCGATGCCGAAGCCCAGGGGTTCCTGGCCGGGAACGCGTTGGATTTCTTGCGGCGTTCTTTGCCCATATCTTAAGTGGATGGCGCTCCATTGGCCGCCATGCTTAACCCAAGGTTTGTGCGTAACTTTATATCCGGCTCAATCGGGATTCCGCTACCCGCAGAACGAACTGCCGCCAGGAGACATTAAGATATGCCCAATAGTATCCGGGTCCGATGGATAGCCTATGCCTTGCCGTTATGCCTCGCCTTGATCGGTTGCGACCCGTTGCACGTACCGGGGTGCACTTGCTCGCTTGAATTGCGGGTGAACGTCTGCGCGCAAGGCAAATACGATAGCATGGACTCCGTTACCTACCGCCGCGAACGCGGCAATGGATCCCTCGACAGCCTGCTTTCCGACAATCCCCATTGCTTCGAGGAACTCTCTGGCAAGCAGCGTATCCTGGTCTACAAGAACGGCGCCCGCATCGATTCCTCGGCATGGTTCACCCTGCGGAAAGTGGATTGTTGCCATGGGGAAGCCAAGACCGTCGTTTTCTGATGGAGCCGTGGCCCGCGGGCGTCCCTAAGATATCGCGGAGCGCCAATGGCGCGCCCGGGGAGGCTACTTTGGCGCTCCCCAGATTTGCACAGGCGTCCTCTAAGCGCTGAATTTTGCGCTTAGAGGACGCTACATTGGCGCGCCAATGGGAGCGCCATTGGCGCTCCGGCTCCGGTGGCCTGGGGTTCCTACTCCGACCCCGGGATCGATCAGGAAACCGGGCCTGGCCCTGCGGCCTTGTCCCCAGAGCCCGGCGCCAAGTCCACCACGTGGGGAAACGCCAAGGTTACCCCCTCGGCGCTGAGCGGCAGGCGCACGTATCGGCGGCGCTTCCAATCCTCCCAGAGATCCAGGCTGTTTTCCGAAAGCAACCATCCGTCCTGGCCCCCCAGCAATGCGAACCAATTGCCGTCCGGGTCCGAGAGATCGGAAATGTGCCGGGCCACCGCGCCATAAGTGACGGCGTGCGGGCCTCCCGAAACGGGATGCGCTGACTTGTGCACCGTTTGGGCCGAGCCGTCGGCCGCGGCGTCGTCCAACACGAAGAGGCGCCCGATGAGAGGCAAGGCACGCAACGGATGCGCGGGCCGCAACCGGTGCAGGAGACCCCAGGTGGGACGGCTGCGCCAGGCGGAATAGGCCTTGTTCACGCCCGCCTCCAGGGACTCCAGCAACTTAGGGCCAGGTTCCCGCGTCAATTCCTCTTCCAGCACCCGATAGGCCGCCTCCGAGGCCAGCAGGTATTTGGCCAAGGCCTTCCCGTACCCGACCTCCAGATACGGCAAGGCGAAATGGTACAGGATGAGTTGGAAGGCCGCCGCGCCCCGGGAATTGGCCTTGTAATCGCCGTCCCATTCCGCCAGGCAGCGGAGCATCGTACGTAGGCCGCCGCTCCCGGCGGCGGCGGGGGTCTGCCCGATGCGCAACGAAAGCAGATGACGCAGACGATCGCACGAGGACGAATGCACGTCGGCCTGGATGGCCTTTATCCTTTCCAAGGTCAAATCGCGGGTCCCCTGCAGCAACGCCCGGATACGCGCATGGCGATCGCCGGGAGGGAAGAGATAACCGACGGGGAAGCCGGTATCGGCGGGCAGGTTGTTGGCAGAGACCACGCAACCGTCGGCGGGATCGAACAGGCCAGGCAAGGCCGCGGAATCGGCCAGGGATCGCCAGGCCCGATCGGAATCGGCGGGAGGAACCAGGAGATCGGCGGGAGCGCCTTGGGCCCGCCGCGGCAGGCGCACCGCCATCAATTGCCCCACGTGCCCGTCGGCGTCGGCGTATACCACGTTCATTCCCGAAACCGCGTAGGAGGCGAAAGCGGCGCGGAACTCCTCCCAACCGCGGGATCGGTTGGCGGCCAGGAAGGCGGAGATTTCGTCGCTGGGCGAATGGCCCATCCAACGCAGGCAGATGGGCGGCCCCCGGTAACGCGCAAGATACGGTGCGTCGCTGATAACCGGCCCGTAAGCGGTTTCGCGAAGCCGCGCCTCGACGGGAAACCAACCGCGCACGCGTATGGTCTCGTGCCTTTCGCTGAAGGCGGACGCGGGCAGATCGCCTACCTCCACGAGATCGCTACTAGCGGCATACATATTGGTCGCCCCCCAGGCCACGCGCGGATTGCGGCCCAGGCCCACGAAGGGCAGGCCCGGCAGCATCAGCCCCACCAGATGGTAGGAGGGCGATTTATAGCCCGCCAAAAGCCACATGTTCGGGAACATCACGCTTAAATGCGGATCGCTGGCCAACCAAGCCCTGCCGTCGCTCGCGCGCGCCGCGAAAGAATTACTGCCGCTGCGGATAACGCTGCCCAATAACCGCGGCAAGTAGGCATCCCAGCCTTCGGGCGTGAAGCTGGCCGGCGAGGCGTAGCCCAGTTCCAGGATGCTGCCCCAGACCGCGCGCCAGGCATGCGCATCCCGCAGCCCCAGGATATCGATCCAAAGCACCCAATTGACGTCGGCGCCGGCGAGGCGGGAAACCAGGAGCACGTCGTCCACGCTCCAATCGCGCACGGGAATCCGCAGCAAGGTGAACTCCAGGGGACGGCGGCGCATGCCGCGCTGAAAGGCATTGACTCCGGCCACGTAGGCCTCGATCCAAGCGCGCGTATCGGGCGGCAGCGAGGCGTGCATGTCCCCCAAAGCCTTTCCCAACCCCAGGCTGCGCAGGGAATGATCGAAAGCGACGGCCGAAGGGCCCAATAGTTCGGCCAGGCGGCCTTGGGAAAGGCGGCGCGTGATCTCCATCTGGCCCAGGCGCAAATGCGCGTGCAGCGCCCCCAAGGCCATGGCCGCATCCCGATCGGTTTCCGCCTCCACGAACGGGATCTGATGATCATCGAAGCGAACCCTCACGGGCTTTTCCAAGGGCAGGCCTAAGGTGGCGGCGGCGAAATCGTCCAGACGCGCGCGCAAGGAAACGCGAGGGCCGCGCAGGCGCCGCGGCAAATCGAGCAAGCGCAGCAGGTGCGGCACGCCGATGACGATCAAGGCGGGAAACAATCTGGCCGCGCCGGCCAGCCATCGTCTCAAGCCAATGCCTCCTCCGCCGCGCCCACCGCGCGCAAAGCGGCGGCGGCGCGGTCCGCAAGGGCTCCAGGGCCCTCCAAAGCATCCAAACGTTCGGCCACCGCGGCTCGCAAGGCCGCAGCCAAGGCTTTGCGATCGGGATGGGTAACGGCCGCGGGCGCGAAGGAGAGATCGGCCCGCATGCCCGGCATGCGGAAGAGCGCCAGGAAATGCGGCAGGAAGTCGGCTTCGCCCCACCAGGCCATGCTCAGGGCGGCGGGAGGATGTCCCTCGGGAGCGCGATAGCGTAGGGCCGCGGCATGCACGGGCAGACCCGCGGCCGCCGGGTACGCGAGCAGCGGCGAGCGGAACGGGCCCACCTCGAATCCCGGGGAACTGGTGCCCTCGGGGAATACGGCCAGACCGCCGCCGGCGGCGAAATGGCCGGCCACGGAGCGGGACACGCGATCGGCATCCCGCTGCGAGCTGCGGTCGACGTACAAGGTTCCCGCCAGGTTGGCCAAAAGGCCCAGGCCGGGCCAGCTCGCCACCTCCCGCTTGGAGACGAAGGTGACAGGGACCTGCGACGCGAGCACGGCGATGTCGAGATAGCCCAGATGGTTGGCGACGAGGTAGCAGGGCGGCCGGGGAGGCCGTCCGTGCACGCGCAACTCCACGCCCAGGATGCGCAACACGCCCCGGCTCCACGCTTGCGTGAAATGGGCCGCCACCGTGGGACGGGCGGTCTTGGGAACGGGAACTCGGCGGATCAACCAAGCGAGGATGATGGCTACCGACCACAATACGAATGCGGACATCCGGGCCCCGGTTTCGGGAAGGCTCCGGCGGCGCGGGCGCGAGGTTTTCAAACCAACATTTTCCGGTACACGCCCGCGGGCATTTCGTTGGTATCCACCATGACCAGGAAATCGATGGTCTTGAAGCGCCGATCCAACGCGGGCTCGCCGCACACCAGTCCGCCCAGGTTGAGATAACCCTGGAACAAGCGCGGGATCTCGGGACGCACGGCGTCGAGGACGGCTATGGGCCCGGTCTCGCAAAGGTACTCGGGCAAAGGCAACGCCCGCAAGGAAGGATGCATCAGATCGAGGGCGGCGAGATGGCGGAACAGGGCGATGCCTTCGGCCGGATCCTGGCTGGTGAGCGAGCAGCAGCCGAACAGGTAGCGCTTGCCGTTCCAATCCATATAGCGCGCCAGGCCCTTCCAGAGCAATTGCAGCACGCGCCCGTTGCGGTGCTCGCGATGGATGCAGGCGCGCCCGACTTCAACGCAGCGGTTGGTGAAATCCTCGGGAAAGGCGGAGAGATCGAATTCCTGCGCCGAATAAAAACCCAGACGCAAGGAGGCCATCGATCCGGTTTGGATGCGATAGGTGCCTACCGCCTGGCCGGTGGAACGGCGCTCCACAATCAGGTGATGGCATTGCGCGTCGAACTCGTCCACGTCGCGGTGGGTGCGATAAGACGCGTCCAGCCCTTCGTTCAGTTCCAGGTTGTAGACCTCGAAGCGCAGGCGGCAGACGGCGTCCAGATCGCGCTGATCCCGGGCGAAGCGGAGGAGGTAATCGCCGGACTCCTGCAGCAAAGGCGGGATACCGCCCGCGTTGCAGGGATAGTTCCGGAGCGCTATCGGCCTGGCCTCGGGCTCCGCATGCGCGGAAGCGGGCAAGTCGATGGCCTTTTGCGTCAAGATGGTTTCCATGCCAATCCCCTTTCGGTGCTGCAGGCGCCGGTTCGGAACGATTCCGCCGGCATCGGGGATAACGGTACCTGGCCAGGGTTCGGATCTTGTTTCACGGCGATTGCCTTCTTGTTCATTCCCCTCGCCGGAGCCACCGTTGGAACGGATATTATCAGGGTGTCGGGCATGAAACACTTAACCGGGCTTTCCGAAAGCGCGCGGAAACGCATCGGCAAAAGGAACGCATTGCGGGAAGCGTACTCTGATCGTTTATGGCTCGGAGGTTCCCGATGAGGCTTATCCCGTTTACCGTCCTGTCGATCCTGGTTCTGGCGGGCTGCGAACGCATCCGGATCCGCGAACAGGCCTACCCCGACGGAACGCCCAAATCGCGTGAAGGATTCGTCATCCGCCACGGTGACACCCTGCCCCACGGCCTGCGGACCTCTTGGTACCCGGACGGTAAGCGGGAGTCCGTGGAAGCCTACGTCGATGGGTACCTCCAAGGTTACTCCCTCCATTGGCACCCGAACGGACGCCTGCGATCCGCGGAGCACTTCTCGAACGGCGAGCCCGACGGCCAGGCCAAGTACTGGGACGAGGATGGGAGCCTGGTCGCTTGCTACGACGGCAAGGCCCGCGATTGCCTGCTGGCTTCCTCCCGGAACCCGGAACCGGAACGGCTGGTGGCCCGCCCTGGCGGCCCTGCCGGCGCAGGTCCGGAAAGCTCGTTCCAAAATCCGTAACCTGGGGATCCCAATGTCCCTTTGAAACCGGGTCGAAACATCCCCCTGCTATCTTTCTCCGGACTTCGGGAGCTTTTTCCATGTCCCAACATCCCACCCTGTTGCCCGGCGATGCCCGTTATATCGATCGGGATTTTTCCTGGCTGGCCTTCAATCGCCGCGTCCTCGCCGAGGCGCGCGCCCCGGAAAATCCCCTGCTGGAGCGGCTCAAATTCCTTTCCATAGTGGCCAATAACCTCGACGAATTCTTCGAGGTGCGCGTAGCGGGATTATTGCAAAAGGTGGAATCGGGCGTGCCCGTGGACGGCATCGCCGCCTTGGACTGCCGCGAGAAGCTGATGGGCCTTTTGCGCGTGGTGCATGCCATGGTAGCCCAGCAATACCGCTGCTGGAACGATGAGCTGATCCCGGAGCTCCGCGCCAAAGGATTGCAGGTATTGGGCCAAACGGAATTGAGCCCTTCGGATATCTCCGAGTTGCGCCACCGCTTCCAGCGCGAGATTTATCCGCTCCTCACGCCTATCAAGGTCGATCCCGCGCATCCCTTTCCCTGGGTGCTCAACAAGGCCCTGTGCCTGGGCGTCTGGCTGGAAGAAGAAGGCCCCGTTCCGCGCGGAGGCCTGGGGGTGGTCGCCATCCCGCGAGCGTTGCCGCGCGTGCTCCCGTTACCGGCCCAGGGCAAGGGCCATCGCTACGTGTTCATCTACGACGTCATCAAGCTTTTCCTGGGGGACTTGTTCCGCGGCTACCGCATCCGCGGTTGCGCCAGTTTCCGCGTCACGCGCAACAGCAACCTCTACCTCAACGAAGACGCCAGCAACCTGCTGGAAACGGTGGAGACCGTGGTGCACAATCGCCGCAAAGGCAACGTGGTCCGCCTGGAAATCGAAGAGGAGACGCCCGCGCGTATCCGCCGCGGCCTCATGGACACCTTCGACCTGGAGCCGGAACTGGTGTTCAGCGCGCCCGGCCCCGTCAACCTCAACCGCCTGATGGGCCTGTACCAGATGGCCCCCATGGGCGAGCTGAAGTTCCCTCCGCATGCGCCCAAGGCCGTATCCCTGGGCCGCGAGCCTCAGGACATCTTCGCCCGCCTGCGCGGACGCGACGTGATGCTCCACCATCCCTTCGAATCGTACGACCCCGTGGTCGAGTTCATCCGCGCGGCCGCCCGCGATCCCGACGTGCTTTGCATCAAGCAGACGCTCTACCGTACCAGCGCCGAGTCGCCAGTCATGTATGCCCTCTTGGAGGCCGCGGAGCAGGGTAAGGAAGTAACCGCCGTGGTGGAGCTGCAAGCCCGCTTCGATGAAAAGTCCAACATCCAGTGGGCTCGGCAACTACAGGATAAGGGCGGCACCGTGGTGTACGGGCTGGTGGGCCTCAAGACCCATTGCAAGCTCGCCCTGGTGCTGCGCCGCGAGTCCGGCGCGGGCTCGGAAGGCCGCATTCGCGAGTACGCCCACGTGGGAACGGGCAATTACCATCCCGGCACCGCGCGTCTGTACACCGACCTGAGCCTATTCACCGCCGCCCCCGCCCTCACCTCCGACATCTCTTCGGTATTCAATTACCTCACCTCGCATTCGCGCACTCCGGAGTTCGCGCTGTCCCTGGTGGGGCCGGTCAATTTCCTGGAAAAGACCTTGCGGTACATCCGGGGAGAAGAGAAGAACGCGCGTGAAGGCCGCCCCGCGGCCATCGACGCCAAGATGAACGCCCTCATCGATCGCGAAGTCATCGAAGCCCTCTACTCCGCCTCGCAAGCCGGCGTACGCATCCGCCTGCTGGTACGCGGCATCTGCGCCTTGCGGCCGGGAGTCAAAGGCATGAGCGAAATGATCGAGGTGCGCAGCATTTTGGGGCGCTTCCTGGAGCATAGCCGCATCTTCCGCTTCGCCAACGGGGGCGACCCCGTCCATTTCATCGGCAGCGGGGATTGGATGACGCGTAACTTGCGCGAGCGGGTGGAAGTGATCGTACCCGTCTCCGATCCCGAGCTTAAGGCGCGCCTGGATGAGATCCTGCGCGTGTATTGGGAGGATACCGCCAAGGCCCTGGTGATGTATCCGGGCGGAGGCTTCGCCCGCGTGGCCCCTCGCGATGGCGGAGCGCGTTTCGAGGCGCAGGCGTGGCTCATGGAACATCCCGAAAGCCTGCCCGCGGAAGAGGCGGAGGGCCGGCCACCGGTCCCGGGCGCGGTCGCACTGCCCGGCGCCGAAGGCCTGCCGGAGAAGTCCGCCAAAGCCTATATTGGGTCCTGATGGACCTGCTCTTGGTGCGACATGGCTTGGCTGGCAAGGCCGATCCCTTGGTTTGGCCGGATGATGATTTACGCCCCTTGACCCCCAAGGGCCGCAAAGCCTTCAAGGCCGCCGCCAAAGGCCTGAAGCGCGAAAGCCCGCGCCCCTCCCTGATTCTGGCAAGCCCGGCCCTCCGTACGCGCGAGACCGCGGCCATCCTGGCCAAAGCCTTGGGGCTGGGCGAACGCGCGCTTAAAGGTTGGGACGCCTTGCATTTCGGACGTGCGCCGGAAAAGGCCCTGTCGCTCCTGGCGCGGCAACGGCTGCCGAAGGCCGCCGCGTTGGTGGGCCACGAGCCCTGGTTGGGGGAATTCCTGTCGCTCCTGATCTGCGGCCGGACGGATGCGGGCTTGGGTTTCGAGAAAGGCGGGGCGGCCTGGGTTGAGATCCCGGAGGGCGGAAAGGCCCAGTTGGTTTTGGGGCCCAAGGGCGAAGCCCTTGGGAAGGGGCGCGGCCGCCTGCATTGGCTGCTGAGCCAGGACCAACTCGCGGCCTTGGGATAATGCGATGAAGGGACGCAGGGAATCGCTCGCGCGAAGTGGTAGAATGGAATCATGCTGATCCGCATCGTCGACATCGGCAGCAACTCGGTCAAATCCTCGGTCTATGCGGTCGAGAAACAGGACCATAAGTTGTTGGCCAAGGACAAGCTCTCCTTCTCCCTGGGGGAAGAAGTCTTCGCGACCGGGACCATCACCGAATCCTCCCAGGACAAGGTGGCGCGCTTCATTTCCGATCTGCCGGACACGGTGGGCGGTGTCAAGGTGCACTTCACCTTCATCCTGGCCACCTCGGCGGTGCGTTCGGCGCGCAACAAGGACGCCTTCGCGCGCCGCGTCGAAGCCAAGACCGGCACGGCGCTGCGCATCCTCAGCGGCGACGAGGAATCCTTCCTCATCCACATGGGAATCGCCAGCACGGCCGATGCGGGCAACAACGAGATCATCAAGACCATCGATATCGGCGGGGGCAGCGCCGAAATCAGCTGGAGCCGCGGCTTCGAATACCTGGCGGGCCACAGCTTCGATCTGGGGGCCATCCGCCTGGCGCAACGCTTCCTGAAGGGCAAGACCTTTTCCCGCGAGGCCTACGAACTCATCTACGAGCACTGCAAGCAGGAATTCAAGACGCGTTACGCCTTGATCGCCCCGCCGCCCTCGCAACGCGCCTTCGGCAGCTCGGGCAACCTGCGCGCCATCCAGCGCATGACCCAAAACGTACGCGGCGGCCCTTTCCTCAAGCTCATGCCTGAAATCACCATCGGCAGCCTGGAGGACGTGGCCGAGTTGGCCATGGGCAAATCGGCCCAAGGCCTCCAGAGCCTGTTCGACATTTCCCTGGAACGCGCGCGCATCATCATGCCCGCGGTAGTGGTGCTGGCCGCCAGCATGCGCTGGTTCGGCATCCCGCGGCTTTCCGTAAGCGAGGCCGGACTCCGCGAAGGCGCGGCTTATTGGTGGAGCCGTCACGGGCATCTCAACCTGCCCTTCGAAGCCGCCGCCCACGAGACGGCGGAGAAACGCTGATGGACGCCCAAGCGCCCGATTACCAGGGTAAGAACGCCTTCATCGATCGCGAGCTTTCCTGGCTCGAATTCAACCAACGCGTACTGGAAGAAGCCCAGGACCCCGCCAACCCCCTGCTGGAACGGATCCGCTTCCTGGCCATCGCCGCCAATAACCTGGACGAGTTTTTCGAGGTGCGCGTCGCGCGCCTCTTGCAAATGGTGGAGTCGGGCGTGCCGGTCGACGGCATCGCCGGTCTCGACACCGGGGCCAAGCTGGAGGCCATCCTCAGGGCCTGCCATAAATCGGTGAAGCTGCAATTCAAATGTTGGAATGAGGAACTGCTGCCCCGCCTGAGCGAGCACAACGTGCACGTGAAAACCATGGCCTCTTTGGGCAAGGACGAGGAAAAGCAGGTGCACGCCTATTTCCGCAAGGAAATCTATCCCCTGCTCACCCCCATCAAGGTCGACCCCGCCCATCCCTTCCCCTGGGTGCTCAACAAGGCGCTGTGCCTATTGGCCCTGCTGAAGGAAGACAAGCGCCGCGAGGTGCTCGGCGTGGTCACCATTCCCCGCAGCTTGCCTCGGCTCATCAACGTGCCCATCAAGGAGAAGGGTTGGAGCTTCCTCTTCCTCCACGACGTGGTGCAGTATTACCTGCAGGAACTCTTCAAGGGCTACGTCATCCGCGCCAGCACGCCCTTCCGTTGCACGCGTAACAGCAACCTGTACGCCGAGGACGAGGAGGCGGGCAGCCTCATCGATGCCGTCGAGGCGGTGGTCCTAAACCGCCGCCGCGGGGACGTGGTGCGCCTGGAAATAGACAAGAACGCCTCCAAGCGCATGATCGACACCCTGGTGCGCATCTTCGACGTGGAAGCGGGGCAGATCTTCAAGGTGGACGGCCCGGTGAACCTCAACCGCCTGGCCAGCCTCTACAACATGATCCCGCTCGCCCATCTCAAGTACCCGCCGCTGCATCCCAGCCATGCCACGCATTTCTCCGAGCCCGAGGACATCTTCCACGAGATGCGCCAACGGGACATCCTGTTGCACCATCCCTTCGACTCCTACGATCCGGTGGTGGGCTTCATCCAGGCGGCGGCCGGCGATCCCCGCGTGGCGGTGATCAAGCAGACCTTGTACCGCACCAATCAGGATTCGCCCGTTATGTATGCCTTGCAGGAGGCCGCCGAGCAGGGTAAGGAAGTGATCGCGGTGGTGGAGCTGAAGGCGCGCTTCGACGAGAAGTCGAACATCCAATGGGCCCGGCAGCTGGAAGAAAAGGGCGGGACCGTGGTGTACGGGCTGGTGGGCTTGAAAACCCATTGCAAGCTGTCGCTCGCCATCCGCAAGGAGGATACCGGTTTCGTCAGCTATGCGCACGTGGGCACGGGCAATTACAATCCCGAGACCGCGCGCAGCTACACCGATCTGAGCTTGCTAACCAGCGATCCCGAGATCACCGGAGGCGTATCCGAGGTATTCAATTACCTCACCTCGCATTCGCGTCCCGAATTCCAGGGCCTCCAGGTGGGCCCGGTCAATTTCCTTTCCGAGACCTTGCGCCGCATCCGCATCGAAGCCGATGCCGCCCGCGCCGGCAAGCCGGCCGCCATCACCGCCAAGATGAACTCCCTGCTGGATAAAGAGGTGATCGAGGCCCTGTACGAAGCCTCCTGCGCCGGGGTAGCCATACGCCTTATCGTGCGCGGGACCTGCGCCTTGCGGCCCGGGGCGAAGGGCCTCTCCGAGAACATCCAGGTGAAGAGCGTAGTGGGCCGCTTCCTGGAGCATAGCCGCATCTTCCACTTCCTGAACGAAGCGGGGAACGCGCCCGCGGTCTTCATCGGCAGCGGCGATTGGATGGAACGCAATCTGCGCGAGCGCGTGGAAGTGGCCATCCCCATCAAGGATGCCGCCCTGGTGAGGCAGATCGAGGACATCCTCACCCTGTATTGGGCCGATACCGCCAAATCCCGTTGGATGCGCGCCGACGGGGCCTACACGCGCGCCGCGCCCGCGCCCCAAGCGGGCGAAGGGATCTTCAACACCCAGGAATGGTTGGTGCGCCGCGCCGAAAGCCCGGACTCCCCCTTCCCCGCCGTCCCGCGCCTCTTCCCCGAACGCCTGCCCCCCGTCGAACGCGCTTCCGAGACCGATGTCCTCGAACCCTCTCGCTGACGCGCCCGCGCGCGCCCATTTCCCCGCGTTTCCCGGAACATTCCTTCCCGAACCGCGTTGGTATGCCGTGGGATGGAAATGGGATGATGCAGTGGGGGCACGATATGGAAAAAGTCCCAATCCGTAAAATTAAGAGCGCGTTCGTCCTGGTTACATGCCTGGCTTCCATCGCGCGCGCCGAAGGCATCGACTTCGAAAGCGCCGCCTATGCGACCGATAAGACCCTCGTAGGCGCGGACGGCTGGGTCCTAACCGCCACCGATCCGCTCTCCGCCCAGGACGACTTCAAGATCCAGGCGGGCCTGACGGGCGAAGGACGCTGGGCGCACGCCCAGACCGCTGGCGCCGCCAGCGTCTACCGGTCCCTCGGAAACTCGTCAAGCACGACCACCCTCGACGTCCGCTGGCGGTGGCGCGGCCTCAGCGATAGCGCCCATTTCTGCGTAGGCATCTCGGGCAGTTCCGGTTCCGCCCGCCAATCCAACCGCGCCCTGGCCTGTCTGGAACCCTTCGGCGCCATTTCCGCGCAAGGCGCTTCGGCGCAGCCCCTTCCCAGCTTGGAAACCTGGCACAAAGGCGCCTGGCTCTATATGCGGCTGGCGCTGGATGCGTCTTCGGGGACCTATGGCAAATTCACCCTTTACGTTTCGGACGATTCCCTGCACGCCTCCGAACGGGTCGCCGTCACCACGTCCATGGGCGGTAGCGGATCCCTGGCGCGCATCGTCCTGCGGCAGGAGGTCGGAAGCGGTTTCGTCGATCTGGACGATTTCTCCTCGCAGCCGGTCGCCACCTGGCAGCCTTCCACGGACGCGGATACGGCCTGGAGCAGCGGCAAGAATTGGAGCACCGGCTCCCCGCCGGACAGCAATACCCGCGTCCATTTCCCCGATGGCGAAGCGCACGGCTGCCTCCTGGATCGAAACGCCACCGTACTCTCCGTCACGGTCGCTTCCGGATATCTGGGGACCTTCAATCTGGGCGCGCAAACCCTCTCCGTCCTGGAAAATGCCGATTTCACCGGAGGCAGCGTGGCTACGGGCGCGGGCAAGATCCGTTTTCCCGGAGCGCGGTCTTCTTCTTTGATCGGGCCCGCGGGCAACCGCCCATTGCCCGCCTTGCGGCATGACGGTTCCGGCCTGTTGCGGCTGGACGGCCGCGCGCTTTCGGTGGGGGACCTGACCCAATCGGGGGGAAGCTTCGACTTCAACGGCTTCGATTTGATCGTGGCCGGCGCCTGGCAGGTCTCGTCGGGGCGGCCGGGGACCTTCCGCAATCTGGACGGGCGTTCCATTATCGTTACCCATGGGGCCCATCTGGAAGGCGCCGCGCCGGATACCTTGCTCGGCCTGGCGTCCTCGCCCAAAGGCTGGAGCCTGAACTCGTCCGGGACCGATTCCCTTACGAGCCGCTATGCCCTGCTAGGCAACGCGCGCTCCACGGGCAATCCCGGCTATGCTTACCGGAGCACCGACGCGGGCGGGAACACGGGCTGGATTTTCTTCAACGTTCCCGCCATCGCCAGCCAGCCCCGGGACACGACCTTGCGCCCGGGGGAAACGGCGTCTTTCCGGATCTCGCTGGCTTCCGCGGCGGGCGCGACCTTCCAATGGCTGCGTAACGACGTGGAGATAGCCGGCGCGCGGGATTCCGTTTACACCCTGGCGGGCGTAGGCAAAGCCGATAGCGGTGCGGTGTTCACCTGCAAGGCGGCGAACCCGGCGGGGTACGTATTCTCCCGCTCCGCCACCTTGAGGGTGGTTTTCCCCGCCCCCACCTCGACCCCGGCGCCGCAAACCTTGTTGGACTCCTTATCCGTACGCTTAGTCTCCACCGCGCCGGGAGCGCGCATCGTCTATTCCGTGAATGGCGGGCCCTGGCAAGCCTATGCATCCGCCTTGGTCCTGCGCGATTCCACCGTCCTCAGGGCCTTCGCGGTGCTCGGCCCGGACACTTCCGCCTTGGCGACCTTGGCCTTTCCTAAGGCCACCTTACCGCGCTTATCCGCGCCTGGCATCCAACCCGAGGCCGCCGCCTTCGCCGACAGCGTCAGCGTGACCCTGGCGCCCCCTCTGGCGGGAGCCCGCATCTTTTACACCCTGGACGGCGGCGATCCCGATAGCCTGTCCCATGCCTACCTCGGCCCCTTCACCTTGAAGGCCACCACGACGGTGCGCGCCATCGCTTACATGGCCGGATACCGTCCCAGTCCCGTGGCCACCCGTTTGTTCACCTGGCAAGGTTCGCCGGCCCTGCCGCCGCCGACGGCGACACCCCCCGGCGGGGACTTCTCCGATTCCGTGGTGGTCCGCTTGCTGCCGCCGGCCGGATTCCCGGACGCGGCCCTGTACTGGCTGACCGAGCCCTCGGGGGCCGGGCTTTCCCCGTCCGCCGGCCCAGTCAAGTACTCCGACTCCCTGGTGATCCGGGGGACATGCGTGCTTAAGGCCCTGGCGGTTTCCGGCGCTCGCGCCAGCGACACCGCCCGATGGCAATTCCACCGTCGGCTGGGCGCGCCGGTAGTAACTCCCAAGGGACGTATCTTCCATGATACCTTACGCGTCGTGGCCTCGGCCGATTCCGGCGCCGCGGTCCATTACACCATGGACGGAACCGATCCCGTCGCCGCCTCCCCGCTTTTCCCCGCCCAAGGCTTACGCCTGGACTCCTCCGCGGTCCTGAAAGCCATCGCGGTGAAAGGAAGCGAAACGAGCGCCGCCATCGCGGAAACCTATACCCTGGTGCCGGACACCCCCCAGGTTTCGCCGGGCGGGGGCGATTACAGCTCCCCCATCCGCATCGTCCTCTCTTCCTCGTCCTCGCGCGCGGTCCTCTATTACACCCTGGACGGCACCACGCCCGGCCCGGAGCGGGGACTGCCGCCCTATTCAGGCCCCATCGATCTGGACAGCAATGCCACCTTGAAGGTGGTGGCCGTGGCCGGGGGAGCCAACGGCAGCGGCGGGCCGATCCGCATCGAGAACTACACCTTCATCGCGACCGGCAAACGCAGCTTGGCCCCGGGCCAGAGCCTGACCCTCTCCGGCAATTATTCCCTGTCCAGCCCTTATAAAGGAGCCTCGTCGGTGGACGTGGACATCCTCGCCGCCGACTCCGTGGCCGCGCAAATCCACGGCTTCCGCGACATCCTCTTCGGCATCCGCGTTTCCCTACCCGCGGGCGCCGCCGCCTTCCCCAAGGTTTCCTTCAACGCCCCCGCCGGCGAGCCCCGGGCCCTATACCGCTTGTCCCCTCCCGGGGTGGTGCGTTGGATCGCTTCCGCCGACACCTCGACCCTGGATGCGCCGGGCCTCTATTTCCTGGCCGTCGACACGGCGGCCCCCGTGCTCCGCTTCGCAGGCGAGACATTCACGAGCGGGGATTCCACCCGCCTGGTGGTGACCATCGAGGACAACGTCCAGAACCTGGCCCTCGATATGGAACGCTCCGACGATAGCAGCGCCAACTTCGCGGGGCGGGAGGTGAATCCCGTTATGGTGCTGGCGGTGAACGCCAAGAATCCGCCGGGAGCGCCGCGGCCTCTCACCCTTAAGCTGCGGGTGAGCGATCATACCCGTACTACCGCCTTCCCTGCCGACGGATCGGCGTACGCGATGGCGCAGAAGCTTTCCGCCGGAACGCGCTCTCCCGCGGCCTTCCACATCGGCGATGATCCCAAGTTCCCCTGGGACCTCATCGCGGTGCCCTTGGCCACGGAAACGCCCCTGACCTTATCCCAGCTCCGCAAGGCCAACGCGGCGCCCGGCCTGAGCGGATCGGTACTCAATCCCGCCACCGGGAAATACCGCATGCTTTCCGACGACGAAACCCTGGCCGCGGGCGCGAGCGTTTGGCTGGCCGCGCCGATCAGCCTGCCTTCCCTGGCCTTTCCCGCCCTGCAAACGGCTACGCGTGGTGGAGCTTCGGCATGGAAGGTCACCTTGCATCCCGGTTGGAACCAAGTGGCCGATCCCGACCTGGCCCCGCTGTGGTGGCCGGTGACGCGAGCGTATCCGGAAAGCTATCAGGCTTCGCCCGTGAAGGGTCTGCATGCCTGGGACGCCGTCGCGGGCGCCTACGTGCATGCCGAGGTCTTGGAGCCTTGGCGCGGCTACTTCGCCTATTTTTATGGTAGCCGCGACACCGTGATCGATCTGCTCGAACGGGCGCCCGATCCGCCCCCGGCCGCCGCTCCGTCCTCTCCGGCCGCCAAACGCTCCGCGGCGGGCATCGGCCTGCGCCTGGCCTGGGCCCAAGGCCCCGATCTGCAACTGGGCGCCTCCGAGGGAGCCGCCGATGGCTTCGGCCCGGAGGACGAAGCGCGCCCGCCCGCCCTCGATCCCGCGGGCACGCGCTTATTCTCGGACCGCGGAGGCGCGCGCCTGGAAACCGACATCGCCCATTGGCGGCCCGGAGCCGTTTATACCTGGAAGGTAGTGGCCGGGCTTTCCGCCCGCGCTGCCGCGAAAGCCGCTTCCCCCCAGGGTAACCCAGACGCTACGGGATCCCTCGCCTCCGGGGCCGGCCTTACGGCTGGGGCCGAACTCCTGCCTCCCGGTTACGCGGCCTGGGCGGTGTCTTCCTCGCGTGGCCTGCGCTTCGCCATCCCGGGAGATGGTACGGCGGCCAGCCTCCCCTGGCATCCCGGTTATGCCGACACCCTGGAAGTGATGGCCGGGCCCGCCGCGGAACTGGAGGCCAGACTCGCGGACGTGCCCCTGAAGACCGGCCCATTCGCGGCCCGGGTGCTACCGTCCCCGGGCGGTTACTTGCTGCGGATGGAATTGCCAACCGCCGCGCGGGTGCGCATCACCCTCTTCACCCTGGATGGCCGCGCCGTCGAGGACCGGTTCCTCGATTTACCCGCCGGGCGCTATCGCCTATCCCCTGCCGGCCGCCTGGCGCCGGGGCTCTACGCGCTTCGCCTTTTGGCGACGGGAACGACCGGGGCAGCGGCCGGGGTAGGAATTCCCGCTCTCACCTCCCTGAAAGTGGCGATTCCCTAAAATCCGCGCGGCCTGAAACAACTTTGTAATCCCCCTTCCCTTGGCCTCCTGGGAAAGGCGGGGTACATTGGTTAAACATGAACTCAACTAGCGTCTTGGTCACCGAGGACGATGCCGATATCCTTGAACTCATTACTTATAGCCTGGAGTCGGAAGGCTTCCGCGTGCATTCCGCCAAAAACGGGCAGGACGCTCTATCCATTCTGAGCGATGAATCCGTGGATCTGGCCATCCTGGACGTCATGCTTCCCGATATGTCCGGCATCGAATTGTGCCGTAAGATCAAGCGGGAGGAGCGCCTGGAGAACATCCCCGTCCTCTTCGTCACCGCCAAGGACGCGGAGACGGACAAGCTGATCGGTTTCAAGGTAGGAGCCGATGATTACCTGACAAAGCCCTTTTCCCCGAAGGAACTGGTGGCCCGCGCCAAGGCGCTGGTCCGCCGCTCCAAGGGCGGCAAGGATCGCTTCCTTTACCGCGGCATCGAGATCCACTTCGATCGCCACATGGTGGAAGTAGAAGGCAACCGGGTCAACCTCACTCCGCGCGAATTCATGGTCCTGAAGGTGCTGATCGAAGGACAGAAGAAAACCATCGCGCGCGCGACCCTTTTGGAACGGGCCTGGGGCATGGAATCCAAGGCGGGCCTGCGCAGCGTGGACGTGACGGTGACCCGCCTGCGCGAAAAGATCAAGCCCTACGGCAAGTGCATCCGCACCGTAACCGGATTCGGGTACCAATGGGATCCGGATGGATTCGTCCCCGTCGAGCAATCCGAGAGCCGCGCGGCGGCGGGCTGAGAGCGCGGCTGGGAGCGCCTAGCCTCCCCGATTTTCTATACTAGCCTCGGGCCGCGGCGCTCTTCCGGGCGCAGGCCCCACGAATCCCATGGCCTACCTGGAACGCGAATTTCCATCTCTACGCGCCCGCCTGATCGGGATGCTGGGGATATTCGCGGCCCTCTTCCTGGGTCTTGCGGTCTACCTCTACGTGGCCTCCCGATCCCTTTTCGCCGAGGCCCTGGAACAGGAGCTGTCGGGAGACCTGGAATGGCTGGCGGGATCCTTAAGGGAGCGCCCGGATATCCCGCTCAATCCGGCACGCGCCGATTCCCTATGCAAGGCGATCGCGGGCTATAAAGGTTTCCGGGTAACCCTCATCGCCGGCGACGGCCATGTCATCGCCGACTCCCACGTACCCCTCGCCGAAATCGGTTCCCTGGAAAACCACGCGACCCGCCCCGAGGTCCTCATGGCCGACGCGCGGGGAACGGGCCACGCATGGCGGTACTCGTCCACCCTGGGCCGGGGGATGCTCTACGTCGCGTACAAGTTACCGAAACAAGGAGGTTACCTGCGGATGGCGGCCGGCCCGGTCACCCTCAAAGCCTTCCAGGTGGCCGCCCTGCGGGTGTTCCTGCTCTTCCTCAGCCTGTTCCTGGCTTCCTCCCTGGCCGTAACCTGGTGGATCAGCCGCAGGATCAGCGCGCCCCTGCTCCGGCTTACCATAGCCGGGTCGGCGGGAGAAGGGGCCGACCCTCTGAGCCTCGATTCCCCCACCCCGCGCTGGGAAGCGAGTTTCCGCGAAGCCGAAGTACTCAATGCCGCATTCCGCGGATACGTCGATCGCATCCGCGCCTTGGGCCGGGAGGTGGAGCGGGAACGCGATAAGCTGGTGGCCGTGCTCAACCAGTTGGACGAAGGCATCCTCATCCTTTCCGGCGAAGGCACGGTGGCGGCCGCCAATCCCTCCTCCCTGCGCTTGTTGGGAGTGCCGGATGTCGCCTCTTCCTGGGTCGGCCGCCCCTTGCGCCAAGCCCTCCCTCCGGGCCCCCTGGCCCGCTGGGTCGCCGAGGCAGCCTCCCCCGATCGGCCCCCCGTGATCCACATCGACAAGGGTCCCGAGGCGCCTTACGATCTGGTCTGCCACCTGGCCCCCCTGGAGCCGGAAGGCGGAGGCGGCGAATACCTGCTTACCTTGCTCAACGTCACCGAGTTCCGCCATCTCGATCGGGTGAAATCCGAATTCGTGGCCAACGCCTCGCATGAGCTGAAGACCCCGCTCTCTTCCTTGAAGGGCTACGCCGAGGCGCTGGTGGAAGGCGCGATCGAGAATCCCAAGGTGCGGGCCAACTTCGTGAAGAAGATCCACGACAATGCGCTGCGCCTGGAGCGGTTGGTGCAGGACTTGCTCAGCCTTTCGCGTCTGGAGTCCGACGAGCCGCCGCGCGAAAACGATCCTCTCCCCTTGCGCGGTTACGTGAACGCGGCCGCCAACCATCACCGCGACGCCCTCGACGCCGCGGGCATACGCTTGGAAAACCATGTCGCCGAGGACGCGCGCGTGGCCATAGAGGCGCGCGACCTGGAACTCATCCTCGACAATCTGGTGGGCAACGCCGTGCGTTACAACAAGCCGGGCGGGAAGATCAAGATCTGGAGCGAGCCCGAAGACGGGGGCCTGAAGCTATCGGTGAAGGACACGGGAATCGGGATCGCGCCCGAGATGCTGCCGCGCATCTTCGAACGCTTCTACCGCGCCGACGCCTCGCGGGCCCGCAAGGATGGGACCGGCTTGGGGCTGGCCATCGTAAAGCACGCGGCGGCGCGGTACGGCATGACGGTCTCGGCGGAAAGCATCCTGGGCGAAGGCAGCCGCTTCATGGTGAAGATTCCGCCCAAGCTGGCTTCGCCCGCATGAACTTCCGGAAAACGCCCAGGTAAACCATATCCACTACGAATGCGACGGTAGCCATCGCCTGGACGAAGTGATTGGCGGGATAGTGCAAGTACATGAATACGGTATTGGCCGCGGTCCCGAAGCTGCGCAGCCAGGCCACGTGGAACGAAAAGCCCGTCAGCCCCGGATTCTTGAGTAAAAGAATCAAGCATGGACCCGAAACCAGCAGTTGCGCGATATAGGCGGAATTGGCGCCGATGCGGGTGTCGTGCCCTTCGGCGATGAAGTAGTAATAGACGATGCCGAAAGCGGCGAGGGTGGCCAAGGTGGCCGGCTTGAAATGCCGCACCAAGGCGGGCGTGGATGCCTGGGAGACGCCGTACTGCAGGGTCAGCCAGAAGATGTAGATGTCGAGGAAGAACCAGGCCCTGTAGGTCCAGACCAGGAACCAACCCATATCGGTCTTAAAGGCGAAGGACCATAGGAATTCCCACGCGAAATTACTGCACACCGCCACCACGGCCATGTCCATGGATCGGTACCGGCGCGCATTGCGGATGATGAATGCGTAGGCGACCACCCACATCAGGCAACCGCCGGCGAAGAGGATGAGCTGCAGAACCGTATACGGCACGCAGTCGCGATCCGCGAAGTTGAGGAAACGGGCGGGATCATTCACCAAACCGTCCGGGCAATGCAGAACGAGGTGCATGCGGTCTCCTTGGTTTTAACGGATGTCGCGCATATAACTCTTTAAGTTCGAAGTGAATCGGGAATGCGGAAGGGGGATCCGTCCCCGCCGTTCCAGTTCCGGTACAGGGATTCCATCAGTTGCCGGCCCGCTTCGGAAGCGATGCGCCGCAAGGTTGCCGAGCTCAGGAAAATCCGGCCTTCCAAGCGGATCAGGCGGCGCAAGAGAAGGATCAGGAAGTAAGTCCAGCCCGGCCCCGGCAGGCCCAGTTGCTGGCCGGCCAGCTTCCGGCCCATCAGATAGTACATCAGCGTAGGCGGGAAGCCGTCGAGGAGCTTGCCCGGCATCAGCTCTTCCAGGAACGCGAGATGATCGCGCGCCAATTCCCGGCCCTCCGCCGATGCCGTGAACTGGGTTTCCGCGATGCGCCGCCACAAGTCCCGCGCCTCGGCCATATCGGCCGGAAGCAATTCTTCCCGGATGCCGAGCACGATCGCGATAACCCTCCAGGCATGGAGGTAGCACTCCTGATCCCCGGGGGAAACCTCCAGTCCCAGCTTGCGCAAGCCTTCCAGCGCGACCGAGGAAAACGAAAGCATGGTCCCGGCCAATTCCACCTGGTTGATAGGCTCTCCCCAGGCCTCGGTCTTACCCGTCCAGATCCCGGATTGCCGGATGTAATGCCGGATGGCGGCGTGCATCAGGCGTACCTTGAGAATGCTGGCGATCCCCTTGCCGCCCGGCTCCAGCTTCCCGGGCTCCATGATGTCCAGGATAAAGCGCAGGGTCTGGGAAGCGCGGCGGCGGAAATGTCCGGTGAGCTGTCCCGTGCTGAACAAGGTTTGCGATCCGCCGTAGCCGCCGGCGTAGAGCGAAGGTAAGGATTCGGCCATCAGGACCAGACCGAAGTCGGGGCCCTGCGCGGTGAACAAGAGCTGGGCCCGGCGGATTTTACCGGCATCGGCCCAGGCGGGAAGCACGCCCCGCTCGGAGATAAAGGCGGCCAAGACCGGGGGCGCGCCGTCCTCCAAGGACGCATCCTCGCGGGAGAACCTTCCCATGGCGGCATTGGCGGCAGCGACGCCGCCCTCCGCAACGAGCGCGGCAAGAACGGCATCGGCGGGAGGATCGGCCGCCATGCGCATCGTTTGGAGCAAGGTGTCGCTCCGGTTTTTCCCGGTTTCCATGGTCCTCCTCCCAAGCATTCCCGCCCGGACAATTGCCGAACTTTTGTTGGTATTGTAAACTTTAGGCCTGCTCAAGTACAAGAGCGCAGGCACCTTTCGCGCTTTAATCCCGGGCCTACATGCAACCCTATCCGATTTGCGATAATCATCACGAATTAATGGTAATATCCGCGGGCAAGCAGCGGTGTTCGCGATGAACAAGGGGGCATGGAAACGGGCGCTCCTGGCCTTCGGGAACCTGGGGGTCAAGCCCGGGATGGATACTTCCCTCGCGCGCCACACGCGCATCTGCAATTACGCGGGCCTAGGCCACCTTTGTATGACCTTTCCCTATTACTGGATTTTCCAATCCCTAGGCGCACCCTGGCTGGCTTTCCTGGTAATTCCGCTTTGCATTTTCATGGCGTCCATTCCGGTCCTGAACTTCTTCGGCTTGACGACCGCCTCCCGCCTCTCGCTCTTGGCCGTCATCAACGTCTTCGTCTACATGTACACCGCGTCCTTGGGCATGCAGTCCTCCATCCAGAACGTTTTCTTCTACATGCTGATCGCGCCCTTGATGCTCTTCCACGTCCGGGAATGGCGGTGCATCCTGTTTTCCGTGCTACAGCCCGTCGGGCTCTACGCGTTGTTGGTATGGAAAGGCCAATGGTTCATGCCCGCCAGCCCTTTCAAGCAGCAGGCGTACGTGATCATGAGCCCGGCCATTACGTGCACCGCAGCCGTGCTCCTGTTCGCCTGCTCCTACGTCCTCATCTGGTCCTTCCACGCAGCCAACGAAAAACTGGTCCAGGCAAAGCAACTCGCCGAGTTCCACAGCCGGGAAAAGAGCCGGTTCCTATCGACCGTGAGCCACGAAATCCGCACCCCCCTTAACGGCATTTTCGGGGTCTTGCAGACGCTGGCGACTTCCGAATTGCCCGCTTATATCCAATCCGACTTAAGGCTCATGCGCAGCTCGGGCGATCTTTTGCTGGCCATCATCAACGATATCCTGGATTTCTCCAAAATCGAATCGGGACGCATGTCCCTGGAAGTGCGTTCATTCCATTTCCGGGAGATGATGGAGGAATGCCTGAACCTGGCGAAGAGGCCCGCCCAAGGCAAGGGCTTGGCGTGTTCCTACCGCTGGGAGGCCGGGTGCCCCGAGTGGGTGGAAGGCGACGAGACCCGCTGCCGGCAGGTGCTTATGAACCTGCTCAACAATGCGGTCAAATTCACCGCGGTCGGAGGCGTCTCGACCCAGGTCTCCGCGGTTCCCGCCGAAGGAGGCATGTATGAATTCAAGATCACGGTGAGCGACACCGGCATCGGCATCTCCCCGGAGGCGATGGATCGCTTGTTCCAGGCATTCAGCCAGGCCGATTCCAGTACCAACCGGAAGTTCGGCGGCACGGGCTTGGGGCTGGTGATCTCGAAGAAGCTGGCCGAGGCCATGGGCGGGGACATCCACGTCGATTCCATCTACGGCCAAGGCAGCACCTTCACCTTTACCGCGCGCCTTAAGGCTTCCACCCCCTTCAAAGCCGAAGCGGCGCCGGACGCCAGTTACGGGTCGAACGCGTACTCGGGCCGGAAGGCTTTGCTGGTAGAAGACAATCCCGTAAACCAGTTGGTGGCATGCCGGTTCTTGGAACTCATGGGATTCCAAGTGGAGATCGCCGACCATGGCGAATCGGCGCTGGAGAAATTGTCGGAGGAGCGCTACGCGGTGATCCTAATGGATTGCCAAATGCCGGTCATGGACGGATTCGAAGCCACCCGCAGGATCCGCGACATGGAAAAAGGCCAGGCCCACCAACTGATCATCGCGATGACAGCCAACACCCGTGCCGAGGATCGCCAGCGCTGCCTGGACGCGGGCATGGACGACTTCATTCCCAAGCCGATCCTGATCGGGCATTTCATGGAGATCCTGCGCAAGCATCTCCCGACCGGAGCCGCTTAGGTCGGCTTGCGCTCAGTCGCCAAGCAACTTGAAGCCCCAGCCGAAAAGGCAAGCCACCAAGGCCGTAAAGGGGATGGTCAGCACCCAGGCCACCGCCATCTGGCCGGCGATCTCCCAGCGCACCGCCGAAGCCCGTTTGGCCGACCCCACGCCCATGATGGCGGACGAAATCACGTGGGTGGTCGATACCGGCGCGCCGAAGTGGGTGGCCGTGAGGATCACGGCCGAGGCCGCCGTTTCCGCGGCAAAGCCATGTACGGGCTGCAAGCGGATCATCTTCACGCCCATGGTTTTGATGATGCGCCATCCGCCTGCCGAAGTCCCTAGGGCCATGGCGCTTGCGCATAGGAAAATCACCCAGGCGGGTATCGAGAAGTCCTTGCCCACGGGATGCAAGTAGCCCGCGCCCACCAAGGCCATGGTGATGATCCCCATGGATTTCTGGGCATCGTTGCTGCCGTGGGAGAAGGCCATGAACGAAGCCGACACGAGCTGCAAATGCTTGAACCAGCGGTTCACCTTTCCCGCCGGGCTCTTATGGAAAATCCACATCAGCAAGATCATGATGATCACGCCGCCGGCGAAACCCGCCAGGGGGGAGATCAGCAAGGACTCGATGATTTTCCAGACGCCCTGGGCGTTCAGGGACTTGAAACCATGATGGGAGACGGCCGCCCCGATGATGCCGCCGATGAGGGCGTGCGAGGAGCTCGAGGGGATGCCGTACCACCAGGTCAAAAGGTTCCAGAAGATGGCCGCCAGCAAGGCCGAAGCCACGATGCCATTGGTAACGAGGTGCGGATCGACGATGCCCTTGCCGATGGTCTTGGCCACCGCCGTGCTCGCGAAGGCGCCGCCGAAATTCAGCACGGCCGAAAGGATGATGGCGTTCCTGGGCGACAACACGCGCGTGGACACCACGGTGGCGATGGCGTTCGCCGAATCGTGCATGCCGTTGATGTAGTCGAAGACGAGAGCGAGGGCGATCAGCCCGATCAGGATGGGCAAACCTTCAGCCATGCTTCAGTACGATCCCTTCGATGATGCCCGCCACGTGCTCGCACATGTCGGTGGCCGTTTCCAGGTTCTCGTAGATATCCCGCCATTTCATGACTTCCAGGGGATTGGGGCTGCCTTTGAACAGGTTCGCCACCGCCTCCCGGGCGATCTTGTCCCCCAGATTCTCCAGGCGGTTGATTTCGATGCAATGGGGAATGACCTTCTCGTATTTCAGGTCCTGGACCACGGGCATCACCTTGTTCAGCTCCGCCACCTGCTTGGTCAGAACCTCCACCAGCTCGCGCACGGGCTGGGTGATCTCGCTGATGCCGTACAGCACCATGCGCTCGGTCACCGCCTCCATATAGTCCATGCAATCGTCCAACCCCAGGCACAATTGATGGATATCCTCCCGATCGATGGGGGTGATGAAGCTCTTATCGAGCCGGATCAGGATATCGTGGGTCAGGACGTCCGCGTCATGTTCCAGCCGTTCCAGCCGGGCCGCGCAACCGGCAACGTCCCCGGAAACGACCATTTCCCCCAAAACCTTGGTCCCTGCCTCGAGGATCTTGGCGCATTGGCTGAACATTTCGAAGAATTTCGCGTCCGTGGGAATCAGCTTCTTAAACATCGGGGGCAGCCTCCTAGGGGGTTTAAGGCCGAAGCCGCATTCTTCGGCGGCCCGAAGGTAGAAAAAAACCCGGCCCCCTCCTTATAATGGGCGATATGCGCATCCCCATGAATCTGATGGTTTTCCTATTGGTGGGTGGAGCTTTCTACGGTGTGATTTTGCCGAAGAAGGCCGCATTCACCCATGATCTGATGCGGGCCTTCCACAGCGGCCCGGCGTCGCGGGAGGATTCGGCGAAGGCGATGGTGGAGGCCCGCATCATTGTCGATCTTTGCCCCAAGGCGGATTTGTCGGAGTACCGCCCGCTGGCCTGGACGGATTACTACGCGGAGAGCGCGGAGGATGCGTCCATTACGCATTCGTTTTCCTGCGACGCGCAGGACAAGAAATTCCTGTTCCGGTTGCACGATGGAGTGATTACCGAAATCGTTGATTTGCGCTAGAGGTGGGTCCGCGGCCGGGCCGCCCCTCCGTTCCAGCTCGGACGCTCGCTGCCTGTACTTTGAGGGCTTCCCACGTCCTGAGAAAGCGGATGCCCGCGAAAGCTGGGTTGGGTCCTTCGCGACGGCGCGTGGCGAAGGGGGAAGTCGCCGCGCCTGATCCCGTCGCGGGCTTTCTACGGATCAGGTCCGTTCGCTTTCCCAGGACGCGACGCTCGCGAACTCGCCGGAGCGGAGGGTCGGACCGGGGGGGGGGCCCCC
>Ga0265324_10000015_pt1 | contig 188550 bp, 141 predicted proteins | sample 41419metaG_FD_198634 | JGI IMG/M metagenome (GOLD analysis project Ga0265324, IMG submission 198634) | Rhizosphere microbial communities from Carex aquatilis grown in University of Washington, Seatle, WA, United States - 4-14-19 metaG | ecosystem: Host-associated > Plants > Roots >...
GCCAGGATCAGGATAGTCCCGGGTTGACCGTGCAAAACCTCACCTTCATCGACGGGAACGCCGGGAGCGACGAGGGGGAATCCGGCGGCGGCGGGGCCATTTGGACGCGCGGCGGACGTTTTCAGGCCGTCAATTGCCGCTTCTTCGGGAACGCCTGCGCCCGCACCGGCGCCGACGTGGCCGGCGGCGCCATCCGCGCCTTCAGCCAATCCCAGGGCTTGCCCGTCTACCTGGTGAATTGCACCTTCGGAGGGGCGACCGGCTATGGCAACAGCGGATCGAACGGCGGCGCCATCGGCAGCATCGGGGTTTCCTGGTCCATCTATAATTCCGTGCTTTCCTACAATCACGCGGTGGGGCAAGGCGGGAATCCCGCGCAGGACGGGACCCCGGGCGGCGGCAGCGGCGGAGCCGTCTACAATGACGGGAATACCATGACGCTCAGCTTATGCGGCACCCTCATCGAGCATAACGATGTCGTGGCCTACGGGTCCGCCATCTTCTTCGTAAGCAACGACCACACGGGGAACATCGACATCCGCCAATCGGTCATTCGGCTCAACACCGGCGGCTCTTGGTATGCGCGCCCGGGCATCTCCATGCACGAGGACACGCCGATTTCCATCGTCGAGTCCACGCTGGAATGAAGCGGCGCTAAGCGCGTCCCGTCCGCTTCCTCTCGGGGAACAGGATGGGCCAATTCCCTTCGCGCACCGACTCCTCATCCAAGCGGCCCAGGCGCGCCGCCAACAGGGCGGAACGGCCCACGTATCCGATCACGCGCGCAGGCGCGACCCGCTCCACCACCAACAGCCGGCCCACTCCGCGCGCGAGCATGCGGGCCGAAGCCTCCTCCAGCGTTTCGTCGACGAAGGCGGTGACCGGCGCGCGGCAGCCCGCTTCCAGGGCCGTCAAGGCGCTCCCTCCCGGTCGCCCCAAGGCCCGCACGAGATCGCCACGCGTCAGGATGCCCGCCAGTCCGCCACGCGCATCCACGATAGGCCAGGCATGATGATGCCCCAAGGCGGCATCGCCCGCGGCCAGGCGGGAGGAAAGGACGCCGAGCAATAAATCAGAAGGGATCGAGACCGGATGCGGATCCATGATTTCCCCGACGCGGGAAAGTTGGAACGGATCAACGGCGTATTCGCGCGACAAATGCAGGCCGCGCCGCGCCAGCTTTTCGGTCAGGATGGAACGACGCAGAAAGAGCACGGTGACGGCATGCGCCGCGGCGCAGCCGGCCAGCAACGCCGGCAAGGCCGCGACATCGTGGGTCAGCTCTATCCCGAAGGCGATGGCGGTCAAAGGAGAGCGCATGGTCCCGCCCATGATGGCAGCCATGCCCACCAGGGCCCATAAAGCCGGATCGCCCCCGGGCAGCCAGGATGAGGCCAAAGCTCCCAGGCATCCGCCCAAGGTCAACAAGGGCGCCAGTACGCCGCCGGAAGTCCCCGAACCCAAGGCGACGGCCCAGATCACCGCCTTCACCGCGGCCAGGCGCGCCAGATTGCCGCCAGGAACGTTTCCCAGCAACAATCCATGGATGGTCCCGTAGCCCACGCCCAAGGCCCGCGCATCCAACAGTCCCCCCGCCCCTACGGCCAAGCCGCCCAACGCCGGCCACCACATCCAATGCAAGCGCAGCTTTCCGAAGACGTCTTCGCAGGCGTATACCAGCGCGGTGAGGGCCATGGCGGCCACGCCCGCGGCCAGCCCCAAGGCGAAGGCGGAACCGATTTCCAACCCGCCCAGATGGGCATGGGGGATTACGGGGAAGATGGGGCCGGGGCCTAGCATCCAACCGCGCGCCACGTTCGCCGCCGTCGCCGCCACCGCCACGGGAATGAAGGATCGCGGCCGCCATTCGAAGAGCAATAGCTCGATGGCCAGGAGCACGGCTGCCATGGGCGTTCCGAACACCGCCGCCATGCCTCCCGCCGCGCCCGCCACCAACAAGGTCTTCCGCTCCGCCGCGGTCAGATGGAACAACTGGGCGATCAAGGAGCCCGCCGCCCCGCCCGTCATGATGATGGGCCCTTCGGCCCCGAAGGGTCCGCCCGTCCCGATGGAGATGGCCGACGAAAGCGGCTTGAGGACGGCCACCTTGGGACTCATGCGGCTGCGTCCGATCAAGATGGCTTCCAGGGCCTCGGGGATGCCATGCCCGCGGATCTTCTCCGATCCGTAGCGGGCCATCAATCCGATGATGATGCCTCCGGCCGCGGGCACCAGCAGGGCCCAAGCCCCCCAGCGGGACCCGGCGGGAAGCGCGTCCTGGAAGGAGAAGCGTCCGTGGAACGCCACCTGGGTGGCGAGATTGATGAGCCGCAGCAGGCCCCAGCCCGAACCGGCGGCCACCAGGCCGATAATGGCGGCGAGCAGGGACAAGGGTATGATGCGGTTATCGCGGGTGAAATCGGCAAGGCGGGCTTCGGGATCCGGTTGTGAACGTGAAAATGCGATCATGGTTCTCCTCGCCCGGGAATATATATCGTGTTACGATATATTCCAATCGTCCGGCCGGTCCCGATCAATTTCGGCGGCCCGATCTATATTGGGAAGGGTATGCGCAAACGACTCCGCAAATCGGATTTCGAAAAGCTGGCCGCCTTCCGCTATGCCCTAAGGCGCTTTGCGCGCTTCAGCGAAGAAGCGGTGCGGCCTTTGGGGCTGGAGCCCCAGCAGCACCAGGCCTTGCTGGCGGTGGTAGGTTTCCCGGGAAGGAATTGGGCGACCCTGGGGGAACTGGCCGAGCAAATGCAGATCCGGCCCCATAGCGCGGTGGGCCTGGTGGATCGCCTGGAGAAATCGGGCTTCATGATCCGCGAGTCCGCGCCGGAAGACCGTCGGCGCGTGCACGTGCGCCTGACCCCGAAAGGGCGGGAGGCGCTGGAACAACTGAGCGCGGTCCACCGGGAAGAACTGCGGCGCATCGGCCCCTCCCTGCAGGGCTTGCTGGCGGACCTGGGCGACGGGAAAAGCTCCGCGGGCTAGCAGCCTACGGGCCGGAGCCTCCCCGCGGGCGGGAGCGTCCCGCAAGAGCGCTTTGCGATAACTAAATTCTCCCCTCGCGCGGGATCCCATCGCCTTCCGCGCGGATGGAGGCATGCTTGCTCGAACTCGAACCCGTAGACGGCCTTTATGCGCTCGAGTCCGGCGTCCATGGTCTGGGCGTTTTCGCCAGCCGGGCATTCGCCAAAGGCGATTACGTGATCCGCTGCCAAGGCATCTTGCGCCCTAAGGATGAGGTCATCGAAGGCATGCGCGCCCTCCAGATCGGGCCGGAAACCTACCTGGCGGAAGAGCCCGGGCATCCCCGCCTGGACGACTTCGTGAACCATAGCTGCGATCCCAACGTGGGATTCACCGACGGTTCGCCGACCCTGTACGCCCTGCGCGACATCGTATCGGGGGAAGAGTTGTTCTGGGATTACCGCACCAGCATAAACGAACCCGGGTGGCAAGTGCCATGCACTTGCGGCACCGCGCTCTGCCGGGGCAAGATCCAGAGCTATTGCGATTTGCCCGAAGCGGAGAAGGCCCGCCTGCGGCCCATCGTCCTGGCTTATTTGCGTTGAATCCGGAGCTTGGCTGAATCCGAAGCCGCTTTGAATCCGATGCTCCGCGAAATGCGAAGCCAGCGCTTGGGCTTTTGGCGGAATGCCCGTTCCTTGCATCCCTTCCGCGCCACCCCGTAGGATAGGCTTCAGGGTTCCGTCCGGATTCGGATGGGTGGGTCGAATAGCATGCGGGCGACAGTCCTCTTTCTGGGTTTGGCATTGCAGGCCGCGCAGGCCGGAGGCAACGGGATTTCCCCGCCGGACTCCTCCGCCCGCCGGGACCCGGGCTCGGAACTGGACTTCCTGATTAATGAAGACCCTAAGCCGGCGATGGCCGCTTCCAAACCCCGGCCAGGCAGGACCTGGATTTATTTGGCCGCCGCAGGCGCGGCGGCGGCCTGCGGTGGAATAGTGTGGTATTGGTACCAGGCCAATGCCAAACCGGCCGTATCACGCAACGACCAAGTCTTCACCGATGCGCAGTAAGGCGAGTCCGAAAGGCGGGGAGCCGTTTTCTTTCGCCCGAAGCATGGTTTGGGCCGCCGCGGCCATCTGCCTTGGAGTCCAATGCCGTCTGGCGCCGGAACCGGATCCTCGCCAGGAAAATTATCTCACCGTCAACCTGAACGATTCCTTGAGCCGCTACGATAAGGTGGTCGTGCAAATCCTCGCCGCCGGCGACACCGCGCAGGTGGTAGGAACCCTGTGGTCGGGCAGGCTAGAAGCGCCTGGCGCCATTCCCGCTTACCGATTGGGCGATGACGAGGCCAGGAGCTTGTCCGTCCGCGTGCGGGCCTGGGACGCGAGCGGCAGGCTGGCCCTGGACGAAACCATCGTCAAGCAGGACGGCAAATCGATCGTGACCGCCATACCTATTCTCAGGCCCTCGCCGCGCTTGGCTACCCTCGCGCTTTCGGCCGGGACCCTCTCCCCCGCCTTCGCCCCCGGCACTTCGGAGTATTCGGCTTCCGTCCCGAATTCCCAGAGTAGCATCCAGGTTACGGCATCGCCGGAATACGCGGAAGCCCAGATCTACGAGGGCATACGCCCGATGGCCGCCGGGAAGCCTTCCGATCCCGTGCCGCTGGATACCGGGGCGAATCGCATAACCGTTATGGTCCTCGCGGGCGATACCTCGGCCCGGTACCTGGTTACGGTCCAGCGCGCCAAGCCGCCGGCCGATACCGCGAAACCCGTGACGGGTGACACCAGCAAGCCCGTTCCATCGGATACCACCAAGCCCGTTCCCGGGGATACCAGCAAGACCCCAGGCGATACCGCGAAGCCGGCCAACCCGCTCCCCGATTGGCAATACCACGGCTCCGTGATTCTGCGCCTGCCAACGGCGGGAAGCGCATCCCCCCACGCCATCGCCACCGATTTCCCGTTACTGCTCCGCCTCACCTCGGCCAATTTCAACTTCACCCAGGCCGCGGACTCGGGCCGCGATCTCCGATTCCTCGACGTGAACGGGAGGAACCTGGATTATGCCATCGCGCGCTGGGATGCCGGGACCCAAAAGGCGGAGATCTACCTGCGGTGCGATACCCTTGCCCCCGACCGCGCCGCGCCGGCGTTCTCGATGTATTGGGGCAACCCCAAGGCCGCGGCCGCCTCCAATCCCGCCGCCGTCTTCCCGCGCTCGCGCGGATGGACAGGAGTCTGGCATCTGGACGAAAGCGGATCCGGGCAGTCCGGGGAATACCGGGACGCGACCGGCTCTTTCCCGGGGAAGGCTGGCGGGGCCTTTCCGAAGCAGGTGGAAGGCGTGGTGGGATCCGCCCAGGATTTCGACGGCAACGGCAGCCAGGGCTTCATCTCCCTGCCGGCAGCGTTCGATCCGGGACTCAAACATTACACTATGCACATGTGGATCTATAACGAAGGCCGGAACGCTGGCTACCTGTTCATCAAATCGGGCACGGGCGCGGAGGACCAACGATTCGAAGCGGATTTGGCCCAGGGCACGGGCCGCATAGGCTTCGGCCGCACCGGCACGGGTGGCCTCCATTATGAAGCCGGGTTCGGCGCCCCCTCGGTCGCCTGGTTCATGCTCGGGATCGTATGCGACGGCGATTCGGTACACCTGTACGATAACGGCGTCGAGATGGAAGCGCATCCGTTCACGCAGGGCGGAAACCCGGCCGCGAACGTCGTGCTCGGCGCCCGCAACCCCAACGGCGACGTCGGTTTCCCGGGGCGGATGGACGAATTCTGGAGCTTCGACGGGGCGCGCGATGCCTGGTATATGCGCCTCATCTATGAGAACCAGAAGGCCGGCTCGACCATGGCCACCTTGACCCAATATTAAGGACCCCGAACGATAGCCGCATGGCCGGCTATAGGGATGGCGCCTGCCATCGGTGCTGCGCCGTCCCGCCACCGCTTGACTGCCTGGCTAGCCGCTGATGCCTAACCTCGCCGGGAAGGCCGGAACAAGCGCATGAAAGCCAATGCTAGGCATGCGGTGAGGGTGGACAGCCCGGTCACGATCAACCAGAATCCGGCGGGGTGGGCGGCAAGCGGGATGCCGCCGACGTTCATGCCCAGCAAGGATGCCACCAGATTGATGGGCAATACCGCCACCGTAACCACGGTAAGGAAGAAAAGGGTGCGCCCGGTGTCTTCGTTGATGCGCGCCCCAACTTCTTCCTGCAAAAGCTTAACGCGCTCGGCCAGGGCGGTGGAATCGGAAACGACGCCGGAAAACTCCTCCGCGGATTGCCGTAAATCCTGCAAGTCTTCGCCGTGGATCCATTCCGGCGGCCGGTTGAGAAGCCGGAACAAGGCCGCGGGTTCGGGGGCCAGCAGACGCTGGAACCGCACCAGCATGCGCCTTAGCGACCCCATCTCCCGCCGGTTGGCGGTGAGCCTATCCCCCAGCAATTGATCCTCGATGGCATCCACCCGCGCATTGGAACGGCGCACGATGTCGGCCAGCACGCCGGCCTGATCCCTCAGCAGATGCGAAAGGATTTCCGTGGTCGAGCGGAAAGGATTCCCCGCGCGTACCGCGGCCCGCAGGCGGTCCACCGAGCGCAGGGGCTTAAGGCGCGTGCTCACCAATAAGTGCGGGGTGATGCATAGGACCACCGTGGAAACGTCGGCGGGATCGAAATTAAAGGCGAAGAGTACATCGTGCATCACCGCAACCAGGGATAAATCCTGTTGTTCCAGGCGCGTGGAACCGGGCTCGGCGCTCAACGCTTCGAAAAAGGTTTCCGGAAGATCGAGGTGGGATCGCATCCAATGCTCCGCTTGGGGACTGGTCAGGAAATGCAACCAGAGGAATCCGTCGTTGCGGGCCGGGGACAGGTGCTCGATCAATTCTTCCGGCCCCACGGAAACGGCGGGCCGGGCAGGCTCGAAGGCATAGGCCCAAACCATCCCGTTCCGATCGGCGCCATACGCCTCGGCGGACTCGGGAATGGGTTTATGCGGAGAGGTCATCGGGTCCCGCGCTTCCGTGAGGGAGAGGCCTCGCTTCCCTACGGAAGCGGCCCCTCACCCATTGCGTAGCTTGTAAGCCTCGTATCCGAATTCTCGTACCACGCGCAACCGCCCATCCTCGGTCCAGATGCAGAGCGACGGCAAGGGAATGCCATTGAAAGTGGTGTTCTTGACGATGGTGTAGTGGATCATATCCTCGAACACGAGCTTATCGCCCACCTGCAAGGGCCGGGCGAAGCTGTAATCCCCGATCACGTCCCCGGCCAGGCAGGTAAGGCCTCCCAGCCGGTAGGTATGCGCCAGTTTGCCGGCCTCGTCGGCCCCGCGGATCTCGGGCCGGTACGGCATTTCCAGGGTGTCGGGCATATGCGCGGTCGCCGAAGTGTCGAGGATGGCGATGTCCATGCCGTTGCGCACAATGTCCACCACCGAACTCACCAGAGGCCCCGTGCGCCAGCCCACCGCTTCGCCGGGCTCCACGTAGACCTCGGTCCCATGCTTGGCCTTGAATTCGCGGATCACGCGGATGAGGCGTTCCACATCGTAGCCCTGCTTGGTGATATGGTGGCCGCCGCCGAAATTGATCCATTTCATACGCGGCAGGAATTCGCCGTAGAGTTTCTCGAACGAGGCCACCACGCGCTCCAAGGTGTCCGAGTTGTTGCCGCAATGGGCATGGAAATGCAGGCCGTCGATGCCGTCCAGTTCATCGGGCCTGAATTCAGTCCGCGTCACGCCCAAGCGCGAGTTCGCGTAGCAGGGATCATAAAGCGGCGTCTTGACCTCGGAATGCCCGGGATTGACGCGGATGCCGCAGGAAATGCTCCGGCCCTCCGCGCGCGCGGCCAACACCTGGGGCTTAAAGCGTCGCCATTGGCTGAAGGAATTGAAAACGATATGGTCTGCCAGCGAGAGGACCTCGGGGAATTCCTTGTCCGTGAAGGCCACCGAATAGACGTGGACTTCGCGCTGCATCTCCTCCTTGGCCAGACGGGCCTCGTGCAGCGAGCTGGCGGTCGCGCCGTGCAGAACCTCGCGGACCCACGGGAAGGCGCTCCAGAAGGCGAAACCCTTGAGGGCGAGGATGATCTTGCCGCCGGACTCCTTTTGGACCCGGTCGAGCAAGGCGAGGTTGCGCTTAAGGGCGGCTTCTTCCAGGACGTAGGCGGGGGTCGGAACCAGGGAGATGTCCAAAGGCTTCACGACAGGCTCTTCCGCAAGGCGCGATCCGATGCTTCAGGTCTCATACTCCACGTCCTCCACCCAAGGCAGTCCCTTCACGAGCAGCTCGGCCATGAAAGGATCAGGATCCAGCTCCTCCACGTTGAACACGCCCTGGCCGCGCCACTTGCCTTGCAGCATCAGCATGGCGCCGATATAGGCGGGCACGCCGGTGGTGTAGGAAATGGCCTGGTTGTCGGTCTCCTTGTAGGCCGCCTCGTGATCGCAAACGTTGTAGACGTAGAGCTTCTTCGGCTTGCCGTCCTTGACGCCCTCGACCACGCAGCCGATGTTGGTCTTGCCCTTGGTACGGGGGCCCAGGCTGGCGGGATCGGGCAGCAATGCCTTAAGGAACTGCAAGGGCACGATTTTCTGCCCTTGGAATTCGATGGGATCGATCCTCGTCATGCCTACGTTCTCCAGCACGCGCAGATGGGTCAGGTAGTTCTGCGAAAAGCTCATCCAAAAGCGGATGCGCTTGAGGCCCTTCAGGTTTTTCGACAGCGATTCCAATTCCTCATGGTACATCAGGTAGATTTCCATCGGGCCCAACTCCGGGGCGTCGAAGGTCCTGTGCACGGCCATGGGCTCCGTCTCGACCCACTGGCCGTTCTCCCAATACTTGCCTTTGGCCGTCACTTCCCGGATGTTGATCTCGGGATTGAAATTGGTCGCGAAGGGATATCCGTGGTTCCCCGCGTTGCAGTCGATGATGTCCACGGTGTGGATGGCGTCGAAATGGTTCTTTTGGGCATGCGCGCAAAAGATATTCGTCACGCCGGGATCGAAACCGCAGCCCAGCAAGGCCATCAATCCCTTTTGCTTGAACTTCTCGCGGTAGGCCCATTGCCATTTGTATTCGAACTTGGCCGTATCCGGCGGTTCGTAATTGGCCGTGTCCAGGTAATCCACCCCCGTCTCCAGGCACGCGTCCATGATAGTCAGGTCCTGGTAAGGCAAGGCCGTATTGATGACGAGCTTCGGCCGCACTTCCTTGATGAGGGAGACGAGCTGGGGCACGTTGTCCGCATCCACCTGGGCGGTCTCGATCTTGTACGGGCGGCGCTTGAGGATTTGCTCCTTGATCAGATCGCATTTCGATTTGGTGCGGCTGGCCAGCACCAGGCTGGAAAAGACCTCCGGGGATTGGCTGATCTTATGGGCCACCACGCCTCCGACCCCGCCAGCGCCGATCATCAAAACCCTGCTCATGGATTGCCCTTCCTCATCGACCCTGATACATGTAATGGGCCTTGAAAACCGCGTTGAATATAGGAATTTCGGGTCCCGCCCGGATCCATAAGTCCCGGCGCCCTATTGCGGAAGCATTTCTCCGGCGGGCACGCTGGATATTTATTTTGCTCGAACGCCTTATTGCTCCCGATTTGCCGGGGACTCTTAAGGACCGGAATCCAGGAGGGGAAGATGGAAACGAATGTATCCTTGGCCGCACGCGATTGCAAGACCGTCAAGAAAGGCACGCCCGCATTGCGGGGGGAAGCCTTGGAAAGCTTGGCGGCCCGGCTGGGCCCGAGCTGGCAGGTGGTCGAGGGCCATCATCTCATGAAGCAATTCGACTTCAAGGATTTTAAGCAAGCCTTGGACTTCACGAACCGCATCGGGGCATTGGCCGAAGCCCAGGATCACCATCCGGATATCGCCCTCTCCTGGGGCAAGGTGGGCGTAACCCTGTGGACCCATGACGTCGGTGGCTTGTCCGAAAACGATTTCATCCTGGCGGCCAAAGTGGACGGCCTTCCGCGGCCGGCGGCCGGATGAAAAACCCCAAGCCGGATTCCCTGCGCGCAAAGCTCGCGGGAACGTACCTCATCCGCCGTCTCATCGTTATCGAAGCCATCTGCTTCGCCGCGCTCATCGTCTTCATCTCCATCGATGATGAATGGCTGATCCCCAAATTCATCGGGAATGATTTCCCCATCAGCCATACCAGGCTGGCGGGCATACTCGATACCATTTGGGTCGCATGCTTGTTCATCCTGGCCTTGTACATCCAGATGAACATTTTCCATAAGATCCGCCTATTGGAAGGGATGATGAGCGTTTGCGCGAATTGCAAAAAGATCCGCGATAGCGAGAATCAATGGAGCCCCATCGAGGAATACATCCAAAAGCGCAGCCATGCCGATTTCACGCATACCATTTGCCCGGACTGCGGCGTCAAACTCTACGGGGACCTCTACATGCAATCCGTTAACCGGGCCCAGACCGGCCCTTGAGAATCGGAATACCCGCTCGCCGGGCCCTTGTGATTTGCGCCGTCCTCGTTCCTTCCGCGGCGGCAGGCAAGCTCGAGGCCTTCCTTGGCTCGGGTATGAACTTCGGGGACGCAGCCCGCTTCCGTCCTGCCTTTTCTGCGACTCCCGGTTGGAGGAAAAATATTCGTGCCTGAACCTGGGGGCGGGGCGGAGAATCCCGTACGATTCCCTGACCGCGGCTTTCCTGGGGGCCGATATGATAAGGCAGACAGGCGTGAACCGGTACAGCCGGGTCCAAGCAGGCCTTCCGAACGGCGATTCCTTCAGCGGGGCGCTTGTCTATCGGTATACCCTGATCGGGGCCGGCATCACGGGGGAACTCGCCTTCGCCGGCTTCATGTCGGCGGGGACCCGGGTCGGCAACTCGTGGTTGTATGAACGCAGCCGTTCCAACACCCTGGTAGAATCGCTTGCCGACGGCGACGAAGTGCGTCCCATCGTCCTCGACTCCGGGAAAAGGGGAGCGCCCATTTCCATCGAGGTTTATTTCCGGCTTTCCTTGCCCGCGATCCGCTGGTGACGAAGCCTACTACCGGATCTCAACCGGTCTACCGGTCTTGGCGGAGGCGTAGATACCGTCGATGATCTTCATCAGCTTCACGGCCTCGTCGGCCGTATTCAGCGGCTCTTCCTTCCCCTCCAAGTGGAGGGCGAAGTTCTTGGCGGAGCGGGTGCGGCCCATGGCCTCGTCCGGTTCCGTAACGATGCTGCGGTTCACGGAATAGCCGTTCTCCTGGGTGTAGAGTTCGCAGGTATCGATACTGGTGGAATCGATCCCGTCCACCTTGAACAGGCGCTGCACCATACCGCCCGCCTTCTGGCCCTGGAACACCACCGATACTTCCTCGCGCTTGTTCATCTCGGCCCAGGAGTTGCGGATGGAGAGGACCTGGCCGGACTTGAAGGTGACAAGCCCATGCGCGGAAGCTTCCACGTCGGTGACGCCGTTCTTGACGTCCGGGATGCCCCACGGCCCTTTGAACTCATGGTTGCCGATATGGCCGTCGAAGGTTTGGCCCAGTACGTAGGCGGGCTCGGGATAGTCCATGAAGTGGAGGGCTAGATCTATCATGTGCAACAGATCGATCAGCGGGCCGCCGCCCGACATCTTCTTGTTGGTGAACCAACCGCCGAAGCCGGGGATACCGGTACGCCGGATCCAGGAGGCCTGGGCCGAATCGATGCGGCCCACCGCGCCGGAGCGGATGTAATTGCGCATGGCGTAGGCTTCGGGCCGGGCGCGGTTGTTGAAATTGAACATGAGGATCTTGCCGCGTTGCTTGGCAGCGGCCGCCATCTCCTCCACGCCGGCCGCGTTCAGGGCCGGCGGCTTCTCGCAGAATACGTGCTTACCCTGGGCCAGGGCCTCCAGGGCCAGGGATTGGTGGAAGGCGTTGGGCGTGATAATGGAGATGGCGTCCAGATCCTTCAGGGCCGTGTACATCTCGCCGGCGCCGCCGAAGTGCTTGTCCACCCCGTATTTCTTGGCCGCGGCCGCGGCGGCTTCGGGATTCATATCCGCTATGGCCACCACCTCGGCCCCGGCGCTCCGGAAGCCGCTCACGTGATAGGCCGCCATCCACCCCGCGCCGATAATCCCGATCTTTGCCGCCATGTTACCCTCCTCGAAGCTTCGTGCGTCCGTCCCGAGTCCTTAGAGCCCCTGACTAAATGGCGGCCCTTAGGCCTCCATGCGGGTCCACTTGGTGGTGGACTTGCTGCTCGCCAAAAGGGTATCGATAAACGCGACGCCGATCACGCCGTCATCGGCGGTGGGATGATCGAGGGCGGGAATCTTCTGCCCGGCCTGCAACGCCCGTATGCCCTTATAGGCTTCCCGGTAGATGTTGGCGAAGGCCTCGATATAGCCGTCCGGATGGCCCCAGATCAGGCGGGCGGCGGCCTGGGCCTCTTTGCAGAGGTTGGAGTTGCCCTTGGACCACCGGGTGATCGTGCCGGCGGGATCCTTGACCAACAGGTAGTTGGGATCCTCCTGCCGCCACTCCAGGCCGAGCTTGGTTCCGTACACGCGGATGCTGAGGGGGTTTTCTTCGCCCGCGGAGATCTGGGAAGCATAGAGGATGCCCCGGGCCCCGCCCTTGAAGTGCAGCAACAAGTTGCCGTCATCCTCGAGCCCATTCCCCTTCACGAAGGTGGTGAGGTCGGCGCAAACCTCTTCGATTTCCAGGCCGGTGATATAGCGGATCAGGTTCTCGCCGTGGGTCCCCAGATCGCCCATGCATCCGGAACCGCCGGCCACCTTCGGATCCATGCGCCACATGCCGATGGCGTTCCCGGGGCTGGTGATCAGTCCGCTCATCCAACCTTGGGGATACTCGCAAACCACCTTGTTGATCTTTCCCAGCAGGCCGTTCTGCACCATATGGCGGGCCTGTTTGACCATGGGATAGCCGGTATAGTTATGGGTGAGCGCGAAGACCTTGCCGCTTTTCTTGACCAGTTCCCGCAGGGCCTTGGCATCGGCCAGGGTGGTGGTCATGGGCTTATCGCAGATCACGTTGAAGCCGGCCTCGAGGAAGGCCTTGGCCGCTTCGTAATGGCCGCTGTTGGGGACCACGATGGAAACGAAATCGATGCGCTTGTCGGCGGGAAGCTTGGCTTCCTTCTCGGCCATTTCCTTGAAGCTACCGTAAACGCGGGAGGGTTCCAGCCCCAGTTCCTCGCCCGATTTGCGGGACTTCTCGGGGTCGCGGGAAAAGGCCCCCGCCACGAACTCCGCCTCGTTGTCCAAGGTCGCCGCCATCCGGTGGACGGGACCGATGAAGGCCCCGATGCCGCCGCCGACCATTCCGCCTCTAAGTTTCCGCTGTGCCATGGCTCATCCTTCTGCTGGTTGCGTTTCGCATATCCCCGTCAAATTCCCGTCCGCGATTCCGGCCCGGAGCCGGCGGTCGTTGCCGCCGCCGCGCAGGCCGCTTCGCTTTCCGATCAGCTCCGGTAGGCTTCGCGCCCGACCCCTTGCACCGCGATCCCCTGGGCCTTCATGCTCTCATGGAGGGCGAACATGCTGCCGGCGGTCTCGTCGATGCAGCGGGTGAAAGCCAGCGAACCCTTCAGGATCGGCTTCAGTTTTTCCTTGTCCTGCACGCGCGCCGGCGGATACTCGTGTTCCACCAGCAGCGGCGTCTCGGCCACGTTCAGTTGCAAGAGCTCGCGGGCGGCCAATTGATGATCCAACCAGTCCACCGTGCGGTTCTGCAGGTAGGCGAGCGGGTCGTGCTTGGCGGTGCCCGGCAACTCGTGCATGCTGTAGGAAACCTGCTTCTTCCAGGCGTTGAGGAGATCCGCCGGGTTTTCCGAAATCTTGCCGTTCTTCCAATCGCCCCGTTGCGCGGCCTGGCCCTGGTAGCCCCAGGCGGCCACGCCTTTGGGATCGATCACCTGACCCTTCACGTGGAAGCCGGCGATGATGAAGCCGTATCCCTCGTCCTTCAGGTATTGGAAGTTGGCGCGGGTGTCCTGGCCCATCAGGATGGCATGGGATGGATCATAATGGATGCGGAAGGCGTCGCCCACGCCGTGCTTCTCAGCGAGGCGGTGCAAGGCGATCCAGGCGGCGGGCACGTGCCCGATGTTGTTCACCCAGAGATCGGTGGGATTCCAGCCCGGCATCGGGCATTGCTCGACGCGGTATTGCAGCCCGCGATCCTTGGCGGCCTTCAGGAGCGGCACGAATTCCTTTTCGAACATGTCGTAATTCTGATCCATCGACAGCTTGATGTTGCGGCCGATGAAACCGCAGACGGCCTTCAGCCCCAGCAGCACCGCGGCGTCCATGCAGCGGATCATGAAGTCGTGCTTCTTCTTGCGGTTGGCATCGTGATCGACGAGCATGTTGTCGAAGTAGGCGAGGTCGGTCATGCCCACGCGGGTTTCCTTCATGGCCGAAAGCACGCGATCGGCGCGCTTGCGATCGAAGGGCTTGCGCAGATCAAGATGGTTGGCGACCGGATCGAGCATGGCCTCGGCGGGCACATCGCTTTCTGTAGGATGCAAGGCGGACGAGAGCTGGATGTTGGGCACGTCCAGTTCGCGCGCGAATTGCAGCCAATCCTCGATCGCCTTATCGGGATCGGCATCGCGGATTTCCCGAGGCGTGAGTTCCTGGAGGGCGGCGGTGAGCACGCCCATCTTCATGAATTTCGGTTCGAAGGGTTTCACGGCCATAACCATTCCTTTCCGGATGTGAAGGCGCGAAGAATTGCGGATCCCGCCCTCTCCCGCATGCGGCAGCGGTGATATATAGATTAATGAGGTAAAACGGATCAAGGGACGGGAAAATCCGCCTCCCCGAAACTAGCCGTGGCGAGCGCGGTTTTTGTACCGACGAGCGCGTGATTTATACCCCCCCGGCCCCGGCTTGAAGCCGCCCGGTCAGCGCAGCGGCTGCGCGGGCTCCTTCTCGTTTCGGCTGGCCTGCGCGAAATGCCGGGGAACGCCCCCTGCGCGGGCCCTTTCCGCCGCGGAGAACTCGCCCGCCCAGCAAGCTGCGTTGGTAAGGACTTGCAGGATGTCCGGTCGGTGGTAAATGGGATAGGTCTCATGCCCCGGGCTGAAGTAGAAGATCCGGCCCAGCCCGCGGGTGAAGGTGCAGCCGCTGCGGAACACGTTCCCGCCCGCGAACCACGAGATGAAAACCACCTGATCGGGTTCCGGGATATCGTGCCGCTCGCCGTACATCTCATGCTGGGGCAAATCGATGCGATCGCCCACTCCGCGGGCGATGGGGTGCCCGGGGGCGATGTTCCAGATGATCTCGCGTTCATCTGCCTCGCGCCAACGCAGGGAGCAATGGGTCCCGAGCAGGGCGGTAAACACTTTCGCCGCGTGCCCCGAATGCAACACCACCAGGCCCATGCCCGCCAACACCTCGGCCTGCACCCGCTTTACGATAGCGTCGTCCACCTTATCATGGGCCATATGCCCCCACCAGAACAGCACGTCGGTGCCGGCCAGGACTTCGGCGGTGAGGCCATGCTCGGGCTCATCGAGGGTGGCGGTACGCGCGCGGATACCCGGCTGCGCGTTCAGATGTCCAGCGATGGCCGCGTGGATGCCTTGCGGATAGATTTCCTGCGGCTTGCCGGGCCGCCGCTCGTGGATGAACTCGTTCCAGACGGTCGCGTTAAGTACAGGGGACATAGGGCCTCCGAGGGGGTCGGAGGAAAATAATTAGAATGCGGGCGTGAGAAGGTGTTGGAGAAACCCGTCCGTTTGGGAAGCCCGTAGGACGGCGTTTCGGAAGGGCCTAGGGAAGGGCCTAGGGACGGACCAGGAAGTGCATCCCGTTCCCGCTCGCGGTCTTCAAGCGCACCAGCATCTCCGCCTGCGCTTTCGGCAATTGCCAGGTGCCTTCCGCGGCATGGGTCGCCTGGCCCAGGAACGAGCCGCGGGTATCGTAGCATTCCACCGCGAAGACGCGGTTCGCCTTCAGCCATCCGCCGCCCAGCTTGCCGTCCTTCACCCAGATATCCCGGGAGAAACCGGGTGCAAGAGGAATGATGCCGGTCTGGGTGGTCAGCGTCAAGGTCGCGAGAGCCGCTTCCACGTCCGCATAGGGGGCTTTCACGCCCGAGACGATCGACATGCACGCGATCGAGAAGCTGACCCCGTCCGCGTTCAGGTAGTACACCCGGAATTCGCCCTTCTTCAAGGTGGTCGACACGCCGGTGGCTTTCGAAATGGAAGCGCTCAACTTGGGCAAAGTGTCGTAGGTGAATTTCTGCCAATGCACATCGTACTTGCCGATGGTGAGCCGACCGCTGGAATCCTTGGTAATCTTCCCCCCCAGGCTGTCCGCATAGGCGCCGGTCAGGGAGTCGAGATTGGGAAGGGAGGAACCGAGGTCCGCGCCCAAGGTGGCCATACCTTGTAGGCCTAGATATTTGCCGAGGATGGAATGGGTCTGCACCGTATCCCAGGCGGTTCCGAAACCGATAGAGTAATGATCGCCGGAAAAGGTCTTGCCCTGGGCCGTACGCGGCAGCAAAACCGCGGAGCAAACCGCCAGCATGGCGATGATGAACTTGGACATCCAACCCCCCTATCCCCTCGGCCGGCTGGAGCCGGCCATTCCCAATATAACGCGCGGGGTGCCGATTTCCTGCGAGGAATTAGCGGATTTGCCGGAATTACCGGGAATGGAAGGGGCGATCCCGCCAAGTGAATCGCCCATTCCAGCGATTAATCGACTTCGATGAAAGCTTCGTCTTCCACGTCGTGCTTGCCGCCGGATGCGGACTTGGCCTTGGGATTCTTGGCCCCCGGCTTGGCGGCGGCCTCCGCAGCGGCTCCGGGGGCGGACCCCGGCGTCGTGTCGAAGGCGAAGGCATCCTTGCGGAAGTCCACCTTCAAGGCATCGCCCGACTTCAGCTCGCCGGCGATGAGCATACGGCTGAGGGGATTCTCCAGATGCGTCTGGATGTACCGGTTGATGGGCCGCGCCCCGTATTGAGGGTCGTAAGACTTCTCGGCCACGGCCTTGGCGGCCGCCGACGTGATCTCCGCTTCGATACCTCGCTCACGCAGCCGCTTGGAGAGGTCGCGAAAGCGCAGCTCGGATATCTTCACCAATTCTTCCTTCGCCAGCGATTGGAAGACGATGATCTCGTCGATGCGGTTCACGAATTCGATGCGGAAGAACTTGCGGATGTCCGGCATCAGGTCATCGACCGTGATGGGCGTTTCCGCGGCGGCGAACTTCTGCGAGCCGATATTCGAAGTCATCACGATGATGGTGTTCTTGAAAGAGACCGTCCGGCCTTGCGAATCGGAGAGGCGGCCCTCGTCGAGCACCTGCAAGAGGATGTTGAAAACGTCCGGATGGGCCTTCTCGACCTCGTCCAGGAGCACGACCGCGTAGGGCTGGCGCCGGACGGCCTCGGTCAATTGCCCGCCTTCCTCGTAGCCGACATAACCCGGAGGCGCGCCGATCAGCTTGGAAACGGCGTGCTTTTCCATGTACTCGCTCATGTCCAAGCGGATGACGTAGTTCTCGCTGTCGAAGAGGAATTCGGCCACCGCCTTGGTCAACTCGGTCTTACCCACGCCGGTGGGCCCCAGGAACAGGAAACTGCCGATGGGACGGTTCTCGCGGCCCAGACCCGAGCGGTTGCGCAGGATGGCATGCGACAGGGCCTGGATACCCAAGCGTTGGCCCACGACGCGCTTGGCCAAGTGGTCAGGAAGGTTCAAAAGCTTATCCTTCTCCGCTTCCTGCAGGCGCGTCACGGGGATTCCCGTCCAGCGGGAGACGACCTCGGCGATTTCGTCCTCGGTCACCTCTTCGTGGAACTCGATGCCGCCGACCTTAACCTGGGAAGCCGCATGCTGGGCTTCTTGTAGCTTGCGTTCCGCCTCGCGCAAGGTCTTGTACTTCAGTTCCGCGGCGCGGTTGAGATCGTATTCCGCTTCCGCCTTTTCGATCTGCTGCTTGACCTTATCGACTTCGCCTTGCAACGCCCGCACCTTCTGGATCTGGCGGGCATGGGCCTCCCATTGTCTCTGCATGGTCTCCACTTGCTCGCGCAACGACGCGATTTCGCCGCGTAGCACTTGCAACCGTTCCTTGCTTTTCTCGTCCTTCTCCTGCTTCAGCGCCTGTTCTTCGATTTGCATTTGCAAAAGGCGCCGGCCCAAGGTATCCAATTCCTCCGGAGCCGTATCCAATTGCGTCTTGACCATGGCGGCGGCCTCGTCCATCAGGTCGATGGCCTTATCCGGCAGGAAGCGATCGGCGATATAGCGGGAAGACAGCTTTACCGCGGCCACGATGGCGTTATCCTGGATGCGCACGCCATGATGCCGGTCGAAGCGCTCCTTGATGCCGCGCAGGATGGAAACGCTTTCTTCGGGGGTGGGCTCGGGCACCGTCACCGGTTGGAAGCGCCGCTCCAGGGCCGCGTCCTTCTCGATGTGCTGCTTGTATTCATTCAAGGTGGTCGCGCCGATGCAGTGCAGCTCGCCGCGGGCCAGCTTGGGCTTAAGGAGGTTGCCCACGTCCATGGAGCCTTCCGTCTTCCCCGCGCCGACGATGGTGTGCAATTCATCGATGAAGAGCAAGGTACCCTGCTCTTTTTCCAATTCCTTCAGCACGGCCTTGAGGCGCTCTTCGAACTCGCCGCGGTACTTGGCCCCCGCGATAAGCGCGCCCATGTCCAGGCTATAGATCTTCTTGCCCTTCAGGGATTCGGGCACATCGCCCTTCACGATGCGTTGGGCCAATCCTTCCACGATGGCGGTCTTCCCTACGCCGGGCTCCCCCACCAGTACGGGATTGTTCTTGGTCTTGCGCGACAGGATGCGGATCACCCGGCGGATCTCCTCTTCGCGCCCGATGACGGGATCCAGCTTGCCTTCGCGGGCCTGGGCCACGAGCTCATGCCCGTACTTCTCAAGCACCTTGTATTGTTGCTCGGCGTTCTCGCCATGCGCTCCGGCGCCCTCGCCCTCGCCGCCGTTCCTGTTTTTCATGAGTGCGCCTTTCAGCTTCTTGAAATCGACATGATGCTTATCCAAAACGCTCTTGAGATCGAACATCTCCGCCTTCTCCAAGGCCAGCAGAAGATGTTCGACGGTAACTACGGTATCCCCCACGTCCAGGCTGATGCGCTTGGCCGCTTGCAACACCTTGTGCAAATCGGGGGACGTCCGATCGCTTTCGCCGCCTTGTTCCTTCGGCTGGCGCGCGGCCGCGGCCTCCAGATCCTCGGCGAAGGCGATGGCGTTGACGCCGGCATCGGCCAGGGAAGGCTCTAGAAAATCGTAGGCCGAGCGCATAAGCCCGGCGGCCAGATGCAGGGAGGTCAGTTCCACGTGCCGGCCCTGGAGCTTGATCTCCTGGGCCTTCTGGAGAGCCTCATTGGCCATATGGGTGAATTCATTCATATCGCCCCCAAAAAGCAAAGAGAGTGCCGAAAGCCGAGGAATCCGATAGACCCCTTTTTAAAGATATATTCGGTTCCACCCGCCTGCCGCCGTCTCAGGATGAGACAAGCGTTTCCCCTGATGAGACGATTTGGCAAGGTTGGCCGCCAAGCCCTTTCCCCTTCCCTATCACCCAAGCCAGCCTCACGGGCAGCCGACAAACCTGCCTTCGCGATTTGCCCCCGACCTGAGGTCAGTGGTTTTCCCCCGGCATCGCCCGGGACGAGCCGGCCACCGGGTTCGCGCCAAGGTCCTCGGATAAGCGCGCTTTCTCGCCAAATATTTTGGTGTAAGAGGAATTTCAGTAGTGATTACATTTAGCACCCATGCGATTACCACCACCTTTCGGGTTCGGAAGAATCCTGGCCTTGGCCGCTTTTTGCGTCCAGGCCGCCCAAGCCTTGGAGAAGCACGAAGAAAAATTCCCCTCGGGAGAAACCCGCCTGGTTTACTACACCGATTCGGCGGACGGCCGAACCGGAAAGGAGGGGATGGAGCGGGAATATTTCAAGAGCGGCAAGGTCAAGCGGGAAACCGCCTACCACAAGAACGCGAAGCAAGGCACGGAAAGGATTTTCGATGAAGAAGGCATTGTCGTCGATCAATTGCAATACGCCGACGGGCGCGTCGCTTCGCGTAAGGAGACTTTCGAATCGGAAGATGAAAACGAAGTGGGCCGGAAATTCCTGATCAACTTCAACCCTCTTCCGCTCGCCCTCAGTGCGATCGTCGAAAAAGGACTGGCTATTCCGGCTGCTCCCGTCGAGCTGGGTTATCGCGTCTCGGGGTATACGGGGCTCATGGTGGCTCCGGCGTTGATCCTGAACGGAGCGGGAGGCTGGGGCATCACGGGCGGATTGGTTATCGCCGACGTGCCCAATTCCTGGATCGGCAATATGTTCGCGGTCCGTTACGGGTACTTCGACATCTCCGGCTTCGGCAGCGATTGGAATATCACCGGTTCCTTCTACCATAATTACGCCCTCGCCAAAGGCTGGTTATGGTTTTGGGGCGTCAATATCGGTTGGGGATTGAACGGCATCGAGATAACGAAATCCACCGATACCTTTACGGGCGAGTCCGAAGTCGAAAGCCGAAGCCTGAATGACGGCTTCATTTTGGGTTTGAACGGCGGATTCGGATTCGATTTTTAGCGATGCCCCCGTTGCCGGACGCATGGGTCGGACGAGCCCTCAAGTCAGCTACGAAAGCGGCCGATAAAAGAAAAAGGCCGGAAAGGGTTGTGGGGGAGATTTTGCCGTAAGGCAAAACTTACCCGCGCTTTTTTGCCGTCTCCGCCGATAAGCCACGGCCAAGGCCCGAATCATGTCGGTTACCGCCAGTCCTTCGTTTGGAACGGGCCTTGCTTTCTTACGGCCCCGTGGACATTCGCAACTTCCTCTTCGGCGGGGACACCCGCCAAATGGCCTATAAGGCGCTCGACGCGAGCACCCTGCGGGCCAAAGCCATTTCCGAAAACCTGGCCAACGTCCAGACGCCGGGCTACAAGCGCAAGGAAGTGGACTTCGAGGAGCAATTGCAGAAGGCCCTCAAGGCCAAGCTGGCAGCCGCCCAAGACCAATCCGGGCATTTGCCCGCCGGCAAGGGCATCGACCTCGCCAAAATCCGGCCCGTCGTCTACGAGCCCGAGGATCAATCGCTTCCCGGGGAAGTGAACAACGTGGACGTGGATATGGAGGGCGCCAAGCTGGCGGAGAACCAGATCTACTACTCGTTCTTGATCAAGTGGGTGGGGTTCGACAAATACATGGGCGCTATCTCCGGCCGCAGTACCTAATTACCCCGGGCGCAACGCCGGATCGCGGCCCGGCTCAACGAGCCTTAGAGTCCCTAACATAATGGTTGCTCGGCCTCGCTACTTCGCCCCCATTATGTTAGGGACTCTTAGCTTTTTTCGCTTGGGCCTCGATCAGGAAATTGAGATCCTTCTCGGCATTGTCGAACATCTTCTCGATGCTTTCGCCGGGAAGCCCCGCGCCCTTCGTCGACTCCAGCGTCCAAGTCCCCGTGAATTTCCGGCCGCGCAGCAAGGAAAGGATTTTCAAATGATCCTCGGCGTTTTCTTCCAGCAAGATGCGCTGACCGCCCTTCCGGGCCTGGACTCCCAGATTGGCGATGAAATCGCCAGCCCTTTCGAAAGCGGCCTCCAGCTCCTTAGGTGCGAACAGGAAGGGACGAAGTACGGCCTTGAAGCGGCTGTCCCCCAATACCGTATTGGCCTGCGCCAAGGTGTCCGCGAGGACGCCCTCCCCTCCATCTACCAAAAGGAGACTATCCCGTGGAACGTCCCGGGACCATTCCTTGAGGAATCCCAGGGCTTCCTCGGAACGCAGGTCGGCTATTCCCAGCTTCAGTGCGTCCGGCCGAAAGTAATCGCATGCCTCGAGGACCGTTTCGCGGAATCGTTGGCTCTTGTCCGACCCGTCCAAGGGAAGGGTCGCGGCGAGGGCGGCGATTGGCAGGTCCGCATCTCCGGCATGCTCGCGAATAAGCTCCCACTCCGAGCGCGAGGAAAACAGGAGATGATTGATCCAGATTTCGAGGCCAGTGAATCCCGCCTCTCCGGCGTCTTCCACCCAATCGCTCACCAGCAAACTGGGCCCCTTGCCGTTGGAGCGGTTCTTTTCGAGCAACAAGGTGGATAGGATTACGGCGGAGCCGGAGATGGCCATGGGGACCCCTTTATCTGATAAATATGGGTTAATGGGTTTCCCACGGCAATAACGGTTCCCACGAATGCCGATTTAAGCGCCGGATTCCCGGTCCCTTCGGCCCGGCAAACGAAATTTCTTAAGGGCTTGGGATTTTCGCCCTCGGCACGTCCACGGCCTTGGCCAGGAATTTCCCGTTCGTCACCTGGATCACCTTAAGCGGGTCCGCGGAATTGGTCGTCGCCTCCATTTCGCAGGCGAAGGTTCCTTCCACCTGGGTGCCCGAAACCCGTGTGAATTTGACGTAACCGAAACGGGTGAAAAAAAAATTCCCGTCCTTGGTGAATTCACCGGTATGTTTTCCGCCAAGGCTATCCAAAAGCAGGCTATCGGGTCGGTCGGTCGGGACGTCGAGGCTTAACGAATTGTTATTCAAACCAACTCCGATCAGCCCAGACGGCAATGACCCGTCCAATCCGGTGTCGCCGGGAGGCCTGGCGAAAAAACTGGCGCCGATTTCCCCCTGCCATGGCTTTCCATCGATCAGGGCGGTCATGTAAGTCCCGTCTTGGGTACCCCCATCGTTCCCGCTCGGGCTCGAATCGCATGCGGCTAACAACATCCCCATGCCCAGCGCGGCTACCCTGGCGGGGAAGAATCGATCGGGTCTGGTTTTCATTTGCTTTCCTCCCGGCGGCGGTATCTGACGAATTACATCCGATTCTATACGACGTTTAGTTGGCAGAATATATTCCAGAAAAATCCCCCCTTGGAATAAAGCCTATAAAACAAGTATGTTATAGTTGATTTCTTTTAATCCTATAGGCTATATAGGATATAATTCCAGCCCAATATTGAAAATTAACGGGTTTCAAAGAAGGAACAAGCCAAATCTTAATCCCATCGGAATAATATGTTAGATTCCCCTGCCGGAGCGGAAATACCCATGCAGCAAGACCATTTGGACCAACTCGAAAACCAGAGCGTGTACATCCTGCGCGAGGCGTACGCCAATTTCAAGAGCCTCGCCATGCTTTGGTCCATTGGCAAGGACAGCACCGTTCTGCTCTGGTTGGCGCGTAAGGCGTTTTTCGGCCATGTGCCGATCACCCTGGTCCATATCGATACTTCGTACAAGATCCCGGCCATGATCACCTACCGCGACAAGCTGGCCATGGACTGGAATCTGACCATGGTTTATGGTCAAAATAAGGAGGCCCTGGCCAAGGGCGAGACCTTCCCCAACGGGAAAATCACGCGCCTGCAATGCTGCAAGGCCCTGAAGACCGATGCGCTTAAGAATACGCTCTCGGGCGAATGGCCGCGCTATCGGCTCAACCTCCAGACGGGGAAATACGAGCTGGACAAGAATAAGGAGCCGTATACCGGAGTGATCGTCGGCGCCCGCGCGGACGAAGAAGGATCGCGTTCCAAGGAACGCTATTTCTCGCCCCGCGATAAGAACAACGAATGGGACGTGGGCGATCAACCGCCCGAGCTATGGAACCAGTTCAAGACCGATTTCGCGCCAGGCACCCATTTGCGCATCCATCCCCTGCTGGATTGGACCGAGCTCAACATCTGGGAATACATCGAACGCGAGAACATCCCGATCATCGATCTCTACTTCGACCAGGGCAACGGCAAGCGCTACCGGTCGCTCGGATGCTACCCCTGCACCACCCCGGTCGAATCGACCTCGAAGAACGTCTCCGATATCGTGGCCGAACTCAAGACCGGGAAGTTCGTGAACATCGCGGAACGCTCCGGCCGGGCGCAGGATAAGGAAGACGGTGGCGGGCTGGAGACGCTACGCCGCGACGGATACATGTAAGCACTGATGACCGCACAGGAACCGAAAATGGAACAAAGCCGAATCGCCATCCCGACCTACTCCGCCGACACGGCAGGAAAGGTCGAGGGCCGCATCCGCATGAACATCGTCATCGTGGGCCACGTCGACCACGGCAAGAGCACTGTGGTAGGCCGGCTGTTGGCCGATACGGGCTCGCTGCCCGATGGCAAACTGGAATCGGTCCGCGCTTTCTGCGAACGCAATTCGCGCCCGTTCGAATACGCCTTTCTGCTTGACGCCCTCAAGGACGAACAAGCCCAGGGCATTACCATCGATACCGCGCGTACCTTCTTCAAGTCCGGCAAGCGCGACTACATCATCATCGATGCGCCGGGGCACATCGAATTCCTGAAGAACATGGTGACCGGGGCCGCCCGCGCCGAGGCCGCCGTGCTGGTCATCGACGCCAAGGAAGGCATCCGCGAGAACAGCAAGCGCCATGGTTACCTGCTCTCCATGCTCGGCATCAAGCAAATCGCGGTGGTGGTGAACAAGATGGATCTCGTGGGCTATTCGCGGGAGGCCTTCGAGGATATCCGCGACGAGTTCATCGCCTTCCTGGCCCGCATCGGGGCGACGCCGAAGTTCTTCATCCCGATTTCGGCCTTCCACGGCGAAAACCTGACCCATTCTTCGGATAAGATGGCCTGGTACAAGGGCCCTAACGTACTGGCCGCCATGGACGCCTTCGAAAAGGAGCCGCCTAAGGCCAATCAGCCCTTCCGCATGCCCGTCCAAGACGTGTACAAATTCACTTCCCTGGGCGACGATCGCCGCATCGTGACGGGCCGCGTGGAATCGGGATCGGTGAAAGTCGGGGATGAGATCGTTTTCCTGCCTTCGGGAAAGAAGAGCCGTATCGCATCCATCGAGGCTTTCCACGCCGCCAAACGCGAAGAGATCGGCGTCGGCTATTCGACAGGAATCACGCTCGCACAGCAGATCTACATCGGCAGGGGCGAGCTCGCGGTGATTGCCTCGGAGGCCCCGGCGGAAGTCGCCCGCCGCTTGCGCATCAACCTGTTCTGGATGGGGAAGAAGCCATTCGCGGCCGGCAAGACCTATTTCCTTAAGCTCGGAACCGCCAAGATCCCTTGTCGGCTGGAGCGCATCAATTATCTGATCGACGCCTCGGAAACCGCGGGAGCGGAAAAGAAGTCCGCCGTCGAGCGGCACGACGTGGCCGATTGCGTCATCGAGCTGTCCAAGCCGTTGGCTTTCGATCCCATCGCCCGCCTTGAGGCCACCGGCCGCTTCGTGATCGTGGATCAGTACGAAATCGCGGGTGGCGGCATCATCCGCGAGGCGCTGCCCGATGAAGTCCAGGTCCAGGGACCCGCAGTAGCGGCCTTGGCCCGATCTTCTTTGCCCCCTGATACCCGGGCCCAACTGCTGGGCCAGAAGCCCGCCATGCTGGTGGTGGTCGGCGGCCCCGGTCGCGATCCGCACGCTCCCGCCAAAGCCATCGAGGCCAAACTCGCTTCTCTCGGCCGACATGCGTTCTACCTAGGTTTGGCCGAACCGGGAAAGACGGAAGATGCCCATGGGGCCCCCGTCCCGGGGGATACCGATGCCGCCGCGCATGCGGGCGGATCACCGCTCACCGCCGAAGCGAGCTGGGACGCGCAATCCCCTTCCGCTAAACTGGGAGAGGCCGCGGCATTGCTGCTGGACGCCGGCCTGATCGTGGTGGCCGCGGTCCGGGGCTTGGATACCGATGGCATCGGATCCTTGGAAGCCCAGGTTAAGCCGCATGCCGCGCTCGCCTTGGAAGCCGCTGCCGATGCCGAAGCCGGGGCATTGGCCGGCCTGGTCGACGCGGCCTTGGCGCGCTTGCGCTCCGCGGGCGCGATCCGGTAATTAGATTCTGAGCATGGACGGTAAGCCTAACGAAAACGTCGTGCGCCACCGCGTGACCGTGGATCGCGCCGCGCGCATCCGCATCAGCGGGAACCGAAGCGCCGTGCTTTGGTTCACGGGCCTTTCCGGAAGCGGAAAATCCACCATCGCCAATGCCTTGGAGGCGCGCCTCAACGCGATGGGGCGCCTCTCGTATCTGCTCGACGGGGACAACGTGAGGCTGGGGCTGAATTCCGATCTCGGATTCAGCGAGGCGGATCGGAAAGAGAACAACCGGCGCGTCGCCCACGTGGCCCAATTGCTGTGGGACGCCAATGTGCTTACCCTGGTCTCCTTCATCTCCCCTTTCCGCTTTGAGCGGGATTCGGCGCGCAATCTGATCGGCCCCGACTTCATCGAGGTTTTCGTAGACGCGCCCATCGCCGAATGCGAAAAGAGGGATCCGAAAGGATTGTACGTGAAAGCCCGCAAAGGTGAGATCGCGCAATTTACCGGCATCTCCTCTCCCTACGAGCCGCCCGAGAACCCCGAGTTCACGGTGCATACCGATCGCGAAACGTTGGAGCAGGCGGTGGATGGGATTTTGGTTCTGCTCAAGGACCGCGGCTACCTTTAAAGCCCCAACGCGAAAAGGGCGGGCCCTTGGGCCCGCCCTCCATTCCTCCCAACGGAGGATGCGATTACTGAATTTCAATGGTGCGGGACAGGGCTTCTTTCGCCTTGGGGATCCTGAGGGTCAGGACTCCATGCGCGTAATCGGCCTTGATGTCGCCGCCTTGGACGTTCCGCGGGAGCTCGAAAGTGCGGGAGAAGGCGCCATAGCTGGATTCCACGTAGCGGTAATCGCCCTTGGAATCCTTATGGAAACTTTCCTTGTTTCCGCTGACGGTCAAACGATTTTCCTTCACCTCGACCTTGATGTTCTCCTTGGGAACGCCCGGCAACTCGGCCCGCACCAGGAACTCTTCCTTGTCCTCGACGACGTCCACGGCGGGAGCGAAACCTCGCTTGGCCGATCCGTTCGAATCGAAGTCGCTGAAAAATTGGTCCAACCATTTGGCGGGGTTATAAACGAGAGAGTTGTTCATGGCGATATCCTCCTTGAAACCTTTCCGGGCCTTGGCCCATGGATGCACAATGGGGAAAGCAATGGGCGTGCCATGCATCCAAAGTTTTATGGACCGTTCCCGAGGGCGCGGATCGGCCCATCCCAAAGGCTTCCGAAGCGTCCGCGCCGATAAGGGAATTCGGAAATGCGACAATGAATGAAACGCATGTCGCAAGCTGAGACCGGGCCGGCCTGGTCCAATTAATTACCTTGGGTTCCATGCCCGCCCGTTCCGATACCGAGCCGTTCCGCCTCGATTCCGCGGCCCTGAAGCGCCTGTTCCGAGCCTATTGCCTCCCGGCGCCTACCTCCGGGCTGGTCCTGTTCGCCCTCCGCGGGGCCCTCCCGGAAAGCCCATCTTCCGGCTGGGTCCGCTCCCTCAGCCTTCGGCCGGCGCGAGTCGACCATGTGCATATGCGTTGCACCCTGGGGATCTGGGATCGGGCCGGCGGGCGGATATTCGCGGCTCCCGGGTCGACCGTGCCCCATCGGGAGAACGTTCGCATGGCGGCCGCCCGCAAAGGGAACATGAAGGGACGGGGTACCAACCAATTGGAGCCGGGTTTCTACGTCGACTTGACCAAAGGGGAGCATCTGCAAGACAAGCTGAATGGCCATCAGGCGCTGCGCCAGACCGCCTCGCGGCTTTACCGGCGCAGCCCCCGGGGCCTTCCCTATTCGGCCACGTCACCTCTGTACTACGGTAACCCCTATGATAACCTCCACTGCGGATGGAACCTGGACGGCCTCGACCCGGGTTTCAGCAGCGCAGGTTGCATGGTCGTCGCCGGGCTACCGCATTGCCCGCGACGATCGGATGCGACATCCAATCGCGGCCCCTGGCAGGCTTTTCACCAGTTTCTCTATGCCGCCCCGCAGGTCGCCTTCCCGATCCTGCTCGCGCCCGCGGGCGAGGCTTTCAAACTGATGCGGGGATCGGGGCGAACCGCGCTTACCTACGGATCGGAAGGGGAAGCCGTGGAGGCGTTACAGAGGAAGTTGCGGGAAGAGGGACGGTACCAGGGCCGCATTACCGGGAAGCTGGACGCGCGCACTTACCGGGCTTGGAAGCGACCCTAACCCACTATGGGAGGGGCGCGGTCCCGCGCGGCTCGTTAGAATGTCATCTGGAACTGACAGTTGAACACATCGTCGGACATGAAGTGTTGGAGCTGTTCCCCGTAAGCGCGAACATACTCCGCCGTGATTTTCATGCCGGGATGTTCCAAAGGCTGGGGATGGTAGATGGCCCCGAGAGTGAACATATGCAAGCCGTCTTGCGGGTAGGTTCCGTCGCTGGGATCGGTGAACTCGTACCGGAAGACGGAAGACCAGCGATCCGAATGATCGAAGCGGATCAAGGAAGACACCCCCCATAACTGCGTGGCTGCCGAGTCCGTTGGATGCGGCACGTCGCGCAGATACATGAGCAAAGCCTCGTTAAAAAGGTGGACCCGGCCCATGTCCAAGGTATGGTTGAGCGACCCGTCCGCCACCGCGTTCGACTTGAACCAATACTGCGCCTTCCAACCCTCGTGGTTCCCGACGAATTGGTCCCAACTCCGGTCCGCGAGCATCCCGATATGGCCTCCCCAAACGGTAAAGGGAGAAATCCGCCAGTCCAGGGCATAGTCGAAGCCCAAGACTTGGGTCACCCTGCTGCCGGGGTAGCTCGGCTCGTCATTGATCACGTTTTCACCGTTGGCATTGCGGATAAAGAGCCGGTTGCGGATCCCGCCGGCTCGGAAATCGCGCTCGATCTCGACGCCGAAATCGCGGCCGGCAAAGGTGCGGGCCCAATAGGTCCACAAACGCGCGTAGCGCGGGGCAATGATGAGATTTCGCCCGAACTCATCTTCTTCGGTCGCGGACTTGAGGCCAGCGCCCCGGAACTTGCCCGCTCTGACGATATAATCGTTCCATCTCTTGGTGAGATAGACTTCTTGCAGATCCATGCCCATGGCATTCCAAACGGCCGTTACGGAAAACGTACTATCCAAGGCGACGTTGCCGGTCAAGCGGGCTTCGCTGATGTAAAATCCGGCCCGGTTGTTGTTGCCTAGCGGATCTTTGAGGATGCTCGGCCAGGGATAACCGTCCATCCCGTCGGTAAACCCCATCAGGGTCCCTCCGGAAAGGGAATACTTTCCGGAGTCCGCAGGGAGCGCCGGATGCGCGGCCGCCAAGGCAAGCAGGAGACCCGTTCGGACGCCGAATAACCGATTCAAAAACCCCGCCTTTCGCCTGGGATGGCCAATAAACATACAATAATGGGTATCTTTGGATTATGGCTCCCGACCCCTCCACCGCACCCGTCCTTCCCACCCGCCGAACGCTTCCAGGCAAACCTGCTTGGCTCAAAGCCCGTATCCCCGGAGGCGATGCCTACTCCAAGGTGCGCGCGACCGTGGAAGAACATGGCCTCAATACCGTGTGCCAAAGCGCGAGCTGCCCCAACCTGGGGGAATGCTGGTCGAAGGGTACGGCCACCTTCATGATCCTCGGGAATACCTGTACGCGCGGATGCCGCTTCTGCGACGTCCCCAAAGGGCGGCCCGGGGAATATGACCGCGAAGAGCCTGCGCGCGTGGCCGCATCGGTGCGTCTCATGCGGCTCAAGTACGCCGTCATCACCTCCGTGTCCCGCGATGATCTTCCCGATCAAGGCGCGGACGTATGGGCCGAGACCATTCGCGCGACGCGCGATGCCGCTCCGGAGTGCAAGCTCGAAGTCCTCATCCCCGACATGCAAGCCGACTTTGGATTGATCGATCGCATCCTCGACGCGTCTCCGGACATCCTCAACCACAATTTCGAAACCGTCCCGCGGCTGCAAAAGGTTGTCCGGGGCCGCGGCAATGTCCGGGACAGCAGCGCCGTCCTGACCCATGCCAAGCGGCGCGGGTTCCGCACTAAAACCAGCCTGATGCTGGGGTTGGGCGAAAGCGACGAGGAGGTGAAGGACATGATCGCCTACGTCGCCTCTCTTAAGGTCGATATCCTCACCATGGGGCAATACCTCCAGCCCACGCGCGACCACCTCCCCGTTGACCGCTACGTACCGCCCGCGGAGTTCGAGGCGCTGCGCATCCATGCCCTGGAAAACGGGATCCGTATCTGCGTCTCCGGGCCGATGGTACGCTCCAGCTACAACGCGGATCTGCAGTCCGCGCCCCTGTTTTCGGCCCATCCCTGAAGTCCAGCCACCCTTGGCCGGGACCAAAGTACCAACCCCCATGGTGTAAGGGCTATCCAGGGCGTTTCCCTGAGGAGAACGAAACCCGTATATCGGCTTGGGCTTTGGGAGGTTTGGGTTGTAGAAACCCGAGGGTCCCGCTATATTAGAATCGGCCAATTTTCGACGATTTTCCAAATATTACGATCAATAACGAACCACGAAGCCATCCATGGACCCGTCGGAAAGATCAGAAACGATTCAGGCCGGTCAATCGCTTGGCAAGTTCTACCTCGTGCGCTTGATCGGCGACGGCGGGACCTCCCGCATTTTCAAGGCTTTGCAACAGCCTATCAATCGTATCGTGGCCCTGAAAATCCCATCTTTCTCGCAGCCCGGCAATATCCTGTCCCCGGACGAATTCCTTTCCGAAGCCACCTTGATGGCCCGTCTCGATCACCCCAAGGTGGTCCGCATCTACGACTTCGGCGTCCATGAAGATACCGCCTTCATTTGCATGGAGTACGTGGAAGGGTGGAACCTGGCCGAATGGATCGAAGCCCGGGGCGCGATGTCCCCGGCCGCCGCGCTGGCCGTAGGCATTCAGACCTTCGACGCGTTGATGCATGCCCACGGCCACGACGTGTTGCATCTTGATCTCTCGCCTGCGAACGTGTTGATCGGCCGCCACGGGACGGTCAAGCTTTCCGATTTCGGAATGGCCGGCAAGCGGTTGCGCTCCTCGGAAGGCCGCATCGTCGGCACGCCCGCGTTCCTTTCGCCGGAGCACGTGGCGGGTATGCCGGGTACGCGCCTTTCCGATCTTTTCTCCTTTGGCTCGCTCCTTTACTATGCCGCGCTGGGCGAACCGCTCTTCGATCCCGGGCCCGGTAACACTCGCGTTACCCAAGCCATCCGCGAGATCGAAGCGGCCCGTTCACGCCCCCCGGAAGATCGCCTGCGGCGCCTGCCCGCGCCGGTGGCCGGGGTCGTACGGGCGGCGCTGAACGGCGCCGGGTCGTCGGAAGTCTCGGCGGCCTTGCGGGCGGCCTATCGCGACGCTTGCGGTGAAGCCGATCCGGAAGCGACCCTCCGCCACGAGCTCGGCCTGGACGGGGCCCATGCGGGCGCGCCGTCCGAAACGCCGTTGCCCGAAGGCGAAGCCTTCCGGGATCTATACATGCGCATGCGCGAAGAAGGGCGGCATCGCGAAGCGGTGGGCCTTTTGGAGCGCGCCTTGCGGCGGCAGCCGGAGAGCCCTATGTTGCGGGAACTCTTGGCGCTTCCACCGCTGCGCCAGAAGTCCGGGGCGGCCACCATGGTGGTCGGCGCCGACCCGATCCCGGCCGGCGATCGCCGAGCGGGCCCGGCTTCCCGGCCGGCCAAACGCCTGGCCTGGATCGCGATCGGTAGCCTGGCGGTTACCTTCGCCGTCCTGGCTTGGGCCCGAGCCGGCCGCGGGACTTCCGGAATCCCTTCCGACCTCGCGAAAGCCGGGACCGCCTCCGTGCCGCAACGTCCCGCACTGCCCCCGCAGCCTGCCGCGCCGATATCGGGAAGCGAGGCCCGACCGCGGGCGATTGCCCGAACGGTAAACGCCGCCCCGCGGCGGACCCGCCCTCCCGCCGTGGCCATCTCCGGCCCCGCAGGGACTCGCGTATCCGTGGACGACACCGCGGAATGGATCTCCCCCGGTCCAAAAGGAGGATGGACGGTGGCCCCGGGTCTGGTTAACATCACCCTTAAGCCGCCGGGATCGGGTCGAGCCATCACCAGCAGCATATTCGTATCGGATGATACGTTGTATGTTTTGAGCTTGGACACCGATGGCGGATTCTCCGTTTCGCGCAGGCGGCGTTGATGCGATGCGGTTTGCTGCTTGCCTCGGCGCTCGCGGTGGCGACGGCCCATTCCGCTCCGTCGCTCAAGCAAGCCGCCGCATTGTATCACCAAGGGCGCTACGACTCAGCCTTGGCGGTGCTCGAGACGTGCCGATCGGGAGCGCTCAAACACCGTGACTCCCTGGCCCTGTTCCAATACTCCGGGATGGCTTCCGCGCGCCTGGGCAGGAGCGAGGAGGCCGACTCGAATTTCCGCGCCCTGCTCGCTCTGGACAGCTTGTTCCAGTTCCCCCGCAATGAAGATAGCGCCATCCTCGCCGCCTTCGCTCAGGCACGTCTGGGGCGCTCCGTCCCCCCGTCCAAGAGCGCCGATACGACCATGGACCGTGGCTTACCGCCTCGCGTAGCCAGCGCCGAAGCGGGAACAGGCGCCGCCTTACCGGTGAGCGCCGCGGTGCCGTCAGACAGGCTGGTTCCGATTCCGTCTTATTCCGGTTCCGAACTACCGGGGAACTCCGCGCCTCTGACCGCTTTCCCGGCGAGCGCCGGTAGAAACGGTCCGCCCGGGATCGGATTGGCCATGGGGGCGATCCCGTTGGGCGGCGGCTGGCTACTCCGGGGGCGGCGAAAGCAGGGCCTGACGCTGGCCGTCTTGCAAGCGGGAGGGCTGGCGTTCTCCCTTTACGCTTCTTCGCAGATGACCGCCGCCGAGCGCGATGCCGACGGGATACGCGGCCATGCCGAACTCGGAAACGAATTGAGGTGGCAATGGACCCAACGGGTGACCTTGTCCATCGCGCTGGGTGCTTATCTTTTCTCGTTGATCGCATCCAGGGGAGAATAAGATGTCCAGCTTCGGCATCGGGGCGCAATTGGTCTGGGAATCCGGGGATCACCCGCCCATCGCGCTCAATAAGGTGATCACCACCTTAGGACGTAACGAAGCCAACGACGTCCAACTGGACGATCCCAAGGTCTCGTCCTTCCACGGCAATATCCTCAACCGCGAGGACGGCTATCATCTTCTGGACCTGAAGAGCCGCAACGGCACCGTAGTCAACGGGAAGGCGGTTTCGGCCTGGGCTTTGAAGGACGGGGACATCCTGGCTTTCGGCGACATCCAACTTCGCTTCCAGGCGAACAATCCCTTTCCCAAGGGGCCGCTCCCGTTGGAGCGTCTCAACCGGAAGATCCATACGATGGCCATCCAGAGCCCGGCGCTACGGCGGGAGGCCGAGGAAATCCTGCGCGAGGTGGAACGGCATCAGGATTTCCTCAGGAGTTTGGTGGAGACCGTATCGGCGCTGGCCGAGTCGCGCGCGCTTTCCCAGTTCGCGGTCAAGCTGGCCGAGACCCTCACGCGCAAGCTGGAATGCCGGACGGTCTTCATGGCCGCGGAGAGCCCGAAAGATTTGCCCTCGCCCCCTCCTCTGGAACTCGCGCCTTGGGACCCGGCGAATTCCGCTTCCTCCGAGGCCGGGGAGCGCGCCCTCAAGATCGAGCTGCGGGGTACGGAATGGCGGGCCACGCTGGCCTTCGCGTCCGCGCCCGGGCGAGGCTGGATCGCATTCCTGGCCGACGGCCTTCCCGCCGAACCGCGGGAAGAATCCCGCGACCTGCTGGAAATGATCCTGTTGTTCGCCTCGGTGCTGTGGCGCAACCTCGCCGAGATCGAGGAACTGCACCGGCAGGAGACCGGCCGCCTTCTGGATGAAAAGGACAAGGAAAGCCGCAAAGCCATCGACGCGTTGGAGCGCCAGAACCGGGAGCTGGACGGTTTCCTGAAGCAGATGCGCATGCAACTGGTGTTCGCCGAGGGCGGCCCCATGGAGAAGATCCAAGCGTTGGCCCGCAAGCTCGCCACCGTCGATCTCCCCGTGCTCATCACGGGCGAAACCGGCACGGGCAAGACCTACATCGCCCAGCTCATCCACCATTACAGCGCGCGCGCAGGGAAACCCTTCGTGGTCGTCGACTGCGCCACCCTGCCTGCCAACCTCATCGAGAGCGAGCTCTTCGGGCATGAGAAAGGCGCCTTCACCGGCGCGGTCGCGCGGCGCATCGGCAAGGTGGAAAGCGCCCACGGCGGCACCCTTTTTCTCGACGAGATCGGCGATCTTCCCTTGGAATTGCAGGGGAAATTGCTGCGCTTCGCGCAGGAAGGCCGCTTCGAGAGGCTGGGCGGGAGCGAGGCCATGCAAGTGGACGTGCGTATCGTGGCCGCTACCCATTACAATCTGGAAGAACGCGTCAAGTCCCAACGCTTCCGGCAGGATCTCTTCTACCGCCTTCACGTCCTGCCCTTGGCCATGCCCTCTCTGCGCGAGCGCCCGGACGACGTTCCCGTACTGGCGCGGCATTTCATCCAAAAGCATTTCGGCCGCTCCGATTGGTCTTTCTCGACGGACGCCTTGGAGGCGATGCGCGCCCATGCCTGGCCGGGGAATGTCCGCGAGCTGGAGAATAAGTTGCAACGCGCCTGGCTGTTCCATTCCGGCGATCGCGTTTCCGCCGCCGACTTAGGGCTGGAGGCAGGGACCGGCGCACCCGGGCTTTCCGGCGATGCCGAAGCCGGCTTGGACGGCAAAACCCTGGAAGCCTTCCGGGAAGAGTACGAATCGGCCTTGCTGCGCCGCTGCCTCAAGGCTTACAAAGGCAACATCACCCGTTGCGCCGAGCACTTACAGATCTCCCGCAATACCTGCAAGAGCATGCTTCGCAAATACAAGCTGGTCGGGGATCAGGACGTTGACGCCGGCGAGGGGGAGGAAGGGTGAGTTTCGCCCGGGTCGGATGGGCCGCAGCGGCCGCCGTTCTTCTGGCAGCGGGTGGCTGCGACTACTGGGACAACCTGGTAGATAATAAAACCCTGACCCGGGCCGATCTGGAATTGAAAGTCGTCGACGCGTGGACGGACGAGGCATTGGCCGGCGCCTCCTGCCGGGATTCCCTCCAATCCGTCTCTATTACCACCGATGAAAAAGGCGTATTCCGGATCGTGGCCGGGGCCACGGGTCAGTACGCCTTTACTTGCAGCCATGAGTGGTATTTCGACAGCGTGGTGAACGTTCATCTTACCAAAGAGGGCGCACATGTCGTCGCCAAGCTGGCCCGCCGCGGCCTCGCGGATTGGTATCCGCAGGCGGAAGTCTTCCGCCAGGTGGGTATCCCGCGGCCGGATGGGAGCGTGATACGGTTTCCATTGGACTTGGATTGGCAAGCTACGCCAACGGACACAACCGGGCGGTTTCGGTACGAATGGACCTTCTTGCATACCGACCGGCTGAACCATGGGCGCTGGGTGGACCATATCCAGTTGGACCCGGAATCCTACTCGCCGCGCTTCCGGCCCAGGGCGTCAACCGAGACGGGCGTCCAGGCCGGTCCTGACACGGTCATCCTCAAGGTGTATTCGCTGATGGCCATGAGCCAAACCGGCGGCTACCTTGTCGGCACCGACAGCATGCCTTTCGAATGGGTACGCAACATTAAACCCGTCATCCATTTCAAAGCCCCATTCGATTCCAATCCGCCGACGTTCAAGGTCGGTTGCGGGAACGAGGCCGTATTCGCGCGCGTAAACATACAGGGTTCTGATTCTGACGGACAATGCGCGAAGATCGAGTTCTGGACTCCGAATGGGAACGCCCCTTCCGTAGGGAAGATCGACACCATCCTTTCCTGCGAGGAACCCAGCCATAGCATTAGACTCCGGCTGACGCGCCCTCCCGGCAGCGATGGTTCCGAGGAATACGAAAACACCCTTTTCGCCGAGATCACAGACAACAACGGCGAAAAAGGGCGGGACTCGGTCACTTTCAAGACTTATACGAATTCGTTGCCCAGAGGCGGTGGTTTTATCGTGAACCCGAGGGACGCCTATTTCGTGGGGGACCCCATCACTTTCGAAGTCCATGGCAAGGACACCGATGGAGGCATCCAGCAATTGGAAATCCAATGGACCAACCCTTCGCCTTCCGACGATTCCACCATCAGCGTTCCCTGGGAATCCCCCAATTTTCCGTTCAACGATTCGGAGGCGCACAGTTTCACCAACATTTTCTCGAAGCCCGGCAAATACTTATCGGTGGGCAAGGCCATCGACAACTGCGGCGATTCGGTAGCGTTCAATGGACCACCATTTATAGTCCTGAATAATACCCTCCCCTCCATCTCGGTCGCCAACATCACATCCACTCCGTCGCCGGGCGGGGATACCTTATACGTGCAATTCAACCTGACCGTAACGGATAACGACAAGACTTACGGGGATAGCCTCACCTCGGTAAGCGTCAACTGGGGGGTAGACGGGACCGATTCGGTCCCGCACCCGGCAAGTTCATACCCTTACGCCGCCGTCCCTAAGCACGTATACACGGGGCCCCAGATCAATTCCAGCCTGAGCATCCAGGTCCATGCGGAAGACGCCCACTCGGGAGAAGCCAAGTTGACTGTCAAGGTTCCTTAAGCCACGACGCGAATCGCTAGGGACTCCCGGCCGTCCGCAAGAGCGCTTTCGCTTCCCGCGCGGAAAGGGCGCGTGCCGATCCGGAAGCCAAATCCCCCAGTTCCAGCGGGCCGATGGAAACGCGAACCAGCCGCTTCACCTTGTATCCTAGCGCGTGGAACATACGCCGGATTTGGCGGTTGCGCCCTTCGGTTAGGGTAACCCGGCACCATCCCCCTTCGACCTGTACCCCTGCGGGCGCCGTCAGGGTTCCGTTCAGCTCGACGCCGGAGCGGAAGCGTTCCAAATCGGCGGGCCCGGGCTTGCGATCGAGCTTCACGAGGTAAACCTTGTCCACGTGGCGCGCGGGATCGGTCAGGCAATCGGCCCAAGCGCCATCATTAGTCAAAAGCAACAAGCCTTCGGAATCCCGATCGAGACGGCCCACCGGGAAGATCCATTCTCCGCCCCATTCCGGCGGCAACAAATCGTACACGGTCTTGCGGCCCAATTCATCCTTGCGTGTGGTTACGTAGCCGGGAGGCTTATGCAGGGCCACGTAGATTCGGGCGGCGGATCCGGCCCTCTCTGACAAAGATCGATCCTCGGCCGCGACCTCGATGCGGTCGCCCCCCAGTTCGACCCATTGATCCGGGGAAACCGCGACTTCGCCGTTGACCCGCACCCGGCCTTCGGCGATCCAAGCCGCGGCCAAGCCGCGGGAACACAGGCCCAGCTTGGACAGGGCCCGGTTCAGCTGGGTGCGTTGCCGCCGTGCCAGCATCGCTCTACGTATTCCTTGATGCGGACTTGCGAAGCCTTGCCCCCGTCCAGCCCCTGGGTATCGAATGGCGGGAAAACCTTGAGCCTCACGGGAATCCGGCGCGCTCCGGGCTTGCGTTTTTCAACGGCGTCGCGGGAGCCTTCGATGCGCACGGGCACGATGACCGCCTGGGCCAAAAGGGCCAGCCGGGTCCCCCCCAGTTTGAAGGGCAGCAGGCTGCCATCCTTGCTGCGCGTGCCTTCGGGAAAGACGACCAGGGGCTTGTTCGACATGGCGCTTGCGGCCTTCTCCAACGCTTGGTGGGCGCCGCGCTTGTCCGTACGGTCGATGAAAATGCACCCGATTTCTCGCATCCAGTAATTCAAAAGGGGGATGCGCGACAACTCACGCTTAGCCACGAACCCAATAAGGCGATCCGCCGCTTTCGCCAGGCAAGGGATGTCGAGCTGGCTCTGATGGTTGGACATAATGATGATTTTACGGCCGGCATGTTGAGCTAGATACTCGGTCCCTTCCATATCCAGATCCGCATCGAACACTTTCAGCACGTATCCGGTCCATCTCTGGAATTGGCGCGTCAACCAAACCTCGGGCCCCATGACGCCCGTAAGCCGATTCCATACGTACCCGACCATGCTCGCCAGCATGAAAGCCAGGATCTTGAGGACCCGCAGGATCATGACTGGAAATCCTTTCCGCGCAAAACCCTCAGGGCCCGGGTCATCGCGATCGGCCACGCCGAAAGGCCCCGACGCAGGAAGGGCGAGGGCGCGGCCTCCACGGGTTTACCCCGCAACACGCGGCGGCGGCAGGCGCAAAGGTAGAGGAACCGTTGGGCGCGCGTAACGCCCACGTAGAAGATGCGTCGCTCCTCGTCCATCCGTTCGCGAGGCAAGGGAGCGCCGGCGCGCCGGTTGGGCAAGATGCCATCCTCCAGCCCCATGAAAAAGACGGCGGCGTATTCCAGCCCCTTGGCCGCATGCACGGTGGCCAATCTCACCTCCCGCGCCGCCTCGGACCCCGCCAGACGCTCCAGGGCGACCCGGTAATAAGGTTCCAGCGCGTTGATACGGAACAGGATGGCCATATCCGACCAGGCCAATCCTTCCTCTTTCCGCAGCCGTTCCATTTCGCCGATCATCCAGCGCGCCTGTTCCACGCCATCGGGATGGATCAAGGTACGCACAGGCGCATGACCTCGCGAGGATCCGGGCCGTAACCGCTTGCGCAAAGCCGCGGGCTTCCCGCTGAAAACGGAATTCGCATAACTGACGATGGGACCCGAAGAACGGTAATTGGTTTCCAATTTCAGCACGCGCAGGCTAGGGAAAAGATCCAGGGCCGCCCGCAGGTTTCCGGGATCCGCCCCGCGGAATCCGTAGATGGCTTGGTCGTCGTCGCCGACCAGGAACAGGCGCGGCGGATCGTCGGCCAGAAGGCGGACCAATTCCAGCTGATCCCGCGAGGTATCCTGGAATTCGTCCACCAGGATGCGCGGCCATCGCGCGCGGCATCCCGCCAGCAAGCCCGGATGCGCGCGCAGCAGACGTAACGCCAAGGTGACCATGTCCCCGAAACCAAGCATCCCCTGGGAGAGGAGATGCGCCCGGAAGCGGCCGCGCCATTCCGCCCGCGCCCCCGCTTCGCGGGCCCCTTCCCCGTCCGACTCTTCCGCGAAGGCGTCCGCCAGCCATGCGGAGAGCGTGGAAGGCGTCAGGTCGGGCGCCCGGCCGGCGGCCCGCTCCGACTCCAATGCGCCGCGGACCCAGGCCTCCGCATCCTCCTCCCCCAGCAAACGGGGACAGGTGGCGAAACCGAGACGCCCCCAATTGCCCGCCTCCCGGATTAAAGAAAACGCGAAAGCATGAAAGGTGCCGATCCAAGGCGGATCGGCGGCGCGTTCCCAGGCTCCTGAAGCGCGCAACCGCGTTTCCATCTCCAGGGCCGCGTCCTTTGTGAAGGTCAAGGCCAACACTCCCCTTCCTCCGAAGGCGGGATCGCATAGGTAAGCCGCGCGACGCGTAAGCACCGTGGTCTTCCCCGATCCGGCCCCCGCCAGGACCAGCAACGCGCAGTCCGGATCGGCCGAGACCGCATGCGCCTGCTCGGCGTTCAGGCCTTCGATCCAACCCGTCGCGGAAGGCGGAGCCATCTTGCTTTCAACACCTTGCGAGCGTATACTTGCGTTTGATTCGAGTATTGGCACGTTCGGGAAATTTAGTCAAAAGCGGAAACCGATGTTCAAGATCCTAGTGGTGGATGATGAGGCTCCCATCCGGGACATGCTCTCCGACGCGCTTCGCATCTTCGGCTACGCGGCCGACACCGCGCCCGATGGTCCCAGCGCCCTCCTAAAGCTTTCCGCCGCCCGCTATGACATGATCCTTTCGGATATCAACATGCCCCACATGACGGGCTTCGAACTCCTCCGCAAGGTGGAAGACGCGTATCCGCAGGTCAAGCGCGTACTGATGACGGCTTATAACCTCGACGATTACATGCGCATGGTGCGCGACCATAACGTGGGCAATGTCATCACCAAAACCGTCCCCTTGAACTTCAAGGAAATCCGGGAGATCCTGAACGCGCTCCTCAACAACGCCATTTTCGGTCTGACGCAGTACATGCTTGAGCCTTGCGCCAGTCAAACCTACAAGCTGGTCGAGCCGTCGCAAATCGATGAGATCAGCGAATCACTATCGCAGCATTATTCCGGCACTCCAACGCATAACAAGTTCAAGGTGGTGCTGATCGAGCTCATGACCAACGCGCTTTTTTACGGAGCGCGCAACGAGTCGGGCGATCGCAAGCAGGAATGGGTGAAGGATTTCCGGCTCCCGGACGATCAAGCCGTGATCGTAACCGCCTGCCGCGATCGGGAAAAGTTCGGGGTGTCGGTGCTGGACCGAGGCGGCAAGCTCGACAAGCATACCGTGCTCTATTGGCTCGATCGCCAAACCACCCATGACGAAAAGGGCCTGCCCATGGGCATTTTCGATTACCACGGCCGTGGCTTCTTCATCACCCGCAAATATGTCGATCGCTTCATCATCAACATCGAGAAGGGCAATCGCTGCGAGTGCTGCATCTTCAACTACTTCGAAGAAAAGTACGCGGGCAACAAGCCCCTCATCATCAACGAGATTTAGAGACTGAAATAAAAAAGCGGTTCCCGGAAGGGGAACCGCTTTTCGTCCGAAGGGACCTAGCGACCGGCAGGCCTTACGGCGCCACCGGTCTCCGGCGTTCAGACATTTGCTTCCAATTGCTCTTTGATATGCTTGCGAATGGCTTGATTGCGCTTCCGTTTCTTTTCATCGGAAGGCTTTTCAAAGCGCTGGTTCTTCTTAACGTCGGACAAAATGCCCGACTTCTCGCAGGTCTTGGTGAACCTCCGCAAAGCCTTTTCGAAGGATTCACCGGGTCGTACGATAACGCCTGTCATGGGTAGTTGAATTCACCTCTTTTCCGTGCCTAAGGACCCTGCCGAAAGCGGCCAAGGTCCGTTTGGTAATGTATCAAGCGGGCTTACCGGTGTCAATGAAAATGGGGGTCTTTAGAGAACGAAACACGGACTGAGCCCTTGCTTTAACCTAAGTGAAATCAAAAGGTTAGACAAACCCGAAAATTCCCATTGGTTACCATTCCATACGAACCGCTACATGAGTACTTGAGAGACCTCGAAAGCTGGTTCAGGGGGAATTGGATGGCTCTCCCCTTTAAACGGCCATGCGCTCCCTAATGCAGCAAGGAGTCCTATTAAATTTTTGTATAATTTGGGGTTTGTCGGTTAAGATCCTTGAAATTCCCCAAAAAAGAGTCATACGATTCCTGGAGGGAAGAGAAAACTCGTGAAAACCGCGTTATCCGAGGGGGCAAGTTTGTCTCACCGTTATTTGCAATTCGTGTTTGCCGCCAGCCTGTTATTGCTGATCGGCGGCTGTAAGAAGGACAAAGAAAACTCCGCGGTCGTGGAAGAGGTCCCCGCGGCCGCTCCCCCGAAAGAAACGGATACCTCGGCGACTTTGGCCGAGGAGCCCAATTTGCAGCAGGTGGGCAAGGATAAGCCCGGCAGCGCCAAGAACACCTTCCATCCCGGCAAAGGCAAGGGGAAGAATGCGGCTGCGACCTCCGCGCCGGCTTCGGAAGCCGGCTTTTCGGACGCCGGCCATTTCGTGGTCCAGGTCGCCATCTTCAAGAGCAAGAAACAGGCTGGGGCCCTGGTGGAAAAGCTTTCGGGCCAGGGTTATCCGGCTTATGTGGCGGAAGTAAGCGATCCCGTTCCCCAATTGTCAGGGACCTATCATCGCGTGCGCATCGGCAAGTTCCTGAAGATCGGGGACGCCAAGGCCTTCGGCGACAATACCCTCAAGCCCCTCGGTTACGACTACTGGGTGGATAATAAGAAGAACGACGCCGTTGGCGGCGCAGGCGGCAGTTACTCCGCCCCTGCTGCGGAGCCCGCTTCCGGCCGCGCCGCGCCGAGCACCGAGGCTCCCGCCCCGCGCAAAGGCAAGAAAGCCAAAACCGCCGCTGCCGAGCCCAGCGCCCCGCCGGGCGGGACGTGGGGAACCCCGAATGACGCGGCCCCGAGCGAACCCAAGACGGTGGAACCCGCTGCGCCTGCCTCCGGGGATTCCTGGAGCAATTCCAAAACGGAAACCTCCACGGCCGCTCCGGCCGCCTCGTCCGATTTACCCAGCGCGAAACCGGCCGCCGCCGCCGCTTCGCCCTCGGCCCCTTCGCCGGAAGCCGCCCCGGCCGCGAAGGCCCCGGCCCAGCCAGCCAAGGCCGATTCCGGCAAGGTCAACCTCGACGAGTGGTAATCCGCCTCGGCATTTCCTACCCTTCCTGAATGCCCCCTCGTAAACCGAAAAATCGGCCGGACGCTTCTCCGGCCGGCGCCTCCGCCATTTCCCCGTCCCCCAAAGTCCGCCTCCTGAACCTGGGTTGCTCCAAGAACCAGGTCGATAGCGAAAACATCCTGGGCGAATTCGGCCGGGCCGGATTCATCCTGGCTGATGAGGAGGACGAACAAGCCGCCATCACCGTTATCAACACTTGCGGCTTTATCGAAGCCGCCAAGGAAGAGTCCATCCAGGAAATCCTCGCCGCGGTCGGGAACAAAGGAAAAAACGAAAAGCTGGTGGTGGCCGGGTGCCTGGCGCAACGGTACATGGAGGATCTCAAGAAGGACATCCCCGAGGTGGACCTGTTCATCGGCACCTACAGGCCCGGCGAAATGCTGGAGCGGCTGGGTTTGAATTCCTCCCTGCCTTCGGACTGCAAGGTGGGCGCAGGACCGCGCGCTTTGATGGGCGAGGAAAAACATCATGCCTTCCTGAAGATCGCGGAAGGTTGCAACCGCGTGTGCGGATTCTGCGCCATCCCCGGCATGCGCGGCAAGCAAAAGAGCCGGACCATCGCCGACATCGTGGGCGAGGCCCAGCAATTACAGCAATGGGGCGTAAAGGAAGTCTCCCTCATCGCCCAGGACCTGACCTATTTCGGGCGCGAGAACGGCGGCCAGGAGAGCCTGGAGCAGCTTTTGCACGCGCTTCTGCGGCATACCGATATCCCGTGGTTCCGCATGATGTACGCCTATCCCGCTTTCATCACCGATGGGCTGATCGAGGTGATGGCGAACGAGAAGCGCATTTGCAAGTATCTGGATATCCCCATCCAACACGCCAGTTCGGCCATGCTCAAGGCCATGCGCCGTAATTACGACTCCGTGCAATTGCGCGACGGGCTTACGCGCATGCGCAAAGCCATTCCCGGCCTGGCGCTCCGTACCACGGCGCTCTTGGGCTATCCCGGCGAAACCGAGCAGGACGTGGACGAGCTCATGGGCTTCCTGGAAGAGATGCGTTTCCGCCACCTGGGCTGCTTCTCCTATTCGGACGAGGAAGGGACCTACGCCTTCGATCTGGTGCCCAAGGTGCCGCAGGACGTCATCGAGGCGCGCGTGGATCGCGTGATGACCTTGCAACGGCAAATCTCCCTGGAGGAAAACGAGAAGCGCATCGGCGATATCGTAGAGGTGATCATCGACGCCGCGGCGGAAGGGGCGGATCACCACTTCGTGGGCCGTACCGAAGGCGATGCGCCCGAGGTGGACAATACCGTGATGATCTATGGGGCCGAAGGGGCCATGGAAGCCGATCCCGGGAGCTTCCGCAAGGTGCGCATCGACGATGCGAGCGAATACGATTTGATTGCGACCCTGCTGCCGCCAGCCGACTGACCTTCCCTCTCCATCTGCGCTTGCCCTCAATGCTCGACGGAAACTTCCTTGGGCGGGAAGCAGGTCGCTTGATCGCAGGCCTGATACTTCAAGGTAACCCGTGTGCGGGGCCGGTCCTGGACGCCGCCCGCATTGCGTGGCGTGGTCTTCCGGAGCAAGGGCACATCCACGTCGAATGCGCCTGAGAACAAGAGCATGTCGCCCCCCATGGCGTCGGAATGAACCCGTTCGGGTTGCGGGTATCTCGGCTTACCGAACTCCCACCCTTCCCCTTTCGCCTCCACCCGGGTCGGTACCAGAAATTCGTCCAAGGGGGCATTGGAGTTGATATGCCAGCCGGGGGCGATCTCCACATGGACGATAAGCGTCAGAGCTTGGGCCGCGGAATCTGGAGAGGGTTTTTCATACCGAAAGGAAACCGCGGGAATGGGTTGATGGGATTGCGCCTGGGCGCGAAGAGGGGCGATGAGGCAAAGAAGCGAAGCCGCCGCTTCCAGCCCCTTTCTTATCAGTTGCATTTTGATGTTTCCTACCGCAAGTAAAAAATGTCCAAACCCCTAGCCGCAGGGGCGCGATAATACCTCGCAAGTGTAACATTTTCCGGCGCTTAGGAAGCGTCGATGCGATTGACATGCCCTTCGGCCTTAAGGTATCTTGTCCGGGGAATCCGGGCCGTCGCGTGTGGCCTTGAGCGTCACCAATAAGGGAGGAATCGGGATGTCGGTATTGATGCGGTCCGTTTCGGGCATCCGTGGCATCGTCGGGCCTGCCTTTTCCCCTTCCCTGATCGTCAATTATGTCAACGCTTTCATCCAACTGACCGGCGCCAAAAAAGTGGTGGTCGGCCGCGATACCCGGCCCACCGGATTCATGATCGAAAACCTGGTGGCCTCGGCCTGCTCGGCCTCGGGCGCGGAAGCCATCATGCTGGGGGTGGCGAGCACTCCCACGGTCGAGATGGAAGTCATCGAATCCAAGGCGGGCGGCGGCATCATCATTACCGCCTCGCATAATCCCATCGAGTGGAACGCCCTCAAGTTCCTCACCCACGAAGGCATATTCCTGGATGAGCCCCAAGTGAAACAGCTCTTCGAACTGGTGGATAACAATCGCTTCGACTGGAAGGGATGGTCGGACGTAAAGCCGGTGGGCAGGCGCGAAGGCGCCGACGAGCGCCATATCGAAGCCGTCCTCAAGTTGCCCTTCATCAAGCCCGATCTCATCCGCGCCAAGCGCTTCCGCGTGGCGTATGACGCCGTGAACGGGGCCGGCAGCGTCATCGTCCCGAAATTGCTGAAGGCCCTGGGTTGCGACATGGAGCTCATCCACGTGGAACCCAACGGCATCTTCCCCCACGGCGCGGAACCCACCCCCGAAAACCTAGTCCAATTGGAAGATCTGGTGCGGCGGAAGGGTTGCCATGTCGGCTTCGCCACCGATCCGGACGCGGACCGTTGCGCCATCGTGGTCGACGGGGGCAAAGCCATCGGCGAGGAATACACGCTGGCCTTCGCGACCATGCTCGTGCTGGACCACAAGCCGGGCCCGGTGGCCGTGAACCTTTCGACCAGCCGCATGGTGGAAGACATCGCCGCGCGCCATAAGGTGCCGGTTTTGCGCACCAAGGTCGGCGAGATCAACGTGACGGTGGGAATGAAGAAGAACGGGAGCGTCATCGGGGGCGAAGGCAACGGCGGCGTCATTTCACCCGACCTCCATTACGGCCGCGACGGTATCCTGGCGGTGGCCATGACCTTGCAATTGATGGCGGAGAAGGGCAAGCCGCTCTCGGCGATCGCGGCTTCCATACCGGCGTACCATATCGAGAAGCAAAAGTATTCCGTAGCCGGCAAGGACTTGCAGGCCATCATCGCGAAGCTGGCCTCCCGCTTCCCCGACGCCAAGGTCGATCGGCAAGACGGGCTCCGCTTCGAATGGGAAAAGAGCTGGGTCCACTTGCGCGCCTCCAACACCGAACCGGTCGTGCGCGTCATCGCCGAGGCGCCCGACAAGGACCAGGCGCAGAAGCTGTGCAAAGCGATCGAAGCCGAATTGGGATAGAAAAATGGGTCCCGGCATGCCGAATTTCGGATATTCCCTTTCGCCTTTTGCCTTATCAACGAAGGACTGACGTTTATGTGCGGAATCGTGGCCTATACCGGCAAGCGTAATGCCCAGCAAATCCTGGTGGAAGGGCTGAAGAAGCTCGAGTACCGCGGGTACGATAGCGCCGGTATCTGCATTCAGAGCGACCATAGGCTGGATCTGGTGCGCGCTAAGGGCAAGTTGGTGGAACTTGAGAACGCCCTCAAGACCGAGCCTCTTCCGGGCAGCGTGGGCATCGGCCATACGCGTTGGGCGACCCACGGCGCGCCCTCGGTGGTGAACGCCCATCCCCATACGAGCGAGGACGGGAAGTTCGCGGTAGTGCATAACGGCATCATCGAGAATTATTCCATCATCAAGGCCGCGCTTCAAAAGGAAGGCGTGGTCTTCAAGTCGGAAACCGATACCGAGGTCATCGTCCATCTCATCGCCAAGTTCTACAAGCAATTGCCCGGCAAGCCGGGCGACTTGGCCAAAGCCGTTTCCGAAGCCCTCGCCAGCCTGGAAGGCGCCTTCGGCATCGTGGTGGTCTCGGCCCATGAGCCTGGAGTGCTGGTAGGCGCCCGGCGCGGCAGCCCCCTGGTTTTGGGCGTCGGCGAGAACGAATTCTTCTTGGCCTCGGACGTGGCGCCCATCGTGGAACATACCCAAAAAGTGGTCTACCTCGACGACAACGACATGGTGGTCCTGAACGGCAATTACAAGATCACCAACCAGGCCAACGCCGAGGTCCGCCGCGAGGTCCAGAACATCGAGTTCAGCGCCGAGCAGGTGGCGCGCGGCAATTTCGATCATTTCATGCTCAAGGAAATCTTCGAGCAACCCACTACCGTGCTCAATTCCCTGCGCGGCCGCATACTGCCCGACGGCACCGCGAAGCTGCAAGGCCTGAACCTGGTGACCCAGGAACTGCGTTCCATCGACCGCATCATCATCGCGGCTTGCGGCACCAGCTTCTACGCAGCTAAAGTAGGCGAATACCTGATCGAGGAGCTGTCCGGCATCCCGGTGGAAGTCGAATACGCCTCGGAGTTCCGCTACCGCAACCCGATCATCAACGACAAAACCTTGGTGTTCGTCATTTCCCAATCCGGCGAAACCGCCGATACCCTGGCCGCCCTGCGGGAAGCCAAGCAGAAGGGCGCCACCGTACTGGGCATCTGCAACGTGGTGGGTTCCAGCATCGCGCGCGAGACCGACGGCGGGGTCTACCTGCATGCCGGCCCCGAAATCGGCGTCGCTTCGACCAAGGCCTTCACCTCGCAGGTAACCGTGTTGACCTTGATCGCACTGCTGTTGGGCCGCATGCGCCGCACCTCTCCCGACGAAGGCATGAAAATCTGCAAGGCGCTCAACAAGATCCCCGACCAGATCAAGGAGATCCTGCAGCTCAACGATCAGATCAAGTCCATCGCCAAGGAGATCAAGGACCATGGCAACTTCCTCTTCCTGGGGCGCGGGTACAATTATCCCGTAGCCTTGGAAGGCGCGTTGAAGTTGAAGGAAATCTCCTACATCCACGCCGAGGGCTATCCCGCGGCCGAGATGAAGCACGGGCCCATCGCCCTCATCGATTCGAACATGCCCACCGTGGTTATCGCCCCCACCGACGCCCTTTTCGACAAGATGCTGTCGAACATGCAGGAAGTGAAGGCCCGCGGAGGCAAGATCATCGCCATCACCGATGCCGAAGGCCATCTGGGCAAGCTGGCGGATTGGACCATCATCATCCCCAAGACCCTGCATATGCTGACGCCGTTGCTTTCGGTCGTTCCGTTGCAGTTGTTGGCCTACCACGTGGCGGTGATGCGGGGATGCGATGTGGATACCCCGAGAAACTTGGCAAAGAGCGTCACCGTAGAGTAGGCCTTCAGCGCGGATCTTCGACGGCCGCGGGCTATTCCGGAGCGCGGCTTATCCTGGAACCAGGCGGCCGGTCGAATCCGGGTGCAAGACCCGCACCGAATCCCCCACCAGCTCTTCAGCCGCCGGCCTCACCCGGAGGTCCAGGTACATCCCACTCTTAGCCGCCAACTTGGCTCGGTCCTGATCCGAGGCGATTAAGATTGGGCGTTCGTATCCCGAGATCCGCAAGGTGTCTCCATCGAGCCGCAAGGCTGCGCTGTCTTGTGGGAAGGATCGGAAACTCCATCCCGGTATCGCTTCCTTCGATAGGGTCCTGGACAGGGAATATTCGATGGAAGGGGCGTCTGCCAACGGCTTGACGTGATGGCGGTTTAGCCTCAATTTTTGTCGGACTCCCCATTCGAACTGGAACCCATCGATTTCCCTGGTCGTGAAAGACACGGGTTGGTTGTCAGCATCCGTGCCTACCATGTTCGGCCCCATGACAAAGTCGAGGGTGGAAGGCTGGAGAAAAGGCTCCAAGGTGACCTCGATGGGAGACATGCTTTCGGAAGAGCATCCAGCCAAGTTCAAGGTTAATACCACGATCGCTGTGGCCCATATCATCATTGAAACGAAGGCACGAGGAAAACGCATAGAACAAGAATACTAGTCAATCTTATCTTACGCACGAGAAAAATGCGGGCCGGCCTTAGGGAATTCCGGCCCGCGCCGGTTAGTTCGGCAAATCCATCGTCCCCGTCAAATCCGCCGCGGCCGCATCGCGCGAGCTCAGCGGCAACAGGCTGAAGCGGCGCTCGATCAAGCTTAGGATGGATACCGTCTCATAGGTGTGTTTGTCGATGTAGCCTTTCTTCGCAAACGGGGAGACGACGATTCCCGGCACGCGCGTTCCCGGGCCCCAGCGGTCGATCACGGGCGGCGCCACGTGATCCCAGAAGCCGCCGTTCTCGTCGTAGGTAATCACGATGACGGCATCGTTCCAAACGGGACTGGCCTTGATGGCTTCGATCAGGGCGACCGTGTGCTGCTCGCCTTTCTTGACGTCGGTATAGCCGGGATGCTCGTTGTTGTCCCCCACGGGCTTAATGAAGGAGACGGCCGGCAGGTTTCCCGCGTTCAAATCGGCCATGAAATCCTTTTCGTCCTTGAGATGCGCGGCGCGGCCGGGCGCGCCGTCGGCGTAATTCTTGAAGAAGGCGAAGGATTGATGATGGAACTGGAAGTTCGAATCCGGACGGCCCGCCACGGCGGAATCCCATCCGCCCGAATACCACTTCCAGGTCACGCCTTTATCGTTCATGCGATCACCGATGGTGGGGAAATCGAGATCGGGCACCAATTGATCAGCCGCGGCCGTCGCCGGATGCGGAGTGTTGTGCGTATAGATGGTATTGACGAGGTAGCCCTCAGGGGTGGCTTGGCCATCGGCGAAAGTCCGGTCGGACTTCTTCACGATATTGCCATTGGCGTCGAGCGTGGCGCGGTACTTGGCAGGGATGTCCGACCAGAGCGGCGTGCGCGCCGCGATGAACCACATGTGGTTGAGGAACGATCCTCCGAAAGCGGAATGGAAGAAGTGGTCGCAAAGGGTGTAATCCTTGGCGTACTTGGCCAGCGGCAGGCTGTCGGTATCGAAATACCCCATGACCATTCCATGGGCGTTGGAGACTTGCGCATAGTAATCCATCTTGCCGCCGTGGATCTGCATCGGCTCCTGGTAGAAGCGATGGACCAAATCGGGGATCTGGTCGTCGAGCTTCTGGTACTTGAAGAAGGAGAAGGGGGCGTTCGGCATGGTATCCGTGTACAGGCTGTCGGGCGTATTGTTATTGGTATTCCAGGGACGGGGCAGATAGGCGTAGGCGGCGCCGTTGGTGTCCTTCTGGGGTTCGGCGGAATACCCGGAATCGAGGTTGGCCGCGCCGGGGAACTTGCCGTACAGGCTGTTGAAGCTCCAGTTTTCAAGGTAGATGACGATGATATGCCCGGGCTTGGCGATGGGTTTCTTGAGGGTGACGGAAACGCCGGATTCGGAGTCCGACATGGGAACGTACAGCATGGGCGCGAAGCCGTCCTTGGCCGCCGCCAGACCGGGCTTGGCGTTCAAGTCGGGCAGAGCCGCGGACTTTTTCGCGGCCACTCTCGCGGCTGTGCGTTCCGCGCGATCAGTGGGCATGGAGACGGTCCCTTGCGATAGGCGCATGCGCAGGTATAGCCCTTCGCCCCGCAGCGACAAGACGTAGGCGCCATGCGGCAGCGGGCGCAATATCGGATCGAGCCGATTGGCGCCGGCGGATAGTTTGACGGGGGTATCCCTGCGAAGGGCGCGGCCATCCATGGCGGCCAGGGTGAGCCTGACCTCGGCGGCCTTGGGCGAACGGACGAGCAGGATGCCATCGGGACCTACCACGGCCTGCAAACCCTCGCCCCGCACCGGCCCCTGCGGGCGCAGGGCCGAAGCCGCATGGACGAAGTGGAAGGCCCCGTCCGATCCCGTGGTGACGGAATAGGTCGTATCGTCGGTGGCCCAGACCTTGGCGTTGGCGATGGCCGCACCGGCGCTATCGACCACCTTACCGGTGATGTCGTAGGCATGCAGGGAAGAAGCTAGGGAAAGGGCGGCCGCGAGGGCCGCGCAGGTTGAGCGTATCATGGGTTCTCCTGGTTGTCCTGGAAATTATTTCCACAGCCAACACAGACCCGTTTCAGGAGATTACGATCGGATTAAGGATATTGCGGAGCCGTTAGAAAACGATGTCGCCGGAAACCTGGCTGCGTGAGGCCGGCCGCGGTCAGGCCTGGCTGGCAGGGGTTAGGCTTTTAAAGCGGCCGGCACCGGTTTCGCCAGCTCGGCCTCGATGGCCCCGATCAGCCCGGGATCTTCGGGCTTGGTGTCCGGCGAGAAGCGCGCCGCCACTTCGCCTTCGCGATCGACCAGGAACTTCTCGAAGTTCCAGGTGATTTCCCCCGCCTCGCCGGTGAAGCTGCCGCTATGCAAGGTCTTACGCAGGACCCGCAAGATGGGGCTGCCCGGCTTGGAGGCTTCCGGCTGGGCCCGCGTGAGATAGGCGTACAAGGGATGTTGCCCCGGCCCTTTCACCACGAGCTTGGAGAACACCGGGAAGCTGACGCCGTAGTTCAGGCTGCAGAATTCCTGGATTTGCGCATCCGTCCCCGGTTCCTGATGGCCGAATTCATTGGCCGGGAAACCCAGGATCATTAAACCGCGATCTTTGTAACGTTTGTAAATCTTTTCCAGGCCTTCGTATTGCGGCGTGAGGCCGCATTTGGAAGCCACGTTCACCAGCAGCAACACCTTTCCGCGGAAGCCGTCCAACTTGGTTTCGCCGCCGTCGGCCTTACGGATCGGGATATCGTATAGTTCGCTCATTCCCCGAAAATACATCTTGGCGGGCGGCAAGTCGCGGAAATCGATGGGGATTATTCGATCATGGCCGGGCGAACAGGCCGGCATCTACTACGCTGCCGCCGATCCTGAGCACGGCGCGATAGAGCCCGGCGGGCAAGGAGGCGGGCAAAGGCAGGACCCGATCCGGGCCGCCATCGAGCAAAGCCGCCCAGGCCAGGCGGCCGCGGAGGTCGCGCGCTTCCAGGCGCGCCTTCTCGGGCCATCCGCCCATCCCCGTTAGACGCAAGCCCCCGGCAGTAACGGTAAGGCGAAAGGCCTGACCGGCGGCCCCGGCCCGGATGGGAGATCCCGGATCGGCCGCGGTAAAGGCGGCGACCGTGGCGGCCGCGCCGCAAGTGCTTCCGCAGGCGTCGGGCATGGAAAAAGCGTATTCGCGGCCGCCGAATACGGGCTTGTCGGCCGCATCGGTCAAGCGGATGCGGAAGGCGTCGGCCGGCTTGAGGATGAAGCCCTGGCCCATATCGCTGTAGCGATCCGCCGGGGCCCACGCCCCGTTCAGCCATTGCTCCACCCCATGGATGCCGTTGGGCAGGTGCGTGACCATGATTGCTGGCCAATATTTCATGGCGCCCTTGAGGAAGTAAATGCGCACGTCCCCGGTATAACCGGGCGCGGCCATGTAATCCCAGGTAATGGCGCGGTTGTTCCAATGGTCGGGGGCGAGGCCCGTGAGGACCTTCCCGTCCTTCTGGAAGCGGTCCAGGGAGGGCTTGGACAGGTCGAGGTGGCGGGGATTGTCGCGGCACCACGCATTGCCGTCGCCGCAGGAATCCGCCACGATGAAATCGAGGCTGCCGCCCGAATAGGCGTCATCGACCCATTGGGCATTGGTCCCGCGGCAGAAGGGCAGGCCGGGAGCCCCGTCGTTGGTGCCGTCGCACATGGGCCCCAGGGTCACGTGCACCCAGCGCCCGCAGTTGAGCCCGTTGTCGAAAGTCCCGATGACGGCCAGATCGGCGCCGGTCAGCGGTCGGGCCGGCGAGCTGGAATAATCGCCGGGGGTGTTGTACACGTTGAGGGCGACGAAGTCTTGGGTCTCCAGCAAATCCTGGGGAACCCCGCAACCTCCATAAGGCGAGCCTAAGGCGTCGAACCAAGTCGCGACTGCGGGTGTCTCCGCCCGGGCTTGCGGTACCAGCCCGGCCAGTCCCATCGCCGCGACGCAACCGGCCGCCAGCCCCGCCCGCTGGTACATCTTTCCACTCCTCTTTTTCGCCATGGGAACCCCTCGCCTATATGGTCGCGATTCCCGCCGAAGCGGTTCGCCCGGTTCCGGATTCCGGGGTTTTTAGAGGGGTTTCAAGGACGGGCGGGAGCGGGCCTCCGGCCACTTTTCTACCTTGGTGCCACTGATCTTTAAGCCATCTATGTCCTTGCCAACCAAACAGATTATCGAAACCGAATACGAGGTGAAGCTGGGGGTTTTCGAAGGCCCCCTCGATCTGTTGCTATACCTGGTCCAGAAGAACGAGCTGGACCCCCGGCAAATCCAAATCAGCGTCATCACCGATCAATACCTGGCCTATATGGACGGCATTAAGGAAATGAACCTGGCCAATGCCGGGGAATTCCTGGTGATGGCCGCGCGCTTGATGCGCCTCAAGGCGCGCGAACTGCTTCCTGCCGACCAGAAGGACGAACTGGAAGAAATGGAGTATGAACTGGACCGGCAGATGCTGATCCAGCAAATGCTCGAGTACCAGAAATTCAAGGAAGCGGCCCGCGTGCTGCGCAACCATGAATCGCGGCATTTCGGGGCCTATGGCCGCGGCCGTCCGGAAACCGCCGATGAGAAAAGCGAAGCCGAGCTGGAGGAAGAGGCGGGGGTTTTCGACCTGCTCTCCGCCTTCCGGAGCGTGGTGCTGCAAAAGCCCAAGCTGCCGGTCCACGAAGTCGAAATCGACGATGTCACCATCGAAGACCGCATGCAAGAGGTGGAAATCGCCCTAACCGAACGCGGTCGCAGCCTGTTCGAGGATTTGTTCGCCAACGACACGCGTACTATCTCGCTGGTAGTGACCTTCATGGCCATCCTGGAATTGGCCAAGCTGGACCGCATCCTGTTCCGCCAGAGCCGCGCCATGGGGCCGATTTGGGTCTACCGCAAGCAAAAAGCCGCCGATTACGAACTGGAATTGAAAAACGACGAGTCCATGCTGGATACCCTGCCCGAGTTCAAGCCCGGCCTGGTCGGGATCGTGCAGGAGCAGATCAAGCAGCGGGCGGTGAAGAACGCCTTGGAGGAGGCGCTGCGGGATTTGGAGAACGGGATCCTTCCCGGGGATGCCAAGCCCTCGGAAGCCAACGGCGCGGCGGAGACCGCGGGCGCGGAAGCCGCTGGGACAGAACCCGCCAACGGTGAAGCCACCACTATGGAAGCTGCCAGAGGGGAAGCCGGCGGAACGGCGCTTGCCGAAACGTCTCAAGCCACCGCGGACTCTCCGGTCGCGGGCGACTCGAACGCGGGACATGGAACTGAGGGTTTTCCCGTCGAAGCGCCGGATCCCATCGCCGATGCGGCCCTGCGGGAACTGATGCAGCGGATGCGCGAGGCATCGGCCGGCGAAGTCACCTCCGACATTCCCGAGGACGAAGATTGAGGCGCCTACCCGGGCGACAGGACGAGGAATTTCAAAGTTGAATCTTCCCGAAGACCATTCCCAAGACGAGAACCCAGGAACGCCGGCGGCCGAGGACGCGCCCGCAAACCCGACGGTTGAAATCGCAGCCGAGGCGGATGCCGGGCCGGTATCGACCGCGCTGGATACCGTTGGCGAGGCCGAAGCCGAAGAGGCCGAATCGCCATGGACGCCTGAACCCGCCAAGCTCCTGTCCGCTCTGCTTTTCGCCAGCAATGAATACCTGAGCGGGCGGGCCTTGAAGGAAATCATGGGCGATGATTGGGACCTGGCTTCCCTGCGTCGCCTCATGAAGCAGACCAACAAGGACTTCGAATCGCAAGGCCAACCATACGAAATCATGGAAGTGGACGGCACCTTCCGCATGCGCACGCGCACGCAATATTACCCGTGGGTGCGCAAGCTGTTCAAGGAAAGCAATCCCCGCCGTTTGTCCCAGGCGAGCCTGGAAACCTTGGCCATCATCGCGTATAAGCAGCCCATAACCAAGGCCGAGGTCGAAGCCATCCGCGGCGTGAACGTGGACGGGTGCATGAAAAGCCTGCTGGAGAAAAAGCTGGTGGACGTGAACGGGCGGACCGACGCCATGGGCGGCGCCTTCACCTATTCCACCACGCGCGAGTTCATGCGCTACTTCGGCGTCAACCGCGTTCCCGACGATTTGCCGCGCCTGACCGAGTTCGAAGCCATCGTGAACGCCCAGGCCCTGATCCCGCAGATCGGGCAGGACGGTTCGGTCATCGAGATCGAGCAGCAGGAACCGGACGGGGAGCAGATGTCCTTGGATCAATTGGAATGACGGAGCCCGCAGGCCGGTAATCCCATGTCCGCCACGCCCATGATGAAGCAATACCTGGACATCAAGTCCAGGCATCCCGGCTCCCTGCTTCTTTACCGCATGGGCGACTTCTACGAGCTGTTCAACGAGGACGCGGTCACGGCGGCCAAGGTCCTGGGGCTCACCCTCACTTCGCGCAACCACGGCGGGACCGACAAGACGCCTTTGGCGGGCTTCCCCTACCACGCCATCGAGCGTTACATGCCTAAGCTCATCGCGGCGGGCATAAAGGTGGCGGTCTGCGAACAGGTCGAGGATCCCGCCGAAGCCAAAGGCGTGGTGCGCCGCGAGGTGACCGAGGTGGTGACCCGCGGGACCGCCATCAACGAGAACTACCTCGACGCCAAGAGCAACAATTACCTCGCCGCCCTATGGCCCGCATCCCTGGTACGCGGTCCGGATGCGCAACCCTCCGCGGCCGGAGCCGCCTTGGCCTTGAGCGCCCTGGGCGTCCCAGGCGCGTCGGTCGCCGAAGACACCCCCGCCTATTACGCGACCGGCACCCCCGCTCACGCGCCCGGTCCCAAGCCCAGGCCCAAGGCCGAATCACCCTACGGCCTGGCTTACCTCGATCTCAGCACCGGACGCTTCGTCGTCATGGAAGGGGATCTGGAGCAGGTCGCCAACGAGATCTACCGCCTGGGCGTCCAGGAAGTCCTCTTCCCCGAAGCCGCCGAACTCCCCGGCCCGCTGGCCGAATTGCACGACCAGGATCAAGTGCTGGTCACCGCCTTGCCCAAGGGATTCTTCAACCTGCAAGAAGGCGTCGCCGCCTTGGCCCGCCAGTTCAAGGTCCATTCCCTGGAGGCCTTCGACTGCGGCCACATGCACCTGGGCCTGCGGGCCGCCGCCGCCGCCCTCGCCTACGTCAAGGACAACAAGAAGTCGGAGCTGGATCATCTGGTGCGCCTGACCCCGGCTCGTTTCGATAGCCACATGACCTTGGATGCGGCCACCATCCGCAACCTGGAACTGATCCGGCCCATGCACGGCGATGACGAGCAGGGAACCTTGTTCCATCTGATGGACCGGACCGTTACGGCCATGGGCGGGCGCGCCTTCAAGTTCTGGCTCACCCACCCCTTGCTCGACCCGGTGGTCATCCGCGAGCGGCAGGACGCGGTGCAGGAACTACTCGATAAGCCCGAAGCCCTCGAAGAGCTGCGCAAGCATCTGCAGGCCATCAACGATGTTGAGCGCATCGTGGCCCGTTGCGGCGCGGCGCGGGCCCATGGACGCGATCTGCAGGGCCTGGGATTTTCCATGACGGAAGCCGGCGCCGTGGGTCAATGCCTCGAATCCTTGCAATCGGCGATCTTCGCGCGCGAGCGCGGAAAGCTCGCAGCCATGCAGGAACGCGGCGGGCGCCTTTTGGGCCTCCTCACCGAGAGGCCGCCCCTCACGGTGCGCGAAGGCGGTATGATCCGCGCCGGGGCCTTTCCCGAACTGGACGCCTTGGTGCACGGCATCAGCGACGGGCGGGAATGGCTGAACGGCTTGCAGGCCCGCGAACGCGAGGCCACCGGCATCCATACCCTCAAGGTCGGCTACAACAAGGTCTTCGGCTACTATATCGAGGTCACCAAGGCCCAAGAGGACAAGGTACCCGCGCATTACCTGCGCAAGCAAAGCCTGGTCGGGGCCGAACGCTACATCACCCCCGAGATGAAGGAGTGGGAGAGCCGCATCCTGGGGGCCGAAGGCGAGATCAATTCCCTCGAGTACAAGCTCTTCTGCGGCATCCGCGACGGCGTCAGCCGCGAGGCGGGCGTGATCCTGGAGGCCGCCCGCGTGCTGGGCATGGTGGACGTGCTCTGCTGCCTGGCCAAAGCCGCCCGCGATCTCCGATTCAACCGGCCCATCCTGGCCGAAGACTCCGCCCTCCGCATCATCGGAGGCCGCCATCCCGTGGTGGAATCGATCACCGAGGAAGGCGCCTACATCGCCAACGACGTCCATCTCGATGCCGGGGACAGGCAGATCCTGCTCATCACCGGGCCCAATATGGCCGGTAAATCGACCTATCTGCGCCAGGTGGGCCTCATCGCCCTCTTGGCCCAGATCGGATCCTTCGTGCCCGCCGACGAGGCCCGTATCGGCATCGTCGATCGCATCTTCACCCGCGTAGGGGCCACCGATCGCCTGGCCAAGGGCCAATCCACCTTCATGGTGGAGATGATCGAGACGGCCAATATCCTCAACCACGCCACCCCTCGCAGCCTGATCCTGCTGGACGAGATCGGGCGCGGAACCAGCACCTACGACGGCCTGTCGTTGGCCTGGGCCATCACCGAGGCCCTGCACCAGGATCCCCGCATCGCCGCGCGCACCTTGTTCGCGACCCATTACCATGAATTGACCCAGTTGGCCCAAAGCCTTCCGCGCCTACGTAACGTGCAAGTGACGGTGAAGGAGGCCGATGGGCAGGTCATCTTCCTGCGGAAGGTGATCGAGGGCGGCTGCGATTCCAGCTATGGCATCCACGTGGCCAAGATGGCGGGCGTTCCGGACGCCGTGATCGACCGGGCCTGGGACATCCTGGCCGGGCTCGAAAGCCATGGCTTGGCCGCGGGCCCGGCCCTGTCCGCACCGGGCGCCGATCACCCCTCGGCGCCTACCGCTACCGAACCCGCCACACCGCCTACCGCCACCTCCGGCCCGGTCCGGAAAACCAAATCCGCGCCTCGGGATCAAATCGACCTGTTCCAGCCGACCGTCGTCGAAATCGAGAATCCCTTGCACCGCAAGGCCTACGAGGATTTGCTGCGTCTGGACCTGGATCATATGAGCCCGATGCAAGCCATGCTGAAACTGCACGAGCTCAAGGCCCGCCTCTCCGAAGCCGCCGAGGCCAAAAGCGCCGCCACCGCGAATGCCTCCACGAAAGCCGCCGCGTCCGCATCGGCTTCCGCGACCGGCCGCCCCGGATGAGAACCGGGTTCCCGCCCGGTTCGTTTCCCGACGGGCTCCTGGCCCGCATCCAAGCCCATGACGCCGAAATGCCCTTCTCCCTTTTCTGGGAAGTACGCGCCTGCCTCTCCCTAGGCGTGCTGTCCTTGAGCGCCGGGCTCGGCATCCTCGTCTATAAGAACATCGGGACCATCGGCCACCAAGCCATCCTGGCCGCGATTGCCCTGGCGGCCCTCGCCTGCTTCGCCTATTGCTTCCGGCGCGCGCCCGCCTTCGCCTGGGAGGCAGCCCCCCGCATCGCCTCGGGCGCCGACTATATGCTGTGGCTCGGAGCCCTGCTCACGGGCACCTTCGTCGGGTACTTGCAAGCCCGTTACTCCCCCTTCGGCGGGCATACCGCGATCGCCTTGGCCTTGCCCGCGGCCTTCTACTTGTTCCTCGCATATCGATTCGATCATCGCGGGGTGTTGCAACTCGGCGTTTCGGGCTTATGCGCGGCGGCCGGCGTCGCCGTGACGCCCGTCGCGGCCATTCGTGAAGGCCTGTTCGATGCCCACCTGCCTGTCTTCACGGGCCTCGTCCTGGCCGCGGCCTGCGGCATCGCCTCCTGGCTTTCCGGGCGCCGCGGGTGGAAGACCCATTTCGCGTTCAGCTACGGCAACTTCGCGGCGCATCTTTTTTTCCTTGCCTGCCTGGGCGGGATGACCGCGCAGAGAGGCTTCGGGGAAGCGGTGTATTTCATGCTTGCGGCGGCGGGAGCGGGCGGCCTCTTCGCTTACGCTCGGCGGCTGCGTAGCGCCTATTTCGTGCTGGTGGCGGTGGCTTACGGTTATGTTGCCGTCACCATCATGGTTTTCCGCCACATGCTCATCTCGGGATGGGCGTCCATCGAGATGGGATTCCTCTACTTTCTGCTTTCCTGCGCCGGGGCCATCGGCCTATTCCTGAACCTGAAGGGCTTGCAAGGAAGCGCTCCGTCCGGGGAGGATCATGCTGGCGTATAGGCGGGCGGTTTGGGACGCGCTCGCCCGCCACCGGGAAATCCATCGTTGGGCCGACGAGGGCTTTATCGATGCGCCTTCGGCCGAAGCCTTGCTGGCGCGATTCCCGCAGCCGTTCTACACTCCCAACGTATTCATCCGCATCGGGCTCTTCGCATTCGGCCTTCTCTGCGCCTCCGCGGCCCTGGGACTGTTCTTCTTGAGCATGGGCATGCCATCCTCGAGTGAAACCGGAATCGGAGTTATGCTCATCGTTTTCGGGATCGCCTGCGTGCTTCTTAACGAAATGCTGACTCGCCGGACCAAGCCATTCTTCCGCGCCGGGCTGGAAGAAGCGGCGTGTTATTCCGGCATGGCCGGCCTGGTTTCCGGATTCCTGTTCCTAACCCTTTCCCGCTCCGGCGCTCATATGCATGCCGGGCTCGCCTTGCCCATCGCGGCCCTTTCAGCGTCGGCGGCCTTGAGATACGCCGATCGCCTGCTGGCCGGGCTTGCCTTCGCGGCGCTGATTTTCGTGGTACTGGACCTGGGCCGCCCTGCGGGAACGGCGGGAATTTATTGGCTTCCGGCCTTGGTCATCGCTTTGTCGGCCCTGACCGCTTGGGGATGCGGGCTGGCTTTGCGAGCCCGAGCCTTAGCGGATTGGGATTCCATCTGGACTGCGCTCCGGCTCTCGGCCCTGCTGCTCGCCTACGCGGCCGGTAATTATTGGGTCGTGCGGGAATGGGGGACGGCTTGGCTTTCGGACCGAACCGGCGCCGAACTTCCTTCTGCTTGGGCGTTCTACGCCTATACCTTCACCGTTCCTTTCGGCTACGTGGCCTGGGGCCTGGCGCGGAAGGATCGGCTCTTCCTCGATGCGGGTCTCATTTCCATCGCCGCCGCGGTGCTCACCTATAAGGCCTACCATAACGTGATGCCCGTCGAGACCGGACTGACCTTGATTGGGATCGCCCTGTTGGCCGTGGCCTGGATCTCCTCCAAAGCTTTCCGGCCGCCGCGCTTCGGCCTCAGCGCGGAGCCGCGCCGCCGAAGCGCCCGCGGAAGCTTGTTGGATGCCGAAGCCTTGGCGGCTTGGGCCTCCTTCGGCGGCGGAGCTTCCCACGGCAAAATCCCGGAAGGCTTCCAAGGCGGCGGTGGGAAGTTCGGCGGAGGCGGGGCCGGGGGCGGGTTCTGAAATCCCCCTAGCCCGACGCCTATTCCGTAATCATTCTCACCTATCAATTCCTCAAATTCGGACGATTTCACCCCCTATTTTTGGCATATTTACCCACTTTATGTAATCCTGATTCTAAAACGACTTCTTTTCCTTTCCGGTTTTGGCTATACTGCGGATATGGATGTCTACGGTTACGAGGATTTCCGGAAATTCCTCGCCGATTCTTTCGCGGAAAAGCGGAAGGCGCCCGCCGACGATGGCGGGAAATACACCCATAGGCGCTTGGCCGCCGACGCCGGCTTCACCAATCCCGGCTTCTTCAACGACGTGGTCAAAGGCCGGCGCACCCTGAGCGATTCCGCCCAGGACAAGCTGGCCGCCGCCTTCGGGCTCAAGGCCGGCGAAGCCGAATACTTCAAGCTGTTAGTGGCTTATGGCCAGAGCAAGGATCCGCAAGAGCGCGACGATCTCTACCGGCAAATGCTGTTCCGCCGCAACCGCTCGTCCTTCGTACGCCTCAATCCCATCAACAGCAAGTACTACCAGGATTACCATTACCCCCTGGTCCGCGCCGCCATCCAGGTTTTCGACTTCCGCGGCGATTACGAGGCCCTGGCCCATTTCATCCGGCCGACCGTTCCCGTGGCCACCTTGAAGAAATGCGTGCGCGACCTTTGCGAATGGGGCCTGGTGGCGCAAGCGCCGGACGGAAGGTACCATCCCGCGAACAAGAACCAGGAGCCCGCGCCTTCCATGGGCGATCTGGTCAAGCGCCTGAACCGCGAATGGGTGATCCAGGCCGCCGACGCCCTGTTCATGTTCCCCAAGGAAGAGCGCTACATCTACTCCGCCTTGCTCACCGTAGGCAAAGAAACCTTCCAGGAGATCCAGCGGCGCATCGAGAAGTTCCGCGAGGAAATCATCGCCTTGGCCAAGCGCGAAGAGAAGCCCGATCGCGTCATGCAATTCAACATCCAGCATTTCCCCCGCAGCCACGTGAAGGAGTCCTGAAGCCATGGACGCTCCATCCTCCGGCAATCGCTTCCCGTCCCCGGCGCGCAGGGCTATGGCCCTGGCCGCGCTCCTCTTGGCATTATGCCTCCAAGGTTGCATCGTCGGCGGCGAAAAGCATGCCGGGGTGGATGAATTCCCCAATAGCGTCTACGCGCGAGTGAACGGATTCCTGGACGAGGGCAAGAAGTCGGGCGAACTGGGCGTGCCCGACCTGGGCGACAGCCTGCAAACGGCCGGCGGCTTTATCGTGGCGGCCGCGAAGCTCGCCGTCGCCAAGCGGGCCGCGAACGGCTTTGAGGCCGCGCATGCCCTGCCGAAAGCGGCGGCCGGATGTTCCGGACTGGTCGCGACCTGGACCGACTCGCTCGCGAAACCGGCGGCGGAAAAGTTGTATACCAAGGACAGCGTGCAAGTCTGCCTCGATGCGAAAGCGCTCGATACCATCAAGGGCAACGAGACCATTATCCACGTGAAGAGCGTTACGACCTATGTTTCCGGCCGCATCGAGACGGCCGAGATCTCCGATGCCGACGGCGACGGGATAGTCAATCCCGTGTCGGGCGGGTCCTCCCGGGCATCCCTGGTTTTGACCGCCTTGGATAAAGGCATACTGGAAAAGACCGTACTCACGGTGGGACCGGGGCCGGACAACGACTTCGCCACCGAGGCCGACAACCTGACCTATACGGCTTCCTGGACGAAAACGCAGGGCCCGGATACCCTGGCCCTGGCCTCCTACTCCGATGCCGACAGCGACGGGGTAGCCATAGACAACGGCAAAGCCTCGCTGGTGGATCTGGACCTGTATCAGAAGGGCCCGTCCAAGGATCATCCCGACGCCCTCTGGACGCGCGCACTGTTGCGCATGGTGGTCCGCTACCACGTAGACGCCAAGGAAGTGCGGCGCGTCCGCTTCGAGATGGAGGACCCGGCCCATCGCATTTCGACGGGCGAAGTCCTGTCCCGGGACGGCGCGCCGGATTTCGACATGCGCGATACCGTCATCGCCCATTTCTCCACGGTGGGGACGGCCGCCTCCGATTCGCTGGACACCCTCGACGTGCGCCTGACCATGAAGCTGGGGGCCGATTTCGATAGCCCGCTCGACGACACCATCTACGCCATCCGCGCGATGTCGACGCAGAAGAGCGGGGACGAACGCCGGGCGGAATTCAGCTTCATCTCCTCCAAGCCCATTCCCTCGGGCGCGGCCCCGGAAGACGGAACGCTCTCGATGGCGATCGACTACCGCGATGGGACCAGCCTAAAGCTGGACGGGACGTTGAAGGCGAAAGCCTTGGACGTGACGATCGTGGATCGCGAAGGGCATAAGGCCCATGTGACGTGGGATGCGGAGGGGCGGGGCGTTCTGTTCGAGCGGCTGCCTTAAACGGGAACAGTCGAATCAGCCCGGGGTGCTAATCTTCACGTTCAGATCCACCAGACGATGGCACAGCGTACGGATAAGCCCGTCCACCATGGCGGGCCGGTACTTCATGATGCGCAGGAATTGCTGTTGATCGATCACCTGGACCAGGCACAGCTCCAAGGCTACCACAGTGGCCGTGCGCTTGAGGCCGGTGAAGAAACTCAGTTCCCCGAACACTTCGCCGGGTTTGATCTTGGCCAGGCTGAAGCCCCGGGCGGTCACCGAGGCCGTCCCGCTCAGCATTTCGTAGACTTCGTTCGGGCGATCGTCCTCCCGGATGATGACTTCGCCTTCATCGTATTGGCGGATCTCCGGGTCGTGCTTGATATCCTCGGCGATGTAGAGCGAGCAGAGCAAATGCACGATGCGGCTTTCCAGGGCTTGGTAGGCCAGCCAGTCAGAAAGCAAACCCGCATCGGATGAGAGGGCCAGCAGGAAATCCTCCTTCGCCACCATTTGCACTTCGGATCCGAATTCGCTCGTGATGGAAAGCCCGCCGGCTTCGCCGCATCCGGGCGCCAAAAGCAGATCGCCGCTGGAATACAAGCGGATGGTTTTCTCGCCGTGCTGGCAACGGAACACGCCTTTGACGATGCGGATCAGGGAAGTCGGGGCGACCGTGAGCAGCTCGGATTCCCGCGTCAGCACGCGGACTTGGCCTTTGCCCTGGAGCGCGGTCGCGAGGGATTGGCCTAATTGCTTGGCCTTTCTTTCCATCTCCTCCAGGAAAGGAGGGGTATCCATGAGGGTGAGCATGAGGATATTTTCCGAGGTGGACGGAAACTTCCGTCGTGCTCTACGTCACAGTCCATCCTAAGATGTCCCCAGGACCCAAACCGGAATCGCTAAGAGCCCAAAGACCCGTTTCCGGATTCCGGCGGTTTGCGATGGAAACGCTCCTTCGGATTGCGGATCCGATTGAGGTATTCCAAGGCCTTTTCCCGGTTCCCGCGAATCATGTACAGGGCGTAGATATTCCCGTATTCGCTTTCCTGATCCACGATGGCGGCCAAATGATCTTCCGGCGACCGGCCCGATAGGAACAGGTATTTCAATTCTTCCGGAGTGGGCTCGTGGTCAAAAACGGTTTCCATGGATGCCTGCCATCATTATAGGACGCTGCTTTCTGATAAAACAAGAAACCACGCTCAAAAAAACCAACCGCCGCGCTGGGTCTGGCACTGGTTAACTCCGCCCCTAAGCTTGACTTCCAAGGCCCCGGTGCCATAATGGGAAAGCCTTCCTCCGGGCCGGTTCCATGTGTTTTTACCGCAATTCGAGGTAGTTCGTCATGAAGCAGTCCTCCCTCCTCCACAATGAATCCTCCCTGCGCGGGAGCATGCTGATCCTTGCCATCGCCGCGGCCTTGGCCGGATCGGGGGCGCGACCCGTCCAAGCGGCGGGCGCGAAAGCCAAAGCCGCGCCGTTATCGTCCGGCGAGATCGACAAGGACGGCGAGGTAGAAGCGACGGTGGGCAAGATCCTGAAAGGCGACTTCATCGGCGTCGACACGGCGGGCTTCGTGGTGGAACTGGAGAATCGCCTGGCGCGCAAACCCGGGCAAGATGCCTGGCAGGAGGCGGCCGCGGTCCTGCATTACCGCGCGGGCCGCTATGCCGAGGCGCGGCGCGCCCTGCTCAAGCTGCGCAAGCCTTCTCCCCATGCCATCCGCCTGCTCGCCTTGTCCCACTTCGAGCTTCAGGAATACCATAAGGCCCTGGCCTGGTTCGCGCAGATGCGCGACCTGCGTTCGGCCCAAGCGGACTGGGAGAAATATTGCATCGCGCTCTCATATGGCGGCTCCCGTGCGGACGCGCTCAAGGAATGGGAAAGCTTCCGGGCCCTGAATGCCGGGTCCGATGCGGGACTCGACTTCCTGGCGGACTATTATCGGCATCCCTTGCAGAAGGAGAAGCTTCTCCCCGTCCTCGATAAGTTGGCCGTGAAGGAAAGGGGCGGCCCGGACGAAGCCAAGGTCGTCCTGGAGCTTTCCGGCTTGTACGGAGAGAGTAGCGTGAAGGCGGTGGAGCTGCGGCAGCAATACCTGAAGCTGATGCCGGAGGACTTCGCGGCCGCGCGCGGCTTGGGCGCCATGTTCGAGGCCCGCGGCGAAATCCCCAAGGCTATCGCCATCTACCTGCAGGTCGCTGGGCGTTTCGCTTCCGATCTGAAGTTCAATCGGCATTTGGCGGAGCTGCTGTCCAAGCCGGACAAAGATAAAGCCTTACTCTATTACGAAACCTGCCGGACGCTGGCCCCCAAGGACGCCGCCTATCCCCTGGCCATGGCCCGTTTGCACGAAGAGTTGAAGCATCCCGACCTCGCGTTAGAGATGTACAAGGCGGTACTGGACCTGAATCCCACCCAGCCCGAAGCCAAGGCGCGTATGCTGGCGTTGGCGGCCGGCCGCCCGCAGCCGGGCCCGTGGCTTTCGGCCATGGTGGAGAACGAGCGCAAGAACCCGCGAGATCATGCCTTCCAATTCCAATTGGCGAAGCTTTTCCTGGGCGCGGGCGATCGCGAGAACGCCTACAAGTTCTTGCAGAAGGCATTGCAGAATTCGGGCGACAAGGAAGAATACGCCGATCTTTTGCCCCAGGTGGCGACCACGGACGCGCAGATCCTCAAGCACTTTTCCTTGCTGCAAAAGTTGGTACAGCGCCCTGGCCCCACCGCGCAGGCCTTGCTCCTTGTCGGCCGCGGCCATTCGCTGTTCAAGAACAAGGAAAAGGCGGCGGAGGCCTATGCGCGCGTGCTGCGCATGGACGCCAAGCTCATCGAGGGCCATCGCCAGCCCATCCTGGATCTGTATGCCGTGAAGAACTTTGCCGACGCGGCGCGCCTGGCCGATGCCTATATGGCGAAGGACCCCAAGGATGAAGAAGTATTACGCATCCGCGTCGCCGCGCTCGACGCCCTTAACGTCCCGTCCCCTCGCATGCGCGCGGCCATCCAAGACCTGATCGCGGCCGAACCGTATAACGATCAATGGTACTTGCGGCTGGCCGAGCTGGACTTGGCCGCCAAGGACAGCGTCGCCGCCCTGGCCCATGGCAAGGAATGGACCAAGCAACATCCCGACGACAAGCGCGGCCTCCAATTCGTCGAACCCTTGGCCGCCAAGGCCAAGGACGGCGATCTGTATTTCGCGGTGCTCGACAACCAGGCGCGCCTGGAGCCGGCCAACCAGGCGGCCTACGAACTTAAGATGGGATATTTCTTTTTCGACCAGGGTAAATGGTCCCAAGCGGCGGAAACCCTGGTCAAGCTGGCAGGCTCCTTCGCCAACGACGCGAAGTTCTGGTATCGCCTCGGCGCCAGCCAGGCCAAGCTCGGGCGCGAAGGCGCGGATGTCTCCCTGGAGAAGGCTTATCGCTTAGAGACGACCAACGTAGCCTATGCGCGAGCGTTCGCCGCCCTGATCGAAGAAGAAGCGGCCCTCAAGGCCAACGTGGACGTATTCCGCCTGCTCGCCCGCAACCAGCCTGACAAGGGCGAGCGGCACAAGTTCGCCCACGCGCTTTACCTGAACGGCGAATACGGATCTTCGGCCCGGGAATGGGAGGCCCTCCTGGCCCTCGATCCGGCCGTGGCCAACGACGATTCCACCGCCGGCCTGGCATTCCTCAAGGCGGGCCAGGTCAATAAAGCCAAGCCTATCCTCGAAAAGCGCTTGGCCGATCACCCGCGCGACGTGCAACTCTTGGCGACCCTTTCCGACTTGTACGCGAAGGAAGGCGACGGCAAGCGCAAGGTGGGCATGATGGAACGCCTGGTGCAAGAGGATCAAGGCGTGGGCGATTACGTACTGCGCCTGGCCCATGAGAAAGAGAAGGCCGGCCAACCGGCCGAAGCCCTGTCCTATTATTCGCAATGGGGCTTCCGCCATGCGGACGACGTACCCGCGCTGAAGTCCTATCACGACCTCGCCGAGAAGCAGAAGGACACCACCTCGCTTATCGAGGCCTTGCGATCCCTGACCCAGATCAAGGGAAGCGACCGTGCCTGGCGCTTCCAATTGGCGGAACTCTATTTCGCCCGCAGCGGCGAGACCAAGGAAATCGAAGAGCTGGTGAAAGCCAATCCCGATTACCGCCAGGGCAAGCTGTTGCTGGCCTGGGAATGGCATTCCAAGCGCGCCTTCGCCCAGTTGTCGGCCCTGGAACCCTTCCTGGCGGCCGAAGCTCCCGGGAACGGGGCCCTGCTGGAAATCCTCGGCGATCTCTACGCCTGGCAGAAGAAAGGGCCGCAGGCCCAAGAGGCCTATTTCCATTGGCTGGCCGTAAAGCGCAAGGACAGGGATGTCTTCGACAAGGTCTACGCCTACGCGCGCGAGACCAAAGGCGCCAACCTGCAGGCCGTCCTGAAGCTGGGAGCGGATGCCTTCCCGCAAGACAACGAGATCCTCGCGGACTACGCGGCTTCCCTGGGGACCACGCGCTCGGCGCTCGATGCCTACCAGGGGCTTTTGGCCAAGGAGCCGCAGAACGCGGACCTGATCGCGAAGGCGGCGGAGTTGGCGCGCGCGCTAGGGGACCAGGGCGCGGAGGCAAAGTGGGCCAAGCGCTGGACCGATCTCAAGCCGGGCGATGAGAAGCCGTGGCAATGGCTGATCGAGGCCTTGGCCTCTTCCGGCCGGAAGACCGAACTGGCCGATGCCATGGAAGGCCTGCTGCGGCTGCAATCGGGCAATCTCGACCTCATCTTGAAATTGGCGCGCTTGGAGGAGGAGGTCGGCCGGCCCGATCGGTCCATCGGCCTTTATCGTAACGCCCTCTACCTGGCCCCCAAGGACAAATCCATCCGCGATCGCCTGATCGCCCTCATGAAGACGAAGGGCAAGAAAGAGGATCTGGCCGACGTGTTGACGGAAATCCAGAACATCGACTCCAGCGCGCACGAGGCCCAGTTCGAATTGGCGAAGCTTTTCTTGCAAAAGGGGGATAAGGTCAAGGCCTACGCCTATCTGGGTTCCGCCCTGGAATTGGCGCCCCTCAACCAATCGTACCTGCGCTTGCTACCGCATGCCATCCATAGCAAGCAGCAGATCGGTAAGCACTTCAAGCAATTGCAAGCCTTGGCCGCCCGAGCCGAGACTTCGCGTTCCAATCCCGACAACGGCGACCTCTTCCTGCTCCTGGCCCAGGGCTACGCGGCCCAGGGCCAATGGGACCAGGCCGCGGCCTATTACGCCTTGGCCTACAAGCTGGAGCCCAAGCCCTTGCTGGGCGACCGCGATGCGGTGATGGCCGTCTACCGAGGCAAGAATTTCCAACTGACCGCCGAGCTGTCGGATCGCTACATCGAAGTCAATCCCGATTTCGACAAGGAAATCCGGCAGGTGCAGATCCTGGCTTATGAGAAAACCAGCCAGGACCCCGCGAAGATCCGCAAAGCCCTGCAAATGCTGCTTTCTATCGATAAGGAGAATGCGGGCGGCCTCTTGCGTTTGGCCGAACTCGATCTGCGCGCCAAGGATACTTCCGCGGCCACCGCGAATATCCGCGCCTGCCTCACCACCAGTCCCAATGAATTGCGGGCCTTCAAGATGCTGCTCCCGCTGATCAATCCCAACATCCCTCAGCAGCGCGTGACCTACGTGGTGGTGCTGGAGAAGCTGGCCCAACTGGATTCGGCCCACCACGCCGACCACCTGATCCGCCTGGCGGATTTCTATTACGGCCGCAAGAGCTATCGCCAAACCGCGCGCCTCTTGTCGGAAGTCATCGAGCTGCGGCCCAAGGACGCCGAATCCTGGTACCGCTTAGGGCAATGCCGGAACCAATTGCAGGTGGGCGATCAAGGCGTTGAATGCTTCCGCAAGGCCTATGCTTTGCAGCCCTCCAATCCGGCCTATGCGCATACCTTCGCCCAGTCCCTGGAGAAACCGGAAGAGTTCAAGGCCAATCTGAAGCTTTACCAGTTCACCGAGGACCGCGGCCCCAGCCTACACGAGCGTTACGGGCTGGCCATGGCCTATTTCTACAACGGCGACGCCGCGGCCTCGGCCAAGGCCTGGGACCGCTACGCTTCCGCCAACGATAAGGCCGAACCCAAGTGGATCCCCGAGGCCGCCCTGACTTACGTCAAAACCAATCAGCCCGCCAAGGCCTTGCCTTTCTACCGCTTGCGCCTCGATCACGAACCCGACAACCTGGGATTGTTGGATACCTCATGCGGCCTGTTCGCCAAGACCGGCGACGAAAAGGGCCGCGTGGCCATGCTCGAGGGCCTGGTCCGCGTAGACGCCACCTATAAGGACTACCAATTGCAATTGGCCCAGGCCAAGGAGAAGTCCCGCGACACCGTGGCGGCCATAGACCAATATGGCCAGTGGACGGCGCGTCATACGGCGGATGCCCCCGCTCTCAAGGCCATGCACCGTTTAGCCGAGGGCAAGCGCGATACCGCCAGCCTGGAGAACGCCCTGCGCCTCTTGAGCGCCATCAAGGGCATGGATCCGGAGTATTCCTTCCAGTTGGCCGAACTGCAATTCAAGTTCAGCGGCGATCCAACCCAACTGGAGAAGCTGGTGAAGGCCTACCCGCAATACCATCGCGGCCGGGTGATCCTCGCCAAGGAGTATTACCGCCGTTACGACATGCCGAGGATGGTTCCTTTCGAAAAAGCCCTCGCGGAGGAAGCCGGCCGGGACCGCGATCTGCTGGGGCCATTGGCCGAGCTATACGCTTACCAGGACAAGAAAGCGCTTGCGCATAAGGCCTTCCGCGATCACCTGGTATGGCGGCAATTGGTGGCCCAAAACCGGGCTTCCGCCGCCGGCGCGGGAAAAGCGGGAAAAGCGACGGACGAGAAAGACGCCGCCCTAGCCGACTTGCGCCAGGCCTTCGACAAGGCTTGGCTCTATGCCGATGCCAACAAATCGCCGTACCTGGCGGAAGTCCTCACCATCGGGAACGACAATTTCCCCGGCGAACAGCCCATCCAGATGGGCCTGGCCGCCGCCTTGGGCAAGGATCCCAAAGCCCTCGACCTCTATAGCCTGGTCTTGGCCAAGGACGGCAGCGACGTGAACGCCCTGCGGGCCGCATCGGAATTGGCCGTGGGCTTGAACCGCTTCCAGGAAGCCTCCGTTTGGCTGGAGAAGTGGACGGCGCTGGAGCCGGCCGCCTCCCGGGCCTGGCAGCTTTCCGCCGATGCCTGGCTACAGCTGAAGAATCCCATCAAGATGGCCGATGCCCTCGATCATCAATCCCTCCTCGCTCCCACCGATGCCGCGCTGGCCTTCCGCGCCGGCCAGGCCTACCTCGATGCCAAGAATAAGGATAAGGCCCTCGAGTACCTGATCCGCGTCGACGAATTGAAGCCGAAGGATCCCACCTATGCTTCCGAGCTGATGGAACTGCTGCGGACTTCGGCGGAGGAATTCCTCGCCAAGGGCGAGACCGGCAAGGCGGTGGAGATGTACGGCCTGATGCTGCAACGCGATCCCAAGCATAAGAAGGCGAACCTGTATATGGGCATGTGGATGGCCGAGAACCGCGATTACGGTACGGCCGAAGCCATGCTTAAGATCGGCCTGGAACAATCGTCGGAAGGCAAGCCGGTTCTGGCCAAGGCCTGGCGCCTTTTGGGCGATTGCGGCCAGGCCGCAGGCAAATACCAACCGGCGCTTGAGGATTACAAGCGCGCCCTGGGTTTCGATCCCAACGACAAGGCCGCGGCGCTCTCCCGCCTGGACGTCACCCGCGCACTGTCCCTTCCGGCGGAACTTCCCTCCGCCCTCGCGGACGTGATCCGCATCGATTCGACCAATGTGGACGCCTGCCTGGCGCTGGGCGAGATCAAGCTGAAGGCCCCCGACTATCCCGCGGCCGCGGCCCTCTATCGCCGCGCGGCCCTGGCGCGCGACAACGATGCCGACGCCTGGGCCCGTTACGGCGACGCCCTGGAAGGGGCCAAGCGCGGGAACGAAGCCATGCAGGCCTGGGACAAGGCCTATGCCCTGGGCGATCGCAATGCGTATACCTTGCAAGGCCTGGCGCGTATGCACCGCGAGGCCGGCAGCCTGGACAAGGCCGCCAACGCCTTGGAAGACCTGGTCGCCATGCAACCCGATAACGACGAAGCCTGCGCCTGGCTGGGGGAGCTCTCCCTGAAGAACGGCAAGCTGGAACGCGCCGAGGAGCTCTTCGCGCAAGCCTCGCAGGCCGCTCCCGACAAGATCGAATACGCCGAAGGCCTCGCCGATATTTTCCTGAACCGCAACGACGCCGAATCGGCGCGCGAACTGCTGGAACCGCAGAAGGCCAAGCTTACCCCCGGCGGCAAAACCATCCTGGCCGACGCCTACCGGGCCACGGGCAAGATCGAAGCCGCACTGCCGCTTTACAACGAAGCCAGCCAAAAGGCCCCCACGGCCCGCGCCCTGACGGGGCTTTGCGAAGCGCTCCTTGCCAAGGGCAAAGCCGTCGATGCCAAGCGCCAGATCGAAGCCTCCGCCTTCGCCAAGGAACCGGCCGTGCAACTCTGCCTGGCCAAGGCCCTGCTGGCGATGCATGATCGCGAAAAGGCCGCCGATATCCTGGGAGCCCTGGCCAAGCAGGATCCGGAAAATGCCGATTACCGCTACAACCTCGCCCTCGCGCATTACGAGCAAAAGAGCCTGGGCTTGGCGTTGAAGGAATTCAAGGAAGCCTTGGCGAAGCGCGCCGATCTCGCGGACGCTGCCTACCACGCCGGGCTCATCCTCATCTCCCAAGGCCAGCTCAACGATGCGCGCGCCTACTTCTATTCCCTGTCCCAATCCGTAGCCAAGCCCGATCGGGCCCTGGGGCTGCGGGGCTTGGGCGCCGCCAGCCTGGCGGAAAAGAAGGCCGCCGAAGCCTCCGAGTACTTCATCCAGTCGGCCGATGTCTTCCCCGCCGCCGAAGCGATGGCCGAAGTCTCGGAAATCAAACTCACCCTGGGCGATCCGAAAGAGGCGGAGGAATGGGCGCAAAAGAGCCTGGCAGACGACGAGGATTATTCCCGCGGGATCGTAGCCTTGTCCGAAGCCATGTTGGCCCAGAACCGCCGGGACGAGGCGCGGGACTTCCTCAAGGAAGCCCTGGGCCGCAATCCGCGGGCTTGCGACGTGCACCTCGAACTCCAGAAGGTGAACCTGGCCCTGGAAAACCTGCAAGCCATCGCCGACGCCAGCCGCCAGGCCCTGACCCTCTGCCCGGACGAACCGCTTTCGTACTACTATGCGGGCGTAGCGGCGGATAGGACCTACAAGAAGAAGCAAGCGGAGGAATACTTCAATTCCTATAAGAAGATGGGCGGGGACCGGGCGGTTCTACCGAAAGGGTACTGAGTACCCTTAACGGAATCGGGGGGCGGTAAACTTCCCCCATCTCCCGTGCCGGGAATTCGGTATATTCCCTACTCCCCACCCTGGAGGCCCCATGGAACATCCCTCCCCATCCGGAATCAACCGCAGAGAGTTCTTGGGAGCGGCCGCGGCCGCCCTTTTCACCGGCATCGCCATTACCCTGATGGGATGCGGTGAGGACAAGGGTACCGGCGACAGCCTCGGTTCCGGCGACATGGCGGGGGAAATCTCGAATAACACCGGGCATCGCGCCGTCCTCACCAAAGCCCAAATCGACGCCGGCGGCGCGGTGGATCTGCACATCCAGAATACCGCGAACCATGACCATACCCTCTCCCTCTCCGCGGAAGATATGGCCAAACTGAAGAACGGGGGCATGGTCACCCTCGAAACCAGCACGGCCTCCGACCCCAATAATCCGCACACCCACAGCGTAATGTTCATGTAATCCGGTTCCGGCGCAACCGGTACCCCTTCCGCATGAATTAATTTCTAGACGCGCCGCGGTCCGAACCTTCCGCCGCGCGGAGGCTCCGATCCGACATTTCGACGTGGTGCTTACTTGTAACTACTCTCCTTGGTCCAATTACCGGGGAGGCGGGCAAAAGTCCACCCATATGCTGGCAAGCGCTTTCGCCCGCGCGGGCCGCCGCGTCTGCGTGGTGTATAGCAAGTCCCCGTGGGAAAAGGTTCCCGTGCCTGCGGATCTCCCCTATGCCGTCCGTTGGGCATGGTTCGTCGGCATACACCCCGGCATCAGTTCCCCCTTCCGTTTCCTGAACGGATTCACCTACCTCATGGCGGTCCGCGGTTTGATAGGCCCCGGAACCCTGGTAATCGGCAACGGGGACGAGTCGAGCCTGCTTTGGCTCATCCGGCCGCGCGGAAGGCTCATCTTCTCCAGCCGTAACACCTGGGATACCTGGCTCCAGGGACGCGATTGGACCCGGCCTTCGACTTGGCTGCGCGCCCTTTTCAAGGAACCGCGCGATGCCGCGGCCGCGCTTGCCGCCCGCCGCGCCGACAAGGTCGTTTGCACCAGTTCCTTCTCGCTCGCCCAGGCCTGCGACTGCTTCGGCATCCCCGCCCATCGCGCCTTGGTCATCCCCAACGGCTTGGATCCTTCCTTCCAGGGTGTCGCCTTCCAGGAAGCGGGACAACGCGGCGTGCTCTTCTTCGGACGCCTGGCCGCCAACAAGGGCGCGGGCCACGCCTTGGAGGCTTGGCTGCGCCTGCCCGAGGCCTTACGGCGGGCCCACCCGCTCACCTTCGTCGGCGACGGGCCGCTCCAGGCCCGCTTGCAGCGCCAAGCCGCCGAAGCGGGCGCCGGTAACCTAGTCCGCTTCGCCGGTTGGCTGGGAGGGCCCAAACTGGCGGAGGCCATCGTGGGGCATCGGCTCGTGGCCTTGCCCAGCCTGGAGGAATCTTTCGGCAACGCCATCCTCGAGACTTTGGCCACCGGGCAGGAACTGGTATCCACCACCGCCTGTTCCATTCCGGAGATCGCAGGCCACTTCGGCATCCTCGTTCCCGCCGGCGACATCGCGCAGTTGGCGGCGGGCATGGAACGGGGATTGGGCCGCGTACGCGATGCGCAGGAGATCGCGCGCCAACGCCGCTATTTCCTGGATCGCTTTTCCTGGGATCAGGTGGCGCAAGCCTACCTCACTGCGGCGGCAAGCCCCGCGGCCGAGCCGGAACTGGCCGGAACGCATAAGCCGGCATTCCCGGTATGATTTCCCTTGGCCTCGTGAAGGGCGCTTGCCTGGCGATCCTCTCCGGCGCCTGGGCGGATGCGCCGGCCGGAATCCCCAATCGATCCACCGCCAGGCCCATCCGACTGGCCTTGCGCTACGACGATTGCTCCGCGCTTTCCCCCGGCGATCTGGAGGACCGGATCCTGGCGGCATGCGCCCGCACGGGCGTCCCGGTCACCTTCGGCGTGATTCCCGAACCCGGGACTGAACCCGATTCCAGGCCCGGGTCCGGGTCCGATACCGCCAGGCCCAGCGATCCCGGGAACGGCGGAAACCTGGGCATGCCCGCGGACCGTATCGCCAAGCTGACCTCCGCGGCCCGCAGCGGGGTGCTGGAAATCGCCTTGCATGGCTGCACCCATCGCTCACGGGTTCCGGGAAGCAAATCCGAATTCGCCGGCGTCGCCGCGGAAGAACAGGACTCCCTGATCGCGCGCGGATTGATGTTGTTGAAGCCGCTCGAGCCCGCGCCGCGCACCTTCATCCCGCCCTGGAACGCATACGATGGGGCGACCTTGGCCGCCTTGGAGCGGCACGGTGTGCGAACCCTTTCGGCCATTGCGGGAGGGCCTTGGAAAATCGGATCGCGCCCGGCCGCCCTCGCCTTCCTACCTTCCACCTGCGTTGTGCCCGAGATCCGCGCCGCGGTTGCCGAGGCCCGCCGCCAGGGCGGCGGAATCATCGTCCCCTATTTCCATCCTTACGATTTCAAGGAAATGAATCCCAAGCGCGGCCTGTTCACCTTCGCCGAATTCGAATCCGCCTTGGCCTGGATCGCCGCGCAACCCGACATCGAAACCGCGACCTTGGGAGCATGGCGTAACCTGCCGGAAGCACGGCCCCAGGTCTATTCCGGCTACTCCCGCTGGCATACCCTCGCCCCGTCAGGCCTGGAGCGGACGCTGCGCCCCGCCTATCGGGTCTACCCCTTCGCCGCTTTTCCCGTGGCCGGCGGCGGCCTATGGTTACGCTTATCCATCCTGAGCGGTTACTTCGCCGCCGTACTTCCCGTGCTGGCGCTGGTGCTATATCTGTCGCGATTTTTATCGCGTTGAAATCCTTCCAGGCTTAGCGAGCGTCACCCTCGGATTGCGCGAGGGCGGCCGTTCGTCCCCGCGCGTGCGGCTTACCCTTCAAGGCCACGAAGAGATCGACGGCGAAGCCTTTCAGACGCGCCCCGTCCGCGTCCGCCAATCCGTTCAGGCTGCGCAGGTGGGCCAAAACCTTTAGCTCCGCGTCTTCCGCTTCGAGCTGCATCTCCTCCGGCGGCAAATTCAAGTCGTACGCGTCCGGATAGCGCCGGCGCAACTTTTGGAAATGACCCCCCAGATCCAGGGCCAAACCGCCGGTATCCTTTCCGCTCTGGAAACGCAAAAGCCCCGAAGTGGAATCGAAGGCGAAACGGAAAGCCGCATCGTCTGCGGGGGCATTGTCATCGTTGGCCGCGGGCGCACCCGTTCCCATCCGGAAATCCGCGATCAAATAATCGAAGCCCGTCACCTTGCGTAGGGGCGCGGTCAACCCGCGGCAATTGAAAGCCACGGCTTCCGCATGGTCCGGGCCCGTGGCTTCCGGGGGCATGAAGGGCAGCTCCAACGCTTCCAACAGGGCGAACCGGCTGTCCAGCGCCTTGTGCCAGGCCACCGAATTGGTTTGCCCCGAATCATCGATGGCCGGGAGCCATGGTTTCAAATCGGAGAGGCGTTCATGTTCTTCCAGGTATCCGGCGATGCCCCCGATTTCACGGATGGCCAGGCGCGGGACGCGGCCCGGCGCTTTCGCCAGCTTGCCTCCCACCAGCATGCCGTGGGAATCGAGCAAGCCCTTAAGCCGAAGCTCCTGGCTCTTGCGCGAAACCTCGAAGGCGCCCCAAGGCCCGAAAGCGGCCATCAAAGCGGCCAGGCACAGCGAACCCGGAAGCAAGCGCAAGTCCCGCGGGGCATCGACGGCGGCATGCAATACGATCCCGGACAGCCAAACGCCCAGGGCCAAGGCGAAATAGCGGTTCTCCGTGATGCCGTATTCCTGCACGCGTTTGCCGATGGCCGCGAAGAGCAGGATCAGCACTGGGACCAAGGCCACGTGGAAATGCCGGCAATAGAGCTTGACCCAACGGTTCCCGCCGCGATCGGCCAAGGGTTGCGCCAGGAACAGGCAGAGCAAGGCCATGCCGCAAAAGGCCAGTAACAACCAGGTTACCCAGCCCATGGGCCAATGGCCCATCGTCAAGGTTCGGATCCCATACGCGTAAATGATGCCCAGGTAGACGCAAACCAAGGGCATGAGGATCAGCTGTACCAGCACCCGCAATTGGCGGGGATAGGGGTAGACGGGATCGCCTTGGGCCGGAACGGCGGCAGCCGCGCTTACCGGCGCGGGCACGCCCGCCAGGAAGAACCAGGTATTGAATACGCCCAACGCGAAGATACCCGGATCGAGGAACCAGGTGTCCGGGAAATCCAATTCGAACAGGCCCTTGATGGCCGCCAGGCCCAAGCCCAGGCCCAAATGCATGAGGGCGCCGTACCCCAAGGACAATCCCAAGCGTGAAGCCAAGCGCTGGTTGTAGCGCCAGAAGGATTCGGCGCTGGCGCCCGGCCCGATGCCGACCGCCAGGGAAGCGAGCAGATGGGCCGCCAACATGCACAACCAGAAGCGGGAGACGCGCACCGGCCAAGGGGATGCCGCCAACAGGCGATAATACCCGAGCAAAGCCGCCCCTCCCGCGCCTTGCAGGCCCAAGCCCGCCCACATAGGCAGGCGCCTGGCCTCGCTTGCGGCGGCCAAGGCGAAGAGAAACGGCACGCCTAACCAGGCCGTCATGGCCAAGTTGCCCGCCACCGCGCGCGCTTCGCTTTCCCCGAAGGGCAAATGGTTCAGGGTCAGCGCCGATACCGCCCCGATCACGCCAGCCGAGAAGACCAAAGGAAAACGCGCCAGGACCCCCAGGGCTTGGCGCATGGCATGGTTCAATGCGAATCGTTCCACTACTTTGGCTCTCCCGCTCTCGGACGCGAATGGCATCCAGGTCAGCCAAGGAATATGTACCTAATGATACCGGGCGCAAGGGATTTTCGCGCGGTTAAGGGGAACGGTGGCGCCCCTTCGGGGCCGAAGCCGGAAATCGCTTCAATTGAAGCGGATGGGCATGTAAAGCACATCCTCGCCGCGACGCACCAGGAGCAATATCCTGCCGCGCTTACGTCCGTTGGAAACGGCGGCCAGCAAATCGCCCGCGGACCTCAGTTCGTGGCGATTCGCCTCCACGATCAGGTCGCCTTCCTGTATCCCGGCCGCCTGGGCCCGGCTGCCTTCGGCCACGCTGAGCACCACCACGCCTTCGCCCGGCCCGATGCCGTAGCGGCGCCGCAGCCAGCGATCGGGATCGGCGACCTTCAGCCCCAGGCGTTCCCCGCGCGGCATTTCGCGATCCTCCCCGTCGCCCCCGACGCGGGCCGCGGGCGGCATGCTCCTGGGGGTGATGGACAGCTCCAGGGTCTTGATGCCGCGCATCAAGGTGAGGTCGGTCTCGCGCCCGGGCTTGATCGAGCCGAAAGCCGCCGCCAACCCGTCGATGCCCCGCACCACCGCATCGTCCACGCGCAGGATCACGTCCCCGCGCTTCAACCCCGCCTCCTCGCCCGGCCCCCCGGGTAACACCGCGGTTACGATGGCGCCCTTATCGGCGTGCAGACCCAGGGCATCGGCGAGCTCGGCATCCACGCTTTGCACCGAAAGGCCCAATCGGGATCGGGCCACCGATGCGGCGGGAACGGGGCCGTCTTCCTCGCCATTGTATGAACCCGTCTCGGGCTCCGGATGGCGGGGCGGGGAGGCGTGGCCGGGAGAGGCCACGGCGATGAGAACCGCAGCCAGGGCGGTTAGGCGGAAGGGCGCTAAGCCAGAAAAGGAAGCGCGAGGATGAATGCGACCGGGCGCGAGGATCATGGAGGGCCTCCTGGAGATCCGGAGCCGGCATGGCATCCGGAAGCTTGCCCTTTGCCAAGGCAAAGGCCGTACCAACCACGAAGCGGCGAATTGGAGCCGCCAGCGGCACATCTTATCGGAGCAATCCTTCCCGCATTGTCCGATCCCTGGACATCGCCCACGGTTTGGACATTGGACCGGGAGCGGCGTGGGGGCGGCAAATAGGCGGTAAGGAGACGATAAGGAGGCGCGAGATACTTTTTTTGTAATCATTCCACATTTTATTTGCTTCTGAATCTTCTTCTTTTAACGCTAATAAATGACTTAAAATGGCCTATATTGCGAATATTATGTAATCACTATCCGATATCTACTTTACACAACCGGATGCGGAGCGGTATATTCAAAGCGTGTCGGACGGCATTTTCCATTTTCGAAAGGAAACCCCATGAACCTCATCCTCGCCCGCAAGACTGCCCGGGCCGGCCTGCTGGCCGCGGCCCTATTCCTCGGGGCCTGCGTCACCTCTAACGAGGATAAGACCGCGGTCGATCCCCAATTCAAAGACGCCAAGGTGGACGCCCAAGTGGCGGGCCGCACCTTGATGGGCAGCTACTCGCAAAGCCTGCAATGGAATTCGACGGTAACGGCCCCCACGGGTCTAGAGGATCTCAACGGCATTTCCACCGGCGTGGGGAGCCTGCAAAAGACCGCGGCCTTGGCCAAGACCGCCGCCGACATCGACATCGGCGGAGGCGTGATGGCCAATCTCGACGACACCGGCAAGGGTTTCGCCCTCATCTACCATAAGTACAACATCGTGCTGAACAGCATCGAGGATACGGCCATCGTGAGATGGGACGACCGGGCCAGGGACACCGCCCAGAAGGACAAGAACATCATCTCATTCAAGCGGGTGAACCGTAGCATCGGCAACCTGCGCGTGGAGACGAGCGAATTCGCCGATGCCGATGGCGACGGCCTGGTGAACGCCGTTGCCGGCGGGGACAATAAGGTGAAGATCACCTTCACCGTGGATCAGGGCGGAACCGTGGAAAAGACCGAGTTGGTGGCCGGGGCCGGCAAGGACGCGAACTTCGACACGGAAGACGACAATCTCGTTTACGAGGCGAAATGGACCCGCAGCAAGGACGGCGTGGTGATCGGGACGGGCGCCTTCCAAGATGCCGATGGCGACGGGGTGGTGGTCGACAATTCCAAGGATTGCACCGTGCTGGTCCAATACTCGGACATCGAGCCCAAGGATCGGCCCCTGATCGAGAGGGTGGACTTCAAGGCCAGGCTGAAGGTCTTGGCCCATAAGGCCGGCAACGAGCCCTTGAGCTTCTCCTACGTGGAGACCACCAAGAACGGACGGACCGATTCGGCCAGCATCCGCAATCGCGCGGGCGGGGAGGAGATCGTCAAGGGCGACACCATGTACGTGACCCTGAAAACGACCAAGACCGCCGATGACGATACCTTGAAAAGTGCCACGATCGTATTCGCCATGAACCCGGGCCAGGACCTTTCCACCGATGCTGACGATTCGTGCTACAGCATCCACGTGGAGAGCGATAAGCGCTTCGGCCTGGAACGGCACGCCGAGTTCGACTTCACCAGCGCCACCGCCATCCCCCATGGCCAGGTTCCCAAGGCGGGGGCCTTCTCCGGCGAGGCCGATTACGCCAACGGCACGAGCGTGACCTTGAAAGGCTCCTTCTCGCCCACGGGCTTCTCGGCGGAATACAAAGGCCCGGACGGTTCGGCCAAGGTGGAGTGGAGCTTGAGCGGGATCCTGACTTCGAATCCTTGAAGCAGGAATTCATCCGTCCGGGAAAGTCTGACACCCCGGACGGAGGGCCGCGGTCTCGCCCAGCCAAGGGGCGGGCCGCGGCTTCGCATGGGAAAGGGACGGGCGGTATCCCTAACGGGTGCCGCTACACAATGTATTGACAATCATTGTCAATACATTGTGTTACCGGAGCGCTTGCCCCAGGGGGATAGAAAGCGGCTGTGGGTAGCTTAACGAGCCGTCTCCAGTATTACAGCAACGCGGGCTCATCCGGCAGTTCGTTCACGTCGGCGCCCCGCCGCGGGAAATGGGTCTCCAGATGGCGGCCCACTTCGGCGATGCCGGCCAGCACTCCGGCTTCGAAACGCCCCGCGCTGAACTCGGCTTCCATCCTGCGGCAAATCGCTTCCCAACCCTCCGCGCCTACTTTGGCGTGAACCCCGCGATCGGCGACGATTTCCACGTTCCTATCCGCCAAGAGCAGATAGATGAGGACCCCGTTGTTGGCCTCCGTGTCCCATACCCCCAGCCGCGCGAAGGTTTCGAGGGCCTTCTGGCGGGCGCTTATCCCATGCAGGATTTCCGAGGCATGCAGGGAGGCTTGCACCGCGAAACGGATTTCCCCATGATGCTTGGATTCGGCCGCCGCGATGGCCGCGGTGATGCGATCCAGGGACGCTTGAGGGAAAGTCCGATCGCGTTCGGGTTTGCCGATCCAAAGATGGCGCGCCAGGCGTTTCCAATCCATATTCACCAATTCCCCGAAGCCCCGCCGCCGCCGAAGCCGCCGCCGCCTCCTGAAAAACCGCCGCCCGAGCCGCCTCCCCATCCGCCTCCGGATCCGCCGCCCCATCCGCCTCCGCCAAGACCGCCGAAGCCCCCGAAGCCGCCCCCAAGCCCCCCACGCCGCACTCCGGATCCGCCCAGGCCGCCGCCGCTGCCGAAGATGGACGTCAGTACGAAAGCCAGGAAGCCCAGGCCCGAAGCGAAGGCGATCGATTTCAGGATCAGAAACGCGATACCTCCGACGAGGCCGCCCGAAACCAGTCCGCCGCGCATGGGACCGAAGACGGCGGCGAGTCCGCGCGCCAAGGCCCAAGCCACGAACAAGGCCGCGAACAGGAGACCAGGGGAGGTGCCTCGTCCAGGCATTCCGATCCGGCGCGGCTGCGGCGCGGGCAAGGGTTCACCGTCGATCACCTTCTGCATGGCGTCCACGCCGGCCGCGATGCCTCCCTCGAAATCGCCTGCGCGGAAATGCGGGGTGATGATATCGCTGATGATGCGCTTGGACGTGATGTCGGTAAGGGCGCCTTCCAGGCCATAGCCGACTTCGATGCGCAAGGCATGGTCGTCCTTGGCCACCAGCAGGATGGCCCCGTCATCCACCTTCTTGCGGCCCAGTTTCCATTGCTCCGCCACGCGGATGGAGTATTGCTCGATGGCCTCGGGCTGGGTGGTGGGGACGATGAGCACGGCCACCTGGCTGCCCTTGCGTTCCTCGAAGGCGGTGAGGCTCGCATTGAGGCTTTGCTCGGCCTCGGCCGAGAGGGTGCCGGTCAGATCCACGACCCGTCCGGTGAGGGGCGGCACAGGAACCCGATCATCCGCGGCGCGTAAGCCAGCCGGGAAGCATGCGAGGGAGAAGAGGAGGGCGAGGATTCCGCGCACGCACGTGGGAGTTCCGCGCATGCTCGCAAAAGCCCTGGCCTGGGAATTCGTCAAGGGGATTTACCGCCGTTGGCCGGCGCCGACGGGGCCGGGGAGCCTGCTGGGGCGGTCGCGGGAGCCGAGGGGGCCGGACCGAAATCAACTTTAGGCGCGGTGGAGATGGCTTGCTCGTTCTCTACCGAGAAGTTCGCCTTGGTCGTCATGCCGAACATCTTGGCGGTGAGGTTGCTGGGAAAGGAGCGTACCTGGACATTGTATTCGCGCACCGCATCGATATAACGGTTGCGCGCCACAGTGATGCGGTTTTCCGTGCCTTCCAATTGGGCGGAAAGATCGCGGAAGGAGGCGTCGGCCTTGATGTTGGGGTAGTTCTCGGTGACGACCATCAGGCGGCTCAGGGCCCCCGTCATGCTGCGTTGGGCCGCGATGAACTTGTTCATGGCTGCCTGATCGTTGACCAGTTCGGGCGTGGCCTGGATCGATCCCACGCGGGCGCGGGCGTTGGTCACTTCGGTGAGAACCGTTTGCTCATGGGCCGCGTAACCCTTGACGGTATTGACGAGGTTCGGCACCAGATCGGCGCGACGCTGGTATTGGTTCACCACTTCGGACCAGGCGGCCTTGACGTCCTCGTCCTTGGATTGCAGCCCATTATACCCGCATCCGCCCAATAGGAGCGCGGCGCCGAATAAGGTCAGAAGCGCAAAGGGCCGGGGAGTTTTGGATTTCGTTGCGGACATTTCGATTCCTCTCGCGATTGCCAGCATGAATATAAATCTTATCTTTTCGCCGGCCCGTTTCCGTCCTCAGGCGCCGGAAGAGGCCGGTTTTACGGGCCGGCGTAACGGCGAGGCCGAGGAACGCATGCGGTTTCGATCGGGTAACCTCGCCATGACCCCTCAACCCCAACAAAGGCCGACCCTATGCCGCCGACCACCCCGATGAAGCCCCAGTCCCGCGCGCGTTATGCTCTCGCCGCCTCCGCCCTCGCCGCTTCGATTCTGGCCTTGGGCGCGTGCGACAAGAAAGACGCGGGCAACGAGATCCTCATCGGGGAGTACGGGTCGCTCACCGGCGCGACCGCCACCTTCGGGCAGAGTTCGAAGAAGGGCATCGAAATGGCCGTGGACGCCATCAACCAGAGCGGCGGGGTGCTGGGCAAGAAGCTGAAGGTGCTGGTCGAAGACGATCAAGGCAAGCCCGAAGAGGCGCAAACCGTGGTGACCAAGCTCATCAACAAGGATCGCGTGGTAGCGCTGCTCGGCGAGATCGCCTCGTCCAACAGCCTGGCGGCCGCGCCGGTGGCGCAGGCCAGCAGCATCCCCATGGTCAGCCCGGGGTCCACCAATCCCAAGGTGACCCAAGTGGGCGATTACATCTTCCGCGTTTGCTTTATCGATCCCTTCCAGGGTCTGGTGATGGCCAAGTTCGCCATGAACACTTTGAAGGTCCATAAGGTGGCCGTGCTGCGGGACATCAAAAGCGATTATTCCGTGGGCCTGGCCAATTTCTTCGTGGAGAACTTCAAGAAACTGGGCGGGGAAATCATCGCCGACGAGAGCTACAGCCAGGGCGATAAGGATTTCACCGCGCAGTTGACTTCCCTCAAGGGCAAGGATCCGGAAGCGGTATTCGTGCCCGGTTATTACACCGAGGTGGGCCTCATCGCGCGGCAGGCCCGCAAGTTGGGCATCAAAGGGCCCTTGCTGGGCGGCGACGGCTGGGATTCCTCCAAGCTCTGGGAGATCGGCGGGGACGCGTTGAACGGCTGCTATTACTCAAACCATTACTCCGTGGACGATCCCAGCCCCATCCTGCAGAAATTCGTGAAGGACTATAAAGCCCGTTACGGGACCACTTCCGATAGCATTCCGGACGCGATGGCGGCCTTGGGGTATGATGCGGCCCTGGTCCTGGCCGACGCCATGAAGCGCGCCAATAGCGCCCGGCCCGATAGCATCAAGATGGCCTTGGCCCAGACCAAAGGCTTCATGGGTGTCACGGGCAACACCACCCTGGACGAGAACCGCAATGCCGTGAAGCCGGCGGTGGTGCTCGAAGTCATCGTGGACGAGAAGGGCAACGGCCGCAACAAATTCAAGGAATCGGTATCCCCTTAAGCGGCGGCGCCGGAGCGGGCCTCTAGGGCATGCAAAGTTTCCTCCAGCAGCTCATCAACGGCATTTCCCTGGGCAGCATTTACGCCTTGGTGGCCCTGGGCTATACCATGGTTTATGGCGTACTGCGCTTGATCAATTTCGCCCATGGCGATGTCTATATGCTGGGGGCGTACTTCGGCTATTACGCGGCACGGTTTCTGCGGCCGTACATGAGCGGCAACCCCTGGCTGGATACGCTCGAGGTTCTGGCGGTCTCCATGATCGGCTGCGCCATCGCCGGGCTGCTCATCGAGCGCCTGGCCTACCGCCCGGTCCGGCGGGCCTCGCGGCTGACCCTGCTCATCATAGCCATCGGCGTCTCCCTGCTGATCGAGTACACCAGCCAGCTCGTCTTCGGCGCCGAGCCGAAATTCTTCCCCCAGCTTATCCCGGAAAAGGCTTGGCATTTGGGCGGGGTCATTATCACAAACCAGCAGATGGTGGTGCTGCTCATGGCGGTGCTGCTCATGGTGCTGCTCAATCTTTTCATCTACCGCACCCGCACTGGCAAGGCGATGCGCGCGGTCTCCTTCAACCTGGACGCGGCCAAGCTGATGGGCATCGATACCGATCGCATCATCGCCCTCACCTTCGCGCTGGGATCGGCCCTGGCGGCGGCGGGCGGGGTGCTGGTCTCCATCAACATCCCCGGCATCGATCCCCTGATGGGCGTAATGACCGGGCTGAAGGCCTTCGTGGCCGCCGTGCTAGGCGGCATCGGCAACATCTTCGGCGCGGTGATCGGCGGCCTGATCCTGGGGCTGGCGGAGGTGATGGTGGCCGGATACGGCTCCTCGACCTACCGGGATGCCATCGCTTTCCTGATCCTCATCGCTATCCTGCTGTTCAAGCCTTCCGGCATCCTGGGCAAGGGGCAGGTGGAAAAGGTTTGATGCCGGCCGTGGTGAAACGCCTGCTCTGGCTCCTGGGCGCGCCCTTGGCGCTCCTCGCCCTGCAATGGGTCCTGACGACCCTGCTTCTGGACGGGCCTATCCGCCAGGGCCCGTATTACTATCAGATCCTTATCCTGGCCGGCATCAATATCGTACTGGCGGTGAGCCTCAACCTCACCAACGGGATTACGGGTCAATTCTCCATCGGCCATGCGGGCTTTTTCGCCGTGGGCGCCTACATAGCGGCTTCGGTCAGCTTTTACGGAGGGCCGGCCTTGCGCTCCGCGCTGGCTTTCCTGCCGCCCGTGGGCCAGGACACCGGGGTTCTCTTGGCAGCGCTTCTGGCCGCTGCCATCGCCACCGCCCTCGCGGGCCTGCTGGTGGGCATCCCCTCCCTGCGCCTGCGCGGCGATTATCTGGCCATCGTGACCTTGGGCTTCGGGGAAATCATCCGCGTGCTCATCCTCAATATCGACGCGGTGGGCGGCGCGCGCGGGTTCGTGGGCATCCCCAAGCTGAGCAATTTCTTCTGGGTCTATCTGTTGGTCTTTGCCGTCATCGCCACCGTCCGCAACCTGGTGCGCTCCAGCTACGGCCGCGCCTTCCTGGCCATCCGCGAGAACGAGATCGCCGCCCAGGCCATGGGCGTGGACGTCACCCGCCACAAGGTGCTCGCCTTCGTGATCGGCGCGGTGTTCGCCGGCATGGCGGGCTGCCTGTTCGGGCATTACACCATGTATCTGCACACCAATTCCTTCACCTTCGTGAAGTCCTTCGAGATCATCATCATGGTCTCCATCGGCGGACTGGGCAGCATCGAAGGCGCGGTGCTGGGCGCGGTCTTGCTCACCATCCTGCCCGAGGCCTTCCGCGGCTTCGAAGGCATGCGCATGATCATCTATTCCCTGGCCCTCATCCTCATCATGATCTTCCGCCCCCAGGGCCTGCTGGGCACGGCTTCCCTGTTCGGCGGCCGCGGGAAACGGAAAGATGGGAAAGGGCCCGGCAAACCCTGATGGCGGGCCTGCTAGAAATCGCGGGAGCGACCATTCGTTTTGGTGGTCTCGTGGCGGTGAAAGACTTAAGCTTCACCGTGGCCGAAGGGGAATTATTCGGTCTCATCGGGCCCAACGGCGCGGGTAAAACCACGGTTTTCAACCTCATCACCGGCGTTTACGCACCCACCGCGGGAACCATCCGTTTCGCCGGGCAGGAGGTGCAGGGGCGCCCGCCGCATCGCATCGCCATGGCCGGCATCGCGCGCACTTTCCAGAATATCCGCCTGTTCCCCGATCTGACCGTGCTGGAGAACGTCATGGTCTCGCGCCATATGCATCGGCGGCAAAGCCTGGCGGGCGCCGTTTTCCGGAGCGCGGACTTCTTGCTGGAGGAAGACGAGTTCCGCGCGGACGCTTTGCGCCTCTTGGAATTGTTCCAGATGGGGCAGTTGGAAAACGAACAGGCCGCCAACTTGCCGTACGGCTCGCAGCGAAGGCTGGAGATCGCGCGCGCTTTGGCGGCCAAGCCGCGTCTCTTGCTCCTGGACGAGCCCGCCGCGGGCATGAACCCGCAGGAGTCGGCCGACCTCATGCGCCTGATCCGCCGCGTGCGCGACGAATTCAAGGTGTCCATCCTGCTGGTGGAGCATAACATGAAGGTGGTCATGGGCGTGTGCGAGCGCATCCAGGTGCTGGTGCACGGGGAGGGCATCGCGATCGGGGAACCGGGGGCGATCCGCAACGACCCGAAGGTGATCGAGGCCTACCTGGGGCAAGAGCATGCTTGAGCTAAGACAAGTCTCCAGCCGCTACGGCGCCATCGCCGCTTTAACCGAGGTTAGCTTCGAAGTGGAAAAAGGCGGCATGGCGACCCTGATCGGCTCCAACGGGGCGGGCAAGTCCACCACCTTGCGTAGCATCATGGGATTGGTCCAGCCGCATGCCGGCGAAGTGCTGTTCGAGGGGCGCAAGCTCAACCGCATGCCCACCCATAAAATCGCCGCTCTCGGCATCGCCTTGGTGCCGGAAGGGCGCGCCGTATTCGCCAACCTTACGGTGCGCGAGAACCTGGAGTTGGGCGGATACCTGGAGAAGGACGGAAAGAAGCTTCGTCGCGACCTGGATCACGTATACGAATTGTTCCCGCGCCTGAAGGAACGCCTGGCCCAGATGGCCGGGACCTTGAGCGGGGGCGAGCAGCAAATGCTCGCCATCGGCCGGGCGCTGATGGCAAAACCGCGCCTGCTGCTGCTGGACGAGCCTTCTTTGGGCCTGGCGCCGCTGATGGTGAAGGCCATCTTCGACGCTATCGCGCGTATCAACGCGGACGGAACCACGGTGCTTTTGGTGGAGCAGAACGCCAACCTGGCCCTTGCCCGATCAAAGCACGGCTTCGTGCTCGAGACCGGACGAATCACCATGCGCGGCCCATCGGCGGATCTCGCGAAGGATCCGCGGGTCCAGGAAGCCTATCTGGGGGAGTGACCCCGGCGGGCTGCCGCTCGGGTAACATGTCCGTTACGGGATACCGCTTCGCCCACCGGATCGGATTCGGCTTCCTGCAACCGCGTCCGGCCGGCATCGGTCAAGTGCAACTTCCAATCGTCAGGGACGGGAGCGTGTCCCGGCCGGGGACGGGTCCCCGCGAGGGCGATGAGCGGCTCCGGCGATTCGGAAAGGTCCAGAGCGTAGCGGGCGATCTGCATGTCCCCCAATCCCAGCGGCTTCACTATGGGTTCGGACCAAACCCGCCGGGCGTATTGGGCGAAATCGAGCGGCCCGGAGGCGAGCGGACGGAGCAGGGCGGCTTCCAATGCGTTGGGACCGCCGTGGGCGGTGGGCAATCGGCCCAAATGCGCGCGCAAGCCCTGCCTAAGCGCGGGCCAAGGGGCGAAGCCATCGCCCGATTTCGCCCAGGCCAGGAAAACCTCCCAACCCGCCGAGGAGTTGGCGGCATAGGCCTTCCATACCTTGCCCGCCAGGCTCGTAAGCGGAGACTTGAGGGGAAGGCGGTTGGACAACAACTTGGGGAAGGCCGCGGGCAGGCGCGCTCCTAGGGGTTTATCGGGACAGATGATGGAGACGCGGCCCTTGCGGCGTAGGCCCGCGGGTAGATGGGCCAGCAGGTAGATGAGATGGATCTGGCAAAAGAAATCTTCTTCGAACCAAAGGACGACTTCGCCCTTGCCCCGGCCGGCCTTATCCAGGGCAGCGAAGAGGGCCCGCATATCGGAACGGTATTTCTTGGGATCGGCCCCATATTTCGCATGCAGGAAAGCGCCTCTCGCCTTGAGGTCGATGGGGCCGCCGTCCGCCGAGACGGGCCCTTCCATGAGCATGTCCTTCCAGACCAGGAAGGTCCCCTCAACGGGGCTTTGCTTCAAAAGCGCCAAGGTGGCATCGCCATTCACCACGTGCAGCATGAAGCCATTATAATCCTTCCCGCTTATGCGCGCCAGCCCGGAGGGGCACGGGCTTTTGCCCGGAGGGTTCAGGGCGGGGGGTCCTTCCGCGACCACGGCGCGCCAATGGCGCGCCATTTGGAGCGTCTTTGGCGCTCCTTTTTCGCTGCGAAAGCGCTCGCTTTGCGCTCCATTTGCACTGTGTTGGCGCTACAATGGCGCTCCGAACGGCGCTCCATTGGCGCGCCAACCCGGGAGGGCATGCACGGGAGCGTTCCTGTCAGCCGGGCCGGGTATTGCCGAGCAGTTGTTCGCGCATCGCCTTATAACGGGACGAATAAAACGGCGGCCCCAGGGACTCCCGGTGATCGAATCCGAAGGCGCGCGAGCTGATCGCCAGGATGGGCGGGGCTTGCACGCGTTTGGCGACGGCGATACCGTTGTACAGGTTCCACCAACGCTCCAGATCGCGCACGAAAGCCTGGGCATCCGGGAATAGGCGGTATACGTCGGTAACGGACGAATCCAGACCGAGTTCCGAATTCAGGGTGCCGGCGGCGTACCATTCCAGGATTTCCTCCGAGGTGGCGCGGTTCCAACGTTGCACCCAGGAAAAGAACAGCCGATCGTGGTACGGGTAGATCAGCGGATCGCCCTTGCCCTCGTCCACCGCCTGATGCGCGCCCAATTCGGCGCTCGGGACCACCTTGAAAATGCCTTCGGGGATGGCCTCCCGCCCGTACACCTCATCGTTGAGGTAGCGGCCCAAGGCGTAAACCTCCCCTTTCCACAGATCGCCGATGAGGGCCAGAAAGCCGCCCAGGTCGCCGTACAAGGTGCTATATCCCACGGTTAGCTCGGCTTTGTTGGCGTTGCAGGTGAATACGCCTCCGAAGGCGGCCGCCAGCGCCGCCAGGATGCGGCTGGAACGGTCGCGCGCCTGCACGTTCTCCATGACGAAACCGGCCAGGGAAATGGGGACGGAATGCGCGCCGTCCAGCGAGGCGATCCGCACGCCGTCCAATTGGCGCTGGGTCAGGATCACGCTGTCTTCGATAGGCAACTCGGCGTAGAGGCAGCCCAGGTTTTCGGCCAAGCGCCGGGAAAGATCGCGGGTGGTGGCGCTATTATAGCGGCTGGGCATGTTGGCCAAAAGGATGTTCTGGGGCGGCAGGAACTCACGGTACAGCGCGGCGGCCACGGCGCTATCGATACCTCCCGATACGCCGATCACGACGCGATCGGTTCCGATCGAATCCAGGAATTCGCGGGCCCCGAAGCGCAGGGCTTGATGGATCTCACGGATGGGGATCTCCCGGATCGCTCGCGACGGGCCGCTGGCTTCCTCCTCATCGGCGTTTGCCGCCGTTGCGGGAGCCCAATCCAGGCGACCTCCGGCATCGCTTAGGGACAAGGGCAGCAGGGCCTCTTCGAAAGCGGGCAATTCGGCCCTTATGGATCCGTCGGCGCCGTAGGCGGTGCTCCGGCCGTCGAAGGTGTAGAGGGTTTTACCGTTGTTCTGGAGGCCGGTGCAATTGACGTACAAGAGAGGCGCCCCAATGGCCCGCACCTTGTGCGAGAAAACGCGGCTGCGCTTCTCGTTCTTGCCTTGGGTGAAAGGCGAGCAACTCAGGTTGAGGAGGAAATCGCAGCCCTTCGATCCCAAGATGGCCAGAGGCTTCTGGGCATAATCATCCTCCCACGCGTCCTCGCATAGTAGGATGCCTGCCCTAACGGAACGGCCGCCCAAGCGTAAAGGAATGGGCTCCAGGAGGGATTCCAGCGGACGCCCGGTTTCCAGGGCCAGCTTGCGCGCGTCCTGGAAATGGCGGGGCTCTTCGAACTCGCGGTAGTTGGGCAGCAGGGTTTTGATCCCGTAGGGCCGCCCGAGCCCGGGATGCATGGCGGCCAGGCCATCCTGGGCGACAATGAATCCGTTGTATTTACGGGGACGGCCGTCTTCCCCCTTCCGGTCCCATTCGGGAATCACGGTGCCGAACACGGCAGCCAGGCCTTCGCCCGGTCCGCCCGGGCCCGTAGCGGCCACGATACGTGCCGCCCAGGTTTCGCATTCCCTCAGGAAAGCGGGCCGCTCCCACATGTCCCCCAAAAGATATCCTGGGATGCACATCTCCGGGAACGCGATCAAGTGGGCGCCCAGGCCGCGGGCCCCGTCCATCAGTTCCAGCATGCGCGCCCCGTTGCGAGCCGGATCCCCCGGGAAGACCTGCATCTGGGCGATGGCGATCTTGATCATGTCTTGCCCAATTGTTCCGCCAGGCTCAAGCGGTGATTCCTCCGGATGAGGGCCTGATCGTAGCGCCGCTTTTCCTTTTCGGTTTCGGGGACTATCGGCGCGATCGCCTTCGGCTTGCCATCCTTGTCCAGCGCCACGAAGGTGAAATAGGCAGTGCACACGTGCTCGGGAGCCTCATGGCCCGGCGCCAAGGTGGTGGCGACGACACCCACTTCCATCGAATGGGCGAAGGCCCGGTTCACCGAGGCGCGGATGGTCAGGATGGATCCGTTCGTCACCGGCTTCTTGAAGATGAGGTTATCGATGGATACGGTCACCACGGTCCCGAGCACGTGCTTGATGGCGCTGATAGCGCCCACCTTATCCATCCAGGAAACCAGCTTCCCGCCGAAGAGGAAGCCCAGGCTATTGAGATCGCCAGGCTGGATGAATTCGGAGGATTCCGTGATCGAAGCGGCTACCGTATGTTCCATCCCCTGAATTTAACCGACCTGAGGGCGGCTGGCACGTTTCCCTCCCTGTGCCATGACAGGTCGCTGGACAAGGCCCGATGCCCGACCTAGTTTTCCTGCATGCGCCGGCCTTTCGCAATCGGGATACTGCTGGGCCTCGCCGCCATGACCATCCGCTGCCAAGCCGCGCCCGCCGCCCCCGCCGACGCGGGAGCGGACTTCCGAGTCCAGGGGGAATACGCCGGATCGATCGGAACCGGCGGCGCGCCCTTGGGCGTACAAGTGGTGGCCAATGGCCAAGGCCAATTCACCGCGGTCTTCCTGACGGGCGGCCTGCCCGGCGCCGGTTGGGACGCGGCGGGCCGCAGCGAAGCATCCGGCTCGTTGCAAACCGAAGGCGTTCGCTTCACGGCTACGGCCGCCGGGGGATTCTCCGCGCTCCTCTCCGCCGACGGCTCCGGCCTAAAGGGCAAGTCGCCCCAAGGCGATTCCTTCAACCTGCCCAAGGTCCAGCGCCAAAGCCCCAGCTTAGGCGCTGCGCCGCCGACGGGCGCCCTCGTCCTCTTCAACGGCCAGAACCTGGACGCGTTCGAAAAGGGTTCAGCCGTCCTGGACAGCGGCCTCTTATTGCCGCAAGGCTCGGCTTCCACGGGCGCGGTGACGACCCGTTCCTTCGGGAACTTCACCCTCCATCTGGAATTCCTCGAACCTTTCATGCCGGACAATACGGGCCAGGCCAGGGGTAACAGCGGCGTTTACCTGCAGGGCCGTTACGAATTGCAGATCCTGGATTCCTTCGGGCTCGACATCTATCGCGGCCCCGCGGGCGGGGAAACGCAGGAGTGCGGGGCGTTCTACCAATTGGTCGGTCCGCGCCTGAACATGAGCTTCCCTCCGCTTTCCTGGCAGACCTATGACCTGGATTTCAGCAAGGCCGTATTCGATTCGGCCGGCAAGGCCCTGCTCAAACCGGCCGTGGTTATGGTGCGCTTGAACGGCGTCCTCATCCATGAGAACCAGGAGCTGAAGAGCAATACCCTCTTGGGCGATCCCGTTACCCCCGCGGATGGGCCCATCCGCTTCCAGGCCCATGGCGATCCCGTGAAGTTCCGGAACATCTGGATCGTGGAAAATGGCGGCACGGCGATCCGGCCCGGGCTACCGAAGCAACAGTCCGGGAAGGGCGGAGCCTCGGGATTCCTTCTTCTTGGCGGGGCCCGGTTCGCCTTGAACGGGAGGGCGACTCCGCCAACGCCGGCCAGCGGCATGTATTACCTCATGAATTCGAATTCCGGCGCTACCGCTCTAATCCGGCAATAGCAACCGGCCATGGGGAATGGGAGCGAATTCGGGCGCGACAGCTGAAAGCCACTTTCCGTTCCCTCGCCTGAGGACAAGTTGTCCGATATTTTCGTGGGTAATTTAAAGGGCTTAAAGGGTATGCGATTAGTAGTTTGCCCCGGTGCGTCAACTCTTGCTTCCCCGCTTTTGGCCTGGCTTCCTGCTCTGCCTTCACGGTCTAGCGACGCTAGCCCGACCATCCACGCAACCGGATCCCTCCCCCGCATCGCAGGTAAACGCGCAGTTAGACTCCGCAGCCGCGACGACTCGGGACTCTTCCGGATTCTCGCCTTCCGCCAGCCAACCCCACCGGTACCGGGTCGTCTTCAAGGGCTCCGCGCCCGCCGGCGCCAAGGTTTCCCTGGACACCGCATCCACCCTGGCCGATTCAGCAGGCCACTGGTCCCTGGCGATACTCCTCGATAGCCTATCCCGCAGCCAAGGCCATTTCGAATTGTGCCTGGAAAAGGCGGAAGAAAAAGCCTGCTCGACGGTGCAACCGAAGGGCTACGATACCCTGGAACTGGCGCCCTTGCGCTTCACCGAAAAGATCGTAGTGGACACCGTCTCCCTTCCCGCGCCGGCCGCGGCCTCGGATTCGAATCCGAATCCCGCGGCGGCCAAGGCCAAACTGCTCGATCAGGGCAAGGCGGTGGACAGCCGCACCGTGGTCGTGCACGGGCATCGCAAAGCCAAGGTGCTGGGCCAGGAACACGTCACGGCGCAGCAGATCAGGCGGCTGCCCGGTCTGGCCGAGCCGGACGTCATCCGCGCGGTGCAGGCCTTGCCCGGCGTGGTCGCCTCCTCGGATTTTTCCACCAAGATGTACGTGCGCGGCAGCGCCAGCGATGAGAACCTGGTCCTGTTCGACAATGCCGTCGTCTATTCGCCCGCCCATTTCGGCGGCCTCTTCAGCACCTTCCTGGCCGACGGCATCGGCGGGCTCGATTTCTACAAAGGCGGATTCGATCCCTATTGGGGCGATCGGCTGGCCTCGGTCCTGACGGTCCACTCCAAGGACGGCGGATCCAGCTTCGATTCCAGCAGCCGGCTGGCAGGCACTTGGCTGGGCGATAGCGCCAAGGTCACCAGTATCGCGCGCGTTACCACCTTTTCCGGAAGCGTGGAATCGGACGGGAAGAAAGGCGATTGGTCCTGGACCTTGGCGGGACGGAGGACATGGATCGATCAGGCGCTGAGCGCCGCGAAGTCGGCGGGGCTGACCAACTTTTCCCTGAATTATTTCTTCTACGATTGGCAGGGGTCCTTGGCCTGGGCGCATGCGGGCGATACCGTGCGCCTTTCCGCTTACCAAGGCCGGGACGAATTGAACATCGATCCCCTGATACTGAATTGGGGGAACCTGGCCTTGCCCCTGAACGTACATTTGCAATTGACGCCGTATCTCGCCTATGAAGGCGCCCTCGCCTGGTCAGGCTTCGATCAACTCTTCTCCTTAAGCGATATCTTGCGTTTCGAGAATTCCATCGGGACGGTGAATTCCCGGCAAGGGCTTTCCTATACGGGCCTGCCCGGCCACGTCCTCGCCGGCGGATACGAATACAATTATTTCTGGGTCGATTTCCTGCAGGGGAACAAGGCCAGGAACAGCTACCTGGAGGACAAATATTCGCTGGACCTGCATGCGGCCTACTTGCAGGATCGCTGGACCATCAATCCCCGGCATACCCTGGCATACGGGCTGCGGATCTACAACTATCCGGAACTGCAACATCCCGCCGGTAACGGCCTGACGGACGTGGTCAAGGAAGGCGTCGCATCCTGGACTTGGGACCCGCGCCTCACCTACACTTGGCGACCGGCCAAGGATTGGCGTTACGATGCGCACATCGGATATTACCATCAGTACCTGGCCTCGCTCCGGTTCGCGGATCAAGAGACTCCCAATGAATTCTGGTACGCGGTGAAGGGAAACATGAAGCCCACAACTTCTTTACTCGGAGCGATGGGGGTGCAAAGGGAGAATTTCACCCGCGCCGGACTGACCGCTTCCGTGGAGGCGTACTACAAGGACATGCGCGACGTCCCCCTTTTCTACCCCAACCAAACCGCCGGCGCCCTCGACAGCCTCCAGTCCAAAGGCGGCGACCTTTCCACGCTTTTCTCCTCCTTGGACGGGTACGCGATGGGCGCGGAGTTCGACGTGAAGCGCGAGGAAGGGGCGGTCAGCGGGGACATCAGCTACTCTTATTCCCGCGCGATCCTGCGGCATCGCGCCTTCGACAACGGAACCACCTCCGAAGCCGAGAAGATCTATTACGCGGACTGGAACCAGTCCCACACCGTAAAACTCACCGCCAATCTCAACTGGAAGGGGACGGACGGGAATTCCATCTGGGAGTCCAAGAAAAAGGGCCGCTACTTGCGGACCAACGTCCAATTCAATTTCCACAGCGGCCTGCCCTACACCGACCTCGGCCTGTATACCCGCCCGCACGAGGCTTTCCAGAACGTGCAGCGAAACGAGCCCACCCAATTGCTGCCGGATGATCGCAACGCCGTCGATCGGCCCGATTACCTCCGCCTCGACGTGACCCCTTTCGACGTGGGCCGGGAAGGGCATTGGCGCTTCTACTGGACCATCCTGAATATCTTCAACCGTAAGAACGTCTACTTGGTGCAGGTGGAAAGGAACGCGAATCCTCCTTCCAAGAGCTACTTCTACCAGTTCCCGTTCCTGCCCATCTTCATGGGGTACGAATATGAATTTTAGAGGCATGTCCTCTAGACGCGGCCGCGCGCGCGTGATCGCCGCCCTCGCGAGCGCCGGCCTGTTGGCGGGTTGCCTGCTAGGCCCATGGAACCTCACGCCCCAGGATCAGATCGCCAAGGTGCAACTGGAAGTCTCCGCGCTCTTGGTGCAAGGGAAGGCGTTCGACACCCTTTGGATCGAACGACCCCTCACTTTCGCGAACGGATACGATAGCTCGCTCGCTTTCATCGATTCCTCCGCCTCCAGCGTGAACGTCATCCGGACCGATGTTTCCCCGCCCGAAACGGTTACGTACCGGATGTCCTTCCGCGATACGCGCGTCTGGCTTCCCGACTCCGCGCGCCGGGATACGGTAAGGCCGGCAAGCCATTACCGCCTGGAAGCCCGCATCCATTGGGACGCGGCCCGGGAGTTCCCGCAAGCGCACGAGCCGCGCATCGACACGTTAACCGCCGAAACCTATGTGCAACGGCATTACGCCATCCGCGATACCGCCTGGGTTCCCCTGGAAGCCCTGCACCCGTCGCTGTCCCTGGGATTGCCCGCTTCCGTCGTGAATCGGGCCCTGGCGGATACGGCCGGCCTGCAACGCCTCTTCGACAGCCTGGAGGCCATCCGCCCCTTGACGCGCCAGGGGGTCAATCGGGACGATCTCCGCAAGTACCTGGAAGGCGGCCTCGTCATGCGGCCCTTGGCCAAGGGGGATACCGCCTTTTACATCTTCGATCCCGCCAAGGTCGCTGACCCCAATCCCGCCAATCCCGATCCCATCAGCCGCTACTCGCGCCAATGGCGCTTCGTACAGGACCTGGACAAACGGGACTTCGGGGGCTTGGCGCTGGACTACTCATACGACACCGCCGGCGCGCGCATCCTCGATCCGCTGACCTCGTCCTTGGGAGGCCCTTTCGGCGGGCGCCAGAACGATACGGCGCGCCTCTACCAGCGCGGCAATACGCGCCACCTCGGCCTCACCGCCAAAACGGAACCGGGAGCGGCGGGCTATCCCGATACGGTGGCCTGGGGCAACCGCACCCTCGACTATACCGGCCGGGACGCGATCCATTTTTATGCGGTGGATTCGCTCTACCCGGAATACCAAAACGCGTCCAACCCCAATTTCCGCTTCTCCTTGGGCGGGGACGGGGGTGGAGGCGGTGGCAGGGCCCCGGCCAACAACGCGGTCCATTTTTCCAACATCCGCGGGGGAGATGGCTATTTCACCGCCGCCGCCGTCGACAGCTTCGTGGTCCACTTGATTGCCATGAAGGACACCATTCCCGTGCCCACCCTGCATGCCGCGTCCATCGCGAACGATCAAAAAGGGAACGGCCCGTGAATTCGAAGCACCTCTAGGATCGGAGACAACATGTTCGCGCTCATCGGCGGATTGCTCCCGCTGCTCCTCTGGATCGAAAAGGGGGTCCTGGCCCTCCTGATCGTACTGGGATTCATCACCCTGGCCATCTTTTTCTGGCGCTTGCGCGGGTATGCCCGCGCGCAAGGCAAGCCGGCGAAATGGATGGAAGCCTTGGCCGTGGATCTCAATGCGGAAAAACCCCGGCTCGAATTGAGCGGGAAAGATCAGGAATCCGTCGCGGGACGCGTCATCAAGACCGGCTTGGCCAACCTGGCGTTGGCGCCGGAAGCCTTGGAGAAAATCTTCGAAGTCCAGGAATCCGCCGAAAGGCGGGAGCTGAATCGGGGACTCGCCTTCCTGGGCACCGTGGGCGCGAACGCCCCGTTCCTGGGGCTGACCGGCACGGTGATCGGAATCCTTTCCGCCTTCGATCGCTTCGCCGCCTCCGGAGGGCGCGGCAGCGCCGACGTCATGGTCGCGATTTCCCGGGCCCTGGTCGCCACCGCGCTCGGGCTTCTGGTCGCCATCCCCGCCGTCGTCTTCTATAACGTGCTGCGCAATAAGAGCCGCGCCATCCTGGAGGAGGCCCGCGAGGTGCGCGGCCTGTTGATGGCGCGCAGCCTGCAATCCGTCTTCCGCAAGCCGGGGTCCTGATGGCGGCCGAAAGCAACGAGGAAGACGACATCCTCGCCTCCATCAATATCACGCCCCTCGTGGACATCTTCCTGGTCCTGCTCATCATCTTCATGATCACCAGCGCCGTGGTCGATCAGCGCGAGATCAAGGTCAGCCTGCCCAAGGCGGCCCATGCCGGCGATGAGGCTCCCAAGGCCGCGGGCCTGGTGTTGGATCGTCAGGGATCGATGTTCCTCGACGGGCAGCCTTCCGATTCGGCCACGGTCGCCGCCATCCTGCGCGAGCGATCGGCCGCCGATTCCGCCTACCAGGTTCTCATCGCCGCCGATCAAGACCTGCCCTACCGGAACGTGGTCAACGCCATCGATCTGGTACGCGGGGCCGGGGTGGCCAAATACGCCCTTAAGGTGGTCCGGGAAAAACCATGACCAGCCGCCTCCCGCATCGGCGCACGCGCCGGGAAGCGCCCGGACCGTCGCCGGAACGGCTACGGCTCCACCTTCCGGTGCGGCAAAATCCCGGGTGGCGGGATGCGCTATGGGCCATCGGCGCCGGCTTCGCCCTGGCCGGACTGTTTTTCGCGCTCGGCAAAGACATTCTCCCGCCGCCGTTCCGCGAGGATGAAGTCCGTATCATCGAAACCGAACCTCCGCCCCCACCGCCTCCACCGCCGCCCAAGCTTATCCCCGAACCTCCGAAGCCGATCCCGCCGCCCCGGGAAAAAGCCCCGCCGCCCCCGAAAGAAACGCCTCCGCCTCCGCCCCAATTCGGATTGGAGAAGGATGCGACCGACGGCAAAGGGGACATGGCCGTCGCGACCGGGAACACCCTCTTGCAAAAGGCCGATAGCGTGGTGAAGCCGGCCCCGCCTCCCCCGCCGCCCAAGCCCATGCTCTTGGACCAGGAACCGCAAGCCTTGGACAAGGTCGTTGCGGAATACCCGGCCTGGGCCGAAGAGCAGGGGGTAACCTCCCGGGTACTGTTGATGGTGACCATCGACGCGGAAGGCAAGGTCGTGGACGCCCGCATCGAGAGAACGGGCGGGAAGGATTTCGACGAGGCTGCCCTGCAGGCGATTAAGCGGACGCGCTACAAGGCATACGTAGAGGGCGGGAAACCCCTGCCCGCGAAATTCGTGGTGGCCTACCAATTCGTCCTCTGACAGGTCCATAAGCGATTTCCCCTCGTTTTAGAAGTTGTAAACTTTCCCGTCACATTGCCGCGATTTTTACAACCTCCCATTTTGGACCCGGCATTCGGCAAATTTTAGCCGGTTTTTTTGGCATGACTTTCCCTTAATTTTACCCTTATCTTAGACACCCCCCAAGGAACTCATGCTGAAAAAACTCATCTTCCCTGTTATTGCCGCCGTGGCTGTAGCGACCCAAGCAGCTCCCGTGTACCTCACCTTCCACGGAACCGTGGGAACCAGTTTTGACTATCCCTTCTCGACCATGGTCGCGCCGGACGTGGGCACGCCGGAAACCATCGTCATGCTCGTTGATGAAGCGGCGCCGGGTTACTACAACCAAATCGGGAATACGTATTATGAGCCCGTGCTTCCCCCAGCCGGGAACGACACCTACTTCCAGTCGGAACTCGTTTCCGGTCCCAGCGTGACCGGCGGTTTGGGGAACCCGACCTCATTCGGTATGGGCTACCAGTATGGGGTCACCTACCATTATGGCGCCAATCTTGGTTACACCTCTGAGGGGTTTTATTTCTCGTGCTCGGGCCCGGATCAAAGCGGTTCCGACAATTGGCTCACCCTCAGCAGCGACCCCAGCGTCGTATACACATCCATCGAAGTGGGGCAATCCTACTTTGCATTCGGAAGAGGCTATGACGTGACGGGCTACTACACCCAGTGGACAGGCAATTTCACGCTGACCGATATCTCGGCTGCGGCTCCCGGAACCGGAGGCGGAGGTACGGTAGGCGGAGCCGGAGGTTCCGGCAACGGAGCGGGAGGTTCCGGAACCGTTGGCGGAGATACGCCCGGCGCCGTACCCGAACCGGGAAGCCTGGCCTTGGTCGGGCTGGGCCTTGCGGGATTAGCCGGAGCATCCCGTAAGCGCCGTGGGCCCGCTTCTATATTGCGGCAGGGATAGCCCACGCGGATGAGGGCATAAGTAACATTGGCGTTACGGTGCGGGTGCGATTTGTCGTTTACCCGCAGCATCGATTACCACGGGTGCAGACCGGTCCCCCCCGCCGATCAGGAACAATCCGGGTCGCCATTGGAAATGAAACGGCTTCTGCGCCGGCGCGCGGTCGCGGATCGCGGTCGCACCGGACATATCCATCACCAGAGGCCGGGATAAACTCCAGTCATCCGTTGTCGTCGCGGATGCTTTAGCTAAAGCGCCGGAATGGCCATGGATTAAACGCACCCGCCAGTAGAGAGCGCCTTGGTATCCGTCCAAGCCCGTAAAATTCCCGGCCTCGAGATGCAGAATCGCCAGGCTAACCACCTTGTGGAATACCAAATCGGCAAAGGACGGATCCTTGGAAATCTCGACTTCCACGCTGTCACCTGCCAGCACGACAGGCAAAAAGGTCGAGTCCGTGCAAGCGCCATGGTCGATGAGCTTGAATTCCAGGTCCAACTTGCCTTTGCACACCTGGCCCGCTTCCGGATACTTCGGGATGATGACGCCCGTGCACAACGAATCGCGCACCCGCGGATCGAAATTGTCCTGGTAGCGTTTATGGATTTCAATCTCGGGGAGAACGCCGTCTTCCACTTTCACATAATCCAGGATACCGTCAAGATAGGTGTGGTTCTTAGGAGCGTCGAATCCGGCTCCCGCATAGGCTCCTATCACGCTATCAATCAGCGGCTCCGCGCCAAGTCCTTGGATACGCCATTTATCAGTGGCCTCCGTGCCGTTCAGGTAAATGCGCATATTGGTTCCGTCCCACGTCGCCACCAGATGCGTCCAGGCGTTTTTTTCTATGCAGCGATCGGTATACACGCCCTTCCAATCCTGGGACACGTCCTTACGCGCCATGAAAAACGCGGCGAAGCAATCGGAAAACCGGCCTCGGTCGATATAGGAATAACCGCCTTGGGCCGATACCCACTCGGCTTCCGTTTTATAGGCGTCGCGCGGGAGGGTAGGATAGAGATAGCCGCCGCCGACCTTCATTTCGAATCCCTGCGATGGCCCGACGTCCCAAGTCGCCGTGCTCAAGATGTCGGAAACGAAACGGGCGTTTTCGGGTCCGTAATTACGGATCAGGAAGCGCGCTTCTATCGAAAACGATCCTTTCGGACTGAGAAAATGAGGTATCTGAACCCATCCGCCTTGAGATCCGAAATCGACGGAACCGGGATACATCGGCGAAGGCTTCGCGTTCCCGTTTACCGTGCCCAAAGGCAAATCGCCGGTTTGGGCCCCCAGATTCGCGGAATCGTTGAAATCGAGATGGAGTAGTTCCTTGGAATGTATCGCGCGGACCAGAACAAGCGCAACGACCATTTCCAGCATGGGAAGGCGGAGTTTTACCCAAATATTCATTTTAGTTCCTTGTGGGGCGGGCCACGGAAGATACCACAAATTATAGCATAAATAAATTACCAGATGGAGGGAACGGCTTCCCAATTCGAGTGAACGGCTCCCGTTACGCGGCACCAATACATTCCCGGTTTCAGATGAATTTCCGGACTCTGCCCCGAAATCCGCCCCTCCAGCTTCCCGCCCGGACCGCGGATTTCGAGAGCCGCGCCGGCGGGAATGCCTGCCACCCGCACCGTGCCCGGACCTTTGCGTTGCCAGCGCAGGTTATGCAAATCGAACCGGGTTTCGCCCGCGGGTCCCCGCAAGCGGGAAGGATTGGCATTCCGCGCGTACAGGCTAAGTAATAATGCCTTCCGATCCGTGTTGAGGTTGGATCGCGTATCGGCCAGGGAATCCGAATACTCGACGCTCCATCCTTGGTATTCCCGGTAGGCGTGGTAGCTCCAATCCCAACCTTGGCTTTCCAGGATGTTCGTCACGTCGGTAAGCCAGTGAAGGGCGCTGTGCTCCGGCGCCCAGCGGATGCAGGAAAATTCGCCCACGTAGATGGGAACCTGGTATCGCTTCTGGAAGTCCACGGCGGGCTGCATGGCCTTGCGCAACCGCGTCGAATCGTAGTCCACGCCGTCGATGGCGCCCGGATAGACCGCTCCGATCGAAGCGTTTCCCGACACGCCCTGCGCGGTGAGAGTCGATGGCGTATAGAAATGGAAGGAGTAGACGATATTGGGAAGGTCCCATCCGCGATTCCATCCGACCGGTTGGAGTTGGGCGAATTTCTGGACATCCGCTTGCACCGGTTCGATGACGATGGGAGTGAGATTATCCACGGACCGGATGACCCGGCATAAGGTATCGGCGAGCTCGTTCCAAAGCAGCGCTCCCGGGCGCCAACTCGCTTCGTCCGGTTCGTTGGCGAGGTCGTAGCCGGCCACCGCCGGATTGCCGCCGTAACGCTGCGCGATCTTCTTCCAGGTATCCAGCAAAAGCTTTTGCTGCGCCGCCCCCAGGAAGAGCCCCGTCGACATTTGGTGCATGTCGATCACCACCCGGATTCCATTCGCCTTGCAAACGGGAAGCCCCTGGTCCAGATAATCGAATTCCGCTTGCAGGAGGGAGTCGTAGTTGGATTGCGAGAGGAGGTAGCTGAGTCCATACGGGCCGTTCAATTGCCAGCGCACAAGGTTCGCCTTCCACGTGGAGCCGAAGTTGGCCAGCGCGTCGCTAGTGGGCGGCACGCCGATCATGGCGCCCCGCGATTTGACCGAGCCGAAGGCGAAAGGGATCGGTCCCGCGATGCTACGGGCGGCGGGTTGCTCGGCGGATCCGATGCGATCGATCCGGATGCTGTCGAAGAAGACGGTCCCGGCCGCGAGCTCCAGACCCAGTACCAGATTCGCTTTCAAGGCGTTGCCCGGGACGGTGACGATCATCGATGACCCCTGCCAAGGATAGGTCTTCAGAGTGTCGGGCCAGGGGATCTGCGGATTTTCGGAGGTACTGTCGGAGTGCATCACGGTGAACATCACCTTTACCCCGTTCGATGCCTTGGGCGCGCGCGTGAGGTTGGCGGCCCGCGTGGAAGCGGAAACCAGGAGGACCCTGCCCCGCACCGAATCCAACGGGAGGCTGTAGGTCAAGTAGATGGACTTGGTGCTGTCGAGCCCTTTGACCATGGCCGCGGTTCGGCCCGAATCCAGTACCAGCTTATAGTTGGCGGTATCTCCGAAATGGCCCTTCGCCACGGAGTAGGAATCGAATCCCTCGAAAAAGACCGGGGAGGCCGCAAAGGCGGAAGGGGAAAGCATGGCCATGAAGGCGCTCATTTTCCCCAGCATCCCGAGGGTAACACCTAGGTTTCTATGCCGGGGAAAAATCAACGACCTCCTTAAATTGAAGCAGGCGATTTGCGGAACAGGGACCCGATTTGGAAGATCCCGTGCAGGCCCAATCCCAACCCCCATCCGATCATGGGCCATTGCGACCAGGTAATGCCGCCCGAAGCCTTCCAATCCAGGATCCCTAAGAACGAACAAGTCAGCGCATAGATCACCGCATGGACGAAGAAGGCTTTGCGACGGGATTGACCAGGAAAATAGCGGATACGCATCCGCTTAATTCCGATTCCCAAGCAGGCGAGGGTTAGCCCGAGCAACGGCCACCTGGACCAGGTGAAGGAATGATTTAACCGCCAATCCTGGAATAGGAGAAAACCGGCCACCACGGGCAAAACCATCAACGCGGGACTAACCCGCCGCGAATCGGTGTTTATAGCGGGCGAGGCGGGCATATTGATCGTCGCCCCCGCCGCGGCTTCGGTTACGGCTTCCAAATCGGCCAGGCTACAACCGAAGGCGGAGGCCAAAGCCATACGGGTTTCATTGGAAGCCTTGCCCTCCGCTTCCACCCTTTGGATGGTTCTAAGGCTCAAGCCCGTGACTTCGGCAAGGTGTTCTTGCGACCAGGCCCGTTGTTCACGCCATTTGCGAACGGTTTCCGAATTGACTTTCATCTCGACGTTCCGATTTTCATCGCGGGTTGGTTTGTTCATGACCCAAAATTATCGCGAAACCCGGGGCGCGGGAACGACAATACCCCGCCAAAGGCCACGACACTTGGCCGCCACTTAGCCGCATAGGTAGGTTGAAACCCCCTCCCCGTCAATATAGGGCTGGGAAACCCGGTTTGGAACAGTAATATTTCAGTAACATCCGATCAAAAGGGCCCATGAAAAGAAGCGGAATCGCATGGATGGTCGTTCTCATGGCGCTGGCCGGTAGCTGCTTCGCCAACCCGAGCCTAACGCCGGGGGTCTGGAAAAACATCTCCCCGCCCACCCTCGATTTGAGCGCGGCCCATTTCGGGAGCGCCGTGGTGCAGATCGACCCCGGCAATCCCTCGACGCTCTATCTTAGCGTCGACATGCAGGGACTCTGGAAGACTGCCGACGGCGGGTCCACCTGGAGCAGGCTCGGCGATACCACGGCGACATACAACTATGGGACAACCACGAAATATCTCGACAGCCCGATTATGTCCGTTGTCGACCCGGGCAATCCGAACCACCTCTACGCGACCCAGGGCGTTCGCGGGGCTACCATGGGATTCTGGGAATCGACCGATGGAGGAGCCACTTGGAGCATGCCGGCCGGATTCGTGGCCGTATCATCGACCATCGGTACGCGTGACATGACGACGATGAGCGTGGACCCGGTCGATTTCAAACACATTCTGGTCGGCTCCCACTCGCCTTGGACGGGCTACGCCAACGCCGGAATCCTGGAAACCACCGACGGCGGGGCCACCTTTGCCGCCCACCCGCCGGTCCCGGGTTGGCCGAGCGGATCGATGGCGATCAATTTCCTCTATTTCCCGAAGCAAAACCTAGGCAACAAGAACACCTGGCTGGTGGGCTTGGATGGAGCGGGGATTTTCCGAACCACCGATGCAGGGACCTCTTGGGCCAAAGTCTCGGACAAGGGCATACCGCATGGCGGAGGATCGCTCTACTGCACGGCAGCCGGCGTACTCTATACCGGCGGGCCTTCTTATCCGCAGAGAAGCGCCGACCACGGGGACAGTTGGCAGGAAGTGAAAAATGGATTGGGAAACTGGACCTTCTACACGGTTCAGGGGGACGGGACCAATCTATACACGACACGATCCTTCGCCGGCAACGATGTCAAATACAATGTTCCGTTCTATGTATCGTCCGAGACGGACGGGACCAATTGGACGGCATACGACCCGCTGGGCGCCGGCGCGCAGACATTCGACAACGGCCCCTTCACCTTACGCTTCGACAATATCAATCGCATCATGTACTCGGCGAATTGGTGCGCCGGATTGTGGGCCCTGAAGGTTATCGATCCGGGAACCAGCGCGGCAAGACCAGGCGCGGCTCTAACAAGCGAAGCTACCGCAAGGGTACCTTCGGTTACGATGACGAAGACCGAAGTCGTGATTCGCGATGCCGCGGGGCATGCCTTTGATGCCAACGGCGAGTCGCAATGAACAACGTCCTCGTTTGTCGCGATATTGGGGTGAGATGAGCGCCTGACGGATTGACGGGCGCGATCAATGCCCGGAATGGGTTTTTTCCTGAAGGTCGCCGACCAGCACCGGACCCGCTCCCAGCTTCGGCTTCCCGAAGTCCACCCATCCTTGCGGCCCAATGCCGGCCGCTCCCAGGAAGCGCCCCGACAGCCCATACATCTCCACACGCTGCGCGAATCCCGTTCCGCCCATCCGCAGCGCGCCGGTTTCGTCCCCGGCATAACTGATAACCATGATCGGTATTATCCCGGATTGTGAAGAACGCCCCGGGAGCCGGATGCGGATATTCGCGCTCGCATCTTCGACGTAACGCCAGATCCCCGCGTTCCAGCAACCGGCCAGGATGACATAGCGCGTCCCATCGAAGGTCACCGAAGCCCGCTTGCTCCCATTTGTCATGCCGGCTGGCTTGGGCATCAAAGACCAAGCCGTGCCGGGATTCCGTGGGGCCTTGGAAAGCAAGGGATCGGTAGTGAAGCCGGAACCGCCGGGAAAACCGAAGCTGGCATACAATGTCGAGGGGGTGCCGATCACGCCGTTGCATTTCGCGTAGACATTGGTCCACGTCTGCCCGGCATCCGCGGTTTTGAAAACCCCTTTATTGCCTCCGGAATAGGCCACGCCGCTCCCGGCATTGAACATTTGCGCGCTGCCATGCGGATGACCCCAGCGGCCGACCCGCGCCCAGGTAACTCCGGAGTTACCCGTGTGCCAGGAACCCGTCGTATCTTGATCCGATTCCGCGAACCAGGTCTTGCGAGTGGCGGCCGAGTCGCCGGTATCGATGAAGAAAGGATAAACCGATCCGCCGAAATCGTCCGGTACCGCGATGTCATGCCAGGTTTCTCCTCCATCGAAGGACTCGGAAAGCCCCACGGAATGGAATCCGGAAAGCATATGCCGGTTATCATAGGGATCCAAATCGAAAGCATAGGTGTCTTCCGCGTAGTAATTATTGACCGCGGCCGCGGTTTGGTTATGCGTAGAATAATGCGTCCAGCTCACTCCCCCGTCGACGCTCTTGAGAATGCCCAAGGCGGCATTGCCGTTGGAAGTCCAGAGGGTGGGAGGCGTCGCCGGATTCCGATGCGGATCATTGTCGATGGCGGCCGTCCATTGTTTCCCGGTCAAGGTCGCTCCGCCGGTACCGGTATTGATGGGACCGGTCCAGGTCGCGCCATAATCGGTGGACTTCCAGACTCCTTGATGGCAGGTGAATGCGTACGCGTCGGTGGGCCTGACGGGATCGACTACCACATCCTGCACCCCGTAGTTGTCATTGTTGAGCGATGCGGCCAAGTCGATGCCGGAGGGGGTGACATTGTTCCATACGCCCAAGCCCTGCGCGTAGGGGCCGGCGGGGTAAGCCAGGCCCAAGAGCGCCGCCAGGGCCATGCTTACGGACCGGTTTTGCCGGAGGGACCGTGGCCGACGATTTCCAAGCGGTATCATTGGGCCTCATTTCATGGGGGCAATGGGAAAAGTATTCCATATCGCGGTTGGAAATTCAAACGCACAAAGGGAAAACCAGAGGGTGGCGGGGCTTTAGAAGAAAAAAGCGATCTTCGTCATCCAATACCACTCAGCCGGGGAGAGGAACGGCACTTCATTCTTGGGCGGCGCGCCTTCTCCGTAACCGGCGAAAATTCCCGGGCGATAATGATCGCTGGCCGCCTGGGCGCTGATCTTCACGTGGCCGGAAAGCGTCTTCGAGGCGTATATCGACCATTTAATATTGTCCTTTGTCGTATTCGTGTCCAAGGCGCTCCGCTTGGGGATCGGGGTCAGGCGGCTGGAACGCGAATGCTCGAAAATGGTGGGATCGTCCACCCAGGGAGCGCCGTAATATTCCGCCTCTACGTTCAGGCGATCCAGATACCCGAAGGCGGGTAGGTTAAACCCGACCATCATGGGCATCCGTTTCGTTATGGGCCCGTACAAATCGTCATGCGCCCGGTCCCGGTCCAGGCCCAGCACCGCCACCTCGCCGTAGAGCTTCAGATCCTCCGGCCCCAGCGAACCCATCCCGCCTATCAAGACCTTGGGGTCGAAAGCGAAGTTCCCCATCAGCTTCACCCCTCTGAAGGCGACATAGGCCGAATCGGAGTCGTTGCTTCCCGGGCTTTTGGGGAACTTGTACTTCACGTTGTCGGTCCCGGGATCCGTCACCTTCGCATCGACCGGGATGAAATGGTTCAATTGCACGCCGCCGCCGAGCCGGAAGGCGCCGCCGAAGCGGTAGGACGCGACATAGGCCGGGGACAAGTCCCAATAGGTGGGCCATTCGTTCTCGAAAGTGAAGAGCAAGTCCTGCTTGAACCGTCCCACTTCGTTTCCCAGCCTGAAGCCGAGGGTATTCGCGATCGGGAGCACGTACTTGGTTTCGAAACCGGACGTGAGCATTCCCGGATAAACGGGTCCGCGGAAGAGGTACAAGCCCAGGTTCTGGGCTTCAGGCGCATAATCGTAGGGAAACAACCCGACTTGGGCGGACAGCTTGAGATCCTCGCGGTTTATGAAAGCGTATTCGAGATCGGCCTCGGCCACGTAAGGGGCGCTGGTCATCGGCGCGTAACCGCCTACCCCGTAATCCGGGGGAAGGTAATGCGACATCATGACCCCAAGGCCGGCGCTGATCCGCATGGGACCATCCTGGTAGCGCGAGATGAACTGCGCCCCGGCGGATTGCATCCCTTCGTCCAGCCTCTTTCCGGAAGCGGTATCCAGGCTCTTGACGATGCGCCCATATTGGATCCATCCGGCGGCGCCGAATTCGAGCTGGCCTTCCTGCGCGAAAGCGGATGTTAGGGCAGCCGCGAGGGCGGTCACGAGAAGCCAGGCCTTGGGTGTCCGTTCCGAACTGGGAGTCATCTTGCCCTCTGGTCCTAGAAGAAGTAGCCGAGCTGGGTCGCCCAATACCAATCGGTGGGCGAGCGCAGGGCTTCTTTGCCGGCAGGCTCGTAATGGTATCCGCCCAGGCGTAAATCATCGTTCGCGAACTGCCCCTTGAGGGCGATATGGCCGCGGAAGACCTTGGACGCGTTAACCGAATACTTCCAATCGTCCCGTTTGGCATTGATGGATCGATCCAGGGTCGGCAACCAGACCCCGTTTTGCGCGCCCAGATCGTCTCCGGTGAATTTGGAGGCGTAGTACTGGACTTCCACCGACCAAGCGAAATACCCGAAGCCAGGCAAGTTGATCCCCGCCATCACCGGGATCCGTTGCAGGATGTTGTCGTAGTAGAGCGGATAGTTCTTGGTCCCGATCACCGCTAGCTCGGAGTAGATAACCCAATCATCCTTATCCGATGCCCCGGATTCCATCCCCAGCCAGACCTTGGGATCCAGGCGCAGCCGGCCCATCAATTTGATCCCCGACAACGAACCCGTGACGGTGTCGATGATCGCGGCGCCGGTCGCCGGATCGACTCCGACGCTGTCCAGGATGAAGCACACGTTGGGTTGGTTGGTTTGGCCGGTATTGATGCCGAGATCCCGCGCCTGGCAATCCTTCCCGGGAGAGGTCGCTTTTTCATTGGCCGGAAGGGCCCGATACAGATTGATCCCCGCGCCGACTTCGATTCCCTTCCCGATTTTCCAGGTGATCGCATCCGCGATGGAAATGTCATAGTAGGGCTTATCCTGGGTCTCGATGTTGACGATGAAGTCATCGCTCAAGCCTCGCCAATCGACCTTGGCCAGAAGCCCCGTCAGATCCTGGTTGACGCCCAAGGGGCCGGTCAGGGACATCTCCAGGGTGCCCGGATACACGTAGCCATGCATCAGGTATTGCCCGAAGTTTTTGATATCGGGATTATAGCCGTAATGGAACGTTCCCAGATCGAGCCTGAACGCGAGGTCCTCCGCCCAGGATTGCGTGTAACCGACCCGGGCCTCGTCCACCCACGCCGACCAGAAGGGATACCATTTCGCCGATTGCCCACGGCTTCCCCGCGCGAGCTGGGTCAGGACCGTTCCCAGCCCCAAACCGCAATCCCAATGGCCGTCCAGATTGGAACTTAAGGAAAGCATCCCGCCGGATTGCCCGATCCAGTTCTTACTATAATCGTTGGTCTGATCCGGGATCTCCCAGCTCGCTTCGACCCTTCCCGCTTGGAGCCAACCGGCCCCATGGACATCCAGTTTCGGTATATCCGGGGTCTTCGGCGTAGCGGTCCCGGCCCCGGCCATCGTCAGGGCCCCCAGAACGGTTATGCAGGCCAGTCGAGTTCGCATGCGTGTGACCCTGCCCGATCTCATGGTTTTCAGAAGAAGAAGCCGACACGGAGCATGTAATACCAATCCTTGGGGCTCGCGAAGACCTCGGCGGTTCCTCCCGTGGAGGCTTCGATACTGGTGGCAACGGGACGGGGACGATAATGATCGTTGGCAATCTGGGCGATGAACTGGATATGCCCGGCGACGATCTTCTCCGCGTAAAGCGACCATTTCAGATCGTCCTGGGTCAGATTCTCCTTGTCCAGCGCCGTGCCCGCCACCCGCACGGTATCGCCGGCCGGATTGATGTAATAGGAGCGGTTCACGAACCCGTAGAGCGAATCCGAAGGCGGCTTCGGGGACGGCGTCGGATGGTTTTGGATGGTCCAGTCCGCCACCAGGTTGTTGTTGCCGACCAGCGCCAGATCGTTCCGGTATTTCGCCCCGTAGTATTCCACTTCCAAGGCGAGGTGGTTCAACAGGCCCCAGGTCGGAAAGTTGAATCCGAGCATGACGGGGATGCGCTGGGAGAGCTTGCCGTAAATCGTCCCGTAATTCCGGACGCCGATTACGGCGGCTTCGCCGTAGAGCTTCCAATCGTCCTTCGCGAAGGGGCCGGAGATGCCCAGCAACTCCTGTAGATCCAGGCTCGCCGTCGCGTCCAGCTTGATCCCCTGGAAGGTGAAGAACGTGGTGTCGGGCGCGGCAGGGTTGCTCCGGTTCACCTCGATGTAATTCGCGATGGGTGCGCCATTCAGCACCTCGGGATGCTTGCCCGGCGTTTCCAACTTGGGATCGTAAGGAAGCAGCCGGTAGAAATTGATCCCCGCGCCGAACCGCAGGGGATGCAAGTCCACGTGGCCCACGTAGGCCAGGCTCCAGTCGAATGTGGGGGGGATGTCCAACTCGCAATTGAGGATCAAGTCCCCGCTGAACGGCCCGTAGGCATGGTGCAAGCGCGCTCCGAAGATATTCCCTTTGGAGGAGTCGGCGGAGAAATCCCCGAATCCGCCTGACAAGATCCCGGGATAGACCATGCCGCGCAAGAGATAGAGCCCGAGGTTCTTTACATCGGGATTATAAATGTATGGAAAGACGCCCACGGTGGCGCTCAAGGACGGGTCTGCCTTATCGCCCTTATAAACCGTCAGCCTGGCTTCACTGACGAAAACCTGATAGAGAGAGACCGCCATGTAATTCGTCTGCCGGCTGCCGATGGCGTGGGTCGCTTTATAGGCGCCGAAACCGAACCCGCCCTCCATCTGATCGGATAGATCGGCCGTGACCGTGAATTGGGCCCCATGGCTTTCCAGGCTCCTGCCGTTGTAGTCGAGGATGGGAAACTGCGAAGGCTGGTTGGTCAGGGTATCTTCCGCGTTTACGATCCTGCCGAAGTCCACCCAGGCTTTTGGATGGAACTGGTAGTTCGTCGCGCACTGCGCCGAAACCGCCGCGCCCAGGAAGATTCCCGCCCAAGCCGGCGAGACACGCGGGATTCGCTTAATGAATCGCACGTACGACAGTGGCGGAATGGACTCCCGACGCCGTCCGGATGCTCAAGAGCAGCATCCCGAAAGCGGGAGTCGTGAAAGCATGCCGCACATTGCCCGCCTTCCCGGAAAACCTTTCCAAGGTCCGGCCGCTCAAATCCTGGACTGCGATGGTGTAGCTCTGATCGATGGTTCCCGTGAGGGAGGTGGCATTCGCGGAAAATGAGAAAGCCGGCGGGCGGCTGGTCGGAGCGGTGGCCGTGGTTGGAATGGAGGTCGGAACGCCCTTGTCGCTAAGCGGCCTCCACTTCATGTTCCGGTACAGGTTCCAATGGTTTTCCTGCCACCCGGTATTCCAATGGACTTGCAGACCGATATAGGACGGTGGGATGGTGATATTGCCCATGACCGTGGAATCGATGCCCAGCGGAACCCAGGCCGTGTCGTTCAGCTTCTTCATCCAGGATCGCATGTGGACGACTCCGGTCCCCGGTCCGGTTCCTCCGTAAAACTGGGCTTTGATCTGGTTCCATCCGTTGAAGTCCCACAACTTAAGCCAATCGTCCTTCGTGCAGCCGGAAGCCGGGCAGGGGAATTTTTCCCCGTTGCCCGCCAGTTTCTTGGTGATGCTGGTCCAGCTCCATTCATCCGTGCCGATGGACATTTGCATGGGATCCGTGTCGCTGTTGAACTTCCAGGGAGGATGGAGGAACTGCGTGAAACTGGGTCCCTCGCCATAGGGGCCGCCGAAACCGCTTCCGTTGATGTAATCCAGAAGGGTCTGGTAGCAGTTCCCGTCGAAAGTGGTGCGGTTGAAGATTCCGCCATCATCTTGGTAGGTTGGCCAGAAGTCGAAGACGATCTCGTAATTCCCGTACTTCTTCTTGGTCAACAGTATCCCGCCGACCTTCTTGGGGTAGCGTTGGGTGGAAAAGATGACCGGCTTGCCGTCCGCGCCGGGCCCGACGCGCCAGATGGCGCCGACCGAGCGGTCGGCCTGGGAATGCAGGGTCTGGCAGTCTTGTATCCAGCCCTTGAAGGTGCCGTCGAACATATTGAAATACCCTTGCGCGTCCGGCTGGCTAACCACGGTATCGGTGTTGCTGAATCCCGATACATCGGTGCAGGGCAGATCGCCCGTGGTCGGGGCCGTTGGTTGTTGGCCCCAGGCCGACAAGACGGCGGCCAGGCATAGCGCCGGGCTGATTCCGATTTTTGATAAAACACGACCCATGCATTCCCCCCGACTTGTCTCTTGCTCGAATTCCCGTGTTCCCTGCGCCGAAGCCCCGGCCCTTGGCCATCCGGCGGGCCATATGCCTTGGCCTTAAGCCTCAATACCAGGCGGCCTTAAGCTCCCGCAACCCTTGCGCCGTGCGGACGGATATCAAATAAACGCCGGCCCGGTCCGGCGCGAAGGCCCGGGTTCCCGGGGCCACGTTCATGCGCGATCCATCGGCGCGACGCACCTCGACGATAATCCCGGCCCCGCCCTGCAAGGCCAGCCGGTCGCCTTCGCGCGCAAGTACTGGCGCCCCTCTCGCCATGTTCCCTTTGATGCCCGTTACGTCGCAGAGCGTGGGATCGCTCTTCACGAAATAGGATTTGTATCCGGGCTTGCTCTTGTCCATGCATCCCGTCAGCTCAACGTATTCGAGCGTCTTGAATACGGTCGGGGTGCCTTCCGCCTGGATAGCCATGTAGCCGTCCTTGAGCGCGGCGCCGTTGGCCCGTATCTTCGAGAACTCCAGAACCTTGACCCCGTGGATGTAATGCTGGATGAGCGAGTCCCCCAGCACGCGCGCGGTCACGTCCGTCCATCCCGCCGTGTCTTCGAAGGGGATATTGGTGTTCTTCCAAGCCGCCGGGTACTCGGCCTTATAACAATTCGAGCTGACATCGTTCCCCTTGTAGTTCACCGTGATCCCGGAAACGCAAAGATTCGCGTCGGTCCCGCTGAGGAAGCCCTGCGCCTTGGGGGCGGCATTCAATGCGTTCTCCGGGCCCAGCAACTGGCATTCGGAACTGGTGGGGAAGGACTTCCCGTTCATGGTCTTGGGATCCTGGCTGTGGATCATGAGCCCGTTGTTCTGGGGCTGATCGCCGCCGGTGAAACCGGACACGGAGGTCTTGCTGGTAAAGCGGAAGATGGCCCGTACCATGTAATACGAGAGCTTTTTCTTGGTGTAGAAAAGATGCCCGAAGCCGGTGGTATTCTTGTCGAGATGCTGATTGACGAAGAGATAGCCTTCCGGGGTGTAACGGAAAGTACTGTCGGGATTGGCGGGGCCTTTTTCGAAATAGGGGGTAAAGCCCTCAAGGTCTTTGCCATTGTACATGGACACCCAGGCGGTATCCTCGGCGCGAACGCTTTGCGCCATGGCCAATGCGGAGGTCATGGCAAGCACTCCGAATAGCCCGCCCTTAAGCGATATCAGCACTTTTTAGCTTCCTTTCCGCGCGGCTAGGCGCGAAGCGCCTGGGCAGGCGAGGGGAGTGGGCATTGGTTCATGATGCAATCGAAGATAATGCCCAAAGGGATTTCCCGCGCCCTCCTTCGCAGCAAGATCCGTGGACCATTTGTCTACGGCTCTACGCTTGACCGTGTAGACGGATGCAGACTCCTGACGGGCGCCTGCCGCGTCCTACCCCTTGTTACAAGGCCACCGGGTGAGAGGGGATGTTAGCCCGCAAGGGTAGCCCGGCTTGCGATTTTGACGACATTTCCGCTTTTCGGGAGCGCCAACCCGTATTTTTTGTCTACGAATCCTCCCAGTCCGCAGGCGCCGATTCCCAGGTGGGTTTATGATTCCTAGGTTTACCAGACCTAGGTTTCCCATGTCCCCCTCTTCCCCATCGCCCTCGCCGTCCCCTGCGACCTCATTGCCCCCGGTGGATATCTTCGCATTCATGGATTACCGGCAGTACCTGGATGCCTACTACAAGGCGCGCAAGGCGGTGGACAGGAAGTTTTCCCACCGCTTCATCGGCAAGGAAGGCAAATTCGATCCGGGTCTCTTCTCCAAGATCCTGCAGGGGAAGCGGGATATTTCTTCCTCCATGGTCTTCCGTCTCGCGGCCCTGCTGAAGCTGGACCGCCAAGAGACCGAGTACTTCCAATGCCTGGTGCTCTTCAACCAGTCCCGCTTGCATGCGGAACGAAATCACCATTATGAAAAGCTGATCTCGTTGCGGGGAACGGGAGCCAAGGCGGTGGAACAGAGCCAGCACCGTTTCTACAGCAAATGGTACTACTCGGCGCTGCGCGCGCTATTGGACTTCATCGCCACCGACGGATCCGATACCGATCGACTGGCCCGTTGGCTGGTTCCCCCCATCAAAGCCTCGGAAGCGCGGGAAGGCCTGGAATTGCTCGAGAAGCTCGGCTTCGCGAAGCGCGACGCGAACGGACGCTACCGCGTTTGCGATCCGCTCATCACCACCGGTTATGGCAATTCCGCGCTGAACGCCAACAACTTCGTGCTGGCGAGCCTGGACCTGGCCAAGGGCGCAATCGATCGCTTCCCGGCCACGGCGCGCAACCTCTCCACCGTCACCTTCAGCATTCCCAGCGCGCGTTATCCTCATTACGAATCCCGTATCCGCGCCTTCCGACGGGAATTAATGTCGGAAATCGAAAAGGAAAAAGGCGCCGATATCGTTTACCAATTGAACCTTCAGCTCTTCCCGCTGTCCCTCCCGCGCGAGGATGCCCATGGTTAGCCCCAGGTCCTACAGGCTTCCCCGTTTGCGGGTACGGACGGCATGGGTCGCCATCGCCGCCGCGGCACTTGCCTTCCTGATCGCATGCGATGGGCCCACGCGCGTGGCAGGCGGCGCTTCCGAAACGGAGGCCACCATCGCGGGGCGGGTCAGCGCTCCCGATGGCACTCCCGCGGCCGGCGTCAAGGTTCGCCTAAGGCCCACCTACTTCCTCGCCGATACCCTCACGGGCATCCCCGTGAGCGGGACGGATACCATCAGCGAGCCCGACGGAACCTTCCGTTTTCAGAGCGTGTTCCTGGGCGATTACACCTTGGAGGCCGCCGATGGGGAACGGGGAGACTTGGCCTTGGCCAGCGTGGATGGCAGCCAGAGCCTGGTACAAGCGGAGTCCCTGGTATTGCGTCTCACGACCTCGGTGCTCGGGCGCGTCGTGGTCCCCGCCGGGGCCGCGGGCGGGGCCTATGTCCGGGTCTTCGGGCTGGATCATAGCGCCAAGTGCGACTCCAACGGCCGCTTCATTTTAGAGGGCATGCCCACCGGCGTATTCGACCTGAGGATTACGCCCGTATCGCCGCTGCTGTCGTCCCGATCCATGTTGGGCGTGACCTTGGCTTCCGGAGCGTCCAACGATCTCGGGGACATCCCGCTGGCTCCGGCCCTCAACGGCGAGGACTATTCCACCTGGGGCGATTCGGTCCGCGTTTACGTGGACACCCGCGCCGTCGGCGTAACGGGAAACGTGGCCGCTTTCCCCTTGCTCGTCCGGCTGGACCGCTCCACCTTCGACTTCTCCTCCGCCACCGGCCTCGACTTGCGCGTGGCCGACGCGCAGGGCCGCCGGCTCGCCTACGAGATCGAGCGCTGGGATCCGCTGGCCGGCAAGGCCGAGATCTGGGTCCGCTGCGACACCTTGCAGTTGGGGGACAGCACCCAATATTTGACCTTGTACTGGAACCGCCCCGGGGCCGCCAGCCGGTCGGATGGGGCGGCCGTCTTCGATACCGCCGATGGTTACGAAGGCGTCTGGCACCTGGACCGCGCTGCCGGGGGACCGGCCCTGTTCCGGGACGCGAGCGGCCAGGGCAATGACGGACAGGGCGACGGCCTGGATAGCGCGGCCTCGGCGGCGGGGGTTTCCGACCTGGGCCAAACCTTGGACGGGGTGGCGCAGGACCTGCATACCGCGAAAGCTTTCTCGGCTCCGGACACCTTCACGTTTTCGCTTTGGTTCAAGACCACCACCACCAACGGCGGGAAATTGATCGGCTTTGGGAACCTGCAGTCCGGCGCCAGCCGCCTCAACGACCGCCAGATTTGGATGGACAACCAGGGCCGTATCCACTTCGGCGTATTCCCCGAGGACTCGCTCGGCCAACCCGATCATGGCGTCAACAAGATGGTATCGTCCACGCTCGCCTACAATGATGGCCAATGGCATTATGTCGCCGGACGGCTCGGGCCGGAGGGGCAATGCCTATTCCTCGACGGCGAGCCCATCGCTTCCGATCCGACCGTCCATGAGTCCTCCCATTTTTCAGGCTTCTGGCGCATCGGATACGACAATTTCGGCAACTGGGAAAACCTGCCCCGCTCCCATTGGTTCCAAGGCGATCTGGACGAAATACGCGTGACGCGCGCGGACTGGAGCGACGCTTTCATTAAGATGGCGTACAAGAACCAGAAACCGGGCTCTACCCTGGTCTCTAAGAAAAAGTGAGCAGCTAACGAGGAACAGCCATGCCGAAGAATGCCAGCTTTGGCCTTGGGGAACATTTCGAGTGGTTTATCGTCGAGGAAGTAGCTTCCGGGCGATCCGCTGAAAACTGGGAGCCGTACCCAGGCAGAGTTCGAGTCTAGGTGGGGTTGCTCCCCGAACCAATGATGTTGCGGGGCGGGAAAGCCTTTTCCTGCTGGAAAACAAGAAGCCCTCGGCCATAAGGCCGAGGGCCTTCTGGTGGAGCTACGTAGACTCTTTTAGAACTTTCTTTGCGAAATACCCCGATTCGGCCCAATCCTTGATTGAGGAGTTTGAAGGCATTTGACCATAGCCCAAGATGAAGGTCTAGTCTAGACAGACTAGACAGATTTAAATATTCGGAGGTCATATGGGATGGCAGCTTCAAGAAGCCAAGAACAAGTTCAGCGAGGTTGTCGACCAGGCCGTCAAAAACGGCCCTCAGGAAATAACCCGGCACGGAAAAAAGACGGCCGTGCTCCTCTCCATGAAAGACTACCGCGCGCTTATAGGCCGGAAAGGGAACCTGGCCGACTTTTTCCGCAACTCCCCTCTCGGGGAAATCACCATCGAACGCAACAAGGATCTCCCAAGGAGCATTGATCTTTGAAGTACCTACTGGATACTTGTTTGGTTTCCGAGCTGGTCCGGAAAAAACCGAACCATAAGGTTTTGAAGTGGGTGGCCGATTGCGATGAAGACCTAACGTTCCTGAGCGTACTCACCTTGGGAGAGATTCAAAAGGGCATCTCCAAACTTGATCTCAAAAAGAAGCGCTCCGCACTGCAAATGTGGCTTGATTCCGAATTGCGAGAGCGATTCAGGGATAGAATCCTCCCGATTACCGAAGACATCGCGCAAGCCTGGGGAGTTCTTCGAGGCGAGGCGGAGACCACAGGTATCGTGCTTCCAACCATCTACGGATTGATTGGGGCAACGGCAGTCACCCACAATATGACGGTGGTGACGAGGAACGTCACCGATCTCATCAAGACCGGTGCGAAGATCCTGAACCCCTGGGATTCCTGATTCGAATTCGATTTAGGTTCGGAGATAGCGCCCGCGATCAACCGGGTGGGAGCCACCTATTTTATTGGGTCCGAATTGTCATTCCACAATGCATAAACCTCATTACGCCCCATCAAAATGAAAGGGTAAATCCCCCCACCGGAAAGAAACCCCAACCGGTTTGGAAAGCGTATTCGTCCTTGGTGAACAAGTTCAAATGATCTGTGATATTGGTCATTTCCAGGAATGTTCCCAAGGTCTCTTTGGAGAATGCGTGCCGATACTCGATTCTCGTATCCAAACGGAAATAAGGATTATGCTGCTCCGAGTAATGGGTAATCGGCGGCGACGGTGCCGATACGGCCGTATCTCGCCCGGGAAGCGAAGTAAAGGGCATACCCGATGCGAGACCGAGATGGACGCTGGTTGTCAGGCTGCGTGCGAAATCATATCCCAATGCGGCGGAAAAAGAATGCGGGATACTGTAAGCGTTGGGAACCCACCGGCCGCCCACTTCATCGCGATTCCAGGCAAAGGTGTATGATGCAGAACCCCATACACGGTTCCGCAAGGATTTCCTTACGTAAATATCCACCCCCCGTGAAAGGGTTATGCCCGTGTCGCGGGCGGTTCCATCGGGACGGAAGCGCAGCATCCGGAAGCCTTCCTTGTCGAAAACCTCGACCCGGGTGGAAAGCCCAAAGGAATGGTCTCCATCCCAACCCAAAATTGTTTGCGCATTGTAAGGCAATCGTGATGTTCCGGCGGGAACTTTATGGCTAAAAAGCTCTTCGGCCTGGCTTTGGGTATGCAATCCAAAGGCCGCCCGGAAAGTTTGACTCCCCAACGACCGACTCAGGGCTATCCGTGGCCCCGCGAATAAATCGTCGGAATATTCATCGCGAAGAACGCGAAGACCACTAGTAAGGTCCCACAGCCCATTTTTGTACTCGGCCTCTCCATAAATACCCAGGGTGTAATAGCTGTCATTCCGGGTTTCCGTATTTCCAAGTAGGGAATCCGCGCCGCCGTTCCGGGAGGAACGGAATGAACCGGTCTGCGTAAGCTCCGGCCGATCGTATTCTTCCAGGGCTCCCACGCGTAACGTCCAATTCGGGCTTAGGAACCGATCCCAATCCGCCCCCCAGAGTGCCCGATTGCCGCCGCTTTTTTGTTCGTCGCCCGTTTGTATCAGGGTCAGCGCCTTTGGGCTTCCCTGTTGCAAGGTCAGAACCTTTCCGTTCTCGTCCTGATAATTACGGGTATTGGCCGCCGAATAAATACTGAATCGGCTTCCTTCAAAAAAACGGGTAGCGCGGATCCCGCCAAAAAGATTATCGGTACTTTGGCGTTCAACGGCCTGGGATCGATACAGCGCCGAATCCGGGCCGCCTGAGGAAATGAAAACAGCCGGATCGTTGGCGTCAAACCTGTCCATGCCCCCCAGGATATTCATGGAAACATCCCACTTTCCCAGCAGGTAGTTCAATTTGAGATGCCCATTCGCATATCTTGGGACTCCGCCGAAATTAATGAGGCCGAGTTTATCCAACATGGAAAGCGAACTGATGCGCATGGATGCCCCAAAGGTTGCTTTGCCTCCGCTGCCGGGAATCGGTCCCTCGAGCAATCCTCCCATACCGGCAGCGTCGAGGATAGCCAATCCGGATCCTTGATAGGGATTTCCGCGTTTAAAGGAGATGTCCATGACCGAGGATAAACCATCGGGATATCGAGCGGAGAAGGCCCCGGTGTGGAAATCGACGTTTTCCAAGAAATAGGTGTTTATGTTCCCGATGCCGCCACCGGATCGGCTATTGTTTTCGAAGTGGTTGATATTGAAGATCGGTATGCCGTCCACGAGGAACGCGTTTTCATCGGAACCTCCTCCCCGAACCGACAAATCCGTTTTTTGATCGTTGGTCCGCATCACGCCGGGTAAGGATTGGGCGAAAAGCGAAATGTCCTGAAGGGCGCCGGGCGCCCGCAGTACGTCGTTACGCCCATACCCGAAATCCCCGGCGCCTTCCTTTTCATGGCCGCGCGGCTTTTCTGAATCGGACTGAACCTTACGATCGGCCAATTCCAGGATGGTATCCATCAAGGTCGGGGAAATCCGGGCTTCAACTTCCTCGGCCGCGCCGGTTCCAACCACGATATTACTGTTCTCAACGGTTTCGAATCCCGGCTTCAGGAAAATCGCGCGGTAGGTTCCGGGAACGAGTTTTTCCAATCGGAATCGGCCGACCGAGTCCGTGGCCACGGAAGTATCGGCAGGGAGAATCTTCACTTGGCACTCCGCAACGGGCCTCCCGGTGACGGCGTCCCGGACGTTTCCGAATAGTACGCCGGTGGCAGGCCCAGCCGATAGCAGAGGCGCTAGGGCCTGGAATATAAGCGCAATACGCGGAACGGGAATCACTTGCACTTCCTTTAGAAAAACCTCGAAACGACTGCTCCAAGGCCGGGACCGCCCCTCTTCGCACGCTCCGGATCTCCGACTTTACTGGATATCGTATTCGCGAAGGACCGAACCGTCTAGACTCTCAAGTAATACTTGTCGCAGTTTTAGTTGGATGCGCGTATCCATGAGTGAGTTGGAGATTTCGTCGAAATCATCCCTGCTTTTTTGAAGCGACAAGCGGTCAAGCTGGCCCAATCCGAATTTCTGTTCGGAAAGCGACAACTGCTTGGCGGCCATGGTTTTACTTCTTTCCAGATTCGCAAGGGTCAGCCGCAGCACTTCGAAAGCGGATACGGTCACGGCTAAGCTGTCTTTCAACTCCAATTCCCTTCTTGCATGGTTGAGGGAGGATATCCGGGCCTCGATGCGGCTTTGCTTCAATGAGAGGGTTTGGTCCGAAACGGGGAGATCATAGGATACCCGTATTTGAGCCGTTACGTTATTCTGAAACGCCGAACTGGCGCCGGTGGGATGAACGCCATCTCTTGAAAAAGATTGCACCAAACCCAGATCAACCGAAGGCAGAAGGCCGGTCTTCCAATGGTTCGATTCCTCCTCCCATCTCTTCCGGGTGATTTCAAATGACCGCAAGGAAGGATCGCACGCTTTTATGGAGTCCCAGATGGCCGTCTCCGGCGGCAACTCGGGCACATCCAGTTCTCGGGCCGGATCCATCCCCAAGGAAGAAGTATCGACGCCGATCATGTTGGCCAGCCTCAGTTTCAGGATTTTGACTCCATAACTTCCCTCAAGGGTATTTTGTTCCGCTTTGGCTAGTTCCAAGGATTGGAAAAGGGTATCCATTTCGCTCGCGCTTCCGATTTTCATGCGCATCCGAACGAAGTTCAATTGCCTTTGGAAGAAGGCTTCCTTTTCACGGGATAGTTCTAAGGCGGACAATTGCCCGTAAAGCTGCCAATATAGGGCCCGGATTTCCGCGATGAGGAAAAGAATATCCAGTTTACGTTGCTGATTCAGGGCCGATTTCTCGAAACCGGCGATGCGCAAGGAGTACTCCAATGGGGAATCCCCCCAAGCGTCTTTCAGAAGGGGTATGGTCAAGGAGACGGATTGCCGCACTCCATAGGCAGACGAGTCGGCTTTATCGTGATCCGTTGCGATCAGAGAGGAAGTCCCCGAGAGCATCCCCCCGCCGGGTAGGTTTTGGTTAACATGCAAGTCCATGGTTTTCCGCTGGAACTTGTCTTCATTCCCGAAATTTCCGATCGGGGTTTGCAATCTGGAGGAATCGACGAATCGGTTTTCATAGAGGCCCGCGATGCCTGCGCTCGGGAGCCATTTCGCCCTTAACTTCCGGATATCCAGGGAGTCAAGCGCTTTTCCACCCTTCAATATTTGAATATCGTAATTCTTCTCGAGGCCGAAAGTGACGGCGGCGGATTCATCGAGCCCCCATGATACGGCAACCTGCATGAGAAGGGCCGCGAGCAAAAGGGAAGCTTTAGGGTACAAGGAGGCTCGGGTTCTCATATGAGCGGATTCATTTTCTTTGCGAGGTTTTATTGGGAGGGCAATTGTTCGGGGCTTCCATGCAAGGCTTGCGCGAATCCCAATCCTTCTGCACTTCCTTACCGGCCCTTAATTGCCAGTATTTCCGGTCCTCCTCGAGTGTTCCGCGAACGGCGAGCAAACTGTCCCGGGTCCAGGACCTGGGGGAGGGAGTAGCGGCATTCGGTTTCGCGTCCAAGCTGTCGATTTTCCGATTTACCAGCTCGATTTCCGAATCGTACTTTTTGATCATGCGGATTTCCTCATCCCTCCTGGCGTACATGCTGCAGGACACCTGGATCAACAGGCAGGAGAGGCTGAAGGAAAAGGCGAGGACACGCCATCGTTCAGGTTGGGACGGCTTGTTTTTCATCTTGGCGAGACCGCCTTTCGGATATGTTTGCGGAGCCTAATCTTCCGAAAAATACGCTACTCAAAGAGAGAAGGCCGTTCACCTCCTTACGCAAGGGGATTTTATAGGCCCGGCGGCAAATATGTTCGGTGATCATACTTTCATTCCGCGTCCGTCCGGTTAGCCCTTGGGAATACCCCTGCACGTTCACGGAAGGGAAGAATGTGAATGCCATGGGAATGGGGTAATATCCATGGGGTTCGATCAGGATTTCCGCCTCGAAGAGCTCCGCGGTCCGAATCACGGTTTTCTTGAAGATCGAAACATAGTCCGAAATGGTTTTCCGGAAATGCTCATTGATTTTCCGGATGCTTTCCGTTTCGATGACGTTGGCGGCGGGAGAGTGGGAACATAAGGTATACCCAACGGATACGACCTTGCCTCCGCGATACCACTCCATTTTGGAAAGCGGGATCTGTTGGAATGTATCCGAACCAGGAACCTGTTTCCAGAACGTCAGCGGGTCCCCAGATTGAAACAGGAAAAAGGTGGTGCCGAATACGATTTGGCCGGTAACCGGATCCTCCGCGATGACGGAGATCCAGGCCCGTTTATGCTCCACCATGTATACCCGCGAGTCGCATCCGAACTCGGCATGTTTCTTGAATAGTTCGTCCGAGTCGACGATTTTAACCCGCAAGAGATCGGTATGCGCCTGCGTTGGCGCGACGAAATCGGACAGGATGAGCGCCCGAAGGCGCCGCAGATCCTTCCGCCTCCGCAAATAATCGATCCATCCTGCCATGTTTTTCCTACGCGCTATGGGTTGAGAGAACGCGGGCCGCCAAAGATTGACCACGAATGAGGACGGCTTGCCGATCAGCCGCCGGACCTGCTTCCGCGAACATCCGGGCAATGGCTTCCCTTTTTTCGAAATCGGAATCGGGAAGATCGAACGCTACCATGCCGCCGGAGGCTTCCAGATGGCACACCCGGGTCGCAAGACGCAACGTCAGGGCGTTGTGCGTCACCAGCAGGACGATTTTCCCCTGAAAGAGTTCGCGAAGGCCGCGATGGGAACGCTGTTCGGATTCAGGATCCAATGAGGACGTGAATTCATCCAACAACAATACGGAAGGTTTGCCGAGAAGGGCGCGCACCAAATGCAACCTCTGCCTCTGGCCACCCGATAGGTTTTTCCCGTTTTCCGAGACGTGGAATTCGAGCCCACCGGGAAGCGAGCGCAACAGGTCGTCCACGCCGGCCAATTCGCATATCTCCATCAGCCTGGAATTAGGAATCCCGGGCCGGCCCAAAAGGAGATTGTCGCGTATGGAAGTGTTGAACAGAAACGGTTCCTGCTGAACCAAGGCCACCGATTTTCGAAGACCGGCCGGATCCAAATCCGCCATGTCCACATCGTCGAAAAATATACCGCCGGAATCGGGCGACTGGATCTTTTGGATCAAGTGGAGCAAGGTGGATTTGCCCGTTCCGTTGGCCCCCGTTAGCGCGGAAATGGATCCGGAGGTAAACTCGGCCTTCAAGCCCTGGAAAATGGGCCTGCCTCCGGGATATGCGAATACGATATCCCGCAGGACTATCCTGTCCACCTTTTCCGGCACCGCGCGTTTGAATGGGGCGGAAGAGGGTAAGGTTTCCGGGCCGCAAATCTCGAGCAGCCGATCCAGGGACACCAGCGCCGAGGTTATTCCGAAGTTGGAGTTCAATAGATTCCCTACCGGACCCGTCAACATTCCGACATAGGAGCCGAACGCGAGCAGTTGCCCCAGGGATAGGCCGCCATGGATGGCCGTGTACCCTCCGAATCCCCATAGGAGTAAGGTGCTGGCAATCGAAATCACGAAAAAGAGGGCGGTTGAAAACGACTCCCTCACATTCATGCTTCTTTGGGCTTCCTGGAAATCGTCCATGACCTTTCGGGCAATACCCAGCTTGAAATCCTCCGCGCCGAAGCTTTGCGTAATGGCTATTCCCCGCAGATCCTCCTGGAAAAGCGATGCCAATTGGTCCTGCCCCGATCGAAGGCGAGCCCCGGCCCGGAAAAGCCGTTTTCCAACGAAATGATAAAGAAGCACCAACAAGGGCATGAGCGCCACAACCGTCAAGGCCATGCCAAAATGAATCCCGAATAAGAAGTAGAGGATAACGCCAGCCGTAAGGAAGTTCCGGATTAAACGGCTCAGCGAAGACGGCATCATCGGCGCGAGGTTCCCGATATCCACCAGCAAGCGCGAGAGCAGCTTACCGCTATGGTGCAACGAAAAGAAGGCGGAATCCTTCAGGAGCAGCTGCCTATACATACGGGATAAGATATCGACCTTAATACGCTTTTCTATGGCGGCGAAAAAATAGCTCTCCAGCCAGGTGATCAGGTTTCCCAGGAACCCCAATGCCAAAATCTGGAATACCGTCTTCCCGAGGCTCCGCATGTCCGCCGTAGGAATGGAATGGTCCACGATCCGCATGACGAGAAAGGGTTGAGGGAGGCTCCCAAGGAGGGCCGATATCCCGATGAAAAAAGATGCGCAGATTGCCAGCTTGTATGGCAAGAAAAATCCGGCAAGCCAACGTGCGCCCGTGGCCGGCCCCTTTCCGGGGTGGAATGAGTCCGGCTTTTTAACCGACATATCGCACCGGGTCCTCGTAATATTGGCGGTTATCCGTTCGAGTCAGGTGCCCGAGCCATTCTTCAAGCAAATCGCCGAGGTTTATTCCGAGGGTTGCAACGATGGAGGAATGGAAATCCCCGGAAAGAAAAGTACGGGCGAGAAAATCGGAAATGACGGCATACGGGAATCGGTTCCCTAGGAATCGGCCGAAGGCTTTTATCAGCGGGATTTCGATTCTGTTCCCCGCCAAGAACTTATCCTCAAGCATAAGGCGTAAAACCAAGGTCGAATCGTATTTGAGATAGGTCTGTACCAGTTTATGATCTGTCGCGGTTTCGCCTTGGACGAGGTAAGCGAGGGATTCGTTGAACCAATCGAGCAGGCATGGGCGTGATCCGGAACGAGCGGTTACCTCAAAGTGGAAAATCTCATGGGCCAGCACGGGCGCGAGGATTTCCGGAGGCAAGGGCGAACAAATGAAGATTTCCTTTCCGCTCGAAAAGGCATCGGCCCATCTCGGGATGCCGTTATCCTGCCGGAACCGCTCAGCATGTTCGTGGGCCACCAAGGTGATGGAAGGGAAGCTGCGGAGCGGGAGGACCGTCCCCACCCTACCGGCGGCTTCAGCGAACACCGCTTGGAATCCATTCGACCATGATTCAGCATCCGCGAATGAATCTTTGGAAGGATGGAGGTGGAGGTTTTCCATCGGGAAAGGAGGCAAGGCGGGCGAGACTGCCGGCCTTTCAAGGCTCCGTATGGGCATGGGCTGCGCGTTCATTTTCCATTCTTCCGTTAAGCGACGGCGATCCCGGGAAGCCGGAATATCTGCTCTTGCCGCGCCGCGTCGACCAAACGTTGATAGTTGTTGAACCAAGGCCACATTATGTAGCGGCCTGGTTGTTCCAGGATGGTTTGTTCAACGGCTTCCAGAAGCGTGGGAAGGCAATCTTGGGGCAACATGTCGGTTCTCCGGAAGGATATCGGCTTTTCGAAACGCACCTGGATGCCGCTTCCCCGGATGGTAGGGATGGAGGCCACGAAGAGCGCCCCTAGCTTTACTCCCACTTCGATAATGCCAACGGGCAATTCCACCGGCCGCTTGAGCATGGTAACCCAGCGGTTCTTAGTCTGCGGAAAGGATAAATCCAACGTGCAAATCACGATTCCTTTCCGCTTGAGCGTCTTCAGGACTTTTAACCCTACGTTTTCCTGATCGATCCCCGCGATTTCGAATTCCTTCCCCAAATAGGATTGGATCTTTTCCGCCAAGATGATTTTCCGATTCTGGCCGCCGGTAGGAGCCAAGAGCAAAACCTTTCTTCCCTGGATCGCCTCTTTGATATCGGGATTGAAAAGGGAATTGAAGAAGGGGCCCGTATGGCAGGTGTATACGACAAGGGGCGCGCCTGTCGATAGCGCCGCCGTGAGGTTGGCGAAGCCCTCCAGCGTGGTATTACCCCGCTTTTCGGAAAGGGTTTCCGCGTTGCGGGACAAGATCCAGGAATAATCGAATACGGATTCCATCGCATTGCGGATGCTGTCATAGGTCCACGAAAAGCGCCGGAAAAATGAAGCGAAAGGCATGGCGATGGAGATGCCGGAGAAATAGGTCCCCGCGAAACGCGGATGCCTTAAGCCAACCCAGGCTGCGGCCACACTGCAGATTGGCTTTCGCAACGGGTAAAGGGCGCCCAACCTTTTTACCATTCTTGGATTTTCAAGTAGCGTCAATCCGATCATTCCTCAACCTTTCCGAAATGAATTACACTACTTCCCGGATTTCTTCTTCAAATGGATACCCATCCTATACTCGAGGCTCCCGTCCTTTTGAACCTCAAGGTTAAGACCTTCGCTGCGACAGGGTCCGCCCGCCGTGGCAAAGTCGTCGGAAGAGGGTTCGAGTTGATAACCATGTTTGATCTTTTCGTCCTTGAAAAAAAGAGAACCGCCCTCTTTGAAGATTTCCAACCGGTATCCCGCGCTGTCTTCCCAGGTCCCTATCCGCCCGCTCCATTGCGGGAATTTATCGAGGCCCGTTTGCGGCGTTTCGGCGCTTATTTCAACGCCTGAATTGGCGCGCATGGAAACGAAGCGCTTGTCCCCGAGCGAGTAAAACCCGAGCTGGGGGCTGGCAATGGGGTACACCTTCTTAAAGAAAAGCCACTGACGATCCCATTTTCTTGTTAAACGAAGATCGACCCAACCATCGTTCACGGCATGGGTAAAAATGGTCTGGTTTTGGAAATGCGCGATCAGGCCCCGGGAGTCTTTCCCTAAATAGGTCGAGGGTATGGGATAGTCTATGCCGAGGACATAGGTTCCCTGGTAAGCCTCGAGATCCTTCAAGGATTCAGCCTTGGACAAAGCGGTCCGGGAGTCCTTGGGCAGGTCAGTGGCCATTCCGGAAACGCCGGTGAAAAGATCGAGCAGATTAAGACCCACTTGGTCCAATTCGAGGTCACGATTGGATAAGGCGATCACCCCGACTTTTTTCTCCGTATCCAAGAATATCCCGCTGGCGAAACCGTCTATAAACCCGGTTTTATAAGGAGTAGTACGGCCCTGATTGATCCGCAGCCGGCCGAAGGCGCAATACGCATCCTCGGGCAAACCCAAGGAGGGATGGAAAGGGGCCAGGAGAGAATCGAGCAAGGTCGCGGATTGGGCATCCTGCATGGGCATGCGCCCTCCCGCGAGCAACCACGTCGTGAACTTCGAAAGATCGTCTAAGCTCGAATACATGCCGCCGGCGGCATCATTCTGAGGTTGGATTAGGGGATGCATTCCAGGAACGGAATACGGCATGGCGCGATTCCGCTCTAAGGTGTCCATCGGGACGAATCCGGTAGAACGCATGCCGAGCGGAACGAGGAACTCCTTGGTTACGAAACTGCGGAAATCCATTCCCGAGGCCCGAGCTACGACCTCCCCGAGAATCGCATAGCCCAGATTGGAATAACTTGTGCGGGTTCCGGGAGCATACACGGGCGCCAGCCGGGAGACTTTTTCGAGCAGCTCCGCTCCGGAAAGCGGATACCAAACGAACAGTTCTCCCCTGGGGAGCCCGGAACTATGGGTCAACAACTGCCTGATGGTTATTGGATCACAGTGGGCTTCCGTGCATTTGAAACGGAATTCGGGAAGGACTTTTTGAACCCCGGAATCCAAGTTGATCTTTCCTCGGACGGACAGATCAAATACGGCCAAAGCCGTGAAAACCTTCGACACAGAAGCCAAGCGATATACGGTGGAACCGTTTGCCGGGGAGCCGGAGCCAAATGCGGTGGTGCCCTGGCTTTCATTCCATAAAGTACCCTTGGAATCGACAAGCGAGGCGACAACCGAGGGCGATTTCGTGCGGGCCAGATAGCCAGAAAGGATATGCGAGGAAACGGCGCGTTGCTCTTCGAATGTGTTCGGCGCGGATGGGACGTTTTTAATGGGAGCCGTGGCGCAACCGGTTAGCATCGCTAATGCTATTCCGAGCGCGGAGAGCCTCCGATTTTTTTTTGATAAGCGCATGCCTAACCCGTCCTTTCTTTCCGATGACAGAAAATAATGGCGCCCCCCGCAAGGAGGAGCGCCGCTTCAATCTAGCAACAGGGAATCGGCTGATTGACCTGGATGCTACCGCTCGGAGGGGAAACGGTACCGCCGACGGTGACCGTCGTGCCGCTGCTGTTCAGGGGCGGGGTGGTCCCGAAAAACTTCTTGGCGGTTTCGTTCGACTTGATCTTCTTATCGGTATTCATTACGAATCCTTTCGTTAGTGTGATTTGTGATGCCCACTCGAAGTCGCAGTACCGCGAGTGGATTCGAATAACTTACTACGACCATTTTTTATTGTCAATAATAATCTTCATCTGCGGGAGAATCCAATGCTATCCGATTATAGCACCATAATATATGGTTATATAATCGCGTTCATGAATGCCTTAGCGCCTCCACGGGATCAAGCCGGGCCGCCTTCGCCGCCGGATATAGGCCCGAGAACAGGCCCATCGCCAGCACCAGCAGGAAAACCAGGAGGAATGCATGGGAGTCCGCCCAAGGGCGGATTCCTCCCGTAGCGGCCTCGATTGCGTCCGCGAAAGAAAGGGGAGCCAGCCCAATCGCCGTCCCGATGCTCCCGCCGATGAGGCAGAGGGAAAGGGATTCCACCAGGAATTGGCTGAACACCTCCCATTTGGTGGCGCCGATGGATTTCCGGATGCCGATTTCGACAATCCTTTCGGAAAGGGTGCTCAACATCAGATTGAAAATATTGGTGCAACCGATTCCCATGGAAACCAGGATGATGGCCCAGAAGGTCAGTTGCAAATTCCTCATCATAGCGCGGATATCCCGGGTTCCGTCCAGGCTGGCGAAGGAAATATCTTCGGCGCCCCTATGGATCCGTTTAAAATAGGTGGCCAGCGAGTCCGTTAATCCGGGTTCGGAGTCCAACGCGGTCAGGCGTACGGTCATTTGGGGAACCGCCGGATTGGACCCCGCGAAGTCCTTTTGCAGGGAGGATAGCGGCATATACAGGATGAAACCGGGGCGCTCCCATTTCCGGTAGTTTTTGGTGAATATTCCTACGATTGCGTAGGCCTGCCCGTCGATCCGGATTGTCTCCCCGACGAGCGGCGCCCGATCCTCCTTGAGGATTTTCCTGGCCTCCTCGGCCAATTTCCATCCGATCACGCAAACCCTGGCGCCGGAGGAATACTCCCCGGGGGAAAAAAAACGCCCCTGATCCACGAGAACCTTCTCGCCCGTTTCCAAAGCCTCGCGATCCACGCCCCGGACGATCAACAACTCCTTGGTCGATTTGAAGAGGACGGGCAGGAATCTTTCCACCACTTTATAGGGTGTCGCGCCCCAAGGGCGCGAACGGAGAAGGCTGTCGGCATCCGAAATCCGCAGACCTCCTGATCGGCCGAAGATGGCCTTTTCCATTCCCGGCGCCGCTGGTTTGGTCACGACTTGTACGGTTCCGCTTCCTCCCATTTCCTGGACCAGGTTCCGCAGATAAATATCCGCGCCCCTCAGAAAACAAACCATGGCCGTGGTGGCGCCTATGGAAAGGGCCACGCCTATCAGGCTAAGGAGCGAGCGGAACCTATTGGTCTGGATTTCCAGCATAGCCGAATTCAGTCCGATTCTTCCGACCCTAAGAATACCGAGCTTAAACATGGGATAGGGATTCGACAGGGGACGAATTGGATGCCAAGAGGGCCGGATAAAGGCCGGCCAGCAGCCCGATGGCATTGCCGACAACGCCGCAGACCAAGAAATCCAAGGGAGTCTGCCGCGGTGAGATAGGCAGTACCCCGGGCGGAAGCAGGGCGGGCAAAGTTCCGAAGGTCAGCCCCAGCGCGGTACCTATCGAGGAAATGGTCGCGGACTCGGTAAGGAATTGGAAGAAGACGTTCCGGCTGGTGGCGCCGATTGCCTTCCTGATCCCGATTTCCCGCATGCGGTTGTTCACGGTGGACCACATCAGGTTCAATATTCCGATGCCGCCTACCGCCAAACACAAGGAAGCGATGAAGTTCCCCACCAAGGATAGGATCCTACTCGCCTTCGTTTTGGCAGCGATCTCCTCCTCGGGTGTGCTAATGCTGAAATCGCGAACGCCTCGATGAGCCTGCAACAAGGAGGACTCGACTTCGCGGGCTACGGTCTCCATTCGCGAGGGATCCCGGATCTTCAGCATCATCCGATCCAATCGGGATTCCGGCCCGGCGATCTTGGCCAGGTAGAATTTCCACGGGATGAAAATGGCCTTCCTCCGCCAATCGCGGGGCTCGCAACCGGAAACCACTCCCACCACCTGGAGGCGGAGGTCTCCGAATCTGAGGGTCTGGGGATTTATTTTCCGGTTGCCCAACAATTCCAAAGCAAGGTCTTCGCCGAGCAGGCATATTCCCGCGCCGCGATTCCATTCACCCACCGCCGATTCCAATCCCAAGTTGGCGTTAACGGCGAGATTGAAATGCGGGAAATAATCCCAAGTGACGGACAGCGCGTTGGTTTCGCGCGCGGCATTAGCCGTGGATACGGTTCCCGATTTCAGCCAAAGCTGGGGAAGCGGGTAATCCACGGATGAATTCTTCCGCGTAATATCCAGGAGTTGTCGGTAACGGAGACCGGGACTGCGCGTGAAAAGGATTTTCTGATCCAGGCTGCGGGCCGGTACGGTTTCAATGGTCATGACATCGGTCCCTCCCATGCGTTCGATCCGTTGGAGGGCGTGATCCTTGCTTCCGCGCGTGAGGCTGTTGATGAGCATAACGGAACCGATACCCAGGGCGATGCTGGTAATGCTCAGTATGCTGCGGCGGAGATTGGAGGATATCTCGAAGAATCCTTGCCGGATTCCGGTCACCGCATCCGTCCATTTCGGGTAAAACCGGGACATACTTGGTTACGCCTCGGTCAGAATGCCGTCTTCGATCCGACATATCCGTCCCGCTTCTTCGGCGATATCCTGTTCGTGCGTGATGAGAACGATGGTATTTCCCGCCCGATGCAGCTCGTGAAAAAGGTCAACAATGTAACGTGTGGTTACGGAGTCGAGATTTCCGGTCGGCTCGTCGGCCAGGATGAAATCGGGTCTTTTAACCAAAGCCCTGGCGATTGCGACCCGCTGCCTTTGCCCTCCGGATATCTCATGGGGCCGGTGCTTCCTGCGTTCCCAGATTCCGAGCCGGCCAAGGATATCGCGCACCTTTTCCTTGCGGACCGAATTGGGTAGGGACGCGTAGATAAGGGGAAGCTCGACGTTTTGTTCCACGGTCAGCCTGGGAAGCAAGTTGAAATTCTGAAAGACGAAACCGATGGATTCGTTCCTGACCTTGGCCAGGCGATCCAACCCGCAGTCGTGCACCCCGAAATCATTCAGGAAATAGGTGCCGGAGGTGGGCTTGTCCAGGCACCCTAGAATATTGAGCAAGGTGGACTTGCCCGAACCCGAAGGGCCAACGATGGCCACGAAGGAGCCCTTGGAAACCGAAAGATCGATTCCGTTCAGTACGGGCACGGGTTCCCGGCCCATGGAATAGGATTTCCGGAGGCCCTCGATGCGGATTAGCATGTCATCGGCTCGCGGTGGCGGGTAGCCGGGTCGGGGCATTCCCGGATCCGGGTAAAAATGCGGACGCCACCAAATCGCCCTCCCGGATCCCGGATTTGATTTCCGTATAGAGGTAGTTGGTCCTGCCGGTTTGGATCGGGGTTTTTACGGTGGTTTCCCCATCCACTTTCCAGACGAAACTGGAGCCGTTTCCATCGGCTTCCGTTTGGATCAATTCGTTCCGGATCCCGACCACTCCGTGGAGGGAGAGTATGGGAATCTGCACCGACACGTTTATGCCGGGCGCCATTTTCGGTCCAGCCGAATCAAGGGAGATCCGTACTTCGAAAAACCGGATGTTCTTGTCCGCCAGTTCCCTGGCCACGGGCGATATGTAACTGACATGACCGCGAAATTGATGGGAAGGTTCGGCTTCGGTGGATACCAATGTCGCCTGGTCCGGATTGATGAACGGATAGTCCAATTCCGATACGCCGATGGAAACCCTCATCCTGTGCAGATCCACGACGGAGCCTAATAAAGTCCCTCCGCCCACCGAGGCAGTACCGGCGACTATAACCTCTCCGACCTTCACTCCCAAGGAGGCAAGCGTTCCCGTTATGGGAGAGACAATGCTGGATTTCCCGAGAAGATATTTGGTTTCATCGCATTCAGATTGGCTTTCACTGAGGGCGATTTGCGCTAGCTCGACCCGCCATTTCAGATCTTTCAGTTGCCGGGCCGGAATCCCGCCCGATGCCTGGAGACCTTCCGCCTCCTTCAAGTCTAGCTTGGCTTGGCTCAATTCAATTTGGCTTTTCTCGCGCGCCAATTTGTTGCGCTCATAGCGAATCCGCAATTGAAGGGGGTTGATTACCAGGATCGTATCCCCGCGCTTGACTCGGTCGCCTTCCTTTTTAAGGAGCTTTTCGATGGTTCCGCTCACCTCGCTTTTTATCTCGACGCTCTCTTCCGATTCCAGCGCTCCCGATAGGGTGAGATTGTCCACGATATCCACCTTGCCGATCTTCTCGATAGCAGCCTGCGGAGGCGCCGCATTTTTATCGCATCCTCCCAAGAGCGCGGCCGAAATGGAAATGCAGACTAAGCCCAGGATCGATTCGTAATATTTTCTTCGCAATTGAGTCGACATTTACGCCCTTCTATGGATTTTCCCTTTGCGTGCGCCCGATTCGATGCGGAAAGATGCTCGTCGAAGAGATACCATTCCCGCACGCGGCCAGAGGGGCTGCAATTCCGGAAAAGTCCTTTCGGCGCGGAGCCCTGCTCGAAGAAAGATTTCAACCGCGGATATCCGCCGTCTTCCCATCCCTGGCATCGTATCACCACTAGGAATGGTTCTTGAATTTCGGATTGCGGGATATCGAACGCCCCCGATCAAAATGGGGATGGGTGGAAACCGGTCCACTTGATCGAAGTAGGTTGTCCGATCCGACATTAATGGAACATGGAATTTCGGGGGCATACGGAGGGGGAGTTAGAAAAGCTGAACGTATTCGCGGTCTATTTCCACGGATATGGCGCGTCCCAACAAATTCGTATTGATGGCTAGCCTGTGGTGGTTCCGCAAGCATATCAATACGCCCTCGACCCCGGTTAGTGGACCGAACGCCACCCGAACCCGATCGCCGGGAACCATCCGGGTGTGCGTATCAATATCGATCGACGTCGTCACCAGCTTCCTTATAGCCTCCAATTCCTTGTCCTGAAGGATGCCGGGCTTGTTTCGGTATATGAGAAGCCCGCATGTCCCAGGAATGAAATTAAGCGCGTGCAACTGCCCTGGCCGCGGTTTGACGAAGATGTATCCCGGAAATAAAGGCCACTCTACCGGAGGGCGACTGACTTGGTTCATCCTGTGCTTATTGAGCTTCGGCAAGTAAACCGGAAATCCATTCAGCTCCAGATATTTTTCCACGATCTTTTCGTGGCGGCTCCGGGTCCGGATAACGTGCCAACCGGAAACGGCGTTGTCCAAAATCATGGTTTCCCTTTCGATTCTTCCGCCCGTGGCCTACTCTCGCGCCTTCCGGAAAGAACTCATTCACAAGCGCCCTTCAAAGAGTGAATTAACAACAATCCACGCTTCAAACAAGCACCACTGTATATGGTTACCATATTCGCACCCCGATATCTGGGGCGGAAGGATTGAAGCGGGCTCCCGAATTTTTTTACCGAAAGTACGGATTCGGGATAAGACCATTTCGCAATTCGTTTTGATCAAGACGTCCGAGATTAAGACAATTAAATTTTGTCCTGATCTTGACAACCTATTTTGGTCTTTTTAAATCATCGACAGGGCGGAGCTTCGCCATCTCTCAATCGGCATCCGCGCAGCTCCGGATTTTTTCCCCAAGACACCCGCTCCTGATCCCCAAGCATTTTTTCGAGGCATGATCCACTTGACAGGGCTTTTGCGCTTAGCCCGCCGTGGTATTTGCAACCATGCCTTGAAACGAAAGGGAAAATGAACCTCTCCAGCAAATCCACCGGAAGCTCAATCATGCGGAATTCCAACGCAGATATGGACGTGGCATCTCATGGATGGACCCTGGGAAGCCTGTGCGAAGCGTTGCGCACCGCAGCCCGAACGGAAAAAGGCATCTCAATTCTGAATGACGACCGGGAAGTCCGATTGTCCTATCGCGATTTGCTTAAGGATGCAATAGCCTTGGCTTCGGAAATGGGGGTCCATGGAATTGAAAGGGGAGATGAAGTAATCCTCCAAATCGTTCAGCCGATATCCTTTCTCCGTTGGTTCTGGGCTTGTCTGATCGGAGGATTCGTCGCTGTTCCGATTGAAGTCCGGCAAACCCCCGAACACGTGGCCAAAGTATTCCGTATATGGGGCAAATTGAAAAGGAAGTGGCTTGTCTCGGACCCCGGGGCGATGAACCGGCTGGCTGAATTCGGGCAACGGGCCGGGCTGCAAATCGAGATGAAAGGGATGGAGGAGAAAACCCTTCCCTCCAGCCTCGCCTACGCACCAGGCCCGGACCCGGTTCGAAATCCCGACCCGGACGATCGCGCTTTCATCCAGTTTTCATCCGGAACCACCGGGGACCCCAAAGGGGTGGTGTTGAGCCACCGAAACATCGCCACCAATATTCTTGGCATCGTGGAAAGGGTAGGATATTCCGAAGGCGATCGCACCTTAAGTTGGCTCCCCCTCACCCATGATATGGGGCTGATCGGATTCCATCTCGCGCCTCTGGTAGCCGGAATGGATCAGTTCCTGATGACTCCAAAGGCGTTCCTTTCCTCTCCCGGGAGTTGGATCAAAAGCCTCTCGGAACACCGTATCCAATATACGGGGTGCCCGAACTTCGGCTTCAGGCATTTTCTGAAGGGTTTCCATGCTCCTTCTGAAGCGGAACTGGACTTATCCTGCGTCCGGCTCGTATTCAACGGCGCCGAACAGATATCACCGGCCCTATGCGCCGATTTCATGAGCGCGTTGGCGCCATTTGGTTTGCGGTCCGGCGCGCTCTACAACGTCTATGGCTTGGCTGAGGCCTCACTGGCCGCCACCATGCCGCCGCCCGATGGGGAGTTCCGCACGGTCATAATCGACAGGCGGACCCTGGAGATCGGAGACCCGGTGCGGCTTGCCCGGAAGGACGATCCCGGCGCACTGGAGTTGGCCGAAGTGGGGACCCCGTTGGATGGCTCGCCCATCCGTATCGCCGCAAAGGATGGTTCGGACCTGGGGGAGGGCATCCTTGGAAGAATCCTAATCAAGGGCGAAAACGTCACTGCCGGATATTATCGGGGGCCCCTCGAAGTGGAGCCGGGTTGCGGGCTTGATGGTTGGCTTGATACCGGGGATCTCGGATTCATGCATCAGGGAAGGCTGGTGGTGACAGGGAGGCTTAAGGATGTCATCTGCGCGAATGGCCGCAACCTCTTCTGCCACGATCTAGAGTCGATAGCATCCGCGCTTCCTTCAATAGGAAATTGCCGCACCGCGGCCGTAGGCGTGCCGGGTACGGAATACCAAGGCGAGCAAGTCGCGTTTTTCCTGGAAACGAAAAGCAGGGATTGGGCCAATCTTGCGCGGGCCGCGGCGGAGCTGAAATCCCATCTGCTTTCAAGTCTTTCGGTGGAAATAGCCTGGGTAATACCCATCCCATCCTTGCCGAAGACCACTTCCGGAAAAATCCAGCGATATAAGCTGAAAACGGAATACCTGAATGGAGCCTTCCAAGACCGGGTACGTCTGCTCGCCGAAGCCGGATTTTTGGGGGCGGGAGGGCAGCCCGCGGGCCAGGGCACTGCCAATGAGCCTCTTGTTATTCCAGGGCCTGATGGGGTGATAAGTCGGTTACTGAATGCCATCGCCGAAGCTTTGCGTGTGGACCCGGCGCTCATCGATCCCGAACGCAGCCTGCTTGAACTCGGGTTTGATTCCTTGATGGCGTCGAGCCTGAAGAATCGGGCTCAAGAGGAGCTCGGCCTTGCCTTGGAAATCTCCCTGTTTTTCGAGGCACGACCCCTGAAGGAAATCCTGGATACCCTGTCCCGGATGCCCATGCGATTTTCGACCAAGGCCGAGCCGCAGTCCCTGGAAATCGAACTCTGATTGGATGTCGGCCATGAGTTTGACACACACCATTGAAAGAATCTCCGCGAAAGGGGTAGAGGTGCATCTGCGAGGCGGGAAGCTGTTGTCGCGGGGCCCGGAAACCTCCCTGGATGAGGGCACGGTCCAAGAGCTTCGCCGTCTCAAGGCGCGACTCCTCGAAACGTTCGCGGGCCGCGGGGACGGTAAGGTTTTTCCGCTTACCCAGGGCCAGAAGACGCAGTGGCTGCTCCATCTGATGAATCCGGCCGATCCCTCTTATAACATCGGGCTGGCGCTCAGATTTTCCCGCAGGCTGTCCCGAAGAAGTTTTGGCGAGGCCCTCGATGCCGTGTCCCAAAGACATGAACTCGCGAGGACGGTGGTGGGACATGTTGAGGGAGAGCCCCTGCTGCATGCGGGGGAAGCGCACCCTACCCTGCTTGAGGAAGACCTGGGCCGGATTTCCGAAGCCGCATTGGCGGATGTACTCCGGAGGGCCCATGAGCGTCCATTCGACTTGGAAAAGGGACCTTTGTTCAGGGCGGCGCTTTATGATCTCCCCGACGGTGGATGCGTATTCCAGGTGGCGGCGCATCACCTCATCTGCGATGGGGAATCGGTCCCGATTTTTTTGGAGGACCTTTTCTTGTCCTATTTCTCCCTCGCGGAAGGGCGGCCGATTTCCCTTCCCGCTCCCGGAAAAGATTACGCCGACTTTTCCCGCTGGCAAGCCTCTTACTTGGCCTCCTCCGATTCCGAATATGCCTGGTCCTATTGGAAGCAAGAGCTTGTCGAGGCGCCCGGACACCCACGTTGGCCCGGGCAATCCGTGAAAAAGCTTGGCAACCTCTCCGGAGGAGTGCTCCGTTCCCGACTGGAACAAAGTGATTGCGGTAGGTTCCATGACTTTTGCCGGAGTAATCGGATAACCCCTTTCTGCCTCCTGCTTTCGACTTTCCAAGCCGTTCTCTACCGGGTCCTACGGCAAACGGATATTTGGATTGGCTGCCCCGTTTCCGGCCGGTCAAGCCCGGGATTCTTAAGAACCATCGGGTATTTCGTAAACATCCTCCCCCTCCCCTTCGGGCCAAGGCCCGGTGGCGCGTTTCTGGAAATCCTCCGTCAGAACCAGGAAAAGATTACCCGGGCGCTTAACCATCGGGATTACCCCTACAGTCTTCTCGTCCGCAAGCTGGGACTCTCCGGAACCGGGAAAGGGACCGGGCCTGTCCGAATACTGATCAACTACCAGAATGCCGGATATGGGACCGAGGCGGTCGAACTAGCGGAGAAGATTCCTTCATTGTCGGGAAAATATTCCGGAAGCTGGATGATGAAGAGCGTTCCGTTCCCGGACCAACAGGGCCAGTTCGATCTGGCTTGGTCCATCATCGATAATGCCGAGGGCATCCATTGGGATCTACGGCACCGCATCGAAGCCGTCTCCTATAGCCTCGCCGCCCACCTCCACGAATGCCTTCGCCTCGCCCTATCGCAAATCCAGGATCGGATTGGTGCGACCATCGAAGACCTTGTCCTACCGGAATGGGTGTCGCCATGACCGCGAATGGTTGCACCCACCCGCCGACTGGAGCCGAAGAATGACAAAGACAGTTCTGGGAATTTCCGCCCACTATCACGATTCAGCCGCCGCCATCATCGTTGACGGCGAACTCCTGGCCGCCGCCCAGGAGGAACGGTTTTCCCGCAAGAAGCATGACCCAGCCATTCCTAGCAAGGCCGTGCGCTACTGCCTCGAGGCCGCAGGCAAAAGCATCGATCAGGTGGATCGGGTGGCCTACTACGAGGATCCTTATGAGAAACTGGGCCGCAATCTTTGGATGTTGACACGCAGCGTCTCCAACGCCAATCCTGCATTTCTCCTTGCTCTGGATCCCCGTCGGCCGGGTTCGGATATCCGTCGCCTTATCGGCTACGAAGGCCCGATCCGCTACTATGGCCACCACTTGTCCCATGCCGCAAGCGCCTATTTCTTTTCCGGGTTCGACAAGGCTGCCATCATGGTGGTAGACGGCGTCGGGGAGTGGCAGACCCTAAGTCTATACAAAGCCGAGTCCGGCCGGATACAGCTGCTCGAGGACGTCTCATTCCCGCATTCCATAGGCCTTCTGTACGGTACCATCACGGCTTACTTGGGATTCGAAGTCAACGACGGCGAATATAAGGTGATGGGGCTGGCCCCTTATGGGAAGCCCCACTACGCTGATCGGATCCGCAAGCTCATCAAGGACAGCGCGGGAGGGGCTTTCCGCCTCGACATGTCCTATTTCGATTTTCTCAAGAACAAGCGCATGTATTCCGAAAAATTCGTGCGCTTAATGGGACGGGCGCCACGGCAAAAGGAAGCCCCGCTCACGGAGTTCTGGATGGACGTGGCGAAAAGCCTGCAATGCGTCCTTGAGGAAATCATCCTCGAAAAGGTACGCCACCTCCACAAGCTCTTCCCTTGCGATAACCTCTGCATGGCCGGAGGCGTTGCCCTCAATTGCGTGGCCAATGGCCGGGTCCGACGGGACGGTCCGTTCCGAGACCTGTTCGTGCAACCGGCATCCAGCGATGCGGGAAGTTCCCTCGGGGCCGCGGCGCTGGCTTACTCCGAAATCGATCCGTCTTGGAAACCCGGGATCGCGATGGACCATGTCTACCTGGGCCCCTCCTTCACGGACGAGAGCATCCGCGATTTGCTGGGCGCGGGGGATTGCGGAGCATTGGATTTTCAGGATTCCGAACGGGAACTGTTCCGGGAGGTGGCCGCGACCCTGGGCCAAGGCAAGATAATCGGATGGTTCCAGGGTCGAATGGAGTTCGGCCCCAGATCGTTGGGAGCGAGATCCATCCTTGCCGATCCCAGGGGCGGGGACATGCGGGACCGGATTAACGCCTTGGTGAAGAAACGCGAGGCCTTCCGCCCTTTCGCTCCGGCGGTTTTGGAAGAGTACGCTTCGGAACATTTCGAGATGACGCGACCTTCCCCTTTCATGCTAGAGACATGCCGGGTGGTTTCCAGCCTGGATTTGCCGGCCATCACCCACGTAGACGGGTCGGCACGGGTGCAAACCGTGACCCATGCCCAGAACAGGAAATTCGCGGGTCTTTTGGAAGCGTTCAGGGAAAGAACCGGATGCCCCATTCTTCTGAATACCTCTTTCAACATGAGAGGGGAGCCGATCGTCTGCACGCCTTCCGAAGCCATTCTCTGCTTCATCAGGGCCAGGCTCGATTGCCTGGTCCTGGGGAACTTCGTTCTGCACCGGAATAGGATTCCCGAGCGCTGGATTGAATGGTTCGGAAATACTTATCCCGAAAGATTCGAAGGCGTGAGCAATTCCGTGTACACCTTTCTCTGATCCAGGATAAGTATGGTAGCGAAATCATTCTCGAGAACTATTGCCAATGGGGTCGTTTTCCTCGCCCGCAACAAGGTCGGAAAGTCACTTCTGCACGTGATGGCTAAGGCCATCGTTCCCGCGTTGAGACTGGCGCCCGCCGGGAGATCTTCGCCTCCCGGCTCCCCGGACTCGATAGGCGTTTGGAAGCGGGATGATGCCGGCAACTGGAAGCGGGATCCGGCAAAATATCCGGAATGGAGATGCTGGGCGGACCGACCTACGATACCGGGGAATCCCGGGGCGAAGACCCGCGTTCTGCTCATCGGCGAATCCGCGGCGCGGGGCTATTTTTACGATCCGGCCATGACCCCGGCCCAATGCCTGGAAAAGATTCTCGATTGCGCCGAACCCGGAGCCTTCGAGGTGGTGGACCTGGCGCGCATCGACATTGATCAGTTCGGAATCCTCGACATCATCGAGAAGTCCGCCGCCCTCGGACCTCATATCGTCGTCTTTTGGGGAGGAAACAACTGGCTTCACTTCGGGGAGTATCGCGGCAGCCATGTCAGCAGAATCCTATCGGGTCGGGAAGACATCTACGACCGCTCCAGAGGGATTTTCCTTTCCGAAATCCTTCCCGCGACCACGGCCAGGCTGATGGAAGGACTCTCCCGCCTAGAGGCTGCCTCCGGGGCCCGCACCATAGTAGTGATTCCGGAATGGAACTTGGTCGATTGGGAGGATGAATGCTCTGCGAGCCTGCCGTTCCTCAAAGACGACTGCCATACCGAATGGTCGGCGCTTTTGGAAACCGCGGAAGGATACCTTGCCGAAGGCCGGTATGACGAATGCCATGCTACGGCAAAGCGGATGTCTACCCTGGACCGCGGTCTCGGAGCCCGTTCCCTGCGTCTTATCGGGCTTTCCCTGCTCGGTAAGGGGAACATGGAGGACGCCCGGGAGTATCTCGAAAAGGCCCGCGACGCATTAGCCGGAATCCCGATCCCCACGGCGCCGAGATGCCCCGCGGCGGCGCAGCAGGCCTTGCGGAACGAGGCCGTGCGACGAGGCATGGAAGTAGTGGATCAAGTCGAACTATTCACCGATGGGACCGGAAAGCCGCCGGACGGCAGTGTCTTCATGGATTATTGCCATCTGGGAAAGGAGGCGATTTTCACCACTTCGAAAGCCATCGCTTCCAGGATTTGCCGCAAGGAGGGAAAGCCCGCGCAGGCGATCAAGGAGTGGACGGGGTCGGGAATGATCCGACCCGAGGACGAGGCGATGGCGCATGTCATGGCTGCGATGCACAATGCCCACTACGGCCAAGGATATGCACAAGTGCTCCGCCACTGCCGGCGGGCTGTCGAGCTCGATGTGAACATCGGCGCAATATTCAGGTTGATGCTGGATTTCATGTCGCGAAGGGCCAATCGCTGGCTTTGCGGAAGTTTCGCAGAGCTCAGTCGCAACCGCATAGCGAATCGGTACCTGCACCCCCGCAATCCGAATGAATGGGACAAATTCGAGGACTCATTGCTGAGCCGGGCGCTAGTGGAAGCCGATGGAAGCGGAGAACTCGAAAGCCACCTACGCGAACTACTGGTGGTGGAACATTTCCGTCCCGGAGCTCCGGTCGATCTTTTGGAGTTCCAATACCAAGCTCGCACCTTCCGCTCGCGGGGAGGTTTTTCCCTCGGCCCGGTGCCGGCGTACCATCGAGCGTTCGCGAGGAATTCCGATCTAATCCTCGTATCCAATGGGAAGAACTCTGTCGGCATCCGCATTACCTGCCGAATCCAAGGCGAGATCCAACCCGGAGAATCCTTGGCGATACTGGTCAACGGCATTGTGCATTCCACCCATCAGGTGGGCCGCAATTGGTTTTCCCTGGACCTGGTCGTGGATGCCTCCGCTCTCCGCAGGGGGGGCAATGTCATTCGCATCCGATGGCCCGGCCAGCGATTTCCGTGGAGGCTCCACCTGCAGGATTTACGGCGCTGCCTGGCCCGCGGAGAAATGCCCACTTCCTTGCCGGTGCACGGTGAAATCCACCAATGCACAGCGGACGCCCGCCGCGGCCATCGTGTAGAACAATGAGTAAGGTTTGGGGCATCTTGGGAGGCATGGGCCCTTTGGCTTCCGCGGAATTCATGCGCACCATCCACCATTGCGGGACCGCGGAACGTGACCAGGACTTTCCGAGGATTTTTCTCGTCTCTTTCCCGAATTTTCCGGACCGGACCGAATCCATTCTTTCCTCCCGGGGCCTCGCATTGGCCGAAGAGATCGACGGGATGCTCAGGAAGATGCTCGACTTCGGCGCGACCGACCTGGTGGTCTGCTGTTATACCGCCCACTTCACCCTTCCCTGGCTATCGCCTGGCGTGCGGGAATCCCTATTTTCCCTTCCGCAGTTCGCAGTCTCCTCCATTGTCGACCGCCGGAAGAAGACCCTGGTTCTCTGCACCAAGGGGCTCGCCGCCTCCGGTTTATTCCAAAGCCAGGCTGCCTGGCCAAAGGCTTCCGAGTATGCCGTTTTTCCCAATGGGAAGGACACCGAAGCCGTCCACTCGATCATCTATGATCTCAAGAAAGGGATGCCTCCGGACTTGGCCATCGATCGGCTGGAGGGCGTTTGCATGAAATACGGCTGTGGACAGTGGCTGCTAGGATGTACCGAACTGCATCTGCTTTCCGCCCATAAACCCTACCACCCGGGATTGCATGCGGTCGATTTCCTCGACCCCCTTTACGAGCTCGCCACCTCCATTTCCCGGGAGATAGAATGTGCGGCTTAGCTGGCATACTTGATCTCCGCTTGCGTGGAGGAATCGACCGCGGCATTGTCGCCAAGATGGCGGGCGAGCTTTCCCACCGTGGTCCGGACGATCTCGGCTTCCATTTCACGGATACCGCGGGGTTCGGATTCTCCCGGCTGGGAATAGTGGATTTGCAGGGCGGGAGGCAGCCAATGCAATCGGAGGATGGGCGCACGGTCTCGATGTGCAACGGGGAGATATTCAACTGGAAGGAGTTGCGCGCCGACTTGGAAAAGGCGGGTTATCGATTCACCACCCAATCCGACTGCGAAGTCATCCTGCACCTTTATCGCGCCATGGGCCGGGACTTTCCCTCGCGGCTGAACGGCCAATTCGCGTTCGCAATCTTCGACGCTCGCGAAAATACGGTCTTTTGCGGACGGGATCAGTTCGGAATCGCGCCTTTCTTCTACACCGAGGTTGACGGCCTTTTTTTATTTGCTTCCGAAATAAAAGCGATATTGCAGCATCCCAAGGTAGAGCGGGCGCTTGATCCGACCGGACTCGACCAGGTTCTTACCTTCCCCGGCCTGATCAGCCCCAGGACCGCATTCCGGAACATCCATAGCCTGAAACCAGGACATTGCCTGGTCGCCTCCCCAAACGGCGTAAGGACGTTCGAATATTGGGATCTGAAGTACGCCCTCGAATCGGCGCCGCCCTCCGACCGGACCCTGGAATCTTTCGCGGAGGAGCTCGATCACAGGCTTTCGGAGTCGGTGAAACTCCGCTTGCAGGCGGACGTTCCCGTGGGCTTGTACCTGAGCGGGGGCCTCGACTCCATGCTGGTCGGAGCCAAGATGCGTAAGGCCTCCCAGGAAGGGAAGGAAATCAAATCCTTTTCGGTGGACTTCGAGGATCCCCTGGTTTCCGAGGGCAAATTCCAACGCGTAGGCGCCAAGTTCCTCGGAACGCGTCATTACGAAACGCGCATAACCCAACAAGGCATCGCGGAGCGGCTCAGACAGTCCGTTTTTCATGCCGAATGCCCGTTAAAGGAAACCTTCAATTCCGCGGCCCTGGCGCTATCGGAATCGGCGAGGAGGGAGAACATAAAGGTCGTTCTTGCAGGGCAAGGAGCGGACGAACTTTTCCACGGTTATATCGGATACCGATTCGACACAAACGGGCTAGAGGGCGGCAGCCGGGCAATTGACGCGGAGGAAGCGGTAATCCGGCAATCGCTATGGGGAGACGAATCGCTTCTCTATGAACGGTCCTTTTCGGGATTCCGGCCCGCGAAAAGCGCTCTCTATTCGAAGGCCATGAGGAACAATCTCCCCGAATTCGATTGCACCCGGCACTTCGTCCTGGACAAGGCGAAGATGGAGGGGTTGCACAGGGTGGACAAGAGATCATATATCGACATGAAGCTGCGGCTCGCGGATCATCTTCTCGGTGACCATGGCGACCGGATGCTGATGGCCCACTCGGTTGAAGGACGCTATCCGTTCCTCGACCCTGGATTGGCGGCTTTCGCCGCATCCGTTCCGCGGGGATTCAAAGTAAAGGGGCTCTGCGAGAAATTCATCCTCAAGGAGATTGGCAAGCGTTGCCTGCCCAACATTTTCGCGCAGCGGGAAAAATTCGGCTTTACCGCCCCCGCCAGCCCTCCGCTTCTCCGAGCGAAGGTAGACTTCATCGAACACGTGCTGGATCCATCCACCCTTCGCCGACATGGGCTGTTCGACCCCGACGAGGTGGCTAGGCTTCGGCGACAATACGAAGCTCCGGGATTCCGCATCAACGTACCGTTCGAAAGCGATCTTTTGATTGTAGTCATCACCTCGGGGCTGCTGATGGAAATCTTCGGAATGAGGGGAATGTAGACTCCATGAAGTTCAGTATTCTTTTCTTTTCCTCCGCGGCCGACGAGGGGGACCCATACCGGTTGATGATCGAGACCGCGAAGTTCGCCGACCGGAACGGGTTCTCGGGCGTGTGGACGCCGGAGCGGCACTTCGGGAAGTTCGGCGGGATATTCGCCAATCCCGCCATCACTTCGGCAGCCCTGGCGACCGTTACGGAAAAGATCCAGTTAAGGGCCGGCAGCCTCATTTCCCCCCTTCATGACGTGATCCGCATTGCCGAGGAATGGGCGATGGTGGATCAGCTTTCGGGCGGGAGGGCCGGCATTTCCTTCGGCTCGGGATGGAATATCAATGACTTCGCGTTCTTTCCGGATCGTTACGCCAAACGAAACGAGATCATGCTCGAGCAGATCGAGGCTCTCAAGGAGATTTGGCGGGCAGGCAAGGTCGTCCGGAAAGATGCCGGCGGCTCCGACGCGGAACTTCAGGTTTTCCCTAGACCCCATCAGATCGAAATCCCAATTTGGCTCACCTCCTCGGGAAGCGAAAGCACGTTCGCATCGGCTGGCCGCCTGGGGGCGAACATTCTGACCCATTTGATATTCCAGGATATCGACGCCTTGCAGCGGAAAATCCGGATCTATCGGAAAGCCAGATCGGAAAGTGGCCACTCCCCGGCAGACGGCGTGGTTAGCCTCATGCTCCATACCTTCCTGGGCAAGAACAGGGACGAAGTCAAGGCAACGGTCCGGCCCAAGCTCAAGGAATACTTGAGGTCAGGGGTGGAGCTGGAACTGAGCGCATCCAGGGGAGGAGGCGCGGTCAGCGGAAACCGGACAATGGCGGCCGAGGATATCTCCCCGGAAGCAATGGAAGAACTCCTGGACCTCACCTTCGAAAGGTACTTCAGCCATTCCTCGTGCATGGGTACGGTCGAAAATTGCTACCGCATCATCAGGGGTTTCGCGGAAGCGGGCGTGGATGAAATCGCTTGCCTGATTGATTTCGGCATCCCATTGGAAAAAACCATGGAAAGCCTGGCTGAATTGCTCGCATTGAAACGGAAGCTTGGAGAAGACTATGGTGAATACTGAACAGGATCTGAGAAATCCGGTTGAAAAAAAGACGTTCCCCAGACTTGAGACGTTTGCGGAAACGCATGCGAGCCTGAGCCCGGATTCCATAGCCATCGAATACCTCGGCCGGCGGGTCACTTATTCGGAGCTGCATGCAGAGGTCCTTGATTTTTCCCTAGGCATCAGGAAATCCGGATTGGCCGCGGGAGACGTGGTTGCGGTCATAGGTACGCCTTCCCCCTCCCTGGTTTCCCTTATCCTTGCCTGCCTTCGCAATGGATTGGTCATACTTCCCATCGATCCGAACGTGCCGGCCGCCCGCAAGCTGGAACTTTGCGTCCAAGCCGGAGCTGTCCGGCAATTTTATGACGAGGCTATCGCCGTCAATGAAGGCATTTCCGAAAAAGATCTCCCGGGCACGACCTTCGCCCAATCAAGGATCGCTGCTTGGAAATCGAGTGAAAATGATCCCCTGGCTGCCGCAGGTGATGAAGCATTCATCGTTTTCACTTCGGGTAGCACAGGAAAGCCCAAGGGAATCATCGGAAGCCACAATGGCGTCGTCCAGTTCGCCCACGTCCAAAAAGGCATTTTCCGGACCGCCCCCGGCCACCGGATCGTATTGTCCACGCTCTTGGGCGGGGATCCGTTCTTCAAGGAGTTGGCCCTCTCCCTTGTCGCAGGATCGGTCCTGGTAATTCCCCCGGCCCGGCAAAGGGGGGAATTACTCGGTTGGATCGCGGAGGCGAGGGTTTCGCTTTTGCAAACCGTCCCGAGCTTGCTCAACCAATGGCTCGACTCGCATACCCCCAAATCCGGAATGCCCAATTCCTTGCGGACCGTTGCGCTCGCAGGGGAACCGCTTTCGTCGGCGTTAGTCGAAAAGGCGCGGCGGGTACTGGGGAACGGCGTAGTGTTCTACAATTTTTATGGTCCTACCGAGACAACGATAACCAAAAGTTATTACCCCATCCCGGAATCCGGCATGCCCGACGGGATATTGCCATTGGGAATTCCGTTACATGGGGCGCAGGTGTTTTTGGTGGATTCCATGCTCCGGTCCGTGCGCAGCGGAATGATCGGGGAGATTGCCATTCGCACTCCTTATCGCTCGAACCTTTATCTGGACGGAAGAACCGGCGGGTTCCGGCCAAACCCGCATTCGGCCGATCCGCTGGATTTGATCTACCTGACAGGCGATCTGGGCCGCGCCGGCGCCGATGGCCAACTCCTCTTCATCGGACGAAAGGACGAGGAAGTCAAGATCCTTGGCAATCGGATCCATCCCGAAGAGGTCCGCCTGAAGATCCTCTCGCATTCCAAGGTGGAGAACGCCTACGTACTGGCGAAAGAGGGTGAAGCGGACGGCGGACCGGTGTTAGTCGCCTTTTATGTCGGAACAGCCGACCAGGATGAACTGGCCGGATTCCTGCATGCCCTCCTGCCCCCCTTCATGGTACCGGGCATCCTGATTCCCCTGGAGACCATGCCGTTATTGACCAACGGAAAGGTGGATCGCGAGCTTCTTAAGAACATGCTCTGGGAAATCGAACCGAACGGCAACACGGACGCTCCCGAAACCCCTCTCCATGAAACCCTGTGCAGCCTATGGGAGGGCGCCACCCGCAAGCGGAAAATCGGGATTAACCAATCCTTTTTCCAGGCAGGGGGCCACTCCTTGAACCTGATGCTATTCTGCTCGGCCATAGGAAGGCATTTCGGAATCGATGTGGGCATTAGAGAGATTTATCTCAACCCGACGATAAAAGGCATTGCCCGGATTATCGAAGAGAGGCAGATGGATGGCGCACCCTCCCTCGGTAGTTCCGCTTCCGGGAAATCGGAGCGGGCCTACCCGCCTGATATCCCCCTCAGCTCCAGCCAAGAGCGCCTCCTCATGCTGGACAGGATGTCAAAGGCCGGGGCGGCCTACAATATGCCCATCGCTTTCTCGGTTCGTGGCAACGTCTCCGTCGCTCGGGCTCAGGCAGCCTTCGATGCCTTGGCGGACTTGCATCCCGTATTGAAAACCAGGTTGTACGAATTGGATGGCCGCCCCTTTCAAAGGACGGCAGGGGTGTCCGGAGTAGAGGTGAAATACCATGATGGCGGCGAAGACGGGCTACGGAAACGGAGGGTCGAGGACACGATCCTGGAAAAGTCCCTGATCCCCTTCGAACTCCAGAATGCGCCTCTGGTGCGCTTTGAAATTTTCCGGGTGGAGGATGGAAGCCATGTCTTCTTTCTGAATGTGCACCACATCATCTGCGATGCCTGGTCGATGGGCCTGCTGCTCGAGGACTTCGCGCGCATGTGGACTCATGGTGCGGATCAGGGGGGTGATGTGGCATCAACACGCCCGAGCTTCTATGACTTCATCCTGGACGGGCTCGAACGTTCGGGAGCGGGGTTTCCCCAGGCTGCCGTGGATTTCTGGAATTCCTTGCTCAGGGATCTTCCATCTCCCACTACCCTGTTCCCGGATTTCCCCCGTATCGCCACCTTCGACTACGGCGGAACAAGTATTCGGGTTGCTTTCGGCGAGGCGGTATCTTCCGGGGTCCGGAAATTCGCCTCGGAGCGGGGAACCACGGTTTTCGTGGTGCTTATGGCCGGCTTCATGGCATTGTTGCACCGTTTGACGGGTGAGAGTGATCTCGTCGTGGGATCGGATTCATCCGGCCGAAATGACTCCGAATACTTGAGAACCGCGGGATTCTTCGTAAACACCGTAGTTTACAGGGCGGACATAGGCACAGAGGATACGTTCGACACTCTTCTCGGTCGAGTCATGAGATTGAATGGGGATATTCGCGCTTTCGATACGGTTGATCCCTATGCGCTCTACGCCAACGGACTTTTAGATCTGCCCGAATCGGGGGATCGTCCGTCGCTTTTCGCCGTAATGTTCCGCATGTTCACCGGTTTGCTGGATCTGAAATCGAGCCTGTCGTCCGGACTGAGCGTGGAGGAACACTTCATTCCGCACCCTACCTCGAAGTTCGATCTTACCCTGACCATGAAGGACGACGGGGACCTCATACGGGGCGAATTGGAATATGCGACCGCCATTTTCGGGAATCGCAGCATGGAAATCCTATTCGAGCAGTTTGAGACCCTGGTCTCCGGGCTGGTGAAATCCCCAGGCGTCCCGCTTGCAAGCCTGCCGACGCGTGCCCACGCGGGCTTTTCCGACCCCTTTCCCGAGCCGCCCGTTTACCCTACGGCCTGGGCTCTTTTCGAAGAATGCTCGCGCAACCACCCCCAACTGATCTGCGTCGAATCAGGGGAGGAGCGTACCACCTATGCGCACATGGCCGAGAAAGTAAATCTTTTAGCAGGCAGGCTGTCGGGACTCGGCGCCTCCGAGGGCTCTATAGTCGCCGTCTACGGCTCCATGAGCCCGGATTACATAGCCTCTTTCCTAGCGACCCTCAAAGTCGGAGCCGTTTTCTTCCCGCTGGATTCCGACCTGACGCCTTCCCGTACTGCCGCATTGATCGGCGATATCCAAATCGCTTGCCTCCTCTGCGTGGGGGCCGAGCCACCGTTTGAGATCGCCTGCCCCAAGCTTATCACCCGGCCCGGTTCAACGGACATCCGGGAGGTTGATGGTATATTCGCAGGGTTCCGCGCGCCCCCAGGTACGGCAACCCTGTTCTTCACGTCTGGATCGACGGGAAGGCCAAAGGGGATATGGGGAGATGCCCAGGCCCTTTCCCATTTCATATTGTGGGAAAGGGAACGCTTGGCCGTTGTCCCTTCTGACAGGTTCGCGAACCTGACCAAGGTCGGTTTCGACGCCATCCTCCGTGATATCCTTACGCCTCTTTGCAGCGGAGCCTGTCTGGTAATCCCGCCCGGCGAGGTGCGGGAAAGCGGTTCCCTGACCTTGGACTGGCTCGCCGAAGAGCGCATCAGCGCATTCCATTCCGTGCCAAGCCTGGTTGATTCTTGGTTTATGAGCGAACCCGACCGGCCTGATCCGGGAATGCCTCGCTTCCTGAGATTGGTGGCGTTTTCGGGAGAACAACTGAAAAGATCCCTGCTCGATCGCCTCTACGCACACATCCTTCTCCCTGAAGCGAGGGTATTCAACTTCTACGGTCCCTCCGAAACCCTGATGATCAAGTCTTGCTATGAATCAGCGGATTCATCCGGGCCTGAAATCCTCCCTCTCGGAGATCCGCTTCCATTTTGCCACCTTCATGTTCTCAATAACCTGCTTTTGCCCTGCGATGTCGGGGAGATCGGGGAAATCCACATATCGACTCCCTTCACCGTTCCATGTTATGTAGATGCCGTTACCGATGCCGATCAGCGGTTCGTTAGAGATCCCTTCTATCCCATGGACCGGCCCAGGTACATGTACCGAACCGGCGACTTCGCGCGAAGGAATGCCGATGGGTCCCTCGTCTTTATTGGACGGAGGGATGACGAGGTCAAGGTGAACGGACAGCGTATCAATCTCAATTCGGTCGCGCATGCCGTGGAAGCCTTTCCCGGGATCGGGAAATGCGCCGTACTCGTCCACTCGAAGGAATCCAACCGCGTCGAAATCGCCGCATTTTATGTTTGCGCAGAAGGCCTGGATCCCGCGGAAACGGAAATACGCCGTTTTTTGCAGCAAACCTTGCCTATGGCTGCCGTTCCCGGCCGCTTAATGCGGATCGAAAAGCTGCCTCTCAACGCCAACGGCAAGCTGGACAAGAAAGCTTTAAAGAGAACCCTTGCCGATCACGGTTCCCTGCACTACGCGGAGCCGCCTCAGGATTCCACCCAGCAACGGGTATTGGCCATCTGGAGAAAATACCTGCGCAGGGAGTCGTTGGGTATCGATGAAAATTTTTTCGCCTTGGGAGGCCATTCCCTCCTTGCAACCGTCATTATCACCCAGATAAGAACCGCATTCGGAATCCATATTCCGCTTGCCGCCTTCCTTGATCATCCGAGCATACGCGGCCTATCCGGCGCCATAGACGAACTCCTTCGGGAGAGCGTGGAAAATCTCTCGGAAGAAGAGCTCCTTAAACTCATTTGAATGGAACCCTCTACATCCATGCGAGATCTTGAAACGCTTAGGCAAAGGGTATTGGAGAAGATAAGGACCGGGAAAACGGGGCTACCATTGCCTCGCCCCCCCCGATCCGAGTTACCCGAATACGGAGAATTTCCGGCAACGCCCGCACAGACGTGGCTTTGGAGCCTCCAGCAGGCCGAAATCAACTCTACCGCATATAATATGCCGTTCGCCTTCCGCATTCCCGGGCATATCCCTAACCGTGCATTGGAGGATTGCCTCAGGGAATTGATCCGGAGGCATTCCTCCTTGCGCACTTCTTTCTATGAAAGGGGGGGCCGGCTTTTCCAGGCCATCGGGTCGGGAGCATCGTTCCACCTCCGGGTTTCCCATCTCCCCGGGAGGGATCAAATCGGAGACGAAGAAATACTCGATTCGATCGGTTACTTCGATCTATCCAGGGGGCCGCTGCTTAGGGCCGAAGTGATCGAAACGGGTACGTGTAGATTCCTGATTGCGGATCTTCATCATATTGTCGGGGATGGCTGGTCGGTAAAGGTTCTGCTCGATGACTTCGCTCTCCTTTTGGATGCATGGGTTTCGCCGCAGAAGCCGGCGCCTCCGGCGGATTTTACGGCCTACCATCAGTACATCTCTCAGGGAGCGGGCGAAGAAATCAGGTCCGGATTCCTGAAATTCTGGAAGGACTATCTGGCCGGGGCCGATCCTATTCTCCGCCTGGCCGATTCAAAACAAGCCAACAGTGCGGCATCGTATCGGGGCCGCAAATTGATGGCTAGACTTGATCCGGTTCCGACCAAGAAACTTCTCGACTGCGCGAAAGCCTGCGGGACTTCGGCGTTCACGGTTATCTTGGCGGTGTTCGGAGGTTTCCTGTCACGATTGTCGGGCCAGCGGACCTTCACCATCGCCGTCCCGGTATCCCTGCGGTCCAACCCCGAATCGCTCAGGATAGCAGGCCCGATGATAAATACCATACCGGTCCGTTGGGATGCGAGGGAGGGCATGTCCTTTTTGGATTGCATCCGTTCCGCGCAGAAGAGCTTCGGAGCCGCATGGGATCACAAGGATATTCTCCTGCCTGAAATACTTACCGCTCTCGGCTCAACGAGGGCTCCCGGGATCATCCCCTTCTCCCAGGTCATGCTAGTCGAGCAGAATCAGCAGATTGACGATAATCCCCTGATTGACCAGGGATTCGTCCCGTTGGATTTGCCCGGGCGTACCTCCAAATACGACCTCTCCTTGAGCTATCGGATTGGAGCCAAAGGCCTATCCATGTCCTGGGAGTTCCGGACCGGCCTCTATACGGAGGCCCAGGTTCGCAACTGGATCGATGCCTTCTGCGCCTTACTGGAGGCAAGGATCGAACTACCTGCCCACGAGCTCGCCAAGGCGCCTATGGTGGCGGAAGCGGAAATGGAGGCTTCTAGTGCGGAAACCGCCTGGTCTAAATCGGAGGAGGCCGATAAAGCCGGGAATACGACACTGAACCGGCTCTTGGATGAAGCGAGGCGCAACTGTTCCGCAAGTCGGTTGGCCTTAATCGGGGATGGCGGCACCATGTCCTACGATGAGTACCGGAGTACCGTGGCTCGGATGGCCTCTGTGCTCCGATTCATTACTGCACCTAAGGTAAACCCCATCATAGCCGTGTGTATGGAGAGGGGATTCAACCCGGTCATTACCCTTAGCGCGATCATCCATACCGGAGGCGCCTTCCTCCCCATTAACCCCGATTGGCCGACAGATCGCATTCAGTACGTCATGCGGGACGCGAATCCGGCTCTACTCGTATTGGACGCCAGCACGAGATCCTTGTTCGGTTCCATGAATTTCGAGGTTCCGGTTTTCGACATGGATGATGGGAAACCGGAAATCCAGGCAGCGCCGGAAATGGAGGCGTTCGGGGGAACCTCTCCAGATCACGGAGCGTATCTGTTGTATACGTCCGGTTCTACGGGGAGGCCGAAGGGAGTACTCAACAACCACGGCGCCATTTGCAACCGGTTGCTTTGGCAAAACCGCGCGATCCCGCTTGGCCCCGAGGATCGCACAATCCAGAAGACGACGTATGTCTTCGATGTCTCCGTCTGGGAGTTTTTCTGGTTCCAGATTTCGGGTACCACTCTGGCGGTACCTAGGCACGGCGGAGAGCGCGATCCGAAATACCTGGCGGAATTCATCCGGAGACATCGTGTCACCGTTTCCCACTTCGTGCCCTCCATGCTGGAGCAATTCGTGGCGGAACCGGAAGCGAACCGATGCCACTCCCTACGGACCATCATCTGTAGTGGGGAAGCCCTGACGGTTGGATTGGCGTCCCGGGCGGCGGAAACGCTGCAGGGAAGCCGGGTATTCAACCTGTATGGCCCCACGGAGGCGGCCATCGACGTTTCCATACATCGGTATACAGGGCAGGAGAAAGGCCATACCGTACCCATCGGTAAACCCATATGGAATACCTCCCTATACATCCTGGACAAGGATCTCCGCCCTGTCCCCTTGGGAACGCCTGGGGAGTTGTATATAGGTGGGATCGGGCTTGCGACAGGCTATCCCGCGTTGCCTGGACTAACAGCGGAAAAATTCCTGGCGGATCCTTTCTCAACCGGGACTGGGTCCCGGATGTACCGTTCGGGCGATACCGCGAGGATGGAGCCGGACGGTTCTATCGTTTTCGAGGGGAGGAATGATCATCAGGTCAAGATCCGCGGCGTACGCATCGAGTTGGAGGAAATCGAACGCAAAATGGAGGAGCATCCCGAGGTGAGGCAATCGGTTGCCATTGCGGTCCAATCCTCCTATCTGGATCAGAAGATCGTCCTTTTCGTGACGGCCCGGAACGATTCCGCCGCATTGCCGGATCGACTGCTCGGTTTCTTGCGCGTTTCACTTCCGGCCTACATGCTGCCCGCGAAGATCCAAATCCTGAATTCGCTTCCGCTGGGGGGGACGGGGAAATTGGATCGGAAGGCGCTCGAGGTGATGGCGAACTCGGAAGTGGATGTTTTGGCCGGGCCGCCGGCTCCCGGAATGGACCCATTGGGGCAGGAAATCCACCGGATCTTCAGCGACATATTGAAACCCGTGGATATCGATCCGGCGGCCAGCTTTTTCTCCCTCGGCGGGAATTCCCTGCAGGCCGTGGTCCTGCTGCGAAGAATCCGGGAGCTCGGATTCGATCTGGAGTTGTCCGACTTCCTGGCCAATCAAAACGTGTTCGACCTTTCCCGGCTATTGTCCGGCAGGCCCCGCCGCCATCAGGAAGCGTCCTGGCCAGCCATCGAGGCAAGATCGGAAGCCGTGGTAGAGTGGAAGGCGACCTCCATCCAGACCCTTATGATCAGGCTATACGCCGAATCAAGAACATCCTGCCTTAGGTATCATTTCGTCCAGAGGCTAGGCCTGGAAGGCGATCAGATCGACATCCCCGCGTTTCGCCGGGCTTTGGCTTCCGTCGTGGATTCCAATGCGAACTTCCGACTCAGGTTCGAAGAGAGGAAAGAAGGGATATTCTGCGCTTTGCGCGGAGGGGTCGAGAGGGAGCCAGATCTGGAGGTGGTCGAACTCGGGGATATCCCGGAAGAAAGTCGGGCCCAATTCCGGGATGCGTGCATGGCACGCGAGCGGACTATCCGGTTCGATGCGTTTGCCCATGAAAAGCCGCTCTACCGGTTCACCCTCCTGACCGAGGCTGGAGGCAAGGCAACCTTCATATACGCGATACACCATGCCATCTTCGATGGCTGGAGCAACATTGAATTCACGAATGCGATCGCCGCGGAATACATTCGCCAAAAGACCGAAGATCTCCCACGCAGAACGCAACCTCGGGAAAAAATTCCGGATCTCGCTGCACTCGCCGTAATGGAAGCGCGCGCTGCGGAAGACGGACGTCAGCGGGACGCTTGGCAAGGCGCATTCGAAGGCTGGAGCGACCTTCGGCTTTCCGGTTCGGAAATATCCGCCCTGGGCCCGGCCGCCATGGAGGAAATCGAGGTTACCATCAGCAAGGCCCGGCAAGATCAAGCGGAAGCTTCGGCCAGGAAGGCGGGCCTTTTCCCCAAGACGGTCTGGTTGTGGGCATGGATGAGGAGCATTTCCAATCTGTACGTGAACGGGATCCCCCTCATCTGGACGGTAACCAGCGTACGCTTCCCTTCCATGACGGATCCGATGCATTCCATGGGCCTGTTCTGGACCTTCAGACCCGTCTGCTTCCCCCGCTTGGAAGGTTCGGTCCTGGAGGAATTGCATGGCGTACAAGCCGGCCTATCCTGCGCTGAAGTGAATTGCGCTTATCCTTTGGCGGCTTTGATCGAGGAACATAAGGGCAATATCGCAAGACAGGCCAGCTTCAATTACATCCATTTCCGCAATTCGTTGGACGGTTCCGCCTCTGGTTCGGGGTTGAACGTGGCGGAGGCGAAGAGTTATGACATGTTCCATTTTCCCTTGAATCTGACCGTCAAGGTGAATCCCTTTTCGGAACGCGTAACCCTCCGCGTCACCTGGGATCCGCTGGAATTCCGGCGCGAGGAGATTACTGAACGCGTTCGGCTTTTCGAAAATCTGTTAGGCACGCTCCCATAGAACCGATAGCTCCGCGAGAATAGGAGTGCACATGCAAACGATAGAATTGGTTTTCGGTACTCCCGCTCATGCCGAAATCCTTTACCGGATTTTCCATGGAGAGCAGATGCGGAAGCACAGCCCGGTATCCGACCTATCCGTGGAACAGCTTCGGGAAAGGCTTTCGCGTTCTGGGCCATCCTTCCACGAACGGGCGGAGTTCTACCGGCTTTTCGCCGCGGTCGGCGGGGAGATCTTCGGAACCTTCGTATTGAAAAACATCGACTGGAACGCGAAATCGGGGGAGATCGGTTTCGGACTCCTAGAGGGTCGGCAGGGCCGTGGGCTAGCGACCGGAATGGCCCGGAAATGCATGCAAGAGATCTTTTCCCGCACCGATCTTTACTCATTGTGGGCGACTACGAGCTACGATAATATCGCCGCCCAACGAGTGCTCGTGAAATCCGGATTCCTATGCCAAGGAGACTATCCGGAGGCGTTTATCATCAATTCCATATCCGTACCCCAGTACCACTATACCGTGAACAAAGACGACAAGGAGGGTTCGTGGAACATCGAAACTGCAAGGTCCTGATTAATAGCAAGGGCCAATACTCGCTATGGCCGCTGGAGAAGGCGTTGCCCAAGGGTTGGGAGGAAACCGGGGCCGTTGGAAGCATAGAGGAATGCAAAGCCTATGTCGAAGAGAATTGGACGGACATCCGTCCTCGGTCCGGGTCGGCCGCGGGACCGGTTCTTCCCTGAGACAAAATGCATCGATTCATGCGCGACTACCTTTCCGTTTTCCATCGTTTCAACCTGGCCCAATTCGTGTCTACGCTTGGCTCGAACCTGACCGGCTTCGCATTAGGCATTATCGTCTTTAAAAGCTCTGAATCGGCCGGGTACCTTGGACTCGCCGCGGTTTGCCAAAAGGCTCCCGCGGCCGCGGCAAGCCTTCTCGCCGGATCAGTGATCGACCGTTTCCCGAAGAAATCCGTTTTCCTGTTCATTGGCGCCATGTCTTCGCTGAATGCAGCCTGGCTGGCCGTGCTCCTTTACACTGGAAAGCTGGCCTTATGGCATGTATTCACCTTTCTGTGCATGGCCTCGGTGCTCCGGGCCATCAATGATATCTCGACCTTATGCGCAATACCCGGCCTTGCCGGGAAAAGGGATTTGCTCAAATCCAATGGGATGGTGCAAATGTCCGTTGGCTGTGCCGTGATGCTTGCCCCGCTTCTCGGCGGGGAACTCCTCAGGTCCATCGGATCGAAGGGCATCCCCCTTTGCGAACTCGCGACCATCGCCCTGTCGGCGGCTATTGTCCTGGGCCTACGCTTCCCGGGAGCAGCAGACGGATCCACGGACTTCCGCCCCGCCATCCTTGCGCATGTCCCAAATGGGTGGGGTTTCTTAAAAGCAGCGCCCGTTCTCCGGAGTCTTCTCGCCTATACTTGCAGGGTAAACTTCCTGGTCGGATGTTCGGCCGTCCTGATCACCCCCCTTGCCCTCAGCTATACCGACGAACGGGGAGCGGGGTGGGTTTTGGGATCCGGGGCGGCTGGGATGTTACTGGGAAGCTGTACGGTATTGGCCAGCAAGGGGACGGCCCGTAGCGGAATGGCGCTGATCGTTCTTGGCGCCGTGGAGGCCATCTTCCTCGCGACGGCCGCCTTCGGTTCAAAGGCCTGGATGCTTTCCGCCTCCCTGTTCTGCCTGCAATTCTGCTTCCCCTTCTTCGCGGCCCATAGCCAGTCCATATGGCAGAGGAAGGTCCCGGAGGACCTGATGGGTAGGGTAATAGCATTGAAGCAGGCATTCATTTGGGCGTCCTTGACCTTGGCCTATGGCGTGGCTGGCTTTTTCGCGGATCGCGTTGCCGCGCTACAGGGACAAGGCTATGCCTTCCTGAGCGGCGCCATCCGCGTGGCTTTCGGAGAGGCATCGGGGGCCCACTTCCGGGCGACATTAGGCCTGCTGGCCGTTCTCGCCGGCGCGAGCGCGGCCTGGGCCATTTTCATGACCCCCTTGGGGACCATGGACACGTTGATAATTGAAAAACGATGAGGAGAAAAGCATGACCGCCGCGTCCGCAATTCAAAGAAGCATCTGGGATGAACTTAACCGGGCATCCGCTCCCCAACCCTCCAATCACGCCGTCCTTTTCCATTTGGATCAAGGGGTCGATATACTAGCCCTCTCCGAAGCATTGCGCCGCCTGGTATGGTCTACGCCCGCACTGAGGACCCGGTTCTATTGGAAGGATGGCGCTCTTTTCCAGGAGATCCTGAACTCGCAATACCTCGATTTCAGGGTAGAGACGGTAGCCGAGCCGGAATCGGCCGAGGCGATTCTGAATGAGGAGCAATCCGCCCCTTTCGACCACCTGAAAAGCCTGCCGCATCGTTTTGTCTTTGTCAAATCCGGCGAGGACGACCATTCTTTGATCGCGATCTTTTCGAGAATAGTGGCAGATTCCGCCTCGGTATCCCTTGCGGCCCGAGGCCTCGCTGCTTTCCATGAAGATGTCCGCGCCAATCGTGGGCCGAAGGTTGCGGTAGATGGCCGCTTCCATGCCTTGTGCGAAGAGGAGTCACGCCACCGCGATTCTTCTTTCGCTCGGGAAATGCGGCGCTTCTGGGACGGGCAGTACGGGGAAGATTTAGAGGACCTGGAGTTCCCGACGGATTTAAAGCCTCGGGGAAATACCTCCCGTAGGATGGAATGCGATCCGGATGGGGGGATATTGGATGCCGCGCTTCCGCTTGCCCGGAAACTGGGCGTCGCGGCAGAGACGATGGCCCTCGCCGCCTTCTGCTTTGCTTTGCATAAGCTCGGAGCGAAGCATGGCGCCGAGATCCTGGTTGCGGGCCGGTCAGCGGCCTTTGGCGATGCGGAGTCGGTATTCGGCCCTCTCGAAGGATTGCTCCCGGTGTCTGTCCGATTCTCGAGGAACGACACCTTGCGCAACCTCATCCGGCTGTTGCAATCCAAATTGACCGCAAGCAAGTCCGCAGCCTATTGGGAAGCTATTAGCGCGTCCCGGGAGGGACGCCAGAAGCCTAGGGCGGAAATCGGGTTTAGCTACGATACCATCCCCGTCGAAGAGCCTTCCGCATTGGGAACGCCGCGATTCGAACGGGCAAAATCGGCCTTCCCATTGCACTTGGGTATCACCGAATCCGGAGGACGCGTATCGGCGATTCTGGAATTCCACCCAGAGTATATTTCCGACTCCACCGCGAAGGACCTTGGGCTTGTTTTCGCGGAAGCGCTCGGCCAAATGGAAAGTTTCCTGGATCAGCCTTTCGGCGGCATACCCTTGCCCAAGCCCGTTTTCCAACGAACCAGCGATCCGGAAATGAACGACACGGATAAGCAGTACCCGTTCCAGGGTTGGATTCCCGAAAGGATCTCTCGGCAAGCGCTCCTGAATCCCGGCGCGGTCGCGCTGAGATTCGAAGGCGAAAGCATGACATATGGCGAACTGCAAACCCGCGTCAACAGGATGGCCAACCTTCTGAACCTTAAAGGCGTACGTCCCGGCTCCTTCGTCGGAGTTTCCATGGACCGGAGTCTTGAAATGATGGTTGGCATCTTGGCCATCCTGAATCACGGATCCGCGTATGTGCCCATTGATCCGAAGGCTCCCGGGCAGCGCAAGGCGGACATGGCCGAATCGGCGGGCTTGGCGGCTATCGTCATCGACGGGAGAAACCCGGGGCTGCCCTTCCTCTCCGTCCCGCTATCGTTGGATGTTCGCGAAAGCGACAACAAATACCTGTCCGACGCTTGCGAGAATGCCGGTATAAAGCCCATGGACCCGGCGTACGTCATCTTTACTTCGGGCACGACCGGGAAGCCGAAAGGAGTGGCCGTCCCCCACTTGGCGATCCTGAACCGCCTTGATTGGATGCAGGAACGCTACTCATTGTCTCCGGGTGATTATGTCTGCCAAAAGACGCCGATCACTTTCGACGTCTCCGTCTGGGAGCTTTTCTGGGCGTTGATGAATGGCTCTACGCTCGTCATTGCCCGGCCGGAAGGACACAAGGATCCCGCCTACATCACCGACCTGATCGAAAAGGAAAAGATCACGACGTTGCATTTCGTGCCTTCCATGCTCAAGGCCTTCCTGGAGAGCGTTCGTCCGAATCCGGATTCCCCCCTGAGGCAGGTGTTCGCGAGCGGGGAAGCCCTGGGCCGGGATGTAATGGATTCTTTCCAAGTGAAGTTTCCCGGGGCCCGGCTCCATAACCTCTACGGGCCCACGGAAGCGGCCGTGGACGTGACTTTCTGGGAGTGCGATCCCGCTTATATCCGGAAGATAGTGCCCATCGGCAGGCCCATTGCAAACGTCAAGACCTTCATCCTTGACGAGAACTTGGATCCCGTTCCCGCCGGAGTAGCGGGTGAACTGGTCTTGGCCGGCGCCTGCCTGGCTTTGGGCTACGTGAATGAACCTGGCCTCACGGCTTCCAAATTCGTAGCCAACCCGCTCGGCACGGAGGAAGGAGAAAGGATCTATCGCACCGGGGACCTTTGCAGGTATCTTCCGGAAGGCGAGATCGAATACCTCGGAAGACTGGATGAGCAGGTCAAAATCCGGGGCTTTCGCATCGAGCCGGGGGAGATCGAAGCCGCCCTAAATGGCATCCCTGGGGTGAAGGAATCGGTTGTCCTGGCGACCGACATTGAAGGCCTGGGTAAAGTCCTTGTCGCTTACGTGGTGACCCAAGGCGGCATGCCGACCGACTCGGCCTTCAAGGAACGCCTCAAGGATTCGATCCCCGAGTATATGGTTCCCTCCTTTTTCGTCGAGATCCCCGGGATCCCCTTAAGCGCCCACGGGAAGGTGGACCGGAAGAAGCTTCCGCGGATCGGGGAGGGTAGTCCAAAGTCTCCGGCCCTGGCCGCACCCAAGGCGACCCTCACGGCCTCGAATGGCGTCGCGAGGGGGAAAACGGAAGAGGCCCTCTTCTCCATCTGGTCCATGATTCTCGGCCGGTCGGATTTCGGAACCGCCGATGATTTTTTCACCTTGGGCGGACACTCCATCCTCTTGATAAAGATGCAATCCCGGATCAAGGAAATCCTGGGCGTAGAGGCTCCTCTCCAGATGCTTTTCGAGAACCCCACCATCCATTCCCTGGCCTCCCGGCTTGATCAAGATGGGCGGAAGGAAGAAGCCCCGCCTGTGTCGGTTCAGCCCCAGGACGGGACGCCCGGAATGTTCCCGCTTTCCAGTACCCAGGCGGGAATGTGGTTCGAACAACGTTTGCGCCCGGAGTCGAATGATTTCAACATGAATTGCGTCCTGATGCTCGATGGCCGCCTCGAGATGAAAGCGCTGGAGGAAACCCTGGAGGCGCTAATCTTGCGCCACAGGCAGATGCGTGCCACCTTCCATCTTTCATCCGATGGGAATGTCTATTACCGCATCAATCCCATTTCCAGCCCGGTTCTCGCCGTCAGCGAATCAGGGGGGGAGGAGGCGCTGGAGTATCTCGCCGCGCGCATGGGGCGAAAAGCTTATCGGTTGGATGCAGGACCGCTCTTCGACCTGAACCTTGTCCCTTTGGAACGAGGCCGACACGGATTGGTGATTACCGTGCACCACATCATCTTCGATGGATATTCGGTAAAGGTAGTCCTCGAGGAATTCGCGGCCGTCTACGGCGCGAAGGTAGCGGGCCGGAATCCCGATCTTCCTCCCCTGAATATCCAATACGAGGACTTCGTCATCCGGGAACGGAGGGAAGCTACGCACAAACAAGCCACGCTCCAGTACTGGAAACGCCAACTCGCAGGAGCTCCGGGCCCTATCCCATCCCTTCCCGCTCGTCCGGTAAAGGCCGGGTCCGGGGAAGGGGCGATGCTCGATTATATGCTCGACAATGAGACTCGCATGGCCATCGAAAATTGGTCCAGGGAGGGCAGGACCACTCCCTTTACCCTGTTCCTGACCGCATTTTACCTGGCGCTCTACCGCAGCTCCGGGCAATCGGATCTCGTGGTTGGTATTCCTTTCGCGAACCGTCCCGAAAGGGGGATGGAGGGTCTGGTCGGGCTGTTCTTGAACACCCTTCCATTTCGGATATCCATATTTCCGGATGAAACCTACTCCAGGCTCATTGGTCGGGTCCGTGAAATGGCCATGAATGCCCTGGCCAATAGCGACATCTCCTTTGCGGCGTTGAAGGATATTTCCGGACCAGGGGGGCCCAGGGATAGGAGCCTTTTCCAGACGGCCCTTTCCTTTATCGATGACGACTGGGATGTGCCGCGGATCGGAGAACTCCAAGCCAAGCTGGATTGGAAAAGCCGGTCATCAAAATTCGACCTTGCCTTGTACGTCACAAAGGCCGGCAACGGGTATCGCTGCGTGTTCGAGTATCGGTCAGATAGATTCGACCCGCAGTGGATGGCCGATTTCTCCGGGCACTTCCGGGAGTTCCTCACGGCCTGCATCCTGGACCCGGATCTAACCGTCACCCGCATGATTTCCCGCGCGGGAATGAATCGGGATGAAGCCGGGATCCCAACCGGCCCGGCAATTCCGGTGATGAGCGCATCGCCCGCGGGCGCCTCCGGAAGACCGCGAGTTCCCGTGTCGAGGATGCAGACACGTTTCTGGGTGATGGAACGCATGCACGGAAAAGGAATGGCGAACCTTGTGCCTTTGATCATGCGCATGGACAATAGCCTGGATCCCGCCGAGCTTAGCGCGGCGCTGAAAATCCTTCTCGAACGCCATGCCATACTCGGCACCCGTTATTTGGAGGAAGGCGGCAGCATCCTGGGCCAACCCGGATATTATTCGATCGTTGACATTTTATCCTCTCGGGAAACGGCGGAGGGAAATTGGGAGGAGGAAGCCCGCGCATTCGTATGGGATCCAAACTACGTGTCCGCTCCCCCGTTCCGCTCACGGCTGTTGTCGCTGCCTCCGGGCGCCGGATTCGTACTTGTCCTGGTCTTCGATCATATGGCCATCGACCTGCCCTCCCTTGAAATATTCGTGGAGGAACTGCTCCGGATCCTGGACAAGAAGCCACTCCCGGCTCCGTCTCGCCCCTTCAGTGAGTATGCCCGATGGGAGAGCCTGAACCTGGGAACCGGGGAAGGCGATCCCGGATTCCGGTTCTGGAGGGAAAAGCTGGCCAGGATGGCCTCGCCTTACGTCCTTCCCTATGATAACCCGGCATCCGCCCAAGGATGGAAATCGGCAGGTTACCAGGAGGCGGCGCTCGACGGACGGACATATGTCCGGATCAAAGAGACCGTACGAGAACGGCACGCAACGCCCTTCGCCTTCTTCTCGGCCATGTTCGCCGTTTTCCTCAATAAATACACGGGCGCTACCCAAGTTTCGATCCCCTTCCCCATTCTTTCGAGGAAAGACTCGGCCTTCAACCGCACAATCGGCCCCTTCCTCAACACAGCCTTCCTCAGCGCCGAGATTGAGGATGCGACAACTTTCCCGGAACTGGTGGCCCGGATGATGAACGATTACGTCGACTGCCTCGATCACGGCGAGACGCCCATCGACGTCGTAATCCACTCCCTTCCTGCGGTGCGCCAGCGCTTTATAAGCGACCTGTTTTCCCAAATCCTCTTCAACTACATCGTCCGTACGAAACGGTCCGGGATGGACGTCCCACACCGATGCCGGTTCATCGATATCAAGGCGAAATCCACTAAGTATGATTTAAAGCTAAGCATTGAGGACGACGGCTCCGGAATATCCCTTTCCCTGCAGCACTCGGAGAGATTCAACGCGGAAACAGCCGGGCAGATGATGCGGGACATCCTCCAACTGATCGAGGCCTTTGCTGAGGATCCGAATACCGCCCCGGGCGCAATCCGATTCTCCGATTCCAGCCATGCCGATATGCCGGTGGCGGCTCTCCCCCGGACGTAAGCCCGGTAAATAAGTCTCCGAGCACGTCGGAGGCAAAACCCCCATAGAGGTTTTGCGATCCGTTTTGCTGTCGTTGCCCTCAGACTTCTGAACCTTTCGCCGGGGGGGCTTGTCCGGCCTCGTCTTCGAAAACCATCCCGGTAAGAATCCAAGCGCTATGCTCTGTCCCCCATTCCGACGCGCCGGAATCCACGTCTGGCAAGTCGATTTGCCATTAGTATCGGAGGATCCGCGAGATTGGGAAGCAACGCTTTCCAGGGAGGAGCGGGCCCGGTGCAAGTCGTTTATCCGCCCCTCCGATGGACGCTGCTACGGGCTTTTCCATTCCGCCCTTCGCGATATCCTCGCAGGCTACCGTGGCATCGCGGCATCGAGGGTGCAATTCGAGTATGGCCATCGTGGTAAACCCAGGCTCGCCGACTCGGACCTCCGCTTCAACCTCTCGCATTCCGGGGACATCGCCCTTGTCGCCATTTCCCAGGCTTTCGAGGTCGGGATAGACGTCGAAAAGATCCCGGCTCGGGCAGAGGATGCCGGCGCCCTTACGTCCCTCCTATCGAATGCCGAACGGTATGAAATCGGATTGAAGGAGGAAGGCGAGAGGCCCTTCGCGTTCTACCGTGCCTGGTCGCGGAAAGAAGCGGTAGTCAAGGCATTGGGAGAGGGACTCTATTACCCGCTGGAATCCTTCTCCATTCCCTTGGGCCCGATGTCCATCGATGACCCCAGATCAGTCGCCCTACCGGGCATCGCCTGTTGCCAACTGCGCTCTTCGCAATCCCTTCCCGGCTATAGCTGGGCCTTGGCGGCACTGGGGCCATGCGCGGGAATCGAATGGCTCAATTACGCGTTCCACCAAGAATCCGGTAACCTGACCGAGAGAAGATCAAAATGACCATAGGACATCCTTTCTCCTCGACCGCAGTCGAATCCGCCTCCCCATATCGGGCTTTCGGCCTCAACAATTTCCGGAGCATTCCCCAGCTCAGGTCGTTGAGCGAAACCCAAATGTTCGAGATCGAAGTAGTGGGGCACGTGCTTCCTTTCAAGACGAACAGCTACGTAATCGATGAGCTGATTAACTGGGAATCGATTGCCGATGATCCGATATTCGCCCTCACCTTCCCTCAGCGCGAGATGCTGATCCAAAGCCATTTCGAAGCCGTAGCATTCGCTCTCCGGACGGGCCAGGACAAGGCGCATCTGAGAAAGCTATGCGATGAAATCCGATCGCAACTCAACCCGCATCCCTCGGGCCAGAGGGAACGCAACATCCCGCGCCTCAAGGATGGGACGATCCTCGAGGGGATGCAACATAAGTACCCGGAGACGGTCTTGTTCTTCCCTTCCCAAGGCCAGACCTGCCATGCGTATTGCTCCTTCTGCTTCCGGTGGCCTCAGTTCGTGGGAAGCCCGGATATGAAGTTCGCCATGAGCGAAGTGCTCCTCCTCGTCCAGTATCTTCGGGAGCATCCCGAAGTTACCGACGTACTCTTCACCGGCGGGGACCCGATGGTAATGTCGGCGAAATTGCTTCACGGATACATCTCCTCCTTGCTCAAGGCCGATCTGCCGCATTTGAAAACGATCAGGATCGGAAGCAAGGCATTGAGCTATTGGCCCTACCGGTTCACGACCGATCCCGATGCCGGGCTCATGTTGGATCTGTTCCGCGAGGTGGAGGCCTATGGCAAGCATCTTTCATTCATGGCCCATTTCAACCATCCGCGTGAATTGGAAACCGAGGCCGCCAAGCAAGCGATCGCCGCTGTGCGGACCACCGGAGCGCAGATTCGCTCGCAATCGCCCATCCTCGCACGGATCAACGCAAACCCTGAAACTTGGGCTACGATGTGGAAGGAGCAAGTGCGATTGGGAATTATCCCCTACTACATGTTCATCCTGAGGGATACCGGCGCCCAGCGTTATTTCGGGGTTTCCCTCGCAGAAGCCCACTCCATTTTCAAGCAGGCCTACCAGACCATGAGCGGAATCGCCAGGACGGTCCGAGGACCAGTTATGTCGGTAGATCCCGGAAAGATCCAGTTGCTCGGTACAGAAAAGGTCGGAAACGAGGATGTGATGATCATGCAATTCATACAAGCGAGGAACCCGGAATGGAATCTCCGCCCCTTCTTCACCAAACTTAACATGGATGCCCTCTGGCTTGATGACTTGGTCCCAGCGTTCGGGAAGGAACTTTTTTTCCGAGAAAAGGAGGAGCTAGAAGGCCATGCAATCCAAAAATCAGCATCCTGATATTTATTACCCATCTCGGTGACATAGTAGCAGAAATTGCCAGAGAACATTTGGTTTCCGGAGAGAAACCAGAAAGCTTCATGGCAATGTTACCGAAACACATAGTATCCATGGATTTCCCAGGGTACGCACCAAAGCCTGTCAAATTGAAACCATCGGAGTCGACATGCCCAGCTCGCACTTCAAGTACGTTATCATCTACCTAGTATTGGGATCTGCCATATTCGCAGTCATTCATTACTTTAAATCCAATTCCGTCGACTTTTCTTTTTTCATCGGCGAACCAAAGAATTCCGACGCATTTATCTTGCAATCCCCGGAAAACGGTGCCAATGATTAACTCTTATATATTCGATTATTCCAAGCTTGTGCTCGTTTCGTCAAAGGTCGCTTGGGCAGATTCCTTTCGTGCCGCACCATTCCGGATCTAAAGCGCGAATCCCGCCGAAGCCAGAATTGGAACCCGAGGACTCCAGGCTCTCTATTCCGGGTATGGACGCCGACAAGCCCTTCCGGAGAAAACGAAATGCCGCTTTGGAATGTCCCTCTCTACCGCAATGACCATGAGATATTCGATCCCGAGAAATGGATCGCGGGTCCGGCGAAGTACGATATCCGGGCTCCATGCTTGCGCGTGTTGTGGAATAGCCCCACGCGCTCTTTGTATTAAGGAGTCATCTCCACCCTGAAAAAAGCCGTCATCTACGCGCGCGTGTCTTCCAAGGAACAGGAACGCGAAGGCTTTTCCATCCCCGCCCAGCTTAAATTGCTCCGCGAATACGCAGAACGAAAGGGCTTCGCCATCCTTTCGGAATACACCGACATAGAAACCGCCAAGCGAAGCGGCCGCGGGCAGTTTACCGAGATGGTGAAATTCTTCAAGGCCGAAGCCCGCAAGAAGGGCAAGGGGTGTCGGATTCTCCTAATGGAGAAAACCGACCGCCTCTATCGCAACTTCAAGGACTATGTGAATGGGATTAAGGTGGTCATGGCCAAGAACTACATCGACAATCTTTCCGAAGAAATTGAAAAGGGCATGAAAGAGAAGGCCGAGCAGGGAATTTTTCCCTCGCGCGCTCCGATTGGGTATATCAATGCGATCTGCGGGGATAAAAAATTCATCCAGCCCGATCCCGTTTACGCGCCTCTCATCCGGAAGGTATACGACCTTTATTCCACCGGATACTATTCTTTGCTCGAAGTAACCCGCCTCGCCCACCAAGAGGGCTTGGTATCGCGGGAAAGCGGAGCCAAGGTCCCCCGCGGCACGCATGAACCCTTGATCACTCGGGAGAAGTTTGACCGGGCGCAAGAGATCTTGGATCGCAAGGCGAAGAATCGGACCAGCGTTCGCAAGCATGATTGGACCTTCCAAGGGGTCTTATTCTGCGGGCACTGCGGATGCGCTATGGTTGGCGACTTGAAGAAGGAGAAATACGTCTACTACCACTGCACGGGCTATAAGGGCAAATGCCCGGAAAAGTATGTCCGGGAAGAAGAGGTTTCTCGGCAAGTCGAGGACGCCCTAAAGGTTTTGAAGGCCGATCCGGAAGTGCTGGCGATGATGATCCGCGCCCTCAAGGAGAGCCACGACGAGGAAAGTCGCTTCCATCAAGAAGCCGTCTCCAAGCTTCAGAAGGAACGCGACGTGTTGGAAAGCCGCTTGGAAGCCTTGTACCTGGATAAACTCGATAAGGTGATCTCTCCGGAGTTCTTCGCTGCGAAGTCGCAGGAGTGGCAGGCCAAGCTCACCGACCTCTGCGCTCAGATCGATCGGCATTGCTCGGCCCATAGCTACATCAACGAAGGGATCGAATTCCTGGAACTTTCGCGGCGCGCCATGGAGCGCTATAAGGAGTGTGAGAGTGCCGAAAAGCGGCGGATTCTTAATTTGGTACTCTCGAACTCGCTTTGGATGAATGCAACCTTCACCCCATACCGGCAACCCTTTGATTTGCTTGCAGTTAGAAATGGAGAGAGCGGAAGCAAAATCGCCCCCTCCGGGACCGGAGAGGGCGATTTTGATAAATGGTGGAGCCAAGGAGAGTCGAACTCCTGGCCTCCTGCGTGCAAAACAGGCGCTCTACCAACTGAGCTATGGCCCCGGGGATGACCAAAGTAGCCAATTTCCACTCCGACTCCCAGGAATTCCGGCTCTAGGGCGTTTATCGGAGCAATTTGTGTAGCGAGAAGCAAATTTTCATCAAAACAAGGCATCCAATCGAAAGCGCTCCGCCCTCCGCTGGCGCGCCAGAGGGAATGGGTTAACGCTCGGTCACCCCTAATCATGAGATGGAGGCGGCGAGGGATTGGCGCAAGTGGGGCGCACCGTGAGCGCGTCCGGGAAACCGCGAAGAGTATGCTGTCGGGCTCGGCTGCGAATTCGGTGTCCGAGGGGTAAATTTCAAATGGTTATTTGTAATTTTTCGGCCTGAAAACGCAAAACCCTAAGGGCCAAAATTTAACGTCATGCGGAATTTAGCCCGAGCTCCTATAGTAAGCATAAAAATGACCGGTCGATGGGAGTGAGTGGCCGGGACGAGGAGTCTCAGAATGGATCAACAGGTTATGGGACTTTTTTCTACCTAAACCACCCAAATGGGAGAGCTTGGATCATCGGAGAAGGCATGGGCTGTTTCGCGCCCCGAAGAGGACGCCCGTTTCCCCAGAACGGAAAAAGCGCACCCCTTACCAGAAATGACCGTAGGTTCGGGCTCAACTGATCGGTTTCTCCATATCGTTAAAGGAATTGAATGAAAAAGATTGGTGTGACGTGTACGAGCATTGGGATTTTGGTAGCCCTGAATTTCGCGGATGACTTCAAGATAGAAGTAAGTCCCGCGCATTTTGGAGCCTTCTCGTATTTAGGCGTCATTCAGGGTAGAGGCGATACGTCCAGTTCTTACGGGACCACTGGAGAGCCCATAAGGAATCAGCCTTACAGCCGGTTCGGGGGATGGGTCGGAATGGACGCGACGATAGAAGACAGGACCCAAGTCTCGGTAGGGCTCGGCATGATGACCTTTAATTCTTTGCCTCTGACGAATGGGTCGCCCTTCACCCGCATGCAATCATTGGGTTCCAATCTTGGGTATGGTTTCATTTCCCATAAACTAGGAGATGTTAAAGCTCCTTTCCTCACGCTAAAGGTCGGCGCTTTTCCATATGGTTATTCCAGCTCCAAGAACCTGGGCGGCTATTTGTACACGGGAGGGACCTATCCAGGCGCTTTGACAAGCAACTTCTGGTCGCTGATTGATGGCAATGATTACGCTGCTCAAGGCGCAATGGGGCATTTTTCGTTTTTGGAAGATGCCTTGAAGATTGACGCGACGCTTTTTTTCGAACACGGCCTAGAACCGAACTATGACCTCTCCCCCGGCATCGTGGGCTCCTATAATTTCGGAGGGCTGGTTGAAGTAGGCGCCGGCGCCGTTTTTTCCCATTTGATTGCTTGGCAGCAAAAGGCCGTTGCTCCCGAGTTGCGCAGCAACGCGTATACGGGATCCAATGACGGGGGCCAGAGACTGCCCGAGTCGGATTGGAATAAGCCGGGCCTTGAGCTTACCGATACCCTGATCGTTCCAGAGGGAGATCCCAGACTGTCCGCCACTTTGGATCCCAGCACGCGCCCGGATTTGACGGCGAAAGGCCTGCCTGTCAAATATGTCACCCTCGCCGAGAATGGCACCCCAAATTCCCAGTTGCATTATTATACGTTCCAAGGCACCAAGGTCATGGGGCGGATTGCCGTAACACCTTTCCGCATCGGGAACGCCCCGAAAAAGGTTTCTCTCTATTCGGAAGTCAATTTGCTGGGCGTAACAAATTACCCGTTCTTCTATGAAAAGAGATCCGAGCGTATGCCGATTACGATCGGAGCCAACATTCCCTTACCGGGCGGCTTCGAAGTGACCGCGGAAGCGGAGCATTATAAGAACAAATTTCAGAACAACGTCCATACCGTATATGAGTTTGTGGTTCCCCAATGGCAAGAGAGCCAGAACGACTTTTTCGTAGACTCGCTCGATGCGAAAGGCAACCCCATCCCTGATGGGAATGGCGGTTTTGTCCCAAGCTCGGTCCCGAAAGCCTCGAATCAAAACGGAGAATGGTTTTGGAATTTAATGGTAAAAAAAACCTTCTATGACAAGCTCACCTTCACCGCGAAAGTGGCGCATGACTACCTGAGGCTTTACAACTTTTTCGGAAACCCTTCGAGTCAACCGGTTTTCGAGCATGACTACGGTTGGTATTTCGCGTTCAAGTCAGAGATTGCATTCTAACGAAATAATCAACCGGTATGGGTATCAAGAAAAATTGGGGGGAGTGAACGATGAAGTGTCAGTTTAAAAATGGGGAGGGTGCGATGAAGTATAATTTCAAATTAGCAACCGTGTTCTTTTTGACTTTGTGTAGCGGGTGGGTATTCGCAGAGGTGAAAAAAGTAATGCTCGTGGTCAATTACGGGGATGGGACAGCCATTCAGCATACCGAGGCGGCTCCGTCTTACGTATCCATGATGACTGCCTTAAGTACCGAACATAATTTCACCCTTACAATCACCCAAAATACGGATGCCACCGCAAAGAAGCAAGCCGCCTTGACCGACATGAAAAACCAGGATGTGGTTCTTTTTGCGAATATCGGGAACGGGGCTTTCACTAATGTCGCGGACGAAGCCACCATTCAGAGCTTTTTCGCGAACGGTGGAAAAGCCATCGGTTATCATGCGACTTCCGACAGCCACCATGGGAACTATTGGCCTTGGTGGACGGATTCCCTGAACGATGGTTCGTATTTTGTCAGCCATGGCAGCAATACGTTCAACCTGAATATGGATCCCGAAGTGAACAACATTCCAGAACTCAAGAAAATGTGGGATGATAACAGCCTGGGGACGGCGAATATTTCCGCGTCAACCGAAATTTATGACTTAAACAAGTATCCCCGCGGGAAAAAAGGCATTACCATCATGCAAACCGTAGCGCCGCCACAGACTGTGCATGAATTCACCTGGCTTAAGAAATGGCCTTCCGGAGGCGGCGAGTATATCTATACCTGCCTGGGGCATGGAGCCAATGATTTTGTAGGCGACTGGTTGAAGAAGGGCACCTGGGCCTGGATGCAATTCTTGAACGGGAAATACGACGCGGTTTCCGCTCTAGGCAGGCCGAAATTGGATGGGGATGCCGTCGCATTTTCCTCCGCGAATCAACTGGACGTAAGCTACGCGAAGCCGTATTCCGTAAAGGTCATAAACCTGAACGGAGCCGTGATACTTTCGAAAAAAGGCCAGGGCAACCAGAGTTATGATTTGAACGGCCTGAAGCCCGGGTTGTATTTCGTCAAGGTATCAGGACCCTCGAACGCGAGCAGCAAAAGAATCCTGATAAAGTAGCGAGAAAGGGCCAAGGGGGTTGGAGCATGGGGAAACGAAGCCCTTTTCCAACCCGCTTGGGCCCCGCCTGAAACCGACCTTTTCTCTTCCTCCGCGATCCCGGCCGATTCTCGATTCATTTCTCATCAGCCGCGAATTCCCCTTAAGAATCGTTCTCTTTTCCGCCCGAGTCAGTTCATAAAATGGGGAGGGTGCGATGAAGTATAAGTTCAAATTAGCAACCGCGTTCTTTTTGACTTTGTGTAGCGGGTGGGTATCCGCAGAAGTGAAAAAAGTAATGCTCGTCATCGATTACGGGGATGGGACCGCCCTTCAGCATTCGGAAGCGGCTCCGTCTTTCGTAGCCATGATGAATGCCTTGAGTAGCGAACATCAATTTACACTGACAATCACCCAAAAAAAGGATTCCGCCGCACAGAAGCAAGCCGCTTTGGCCGACATGAAAAACCAGGACGTGGTCCTTTTTGCGAATATCGGGTATCTAGCTTTCACTAATGTGGCGGACCAAGCCATCATTAAGAGCTTTTTCGCGAACGGCGGAAAGGCCATCGGTTATCATGCGACTATCGACTCCCACCATCAGGGCTATTGGCCTTGGTGGACGGATTCCTTGCACGATAGTTCGTATTTTGTCGGCCATCCCAACACTACGTTTTCATTGAATATGGATCCCGAAGTGAACAACGTTCCAGCCCTGAAGAAAATGTGGGAGGATAACAGCCTGGGGACCGCGAATATTTCCGCGTCGACCGAAATTATGGATTTAAACAAGTATCCCCGCGGGAAACCTGGCATTACCATCATGCAAACCGTAGCCCCGCCCCAGACCGTGATCGAATCCAGCTGGCTTAAGAAATGGCCTTCCGGAGGCGGCGAGTATATCTATACCAGCCTGGGGCATGGAGCCAATGATTTTGTAGGCGACTGGTTGAAGAAGGGCACCTGGGCCTGGATGCAATATTTGAACGGGAAATACGAGACGGTTTCCGCTCTAGGCAGGCCGAAATTGGATGGGGATGCCATTGCATTTTCCGCGAATAATCTGGACGTAAGCTACGCGAAACCGTATTCCGTGAAGGTCATGAACCTGAACGGAGCCGTGATGCTTTCGAAAAATGGCCAGGGCAACCATAATTATGATTTGAACGGCCTGCAGCCCGGGTTATATTTCGTCAAGGTATCAGGACCCTCGAACGCGAAAGTCAAAAGAATTCTGATAAAGTAACGAGAAGGAGCCAGGGGGTTGGAGCATGGGGATACGAAGCCATTTTCCAAACCGCTTGGCCCTAAGCGTCGTTCTCTTTTCCGCCCGAGTCAGTTCATAAAATGGGGAGGGTGCGATGAAGTATAAGTTCAAATTGGCAACCGCGTTCTTTTTGACTTTGTGTAGCGGGTGGGTATCCGCAGAAGTGAAAAAGGTAATGCTCGTCATCGATTACGAGAATGGGGAAGGAACAGTCATTGCGCATTCGTGGGCGGCTCCGTCTTTCGTAGCCATGATGAATGCCTTGAGTAGCGAACATCAATTTACACTTATAACCACCCAAGGAAAGGATCCCGCCGCACAGAAGCAAGCCGCCTTGGCCGACATGAAAAACCAGGATGTGGTCCTTTTTGCGAATGTCGGGCTTGAAGCTTTCACTAATGTGGCGGATCAAGCCATCATTGAGAGCTTTTTCGACAACGGCGGAAAGGCCATCGGTTATCATGCGACTATCGACAGCCACCATGGGAACTATTGGCCTTGGTGGACGGATTCCTTGCACGATGGTTCGTATTTTGTCGGCCATCCCAACACTACGTTCTCACTGAATATGGATCCTGAAGTGAACAACGTCCCAGCCCTCAAGAAAATGTGGGAGGACAACAGCCTGGGGGCGCCGAATATTTCCCCGTCGACCGAAATTATGGACTTAAACAAGTATCCCCGCGGGAAACCTGGCATTACCATCATGCAAACCGTAGCGCCGCCACAGACTGTGCATGAATTCACCTGGCTTAAGAAATGGCCTTCCGGAGGCGGCCAGTATATCTATACCTCCCTGGGGCATGGAACCGAGGATTTTGTAAGCGACTGGATGAAGAAGAGCACCTGGGCGTGGATGCAATACTTGAACGGGAAATACGACGCGGTTTCCGCTCTAGGCAGGCCGAAATTGGATGGGGATGCCATCGCATTTTCCGGGAACAATCTGGACGTAAGTTACGCAAAGCCGTATTCCGTAAAGGTCATGAACCTGAACGGAGCCGTGATCCTTTCAAAAAATGGCCAGGGCAACCAAAGTTATGATTTGAATGGCCTGAAGCCCGGGTTGTATTTCGTCAAGGTAGCAGGACCCTCGAACGCGAGAATCAAAAGAATCCTGATAAGGTAGCGAAAAGGAGCCTTGGTCTTCGACGGACGGTGATCAGCCCACGGATCCGCCGCCCCGTCGCCCCAACACCTGATCCAGCGCCACCGACGCGCTGAGGATGACGCCCAGGATTACTTTCTGCATGGTGGAGGGAATACCCACCTGTTCCATCCCATTCAGGATGCTCGCCATAAGCAGCGCCCCCAGGAGGGACATCCACACGTTTCCCGAGCCCCCGCGCAGGCTGGTCCCGCCGATCACGCAGGCGGCGATGGCGTACAGCTCCTGGTAATCCCCGATGTCCGCCGCGCCCGCCATCAACTGCGAGGTGGCCGTGAGGCCGGCCAGCCAGGTGAGCAGGCCCATGAGCACGAAAACGCCCATGGTGACGCGCGGCAGGGAGATGCCGGAATAGCGCGTGGCTTCGGGGTTCGATCCCATCGCGAAGGCATGCCGCCCGAAGCGGGTGCGAACCGCGAGGAAATGGCAGGCCCAGGCCGCCAGCCCCATGGCCAATACGCAGACCGGCACGCCCCGATCGGCGTTGCAAACCGCCGCGAAAGCGAAACAACCGGCGGAGGGAAGCGCCCAGGCCGACGCCACGCGCCAGGCCTTGTCGGACCTGAGCCCGTGCTTTCGGCGCGCGACGCTTTGCCGCCAAAGCGAAAACCCCAGGCCCAACGCCGCCAGGGCGGCGCAAGCATAGCCCTGCCAAGGCGCGAGGTAGCCTTGCCCCAACTCTAGGAAGACCCGGTCCCGGATGGGGATGACGGGATTCGCCAGGTATTGCTTGAGGCCCATATAGGCCATCAGCCCGCTCAATGTGACGATGAAGGCGGGAATGCGGGGCCCGGAGACCAGCGCCCCGTGCAATAGGCCCATGGCGATGGCCAGCGCCGCGCTGATCAGGAGGGACAAGGCTAAGGGCCAATGAAAGTGGTCGAGCAGGAGGGCGTTGACGGCGCCCAGGAGCCCCAGGCCCGATCCTACGGAAAGATCGATGTGGCCCGCGCCCATGACGAAGGTCATACCGGTGGCGAGGATGCCGACCACGGTCAGGTACTTGAAGAGGTTCACCATGTTGCCCGCGGTGAGGACCGCGCCGCCCGAAAGGAAATGGAAAAGGATCCAAATCGCGGGGATGGTGGCGAGGATGGCGAAGGTACGTTTCATGGTTTCAAGCGCCTCCGGCGCTGGCGGAGAGGATGGTTTCCTTGTCGGCGGCCCCGCCCGCGAATTCGCCCGCGAGGCGGCCTCCGCGTAGGACCAATATGCGATGGGACAAACGTAGCACTTCGTCCAATTCGGAAGAGATGAGGATGATGGCGAGGCCCTGCGCGGCCAACGATCCGATGAGGCGGTAAATCTCGGCCTTGGCGCCCACGTCCACGCCGCGGGTGGGATCGTCCAGCAGAAGCACGCGGGGCTTGGCCGCGAGCCATTTGGCCAGCACCACCTTTTGCTGGTTCCCCCCGGAAAGCTGGCCCGCGGTGAATTCGCCGTCGGGGGCCTTCACGCCCAACTCGCGGATGGAGTCGGCGGCGAGGCGGGATTCGCCATCGCCGTCGATGACGCCCAGGCGGGTCAAGCGCGCCAAGCAGGCCCCGGATACGTTTTCGCGGATGGATTTCTCGAGCCACAATCCGTTGCGGCGGCGATCCTCGGGGACCAGCGCGAGGCCGCGGGCGATGGCGCGCTGCGGACCCACCGGGGCGTAGGGCGCTCCGCCCAATACGATGGACCCCCGTCCCGCGGGGCCCAGTCCGAACAGGGATTCGACCAGTTCGGTGCGGCCCGCTCCCATCAGCCCGGCCAATCCCAGGATTTCGCCGGCCCTCAGGTCGAAGGAGATTCCCGTCAGGATATCGATGGAGGGATTGATCCGGGAAGGGACGCTCCAATCCTTAAGGCTCAGGACCGGGGCGGAAGCCGCATCGGGAGGCGGAGGCAGGGGCGGGAAAACCTCCTCCAGGGCCCGGCCCATCATCAGGGAGACGATCTTGCCCGGCGTGGCTTCGGCGCGGGCCAGGGTACCCATGCTACGGCCATTGCGCAGGACGGAAATGCGATCGGCGGATGCGAAGACTTCCTCCAGCTTGTGGGATACGTAGAGGATGCCGAGCCCTTGGGCCTTGAGACGGGCGAGGACCTGAAGCAAAGCATCGGCTTCGCGCTGGGACAGGGCGGAAGTGGGTTCGTCGAGGATCAGGACTTGGCCGCCCATCGCGCCGGCGGGACCCAGGGCGCGGGCGATCTCCACCATTTGCCTTAAACCGACGGGCAAGGAATTCACGGGGGCGGAGGGATCGAGGTTCTCCAGGCCCAGCAGGGCCAGGCGGCGGGCGGCCTCCGCCTGCATCCGCTCCCGTTCCAAGCCGAAACCGGAAACGGATTCGCGCCCGAGGAAAACGTTTTCGGCCACGCTCAGGTCGGGGGCCAGGGCCAACTCCTGGAAAATGATTCGGATGCCGACGGCCAGGGAGTCGCGGGGGCCCTGGAACTTGCAGGGATCTCCCGCATGCGTGACTTCGCCCTGATAGGACCCATGGGGCAGGACACCGCCCAGGATTTTGATCAGGGTGGATTTCCCCGCGCCGTTCTCGCCGCACAACGCATGGATCTCGCCGGCGCGGATCTCCAGGTCCACCCCGTCGAGCGCTTGCACGCCGGGATACGCCTTGGCGAGACCGCGAACCGCGAGGACGGTCTGGCTCAGGGCTTTGCCGCCGTCGCAGGCGCCGCGGCGGACGCGCCCGCTCCACTAGGAACGCCCGCTCCACTAGGAGCGCCGGTGACCTCCTGTTGCGAATGGAACCCGTCCGCGACCACCGTCGCCAAAAGGTTTTCCTTGGTCACGGGAATCGGCTCCAGGAACAGGGCCGGCACCTGGCTGGCGCCATTGGCGATCTTGGTGGTCGCGCTGTCGATGGCCCGTCCCTGCGCGGCCAGAACCGCCCGTTCCGCGGCGGCCTCGGCCAGCTTTTGGATCGGCTTGTAAACGGTTATGGTCTGCAAGCCTTGCCACACGTACTGGCAAGCGATGAGATCGGCGTCCTGGCCGGAAACGGGAACCTTGCCCGCCAACTTACGGTCCTCCAAGGCCGAGATGGCCCCCGAGGCCGTTCCATCGTTGCTAGCCACGATGGCGTCGATCTTGGATTTCTGCAAGGCGTCCGCGGTGATGCGCCTGGCTTCGCTGCGTAGCCACTTGTCGCAACCTTGATCGGCCACCACCTTGATGTCGCCCTTGTCGATCAGGGGCTGAAGCACCTTCATATGGCCCGCGTGGATCATGTCCGAATTCTTGTCCGCGGGATCGCCGCGCAGCAGCAAGTAATTCCCCTTGGGGGCCGCGGCCGCGATGGCGCGCGCCTGGATCTCCCCCACCTTTTCGTTATCGAAGGAAAGGTACAGGTCCACGTCGGCGTCGCCGATCAGCCGATCGTAAGAGATCACCTTGACCCCCTTGGCATGGGCGTTGAGGACGATGGGCCGGGCCGCGTCGGCATTCTTGGGAACCACCACCAGGACCTTGGCGCCTTTGGCCAATAGGCCGTCGCATTGTCTCACCTGGGCGTTGGGGTCCCCGCCGGCGTCCTGCACGATGACTTGCGCGCCCAGGGCTTGGGCCTTGGCCGTGAAGAAATCCCGATCGCGTTGCCACCGTTCCTCCTTGAGATCCGCCAGCGATAGGCCGATGACCAGTGGCGCGGGCCCGCCTGCGCCTTGCTTCTCATCGCTTTTCTTATTGCATCCCGCGGCGGCGAAAAGGAAGGCGCCCAGGAGGCCGATGTGGATGGACCTGGATGCGCCTCGCAAGGTGAGACGATTATCTCCTGAAAGCATGATTTTCCTCCGCTGGATGGGCCCGAAAAAATGTCGGGAGGAAAATTAGCAAGAGTCCCGGCTCAGGGAGAAGCATTACGCGGAATGCGCAGATACCGGCCGGGCGGATCCCCGGCCGAATCCGGCCGGCACCCCTACGAGGATGGGCGCGCCATTGGAGCGCCTTGTGGAGCGCCATTGGCGCGTCGTATCGAACGCCACAATTGCGTCCTAGAGCCCCATTGGCGTTTCCCATGGAGCGCCAATGGCGCGTCATAGGGAGCGCCAATGGCGCGCCGCGGTATTCGGGGGCCTTCCCGGCCGCCCTCCACGGGTGCAGTTTACACCCGCGGCCCTCTCCGAGTTACCGCGCCGCGGAGATCGCCAGGCGGTGGAATTCGCCCCCGCGTTCGACCACTACGTATCCCGTTCTTCCATTAACCCACCGGATATCCATTCTCGTCTCGCCCGCCGACAGGGAACCCGAGAAAAGGGACGCGCCGCGGACATCGTAGGCCCGCACCTTTCCCGGAAACGGTGATGCGGGCATTTCCAGGATCAAGCGCCCCGGGGAGCCGGCATACAAGCGCATGCCTGCCGACAGGGGGGAAACGGTACGGATGGCGACGGGCGGCAGCAAAGTAAAGTTGGCCATGGAGGTCTGCCCTACGGTCACGGTTACGTTGGCCGTGCCGTTCCGGAAACCCGTAATGCTGACGGAAAGCCGATAGTTGATCCTCGCCTTGACCGACGGGAATTCGAACCGGCCATTGGCATCGGTCTTGACGGTATCCGGAGGCAAGGAGTCTCCCGCGGCCGCGCCCGTCCGCGCCAGGATAACCTGGGCCCCCGCCACCGCCTTATGGGCGCTGTCGGATACGATGCCCGCCACCGATCCATGCGTGGTATCGCCGGCGACTTCCGGTATCAGGGCGAAATCGACCACGCGGTCCTGTTGGTAGGTCACCGTCAGACCGGCGCTGACGATGGATTGGAAGCCGTCCGCTTTCACGGTCAGGGTAAAGGTTTGCCCGACAGGTACGCTATCGATCTTATACGTCCCGTCCGCCCCGGCTTTCACGGTATCGGCCCGGGCCGTTCCGCCTACGCCGCCCGCCCGGATCGACAAGATGATTCCCGCTCCGCCAAGCGCCGAACCATCGGAAGCCTTGGTGACTTTTCCGGAAACGGATCCGGAGGCATTGTTAGGGAGCAAAACGATATCCGCGACGGCCGAATCGTGCGCGCGCACCGTGGCCGTAACGGTCCCGGCCTGATAGCCGGTATCGGAAGCCCGCACCGAATAGGTGGCGGGAGCCAGGCTGGCGATGACGAAGTGGCCCTGCGCATCGGTCGTCAGGGTGTCCCGCACCGCGGTTCCGCCGCCCGTGCGCGAAACGACGACGGTCGCCCCGGCCAGCGGGGAACCCTGCGCAGTGCCCACGCGGACCGTGCCTTGCAACTTGCCGGGAGTGGTATCCGCCGGCGGACGCAAGGTGATATTAACGGTGTAAGTGCCGGTATCGGCGGCTACGTTGGCGAATCCGGTTCCGGCCTGGTATCCGGTCTTGGCGGCCGAGAGCAATGTGATTCCTGTATCGACTGTTGCGAAAGTGTATTCGCCCTGGGCGTTCGTCTCCACCGAATCGACGCGCGTTTGCACTCCCCCCGCCCCGAAAGCGCCCTTGATGAGGACCACTTGGGCCCCTGCGATGGGATCACCCGTGGCTCCGGCGGTAGCGGCCGTCGCGCGGACGGTGCCCTTTACGGTGGCGGCTTGTAAGCCCAAGGCCGCCCATAAAAATGCGACAGCTGCGAATCTGATCGACCGACTCATGCGTTTCTCCCTGTATCTATGAAATGAGGGCGGCCGCTCCCCCCGATGCCACCGGCGGCCGCCCTTGATGACAGAGGAAAAATATCCCGTGACGAGATTTACGGAAAGAATCGGTTCCATCGGATGGGGAATGTTATCGGGGGGAAGCTTCCCGCAGGGAGCGGAATCCGTACCGCGTGGTACGTACCAATCGGTACTATGTCGCGGATGAACAAATTTGTGTGGTCGTGGACTAGTCGGTGTCGCGAACGGCTGGTCGTGGCCTACTTCTTCCTGAGCAGTCCCCAGATCTGTTTTATGCTGCCGCCGGCCTGGCTCTTGCCTTGCACCTTGATCTGGTAATCGAACATCGCCACGTAGGCTCCGGTCGCTACCTTGTCGCGGGCATCCGAGGTGTAATTCCAGCCAATGAATACGCGGCCGCGGTGCGTCCGGCAATCGCCTTGGAAGATCGCGTCAGTGCAAAGCACGGTTTGCTTGGCCGAGGAAACCACCGGGACTCCCAGGTTGGTGAACAGGACCGCTTGGTATTCCAAGGCCACCTGTGAGGGCTCGGGAACGGTGACGCCATCCCCCGCCGCGAAGTCGGCGGGATCCGCTTCCAGCAAAAATCCCATGCGCCCGGTGCGATTCACCACGTCCTTCACGTCCGCGCCAGAAACTTCCAGGCTGGCCTGGAAGGCGGGACCCGCGAAGAGGGCCGGGTCGGGCGGGATTTCCCGATAGGTAACCGTAAAGATACGCCCGCGCCTGTCGCCGGTGATGAGATGGAATCGCGTTTGCGGGCCCGGACGGTTGCCGGCCGCATCCGCGGCCAGGCCGGGTCCGTCGTTCAGACGCACGAAATCCCCGGCCTTGGGCTCGGGCGTTACGGTGGACGAAAAGACCAGGGTCACCGCGGTTCCGTTGGTATCCCAGGAAACGTCATGCGGGGCGATGGCGACCGCCGCCGCGGAATCCCCAAGCTTGTATCCGAACAAATCTTCCGGCTTGGCCGCGCGCGAAGCGGATGCGATCGGCTCGCTGAATTCCAGGCGCAAGGTATCGAAGGCCTGGCCCAAATGCATGGACGCGGTGCGGATCACCGGCCCGATATGGTCCTGAATGGGCAGGGTCTGCGTCGAATCCTTCCCGCGCGCGGGATAGGTGGATTTGAAAACGCCCTCGCCGGCGGTGAGGATGCCCGCCGAAAGCGGCTTCCCGGAGAACACCAGGGTCTTTCCGGCTTGCAGTTTCGAGCCCAAATCCGTTCCCAGCGACGAATCCGCGCCCGCGGAAGCCGGCCAGCGATAGGCGACCGCCTTGGGCAAGGTCGCCGAAATGTCCCGATCGTAGGTCACCTCCAACCGATCCCCGCGGCCATCGCCGTCGTCATCGTAGATGCCCGCGGAAACCGCCTTGGGCAGATCCAGAGGAGGAAGCGTGAAGGTTACCTTCACCGTTTTCGCGCTGCCCGGGATCGAAAAAGTAAAGGTCTGGTCCGTCGTGGCTGCGGGATCCCCCGTCACCCACAGGGTATCCAGGCCGGTGGCCGCGGTGGTCAGCGAGGCCCCCGAGGTAACCCGCGTGCTACGAGCCGAATCCGCATAGACCAGGGCACCGGCCGTGAAGGACGGCGTCCAGGGCACGGCCCCCGCCACCAGGGAATCCTTAAAGCGGTTGGCCGCCACGATTTTGATGGTAGAGCCCACCACGGCGGTAACTGTATAGGGCGGATCGTACTCGACCACGTTGTGGGCCGCTACCGTGAAACGGACTTCATCGCGCAGGCGCGGGCTCGCGGTCTCATAGAAGACGATGCGGTACTGCCCCGGCGCCAGGCCGGTCACCTTGGTGGTATCCACCGAAACCGTACTGTCCCCGATCACGACGCCGCCGAAGGACGTGGTCTTCTTGGGCAGCTCCTGGATGGAATCGCCGCCCACCTTGTACAAGACGAAGGTCAAAGGGCCGGGCGACACTTCCTTAAGGGAGTCCCCCGAGCTGCCGCAGGCGCCCGTTCCGCCGATTCGCTTGATCACCCGATAGCCCGTGCCCCCGCCGGGCAGGGTGATATCGGCATGGTCCAGGGCCCGCTGTTGTTTGAAATAAATGGTGGTCTTGATGCGCAGCGAGGAGCCGCACATATTGCGTTCGCAGAAGAAGAAATCCCAGGGATAGGATTGGCCTTCCTTTAGCCCCAGGGAGTCCAGGTTGATGGAGCCGGGCGTGGCCGGGTGGATGCCGCCGATATCCAGGGCCAGCTTGTTATTGATGAAGACCCACACGTCGTCATCGCCGCGGAAGTCGAAGACCTGGCCCTTCTGGTAGACGAAGGTGGCATGGGACTCCAGGCAGAAGCCGTAATTGTGCTTTACGTCCGAGCAGGTCTGGTTGGCATCCAGGGTGTTCCAATCGTCGATGGGGAAGAATCCCCCCTTATCGGGCATATTCTTTTCGTCGTCGAATTCCCATTGGCCGTCGTCGGATTTGCCCATCTCCAGGTTGTAGCAGGTTTCGGCGCCTTTGAGCGGGGGCGCCGCGGAGGTATCGGTATTGAACCAAGTGTTGAAATGACCGGGAGCAGACGACGTCGGCACGGGTTTATGATCCGGTCCCAGGGTCGTCTGCACCATCCCGGCCCCGCCGCCGCCGTTCCCGTAGTCAGGATGCTTGGTGGACATGTCGTGTATGGTGGCGGCCATCTGGTAGGTACACGAGCCCACCTTGCCGGGATTGGTCCCGGTGATTTCCGTTTGGCTCGCGATCCAGACATCGGTTCCCTTGGCGGCGTACAGCGCGACCAGATCGAAAGGGGTTTTATCGTCCAAGCCCCCGGCGCCAAAAGCCTGCCCGTCGGCCACGTTGGCGAAATAGGCGTTCAACGGGGTCACCGGCAAGGTGTATCCGATATACCACCCGCAGTTGGCCTGGTCGACCACCATCGGAATGGCGGTCCCGTTGAGGAACATCTTCGGGCCGTTCGCGGGCCAAGGATTGAAAAGATGCACCGTTCCCGGCGGCTTGGTCAGGATGAGCGGAGGCGCATCGGGGGATCCGGCCGGGTCGACCACGATCCAGATATCCGTTCCCGTGCCGAACAAGTCCACGCTGAAGGGCGCGTCGGTGGTCGTCATGCCCGCGGGTCCGAATCGTTTCCAGTCCGACGTGCGGATCTGGAAGCTGTTCATCCAGGATTGCAAGCCCCCGCCGATGGAGTTGAAATCGAAGCGGTACCAATTGGGCCCTTCCTCCGTCATGGTATAACCGGAGCCGGACAAATCGACGAGCGGGAGGGCGCCCGTGAACGGGTTCAGGATATGCACGACCTTGCCCGTCAAGGGGCTGGCCTGGGCCTGCGCAAGGCCCGGCGCGGCCCAGGATAGGGCCAAGGCCAACGCCGCGCCGCGAAGGGCGCCTCGGATAATCGGAATCGAATCGAACATAAACCTCAGCCCTTCCGCCTCAGCCCTTCCGCAATAGTCCCCAGATCTGCTTCAGGTTCCCGCTGGCCTCCGTCTTACCCTGAACCTTCACCTTGAAGTCGAAGAGCGCCACGTAGGCCCCCGTCGCGATTTTGGCGCGGGTCGCCGAGGTGTAATTCCAGCCCACGAACACGCGGCCCCGATGGGCCCGGCAATCCCCCTGGAAGAGGGCATCGGTACAAAGCAGGACCCGCTTCTCCGAGGCCACCGGCACTCCCAAGTTGGTGAACAAGGCCACGCTATAGTCCAAGGCCACCTGGGACGGCTCCGGAACGGTTACCCCATCCCCCGCCGCGTAATCCCCCAGCTCCAACTGCAACAAGTGCCCCATGCGCCCGGTGCGGTCCACCACCATCTTCACGTCCGCGCCGGAAGCTTCCAGGGAAACCTTGAAGGTCGGCTCCGCCGACAGGGCCGGATCGGGAATGACTTCCCGATACGTCACGGTCAGGATGCCGGTACGCCTGTCCCCGGTGATGGGATGGAAGCGGGTTTGCGGACCGGGCTGGTTGCCCGCCGCGTCCGCCGCCAGGCCGGGTCCGTCGTTGAGCCGCACGAAATCGCCGGCCTTGGGCTCGGGCGTCGAGCTCGACGGGAAGGTCAGGGACACGGCGCTGCCGTCCGCCGCCCAAGCGGCGTCATGTGGCGCGATAGAGACGACGGCCGATGAATCGCCCAGCTTGTACCCGAACAAATCCCCCGGGTTGGCAGCGCGGGAGGCAGGCGCTAGCGCCTCGCTGAATTCCAGTTGCAAGGTGTCATAACTCTGGCCTAAGTGCATGGTGGCCGTGCGCAGGACCGGTCCCATCTTATCCTGGATGGGGATGCTCTGCGTCGAATCCTTCCCGCGCGCGGCATAGGTGGATTTGACCACCCCATCCCCGGCGGTGAGGATGCCCGCCGAAAGCGGCTTCCCGCGGAAGACCAGGGTCGTCGTGCCTTGCAGCTTGGAAGCGAAGTCGGTCCCCAGGGACGAGTCCGTCGCATTCGACGACGGCCAGCGATAAGCCATGGCCTTGGGCAAGGTCGCGGAAATATCCCGATCATAGGTCACCTCCAACCGATCGCCTCGGCCGTCGCCGTCGTCGTCGTAAAGGGCCGCCGATACCGCCTTGGGCAGATCGATGGGGGGTAACTTGAAAGTGACCTTCACCGATTTCTGGCTGCCGGGGATGGACACGGTATAGGTCTGATCCGTGGTGGCCGCGGGATCTCCGGTCAGCCACAAGGTGTCGAGGCCGGTGGCGGCCGTAGTCAAGGTCGCGCCCGAGGTAACCTTCGCCGTCCTGCCGGAATCCGAAAACGCCGAGAGCCCGGCCGGGAAAATAGGAACCCAGGGGGCGGCTGCCGCCACCAGGGAATCCCTGAATCGATTGGCGGCCACCACTTTGACCGCCGTGCCGACCGTGGCTTCCACCGTATAGGGCGGATCGAGTTCCACCACGTTATGCGGCAGAACCGTGAAGCGCACCTCGTCCCGCAAGCGCGGGCTGGCGGTCTCATAGAAGACGATGCGGTACTGCCCCGGGGCCAGTCCCGCCACCTTATTGGTATCCACCGTCACCGAACCATCGCCCACGTTGATGCCCCCGAAGGACACCGTCGATTTCGGCAGCTCCTGGATGGAATCCCCGCCCACCTGGTAGAGCACGAAGGTCAAAGGACCCGGCGCCACTTCCTTCAGGGAATCCCCCGAGCTCCCGCAAGCGCCCGTTCCGCCGATACGCTTGATCACCTTGTAGCTCGTCCCCCCGCCGGGCAGAGCCTGGTCGGCATGGTCCAAGGCGCGTTGCTGCTTGAAATAGATGGTGGTCTTGATGCGCAGGGAGGATCCGCATTTCTTCCGTTCGCAGAAGAAGAAGTCCCACGGATAAGTCTGCCCCTCGGTGAGCCCCAGAGTATCGAGCTTCACCGTACCTGGCTTCGCCGTGTGCACACCGCCGATGTCCAACACCATCTTGTTGTTGATGAAGACCCACACGTCGTCGTCCCCGCGGAAGTCGAAGACCTGGCCCTTCTGGTACTTGAAGTTGGCATGCGACTCCATGCAGAAACCGAAATTATGCACATCGCTCGCGTCCGCCGTGTGCCAGCCCCCCGAGGGATCCTCGTAGCACGAAGGCCCGGTGTTCTGATCGAGGGTGTTGAAATCGTCGATGGGGAAAAAGCTATGGATCTTCGGCACGTCGTACGAGTCGTAATACCAAAGGCCATCGTCGGCCTTCCCCATCTCCAGATTCACGCATGTCTCGGCCCCTTTGAGCGGCGGCGCCGCGTTGGGATCGCTGTTGAACCAAGTGCTGAAATGCCCGGGCGCCGCCGACGTCCCCACCGGCTTATGATCCGGCCCCAAGGTCGGCTGCACCATGCCCTGGCCGCCGGGAGCCCCTTTATCGCCGTAATCGGGATGGGCCTCGGCCATATCGTGCACCGTGGCCGCCATCTCATAGGTGCACGTTCCCAGCTTGCCCGGATTGGCCCCGTAGAATTCCGTCTGGCTCACGATCCACAGATCGGGCCCCTTGCTCGCGAAAAGGGATGTGAAATCGAAGGGCGTGGGATCGTCGAAGCCGCCCTTGCCCCACGACTGGTTATCCGCCACGCTCGCGAAGTACCCGCTCGCCGCCCCGTTTAGGATATAAGCGTAATACCAGCCGCAGTTCTCCTTATCGGCCAGCATGGTCACGCGCTTCCCGCTCAGGATCATGGCCGGGCCGTTGATGGGCCAGGGATTGAGGACGTGCACCGTCTTTGGCGGGGCCGTCATGATTTGCGGCGCGGCCGAATCCGGTCCCGAAGGGTCGACCATGATCCAGATCTCGCTGGCCGTCCCGAAGATGCTATCGGGAAAGACGGAGGTGGTCCCGCCCAGGCCCTTGGGCCCGAAGTTATGCCAGTCGGAGGTCCGGATCCCGAAGCTGTTCATCCACGGCTGTAACGATCCGCCCACGGAACTGAATTCGAACTTGTACCAATTGCCCGTCTCATGGGGCATGTCGTAGCCGGTGCCCGATAGATCGACTTGAGGCTGGGCGCCATCGAACGGGTTATACAGATGGATGATCTTGCCCGTAAGGGGGCTTGGTCCCTGTTGGGCCCGGGCCGTGCCCATCGCTACCAGGAACAGGAGTAGGCCGAGCGCGGCCCGACGAATGGCGTCTTTTTTTTTCGAAATCACAAATAACATGAATCCCCTCGAATTCAACCGGCTTGAGTTCCGTCCCATGCAGACGGTACCGTCCGAAAGTTAAGTGTCCGGAGCCGGCGGCCAGGTTCATCCTGAACGCACGATGCCGTTTAGAGGACTAAACGCGATCGCGGCGGCGCGGGGAAACCCTTGGCTAATGCCGAAATCTTACGCGCACTTGGGGGGATTTGGGATTTAAGGATCCTAGGGACGTCGAAGTTCGAATCATAACGTATTCCGGTGAAGAAGGGGATAGCTTACAATCCTGGTGAATGAGGAACGGTAACAGGGTGAAGAAAACCTTCTTTGCGACCGCGATGCTGGTTGCCGCTCTTAGCGTCATTTCCCGGGCCCAAACTTCCATCGATCAGGAAGAAGCCTTCGGCTGGGCCTCCCAGAACGGCGGCACCAAGGGCGGCAAAGGCGGCCCCGTCGATACCGTAGCCGATTTGACCACGTTAAATGCGGGTCTCAAGGCCGCCGGCCCCCACATTTTCTTCCTCAAAGGCTCCGTCACCGGCGACGTCGTCCTCGGTTCGGACAAGACCCTGATCGGATTCCCGGGATCGACCATCAAGGGATCCATCATCGGCAAGGGCGTGAAGAACGTCATCCTCCGTAACCTCACGGTTTCCCTCCCCCCTTGCGGCACCAACTACGACTCCTGCAAGGCCGGGGCGGATGCGGTCCACTTCGAAGGATCGAGCAACGTGTGGGCGGACCATCTGGACGTTTCCGATGGCCAGGACGGTAATTTCGACATCACCCACGTTTGCGATTACTTCACCATCAGCTGGGTCAAGTTCTACTACACCTATCCCAACCCCCACAACCGCTCCAACCTCTTCGGCTCCGACGATAGCCTGGCCCCGGACATCGGCCATTACAAGACTACCTTCCAATACGACTGGTGGTGGAAAGGCATCGGCTCCCGCATGCCGCGCACCCGCTACGGGGATGTGCATATCGTCAACAACCTCACCACCTCCACCGAGGCCGACTATTGCATCACCGTGGGCGGCTACGCCCGCGTGCTCATCGAAGACAACGTCTTCATCGGCGTGAAGGATCCCATCCTGGCCGGGGGCGGGATCGGGCTCGAACGGAACAACCTCTATCAGAACACCACCGGCAACAAAACCACTTCCGGCGGCGCCTTCACCCCGCCCTATGCCTTGACGATTACCCCCGTCGCCCAAGTAGAATCTATGGTGCGGGCAGGCGCGGGCGCGACCCTGAAATGGAGCGGTACGACCGGGTTGCAAAGACCCGAGGGATCCGTATTGGCCGCTCCCGCAGGGCGCTCCGGAGCCTACCTCTCCCTGACGCCGCCCTCTCCTGGGCGCATCACCGTTTCCCTGTACGGCGCCGCGGGTCGATTACTTGCAACCCATTCTTTGGTCGCCCGCGATCCCGGACCGGCGCTGGTGTCTTTCGATCCTTCCGAAACGACAGGCGCCTTGATCTACCGCGCATCCCAGGGCGGAAAGGTTTTCGCCCGCGGAGCCTTCATTCCCTCCCCGCGTTGAATTAGGTTTTCCCTTCCATACGGGGTCACTTGACGCTCCGTCCCAGGGAAGGGAAAAACCAATGTCATCCAAGCTCGATGCCATCGATACCATTGTCGTGGTGATGATGGAAAACCGTTCCTTCGACCACATGCTGGGATACCTGTCCCTGCCGCCGTGGAACCGCGCCGACGTGGAAGGGTTGAAAAACGATCCGGCCTGGCAAATGCAATTCGCCAACCACGATAAGGCGGGTAAGGCCTACCAGGTGGCGCGCTTCTCCGATGCGTCCATGAACATGGTCGGGGATCCGCCCCACGAGCGCCCCGACATCGAGACCCAACTCGGCATGCCCGTCAACGGCGTCTTCCCCATGAACGGTTTCGTGCAAAGCTATCCCGAGCCGGAGCCGCTCTGCGATCGCAATCCCCTACCCATGGGCTACTTCACCGGCGATCAGCTCCCCACCTACGACTTCTTCGCCCGCTCCTTCGCCATTTGCGATCATTGGTTCTGCCCTTTGCCCGCCGGCACCCAGCCCAACCGCCTTATGGCCATGGGCGGCGCCAGCCTCATCGACGTCAACAAAAGCGGCCTCCTCGACAACCAGGACCTCGTCTACGATTGGCTCAACCGCCATAACGTCCGCTGGCGCGTCTACCACGACAAGATCCCCTTCTTCTCCCTGATGCCCAAATGGATCCCCAGCATCCTGCAAGACGATCATTTCCAATCCTTCAGCCACTTCGCCAGCGACGTGTTGTGGGAAAAGGACTCCTTCCCGCAAGTCATCTTCGTCGAGCCGAGCTATACCGATTCCCCGCATAAGGAATTCCCCAACGACGACCACGCGCCCACGGCCGCTTCCAACGGCCAGGACTTCCTCCTGCACGTCTACAACGCCCTCACCGCCAATCCCGCGCGCTGGTCCAAGACCGCCCTTGTCGTGACCTATGACGAGCATGGCGGGTTCTTCGATCATGTCTCCCCGCTCCCCTTGCGCACCTTCCCGCCCAGCCCGGCCAGCTACATCCCCTTCCACACCTCGGGCCCGCGCGTGCCCGCCTTCGTCATCTCCCCGCTCGTCGAGGCAGGCTCCGTGTTCAAGGGAAACCTCGACCATACCTCCATCCTCAAATTCATCGCCGAGAAATTCGGCAACGGCAGCTACTCCCCCGACGTGGACGCCCGCAAGGTGGGAAGCGTTTCTGACATCCTCAGCCGCGCCCAGCCGCGCACCGACATCCCCCACATCGGGGACCCGCAGCCTTCCGGATTCACCCCGGGTAGAAAACCCGCAACGCCCATGCCGGCGGCCTTCCAGGCCGCCTGGGATCAGATGAAAAACCTGTACCCGGAAGGCGCCGCCAAGAAGTTCCCCGACCTGATGCGCCATTTCTAGGCCGCCCGAAACAGACGAAAGGACCGTAACATGCCCGATACCGGCCGAATCAAGCACGTCATCCTCCTGATGCTGGAAAACCATTCCTTCGACCAGATGCTCGGCAGCCTCAAATCCCTGTACCCGGAAGTGGACGGCATCGATCCCGCCAACCTCCGTTCCTGCGTCGACAAGGACGGCCACGCCTTCACCCAGGCCGAAACCGACGAGGTGCAAACCGCCAACGATCCCAAGCACGAATTCGTCAACGTGCGCACGCAATTGCAAGACGGGAACAAAGGCTTCCTGAAGGATTTCTCGACGACCTATCCCGGAAGCTCCGCCGAAGACCGCCAGCAAATCATGGGCTATTACGGCCTGGGAAAGCTACCCGCCCTGCACGCCTTGGCCAAGGAATTCACCATTTGCGACCAATGGTTCTCCTCCCTCCCCGGCCCCACCTGGCCCAACCGCTTCTTCGCCCTCACCGGCACCTCCAACGGCGAAATCGAAATGCCCTCCGGCTCCCAACAAGCCAATCCCCTCTGGTATCTGCACCAGACCCAGGACACCATTTTCGATCGCCTCAACGAAGCCAAGAAGAACTGGAAAGTCTACTACTACGATTTCCCCAATTCCTGGCTGCTCCTCCGCCAACTCGAACCCCAGAACGTCGTCCACTACCACCACATCGACGACTTCTTCAACACCGATTCCCGCAACGCCTCCGACTTCCCCGACTTCGCCTTCATCGAACCGAAATATTTCGGCCAAGACCAGAACGACGATCACCCCCCGCACAACGTCATGAAGGCGGAAAAACTGATCGCCGACGTCTACAACGCCATCCGCTCCAACCAGGAATTATGGGAATCGTCCCTGCTCATCGTCTCCTTCGATGAGCACGGCGGCTTCTACGATCACGTGATCCCGCCCGCAGCCGTCCCGCCCGACGGGAAGACCGCCAACTACGCCTTTAATCAATATGGAATGCGCGTCCCGGCGCTGCTGATCTCCCCTTGGGTGGGCCGCCGCACCGAGCATACGGTTTTCGATCATACCAGCGTGCTGAAATTCCTATCGCAGAAATGGGGTCTCTCGAAACTGACCGATCGTTCCGATAAAGCCAACAGCCTGGATGTGGCCTTTACGGAGGCCCAGCCGCGGAAGGACACCATTCCTTTTATTCGCGTGCCGTATTCGGATTTGATCCCGCCCAGGCCCGACCTGGAAAAGGCGGATTCAAATTCGCATCAGCAATCCATTGAGGGCTTCTCGGCCTTCTTGGCCCAGCACTTTGAGGCGCCCGCCGTTAAGGAGGCACAAAATCTGGTGGGCTGGTTTACGCGGACGAAGAATTTCTTTGGAAGACAGCTCTTGCGGGCGGGGAATGCCTTGACGAATGCGTACCAGGTGGCGCAGGCGACCAAGGTGGAGAACCTTGCTGAGTTCGCGAAGGATGTGGCGAAGAGGGGGATTGCGGTGAAGGACCTGTTGAAGTGAAGTAGGGGGCGGAAAGGAAAAAACATGAGTGATGTCGTTTTACTAAGCCTAGTAGGCAATGGATTCTGGATTCTTGTATTATGTGTAGCAATTGTGTTTTTTAGAAACGAACTAAAAACCGCAATAACATCACTTGGAAAGATAAAAGTTGCCGGAACGCACTTTACTTTCAATAACAAATCGGATGAAGTAAAGGCCTATGCCGATTTAAGTGACGTTTTCCTTTCGATACTAGCAGAAAGGAGGCTTGTCTTAAATTTATCTGAAATTGTAACTCACGAAAACGCTCTTAAGCTGCTCAGGTTTTCCAAAAAATATATGAAAGAAATGAAATCTGATGAGCAAAACTTAGAGCTACTTCGAAATATTGCGACAATTTTAAATTTTAAGGATTACAGAGATGATGCATTGAACATAGCGAACCATATACTTAAATCAGCCCCAAGGAATTCTGATTATTTGAACATCAAGTGCCATATTTTGATGAACAGAAAAAAAGACACTGATTTGAAAGAAGCGTTTAATATTTTAGATGAATTAGTCAAAAGCAATCCGACAGAAGTCACCTTTTACTATAATCGTGGGGTGGCTTTGGTTGGGATGAACGACTACTTGAAAGGATACGAAGACATAAAAAAGGGCATAGAATTAGGAATTTTTAAAATCAATCCCTCATGCGTTAATGATCCGGTATTCACCATTTTAAATAACAATTTGCCAGATAAACCTAGACTCATATAACCACACAAAAATGAAATCTGAAATTTCTTTCGCTAATAGATTCGAATTGTGACCAATCATTGTCAAGTATAGGAAAATACCGCTCCAAAAAATCAACCCTCTGTGCCCAATACCTGGGCTGCGTTCTGAGCGAGCTTTCTTCTGGCGAGGCAAGGGAAAGGATAGGCAAATATCATGGCCAATAAGCACAAAGTAAGCGACTTCGATGCCTTCTCGAAAGAAGAGGGAATTCTGGCGGAAGCCGAAGCGGTTGCGGCCAAAAGGGTTTTGGCATATCAATTCGGAATGGCCATGAAGAAACGCCGCCTATCCAAGGTCTCCATGGCAAAGCGAATGGATACCAGCCGCTCCGGATTGGATCGCTTATTGGATCCAGAAAACTCCTCGGTCACGCTTCAGACTTTGGAACGGGCGGCGGCGGTACTCGGGAAGAAACTGAAAATCAGTTTGGTTTAACCGGTAACATCCAAAATACGTTGAATGATATGTGGGCGTGGATCTCGCTCCAGGGCGCGCGCGGAAAATTACCGTCGCCAAAAATTCTTGCGCAAAGTCTTGATGATT